>JAESFW010000019.1_pt1 | contig 631761 bp, 553 predicted proteins | sample 9269481 | NCBI WGS metagenome assembly JAESFW01 (sample SAMN14515350, study PRJNA621654) | algae metagenome | isolation source: Lyngbya sp. HA4199-MV5 and co-occurring heterotrophs from soil with... | place: USA: Ahupuaa O Kahana State Park, Hawaii | collected 2009-07-21 | reverse complement strand
GCTCTCTTCATCATGTCAAAGAACGTTGCTTCGGCGATCCCGAAACTCGTGGCCCTGATCGTTTTCAGTGCCGTTGTTCCCGATTGGGAGTGCAAAAGTGGCAGCTTTATTTTTAACATGCAAGCGCAGACAAAAAATTGTAAAAAAACTTTCCCACTTTTACACAACCGGTTGATAATCAAAAATTACCGATCCGTAAATTTTTCACAAATTTTTGAAGTACTCGATCACATGCATCTTCAAAAGCGCTTCCTGCTTCAAAAGATCGCCCGGAGGCAGGGCTCTTTCCAGTTTGTAATGCGGCCAGCCATCCTTGTCGGTATATTCGAGACTGTAATAGGACGACAGACTTAATACCTTGCATATACCTATATGCATCAGATCTTGCTTCTGCTCTTTGGTAAACCGCTTCGCCCCCTGCCCCAGCTCCTGCACCCCTACCAGGAACAGGACGCCGTTTAAATCGCCGGGACGCTTGCCTACCCATTCTTCCAGCTGGCCGAGCAAGTGCTCCCATTGTACTTCCAGCGGTTGGTCTTCTATATTCATTGTACTCATTGGCTCTGTTCGCGTGCGGGCATTGCCCATATTAATATGATGAAACCTGAAATTGTTGCTAGTTAACCAACAATGCACGTCTAATGTTCTGCTAGGGGAATAATATTTATGGAGTGATACCCGCTTAGAGTACCGGAGATTGCGGAATGCTTTTGACGCTTTTTCCTAACTTTGGCTTTTGCTATATATTATATGTAATTGGAAAAGCATACAACTTTGAACCACAACGATTATCTATCGACCTTGAATGAGCCCCAACGGGAGGCTGTGCTGCACGGAAATGGCCCTTTGATGATCATTGCGGGCGCGGGTTCAGGGAAAACCAGGGTACTTACCTATCGCATTGCGCGGCTGATCGAGACCGGGGTTGACCCGTTCCGGATTTTGTCCCTCACATTTACCAACAAAGCCTCCGGCGAAATGCGCAGCCGGATCGAAGGTGCGGTCGGTACGGAGGCCCGGAACATATGGATGGGTACTTTCCACTCCGTTTTTGCCAAAATACTCCGCATCGAGGCCCGATACCTGGGCTATACCAGCGACTTCTCTATATATGATACCGACGATTCGAAGTCATTACTAAGAAGTATCATTAAGGAATTTAACCTCGACGACAAGGTTTACAAGGCCAATGTGGTGTTCAACCGGATCTCAGGAGCCAAAAACCGCCTCATTTCGGCGGACGATTATAAGAATAATGCCGTGATCCAGGCTGACGACGACGCGGCTAAGATGAAAGAGATCGGCAGGATTTATAAAACCTATGCAACGCGTTGTTTCCAGGCCAATGCGATGGATTTCGATGATCTGCTTTTCAATACCAATGTTCTGTTCCGCGATTTTCCCGACGTATTATATAAGTACCAGCACAAGTTTCAGCATGTGATGGTCGATGAGTTTCAGGACACGAACGTATCCCAGTACCTCATTACCAGGAAATTGTCGGCAGTGCACCGCAATATTGTGGTGGTGGGCGACGACGCGCAGAGTATTTACGCGTTCCGCGGGGCGAATATCGAGAACATCCTCAATTTCGAAAAGGACTTCCCGGATGTGCGCGTGATCAAGCTGGAACAGAACTACCGTTCGACGAGTACTATCGTGAATGCGGCGAATTCGGTGATTGCCCGCAACAAGTCGCAGCTCGAAAAACATACTTTTACTTCCAATGAGGAAGGCTCGCTGATCGACGTGATCAAAGCCGGCTCGGATAACGAGGAAGGGCGCCTGGTGGCAACGGCGATTTTTGAAGAGAAAATGCAGAAATCGCTTCGTAATGAGAATTTTGCGATTTTGTACCGTACCAATGCACAGTCCCGCTCATTTGAAGAAGCGCTCCGGAAGCTGGGCATCAAGTACCGGATTGTGGGAGGGCAGTCATTCTACCAACGAAAAGAAATCAAGGATTTGCTGGCATACCTGCGGTTTACAGTGAACCAGCGGGATGAAGAAGCATTCAAACGGATCATTAATTTACCCAAAAGAGGAATTGGTGATACGACTGTGGCCAAAATCGCGGTGACGGCTTCGGAAAACAATGTGGCGATCTGGGACGTGGTGGCGAATATCAATCAATTTGGGTCGGGACGCTCTATCGCGCCTGTTGAAGGGTTCGCTACGCTGATCAAGAGTTTTAAAATTCTGGTGGAAGAAGGCAAGGATGCCTACGAAATTTCGTCGCACATTGCCAAAGCGTCCGGAATCCTGCGTGAATTGTATGAAGACAAGACCGTGGAAGGCCTTTCGCGCTACGAAAACGTGCAGGAATTGCTGAATGGGATCAAGGAATTTGTCGACAGCGACGAGACCGAGGACAAAACGTTGAGCGCATTCCTGCAATCCGTTTCGCTTTTGACCAATGCCGACGAGCCGGACGATAATAATGACCACGACCGCGTGACCATGATGACCATTCACTCCGCCAAAGGTCTGGAATTCAGGAATGTATTCATTGTGGGGCTGGAAGAAGACCTGTTCCCGAGCCAGATGATGCTCGAAAGCCGGCAGGACCTGGAAGAAGAAAGAAGGCTTTTCTACGTGGCGATTACGCGCGCGGAAAAGAAACTGTCATTCTCCTATGCCGAGAGCCGCTACCAGTGGGGCCGCCTGAAAATGTGCGAACCGAGCCGGTTCCTGCTGGAAGTCGATCAGCGGTATTTGAATGTGAACAGAATGGTCCAGAGTGCGCTGGAACGCGATACCACGCCTCCCGTGACCACTTTCGCGCGTAACCTCGTGCAACGGAAAACCGAAGCCAGGCCCGTTGCGACGGCCGCTACCAGCCACGTTCCTTCCGCTGATTTCGTACCGACCGACACCTTCGACCTGGCGGAAGGCGATAAGGTGGAGCATTTGAAATTCGGTTTCGGGGTGGTGACCAAAATGGACGTCAATGGTACCGATAGGAAAGCGACGGTCAAGTTTGACCTGGTGGGTGAAAAAACGCTGCTTCTCAGCTTCGCCAAGTTGCGGGTGCTGAAATAAATGCAGAGAAAATTGATGAAGTTGTTAAAATTCCAAGCTTTTTTGTAATAAATCTTACCCTAAACTTCACTGATTAAAACCATACATTATGTTTATTGAAAACGATATTCAACAAATAAAGGAAAGAGGAAGCGATTTAAGCGTAGTAGAAGAACAAGTCCGCTATTTTGAAAAAGGCTTTCCATTTTTGCAATTGTCGAAGGCAGCCACGGTGGGCGACGGCATTATCAGGCTTACGGACGAAGAGATCGCACAGGTAATCAGTGAGTTTGATAAAAGTGCCGCTGATGGTGAAATTGCACTTTTAAAATTTGTACCGGCTTCGGGCGCGGCTACGCGCATGTTCAAATCGCTTTTCGGGTTTTTGCAGGAAGATAAGAAGGACAAATCGGTGGACGAGTTTTTCGCCAAGCTCGAAGATTTCGCTTTCTACGAGGACCTGAAAACTTCCCTGGCGGCGGATGGCTACGAAATCGAGTCCGCCGACGAAAAGACGATCGCTTCTTACTTTCTCACTGCCAAAGGTTTAGGTTATGGTGAGTTGCCAAAGGGCCTATTGAAATTCCACAATTACACCGAGCGTTCGCGTACGCCGCTGGAAGAGCATTTGGTGGAAGGGGCCAAATATGCGAATGCGGGCAGCAATGTGCAGATCCATTTCACGGTTTCGCCCGAGCACCGCGACAAGTTTGAGAAACTCGTGGTAGAAGTGCTTCCGAGCTACCAGACGCAATACGGCGTTCGTTACATTGTTTCGTTCTCGGAGCAAAAAAGCTCGACGGACACGATCGCGGTGAATCTCGACAACACGCCTTTCCGTGAAAAGGACGATTCGCTCCTATTCCGCCCGGCCGGCCACGGCGCATTGCTCGAAAACCTTGGGCAGCTCGACGCGGACATTATTTTTATTAAAAACATCGATAACGTCGTTCCCGACCGCATTAAGGGCGATACCATTACCTATAAAAAGGCATTGGCAGGGATCGTTTTGAGATACCAGAAGAAGATATTCGCTTACCTGGATAAACTTGCAGCTAATGCCGACGCGGCATTGCTGGCGGAACTCGACGGCTTTTTCTGCAACGAACTTTGCGTGATCCCGCCGGCAGGTTTCGAATCGTGGAGCGACGAAAAGAAGAAAGAATATTTCGTTGGAAAGCTGGACCGCCCGTTGCGTGCGTGCGGGATGGTGAAAAACCAGGGTGAACCGGGCGGCGGGCCTTTCTGGGCCGAGAATGCCGACGGGTCGTCGTCGCTGCAAATCGTGGAATCGGCACAGGTGGATGTCGATAATGCGGATCAGAACAGTACATTCAAGAATTCGACGCACTTCAACCCGGTTGACCTCGTATGTGCGGTGAAGAACCAAAAGGGCGAATTGTACGACCTGAAAAAATTCCGTGACCCGCTGACCGGCTTCATTACGGGCAAATCCAAAGACGGAAAGGAACTGAAAGCACAGGAGCTTCCGGGCTTGTGGAACGGCTCGATGGCCGATTGGAACACGCTTTTCGTGGAAGTGCCGCTGATCACTTTCAACCCTGTGAAAACCGTCAATGACCTGCTTCGCGAGCAACATCAGTAGCCGAAAACAGGAACCAAATAAAAAGCGGTCGGAATCTCTTCCGACCGCTTTTTATTTGGAATGACTTTGTCAAATCAAGGTATCGGTAATACTTTGCTTTCTTTGAAAGTCGACAGGATCACCATCGTTTGTGTGCTGGCAACCTCTTCGATTTCATTGATTTTTTCGAGCATCAGCTTCTGGTATGTGCTGATGTCTTTGGAAATTACACGAAGGAGAAAATCGCCCGTTCCGGTAATGTGGTGACACTCAATGACTTCTGGAATAGCATGAATTTTCTCAACAAATGACTCCGTAACAGCCTTACGGTGCCCTACCAGCGAAATCTGAACAAAAGTGCTCACACCCAATCCTACCTTTTCAGGTTCCAGCTGCGCGTGGTAGCTTTTGATGATCCCCGACTGTTCCAGTTTTTTCACACGTTCCAGCGTGGGAGCGGGTGAAAGCCCTATTTCTTTGGACAGTTGAGCGTTGGTTATCTTCGCGTTCGTTTGTAAAATCTCCAGTACTTTGCGGTCTATCTGATCTAACTTAATAATGGCCGACATTTCTCTATGACTAAGGTTTATATGACGTGCCCATTTAGGGTACGCCGCAAAACTAATTAGTTTCCCGAAGATTCTTGTAATATTATACTGAAATTTTGTCTAAAAATAGAATTATCGTAGGCAAAATATGATTTTAGTATTGAAATATTAGGCCATACCAAATGTAACCCATTGTTATGATCAGGGTTACACGGCATATGTTTCTATTTTTTCGAGAAAATCCTGGTAAGTCCGCGTAATACCTTCTTCCAGGTCGATGGTGTGCTTCCAGCCCAGTGCATGCAGCTTGCCCACATCCATCAGTTTCCGGGGTGTACCGTCGGGTTTATCGGTATTCCATTTGATTTCACCTTCATATCCGACCACTTGCTGGATCATTTCTGCCAGATGCTTAATGGTGACGTCAGCGCCCACCCCGATGTTCAGGAAACCGGCCTCGTCGTAATTCTGCATGAGGAAATAGCAGGCGGCTGCGAGGTCGTCGGCGTGCAGGAACTCGCGCAGCGGTGACCCGGTACCCCATAGCTCCACAAATGGCTTTCCATCTTCTTTGGCCTCATGGAATTTGCGGATCATCGCCGGCAAAACGTGCGAATTGTTCAAATCGTAATTATCGTTCGGTCCGTACAAGTTGGTAGGCATCACCGAAATGAAGTTGCAGCCATATTGCGAGCGGTATGCCTCGCACATTTTAATGCCGGCGATTTTCGCGATCGCGTAAGGTTCGTTGGTCGGTTCGAGCAGGCCGGTGAGCAATGAATCTTCCTGCAAGGGCTGCGGCGCGAGCTTGGGATAAATGCAGCTCGATCCGAGAAACATCAGTTTTTTGGCATCCGTGCGGTATGCGCTGTCGATTACGTTGTTCTGAATGAGCAGGTTGTCGTTCAGGAACTCCGCGCGGTAGATGTTGTTTGCCATAATGCCGCCCACTTTGGCAGCGGCAAGAAAGATATATTCCGGACGTTCCGCCTCAAAAAATGCCCGCACATCGGCCTGGTTGCGGAGATCGAGCTCGGATGAAGTTCTGGTAATGATGTTGTTGAAACCTTCCTTTTCCAATTTTCTGAGAATAGCGGATCCAACCATTCCCCGATGCCCGGCAATATAAATTTTAGCGCTTTTTTCCACGGTGTTTTTTTAAATTTGTCTTGGAAATCAATATAGAAAAAACCAATTCGTTACAAAAGTAACAATCTTGCTCTGAAGAAAAATCCTATATACATGCAAAGAGTAGCACTGTTCTGCGGCCTTTTTTCAATTTGTCTGTCGGTTTCCGTCTCGGCCCAGAACGGTCAGAAGGATACTTCGGCTCCCTCCTGGTTGCCTAAGGAGCAGGTGAAAAAGGATACGGCCACGCGTTCCAACGATCTGAAATCATTCGTTTCGGGCCTGGATCCGGTGGTTGGCGCCTCGGTGCCGGGGGGCAAGGGCAAATCCACCAATCTCTCCACGCTGTTCGGTGAAACGATCCCCGACCTGGGGCTTCGCGTAAAGGAATACAAGAATCAGAAGAAAGACCGCAAGGCAAAAAAGGAAAGAGCTCGTCTTGCCAAAGTACAATATGAAGGCATTCCGATGCAGAGCATGTCTGTCAAATACGGCAGCGGCGACCGGGCTACGGTGGAGAATTTCCATGTATTGAAGGAATATAAGCCCTTGAACGAGTACGTCAGGGCTACCGAAACGCGCTGGTACGACAAGAAATCCAGGAAGCTGAGCTCGTCGGTCATCAAGGAAAAAACGCAGGCATTGCCGCTTCATGGTTCTTATAAAAAGTATAGCGGCGAAAACCTGATCGAGGAAGGCTACTATTATATGGGTGTGAAGGATGGTCGCTGGGTGAAGTATGATACGAAATACAATCTGATCGACAAGTCGGTATGGAATCGTGGGTTCCCGGCCGAATCGCGCATCACCTACTACGACTCCGCGCATACGCAAGTGAAAGAAGTAATGCCCGTCGCATTCGGGGAAGTGGAAGGCGAGTACCTGCAATTCTATAAGGAAGGCCAGCTGGCAGTCGACGGTAAATACGATTCGGGTAAAAAAGTAGGCCGCTGGGTGGAATATTACCAGTTCCGCCGCCAGCGCAAAAAAGAAACCCAGTATCCAAAAACCGCCTGGGACGAAGATTTCGAACCATTCGTTCTGCGTGAATGGGACGACAAAGGCAAACTTGTCTACGACCACACCAAAGATCCCCGCGCCTCCGCTGAAGAGGAGGAAACCGAAAATTAGGCAGCGCATGGTTGAAAATCACGGCTCACCTGCTTAATTAGCACGCATGTTTTCATCACTCCTCCGTTTTGTCAGGGAAAAAAGCTGGCTTGCGTGCTTGTTGGGCCTGGTACCCGTTCTGATCTACATCTGGGTATTTAAAGTCATTGCATTGAATGTCAATTATGTGGCATTCGACGATATCCTGATCCTCGGTATTATCCCCGAATTTTCGAAGGCCGATCTGGCAGGTAAATGGAAGCTGCTGACGACCCTTTTTCCCGAGCACCGGCTGGTGTTCTCACGCTCCGTAATCTTGTTGCTGGAAAAGACATTCGGTACGGTCAACCTGGTTTGGCCGATGATGATCGCGAACACCTGCTGGGCGCTTTGCGCGCTCGTATTCTACCGTGCTTTCAGGCATTTGCGGTTTTCTATCTGGTATTTTGTGCCGGTGATGTGGTTGTGGTTCAATATCCAGTCATTTGAAAACATCTTCTGGGGTGTAAGCTCGCTTTGTAATTTCGGCGTGATCCTTTTTGTGCTTTCCGCCATTTATTTTGCGGTTTACAAGCCCGAACGGATTGCGGCCTCGCTGTTTTTTGCCGTCGCCGCGACATTTACCTACGGGAACGGGCTGATGGTTTTTCCGGTGATCGGGCTACTGTTTCTGCTGGGAGGCTACCGCAGGCAATTCTTTATCACCTTGGCGACAACGCTCATTGTCGCGGTCATTTATTTCATCGACTTCACGCCGATCACTCAAAACCTCGATTTGTCGAACCCGCAGCAGGTGAAGGAAGGCTTCTTCGGGTTCTTCGGATTTATCGGCTCCTGGGCAACGCTCACCGCTTATGGCACGCCCGCGTCCGGATTGTACACAGCCGTGGCCATCGGAATGCTGATGATTGCCGCATTGCTTTTTTTATACCGCAAACAATACATCCCACTTTGGAATTCGACCTGGCTAAAAGGACGTTACACCAATCAGACGGCTCTTTTTGCGCTGGCTATCGCCATTTTTACAGGCATTACCGCCCTCGCGCTCACGTATAAGCGCATACCCACGGATACGTTCGAAGGGATGTTCAAAGGGCGTTACCGGATGTATTCCACGCTCTGGTGCATTGCCTTGTATTTCGGCTTTTTGGCGATTGCACAAAATACGGCCCGGAGAAGATCTGCGCCCGGAATGGTCGCCGCCGCCGTAGCGATAAACTTGCTGCTGCTGCACAGTAACTTCGGCGAGGCGGTCAATAGTCGCCGTGCGGCCATTGCGCAGGAATTTAATGCGCGTTACAATGCCGATTGGCTGGGTATCCGCATGTTCTCGATGGATCAGAAGCATTATGAGAAAATCCGCTCCTACTACCGGTCAGCGGATCCCCTGGCAGAAAACTGGAACCCGCGGGCCGACTCCGTTGCTTGCGATAGTGTTTATCCGCCGGACGAGCTCGCTTTGGTTGGGGATCATATTGTGATAGGCTTTCATCAGGAGTTCTTCAAATCCGAAAAAGACTATTCGGACGGCGCATATGTGATTTTGAAATCAACGGACCATGTATACGCATCGCAGCCCAACCAGTCGTCGGTGCCGCTGAAAACGACATTCCGACGCGGAATGTATTTTAATAAGGGCATCAATGCGGGTTTTCATACGGCCAATGTGGAGCCGGGTACCTACAAAATTTACCTGCTTGTCCGGAAAGCTGGGCGCAATACCATCTATTGCACCGGCAAAACCTGGGAGGAAAAACAGTAATCAGTATTTGTTGCGGACGCTGGTGAGAATGCGCTCCACCTCCTTGCGCACATCGGCGGTAGGTTTGGTGAAATTGTTATTCATAAAGCTGAAAGCCAGCACTTTTCCTTTTTTGGTGATCAAATAGCCGCTCAGGTTATAGACGTTGCTTAGACTGCCTGTTTTTGCAAAAATAAAGGGCGGCTCCTCTTTGAAAAGGTTTTTTAGCGTCCCGCTCTTCCCTCCTGCGGGCAATATTTTGAATAGCCTTTCCTGCGGCACTTTCGCGTAAATTTTTTGCAGCAAAGCCACCATCGTCCGTGGCGTAAACAGATTATAACGGCTCAATCCCGAACCGTCTTTCCAAACCGGTTTGTCGGGTAAATCGGCCAGATGATGCTCTACGGCATGTGCAATGGCTTTTTCGGTGCTTAATGGCAGCTTGTTGGCCGTGGCGTACACCAGCATGAGCTGTTCCGCCAGCATGTTGTCGCTCACCTGCATCATACGCGTGTAAAGCGAATCCGAAGGAATGCTATTCACCGTCTGCAATTCGATTTCCAGCGGGATATTGATCAGTTTGATCTCCTTTTTTAATGTATCACTCAACAGCTGCAACATCACCTGATCGGTCATATGAACCGGAACATCTTTGGTAACTGGTTGTGAGCCTGATAGTTTGGCATGGTGAAATACATTTTGCAGTTCTTCCCTTTCAATTCCCGAGACGGCCGTATCCTGTACCATCGCCTTCTGCCAGAAACGCGGATTGGCCCGGTATTGCCCCGCCGGCGTGCTCTTGAAACGCGCAATATTGCCGTAGATCGGCATGGCGGTCACTTCGGGTTGGTAGTAGTCATTATAATCGCTCCACGCCCAACCCGGGCCGAAACGTTTGTTTTCGAAATGGAAAGGGGTAAAAAATATCTGGTCTTTGCGGCCTTTCAGGAAATCGAAGACCTTGCTGTGCGGTAAATCGGGGTGCAGCAGCGAGGGGTCGCCGGTGCCGCGAATGATCAGCAGCTCGCCCCATTCGAGGTATTCGAGCCCGGGAATAGAGTCGCCGAGGGCCGAAAGTCCCGCGTAAAAGCTGAATAGTTTGGTATTGGACGCGGGGACGAAATATTTATTGTCCTGGTACGAGGCCAGCGACTTTTGATCGCCGATGCGCGCAATGGAAACGCCGGTATGCTGCTGACTAAGAACCGCCGAGCGGTCGATTTCGCGTTTCAGATAGTGGGAGGCCGAACAGCCCGACAAAGCAACAATACTGATGAAGAAGAGCAGCGTGCGCATGGAAACGGTTTAAAATGAACTTTAAACAAAGATAATATTTTCGGTGTATTGGCAAATTCGGATGTCAGCGGTTTTGGAAAACCAGAAAATAACCCCCGCTTAGTTTCATGACGCGATCATGCTTCAAATCAAACTGCGGCAGGCACGCCGAATCGGCCAAAACATATTGCATGGAATCGATTTCAGTGGAGAGTGATAAATGGTGATAGCGCTGGAAGTTGGCATGAATGTCGGCGCGTTGGAATAAATCATGGCAAATTCCGATGGTTGCCGCTGACGGTACCAGTGTACGTAACTGTTTTGCATTGGCTGAATGGATATCGGGCGGAATGGTGGCAAGTTTCCGAAAAGTGGCACCCCAGCAGGCTACTACGCCGACGCTTAATGCAATGATCATCAGTTCCTTCTTCCGAGCCATAACCAACGCGACGCGCTGCACCAGCAGATATGCGAAGAGCAATGCCACAAAGGGCAGTGCAGGCAAAAGATAATGCGGATATTGCTTGATACTCACCAGCATAGGTAAGATTCCCGACGCGGAAACGAGCGCCGTCAGAAGGATACTTTCGGAAATCGCCGTCTCCCGCGAGATTTTCCACTTTCCGCGGAACGATAATGCATACAACACGGCACACGCGATTAAATGGGGCAGCAGGTTACGCACCAGGTCGAATACCAGGGTGAAATGCGCTGCCCAGCCAGTACCCGCTTTTTCGCGTTTCTGCAACAATGCCTGCACCACCTGACCATCGAAGTAGGTCGTCATGAACTCGCGCGCGGGTGCGTACGCAAGTATGCCCGCGAAACTCAGCACAAAAACCGCCAGCATGATAAGGCCAGGCCGGAATGCATTTGAAAACGGGTATGAATGCGTTGAAATGGCATAAATGGCGGGAAATGCGAGCGGGTAAAGTCCTACCGGGCCCTTGGTTAAAAATGCCAGCACAATGCAGATCCCGGCTAATAGCGGCCACGCGACGCTCCGTTTTTCCGCGGATTCTTCTTTCAGGTAAACCAATTGGAAATAGCAGGAAGCAAGGCAAAACAGCCCCATAGTACTGTCCAGAAAGTTGTTTGGGATACTATAATAGACAATCACGGTGCCGTACCAGCACAAAACGGGGAGCCAGCCGAATGCGCGGAATCGGTTGGCGGGGCCGAGTAGTTTCTGCCATATTTTGACGATAAGGAAAATGTAGCCGGCTAGGATCAATAGGTCATAGGTATTTTCAACCGCCGGCGTGTCGCCGAAAACCCGGAAAAGTATCGATTGGAGCCCGAATTGCAACGGCGGATGTCCGGAAAAGTAGTCCCCGTTATCATAGGGCAACCAGAACGAATGCGCGAAAAACGGCCGCCAGAACGAGCCGATCCCTTCGGACATATTGCGGGCAATGGCGGCGTAAGTGACGCCGTCCATAAACATCGTATCGTCGATGGAGCGTGGCAGAAACGTGATCAGGATAAAGCTCAGCGTAAAAAGCCAGGGGAGCCACCACGGGTAATTTTCCTTTTTGCCGGCACTGGAAATCATGATGCGGAGTGAAATTTTGCCCTTAAGTAACGGGTTTTACACGTGAGAGATTCGTTTACCGTCGTTTCTTTTTTATCAAACGTGGGGTTTCCCGCTTTCGATAACGCGCCCAATGCGATTACTTTGCAAAATCTGATCACCATACCGCCACACGCATTCTGATGACTGATATTCGGTCTGTCCTGAAACAATATTGGGGTTACGACGCTTTCAGGCCGTTTCAGGAGGATGCCATCCAGGCGGTCCTGAATGGCATGGATGCGTTGGTACTGCTGCCCACCGGCGGAGGGAAATCCATTTGTTTCCAGGTGCCGGTGATGGCTTCCGAAGGGGTCTGCATTGTGGTAACGCCGCTCATTGCGCTGATGAAGGACCAGGTGGAGCAGCTGAAACGCAGGCATATCCCCGCGGCGGCGATCCATTCGGGCATGAGCAAGACGGAAATAGATATCACGCTGGATAATTGCGTACATGGCAGCACAAAGTTCCTATACGTATCGCCCGAGCGCTTGCGTACGGATATCATGATCGCGCGTACGAAGCGCATGAAGGTGTGCCTGCTCGCGATCGACGAGGCGCATTGTATTTCGGCATGGGGTTACGACTTCCGCCCTTCCTACCTGCTCATCGCAGAATTCCGGAAGCTCCTGCCGAAAGTGCCGGTGATGGCGCTGACAGCCACGGCTACCGAGGAGGTAAGGACAGATATTCTCGACAAGCTCGAAATGCGCAATGCGCGGGTGTTCAAGCAGTCATTCGCCAGGGCCAACCTCTCCTACTCGGCATTCGCGGAGGAAAGCAAAGAGCGTAAATTATTGCAGGTTTTACGGAATGTCTCGGGAACGGCAATCGTATACGTCCGTACACGGAAGCGTACCAAGGACCTTGCCGACTGGCTGAACCGGCAGGGTATTTCAGCCACCAGCTACCATGCAGGCCTGCCTTTCAAGGACCGCTCCGACCGGCAAACGGCGTGGATCCAGAACCGTATCCGCACCGTGGTGGCGACCAATGCATTCGGAATGGGTATCGATAAGCCGGATGTCCGTGCGGTGATCCATTTCGATTTGCCCGATAACCTCGAAGCCTATTACCAGGAGGCGGGCCGTGCCGGAAGGGATGAAAAAAAGGCGTATGCCGTCGCGCTTTTCAATAAAATTGATCTGGAAGAGCTCATTGACAGCATTGAGCGGAAATATCCTCCGGTGGAAATGCTCCGGCGGGTGTACCAGGCGCTGGCCAATTATTACAAAGTGGCGATCGGCGCGGGTGAGCTGTCGGGCTTTGATTTTGATATTCAGGAATTTGCGGGAATATTCGGGCTGCCTGTAAATGAAACGCATTATGCATTGAAACTGCTTGAAGAAGAGGGTTTTGTACAGCTGAGCGAGAATTTCGGAGACGCTTCCAAAATCCATTTCCTGGTTGATAACCGGGAATTGTACGATTTCCAGATACGCTATAAGGAGCTGGATTCGTTTATCAAACTGATCTTGCGGATGTACGGCGGGGAGCTTTTTACCGAATATGTGCGGATTTCCGAAACCGAACTCGCACAGATTCATTTTGCCACCGTACCCGAGATCCTGAGGAAGCTGAAATTCCTGGCCGAACGCGAAATCATCGACTACGAACCCAGGAGGGACAAGCCTCAGCTCACATTTCTGACGCCCCGCTATGATTCTTCTTTACTGCCGCTGAATGTTTTTGAAATACAAAAGAAAAAGGACCGCGACCTGCAGAAGGCGCAGGCGGTGATCCGTTACGCGTCGCATACCAAACGGTGCCGCACGTTGCTTTTGCTCGAATACTTTCATGAATACGATGCGGAGGAATGCGGTGTGTGCGACATATGCATACAGAACCGAAAGAATGAGACGATCCGGGAGTCTGTCGGAAATACCACGTTGGCTGACCAGATCACCGATTTTTTGAACCGTGAGGGCCCTATGTTGCCTGCGGAACTTAGCCGTGCATTCGAAAACATGCCTGAGTTTCTGAAAACATTGCAAGAACTAATCCAGGAGGAAGCAATCTATTACGACGAACAGGGAATGCTGACCCCGACTAACAAAACTCAACCTTGAAAACCTCATTACTTACCACAGCACTATTCGCTTTGACGGCGTTGCAATGCGCCGTTGCCCAACAGATCCCCGGCCTGCAATTCAGTAATTACGGCGGCTTGTACCGGTCGACCTACAACCCCTCGGTACTCGGCGGGCCCAGGCACAAGTTTCAGATCAATGTCCTGACGCTTGGCGGGAGTATCAAATACCGCTATTTCCGCTTCATAGGCGAGAATTCTTTCCTGTACCCGGTTCTTGCGCCGCATTCGACGAAGGAGCTTTACGGACGCTCGCGCACGATGGGCTCGCTGACCTACAAAGACCCGATATTCCTGGCAGGAGAGATCCGCTGGCCGTCGGTTTCTTTTGCCATTGGCAAATACCACGGTGTGGCCGTGCAGCTGCGTACGCGCGGATTTGTGCTGGGCCGAAATATTCCTGCCGCGATCGATAATTTATACATGAAAAGGCTGGATACCGGGAGCACACCGCCGCTTTCCGACGAAGCCTGGGGCGATTTCAGCCTCGTGCAGCAGAGTTTTTCGGATCTCAGCTTTTCTTACGGCGTGCAGCTGCTCGACATCGAAGGGCATAAATTCCGCGTCGGTGCGACGGTGAAACGCGTTTTTGGCGCGCGAGTAGCTTATCTGAAAGGTAATGCAGACCAATATAGTATTAACCCGGTCAGCAGCAGCAACCCGGATGTGAGCCAATTGGAAATCGACAACCTGACTTACGAAAGCGGGTACAGTACGCCGAACCGCAAAATGCGTGTTGGAAATCTGTTTGATTCGGGCAAATATGGCTCGGGCTGGGGGTATGACCTTGGATTTTCTTACGAAATCGGGTCGGTTTGGAAGGATCGCAAGGAGGCATACAACGATAGCCCCGATTACCTGATCCGCCTCGCCGGCTCGTTGACGGATATTGGCTCCGTCAAATACAAAACGAATGATTCGAGGGTCGTGAAAGGGAAGCACAGCGATGTGGTAGTGGGCCAGACGCAATTGGAGACGATCAGCGACCGGGGCCCGGAAGGTTTTATGAGCCTTTTCCCGGGCGATACGAGCGGTGTATTGTCCCAAAAGGCGAAATTGCCCCAGGCGCTGAATCTCGAAGCCGATTTGCAGATTTTCCATGGCTTCTTCCTGAATCTCTCGCACACGGGCCGGTTGAAGAGTGGCGACAATAAGTTGGGCGGTCGGCAGTCATTAGATATGTATGTGCCTAATACTTTTATCATTACGCCGCGCTTTGAAGACGAGGATTCCGGGCTTTCTTTCCCGATTTCGTTCATTCAGGGAAACAATCGGCCTTCGATCGGCCTGGCAGGCCATTTTGGGCCGGTATTCCTGGGTTTCAGCAATGTAAACGGGCTGATGAAAAGCGGCGGGGCACGCGGGAGTATGATGTACATCGGTTTCACCGCGTGGAAGGCATCTCGTAAAAAAGACAAGGATTGATATGAAAACATCGTCTGCCCTGTTCCTTTTAGCAGTTTTCTTCCCACTGATGCTGCTCGGGCAGCACGATCAGCACACGAACCATACCGTTGCTACCGATGTGGAGCCGCAACCTTTGCTCGCGCAGGCTATGCGCTTGCAGGAAGCGCTTTCGTTTTCGGGCAACGCGCTGCAAACCGCGGATGCCGCGAAGCTCAAAGCATTGGAGCGCGGCCCGTTGTCGAAAGAAACGGTTGCGCAAATCCAGGCGATTCTCGATCCCTATTGCCTGAATGTGGTCCACATCAATCCCGAAGGCCGGGTAAAGGTGGATCGCGGAGCCGCGAAAGCGGTGCTGGTGCAAGGCGGCTGGACGGCCTTTCTGGTTAAAATACACAATGAGGCAGGCATAACGGCCCAATTTGAGGCTGCCAGCCCCAATGCATTAAAACCCTATCATTCCCCGTCTTTCGAGCACCGGGTTAAAAAAGAGCATGAGCTCACCGAGGGGCAGGTCGCCAATCGCTTTCTAGACATTCAGATTTATGCAGGACGGCCATTGCAGGCCAATTTGTCGGGTTTGAAGCTGGAATATGCGGTGGTCCAGATCTATTCCAAAGATGCGGGCAAACGCGAAGCTGAAATCGCCTATAATGCGGGTCAGGGCTCGCAGGATATCGGTTTCAGGAATGCTACCCACATTTTGTTTGATGTAAAACCTGCGGTGAAGGTCGTTTTGGATGTCAAAGATGACGACGGGACGCCTGCTATGGCGTCTTTCCTGATCACCGACAGCCAGGAACACGCATCCGGCAAATTCAAAGGCATTTATCCGCTGCCATCCCGGCGTGTGGCCGCCTTCGACGAGTACCCCGATTTCTTTTTCCAACCCCAGATTTACCGCAAAAGCGGCGAGCATGTGACATTGCCGCCGGGTAAATACAAAGTCACCTATACGCGCGGTCCCGAGTACGTTCCGCAGACTAAGGAAATTCTCGTTCCGGAGGGGAAAGCGTCCGTGAATGTTGCATTTGAGCTGAAAAGGTGGATACAGCTGGCCAAATTGGGCTGGTACAGCGCGGATCACCACATTCACGCGGCGGGTTGCAGCCATTACGATAGCCCCACCGAAGGTGTCGATCCGAAAGATATGTTCCGGCAGGTACTGGGCGAGGACCTGAATATGGCGGCCAACCTGGCCTGGGGACCGAGCTGGTACCATCAGAAGACGTTTTTTACGGCCAAAGACCATCCGTTGTCGGGCAAGAAAACAGTGATGCGCAACGATGTGGAGGTTTCAGGCTTTCCGTCCTCGCATGCAGGGCATATTGTTCTGCTGAGGATCAAAGAAGACGATTATCCGGGAACTACCACCATCGAGCAATGGCCGAGCTGGACGGCGCCGGTGCTTTCCTGGGCCAAATCGCAGGGCGGTGTGGTCGGTTACGCGCATTCGGGCTGGGGTTTGGAGCCGATGGAGGCCACCAACAAGCTTCCGAACTACATTACTCCGAAAATGGACGGAATCGGGGCCAATGAATACGTGGTGACGGTTACCGACGGCCTGGTCGACTTCTTCAGCGCTGGCGACACTCCTGCCCCATGGGAGCTAAATATGTATTACCACACGCTCAATTGCGGCTTTAAAACGCGGCTAAGCGGCGAGACCGACTTCCCATGCATTACGGACGCGCGCGTAGGCCAGGCGCGAAGCTATTTCAAGCCTAAAAATGCGATGGATTACGACGGATACGTGGAAGCCCTGCAATTGGGCCGAAGCTACGTTTCCGACGGAAAATCGCATATTATGGATTTCAAGGTAGAAGGCGCGGAGGCTGGCGTCGGTGAAAGCGAGTGGGCATTGAAATCGCCGGGTACAGTGAAAGTGACAGCCCGAATTGCCGCTTACTTGCCGGAGAAACAGGACAATATCGGAGAGAAAACGGCCAAGTCGCCGATTACCGACAAGCCCTATTGGGATATCGAACGGTCACGGGTCGGTCAGTCGCGGACTGTGCGGGCGGAACTGATTTTCAACGGGGTGCCTGTCGATACCGTTGAGGTACAGGCAGATGGAGGGCTGGCGGACATTAGTTTTTCGCCGAAAATAGCAAAATCGGGCTGGCTGGCGATACGCATTTATCCCAGCGCGCATTCGAACCCGGTTTTCGTGAAAATCAATAGTCAGCCCATTATCGAAAAGCAGAGCGCGGAATGGTGCCTGGCGGCATTGGAACAATGCTGGAAAATGAAGGAGCCGAATATCCGGTCAGCTGAACGAAATGCGGCCGCCGCGGCGTACGAGAAGGCACGGAAAGTCTATCGCGGGCTGATTGCCTCGGCTAGCAAATAGGGCGTTACTCCGGTGTTGTTTCGGCCTTTTTGGAGCGGAACAACCCTCCTATCCGGCTGAACATCCGTTTTTCAAACTCCCAGAAGAAAGAGAATTTACCCCAAATCCAACCCCAGGCGAGCAGAATGACCTGGTATAGCGGCAAAATGATGAGGATATTGACCGTCCAGCGAAGCCATCCTGGGGAGCTTTCGGTGAGGCCGATCAGCTCGAAAAGCCATCGTTTGACGTAGAGGACCGAAAAACCGGTACAGGCAAAAACGACCAGAATAATGAGTACATCCCACCCATTCCGGACGTTCCAGCGCTGTTTCAGTTTTTCGATCATCGGCTATTATTCGTGAAAGAAATCCAGGTGCTCAGGTTTGATCACCTCTTTGTCCAAAGTTAAGAATTCTTCCCAAAAGGCATCGTTCGGGACGCCCGCGCGACAGATAACCGGCTCTTTTTTAACGGGATGCTCGAAATAGAGCCTCCGCGCATGCAAATTGATGCTGCCGTCAGGATTGCCTTTGGGATAGCCGTATTTGACATCCCCGCGGATCGGGCAATTCATGGATGCCAGTTGTACGCGGATCTGGTGCGGCCTGCCGGTAACCGGCATTACTTCCAGCAAATGGAATTTATTGATCTCCCCAACCCAACGGTACGAAAGTTCTGCGCGTTGCGAGCCCGGTACCTCCTGGTCGTGGGCGGTAGTGATATTACGGGCTTCGTTTTTAGTCAGCCAATGCACCAGTTTGCCTTTCTTTTCGGCGGGCCTGTTTTTCACAACGGCCCAATAGGTCTTCTGAACGTCGCGTTTGCGGAAAATCTCGTTCATGCGTTCGAGCGCCTTGGATGTACGTGCGAACACGACGAGCCCGCTCACGGGGCGGTCCAGGCGGTGTACGGTGCCGAGAAACACAGCACCCGGCTTGTTATACTCCTCCTTAATATAGTCTTTGACCATATCGAGCAGGCACGTATCGCCGGTAACATCGGCCTGAACCAGGATGCCCGGCTCCTTATTGACGATGATCAGGTGATTATCTTCGTAAACAACCCGAAAAGGTCTTTTTGCCATATTGTTAGTTTAATACTTTTTAAAAGGTCAATATGATTCCGATTCATTCGGAAACGATTTTCCTTTTACATCTGAAATATAATTGGTGATAGCGTCGGTCATGACACCATTCAAATCGGCATAATGGCGCAAAAAGCGCGGTTTGAATGCCTTGTTAATACCCAGCAAATCGTGGATTACCAGCACCTGGCCGTCGGCGTGAGGGCCGGCACCGATCCCGATCGTAGGGATTTGGACGCTTTCCGAAACCTGCTTGGTCAATTTGGAAGGGATTTTTTCGAGCACCATCGAGAAACAACCCACTTCTTCCAGCATCTTGGCGTCTTCGAGCAATTTTTGTGCTTCCGCTTCCTGTTTCGCGCGAACGGTGTAAGTCCCGAATTTGTAAATAGATTGCGGCGTAAGGCCCAAATGCCCCATGACGGGCACTCCCGCGCTCAATATGCGGGTGATGGAATCCTTTACTTCGAGCCCGCCTTCCAGTTTCACGGCATGTGCGCCCGATTCCTTCATAATGCGGATGGCAGAGTTCAAGGCCTCGCGCGAGTTACCCTGGTACGAGCCGAACGGTAAATCCACAACGACCAATGCACGTTTCACCGCGCGTACTACCGAAGAGGCGTGGTAAATCATCTGGTCGATGGTGATCGGCAGGGTCGTTTCGTGGCCCGCCATTACATTGGAAGCAGAATCGCCCACCAGGATCAGCTCGACGCCGGCTGCATCCACGATTCCCGCCATGGAATAGTCATAGGCGGTAAGACAGGTTATTTTTTCGCCACGGTTCTTCATTTCCTGAATCACGTGGGTCGTAATGCGCTTAATATCAGCAGTATGTACAGACATGGTGGTTATCGGTAATGGTAATCGAAATTCTTAAAGTGGTATAGTGTGGTCGTTTGTGGTCAGGTATTGTCAGGAGTGGTCAAGTGTGGTCATTTATGGTCAGGTATTGCCATGTGTAGTCATATGTAATTGGGAGGAGAATTTGTAGGTATGGTAAATAACACCCCTAACAATAAATGACTATTCCTGACTACAAATGACCTGCTCTACTATTCCTGACTCTCCTCCCCAAGGCGTCACAGCCAAGTGGAAACGCTACCGGTGCAACAGCCAGTTTTCGGGGTTCAGTCGCGAGGTGTTTTTCCAGATCTGGAATTGCAATTCCGAGGTGCCGTCGCTGTCGGTGGCTACCCGGCCGATATTTTCACGTGCTTTCACCTTTTGCCCGGCACGCACGGCGACACCGGTCATTTTGGCGTAAATCGTCATATAGTTCCCGTGCTGGATGGCCACCACACTCCCCATTCCGGGCAGTTCGGTTACGTCGAGCACCGTACCGTCATATACCGACCTCACCGACTCCCCGGCGGTCGTTTGAATGTCAATTCCCAGGTTATCCACCATTACGCCCTTCAAAACGGCATGCGGGCGCTGTCCGAAATGGCTGGATACGAAACCTTTTACCGGCCATGGCAGGCGGTTTTGCGATGCCGTGAACGACGATGCCAACGTGGTCTCTTCTTCGCTCATACCGCTCGAAACGACCGGCTCCTCCTCCACTTCTTTCGGGGCCTCTACCGCAGCCTCCCCTTTCTTCTCGCGCTCGGCATTCTCTCTCGCAATTCGCTCGCGTTCTGCTTTCCGGCGCGCTTCACGCTCTTCGCGCTCTCGACGCTCCCTTTCGAGGCGTTCCTTGCGTTCCCGTTCGGCAATGCGGCGGATACTGGCTTCCAAAAGGTCGGTAGCGCGCTTATTTTCAGCAATTTGCTTTCTCAACTCTACTTCTTTCAGCGAAAGCTCCTGGATCACCTCGTTCTGTTTCACTTTCAGGCCTTCCAGCTTGGTATTCTCGGTGACCCGCGTATCGAGCACGTTTTTCTGCTGGTTCTTTTTCGAGGTAATGCGCTGGCGTTCGGCCATTACCTGCTTTTGCAAAGCATCGATTTCCTTGGCGCGGCCCTGACGTGCTTCCGTGTATTGCTTCAGATATTTATACCGGAGCACAAACTGGTTGAAAGTACCCGCCGAGAACAGGAAAACAAGCTGATTGAAATAGGCGTTCCGTTTCGACGCCTCGTAAATCATGTGGCCGTACTCTTCTTTCAACACCGCAAGGCTGCTATCCAGCGACTGGCGCCGTTTTTCGAGCACTTTTAATTCGCGATCGAGGATTTCCAGGTCGTCGGTGAGAAGGTCTATCTGCCTTTTGTAGGTGTTGATCTGCTGGTTCAGCGCTTTGAGTTGGCCGAGGTTGACGTTCTTTTGGGAGGACGTTTGCTTAAGGATGTTCTGGATCTCCTTGATCTTGCCTTGGTTTTCAGCCTTTTCGCGCTCCAATTGCTCACGGGTCTTCTGCGCAAATGCACCTGCGCACGCACAAAGCACGAATGTAAGCACTAACCAAAAACGACGGCTACCAGGGGTACGAAAGGGCATAATATTGATTCTTGCGGCCAAAAATACATCTCACGGCGGGCAAAGTTAAGCAGACTTTCTGTATTTTACCTTTTACGCTTGTAGCTCGAAGGAACATTAAACGGAAAACCGGGGCTTTGTTTTACCAATTCCACCTTGCTGTGTTTGAGGCGCATGGTTGTTTCGAGTTTCTGCTGCTCTTTGGAAAGCACATTCAGGTTGATCAGACTCGTAAACGGGAACAGAAAGCTGCCCACGGTCCTGAAATCTTCATAATCCAATGTAAAAGTGTTCTGCGTAGGCACTTCGGTTGCTTTCAGCCGGGAGAGTTTCTGGTTCTTTTCGGCAATGTAGTTGTCCACTTCCAGCCTGTCGACCGCCTGTTTGAGGACATAAAAGTCATTTTCCTTCACGACACGGCCGTTTTCCTGCATTTCAAAGGGCATATTACCGATGATAACCGATTGCAGCAAATCGAAATTGAGGTCGAAATTGTATTGCTTGCTGAGCTGGTCGTAATTGAAGACGAAGTAATCGCGGTGGATTTTGTCCATAAACACAATGGAATCCCGCGTGATAATGCCCCGCGCCACTTCTAGCCCCACACCGGTTACCGACAGCCAGATAATGCTGTCCTTTTTCATGCGGATATTCACATTGGTGTTGTCGAAATCCTGTTTGACGCTTTTGAAAGAAAACTTGGATTTGGCCGTCAGGTAATCAAAATCTACTGCCGCTACCTTCACTTCCGGCATGGGCTCTCCCACTTCGGCCACCGCTACTGTGTCCGCCGCGGCGGTATCTGAGGCAATGGTGTCTTTGGGTTCGGGAGCCCTGGTGATCAGGGTTGTATCGGCATCCGGCTTTTGGGAAACACTTTTGGAAGAACGCGGTTTATGACAAGCCGTGAACCATATCAGAGACATGGCTACCAGCCCGACCGTAATTTTACTGCTCATGTAATGCACCTGTTGCTATTTTTTTGTCAAGAAGTTCGGTGGTCTCGCCCATTCTCTTGGCTTTTTTCCATTGGGCCACCGCATTGTCCCGTTCCCCTAGTTTGAAGAGGACGTCCCCGTAGTGCTCAACAATTGTGCCACTCACACTGCTGCTGTCGAGCATTGCCTTTTCGAGGTACTCCTTGGCTTTTTTGTAGTCTTTACGAATGTATAATACCCAGGCATAGGTATCGAGGTAGGTCGGGTTATTCTGATGCAGCTGCACCAGTTTTTCCGACATTTTGAGTGCGAGATCGAGCTTTTCCTTTCTGAGGGAAAGAAAATAGCTGTAATTGTTCAGGACATGATCGTTGTCCGGGTCGGCTTTCAAAGCCAGTTCGTAAGCGGCGTCGGATTTGTCGTGTTCGCCTGTACCGTTGAACGCGTCGCCGAGCTGTGCGTGGATTAATGGCACCAATTGAGGATTTTCACCGATCATTTTGAGGCTTTCTTCCAGTGATGAAGTGGCTTCTTTGTAGTTTTTCTTCATCAAATGCGCGGTACCATTGAAATACCAGAATGTGCCCTGATTGGGGAACAATTCCAATGCTTTTTCCGAATGTACCAGCATACTGTCGGGCTGGTTGAGCTGGCCGTCGAGCTGCATGATGGCTCCCCAAACCTGGAATACGTTGGGGTCGGACGCTGTGGCTCTCAGGTATAGCCGCCGTGCTTCGGCATATTTGCCCTGGCGTGTCAGCAAATCGGCGTAAATCACGGTCGCTTTTGCTTCATTCGGGTGGGTTTCCGAGAGCTGGCGGGCCAGTACGACGGCCTCGTTCACTTCGTTTTCGGTTTTCAGCATTGTCAGGTAACCCGAAAGCACGCGGATTTTAGGATCGGCGTCGAGGTTCGGGTTCGCAAAAACCTGTTTCAATTCCTGATTGCATTTCTGCACATCGCCGTTGCGGCGGTAAATATCCGCCAGCAACACGTGCGCCTGCGCCTCGTCCGGGTTGATTTTCAATGCTTCTTCCAATGGCGCCACTGCTTCCACAATACGGTCGTTGGCGATCAGCATTTCGGCCAGCTCCACGCGGTAGCTTACCTCGCCGGGTTCGGCCTCAATTAGTTTTTTACCTTCGGCGAGTGCTTTGTCAAGATTATTCTGGCGAAGATAGAGCTGCTGTTTCTGGTGCGTGATCTCTTCGGTCACTCCCATCGATTTTTCGAGCTTGTTGTAAGTCTCGATCGCCTTGTCGAACTGATCGGCAAACACGTACACGGCCGCCAATTCTATGCCGTACTCGATATTTTCAGGATTTTTGGCCACCAGTGTTTCGTAAATCTGGGCAGCTTCGGAATATTTGCGGCGTTTCGCGTAGAGTTCCGCGAGTTGCTGAGAGTAAAAAATGTTCTCCTTATCGAGATCGTGCGCTTTTTTAGAGGCATTGATCGCGTCGTCGTATTTTTCGAGCTTGATGAGCGCAGTTGCTACGAGGTAATGCGCGGCGGCATCCTGCGGGCTGAGGAGAGCGAGCTTTTCAAACACCGGTAATGCACGGTCGGGCTCGTCTTTCATCATGAATTTCATCCCCTCGGTGGCCATCGACTCCCCTTCCAGCCGTGTAAGAACACCTTCCTCCTTAACCTCCTGCTTGTCACGATCTTTACGACGCTGCGCATGGGCCGGCGTCATCAGCCAGGTGGCCGATACGAGGCAAATAAGAAGGGTTATTTTCAAATATTCGGTCCTCATATATGAATCGTGCGCCATCAGATCGTGGGTCATGACCGGCTATTTCAGTGTAAATAACAAAGTTACCAAATTTTGTCAGTATGCTCTGCCCAAATGTCTTTGCAAATAAGTATACTAACGTGGAAATACATATAATCTTATGCCAGAATAGGCCTATCGCACCGAATAGGCCGATTTTCCAAAACCAGGCAGTCCGATCGGGCTAAGGGCTTCTACCCGGATGTCGGCCGGGCCGGCGGCATCGGAATGGTAATAGCTTACACGTGCCTTACCGTCGCTACCGGTTTTGAGCATAGGTGCCCAGAAAACCGTGGACCGGAAATCGGGATTAGGGGCCGGAGGGCTGGTGGGGCCGTATTGGGGTGAGTAAAATTCGCGCGGGGTATGGAAGCCGGCGATTTTGGTCACCAATACGCCCGGTACAATGTCCTGCGAGTAGTCGTAATTCTCATTTCCACGCTTGGTAAGCACCGAAATCACTCCGTTTCCTCCCCTGCTGCCGTAAATCGCGGCCGATGCGCCTTTCAGCACGTCGATTGACTCTACGTCGAACACGCTCAGCGACGTGATCAGCTGCTTATCCACCGGCATACCATCCAGTACGAAGAGCGGCTCGCCTCTGTTGCCTCGTATCGATACCGTCGCATTCATCCCCGACCCCATCACCGACACGCCCGCAACGCGGCCTTGAAGCATATCGAGTACGCTCGTATAGCCGGAAGACATCTGAGGCGTCACTTTCAAGGTCGCGTCAGCCGAACTGTAAAGCTTTCGCGAGTCGCGGGGGACTTCTTTTTTGGCCTTAATCGTGACTTCCCGCAGCAGTCGCTCGCGGTTTTCCCGGATTTTAGTCGAGATCTCCTGGTCGCGGGCTGCATTTTTGAGAAAATCGGCCAATCGCTGGGCATCGACAGTCACGGGTTTGAAAGGGATTTTCACCACCGAAGCACGTGGCGGATCGAATGGATTGAGCGTGAAGGACAAACTTTGGTTCCCCTTTTTGTTCATCCCTTGCAGACGAAGTTGCAGGGAATCGCTGAAAGCCAGGTTGTAGACTGTGAAATGGCCGTTTTCGTCCGTTTCCGCTGTCAAGAAATTGCTGAGGCTATCGTTGCTCACGAAGAGCGACAATACCGTTTTTTCGGTCAGTTTTTTATTGTTGCGTTTGGTATCTCCTTCGAGGGTAATACCTTGCTCGACATATCGCTTTGCGGGCGGAATGGAGTCGGCCAGGACGTCCTCCCACTTGAAGCGCGTCCAGCCGTGTGTCATCATCAGATAGTCGAGATGGATTTTGCGTTCCGATTTTGTCGGGTCGAAGTAATAGGCTGGTTGTTCTATAAATCCTTTTAAATCAGAAGATAAGAGCAAATAGGAGGCAATGTTCTGGTCGAATGGCTGCTGCAATATCTGGCCCGCGTCGGTTACTGCGAGGGAGAGATTTGCCTCCACAGGTTTGCCTGCCGAGTCGGTAACGGTCACTTCCACATCGACTTTTTCACGCGGCTTATACTCGGCCTTCGATGGCTTCACATCCACACGCAGGCTCCGGGAATGATCCACGAATACCAACCGTTCGCAAACGGGCTTGCCAGCATCGTCGAAAAGCGTAAGATGGGTAATGCCGTCGGGTAATTCGGTAGTGGGCAGTTGCATCATTAATCCGCGACTACCGATTTTTCCCTTGGCCACAAATGCGACAATGCCCCGGGCATGCCCTACCACGTGAACCGGTATTTCACTTTTTCCGGGAATTTTGGCGTAAGCTATCACTCTCATTTTGAGTGGATTCGAAAGGTTGTCGACCAGCATGGTGAAACCCGTGTCGTACACCTTGGGAAATGCGATTGGGCTCGTTTTTCCGCCACCTTCTTTGATAAATGCGCGGTAGCTCTCCCCTGCTTTGGGGGCAAACTGAAACCGGCCCATTCCCAAATGCTCGGTTTTGAATGAGGCAACGGTATCACCGCTTTGGGCCAGCACGTAGCCCGCTATATCCTGCGCCAGTCCGGCCTCGTTCACGGCTTTGAAGGCGATGCGCGTATTGATATCGGCCACCAGCTGCCCGCCCTCGGGAAAGAATTGCAGATCTACCTTTCCCGTTGCGGTATTTGAAGTAGTATTTTCTTCATAATTAAACACATACACATTCTTTTGAAAGAAAAAATCCTCGGACGCGTTGCGCATCCAGTTGGTGTACGCGCGGATCGTATACGCGCCGGGCGCGAGCGAGTCGGCGAGAACGAACTCGCCCCGACCAACGCCGCCGGTCATTTGTACGCGTTTCAAGGCCGCATTCCTGCCCGAACGCTGCTCGATCAGGTCGACGTAGAGGAGATTGCTGGCGCTGTCCGCTAAGTGCAGTGCGCCTTCGGTAAGATATGCTTTGAACCAGAGCGTATCGCCGGTGACGTAGTAAGGCTTGTCGAGGTGGAGGTAGGCCTTTTCGACCGGCAGCGTGCCGCGGTATTTATTTAATTTGTTGGAAATGAATTGAATAAAATCTTCTTCCGACCATTGGAACGCGGTAATGAGCAAGGTAATGGCGGCAAGCAATGCATAGTTGATGAAGTTCTTTTTCCACGGCATATCGTTAAGCAGATTTGTTATATATGCAATTTACCTAAAATAAACTTGCAAAATAGTTCTACTGATTCAACTTACTAACCAGCAAATAAACCGGGTAGCTGATCACCAGGAAGAGCAACGCATACTGGCTGCTCGGCAAGTCCTGAACGATGGCGCCGACCAGGAAGGCGATCGAGAGAATCAGCATTAATATGGGTAAAAAAGGGTAGGCGGGGACCTTCCACGGTCTTGGCAAATTGGGTTCTTTCTTTCGTAATGCCAGCAATGACGCAAATCCCGAGGTGTAGCCCAGCACAAAGAAGAATGTCGCGATGTCCGACAGCTTTTCAGTCGCATCTTTTCCAATGAGAATCAATGTGATAGCAACGGCTGAGGTAATGAGCATCGCTACTGCGGGAGTACCGCCCTGGTTGACGGTAACACCGGATTTGAGGAACAGCCCGTCGCGGCTCATGGAGTACAACACGCGGGGGTTGAACAAAAGCTGCGCGTTGACGATCCCCAGAATTGAAATCATCAGGAACAGGGTTACAATTTTGCCCGAACCTTCGCCGAAAATCAATGTAATGGCATCGGCCGCGGCCAGTTTCGATTGGGCGAGCCGGCCCATCGGCAGTACGTGGAGAATGGCCAGGTTGCAAAGCAGGTAAATCGCGATGATCACCAAAACGCCCCCGATCATCGATTTGGGCAGGTTTTTGGACGGATCACGGTCTTCTTCCGAAAAATAGGCCGCGGTATGCCAGCCGTCGTAGGTGTAAAAAATGGCTTGCAATGAGAAAACCACCGGTGCTATCCAGGAGCCGGTTTCGATGATTTTGCTGGTGGTAGCCTGGGCATCCTGCACCGTTACCTCGCTGCCATACAGGTAGCAAACCGCCACGAATGCGAAAAGCCCTACGCCTTTCAGCAAACTCATAATGTTCTGAAAACTGCTCGCCAATGCCAGCCCGATCCAGTGGATGACGGTGAGCCCGAGCAAGATAGCGGCCGCTACATACGACTCATAACCCGCCAGCGAGGGGATCAGCAGCGCGAGGTATTCGCTCATCGTGTACACGCCAAAGCCCAGCGCCGAGCAGGTACCGAGCCAGCTGTTAATGCCGACTACAAAACCCGCATAGTTCCCGAACGCACGCTGCGCATACACGTACCACGCGCCGGCCCGCGGAACCGACGTGCCTAGCTCGATTGTACACAAGGTTCCCAGAAATGCGTAGAGGCTCACCCCGACCCACAGCGCCATGATCAGCCCCGGGTCGCCCAGCTGCGCGGCAATGGGGCCGGGCTTCCGGAGAATGCCGGTACCGATGGTGCCGCCGACGGTCACCGCGACGCCAAATCCGACGCCCAGGATCTTGAAAAGTTCGTTTCGGGTTGTAGGTTGCTGCATTGAGGGAGTGAAAATGTGCTTTTCGAAAATAGGAAACTTTTTCTGAATGTAACTCCTATCTTCGTCATCAAATACAAGCATAACCGCCAATCTCCGTAGCACCGCCATGTTTAAGGCTAAGAACCTTTGGATCATTCACTTGCTGGGGTGGGTATTGTTTCTGAGCCTGCCGCTCACAATCGTCTCCCGCGAGCCGAGTACCGATTTGCCGATTCAGGTAATGCAGTCGGGATGGTTTTGGCTGTTCTTTCTGGTTTATGCGACGTTGTTTTACGGTAATTTGCTGGTGTTGATACCCAGGCTGTACCTGAAACAGCATTATGTGGCTTACAGTGGGGCCTTCGTAGGCCTATTGGTATTGATATACTTCGCCCAGCCGTTTGAAAAGCTCATTTTCAGGAAGTTTCAGCAGGAGCAGCAGGGTAGGGAAGCGAGGCCTGAGCCGCCACGGGAGGGATTCCGCGAGGGAAGGCCACCCGGGCCGCCGCCGGCTCACGAGCCCCGTCCGATGCCACGGCCAGTAAGGGAAAGGGCTGTCGATTTTGTGAGTTTGACATTATTCATTGTTGTTTGGGCAATAGCGATGGCGATACGCATTTCGCGGGAGTGGCGGCAATCCGAACGACGGGCGATCCTGTCCGAGGCGGAAAAGGCCCACGCCGAGCTCTCGTTTTTCAAGGCGCAGATCAACCCGCATTTTCTTTTCAATACACTCAACAACATTTACGCCCTGGCCGTCAGCAGCAGCGCCCATACCGCGCCGAGCATTCTGAAATTATCGCAAATGATGCGGTACATTACCGAGGAGGCGACTGAAAACTACGTTCCGCTGGAAGATGAGCTCGCTTGCCTCGAAAACTACGTGGAATTGCAAAAATTGCGGTTGAATGCCAAAACCAGCCTGGATTTTGGGATAAAAGGTCAGCCGGAGGGCATTAAAATCGCGCCTTTAATTTTGATGACTTCCGTAGAGAATGCGTTCAAATACGGCGTGAGCAACCACCGGGAGTCGGTAATACGCATTGCGGTGGAGATACGGGAGGGCGATATTCAATTTTTTTGCCAGAACCGCATTATCGAACGCAGCAAGGACGAGGAGCGCACGGGCGTGGGCATTTTGAATACCCAAAAAAGGCTGGATTTGCTGTACAGCGGATCTTATGACCTCGATATTCGAAATGACGGGGAGGTTTTTACAGTCAATCTAAAACTCTCGGGACGATGAAATGCGTGATTATTGACGACGAGCCGCTTGCGTTGAGCGTTCTCGAAAAATACGTTGCCGCATTTCCGGTGCTCGAACTCGTCGGATCGTTCGACGACGCGATCGAAGGCGGTCGATTTTTGAAAACGCATGCGGTCGATTTGCTTTTTATCGATATCAATATGCCCGATTTATCGGGACTGGAGCTGGTTGCAAGGCTGGAAAACCGGCCGATGGTTATCTTCACGACAGCCTATAAGAAGTTCGCCTACGAAGGATTTGAACTGGAAGCGGTGGATTACCTTTTGAAGCCCATTACCATCGAACGTTTCGAAAAGGCTGTACAAAAGGCTGTCGAGCGCTTTGAGCTGAAAAAACCAAAGGAAAAAGACGAGTCTATTGTGGTTCGTTCGGAGTACAAGGCGATCAAGATTGCGCTGAATGATATTGCGTATATCGAGGGAATGGAGGATTATATTAAAATCCATTTGCTGAGCTCGCGGCATCCGGTTATGACACTCATGTCGTTGAAGGGGATTCTTGAAAACTTGCCTGAAAACGGGTTCAGCAGGATTCACCGGAGCTATATCGTGCCAAATTTGCAGGTGAAATCCATTCAGAATAAGAAGGTTAAACTTCTCTCGGGTGCCGAATTACCTGTAAGCGACAGCTATGTCGATTTTATCGAAAAGTGGAAGAACCAGCAAGCCTGATTTCGGAAAACCGGCCGATTCACCGGTAAAATCGGGCCGTTGACCGACACATTCCGCCTGTTCCGCAACAATGCGTGAAGCGAATACGATAATGTATTTAAACTCACAGAACTGCTGCAATTATGGAACGCAAAGAATTTTTGAAAAGAGGTTTTTCAGCATTGGGCCTGGCCGCGATTATACCCGTGATCAGCTGCTCCAATGATTCTGTCGACCCGGTAGACACTTCAACTGACACCAGCGGCTCTACGTCCGGAAGCACTTCGGGCTCCACATCGGGCTCGACCTCCGGAACCTGCACCGCGACGGCCTCGGAAACGGAAGGGCCATTCCCGACCAAATCGCCCGCCAGCCTGGTTTCGAACGACATTACTTCCGACCGCCAGGGTACGAAACTGACTGTCAAAATCACGATTCAGGACAAGAATAACAGCTGCGAAGGACTTGCAGGTGCATTGGTGGATATCTGGCATTGCGATGCGGCTGGAAATTATTCCGAATACGGTGGTACGGGGATGCAATCGACCAACTACACCAGCGTGCACTTTCTACGGGGCCGCCAAACGACCGATGCCAATGGGCTTGTGACCTTCACCAGCATTTACCCGGGTTGGTACTCGGGCCGCGCGGTGCACATTCACGTACACGTATATAATTCGAGCGGGAAATCGTTGCTGGTGACGCAAATCGCATTTCCGGAAGATATCAACAAGGTTGTATTTGCGCAGGGCGTGTACGCGAGCCACGGGCAGGCGGATACGACCAATGCGAAGGACAATGTGTTTGGCGACGGCGTAAGTACCGAAATGTCGACCGTTACCGGTAGCGTTTCGGCGGGATACGAGCTGACGCATGCGATTGTAGTGAGCGCCTGATCGATTAAAATGCTGGCCGCCAACCGCGCCCCGCTGACCACTGACGATTGTAACCCCTAAAAATTCGATACCATGTTAACCCAAACCGCCGCACAAATATATCTGGAAGGCCTTCGAGGGGAGTTTCAAGCCGATGGATTCCGGAGTTTAAGGACCTTCAATTTTGAAGCGTACCGCTCCGCCGACCGCGGGCCTTTCGGACCGCTGGAAGTCCTGAACGACGAAACCCTGATGCCTGAATGCAGCCATGTGTTGCAGGTGAAGGAGTTTTGCCAGGTTATTCTGTTGCCGGTGGTGGGGGCGATCGAAGTGGAGGAACAGGGTAGGGAGCCCAGATTTGTCAATTCCGGCGAAGCGTTGTTCTTGCTTGCTGCCCCCGATGAAGTTTACACGATTACCAATCCGTACCCTGACGAGGCGATCAATTATTTGCAGATCAGGGTCAATGGCGGCCCGTTTTTAAGCACCCCGATGTCATCAACCGGCATCACCGTTCAGTTTGATTTAAGTGAGAAAAATGCCCTTCTCCCGGTCCGCGGCCATAACGGAAGCTCCGCCCATTTGTTTATAGGCCAATACGATGGCCGGGCAGAAGGCATTTTTACCAACTGGAATTCCGGTAACGACACATTCATTTTCGTGATCGAGGGCGCTTTTGAAGTGCAGAACAGGCTGCTCGAACGTCGGGATGGGTTGGCGCTGGTTAATGCGGAAGAAGTAGGGTTCGAGGCATTGTCGAATGGCGCGATCATATTAATCATTGCCGGATTCAATTCAGGCATTGAGCAGCATACTCAGATGTCGTAATAGCCGGCCGGTAGGAAGCTCCCGGAAGATGGCTGATAATGCACAAATATCATTTCGCTAACTTTTTCGAAATGTGCATTTAATGAGAGCAGTGGTATGCCCAGGGACATGGCCGTTGCCGCTACCAGCGCTTCCTGCAAGTTCAGGTTATAGTGCCATTGAAGATAGGACGCCAGCTCTTTGACGCCCGAATCGATTCCTGCAATGTGGCATTCTCCCAGGAACATATCCACCCAGTTCTGATTCTCGGGGTTGACATATTGAGAGCCCAGCAATTCAATCTCCGACGCAAACGAAAGGTAGACTTCCGCATTTTGCAGCAGAGAGCCGAGGTTGGCATCCCCTTCAAAGAGGCTGACGACGATGCCGGTATCGAGCAATAGTTTAGTCCCGTTCATCGCGCAGCTGTTTTTGAAATTGCAGAGGTATTTCGCGGGATTTCAATACGCCGACGTACTGTTCGGCATTGAGCCGCTTGTTGGTTCCTGGTGAAAGTGAGGCGGGGAAAAGTACTTTCCATTTGGCGGCGGGGAAGATGTCTGCCAGCGCCTGTCCTTTTTTTAGCGTAAGGGTCATGGTTGTCGCGGGGTTATGATGCGGACAAAGGTGACGACTAAAAAGGGAGCGATATCGGGTGAATGAATCAAAGGTCGGAGCAAATGAGCCTTCGGTCGCATACACTGCTTTATTGCAGATACCGTAAACAAAAATGCGGATGCCGTTTTCACAGCATCCGCATTTTGCATGAAATGTATATTCCTTAAAGAACTGCTTCGGCGAGAACCAATACTTTGTTATTCAGCACTTCCACAACACCACCGTCGATGACGAAGTTTTGCTTTGCAGCGCCGGTATCGACTACCACATCACCTTTGCCCAGCGTGCTGACCAGCGGCGCGTGACGGTTCAGAACCTGAAACTGTCCTTCGGTACCCGGTAATGTAACGGCAGTTGCCTCGCCGGCAAATACCTTTTTATCTGGGGTAATGATTTCTAAATGCATGAGTCAAAAGTTTTTGCTTATCTGCCTGCTTCCGCGAGCATTTTTTCTCCTTTGGCCTGAGCGTCTTCGATGGTTCCAACCAGGTTGAAAGCCATTTCAGGAAGGTGGTCATAGGCACCGTCCATGATCAGGTTGAAACCTTTGATGGTATCGTTGATATCAACCAAAGTTCCTTTCAGACCTGTGAACTGCTCAGCTACGAAGAATGGCTGCGAAAGGAAGCGCTCTACGCGACGTGCACGTGATACAACCAGTTTGTCCTCTTCTGAAAGTTCTTCCATACCAAGGATCGCGATGATATCCTGCAATTCTTTGTAACGCTGAAGAATGTTTTTCACACGCTGTGCGCAGTCGTAGTGCGCTGCACCGAGCGTTTCAGCATTCAAAATACGTGAAGCGGAGTCAAGTGGGTCCACAGCAGGGTAGATACCTTTCTCGGATACTTTACGGCTCAATACGGTCGTAGCATCCAAGTGAGCAAATGTCGTTGCCGGAGCAGGGTCAGTCAAGTCATCCGCAGGTACGTAAACCGCCTGTACGGAAGTGATAGAACCACGCTTGGTAGATGTGATACGCTCCTGCATCTGGCCCATTTCAGTAGCAAGCGTAGGCTGGTAACCTACCGCAGATGGCATACGTCCCAAAAGAGCGGATACCTCAGAACCTGCCTGGGTGAAACGGAAGATGTTATCGATAAAGAAAAGGATATCACGGCCTTGTCCTTCGCCATCTCCGTCACGGAAATACTCAGCCATTGTCAAACCTGACAAAGCCACACGAGCACGTGCGCCAGGAGGTTCGTTCATCTGGCCGAACACGAATGTCGCCTGCGAATCTTTCAGCGTGCTGTAATCTACTTTAGAGATATCCCAGCCGCCTTCTTCCATGCTGTGCTTGAATTCCTCGCCGTATTTGATGATACCCGCTTCGATCATCTCGCGCATCAGGTCATTACCTTCACGTGTACGCTCACCCACACCAGCGAATACCGAAAGACCGGCATATGCTTTTGCGATGTTGTTGATCAGCTCCTGGATCAATACGGTTTTACCTACACCCGCACCACCGAACAAACCGATCTTACCACCTTTTACATAAGGAGCAAGAAGGTCGATTACCTTGATACCTGTGAAAAGTACTTCGGTTGCTGTTGCCAGCTCTTCGAATTTAGGAGCTGCGCGGTGGATAGAGATACCATTGGAAGCATCAAGCGGTGCAAGACCGTCGATCGCTTCACCGATTACGTTGAACAGACGTCCTTTGATACCTTCGCCGATAGGCATTTTGATAGGTGCTCCAAGCGGAGTAACCTGCATGCCGCGTTGCATACCTTCAGTACTGTCCATCGCGATAGTACGGATACGGTCTTCGCCAAGGTGCTGCTGGCACTCAAGAACTACTTTCTGACCGTTTGGTTTGATGACTTCCAACGCATCAAGGATCGCGGGGATACGTCCGCTGTCCTCAAATGATACGTCTACAACCGGGCCAATTACCTGCGTAATTTTTCCTACGTTTGCTGCGTTTGCCATTATATAATTTTGATTATCTCGGATGAGGTTTTTTTCAGACCGCAAAAGTAGGAGATAATTTGGTCAGTACCAATAGCAGACGAAGTGAATTATTGGATATTTTTTAGAAAATCACCCGTTTTTCCCGAAAACTGTGTTTAATATTTCCGGAAAGTGGGTTTGAGAGGGGGAATGCGGGAACTTTTTGGAGCCGCGGGAATGCGACGAGCTGTTTGAGTTACTTGTTAAAATCGCCTAAATTTGATCTGAACATCGACAAAAATGCAGATGAACACGCAACTTTTGGAACGTATTACTTTCAATCCGAAACAATGCGGGGGAAAGCCTTGCATTCGAAATATGCGTATCCGTGTCACTGATGTGATTGAATTGCTGGCAGCCGGACTGACACCCGAACAGATTGTGACAGAAGAGTTACCTGACCTGGAACCGGAAGATATCACCGCATGTCTTCTCTACGCGGCCGCCAAACTGAACCACCCCGTTCTGCAAGCGGCCTGATGATCATACTGGATGCCCATCTGCCTCCGGCACTTGCTGTCTGGATTACCGAAACGTTCGAAATCCCCTGTTTTTCGGCACAATTTCTGAACCTCCGTCACGCAGAGGAGGAAGAGATTTTTGCATTCTCCAAAACAAAGAATGCGATCGTCATCACCAAGGACGATGATTTCGTTTCGCTGCTCAATCGCTTCGGGAGCCCGCCGAAAGTCATTTGGCTGACTTGCGGAAATACGTCCAAAGCTAGATTGAAAGAAATTTTAGAGGCAAATTTGGCCCCTGCGCTAGCTTTGCTCGGAACGAACGACTTAGTAGAGATAACCGGTCTCTAACTGATGGCCGGTTTAAACAATACAATATGAACGATTTACTTTTCTGGAAGGTATGGTCACCGTCCGAGCGGCGGATGGCTGTGGGAGCCTTCCTGGTGCTGGTGTTAGGGCTTGCTTTCCTGGTGTGGCAATGCATTGATCCGTTGGGGAATGTGGTGCGGTGGAACGTGGTGAGCGAATTGTCGGAAACGACTGCGGTGGTGGATGTGCTGCAACTCGGGCCATGGCAATACGGCATTTCGACACCGACGCACCTGGTGACGGAAAGTTTTATGGCGTCGGTCATGGAGGTGAGTGCGATAACGGTCTATCTTTTCTGGATCGGGGCGTTGATCGGCCTTTCGCTGGTACTGGCCGCGCTGACGACCATGTCGAGGTTCTGGTACCTGGCCGGAACGATCCTTTTTATACTTTTCCTCGCATTCGCCAGGTTGGAGACCTTGCGCATTTTCGGTGCTGAAAACAGGCTGTTGTTCCTGACAGCGACCATTTTATATGGAGGCGTCTCCTATTATTTCCACGCATTTCGGCCTGATCTCGGTATCAGCACACGCATTGCAGGCATGGCCGGTGTTTCATTGATATTAACTGCGCTGGTCGCATTTGGTTCGGTATCGCCAGTTCCGGCATTGACGGCCGCGGCTTATTCATTTCCGCTTTGGCTTGTCGCCACGATGCTGTTTCTGCTTATCTCGGCCACCGAGATCATGGCCGGGCTTGTCTGGCTCAGCACAAGCGGACAGGCGGGGAAGGGTCGTTCGGGATTGGTGCAGTTTATCGTAATCAGCGTGCTGTATTTGCTCCTTTTATTATTGATATACCTCCAAAACACCCGGCAGATAGACTGGAATGTCACTTTGATCAATCCATTTTACCTCGCATTGGGGGCTGGAATACTCGGAATATGGGGATTCAGGCGTCGGGCGGATTCTACCCAGGGTGTGATGCCGTTCCGGAGCACGGGTTTCTGGCTTTACATCGGATTGTTCATTGTCGCAGCTTCTTTCGGAGGCTTAGTAGCCGGTACGGCCAATGATCCGGTGCTCGAAACGCTGGAAGATACCATCGTGCAAGGCCAGATGGCTATGGGTTTGCTGTTCTTTTTTTATGTGCTGGTCAATTTCTACGAGCTATTTCAGCAAAAGCTGGCTGTTTATAAGGTTTTGTATAAACCTCTCCGATTCGGATTGACGCAAACACGGCTTTTTGGCTTTGCGGGGGTTGTCATATTATTTTCAATGCAAAGGCTTTTGCCGTTGAACCAGGCGATTGCCGGCTATTTCAATGGTCTGGGCGATCTGCATTCGACTACCGAGGAATTTACCCTTGCCGAACAGTATTATAAGCTCGCATTACAACAGGAGTTTCAAAATCATAAATCGAATTATGCATTGGCTTCCATCGCCCTGAAACAGGGCGATCGCAATGCAGCCGCTTACAATTTCAGGCAAGCATTGTTGAAAAACCCTTCCCCGCAGGCGTATGCGGGCCTGAGCGGTATTTTGGTTCAGGAAAGCCTGTTTTTCGACGCCGTATACAGTTTACAGGAAGGCCTTCGCCGATTTCCGGCCAATGGAGAGCTGCTGAATAACCTGGGAATGCTCTATTCCAAAACCAACGTAGCCGATTCGGCCTACTATTACCTGGATTTAGCGAAGGCGAACGCCGCTCGCCCGGAAATTCCGGCCACGAACCTGCTCGCGATCCTGGCCAAAAACACCGATGCCGGCCTGCTCGATTCCCTCGCGGCGGGCACCGACAAACGTGATTACCTTTCGTGGCAAGCCAACTGGCTGGCCGTGCAGAATATGCGGCAGCAGTTTCATAAAGAGGATTTTAACAAGAACGCGGTTCCGAACGATTCGCTTTTGAGCGTTTCTTCGCTGGCCTATTTGCTCAATTATGCCACCAATCAGGCCGCATTTGACTCATTGCCGGCAACATTTTTGCCCAAACTGGCCACAAAAAATCCGGTACTATCGCAAGATTTGTCCCTCGCGGCGCTGTACCCGCAATTTTATAGCGGAAACAAATTGAAAGCATTGGAGACCCTCACCGCCTGGACGGCAGAAGAAGGAGAAAAGGCGGATTTGTACCATAAAATATTAGGGCATTGGTTGTTGCAACTCGGATTGTACGACAAAGCCATCGAAGTGCTGTCGCCGGTAGAGGGCATTGAAGGGACGATCGGGATGGCGGTTGCGAATGCATTGTCGGATAAAAAGGAGGTGGCGGTGGTATTGCTCGATAAAATCCAGGATAAGGAGCAGAATGCGGCGGTGGAACAGTTGAAGCAGTCGTTGTTTTCGGGCGTAAAACCCAAATCGGTGACGGATTCCCTGTTTGCGGTGGTTTCGAAAACACCTTCTGCACAAAATATCCAAAATGCCGTACGCGCTAATCCGTTCGATGCACGCATCGTTTCGGCTGCGTCCGAGTTTTACCGGGGTAAAAAGCAGGTGAAACAGGCCTATCAGCTGGTGCTCGATGCATTGCGTTATAATGAATATGCACCGGAACTTTGGGAACAATATGCATTTCTAAGCCTTGAACAGGGCTTGCTCGGGCAGGCGGCGGAAGGAGAAGCAAAGGTAAAACAATACGCACTCCCTGCCGGTTATCAGCGTTTTCTGGCGCGCTATCAGCCGATGCGGGCACTTATCGAAAAACAAAGAGCAGATTTTTGATGATTTAATATTTTAGCCATCTCAAAATTACACTTCACTGATGACGGCTTTGTCCTGGAAATCCAATTTCACTGAAACGGAATGCCGGATTTTCCGGGGTAAAGTCATTGCCGGGATTCTGAAAACGACCCTCTGGAAGTACGACGGACGCGGCGAGCTGGACGGCCATATGCTCACATTCAGGAGCAAAGGTTTTTTCAATTCGCAAACCGAAATACTTGATATCGAGGGAACTAATGTGCTCGGCGGCATTGAGTACAACCTGTTCCGGAGCAAAGCTTGGATCACTTTCGGGGAAGAGCGTTACGATTGGCGGTTCGAATCGTGGTGGCGCGGGAAATGGGTCGTCGGCAATGGCGAATCGGAAGCACGCTTTGAAGCCACCGGGTTTTGGAAGAGAGAGGGGCGCGTAATCAACGAGGACATCCCGCCGCCGGTAATCCTGGCTTCATTCTTTGTACAATCCTTTTTTCATAAAATTTCGGCAGCATCCTGAGTCATAACAGCTATATTCCTACTGAAAAATCGTCTTCATGAAAATCATAGAAACCAGCGAGATCGCCAAACGTTACGTCATGGGTAGCGAAATCATCCAGGCGCTCAAATCCGTTACAATTTCGGTTAACAAAGGGGAATATGTGGCGTTTATGGGTCCTTCCGGCTCGGGGAAATCGACTTTGATGAATATTATCGGCTGCCTCGATACGCCTACCACGGGCAAATATGTCCTGAACAACAAGGATGTTTCCGATATGACGGAGAATGAGCTTGCCGAGATTCGGAACAAGGAGATCGGTTTTGTGTTCCAGACCTTTAACCTGCTTCCCAGGATGTCGTCGCTGGATAATGTGGCCCTGCCGCTTATTTATGCCGGATTGAGCAAGTCTGAAAGGACCGAGAGGGCCATGCAATCCCTCAAAAACGTTGGTTTGGAAAACCGGGCAGGGCATAAGCCGAATGAACTCTCGGGTGGTCAGCGCCAGCGCGTTGCGATTGCCCGCGCGCTCGTGAACGAGCCCAGTATCCTGCTGGCCGATGAGCCGACCGGTAACCTGGATAGTAAGACTTCCTACGAGATCATGGATCTTTTTGATCAGCTTTACAGCAAGGGCAACACCATTGTGATGGTAACCCACGAAGAGGACATCGCGCATTACGCGCACCGCATCGTCCGCCTCCGCGACGGCCTCGTCGAATCGGACACCATCAACCCGAACCCCACGAAGGTGAGCGCGTTGGTTTGAAGTCCAAATTTGGCTAACTTGAATAAAATTCAAAAAGGATTGTGCTATGAAAGGGGTTAGCTATCTGACAGACGAAGTTGGTCAAAAGAAGGCGGTAGTCATTGATTTGGAGTTACTGAAACATCGCGAGAACCTGGCTGATATCCTCGAAGATATTGAAGATGCGGTCGCTATCGAAACCAGAAAAGGCGAAACCTCTGTTGATTGGGAGGCGGCGCGTAAGGACCTCTTGTCGATGGATTGAGCTATGTACAAAGTCTCAATCAAGAACTCTGCTTTGAAAGAGATTCAGCAGATTCCTAAGGCTTTCAGAGTTAAGATAATTGAAGCAATCGATTCGCTTGCGGTTAATCCAAGGCCGAATGGTGTAAAGAAGCTGGAAAGTTTCAGAAACAGTTATCGTGTTCGGGTAGGGCAGTACCGTATCGTATACGAAATCGAAGATGATAAGCTGATTGTGGAGGTTGTCAAAGTAGGCAACCGCAAAGAAGTTTACAGAAACAAATAGTATAATTATCTTTGTAACGGATAAAGGCCAGTGGCCGAGAGAATCCGGATGAATGGCGCGATGAGGCGCATCATCCGGATTATTTTTATAACAACTTTATGAAGATCAATTTCAAAGACATTATCATATTCGAGGATGATGATTTCCTGGTGGTGAATAAACCGCCGCATCTGGCAACGCTGGATGAACGTACGGCCGACCGCGGTGGAAGTGTACTCCGACTCGCCAAAGAATATAACCCCGAATTACAAGCCGCCCACCGTCTCGACAAGGAAACTTCCGGCGCATTGGCATTCGCCAAAAATCCGGCTGCATACCGGCATCTGGCCATGCAGTTCGAGCATCGCGAAGTGACGAAGCGTTATCACGCGGTGGTGAATGGTATTCATGACCTGGAAGGCGTGTCGGTGTACCTGCCGATCCTGCCATTGAAAAACGGAACGGCGGTGAAGATCGACCGTGCGGAGGGGAAGGAGGCGGAGACGATATTCAACACCCTGCAAGTGTACCGCGGCTATACTTTAGTGGAATGTATCCCCATTACAGGGCGTATGCACCAGATTCGGGTGCATTTGTCGTGCCTGAAAGCACCGATTGTCAACGACCCGCAGTATGGCGGCGAACCTATTTTCCTTTCAAGCCTGAAAAGGAAGTTCAATCTGAAAAAAGATACGGAGGAACAGCCTCTTATTCAGCGTGTTGCATTGCATGCGCGATCGCTTTCGTTTGCAGTGATGAACGGGGATGATATACGCGTGGAGGCGCCTTATCCGAAAGATTTCGAGGTGCTCGTGAAGCAGCTCAATAAATTCGGAGTGTAGTAGCATGGTTTTTGTTGAATGTTAAAAGTTGTGTACGTTTAAACCATCTTTTTCCATTCAAAAAACCTAAAACTATGCGGGCACACACGTTACAAACTACCTCTTTTCTCCCTTTGGGTTTGCTTTTTGCGTTGGTGAGCATGGCTGCCAGCGCACAAACCGGCCGGAAAAATGACGTGATCATCAAGCGCGACAGTTCGCGCATCCAGGCGCTCATCACGCAAATGAGCTACGAAAAGATCAACTACCGCGACCTGAGCAAGGCCGATAGCGCGGCTACCTACATTTATATGGATCAGGTGGCGAGGGTGTTGCTGAAAAGCGGCAAGATTATCAACGTAAGAGATTCCATACCGGCAGGCCATATCCCGCCCGACAGCGTAGGTCAGTATGCGGATATGAACAATCTGCCCACCGACCCGTTTGAGAAAAGCGTGGTGATGGCTAACTCGGACCAGCTGCGGGATAAATATGTGTACCACCATAACCGGGCGATAGACGGCAAGCAGGGAGCCATTGTCTTTACCTCGGTGGCCGTTGCGACACTGGTGTCCGGTATTATTGTAGCCAGTACAGGAGATAGCCCGGATAACAAGACCATCGGAACCTCACTGGCGATTGCGGGCCCCGCGGTAGGCGTTGTTTTTGGGTTAATTGGTTTTAAAAACTATAAATTGCACAGTAAGAAGGCCGAAAAGATCAAAAACGAACTGCAACGCCGGAACCAGGAGTTGCCGACGTTCAGCATTATGCCACGCATCGACCCGTTCAATAAGTCGGCACAACTGGGGTTGAGGTTGTCGTTCTGATTGCGGTAAATTGATTACTTTCATAGAGTGAAATCAGTTACAAAAGTAATTTCCTCATGAAAGTAATTCTACCAAGGCTGAAAAATCAGCTCCTAGCCATGTTCATGCTATTATTTGTCGCTCAGGCAAATGCACAAACGCCGCGTAAGGCGGATGTGATCAAGCTGCGCGACGAGTCCAAATTGGAAGTGTATATCCAGGAAGTGGACGAGCAGGTTGTGAAGTACAAGAAAATCAGCGACCCGGAAGGGCCGCTTTTTTCAGTTAAAAAGTCCGATATCGCTTCGATCCTTTATGGGAACGGTGAGCAGGAAACGTTTGAGGCGACCCTGGAAGTGCAGAATTATTATGCACCGACAAAGCCTGCTCCGGCCGCCAGGGCACAGGAGCCTCGTCCAGCCGCGCGAAAGCCTGTCAATGGCCCGGTAAAACCGTCCGTACAGTTTGCGGAAGACGTTAGAAACTCGTCTCCCGAGCATTTGCGCAGCATGTATACCTATTATAAGACCCGCTCGAAAGCCGGGATGGTTATGGGCATTGCGGGTACTTCAGTGGGTGTTATTGTGGCGGCGATCGGTACGGGTATTGTGGCCAGCGCTATGGATGATAATGGTAATTTCAAAAGTTACCAGGATGAGCTGCGGGCGAGAAAAGGCGCGTACATGATGCTGGGAGGCTTTGCCGGGGCCATTACGTTTGGTACTGTCGGTTTCGTGAAGGGAGGTAAAAACGGTGCAAAAGCCAGCCGCATTCGCCGGGAGCTGATTCGCCGCGGAGAGCCTCTGACGATCAGCATCAGGCCTTCATTCAATCCGTCGCAACGAGCGGGAAGCCTGACGTTGGCATTGAATTTCTAGTTATACCGGAAACAAAAAGCGGGCTCCGAATATCTCGGAGCCCGCTTTTTTATGATTGGAATATCTTAGAATTTGAATGCGATACCTGCTTTCAGCGGAGATGCATTGTAACCAACTTCTGCAAATACGCCCATGTTAGGCTTGAAGTAGTAACGTGCTCCTGCGAATACACCGAAGAAAACGCCGCTTCCGTAGCCATCGTCATAAACGCCTGACCAGCCATCGGGATCGCTGAAAGAAGAAACACGGTAACCGAGTGAAGGACCTGCGTACAAATCGAGGTTGTCCAGTTTCAGAAAGTGCTTGCCGTAGTGGTAAGAACCTCTTGCTGCAATGGTGAAGAAGTTGTATCTCCACTTGTAGCCCACATAACCGTAGTTCCAGGTTGTAAAGTCAGCCTGGCCACCAACGCTGATGTAGTCGTGGATACCGCCTTCGAACGAAGCACCTACACCGACGCCACCGCCGCCGTATGTACCACCAAGGTTGATACCAGCATTCAATAATTTATCTCCTTTCTCAAATTGGGCGAACGCCTTCTCGGAAGCTGCGCTGAAAAGAGCGGCAACTACCAGCATGAATAGAGTCTTTTTCATCGTAATAGATTAGTTATTGTTAAAGAATAATGGCACAAATTAAAGCCTTTATTTCAATGCTTCAAAACTTGTGCCATTTATAGTTATTAACCGGAGTTTCCTACTTTATAAGTGGTTTCGGCTTCTTTATTTAATCCAAAATCAGATGTGCTTGCGGAGCTTATCCTTAAAGACCTTTTTAAATTTGTCCAGTTTTGGTGCAATCACGAAGGCGCAGTAGCCCTGGTCGGGATTGTTGGCAAAATAATTCTGGTGGTAGTCTTCGGCCGGGTAAAACTTCTGGAATTTGGTGATTTCGGTTACAATCGGATTCGCATAAGCACCCGATTTGTCCAGTTCAGCCTTGGCCGTTTCCGCAAGCTGCTTCTGCTCGTCGGTATGGTAAAAAATGACTGAACGGTATTGCGTGCCCACGTCATTTCCCTGGCGATTCAATGTAGTCGGATCGTGGCTACGGAAGAATGCTTCCAGCAGGTCGGCGTAGCTGATCACCTTAGGATCGTAGGTCACTTCCACGCACTCCGCGTGGCCGGTTGTGCCCGTACATACGGCTTTATAGTTGGGATTGGGGTCATGCCCGCCCGAATAGCCCGAAACCACTTTCTTGACGCCTTCCAGTGATTCCATCACGGCCTCGGTGCACCAGAAACATCCCGTACCAAATGTTGCGACTTGTGTGTTCGCGGTGTCGACGTTGGTTTCGTCGAGTGCGGTTGAGGCTGTTTCTTTCTCCATTTTGCTTTTGTGTTTTTTGTCCGATTGTGCGCACGATACGAGGGCCATGCAGCACAAAAATATAAACGTGAAAATCGGGATGGTGGTTCTCATCATTATTCTACGGGTTATCACTGTTTCGGTAACGATTACGGCGTCAATAAAGTTTTATCGCCGTAATCCTATAATATTTACGAAATTTGAAGGCCAAAAGATCGGGGAACAGTCAAATCCCGGCGGCACCAAATCTCCGGTAGTTTATGACCTATCTTCATTTCAAAGCGCTCCATATTATATTCGTAGTGAGCTGGTTTGCAGGGCTCTTTTATATGCCCAGGCTGTTTGTGTACCACACCGAGGCCAACGACAAGCCCAGCCCCGAGCGGGAAATCCTCCTCGCGCAATTTACAAAAATGGAGAAGCTGCTTTTCAACGCGATCATGACGCCCGCCTGTTGGCTCGCATTGTTGTGCGGAACGGCGATGCTCTACATCACACCCGCCTGGCTCGATCAGGGCTGGATGAAGCTGAAACTCGTGTTCGTAGTCGGTTTGCTGGCCTACCATTCCATTACACGCAAGATATTGTTGGAACTCCGCGCCGGCAAATTCCGGTTCAGCTCGTTCCAATTGCGGCTTTTTAATGAGGTAGCGACGATATTCCTGTTTTCTATCGTGTTTTTGGTAGTCTTAAAAAACACCGTCGACTGGCTATGGGGCGTATTGGGCTTGCTCGCGTTCGCGATTGTGATCATGACGGCCGTGCGGATCGTCAAAAGAATGCGGGAGAAAAAGGCAGCAGCTTGAAGTGATTAGCAATAGCGGAAAAGCCCTTCGGATGTTTCGTCCGAAGGGCTTTTCCGTATTTAATCTCACCTTTCATTACGTGTGTTTCGTTTTATAACTAAAATTTAGTTATAAAGGGCAAAAAATTTTAGAGCTTTTTGTACTCATAAAATACACGACCGGCCGAGAGCTTCTCGTCGGCGGCATAATGTTGCCAGGCAGCGATATTGCCATTTCCGTCACCTTCGAATTCCAGGGAAATTACCGAGGGCCCTGTTTTCTCATTGTTGCAGAAAAGCTGAACGGCATTGCCTGCGCTATTGCTTTGCCAGGTGCCTGTGAGCAGGTCTGCATGACCGGCATCGCGCATTTCGAAACGGCCGTCGGCGCGGAGCTCCAGTTTGGATAAACAAACTTTCACATCGCCCGAGCGTTCCGGGAAGTCACGGGGTGTCTTGCCGTCGTTGTCGTTGATCGTAATGCGGTTCATATTTTCCCATATGCCGATGAGATCTTTGTTGAGATATGCTGAAACGCTGTTTGCCTCGTCGTTTGGTTTTTCGCAGGAGAAGAGCAAAAGCATGAATGCCGCTAACGGCGCAATGGCCAGGAAGCGCAGCCGTGCAGCGGTCCTGGATGGAGCTTGATGTAACATGATAATCCGTGATTTGATTTGACCATAATATGAAAAGTAATGAAGGGTTGAGATTTGCGTAGATGACGACAGGTCCAGTAGCAAATGCGTATAGCGAAACCTCCCGGCCTGGCGCGCGGCCTGTTCGTCGGCGATAAATTCGTGATTGGCTGTGATGGCTTCCTGCCAGAAACGCATCAGCGGATTAAACCAGCAACACGCGCTGAGGAAGCGTACCAGCAGCCAGTCGCCCGAGTGTCCTTGCCTGCAATGCACGAGCTCGTGCGTGACACAGGTACGTAACGACCCGCTATTACACAGGTTCTGGTTGATAAAAATGTAATTGAAGAAAGAGGATGTAGGTATTTCATTCGCTACAAAAACGAGGCGCACATTTCCCATCTGTCGGGAAGGATACTTCCGGATCAGCCGGGCGACCGCGAAAACGTCCGCCAGCAACTTGTATAAATGCCACGCAGCAATGCAGCCGTAAATTATCCAAAGGAGTTGCGAGAACTCGAACCCCGCTTGCGGCGGCGAATAGGGGGTAATGCCGCCGGAGGGTGTGGGTACCGGAACGAAACGTGCCGCCAGTTCCGAAGGCTTTTCCCATTGGCCGGGCAGCACCGGAAGTTTCAAAGCCGGAGCGATAAGGCTGAACGCGATCCCTAAAAGTAAATATGACCGGTTGGCTGTAAAGAAGGTAAGGTTGCGAAACGCGAACCTGTAAAGCAGGATCACGAATGCCAGGCAAAGATTTACTTCCAACAGATAACTACCGGCCATAACGATCAGGATTTGGGAGGATAATACGAATCGATCAGTTGCTTCAACTCCGTTATTTCCTCCGGTTTTAAGCCATTTTCCTGTACAATAAACGATAGGATGTTCTTCGGCGAACCTTCAAAATAGTGCTTCATAAGGTCGGAAAACGAGCTGCGGGCATATTGGTCGCGGGCAACGGCGGGGAAATAGACGTGCGTCTTGCCATAGGCCTTGTGATCCACGAAACCCTTCCTTTCCAAAAGCCTCACGATGGACGAAACGGTCGTGTAAGGCGGCTTCGGCTCGGGTAGTTTTTCGATAATGTCGTGAATGACGCCCTCTCCAAGTTCCCAGAGAATGCGCATGATGTTTTCTTCCGAATGCGTAAGCGGTTCCATGTCTCAAAGGTATAACTAAAATTTAGTTATCAAACTTGTTTTTAGTTAAAATTTTCAAAAGTGCGAGTTTGGGCAGATATAAGAGAATATTACCGAAAAGGAGAGGGTCGGAGATCAGAATGTAAACCCGAGCGCGAGCCTGGCGGAGACTCTACGGAAGTAGGTACCGTAGTCGTATGGTACCGCCGATGAGAATTCATTGAGGCTGATTGCCGAGTCGACGAAGATATTTTTGAACAACCTTTGCTGAAAGCCCATAGAAAGCGATGCTCCCCAATATTTCACGTTGAAGCGGGGAGACGTAGGCGTTGCGCTCCGCTTTGTAAAATAGTTGGCGATTTCCAGCGCGGTATAAAAGCCGGAAAGGTTGTTGCCGGATTTTCCCCGGCGAATTTGCATGGGTTGTAAAAAGTAGTAGCGGCCTTGCAAGCCGGTTTTGATGAAAAGCCCTTCATTCGTGCCAGTTCTGTGTCGTAGAACTCCGCATTCGTAGCGAGATCTATGGAAAACGGACTTGTGCCGAATTTGGCTTCCCTTGCAATTCCCAGCCGCAACGATCGTTGCCCCAGCCCAAAGCTAGCCTCAGGGAACCGCAACTTCCATTGATTGTGAATTTCTTCGTCGCAAAGCAGAACTTCGCATATTTCTGTGGGTACGTTTTGTTTCCAGTCACCAAATGCGACCCCAACAGTCATTTGCGTTGAAAGAATGAAATTTCGGTTGCTTACTTTTTCGGGTATATATGGATAAATCAGAAACTGCGAGGCTTGATTCAATGCGTAGGCACCTAGCGAAATGTCGACATGACCGCGGTTAAAAACCCGGCTTTGGAAGCCGGCTATAAGCCCGATTGTGTGGATGTTGGAGTTGGTTAGTGAAAAATAATCGAGATTGCCGACACGTCTATCAAAAGAAGCAGCCACATAAGCACCGCTGAAATTATTTGCATTCAATCCTTTTTCGATCCGTTTCCCCATGTTGTAGTACCATCGGGCCTTGGCACCTATCCACCAATTCTGCGTCCATGCCTTGTTAAAAGTATTTGAGTAAATCCCATCGCCTGTATTATTGGTCTTCATGTACATACTCGCTTCGATCGACAGCTGGGGCCAGAGTTTATATTCATAACCTAGGACTATACCAATTCCGCGCGTATCTGAGGAGGTATACCCCGCTTTAACCAAATTCCGCGTAGCCACCCGGGTCATGAATACATTATCATACCGGTCGATGAATTTTTGCCGGACAGTCAACGTGTCGGGCTCCTCGCTGTAAGTCACGCGGAGGGTGTCCTGTGAGAACGCCGTCAGTGGTTGAAGCAGCATCAAAAACAGCGGTAAAAAGTATTTCATAACAAGCAGAAGTAAAGCGCAGCCCGGGGCTAATGAAAGAGGCGTTTTTTAATATCAATGGTTGTATGGAAAAGCCATTGATATTAAAAAAACGCCTTTGGAGAAATTGTTAAAAATTCTTAAACCAAAACTAATTGGAGAGCGGGTTACTATTTTAGCAAATACTAGTAGTTAACCTGCTAATTATGAAGACAAAACTGCATCTATTAGCCATTTTTTACCGCTCTTTCGGCTTTTACCTTTGGGCCATAACGTTCGTTGCCTGGTTCGCATTGGGCCATCCGACGGGCCGTGACATGTATGTATTGATACCCGCACTGGTGCTTTACAAATTGTTTTTGCAAAGCATTACTATTTACATTTTCCGGCGCAGGTATGCATATCTGTTTTTCTTTTACGCCAATGTAAATCTTTCGCAAAGGAGGCTGTTTATTGTAGCATTTGCCGCAGATTTTGTGCTGTTCTTTTTATCCGTAGCACTTATTCAATCATCGGGGGAATGGATCAAGTGAGAAAACATATCCTGGAAGCCGACAGTATGTGGCTCGATTATGAAGGGAGAAAAGTTCTTCAGAGCATTTACATTAAAATGCAGACCGGGCGTGTTACGGCATTGCTTGGCCGCAATGGGACGGGGAAATCCAGCCTGATGCAGATGATTTTCGGAACACTCCGCGGACAGAACCAGTCGGTAAGGGTTGATGGCGATTATGTCCCGCATCCATACAAGCATCCTGGACTGATCAGTTATTTGCCTCAACATCCATTTCTACCGGAAAAGCTAAGTGTAGGCGAGGTGTGCAGGTTGTATAAAGTCGATTTTGCGCTTCTATGCCGTCATTTCGAAAGCCTCGAACCATATGGGCGCACCCTGATGCGCGATTTGTCGACCGGTAACAGACGGCTAATAGGGACATTGCTCGTGCTGCTTATGCCGGTTGCATTTACTCTACTGGATGAGCCGTTTGCTGCACTCTCTCCGATCAATATTGAGCAAATGAGCAAGGTAATCGCCGAGGAAAAGACCCGCAAGGGTATCCTGATCTCTGATCATGCTTATGAATATGTGCTGGGCCTCGCGGATGAAACCTATCTGATCGTTCCGGTTGGACGGAGCGTGTTGTTGAAAAATGTGCAGTCTGGGCTGATGGAATTCGGCTATTTCTCGAAAACCAACGCGTCGGCATCTGCCCCGAGCTCTTCCAATGCTTTCAGGATCGATTCGGTGAATGCGTCCGGCCCGCAGACGTAGAATGGCTGATCGAAATTGCGGATATGTTTTTGTAGAAAGTCCTTATCGATACGGCCGTGGTAGTAACCTTCCGCATTTTCGCCGGATATAAGGTTAAAGAAACGATCGCCGAGAATTTGTTCAAGCTCTTCTTTGAGGATAATCTCGGCAGCGGTGCGGTTCGAGAAGAAAAGCTGGTTTGTCCCAACCTGCCCTTTGGCAAACAAATCCCTGAAAATGGCCAGAAAAGGCGTGATACCGGCGCCTCCGGCAAGAAACACACCTTCACCTTTGTATTCGATGGCGCCCCAGGCGTCGCTGATCTCGAAATGATCTCCCGGCTGGACCTTCGTCAAAGCGTTGGTGACGCCGTCATGGTCGGTATAGGATTTGATCGTGAACTCGAGGGTATCCGCCGTAGGCAGCGATGTGAATGTAAACGGCCGCTTTTCAGCCGTCCAGGGGTCCTTCTCGATTGAAAAATCCGTCGCCTGGCCCGGTGTGTAAGTGAAACCCGCCGGTTTCTCCACCGTATAGGCGTTTACGTTATGCGTAACAGGCTTTTTAGCGAGCAGTTTGACGGAGTAATCGGCCATGGCGGTAGGTTTGGGGAGTTGTGGATACGAACTTTATGCAAAATACGCACTCGCAAGGTGGCTGTCAAGACCGGGTTTTACTCCAATCAAATTCTGCCGGCCAGTAATTCCGAAACCAACACGCCATCGATCCTTAGCCCCTCGATGTTGCACCCTGAAAACTCCACCCCGCGGAGGTCACAATTCACAAATTTGCTTTTGTGCAAATCACAATGCTCGAAATGCAAAGGCCGCTGTTCCGCATCCGGATCGTACATCGGGTGATCGGGTGGGCACATGCCTATGTTTTCAAACACCGCTCCGCCCAGTTGCGCTCCTTCGATCTTCAAATCGCTCAGATTGGCATCTGAAATAGATATGTTACTCATATTCACATCGACGAATGTAGAGTTGGAGAGCATCACACGGTGAGCCGTAATTACCGCACATTCACTGTCAAGGGCGATTTGCTTAATGTTTTCCATGATTTCAGGTCGCTTTTGGGTGAAATTGGTCCTTTCGATTCCGCCTGGAACCCCGGACTATTGATGTAAAAGTAGGAGAGCTTTGTCGGAACGGGAAGGGGTATTCGTGACGAATATGGTGTGGAATCAGGACAAAAGTTGATTTACTGAAAAAGAGGCAATCCATATTGAAATGAATTGCCTCCGTCATTGCTATGCTCTCAATTTCTGGGCCTTTTGAAAAAAGAAAACCAATTCCCTGAAAGTCTCGAAAATCTCCGTACATCGCGGATTGTATCCCGCCTCCTTCTCAAAAACCATATAGCCACTATAAATCGACCAAAGGTCTCCAATCCACTCATCCGGACTGGTTTGAGAAAGTAAATCTTGAACTAGCTGGCCGTAATGCACCAGGCGCGACGAATCCGGGGATTCGTTGGTGATAGGTGTGTACATAAAACTACGGTTAAAAGGATGGACAAAATGCTCTGCCTAAGGTGTCCTTATGCCCGTAGGAGCATCCGGAGGACTTTCGCCGCATCCGCACCATAGCAGAGCAATGACTTCTATATTTTTCATAGAACCTACGGTTAAAAGGAATGTGAATGTTCTCAATAAAATTGAGCAAAGCAAATTCGAATAAAAATATCAACACGAATGTATTTGCAAATATTTAAATAATCAATTGATTTAAATTCTTACAAACCCCTCAATTTTTGAGGCAAATTGTCTCTTGATAATTCATCGGTACCGTTCGGACATTCATCGGTCAACTACTACAAACGACTGGTTTTTTGTTTTATACATTTCGCTATGTTTTATTAAAAGTGTTGGCGAAATCATGAAAAAACAGGCATCTAATTACTCGATTTTTGTATGTGCGTCTTTGCTCGCGTTTGTAACGATTAGTTGTGTCGAAAACGTCGATACTGACCCCAAGAACCTGATTGGCCGTTGGCAGATGGTAAAAGTGATCCACAAAGGTGAGACAACGTCGAAACCAGACCATGACCAATGGCTGTCCGAGGTCGAAATTGAATTTTTGGAGAATGGAGAGATTGAAGGTACGCTGCCTAGGGACACATTTTCGGGTAACTATAAAATTGCGGAGGAGGATTCGATCTCATTTTATTGCAGATCGTATTCGAAAGTTGGTGAAACTAAATGGGGCTGTCTGTTTTACGATAATATTCGATTCGTTCGCACATTCTCATTGAAGAAAAAAGTAGTGAATTTAAAATACAAAGAATTATACCTGGACTATGATGACGGACAGTTGATTTTTGACAGAGTTAGATAACTAATAGACACGCTATAAATTTGATTTGCCATGAAGAATGCCATCGTATTATTGATACTATTAATTTTTGTTGCAAGATCAGGTAAAGGTCAAATAGTGATTGAAACGAAAAAAGATTTATTGAAGAAAGTAAAAAATGGATTTTATTTTGACAACCACTCCGCAAACGTGCACATGTCGGAAGTGCCAACCAAGCAAAGAATCGACCAACTTATTAAAGAGGATTCCCTTGATGTCGGGTCGAAGACCTACCGCTTCGCAACGGCATTGGGGCTTGACGTTGATTTCGTTCAATCGGCCAATTGGGTTACGAGAGGCAGCATGGCCTATGGTCGTCTATTAATAGTAGCTGGTGGTGCGAAGTCCGTAAGTTTAAATTTTGACTCATTTTTCATCCCGGATTTGGGTGAATTCGTAATTTATAATTCCAGAGCCACAATAGCCGGCCCGGTGACATCCAAGGAAAACAACGATGGTCGCACGTGGGGTAGCCCGATTTTCAGGGGGGATTCTATTTGGATAGAGGCGAGGTTGCCAGTAAGGCAAAAGGATGCTCTTAAACTTAAAATGTCCGGTTTGGCCTATGGTTACAGAAAGTTGGATTTGGGAAAATCGGGAGGGTTTGGGGCTTCCGGCGGCTGCATGACAAACAACAATGTGGTGTGCTTTGGCAATGGGTGGGAGTTTGAGCGAAATGCAGTATGCATGCTTTTGGATCAGAATAGCGAGCGTTTTTGTAGCGGTTCAATGATCAACAATTCGTGTAACAATAATGTACCGTATGTTTTATCTGCAAATCACTGCCTGCCAGCGGGCTCCGGGAATGTCGGCCAATGGCGCTTTATTTTTCAATATTGGAGTCCTGGTTGTAATCCTTCTCAGGATGATCCGAATTATATCCAATTCTATGGATCGACTTTGCGTGCCAATGCCACCCCGTCGGATTTTTTGCTGCTGCAATTAAATCAAATGCCGGAGCCGACATCCGGTATTACCTATTTAGGGTGGGACAGGACGATAAATGCGGCATCAAGCGGTGCAAGCATTCATCATCCGAGCGGCGACGTGATGAAGATATCAACCTTTAATAGTGTTGTGCAAAGGGCTGACAATTATACATTTGCGGATGGGAAGAAAGCTCCGGGTTCTCAACATTGGATAGTAACATGGAACAATGGAGTGACCGAAGGAGGATCATCCGGCGCTCCACTTCTTAATCAATCCAAGAAAATAGTTGGTCAATTATCTGGTGGCCCTTCGGCTTGCTATGCGATTCAGAGCTATTTGAAAGACGGTTTTGGTCGCTTCGATAATTCCTGGACCGGAACCGGAACCAATGCAACAAGGCTAAGTAACTGGCTTGATCCATCTGGCTTTGGTAACACCACTACGCCAAGCATAAGCACCTCGCAAATTGCCGGAAGCGGCTTTGTGTGCACGACTTCCGCATATACTGTTGCCAATTTGCAGGTAGGAACATCGGTTGTTTCATGGAGTTCCAGCAATACTTCAATACTAACGATAAACGCGGCCGGAACCGCCAGTCGTGTTGGAAATGCGAACGGACAGGTAACCATTACCGCTACGTTGAATAACGGATGCGGCAATTTCAGCAGGACAAAGACTGTGCATGTCGGTAAGCCAATTGTTGGCAGCATTAATGTGGATTCTGATGTTTGTACGGGAGAGGGTCAGGATGTAATCGCGAATCTTACCGGAGCAACGACCGCAAGCTGGGCGATTACGAGTGGCAACGGTTTCAATGCAACCCTGATGGACAATGGAAATGGAACCACGTATTTCAATAGCTACGTCCAGGACTGTTATGGACTTCAAGTAAACGTCTCCAACGCCTGCGGATCGGTTCTCGACGGAACGACAATCTGCGTGAACAGCTGTTTTGGAGGGCTTGTTGCGTATCCAAATCCGGCCAAGGATCTCGTGACGTTGGATTTCTCAGATTTCACAGACGAAGAATTGCCGGATCAGATTCAAATATTTGATGAAAAGTCAAAGACGGCGAGACGTTCAATAGATATCGCTCACAACTCGTTCAATGGCCGTAAAATACAAATCGATACGCACGATTTGCCTCGGGGAATCTATTATTTTCATATCATCAAGAACGGGGCCGTCCGGCAAAAAGTAGAGAAGATAAGGATTGTTCTTGAATGAGGCTTCGACGGGTGGTTGCTGGTAGAAAAGCGTCTTTCGGTATGTAACTTTTTTGTCCCGAAAAGCAAAAACGCCGTTCCTGATAACAGAAACAGCGTTTTGTGCCGAAGGCGGGACTCGAACCCGCACAGGATTGCTCCCTCACGCCCCTGAAACGTGCGTGTCTACCAGTTTCACCACTTCGGCCTGAAATCGGTGCGCAAAGATAGTGATCTTGTTTTGGACTTTACAAGCATTTCGGGTCTCAAAAAGTGAAAAAATCTGAAAATTTTAAATTTTTACGCCTTCATAGAGCGCCGGAATGTGGATTTTCTTGTATCCGGCCTTCTCCAACTTCAATTTAAAAGCTACTTGTGTCTCGTACTCGCCGTGAACGAGGAACACTTCCTTCACGCGTTCGGGCTTCTGGCACGAGAGAAATTCGATCATTTCGTTGTAATCGCCGTGGCCGGAGAAGGAATCCATCGTTTCGACGCGGCATTTGACGTCGAAGCGCTCACCGAAAATGTTCACTTGCTTATCGCCGCGCTTCAGCGCTCCCGCGAGGGTGTTCGCGGAGGCGTAGCCCACGAGCAGGATCGTCGAGTTCGGATCGCCGATATTGTTGGCAATATGGTGTTTGATACGCCCGGCTTCGGCCATTCCGGAGGCGGAAATGATGATGCAGGGCTCGTGACGGTCGTTCAGCGCAATGGAATCCTGTACGTCGGAAATGTAGTTGAGATACGGAAATGCAAATGCGTCGCCATCCTTTTCAATGTAATCGAGGATCTCGGGGTTGAAGCACTCGTCGTGCTCCTTCATGATGGCCGTGGCGCGGATCGCAAGCGGGCTGTCGATGTAGACCGGGATTTGCGGGAGCTGACCGGCGCTCGAAAGCTGGTCAAGGGCATAAATAAGTTCCTGCGTGCGGTCGACGGCGAAGGCCGGGATAATGAGCTTGCCGCGGCGACGAATGCAGGTCTCCTGCACGATACGCAGCAAATGCGCGTGCATATCAATTTCCTTCTCGTGTAGCCGGTCGCCGTAAGTCGATTCGCAGATAATGTAATCGGCTTGTGGAAACTCTTCGGGCTTGCGGAGAATGCGATCCTCCGGGCGGCCAATATCGCCGGTAAACGTCACTTGTTTGAATGTCCCACCATCGGGGATACTCAAATGTACCGCGGCGCTACCGAGCAAATGAGCGGCGTCGGTGAGGATGACCGATACTTCATTGTTGTCACCCAAAAAGAACGTCTGTCCGTACCGCACAGTTTTGAAAAGTGATAATGCATGTGCGGCGTCCTCGGCATTGTACAGTTCTTCGAGCAATGGCCGGCCTTGTTTTTTGCGGCGCTTGTTGATGCGTTCAAGGTCTTTTTCCTGGATGTGCGCGCTGTCGAGCAGCATAATGCGGCAAAGGTCCGCGGTGGCGGCGGTACAGTAAATCGGCCCCTTGAAGCCCTTGCGCACGAGGCGCGGGAGCAGGCCCGAGTGATCGATGTGTGCGTGGGAGAGGACCACGTAATCGACGTCGGCGGGTTTGAAACCAAATTCCTGGTTGAACTCGTCGGTCTGGATGCCCTGGAAAAGGCCGCAGTCGAGCAATATTTTCGTTCCTTTTTCGGTGGTAATGAGGTGCTTGCTTCCGGTTACGGTGCGTGCGGCGCCAAAGAATTGGATAAGCATAAAGGTTTGGAATTTAGAACGTTGGTAAAAAAGAGGGGTCAGGCTAACACGTAAATCGCGTCGAGATTACGCCCGATGCCGTCGTAGTCGAGGCCGTAGCCAACCACAAATTTGTTTTCGATTTCGAAGCCTACATAGCGCATGTCAACCGGCGTTTTCAATGCTTCCGGCTTGTGCAGCAAAGTAGCGATTTCAACGGATTTAGGCGACATCGATTGCACTTTTATGATCAGCTGCGACATGGTAAGCCCGGTGTCCACAATATCTTCGATAATGATCACATCTCGCCCGGCAATGCTGGCATCCATCCCGATAATCTCGCGAACGGAGCCCGTGGAGGAGGTTTGGGAATAGGAGGAGAGCCGGATGAAGTTGATCTCGCATGCGAGCGAAATGTTTTTGACCAGCTCGCTCGCGAAAAGAAACGCGCCGTTCAGCACGATGATGAATACCGGGCACGAATTCGCATAATCGGCATTAATGTCGGCAGCTAACTCGGCAATGCGTTTTTCGATCGTTTCGCGCGAAATAAAAGGGACAAATGTTTTATCCAGAATGTTAATCATAATTTTGAAGTGCGAATCAAGTTCCGGCAGCTGGCAGGACAGCCGTCGGAAACAGGTGGCCGCCGGATGGTGTCAAATACTCTGAGGATCAATATTAACTCTTTTTTTAAAAACCGGGCTGCTGACAAACGCAAAATATAAACCCGGCGTTAATAGAACAGATTTACCCCTGCTATGAGAAGATTAGTTGTTAACATAATCATATTCTGCTGCTTAACTGTAATTACAAGCCACATTGCGACCGCGCAATTATATTCTTCGGCCGAGCTGGACAAGAAATATGCGATGGTTCTTCAAAACCCCGGGGTGCAGATTGAGTCGACCGAGGCGATCAATAAATTGTACAATTACCAGTTCTATGAAGCAGACGCGGAGTTCCGGTGGCTCAAATACCGGTACCCGAAACACCCTATGCCGCATTTTCTGATGGGCCTGGCTGAGTGGTGGAAAATTGTACCGAACACAGAGAACGAAGCGTACGACAAAACCTTCCTCGCGCAAATGGACTCGACCATTACACTGGCAGAGGAGCTATACGATGACCAGGAAAATAAAATAGAGCCCGCATTCTTTCTTGCTGCCGCCTATGCATTCAAAGGCCGACTTTATGCCGAGCGCGAAAGTTGGGCGAAAGCCGCGTTTGCAGGGAAAAAATCATTGAAATATTTCGAACAATGCAAGGGTAATGGCGACCTCTCGCCGGAATTGCTGTTCGGCGACGGCCTGTATAACTATTACGCCGAATGGGTCCCCAAAGAATACCCGATCCTGAAACCGATTCTGGCGCTTTTCCCGAAAGGCAATAAGAAGCTGGGTGAGCAGCAGCTGGAAAAGGTGGGTAACAACGCATTTTACACCCGCGTGGAGGCCCGGTATTTTCTGTTGCAGATTTACAGCATGGAAAATGAGTACAGCAAGGCGTACGAAATGGCCAAATACATGTGGCAGACTTTTCCGAACAATCCCTATTTCGAGCGCTATTTCTGTCGGACAGCATTTGTGACAGGCAAAATGGCCGAAGCGGAGCAGGCTGCGCAGAATATTATTACAAAAATCAACCAGGGAATGCCGGGTTACGAAGGTGTTAGCGGTCGGAATGCTGCTTATGTACTGGCTTATTACAATATGAATTACCGCCACAACTACGACGTAGCGGGCGAATACTACAAGAAGGCGATTGATTATTCAACGCAAACCAACTCGATGAATGCCGGGTATTATGTTTCCTCATTACTGGGCTTGGGCAAAATCGCAGAGCATAAAAAAGATTACGACGAGGCATTACGCTACTACAAACTCGCCGATGACCGGGCCGATAAAAAATCCAGCCAGGATAAAGAGGCAAAGGCGGCTATCGCGAATTTGAAGAAAATGAAGCGTGAGCAGCGGAGGAGGCGTTAAAACAAAAGAGGTGACAGCGATGTCACCTCTTTTGTTTGTTATTTCTTCAATGCCGCGTAATGTTTGAAAAACAGCGGGATGGTTTCAATGCCTTTGTAATAATTGAACAATCCGTAGCTCTCATTCGGCGAATGCAGCGCATCGATATCCAGTCCGAAGCCCATCAGAATGCTTTTGCAGCCCAATTCCTGCTCGAAGAGCGCCACAATCGGAATGCTGCCGCCCCCGCGGGTAGGGATAGGCTTCTTGCCGAATGACTCTTCCATCGCCAGTTCGGCCGCGCGGTATTCTACCGAATCGGTCGGCGTTACGTAGGGTAAGCCTCCGTGGTGAGGTACCACTTTCACTTTCACCGACGCCGGAGCGATGGATTCGAAATGTTTCGTGAAGATTTCACAAATCTCGTCGTCGTTCTGGTTGGGAACGAGGCGCATCGAGATCTTCGCGTTGGCTTTCGAAGGCAGTACGGTTTTGGCACCTTCGCCGATATAGCCGCCCCAGATACCATTTACGTCCAGAGTAGGGCGTACCGAAGTTCTCTCGATCGTCGTGTAGCCTCTTTCACCTTCGACGTCGTCGATAGCGAGGTCTTTTTTGTATTCTTCCAAATCAAATGGTGCCGCATTGAGTGCCGCGCGCTCAGAGGCGCTAAGCTCCTGTACTTTGTCGTAGAAGCCCGGAATGGTAATGTGTCCGTTCTCGTCTTTCAGAGAAGCGATCATTTCGCAAAGCACGTTGATCGGATTGGCCACGCCGCCGCCGTACACGCCCGAATGCAGGTCGCGATTGGCACCTACTACTTCCACCTCGACGTATGTTAGTCCGCGGAGACCGGTTTCAATGGATGGGACATCGTTGGCAATGATACTCGTATCGGAAATAAGGATCGTGTCGCATTGCAGCATTTCCTTGTATTTCCGGACAAATGTCCCAAGATTCGACGACCCGATTTCTTCCTCGCCTTCAATCATCACCTTCACATTACACGCGAGCGTGCCTGTGGCGAGCATGATCTCGAGCGCTTTGATATGCATATAAAACTGCCCCTTGTCGTCGCATGCGCCGCGTGCATAGATGCGATCGTTTTTGATGACGGGTTCGAAGGGCGGAGAGTTCCAGAGTTCGTAAGGATCGGCCGGCTGGACATCGTAATGGCCGTAAATGAGCACGGTCGGCAATGCAGGATCGATGATTTTTTCGCCGTAAACTACCGGATGGCCTTCTGTTTCATAGATTTCGGCGCGGTCGGCACCAGCTTCGGCAATGCGGTCGCGTACATATTCCGCGGCTTTGAGCATGTCGGGCTTGAACTTAGAATCGGCGCTTACCGACGGAATGCGGAGCAGATCGAGCAATTCGTTCAGAAACCGATCGCGGTTCTTTTCAATATATTCTTGCATTGAAATAGTTGTTTTTAGTCTTTACTGAATCGGCGGTCAAGTTAAAAAAATAACCCCTAAGGTGGTGCCTCAGGGGTTGGGATTAACAAGGGTTAGATTAAGAATATCAGCTCCGCGCTTTCGATTTTGCGAAAATGTTCACGCGGTTTTCGTTGCCGTTGAGCAGGCGTACAATGTTTTTCTGGTGTGTGAAAACAACCAGGACAAACATGACAAACCCGAAAACAACCAGCAGCGGCTCGGGATGCCCGAAAGCGCCTGTCCAGGAAAGTACCGGGAACGCCAACGTCGCGAGGATCGAGCTCAGCGATACGTACTGAGATGCTATTAGTGTCAGAATAAATATGGTGATACAAACGGACGCCAGCTCGGGGTGAATGGCGAGTACCATTCCGAGCAGCGTGGCAATGCCCTTACCGCCTTTGAAATTCACGAAAATAGGGAAGATATGGCCGATAATGGCGATGATACCGAAGATGATCTTGTACATCAACAGCTCGGTTTCGCCGATTTCGTTCATATAGAAAAGCATGGAAGCAAGGCAAGTGGCCGTCCAGCCTTTCAGTACGTCGATGAGCATTACAACTGTCCCAGCGCGTTTGCCTAATACCCGGAACGTGTTGGTGGCACCCGCGTTACCGCTGCCGTGTTTCCTGACATCTATTCCGAAATACCCAATGCCGTACCAGACTGAACTTGGGATGGAACCCAGCAAATAAGCAGCAACAATCGCAACTATTAATAAGGCAACACTCATTTTGTACTATTCAAAGATAAATTTAAATTACAAAAAGTTTTTCTCAAAAATACGATAGTTGGAGGATTTTACAAGCGAATGTGGCGTAAAACTACATTTCAGTATACAATTTTTCAAAAATTAGCAGAAACTATTGTAAATGCTGCTAATCGCATCAGAATCCTTCTGTCGGTTCCGCTTTTTTCTTCTTTTCTTCGGTTTGGGAGGCAGCCGTTTTCTTCTTCGCAGTTTTCACAAGCTTCGCTTTCTTCAATGCCGGCTGATAGAAATCGTCGAAGCGGTTAACAAACATATCCTTCTCTTCAGTTCCAATGCTCACCAGCGTCATGTCCTTGGATTTCACATTCTTAGACTTTGCGACGATCTCGTCGTTGAAATCGAGCATGGAAGAAACGACGCCGAGCTCGCCCGCTTTCAGGTCAAAATAATACCAAACGTCCGGCGAAGCTTCCAGGTACAGGCTGAATTCGTCGCCTTCCACGCCGCGGCGGAGTTCCAGCACGCCGGTCATTTGTGCATTGATATTGTTGCGTCCGAAATGGGACACCCCGATAGGCCCCTGCGAGTAATATGCATTATGTACGGGCGACCAGTGCAGGTTTACATTGGAAAGGACCATCGGCATATCGAGCAAAGGCGATGCCTCGAAAATGGGTTTATATCCTCCCGCCGTCAGCTTCATGTAAGCGTCGACACCCTTGGGACCGATGAGCGCGGAAAGTTTCCGGTTCAGCTGGTCGGGATCGTCGTCGGCCGCGGTACTGTTGGATTCTGCCAAGTTCGTTTCCACGATTTTCGCGGTCAAGGTTGGAGCGATCGGCGTCAATGCAGGTGCATTAAAGAGCAGCATCGTGTTGAAACGGAACTTCGAGCTATCCACCTGCACTTCTGCGCTGCCGACCGTTTGGAGCCAGTTGGCCTGCATCAGCTTGAATGGCCCTGCAAATGTCGCGAGACCGGTTTTGTCATCGAAGCTCAATGCGCTGCCTTCGTCGATGAGGCCGTCGGCACCTGGCGGCGGGTTCACACGGAATGCTTTTTTATCCTCATCATAGCTGAGGTTGCCCTGCGCCTGGTAGATGTCCTCGTCGCCGTCCGAGTCCTTGGGCGAGAGGAAGCTCATGTACATCCCCTTGGCCTCATTGTAATGCAACCCGACCGAAAGCGGGATCTCGTGCTCGTTTTTAAGGTCTTTATTGATTTTAATCGAAACCGATTCGCCCGGAGAATCCTGGTACACGATCCATGAGCTCTGGAAATCCTTGCGGAACTTGATCACCGGTTTCACAAAACCATCCAGTTTCAGCGACGGCTCGTACGCGACGAGGTTAATAGCGCCCTTGTATTGAATGCGGGGCGAAAGGAAGAGGTTTTCGGCTTCCTTAATGTCGGCGCGGGCTGTTGTATAATATTTCACGCCCGGAGCCGCTTTGTTGTCTTTCGCTTTGCGCTTGCCTTCTTCGCCCGCGCCCACCTCCACGAGCTCGAAATTCTGCATTTTGATGTTGAAAGTGTCCTTCCGCGCGGTAATGTACTGGTAGGTGGCCGAGCCTTCGAAGTGGTTGCGGGAATCGATGCGGATATCGGCATCGCGCATGTGGTGCGAGACATTCAGGGTGTCGATCTCAATGCGCGCCTTTTTCAACGGAACGATTTTACCCTTGCTATCCACGGCCACCATACCGCGGTCCGGGATGATTTTCACGTCGGCGGTTTGAATAAAAGGTACGCCGCGGATATTCAAAGTCACTTTTTCAATGTCGTAAATCGCTTCGGAGCCATTAAAAGTCAGGCCTTCCTGGTCGGGGTCGGTGGAAGTGTAGGAAGATGTTTCTCCCAAACCTTTCATCAGGATCGTCTTCTTGGCCATGTCCCATTTGGCGCTTCCGATGAGCGTCTGGTAGGATGCGGTCGGGATTTGCATCCCCGAAGAATCGTTTCCGAAGCCCGATTCGTCGGTAACGAAGTTGGCAATACCGGTTTTGAAGTTAAAATCGATATTGACATTGTTCCCGGTCAGCAGCTTCTTGGTCGATTTCACATCCGCGCTATTGATCGCAAATTCGGATTTGTTAGCCAGAAACCCGTCCTTATTGAATTTGATATCGGGAGATGTAAGCTCAGAATCGGCTCTTTTCAGCTTTCCATTTCCATACAAGCCCGTCGAGCGCAGCAACAAGCTACCTTCCAGATTGGTCGTACCCTGGTGGAATGCGAAGGATTTACCCGTAGTGCTGATGAACATGCTATCCGCATTGGGGTACCATTTCAATGCATAATCTTTCAATGCAACCGCTGGGAAATAGCCCTTGCCGATGGTCGCCTCCTTAATGCTCGCCACATCGCCGGTCGCCATGAGGGAATCGGAAGTGAGGAGGACATTTTTGGCATTCATCGAGGCCGAGAGATACTTCAACACCGCTTTGGAATGCAAACCGGTGTTATCCATCGTCAGCGTGTCGGTAAACTTCGCCAACGCCTTACCTTCGTACAGTTTCACGTCGGTAACCGGCGGCTTGTAATCGAATCCGAGCGAATTATCCGGCATGCTTTTCAAAATGGTCTGAATAGGCGGAATAATGCCGTTGGAATTAAATGTACCCTCGAAAATCACATCGCGCTGGTCGAGGCCGTCCATATCGATCTTGGGAATCTTGAAAAACACTTCCCGCGGGTAGAGTACCGTCCCTCGCTCGGGCTGGTCGAAATAGACGATCATACCGTCGGGTACGACAAGCCTGGGCGATTTTTTAATGCCTTTCTGGATCCCCGACTTGTTTTTCGGGTCGCTGAGATAGAATGTACCCCCTTTTTCATACTTCACGTGCCCACCGACTTCGCCTTTTTGCCCTTTCGCAAACTTGTCGCGAGGTGTAAAGGTGATCGAATCGGACGGGGCCACATTCACGAAAAACTGATTGTAATCGAATTTGATATTCTGTCCGCGGAACTGGTAGTTGGATGCGACCATTTGCCCATTCAGTGTGAAATTCCGGTTTTTGCCGATAATCACCTTCCTGTCGGACGGAACGGCGTATATTTTCAACGAATCGCTGACGATAAACCTCGACACACCCAATACGGTGAGCATGGTATCGGGCAGGTAAATCGTCGCATTGGCCACCTCGTCATTCGCCGCAAACTGGCCGCTCACCTGGAAATTGTCATAATCGGCCTTGTCCAGGTTAGCCAGCACGTACATCACGCCCTTTTTGCTCAATGCGTATTCATCCGTTTCCTTATTGTAGATGAAATAATCGTCGAGCGCGAGCCGCTGTAATGCATTGCGGATGATCGTCGGGTTCTGTTTGAATTTCGTTGCCAGCTCTTCGGGCAGGAACGATGTTTTTTTGGTAGTCTGGGCATAATTCGCAGCCATAATCAGCGGCTGGAAGCCAAACTCCTTGTTGATCTCCCGGAAACGCTCCTTTTTGAAATAATCGAACGATTCGAGACGGACAGGAACTTCCGTTTTTCCATTAATGCGGAGGAATTCGACTTTCTCCGTCGGGAAACGCCAGCGCATGGCTTGCGACCAGATATTCATTTTGTGGTAAGAATCGCGGTAGGGAAGCGGGCCGTAATCGGTTTTATCCATCCGGCCGAGCCTTACCAATCCTTCATCATCATTGTATTTGAATGTCACGCCCGGGTGTATGAGCGAATCCCCGCCGAGCGGCATCGAATACAGCGCCCAATTGGCCGTAAAAACGGAGTCTTTCAGCGCAAAACGCTTACTGCGTGCTGCAAAAGCGGGTTTTTCCTGGTATTTGACCTTAATCGTCGAATACTTGTCATTTAAAGCCGAGCTGTACCGGTCCAAACCAATGAGCGAGTAGCCGCCCTGGTAATCGATATTCTTACGGACTTCTTTCAGTTTGGCATCGATATCATTCGAAACGAAGCGCGGGTACTGCGCCGGCTGCCCCTTGATGCGTTTCACGCCGCGGTACTCGACGGTACCTTTCACCGGCGCCGCCAGGTAGTTATCCGAATGCAGGGTACTGTTTCCGGCAACCAGTTTGGGATGATTGATATTGAAAGAATAAGCGTCGAGGTCCGCATAAATGCTGGAATCGCCCGCTGTTTGCCAGGTAAACTTGCCGTTTTTCCCCACAAACACACCATCGCGCAAGGAAACGCTCCCGTTTGCCGGTCCGAAAACAACCGAATCGCCCCCGGCGACCATCGCGAAAGTGGCGTTTTCGAGGTCCATCAATGGCCCTGCGATAATGGGCAACGGAGCGGATTTCGTGGGAGCGATTACGTAATTGGAGTCTACCGGCGTATCCCAGCCGTCGTTGGCGGCGGTCGTTTCCTTTGCTACGGTCGAATCGGCTTTGGTATCGAAGCGGTATTTCACGCTTCCACCCAGCAGGTACAGGGTATTGTAGTTGCTGGCATACAGCTTGTCGCCTTCGTTAATGGGCAAGGCGGTTTGCAGTACCTTTTGGAAAGTCTTGGCATCGTATTTGTCGCCGGCATTGGCCGCTACATCCAGGAAACCGTCGAGTTTTTCCGGCGATCTTTTGGCTAGCGCCTGTGTATTACGGACTAAAAGCGCCAGTAATGGTCCTCCTTTTTGCCCTTTGGCGACCTGTGTTTTGACAATCCCGATGAATTTCGCCTGCTGTTGTGCATTAATCCCCGACATCCAGACGCTATCCAGCTGGGCCGTCGAGCGGATGAATTGCGGGTTACGGCTGCCGTCCATGATCTTTCGGAGCTGAGGCATAAACTGCGCGGGATCGTCCGATAGTTTGACGCCCTGTGCGGTTGCATTTTTTCCGATAAAAGTCAGCAGGTAAAGCAGTATAGCAAAGCGAAATATCTTCATGGTTTGTAGCTGTTAGCTTTCAGCAATTAGCTAATGGACTATTTGATCTTTTCAAAAACAACGGTTGCCCACTGGTTGCGCGTATTGGAGCGGAGCTTTTTCAAGCCGTTTTCCGCGGCACATTTTTCAATATCGGCCTGATCGGTTTCGTAAAACCCGCTGGTAACAAGCCAGCCTCCCGGTTCGAGGTGCTTCACGTACGTCGGAATTTCTGCCAGCAGGATGTTCCGGTTGATATTCGCCAGGACGCCTCCGAAAATTTTGGCCTCAGGCACATCCTGGATCGTTCCCTGAAACACCTCCGATTCGTCGGCAAGCCCGTTCATCGCGAAATTCTCGCGGGTATTTTCTACGGCCCATTCATCGATATCGAAGCCCAGCAGGTGCGAAGCGCCCAGTTTGTGCGCCAGGATCGCCAGGATTCCCGTCCCGCATCCCACATCCATGATCGAAAGACGTTGATGAGGCAGGCTAAGTTGCTCGTTCATTACCAGCCACGTTGTTTCGTGGTGCCCCGTGCCGAACGACATTTTGGGCTGGATCAGCAAATCGTATTTAAAAGAGGGATCGGGCTCATGAAATGTTGCCCGCACGCGCACCTGGTCACCCACCTCGATCGGCTCGTAGCTTTTTTCCCACTCCTCGTTCCAGTTTCTTCTTTCTAACGATTTCCAGGTTGCGGCTATTGTCGTTAAATCCAGGTATTTGGCCGTCAGATCGCCGATCGCTTTTTCGTCAAAATCGGCCTCCTGAATGTACGCGAGCAATCCTTCGTCCGTTTCCACAAACGATTCAAACCCCGCCTCGCCCAGCTCCGCCATCAATATCTCCGAAAACTCGGGATCCACTTTCAAATCCAGTTCGATGTAATTCATTGTAATTGGTTATTGGTAAAAATTGTGGGGTGAAGGTGTTGAAAATTTTCAGGAATGCAAGCAGATGGCTTGTAAGGATTGTTTTAAGCATCAAGGTCAGTACTAGGATTTCAGAATTAATACCGGTAATTTTAAATTGAATTTTAAAATAACGGGCTTAATTTCAAATTATGTTTCCCAGAACTATTGAAAAGGAAATAATTGAGTTGATGTCAGACACCCCGGCGATCGCGTTGCTCGGTCCCAGACAGGTTGGCAAAACGACGCTTGTTAAACAGCTCGCTACCCAATTTCCCAACGCCAGCATTTACCTTGACCTGGAATCGGACACTGACCTCAACAGATTGCGCGATGCCGAACTGTATCTCGGAGAGCGAGAGGAGTCCACTATCATTATAGACGAAATCCAGCGCATGCCCTCACTTTTTCCGTTGCTGAGATCACTGATCGATAAAAAGCGCACCCCCGGGCGATTCGTTTTGCTGGGATCCGCCTCGCCCGACTTACTCAAAAATAGTTCGGAAACGCTGGCCGGACGCATCGCTTATCTGGAACTACATCCGCTGACGTTCGAAGAAGTCAAAGAAAAGGTGTCTTATCGTGAACATTGGCTGCGCGGAGGTTTTCCCGACGTTCTTCAAGCGGGATCCGACAATTCTGCATTTCGGAAGATGGCGGATTTCATCAGTACTTATCTCGAGAGAGACCTGCCTTTATTGGGTATTCCGGCCAACCCGCGTGACACACGCTTGCTTATGAATATGCTCGTAAGCGTGCATGGAAGCTTGCTGAATGTGTCTCAGCTGGCCAATTCGCTCAAAATGAGTGTTCCGACGGTTCAAAATTACTTGGGCTATCTGGAAAACGCTTTTTTAATCAGACGGTTGCAACCGTGGTTTGTGAATATCAGTAAAAGACTGGTCAAAACGCCTAAACTGTACATTCGTGACAGCGGAATGCTTCATTCGCTAGCCGGAATTACGGATTCCGAAGAATTGGCAGGGAATATCCTGCTGGGTAACTCATGGGAGGGCTATGTAATACAGCAAGTGATTGCCGGCCTGCCTTACAATATCCAACCTTACTTCTACCGCACGCAAGATGGTGCAGAACTGGATTTGGTGTTGGTAAAAGGAAATAGTGCCCGGGTAGCGATCGAAATCAAATATACCAACAGCCCGGTATTAAGCCGAGGCAATACGTTGGCGCAGGAGGATCTCGGAAGTCCGCCGTTGCTGGTCGTTACGCCTTCGGCAGAGGATTATAATATGAGGGAGAATGTAATGGTTTGTAGCATCGGGACCCTGGCAGAGCATTTGAAAAGGCTTCTAAAATAAAAAGCCCACCGATTTCATCGATGGGCTCCATAAATAAATATATCTAGCTTATGGCTTCCTGCGTTTCACGGCCAGGTCATGCGCCGTGTCGTAATACGAGCGCAAATTCATCCAGTCGAAAACATCCGAAATGTTCTCGACCCGGTTGCGCTGCATAATGCGGTCGCGGCGCTGCATTCTTACGAATTTGAAGAGAATATCGGCCAGTTGGTCGGCGGCTTGCGAGAAAGTCTGGGACTTGCGGTTGATGACGTAAATGCCCCGGTTCTCGTAATCACGCATGATTTGCATGATGTAGTCGCCAAAGCCGGAAAGGTCGCTGGTGACGGTCGGGACACCACGGACGACGCATTCGAGCGGCGTATAGCCCCACGGTTCGTAGTAGCTCGGGAAGACGCCCAAGTGGCAGCCGCGTACGAATTGCCCGTAATCGAGACCGAACAATGGGTTGGTCGATGCGATGAAATCCGGGTGATAAACGATCTTGACGCGGTCGCGTTCGTTGTTGACCAGGTTCGCACGCTTGCAGAAATCGGTAATGCCATCTTCCTGTTTCAGGTCGTGCGTGACGAATGCGGGAAGTTTGTCGGTTTTCCAGCTCTGGATGGTCCTTCTCAGGCGCAGGCGCCAGTATTCGTCCACAAACTCGTTCAGGTCAGGCATTTTGTGGTCGGCACCGGATGCCGTGGCGAGGAAGAGCTTCTCACCGACTTCTTTCTCAATGGCCGTACAAGTTTCCTGCAACTCGTTCAGCACCGCGCGCGATTGCAAAACATCGGGATTGACCGACGTATAGGGCTGTTTCGTTACTATGAACATCACGACTGTCATGTCCATATTGGCCTGCACCATTTTCCAGTTCAGGCGCGCCAGGGCTTCGAGCGTGAGGTCGTACCCTTTATTGGAATACTCGTAACGGCCGGAGGTGAAGAAGTAGAGCGTTTTATCCAGGTCGAAAGAGTAGCTGGGAAAGAAATGCCCCATCACAAATTCGTGGATACGCTCTTTATGCTTCAAATGCAGGTTCTGGAATTCGTGCACCGCCTGGAAACGCACCACGTTGAGGCCGTTCGGCGTAACGAGGTCGGGCATGCGGCCGAGGAATACCTCGCATTCGCGGGCGGTCACATCGCTTACCGTGGTGAGCACGTGCGCATTCAACGCAGCCTGGCGTTCGATGGAGCATTGCGCCAGGATACCGTAGTTTTTAGCTTCCTGTTCCCAGTCGAAGAAGGGCAGCTTGTTATAAAAACCCGATACATTCTGTGCGAGGTATCGGCCCAGCATGGTCGCGTGCGTCGTAAATGTCATGGCGATCTTGACATTCTCGCGTTTGAGTTCCGGGAGCCCGGTACTTGCCATCCATTCGTGGAATTGCGCCGAGATCTCTTCGCGTTTGGCATTCTCTTCCGCATATTCTTTCAGAAATATACGTACCAGTTCTCCAAAACAAAGTGTCTGATTGACAAGGTGTTCTACGTTGATCGTCGGGATGCGGTTCTTTTCCCAAAGGTTAAATTTGATCGCATCGAGCTGGCCCATAATGCTGTCGACATCGAACAGCACGACCCGGGGCTTTCCGGTGACGAGCCAGTAGCCGTAATACACCGAGAAACCCATATCACGCATCCGCTTGACAACCCGGCCTGCCGGGGAATCGTCGAGCTCGTGAATCATTTCAAATTCGGAAGACGCTTTCTTTTCGAAATAAGGCCCAAGGAGAAAATAGTTCTCTTCCCATTTCTCAACCATCGCGGGGACCTTGGTCCTTATTACGGTATATATCCCTCCAACTTGATTACAAACCTCCCATGCAACTTCGAACAGGACGTTTTTCTTAGTGGTTTTGACAAATGGTTCCAATTAGGGTACAGTTTAAGCGTTACTAGGGTATTTAAAGGGATCCTGCTTCCGGTTATGTCACAAAAATCCTTGTTATTACACAATAAATATGCAGAAAAATAATTCAGAATAACAACACTTGAATGTTTGCGCACACAGCCGAAAAGCCGGTTTAAAACATCATTCCAGCGTCAAAATATAAATAAGTTAAGAAAAGGGCGGTGGCGCCGATTTTCATATGCCGATCCAAATCAATCCGTTATTGCTCGAAATTAAGACGGTTGTCGGCTAACTTTGTTCCAAAATACGTTACTTTGGTTGGATTAACATTTTGCATTGGTCAGATAGTGAAAAAAATTAAAATTGTTGCGCTTTCCTTCGTTCTTATCACGTTTTTACTGGAAAGTTGCATGGCTCAGAGCGCGGAAACGGAGAGTAATCTGCCTCCGAAGAGAGAGTTTAGAGCGGTCTGGATTGCCACTGTCGACAATATTGATTGGCCAAGCAGCAAGACTCTTCTCCCCGAGGAGCAGCAGGAGGAATTCTCTGAGCTGCTTGATTTTCACAAGCGGGTAGGAATGAATGCGGTGTTCGTGCAGGTGCGTGCGGCGGGGGATGCGTTCTATGCCAAAAGCCCAGAACCGTGGTCGGAATGGCTCACAGGCGTGCAAGGGCGTAAGCCCGAGCCCATGTGGGACCCGCTCGACTTCATGATCACCGAGGCGCATAAGCGGGGCCTCGAATTTCATGCCTGGCTGAACCTGAACCGGCTCGTGCATAAATCTTCGAAAAGCGTTTCAGCGGAGAATATCAGCCGGCTCCATCCCGAATGGATTTTGACTTACGATGGTTATAAACTCTTCGATTTCGGCATTCCCGAAGTACGTAAGTTTATCACCGATATGACTGTCAACGTCGCAAAGAATTACGATATAGACGGCATTCACTTCGACGACTACTTTTACCCGTATGCCGCGCCGGGACAAGTGATCCAGGACGACGCGACATTCCGGAAATATTCCGACGGCTACACCAACAAGGCCGACTGGCGCCGCCATAATGTGGATTTATTGGTAAAACAGATTCACGAAGCGCTCGAAGCATTGAATCCACGGTTGAAATTCGGCATCAGCCCGTTCGGCGTTTGGCGTAACAAAGACCGCGATGCGGAGGGTTCGAAAACTTTTGGAGCGCTGGCATCCTACGACGACCTTTTTGCCGACAGCCGCCGCTGGGTGAAAGAAGGCTGGGTGGATTACATTGCCCCGCAGGTGTATTTCTCTTCCGGATTCAACAGGGTTCCTTATAAAAACCTGGTTGACTGGTGGACGGAGAATTGTTTCGAAAGACATTTATATATAGGTATGGGCGCCTACCGCGTCGGGTATAAGGACAGGGACTCGCATTGGTCGAATCCTGCGGAAATACCCAACCAGGTACGCTATTTCCGCAGCAGCGAGGCTGATGGATCTATATTTTTCAGTTCGAGGTCGTTGCGGGCTAACAGCCTGGGCTTTGTGGATTCGTTGAGAAGGGACCTTTTCAAATACCCCGCATTGATCCCAACGATGCCCTGGAAAGATAAAATACCCCCGCTATCCCCCAAAAGCCTGAAAGCCACGCTGCTTTCGCGGGGGATCGAACTTTCCTGGGAGCAGCCCGATCCCGCCGCCGACGGCGACAAGGCCTGGTACTACGTTATTTACCGCTTTCCACCCGATGAAAAAGCGAGCGCCCACGATCCGCGCCGCATTCTCGGAATGTGTTATGAAGGTGAAAAATTCGTGGATATGACCGCGGAATCGGGCAAAAGATATGTTTATTATGTTACGGCGGTGGATCGTCTGCACAATGAAGGCCGGCCGATCGGTCCGTTGCGCGTGGAAGTACACGATCAGAAGCTAGTCAGGTTTTAGGTATGAGCAATTCTATCCAATACGAATATAAACCCGAGCATTTCATTGCTTCGGCACCTACGAAATACAACTCTGAAAACCTTCGTACGGAGGAGATGGTGCTCAATATGGGCCCGCAACACCCGTCGACACACGGAGTATTGCGCCTCGAAGTGGTGACCGACGGGGAGGTGGTGATCGACGTGGTGCCGCATTTAGGTTATCTGCACCGTTGTTTCGAGAAGCACGCCGAGTCGCTGCCATTCAACCAGATCATCCCGTATGTGGACCGTATGGACTACGTGGCCGCGATGAACTCGGAGCACGCTTATGTAATGGGTGTGGAAAGAATGCTTGGCATTGAAAACGATATTCCCAAACGCATTGAATATATCCGGGTCGTGGTGGCCGAGCTGAACCGGCTGGCTTCCCACTTCGTCGCGCTCGGTACGTACGCGATGGACATAGGCGCGTACACGCCGTTCCTGTGGATGATGCGTGACCGCGAACAGATCCTGCGCCTGCTCGAATGGACGTGCGGCGCGCGTATGTTGTACAATTATATATGGATAGGCGGGTTGTTCTACGATCTGCCCGTCGGCTTCGAAGGGCGCTGTGCGGAGTTTATCCAGTATTTAAAACCCAAGCTGGTCGAATTGCAGCAGCTCGTGGTGGATAACAAGATATTTATCCAGAGAACCGCCAATGTAGGAGTACTTCCACTGGATGTGGCCATTAACTATGGCTGTACCGGCCCGATGCTCCGCGGTTCGGGATTGAGATACGATTTGCGTAAAGTCGATGGCTACTCGGTTTATCCTGAGCTGGATTTTGAAATACCGATCGGGGAAGGGAAGCTCGGAAAAGTGGGCGATTGCTGGGACCGTACCTGGGTGCGTGTGGTGGAATGCTGGGAATCGGTGAAGATCATCGAGCAAAGCCTGGTACAATTGCAGGGAGATCACAAAAGAACCCGCGATTTCGACCCGCAAGCCATTGTTCCAAAGAAAATACGGCCGAAGGCAATGGACTTTTACGTTCGCGCGGAGAATCCGAAAGGGGAGCTGGGCTTCTATTTCCGCACCGATGGCCGCTCCGACATTCCTGTTCGATGCAAGGCACGGGCTTGTTCGTTCAATAACCTTTCGGTAATCGGGGAAATATCCAAAGGTGCATTGCTGGCCGACCTGGTCGCGGTGATCGGTTCTATCGACGTAGTGATGGGAGAAGTTGATAGGTAATCAAATGAAAAGAGCCGCATCGCGGCTCTTTTCATTTGATACTACGCTTCCGCAGCTACTCCTACGAGATCGTGTTTCGCCAGGAACTCGGCGATTTGAACCGCATTGGTAGCAGCACCTTTACGCAAGTTGTCCGCCACGATCCACAGGTTCAGCGTTTTAGGCTGAGATTCGTCGCGACGGATACGGCCTACGAAAGTTTCGTCCTTGCCGTGTGCCGTCAAAGGCATTGGGTACAATGCGTTTTTCGGATCGTCCTGTACGATTACGCCTTCGGTTTCGCTCAGGATCTGACGAACTTCGTCGAGGTCGTACTCGTTTTCGAACTCGATGTTAACAGCCTCCGAGTGACCGCCGATGGTCGGGATACGAACAGTCGTAGCCGTTACCGCGATACTATCGTCGCTCATGATCTTTTTCGTTTCGTTCGTCATCTTCATTTCCTCTTTGGTATAACCGTTATCGAGGAATACGTCGATGTGCGGCAGCACGTTCAAGTCGATCTGGTGCGGGTACACTTTGCCTTTACTGTGGTCGCCGGCACGCTCCGAGAACAATTGATCTACGGCGGCTTTACCCGTTCCTGTTACCGATTGGTAAGTGGAAACAACCACGCGTTTGATTTTATATTTTTTGTGCAACGGGTTCAGAACCACCACCATTTGAATGGTCGAGCAGTTCGGGTTTGCGATAATTTTGTCTTCTTTCGTCAATTCACCTGCATTGATTTCCGGAACAACCAGTTTTTTGGTCGGGTCCATACGCCATGCCGAAGAGTTATCCACAACCGTGATACCTGCTTCTGCGAATTTCGGTGCAAGGGCCAGTGAAGTACCACCGCCAGCCGAGAAGATCGCGATCTCCGGTTTGGCAGCAATCGCATCCTCGAAGCCGATCACCTTTATCTGTTTACCCTTGAATGTAACTTCCTTACCAACAGACCTTTCAGATGCGACGGCCAATAGCTCCGTCACCGGGAAATTACGCTCTTCGAGCACTTTGAGGATTTCGCCGCCCACCAGACCGGTAGCGCCTACTACTGCGATTTTCATTCTTGCATTAAGATTAAAAATGGATAGAATATGATTTACTCTTTGCGACAGGCCTACAACGCCCTCGCGAAAAGTGCCGCAAATTTACGCAGTTTTTTAGAATGATGGGAAAAATTGCCTGTTTAATGCATTAAAATTCAGGAAGGAACGGCCAAAGCCCACATTTCAGACTAGCTTACTAGGCTTTTCGATCTTCAAAATTTCATCATTCAGTTTTTGAAATCGTACACGCGCATCGGCGTAATGCACGCATCGAGGGGGATGTCGAACGCATCGATATCCTCTATCGCATCTACTTCCTCAAATAGCGAAAGGCCCATTTTAATGCAATCGGGGCGGGTTTGGGGCAGGAATCGGTCATAATAGCCGCCTCCATAGCCGACGCGGTAACCTTTACGGTCAAACGCGAGGAGTGGTACGAGCACAATGTCTATTTCTTCCGGTGAGATTTTTTCGGAAGTCAATGGGTCGGGCTCGGGGATCCGCCATTGATTGGTGACCAGATGCGTGAAGGGCGTAACGAGGAAATGCTCCATCTCGCGCGTTCCGGGAACAATGTAGGGTGCGGCAATGCGTGTGGAGGGGAATGATTTTCTTAACATATCGATAATGCGGAAGGTATCGATCTCCCGGGCATTGAGCTGTGGCAGGAAAGTATGCAGGGCTCCTGGGGTGTTCCCAATGAGATATTTTTCCAGATTCTGCGCGATCAGGGCATTTTTTTCGATCAGCCAGCGCTCGTCTGCATCTTTTCTTTTTTGTAAAAACTCCTTTCGCAATGCGGCCTTTTTCATCGGGTACTGTCTTCTTTTTGGGGATGTAATCGGAGGAAATTTCGCCTTTTTATTCTATTGTTCGTACTTTCACGGTCTGATTTCAAAATCTTTAACTATTGTATAGAATTTAAGACATGAGCAAAATTAAAGTTGACAATCCCGTCGTAGAACTGGATGGCGATGAAATGACCCGCATCATCTGGAAATTTATCAAGGAAAAACTGATCCTCCCTTACATCGACGTAGATATCAAATACTACGATCTGGGTATCGAGTACCGCGACGAGACCAATGACCAGGTGACGATCGATGCTGCCAACGCTATCAGAGAATACGGCGTGGGTATCAAATGCGCGACTATCACACCTGACGAAGCCCGTGTTGAAGAATTCGGTCTGAAACAAATGTGGAAATCGCCAAACGGAACTATCCGTAACATCCTCGATGGTACTGTATTCCGTGAGCCGATCGTAATGAGCAATGTGCCACGCCTGGTTACTAACTGGACTGCACCAATTATCGTAGGACGTCACGCATTTGGTGACCAATACCGCGCTACCGACTTCGTAGTTCCTGGAAAAGGTAAACTGACCATCAAATTCGAAGGCGAAGACGGACAAGTGATCGAGCACGAAGTGTACCAATTCAAAGGTGCCGGTGTAGCGATGGGTATGTACAACATCGACGAGTCGATCCGCGGTTTCGCACGTTCTTGCTTCAACGTGGCTTTGGACAAAGGATGGCCTCTGTACCTTTCTACCAAAAACACCATCCTTAAAAAATACGACGGCCGCTTCAAGGACATCTTCCAGGAAGTGTACGAAAACGAATACAAAGGGAAAGTACATTACGAGCACCGTCTGATCGACGACATGGTAGCTTCCGCATTGAAATGGGAAGGGAACTTCGTATGGGCTTGTAAAAACTACGACGGTGACGTTCAGTCGGATACCGTTGCACAAGGTTTCGGTTCACTGGGTCTGATGACTTCTACATTGGTTACGCCGGATGGCAAAACCATGGAAGCCGAGGCTGCACATGGAACGGTAACCCGTCACTACCGCGAGCACCAGAAAGGTAAGCCAACTTCCACTAACCCAATCGCTTCCATCTTCGCGTGGACCCGTGGTTTGGCGTTCCGTGGTAAGCTGGACAACAACCAACCTCTGATCGACTTCTCGGAAGCACTTGAAAAAGTGTGTATCGAAACTGTGGAAAGTGGAAAAATGACCAAAGATTTGGCTGTGGGTATCTACGGAAACGATGTGAAACACGGTGAGCACTACCTGTACACAGAAGAGTTCCTGGAAGCTATCGACGCCAACTTGCAGGCTGCATTAGCATAATAACCATATTTAGTGGTACAAAGCCATCGGTTTCGAGAGAAGCCGGTGGCTTTTTTTGTGGCGGGTATTATTTTAATATATATTACTAGGAATGTACTTAACAAACCCGACCCGGTGATCAGAACTATTTACATAACAACGGTGCTCATCATGCTGACCATGAGTGGTTTGCTGGCCGGTGATTATGTAGGTAGCAGGCGGGTAGTCGGGCAGGACACAGTTGCTGCGGCCCCGGATTCTGCTCAAAGGGTCATGCAAAAAGACCTGATCGACGTGCTCAGAAAGTGGAAATCGAAGGATAAGTCGGATTCGGTGCGCGTACCCAAAATCCGCTCCGGTAAGCCGATCTTCTCCCTCGTACCCGCGGGTGGGTACACGCTTTCGTCCGGGCTCACAGGCTCGCTCAATGCGAACATCGCGTTTTATACGAGCAACCCGAAAACGACCAACATTTCGAGTATTACCACCAATTTCATTTACACCGAATACAAGCAAATGACGATCCCGGTCCAGGCGAACATCTGGACGCGGCATAATAACTATAATTTCGTGGTCGACTGGCGGTTTTTCAAATACCCGCAGGATACCTACGGGCTGGGCTCCGACTCTAAATTGAGCGATGCAACCGGATTGAAGTACAAGCATTTGCGCCTGCATCAGACAGTTTTGAAGAAAATCGGGAAATCGTTTTTTGTAGGGCTGGGCTTTGCTTACGACAAAAGGTGGCAAATCATGCAGACGGACAAGGAAGAGAAACTGAACCAGGATATTAAGGATTATGGATTGGGCCACAAATCGTCGTCGGTCGGGCCGCTGGTAACCGTGGCGTACGACAGCCGGACGAACTCCATTAACCCGCTGAAAGGGTTCTATTCCAATGTGCAATTCCGGCCAAACTTAAAGTCGCTCGGCAGCACGAATAGCTGGCAATCGGTCGTAATCGACGTCCGCCGCTACTTCAACTTCCCGCAAGGCAGCCAGAACACCCTCGCATTCTGGAACTATAACTGGCTCACCATTGGCAAGCCGCCCTACCTCGACCTCCCCGCCACCGGCTGGGACCCCACTACCAACATTGGGCGCGGCTACATCCAGGGCCGCTTCCGCAGCACCAACCTGCTCTACTTCGAAACCGAATACCGCTTCGCATTGACCAAAAACGGCCTTTTCGGCGGCGTCCTCTTCGCCAACGCCCAAAGTGTTTCCGACTGGCCGTCGAAAAGCTTCCGCAGAATCGCTCCCGCCGGCGGGTTAGGCATCCGCATTAAGGTGAACAAAACCTCGGGCGCCAATATCGCGATTGATTATGGGTTTGGAATGGATGGGTCAAGGGGGTTGTTTGTGAATTTGGGGGAGGTGTTTTGAGTTAGGTCAATCCTCTCGCCCCTCCTTCCGATTCGCATCCGCCATTCGTACAATCTTCGGCGAAAATTTTGCGAGCACTGTTACCAAATCCGTCTGCGCGGCAATCACATCCTCGATATTCTTGTAAACCATCGGCGATTCGTCCAGGTCTCCGCCAATGAGTTGAATGCCATTGTCTTGCAGGATTTTATTCATCTGGCTGCGCGTAGTGGTGGTGAATGCCTTCGTGCGTGAGAGCAGGCGGCCGGCGCCGTGTGAGGCGGAGCTTAACGACTCGGCATTGGCTTTCCCGCGGATCACGTAGCCCGGCTGGCTCATCGAGCCGGGGATGATGCCGAGTTCGTCGGAGCCGGCAGGTGTGGCACCCTTGCGGTGGACAATTACCTCGCGGCCGTCGGCTAGCGTTTCCTTCCAGGCAAAATTGTGGTGGTTTTCGATCATTTTCAATGGCCTTTCGCCCAGCGACTTGGCCATTTTGTGGTGGATTTCGTGGTGGTTGGCCGATGCGTAGTCACCCGCGAGGTTCATCGCGATCCAGTATTCCTGCCCTTCTTCGGTATTCAGGTCGAGCCAGGCGAGGTGGGCGGCTTGCCTGGGAAGTACCGTCTTTTGCATAGCCAGTTTGGAATAATAATTGGCAATACTTCCGCCGAAGCCCCGGGAGCCGGAATGCGAGAGCAGCGACAGGTATTCGCCTTTGGGTAAATTCAAAAGCGGGTCGTTTTCAAATACTTCTACAATGCCCCATTCTACGAAATGATTACCTGTGCCGGACGTCCCCAACTGCCGGTAAGCCTTGTCTTTCAGCGAACGGATCGTTTTGGTGGCCTCCCATTCGGGTTGATCCATAATGGTTTCATCGTATTTCCGTGCGGTTTCGCCGCCCATGCCGAATTTGGTGTTTTCGCTCAGAATCTTTTTCAGGAAATGCGGCTCGCGTTTGAGGTAATCGGTAGGAATGTCGAACACCGACATGCACATACGGCAGGCAATATCGACGCCTACGGCGTATGGGATTACCTTATCGGGCTCGGTAGCCAACACCCCGCCGATGGGTAATCCATAACCCTGGTGCGCATCGGGCATTAATGCGCCGGCGACCGATATGGGTAAGCTAACGGCAGTCTCCATTTGCTGTAATGCACCTTCTTCAATATGTTCTTTCCCGAAAACGGCGTAGTCCAGCTTGTCTTCACGGAGGTTGAAAGTGCTCTTCTTTTGCGGTTCTTTTTCCTCGGGGACCAATGGGGCTTCTTCGCTGGCAAGCAGCGCCTTACCGGCTTCGGTCAGGAGAATTTCGGTACCGGCCTTTCTGAGGTCGAATACCGTTTTGGCCAGATTTGTAACCTTATTTTTGGAATAGGCGTACTTCTTCGGGTCGTTCAGCATTTTGACCAGCATCAGCAATACCTTCTCTTTCGGATATTTCGCACGTTCGTGCAGCCCGCTTGCGACGCGCAGGAAGGGGGCGTGCAGGTTTTCAGGCACATGGGCCAGGGAAATGATTTCTTCGATGGTAATGAGTGTGTCCATGCACAAATGTACAGCCAATAAATCTTTCTTAACATAATACAATGCAACTCCTAAAAAAGCAGTACCTTTGCGGGCAATTTGTTGATACAGTTCGCAGTACCTTCTTTAACTTAATTAAAACATTGCAATGTCCGCAGTAGCAGAGCAAACCCGGTTGGCCGACCGGATCAACGCCCTCGAAGAATCTTCGACGCTGGCGATGACCAAAATGGCCCGTGAACTGGCCGCACAAGGCCATAAAGTGATCAGTCTGAGCGTTGGAGAGCCAGACTTCAAGACGCCCGCACACATTTGCGAGGCCGCTAAAAAAGCCATCGACGATGGTTTTCACGGTTATTCACCCGTAGCAGGTTACCCTGATCTGCGAAAGGCCATTGCTGATAAGTTAAAGCGCGACAATAATATAGATTGGAAACCCGAAAATATCGTGGTTTCGACTGGTGCCAAGCATTCACTCGCGAACGTGATCCAGGTTCTGGTCAATCCGGGCGATGAGGTGGTGATTTTCGCGCCTTACTGGGTGAGCTATTCCGAAATGGTGAAACTGGCGGAAGGTAAGTCGGTGATCGTCGACGGTGCTTTTGAAAACGATTTCAAAGTAACTGCCGAGCAGCTGGAAGCAGCGATTACTCCTCGCACGAAAGTGGTGATGTACGCTTCGCCGAACAACCCGACGGGCGCTGTTTATTCAGAAAAAGAATTGAGAGAGATCGCGGCAGTACTTGAAAAACACGAAGGCGTGTATGTATTGGCCGACGAGATCTACGAATACATCAACTTCACCGAGGAAGGCCATTTCAGCATCGGCTCTATTCCTGCATTGAAAGACCGCGTAATCACTGTGAACGGTGTTGCGAAAGGTTACGCGATGACAGGCTGGCGGATCGGCTTCATCGCCGCGGCGAAATGGATCGCCGACGGCGTTGAAAAACTGCAAGGTCAGGTTACTTCGGGAACCAACTCTATCGCGCAGAAAGCGGCTACGGCGGCATTCAATGGCCCGAAAGAGCCTTCTATCGAAATGGCAAAGGCATACCACCGTCGTCGTGACCTGGTTGTTGGCTTGCTGAAAGACATTCCGGGTTTCAAAGTGAACGTACCGCAGGGCGCGTTCTACGCATTCCCGGATGTGAGCTATTATTTCGGAAAATCGGACGGCGAAACGCTGATCAAAGATTCCGATGATTTTGCCAACTGGATTTTGAACAAATCTTATGTTTCGACTGTGGCAGGTTCAGGTTTCGGTGCGCCAAACTGCATCCGTATCTCGACAGCCGCTGCTGACGAAGCGTTGGAAGAAGCGGTAAAACGCATCAAAGACGCGGTTGCGACTTTGAAATAATATCAAAATGAAATCATAAAAGCCTCATGGGTGTTACCTGTGAGGCTTTTGTATTTATCGCCGACCATTAATAATGAGCAAATATTATTTTTTAAAAGTAAAGGAAATAGAAAAGGAAACGGAGGAGGCTGCAACCATCCATTTCTGGCACCCGATCAACGAAGTCGTTCAATACCGTCCGGGGCAGTTCCTGACATTGCTGCTGCCTTTTGAAGATAAGAAAATCAGGAGGTCGTATTCGATGTCGAGCTCGCCTTACACGGATGTTTCCCTGGCGATTACCATTAAACGGGTACCGGGCGGCTATGCGTCCAACCTGCTGCTCGATACGTTGAAAGAAGGCGACGTGCTCGAAGCATTGGAGCCTATGGGCCACTTTTTCCCTAAACAGGCCGATGATCAGACGCGGCAGGTGGTTTTTATCGGTGCGGGAAGCGGCATTACCCCTTTGTTTTCGATCCTGAAATCGGTGCTGATGGTGGAGCCGGAAAGTGAAGTTTTCCTGCTTTACGGAAGCCGGAGAGAGGATAGCATTATCTTCAAAGACAAAATCGCGGCTTTGGAGCTTAAATACGGCAAGCGCTTCACGGTGGTGCATACATTGAGCCAGCCAAATGAAGGCTGGGAGGGCGAAACCGGGCGATTGAACAAAAGCCATGTGCTGAAAATCATCGAAAAACTCCCCGCACTCAATAAAACGGAGGCGGAATACTTCCTGTGCGGGCCTGACGACATGATGGAAGAAGCACATCGTGCATTGTCGATTCTGGCGGTGCCGGAGAGCAAGATCCGGAAGGAGAGCTTTGTGACCGCTACTTCTGCCAAGCCGGGCGAAGTGACGGTGGAACCGGAAGCGGAGGACGACGACTCGCCCAAAACACGCGAGATTACCTTGTTTTATGAAGGTACCGAGTACAAACTGCCCGTGAAGCCGCATGAAACGGTGCTCGAAGCGGCATTGAATATGGATATCGACTTACCCTATTCGTGCCAGGCGGGCATGTGTACGGCGTGTATGGGTCGCTGTACTTCCGGAAAGGTGCAAATGGACGAGGAGGATGCGCTTTCGGAAGCGGAGCTCAACGAGGGCTTTATCCTCACCTGCGTGACGCACCCGATGAGCGACGATGTGGTGATTGAAGTAGAATAGCCGAATTAGTATAGCAATGAAAAGGGCAGCGATTCCAATCGCTGCCCTTTTGTTTAATCCTTCGGGTCCTTTTTTGGAGGAAGTGGTGGTTTGGGTGCTGGTGCCGGTTTCGCAGGGAGAGCGGGAGTCACTTTCGCTGGCGCAGTTACCGGGGCAGGGGGTGGGGGAGGAGGTGTTCCCGCACGTCGCATACGTCCACTCCGCGCAATCCTTGGCGCCCGGGGTGGTTCTTCGATGCCTCGCATTTTCCGGTAGTTCAACGTTTCCAGACCGATGTTCCTGCCAAGCTGATCGATTTTGTAAAGTACTTCTTCGATCTCTCTTTGAAGCTTTTGCTCAGGCTCCGATGCCTTAAATGCTTCTTTGGTAGCATTGGAAATCTGATTATTGAAATCTGAAATGGCTTGTTCCTGCGCTTTGATCTGCTGCTCGAAATCGGCCAGTTGCTTGTCCAGTTCCGCATCGCTGAGCTTGGATTCCTTGCCATCCTGGTTGAAAAGTACGGATCTTTTTTCCATCAGATCCGATCTCAATTCTTCCGCCCGGCGTTTTTTCCATTCTATTTTTTCGACTTCGCGTTCGAACCGCTCGGTTTCAAACCTGTATTTTTCTCTCTCGCGATATAAGTCCTGTAATTTTGCATGGTAGGGCTTTAATTCTTCGCTCATCGCACGGATCTTTTGATTGAGCTCCCATGCCTTCCGATCCAGTGTATCATTGCCTGTTTGCTCGAACTCTATTTCCGGGGCTTCTATATCGACGTGTACATCGGCCAGTTCCGCTTCGATATTCTCATGCATACCCTCTTCAATAGCCACTTCCGCCAATTCCTCCATTTCCTGCTCACGGCGGGTTTCGATTTTCACCGGTTTCCGCTTTTTGACGGTCATGTGCTTGGCGGCTTTCTTTTCTTTGTCTTTTTCAATTTTTTGCGCCACTGCATAGGCCGAAAGCCCGATTACTAATCCGATGGCAAAAATCATGGCGGGCAGGCTCGAAAATGTGCGGATCGGTTTAGGATTTAAGCCTAAAACACGCTGTACACGATGCAGCAGCAATGGTTTTTTCGAAGCAAAAGCCATGGCCAGTCCGGGTGTAGCCTGCCATTCGGCCACTTTCACCAGGGCGTGGGCGAGGGACATTTTGTCGCCGCAAACGGCCAGTGCAATGTCGTCGCAGCAATGCTCGCGCTCGGCGCGCACTTTTTCGGAGAGCCACCAGATAGCCGGGTGAAAGAAAAAGATCACTTCCACGAACGATTGCAGCATATTGATCAGGTAATCGTTTCTGCGGATATGCGCGAGCTCATGTGCGAGAATCGCCTCGACCTGCGCCGTAGAAAACCCTGAAAGTAATCCAATCGGGATCAACACTACCGGGCTGAATGTGCCGATGACCATGGGTGTGAGTACTTTGGCGGTTTCGCGGAATTCTACGGCTTTGGAGATATTCATTTTGGCAATAATCACCCCGAATCTTGCCCGCCATTCTTTGTCCATGACGATTTTAGCATTCATCCGAAGCCTTTCCGTGAATATCCAGCCGCCGGCGAAGCGGAGCAGTAATATGCCGGAGCCGATGAGCCAGCAAATGACCAGTTCGTGTAAATGGGCGGTGAGCCACATTTGGACTTTAAATGAAATGGGCAGGTCCCGGGAGACTTCCGCCCATGTGCGGGATGCGGATAATGCGGAGTAGCGCGCTAATGCCTTGACGTTGGAAACGGCGCTGGTGGTTTTAGGATAGTAATAAATGAATGTTCCGACAGAGGCAACGACCTGTGCGAAAAGGAAGCCAACGCCCGCCAGGTAGCGTGTGTTGGCTGATTTTTTTCTCAAAAAATAGAATGCGGCAACAGCGACCAGCATCAGCAGTGTTCCCTGCCAGATGGAGTGGATGAGTGTCCAGCCAAATGCGGAGACGGCCGGACCAGGTAACAGATTTGAGAAGAATTTCATGGCTAACGATTGTTTTCCAGGTTATTTAATAACTCGCGAATTTCATCCAGTTCTTCTTTGGAGGTGGTGTGATTCCCCAACGCCTGCATGACCATCTGCGCAGCAGAGCCCTGAAAGAGGGTTTCAACCATTTTACCTACCAGGTTTTGTTGCGTCTCCTCTTTGCCGAGAAGCGCGACGTAAATGTGCGACCGTCCTTGTTCCGTGCGATAGAGCAGCCCTTTGTCATGCATGATCTGCATGAGTTTCAAGGTGGTGGTGTAGCCAACGTCCTTGGTTTCGGAAAGGGCATCATGCACGGCACGGACGGTACTAGGACCTGCCTGCCAGAGGTAGTTCAGGATTTCCAGTTCGGAGTCGGTGGGCTTGATATACATGATATTAGTTAATTACGATAATCTTCGTACCAAATGTCTACGATTATTTTCGTAGATGCAAGCCTTTACTACGATTTTTTTCGTAATTAACGAAAAGGGCGTACTAAGTTATTGTTTTTCAGAATATTATAATGCAAAAAAAAGTCCGGCGGGAGGCCGGACTTTGAAGTTATTGCTTGTGGCTAGTTTCTAAACGTAAGTGTTCAGCATGACGGGCATGACGAGCATCAGGATGTCTTCGTTTTCTTCCTGATCGACCGGGATAATAAGTCCGGCACGGTTCGGAGCGGAAAGTTCGAAGGTGATGGTTTTGCTCGAAAGGTTCCCCAGTACTTCGATCAGGAACTTCGCATTGAAACCGATCTCCATATCGTCGCCATTGTACTCGCACATCAGGCGCTCGTTGGCTTCGTTCGAATAGTCGAGATCTTCTGCGGAGATAACCAGATCGTTGAGCGCCATTTTCATGCGCACCTGGTGGGTAGTCCTGTTGGAGTAGATCGAAATACGTCTCAACGAGCTGAGGATTTCCAGCCTGCTAATTGTAAGCGTGTTCGGGTTGTTGGTCGGGATCGCGTTTTCGTAATCGGGGAAACGCTCGTCGATCAACCGGCAGATCATGCGGATATTGCCGAAGCTGAAAAATGCATTCGAAGAAGTGAATTCCGCTTTTACCGGAACATCATCGGATGGCAGACAGCTTTTCAGCAGGTTCAATGCTTTCCGCTGGATGATCATCGACGTATCGATGTCCGATTTAATGTCGGTACGGCGGTAGCGCACGAGGCGATGGCCGTCGGTAGCAACGAAAGTGGCACTTTCAGCACCCATTTGAACAAAAACCCCCGTCATAGCCGGACGAAGATCGTCGGTGCTGGTCGCGAACAGTGTATTAGAAATAGCTGCTCCCAATGCGGTCGAAGAGAAGTCCACGGACTGGCCGCGGTTCACAACCGGTGTTTTCGGGAAATCGATCGGGTTTTCGCCCGACAGTTTATAGCGGCCGTTATCGGAAATAATTTCGGTACCAAATGTTTCGGCATTCACCTGCAAGGTAATCGGTTGCTCGGGCAGGCCGCGGAGGGTGTCGAGCAACAGCTTTGCAGGAATGGCAATAGCTCCTTTTTCGGATGATTCCACTTCAATTTCCGTAATCATGACGGTTTGAAGATCGGATGCAGTTACGGTCAGTGAATTTCCTTCCAGCGTGAGGAGGAAATTTTCGAGAATTGGCACAATTGGGTTCGTTGAAACGACACCGTTTATAGCAGACAGCTGTTTGAGTAGAACTGATGACGAAACGACAAACTTCATAATTCGTGACGTAAGTGTTTAGTTGATAGATTTATATGCGGAAGATTCCGGAAAAACTTGATTGTAGGGAACAAAAGTATGAAAAATTACGGAAGCGCCAGCCGCGTTGTCACCCAAATTTTCGGATTCTGAGGTAATATCTTGCCGCACCAAAAAGGCCAATGAGTACGACCGGCAAAAGCAAATTGAGCGCCTGCCAGAACTTTTTGTTTTCCTGAATCTGGATTTTATCCAAAGCCCGGATGGCGATTTGCTTGCCTCTCGCATTGATCAAACCGTTGGCGTCGGTCATATAATCCAATGCGTGCAGTACGAAATCCTTATTGCCGAAAGTCTGCTTCGTGACGCGGTCGTAGCCGAGCGGCAGGGGTGCATTCCTTTTATAATCATAATCGTTCACGATCAGGTCGCCGTCGGAGCAGATAATCACCTTTCCGGCATTTCCACTCGCCTTGAACTTCGCCGCCCTCGGATCACCGGGCAGGATGCGGTTTTGAAAGAGCGATGTGAATGATCCTTCGAGCAGTACCCCGGCCAGTTTGATACCTGAGTGATATTCCGATGGCTGCGGGTCCTTGCGCGCCTCGTTGTAGCCCACGAGCGCAGGCGCGTTCACGAGCTGCGTGTAAGGCGAGGTCATGAGCAAAGGCGTTTTGGCAATACCATTCGCCCCGCCGACGGTGTCAATCGAGCTCAGAAACCGCGTGTAAACGGCATTCAGGTTACGGGTAACCGTATGTGTTCCGAAATTATTGAGTAATGGAAAGAAACGCCAGGGCATCGGACGGATCTCCGGGTTATCGCCTACATTACCCACATTCAGCAGGATTTGCGCACAGTTCAGGTCTTTCACGAGGTTGGTATTTAACCGGATGCCCCATTTGAAAAACAAATCGCCCAGGTTCAGATCAAGTGGCTGGGCGTAGTTGCCGTCGAGGCTTACGCTATCCACGCGCGCGCCGTCCACGAAAAACAGCGCTTTGCCGCCGCCTACCACATACTGATCGAGCTTGTATTTTTCTTCTTCCGAGAATGCGCTGTCTGGTTTCATGACGATCAGTGCGTCCAGTCCTTCATACGATTCCGGGTTATTCATGTCCAGAAATACATCGTAGCTCTGCTGAATGCTGGCAATAATATCGCTCAAACGGGCGGGGGAAATTTTCGTATGGCTTACCACAAACCCTACTTTTTTGCGCTCCGGGTTCGCCAGCACGCGTATTGCGGAAGCTAATTCGAACTCTACGCCTTCATACGATTGGTTCAATTGCTCCTCCGGCGAGCTGGCCTTATTACCTTTTAATAATTGAACAGGTACGGAAAGTGTATCAGCTTGCACAATTACGCCGGGAAAAATGATTTTCTCTGTGCGCTTGCCGTCCTCATTCGCAAACACATTTGTAGGGTTCAGTCCACGGTCGATCAGGCTCATGTATTGCTTCTGGCGCTGCTCTTCGCTGGTCGCGTCCGACGGGTCGGAATAATTGACGATCAGATGGCCGTTGGCGTAGGTTTTAAACTCCTCCAAAGTCTCCCGCGTGGCGCTTTCAAGGCGTTCGAAGCCAGCCGGAAAGTCGCCGGAGAGGTACACATTCACGACCACGTCCTTTTCCAGACTTCCGAGAAGTTGCTTCGTAGCATCGGAAATGCTGTAACGCTTATCTTCGGTAAGGTCCCATCTGAAAAAGAAAGACGAAGCCAGCCAGTTGATCCCGGCCAGGACAACCACGAGCAGTACAAACCGGGTAATGGTGTTTTTCATTAGCGCAAAGGCTGATTTATAAACGAAGAATGGACGATTCAGACGAACCGTCCATTCCTGCAAAAATATAAAAAACCGAAAATCAATCAGGTTTTATTGCCCATGCGGCCCTGGTTATTTCTTTTTATAGGTACAAGTGGAATTGTCGGCGGCCACATAATACGACTTGTAATTCGTCGCTTTCGGGTCCATACAGCCTTTCAGATTGAGCAATTCGATGTTCCGGAAATCAATCGGATGGCTTTCCGCCTGCAATGCAATGTACCCGCTGCCGAGTTTTGTATTGTCTTTTTTGATCCATTCGGCCTCGTTACCCACTTTACCGTCCTTAAACGTGTGGTTTTTGCCGACGTAGCCGCCGCCGATGCGTGGATTGGTGTAAACCAGCACCGTATCTCCGCCGATCATATGGTAAACGATCGAATCGCCGAGCACGATTGCCTCGGCGTCCACCCACTGGTCACCATTATAGGTTTTGGAATTGGAATTAATGCAATGCGCTTCCGCCAGCTTGCCGTCGATATCCACGATCGTACCCGGCGTGCACAGGTTGCCCGTATTGCGCTCGCCAGCATTAAGGCCACCGAGGTATTGCATTTCCAGTGAAATCGGGAAATCCTGGTCGAGTCCGAGGCTCGCCGCCGACTGTGAATGCAGCATAATACCGCTGTTCCGCACATTCCACGACGCTCCGCCCGGCACCTGGTTGCCCGTGAAGCGGTATTGCAGCCTGATTTTATAGTGCGAATAGGGCTTGTTGAAATACATATGACCATACTCTGTCGTGAACTTGTCGTACTCTTTGTAATTCACGCGGATCATATTGTCCTCGACCAGGAAGGTGTTTTTGTAATTGTCATTGACCTTGTGGCCGGCGATTTTAATATCCCAGCCGGTCAGGTCTTTGCCGTTGAAGAGGGATTGCCATTCTTCTTTGTCGGCGCGTTTCTGGGCTTGGGTTGCAAGAGATATCAGGGAGAAAAAAAGGAAGAGGAAAAATTTCGGGGTCATAGCGCTAATTTTTTGCAGATAATACCATTTAATCGACCAAACGGGGTGTTTGCACATCAAATGGAAGCTCAGGCCGGCATTTTTCTACCTTCGTCACTGTGCTTTTAATTGTTTTTTATTGGTTAAATTTATGTCTGATGCTGAAAGAAAAGAGCTGGAAGAAGAGGATGAGCTTTTAAAAAATCTCCTCAAATTATATCACGAATACAGACAGGATATCAGCATGACAGATGAGGAATTGGAACAACACGTTGATGCTATACTAGAACGAATATGGGAAATCAAACAGCTTTTGAAAAGTTCAATGTAGAATCCTTAGTACATCCACTATTTCTGCCTTATGTAAAGGAATATCTCGCTTTGGAATCAGAGGAAGAGCGTAAGAATTTCTGGAAAACCAGGAAAATCGACGCAGATCAAGAGACGATAACAGCGGCATGGCGTTATGGAATGCAACGACTCGCCGAACGTGCGGACGACCTGAAACGGCGAGTCATTGCAGCAAAATGTGCGGAGCAGCACTAACTACCGTCTCCGCCGCTTAGGCTTCGGCGAACTGCCACTCCCTCCGCTACCTCGCTTCACGCGCCCGGAACCTCTCGGCTCCTTCGGCTTGCGATCCCGCGGTCTTCTATCATTATCCCTGTCAAAACTAGGCCGGCTGAATTCGCTTCTACGACCGGGTTTGGTCCCTGCAAGGTAAAGGTCCATGCTTCTGCGGGCGAGGTTGGTTTCCTTCACTTTTACCTTCACAGCGTCCCCGAATGCGTAAATTTTCTTGGTATGCTGCCCGATTACGCGGTAATTATCCTTGTCGAGTTCGTAGTAATCATCACCAAGGTCGGTCATGCGGATGAGACCTTCGGAGGCAGTTTCGGTGATCTCTACGAAAATACCGAACTCGGTTACGCCGGTGATGATACCGTCGAACTCCTTCTCGGGGTCCATCATGCTCATGAACTCGACTTGCTTGTATTTAATCGAAGCTCTTTCCGCTTCCGCGGCAAGCCGCTCGCGTTCGGATGAATGCTTCGACGCGATTTCGTAAGCTTCTTTATCGACATTGGCCCCACCGTCGAGGTAATGCTGCAACAGTCTGTGCGCCATCACGTCCGGGTAGCGGCGAATGGGCGAGGTGAAATGGGAATAGCGCCTGAATGCCAGTCCAAAGTGACCGATATCCTCGGTACTGTACCGCGCTTTGGCCATCGTGCGTACCGCCAGTGATTCGATGAGGTTTTGCTCGGGCTTGCCTTCGACTTTTGCCAGCATTTCATTCATCGATTTCGCAATTTTACCTTCTTCTTCGACTTCCAGTTTGAGGCCTAACTTGGCCACAAAATTTGCAAATGTCTGCAAACGATCCGGATCGGGCGCCTCGTGGATGCGGTACACCATCGTGTTCTTATCCGCGCCTTTGGAGAGCGCATACACATATTCCGCCACGCGCTTGTTGGCGAGCAGCATGAACTCTTCGATCAGTTTATTGGAATCGTGGCGCTCTTTGGTGTAAATGCCCAATGGACGGCCTTCGGGATCGAGGCGGAAGCGTACTTCCGGTGTTTCGAAATTGATCGCGCCTTTTTTAAAGCGCTCCTTCCGGAAAACTTTCGCGAGCTTGTTCAGCGTATCCAGTTCTTTCGGGTAGTCGCCCTCCCCTGAATCGAGCACGGCTTGCGCTTCCTCGTAAGTAAAACGGCGGTCGGAATGGATTACCGTACGTCCGAACCATTCTTTCAGCAATTTCCCTTTGGAAGTAATCTCAAAAATGGCCGAAAATGCCAGCCTGTCCTCATTCGGGCGCAGGGAGCAGAGGTTGTTTGAAAGCTTTTCGGGGAGCATCGGAACCGTCCGGTCTACCAGGTAAACGGAGGTTGCCCGGCGTAATGCCTCTTTTTCCAGCTCGGTTCCAGGCAATACATAATGCGAAACGTCGGCAATGTGTACGCCTACTTCTACCACATCTTCGCCCAGGTATCGTACCGACAATGCATCATCAAAGTCTTTGGCATCGACAGGGTCGATGGTGAACGTCAGCACATCGCGGATATCGCGACGTTTGGCAATATCCTTTTTGGCAATTTTATTGGGAATCTTCTGCGCTTCGGCCTCTACGATTTCAGGGAAATGGTAAGGTAAGCCAAACTCGGCCAGGATCGCGTGCATTTCCACGTCGTTGTTACCTGCCTTTCCAAGCACGGAAACGATCTCGCCTTCTGCCTGGCTCCTGCGGGTGGGCCACTCGGTTACCCTTACAATCACTTTATCGCCGTGGCGCGCCTCGCCTAGCTCGTCGGGTTCAAGGAAAATCGGATCATAAAGTTTCCTGTTATCGGGCTGCACGACCGCGAAGCGCGGGTTAATCTCGATAATACCGACGATTTCGGCATTCGAACGCTCCACGATTTCGGTCACACGTCCTTCTGTACGGTTCCGGCCCGAATCGTTGCGCGACCGCGAATTACGCGTATTCCTCGAAAGCGGTTGTATCTGCACGATATCACCATCCCAGGCGCCATTCAGCAATTCCAGGTCGACATAAATATCGTCGTCCCGGCCGTCTATGATCACGAATGCAAAGCCTTTGTTCACGCGATCCACGCGACCGGTGAGCCCTGCCGGCTTGGCTTTCAGCGGTACTGCGGTGTAGGTGCCGTTTTTATGGTATATCAATCGCCCATCCTGTTCCAGTTCGTGCAGGATTTCGTTGAAAAGGAGCCTTACTTTCTTGTCGTGCACCCCAAAATGGTCGTGCACATCGAAAGGCCGGAATGCATGCTCGGCATTCAAATCGAAGAATGCGGCAATGTCGGCCTTCAAATTATCTATGTAAGAAACAATATGATGAGGCGTTGCGGCCTCTCTTCTTTCAGGTTGGAGTTTCTTTTTACTCTTTTTATCTCTCATGTATTCAATGTATAAAATGTCCCGCATTTTTCGCGGAACTTCAAAATGGGGCCGACCGCCTGTTATTCCACCCGGACGATATTTTGTTCGGGGATTTGGGTCAGGCAATGCAGCCGAAGGTACAATTGCGCCAGCACTACCACGTCCTCTCTGCAATATCGCGAAATTTTAGCCAGATCATTTTCCTCGTAGTAAACCTTTGTGACTTGGTCGCCGCTCATTTCGTTTTTACTTCCGGGAATATCAAAAACGGCGGCGAGCAAATCGAGCGAGGTGTAGCTTTTGTAGTCACCGAATTTCCACAGATCCATCGTGTCCTGGTGGAGAAGTTCCCAGGGCTTTTTACCCGTAATCTGTAATGCTTTGGGGATTTCGATGCGGTGGATCAGCATCCGTCGGCAAATAAACGGGAAGTCGAATTCTTTGCCGTTGTGGGCGCAGAGGATCAGCTGTTCGGCGGGGTATTTTTCAATCAACGCCTTGAATTGCAGCAGCAACTGGACTTCGTCGTCTCCGGCGAAGCTACTCACTTTAAACGCAATCTCGTCTTTTTCGTTCCAATAGTAGGCCCCGAACGCAATGCAGATGATCTTTCCAAACTCCGCATAAATGGCGCCGCGGTCGTAAAAGTAGTCGGCATTGGTAACGGTATCGTCCCCTTTTTTGAGCGTGAGCGCCTTCTTGTCCCAGAGCTTCTGCATCCGTTCGGGCAGTTCGTCGTAATGCGCGTGGGAGCAAACGGTTTCAATGTCGAGGAGCAGGAAATTTTTGGCGCGGCGTTTGAAATCTTCTGTCATAGTGCGTGGTGTTTGGTGTCGGTAGTGGTCAGATTTTGTCAGGGATAGTCATTTGTAGTTTGATATGGAGGAGAGGAAGTAGTTCTAGGTTGATTTTCAATATTATAGAAAATACCGGGAATGCCAAGGTGGCGTATACTAAACCAGCACACATATTACCCAGTAGTCCAGCTAACTTATCAAACTACCCCGCATCGGCAACCAATGGCAACAATCGACAATTCCTGACTGCTATTGACAACTCATGACAATACCAGACTAACAACGGCAAAATCTGACTATAAATGACTAAACCTGACCATTCATGACCAGTCCCAATTTCCGCTACACAACTCGATGTCACTCGTGCAAAACCCCTTCCAGCCCCGGCGGATCGATCGTCATCATGTTTTCCTCGATGATGCTGTCGGGCACGAAAATAAATTTCTTGTCAAAAATCTGACTGCCAATAAAATAGCTTACCCAAAACTCATTGTTCAGATGAAAAACATCCGGCATAATGGGCTCCACCACCACGTGCCCGCCGGAGGGTATTTCGGGGAAGAAATGCCTTAATGTAGATGTGCGCTGGTCGGTATTTGTCCCCGACTCGCTGTTGCTATAACCTTTCGAAGTCACAAAAACGCTCGTTACCGGCTCATCGTTGCGGTTGATCACGATCACGTTCCATTCTTCGGCATTCGAGTCGTTGGTACTCCGCACTATCGCGACTTGTATTCCCTTCACAGGGTGAAAAATAATATCCTTCTTCATTACGCTGCTTCCCATTCCATGCTGAACAACCGCGCCAGATGGTTTTTTAATTTTACTGAAACTTCTTCCAAATCCACTTCCCTGCCAAGCTCGGCCGCCAGTGACGTAACCGCCTTATTTTCAATGCCGCACGGCACGATATTGCCGAAATATGTCAAATCCGTATTCACATTCAGCGCAAATCCGTGCATGGTCACCCAGCGGCTCGCCTTCACGCCCAATGCGCATATCTTTCTCGGATTTTTCTGCTCCTCAAAATCGATCCAAACGCCGGTTAGTCCCGCGATGCGTCCCGCTTGTACACCATAATCCGCTAATGTAAGAATAATCGCCTCTTCGAGCGTACGCATGTACACGTGGATGTCCGTGAAGAAATTGTCGAGGTCGAGAATCGGATAACCCACAATTTGGCCCGGGCCATGGTAGGTAATATCCCCGCCGCGGTTGATTTTGTAGTATTTCGCCTGTTTTGACGGCAAATCTTCCTCGGGCAGCAGCAAATGGTCGGGCTTGCCACTTTTTCCCAGCGTATATACATGTGGGTGCTGGCAGAAAAGCAAAAAATTCGGCGTCAGTTGTTGGTTTTCCGCATCGAGGCCCCGGTTCTGTGTCTTAATCGCCAGTGTCTCCGCGAAAATTTTTTCCTGGTAATCCCACGCCTCCTGATAGTCGATCAGGCCGAGATTGCGGAACTGTACTTTTTTATTGATCAGGGTATTCATTTCAATGTTCAAAAAAATTTTGAGGACGATAGCGTTACCAATTTGTAGTAGTGACGTCTAAATGTCAGGCCGGAAGCTCCGGCTCATGAAACATATTGTACACACATGTCCCGGTTTCACAACGCTAATTTATTAGCTAAATGTTCGTTAAATTTGTTAGTGCAACTAAATTCTGTGGTTATGAAGCTTTTACTGGATGTCAAAACAGAAAAAGCGGAGCTCTTCATGAAGATGCTTCGCAAACTTCCGTACGTCAAATTCAAGCCACTTTTGCCGATCCATTTCAAAATTTTGGACGAAGCAATTGACATTGTTGACGACATAGAGTTAATCGAACAGGGAAAACTGAAAACCAGGGACGCAGAAGAGTTCCTGAATGAGTTACTTTGTCAAAACGACGAGAAGGTTTGAATCGGAGTTCAAACGACTTTCTAAGAAGTACCCCTCTCTGTCAACTGAATGTTTCGAGTTGATACAAAATTTGAAATCAAGCCCGACGCAAGGAATATCCTTGGGCCTTGGATGTTACAAACTTAGGCTTTCTGTTAGATCCAAGGGAAAGGGAAAGTCGGGCGGAATGCGGATCATCACATATGTTCAGGTAACGAAGCAATCGGTCACACTTTTGTCAATCTACGATAAGAGCGAACAGGAATCCATTTCGATACCGATATTAAAACGCCTTCTATCTGACATTGACGAAGATTAATGTTACACTAAAGCACACACATTATGGCTACACACAACGACCTCGGCCGCTGGGGCGAAACCACGGCTGCATCCTTCCTGCTCGAAAAAGGCTTCAAAATCATCGCCAGAAATTACCGCAACTGGCAATCCGAGATCGACCTGATCGCGTCGAAAGGCGATATGCTGATTTTCGTGGAAGTCAAAACGCGGACAGGCACCGCATTCGGGATGCCGGAAGAATTCGTGAATGCGACCAAAGCAAAACTGATCATGCGGGCGGCAGAGCAGTATATTTTCGATGTCGATTGGGATCATGACGTCCGTTTCGACATTGTTTCGATCCTCATTTTACCCGATGGGTCGACGGACATCCGCCATATCGAGGACGCATTCAGCCGCTGAGGGCACGAACGGTTATAAGTAGAAACCCCATCGCAGCACATTTTGGAAGATATTCTTTAAGTATTTCAAAATCTGACTGTAATGAATGATGGTTTGGTGCTTAACCGGCGGGATATGCTCAAAAGCAGTGCGCTGCTGCTGGCGTCGACGGCATTTGATAAGGATAATATTTTAAAAACAGATAGCGCATTAGCGCCGAAATTCCAGATCGGAGCATGCGACTGGTCGGTAGGACGGCAACTCAGCCCGGAAGCATTCGAGCGCGCGAAACAGATCGGTTTGCACGGCATTCAGGTGAGCTATAATACCGGGAAGGACGAAAAGGGCCTTTCGGTACCGGAAACCTTGCAGGCGATCCGCGACGCGTCCGCACGTACGGGTGTGAAAGTATCGAGCCTGGCGATAGGGGAACTGAACCGCGTGCCGTACAAATCGCAACCGAAAACGGAGGAATGGGTCTGGAACAGCGTGGATGCAGCGAAGGCATTGGGCGTGAAGGTGATTTTGCTCGCGTTTTTTTCGGACGGAGACTTGCGAAACGACGACGCCGGCAAAAAAGCGGTGATCGAACGGTTGAAAAAAGTAGCCCCCCATGCCGAGAAGCAGGGCATTACCCTCGGTATCGAATCGTGGCTGAGCGGACAGGAACATCTGGACATTATCCATGCGGTGGGCTCCAAAGCCGTGAAGGTCTATTACGATTTCCGCAATTCCACCGATGCCGGTCATGATATTTTCAAGGAGATACCGATGCTCGGCAAGGACATGATTTGCGAAATACATATGAAAGAAAACGGCCAGCGCCTCGGCGAAGGCCCGCTCGACTGGCCGCGTGTGGCGAAAGCCGTGAAAGACATCGGATACGAAGGCTGGATGCAGATCGAAGGTGCCACACCGCAGGGCGCGGAGATCATTCCCTGTTACCAGCATAACCTTCATTATCTCAAAGGATTGTTTTTAACCTAGACAGCCTTTCCCGACAGACCATTTTCCTAAACCATATCGGCCCACGATACACCATGAACATTACCAGTACACTACCGCTCCGCAAAACCGGTATTTTAGCCGGAAGTATTTTGCTGGCTTTCGCTTTCAGCATTATTTCAATCCGGAACGGGGAGAAGCCACCCAAGCAATCCGCTACGCCGGTGGTTGTTGCCGACGATTCCTCACGCCTCTATGTGCCCGACGACCTCGAAGCCACATTGTGGGCCGAAGCGCCGATGTTTTATAACCCGACCAATATGGATATCGACGCCAAAGGCCGGGTGTGGATCACGGAGGCGGTCAATTATCGGGATTTTAATACCAAACCCGCCGAGCGGCTCAGCCATAAACAAAAAGGCGACCGGGTGATGATCCTCGAAGACAAGGATGGCGACGGCAAAGCGGAATCGTCAAAAGTATATGTCGAAGATTCGCTGCTGACAGCGCCGCTGGGTATTGCGGTCATTGGAAACAAAACCATTGTCTCCTGCGCGCCTAACCTGCTCGTATACACCGACACAAACGGCGACGATAAGCCCGACAAGCGCGAGGTTTTCCTCACCGGTTTCGGCGGTTTCGACCACGACCATTCACTGCATTCGCTCATCGTCGGGCCGGATGGCAAATACTATTTCAACACGGGCAATGCGGGCCCGCATAATGTCACCGACAAAAGCGGCTGGACGTTGCGGAGCGGTAGCCTCTATGTGGGCGGTACGCCTTACAACAAGAAAAATGAAGGCAACCAGAAATCCGACGACGGCCGCATTTGGGTCGGAGGGCTGGCGTTGCGCATCAACCCCGACGGTACCGGCCTGAAAGTACTCGGCCATAATTTCCGCAACAGCTACGAAGTGTGCCTGGACAGCTACGGCAATATGTGGCAGAACGACAACGACGACCAGGTAATCACCTGCCGCGTCTCGTTTTTGCAGGAAAATGGCAATGCAGGCTACTTTTCGGCCGATGGTACCCGCTACTGGCAGGCCGATCGTCGCCCGGGGCAGGACATTTTCGCTACGCATTGGCACCAGGAAGACCCGGGCGTGATGCCGGCCGGCGACAATTCGGGCGCAGGTTCGCCGACCGGAATTGTATTTTATGAGGGAGACGAGTTAGGTAAAAACTACCGCGGTACATTGCTGAGCTGCGAGGCCGGGCGCAATGTGCTATTCGCTTACCAGCCGAAGCCTCAGGGGGCCGGTTTTGAATTGAAACGCCAGGACCTGATCAGCTCTTTCCCCAAAGTGTCGGAGCGCTACGAATGGTACGAAACCGACCAAGACTACCGCAAATGGTTCCGGCCATCGGACGTGGCGGTAGGACCGGATGGGGCGATTTACATTGCCGACTGGTACGATCCCGTCGTAGGCGGCCATGCGATGAAGGACAGAAAAGGTTATGGCCGCATTTACCGAATTACGCCCAAAGGCAAAAAGCTAACGACTCCGAAGCTGGATTTCACGACGACCACAGGCCTTATCCAGGCATTGAAAAGCCCGGCTATCAACGTCCGGGCATTGGGTTTTGAAGGGTTGAGAACAAAAGGCGCGGATGCGGTGCCGGAAGTTAAACAGCTGCTAACGTCTGAAAACCCGTACCACCAAGCGCGGGCGATCTGGCTTCTGGCGCAGTTGGGAGAACAGGGCAATACAGAGGTGGTCAAGTTGCTCGATTCGCCTGATCCAAAACACCGGCTCGCGGCCTTCCGCGCATTGAAATCGACGGGAAAGGCAACAGCCTATTTTGAAAAAATGTCGAAAGATACGGATCCGTCCGTGCGGAGGGAGGTCGGAATTGCGTTGCGTGATATTCCTTATGATCAGGCAATTAACAGTATTTCAAATCTCATCAAAAACTTCGACGGGAAGGACCCCTGGGCGCTGGAAGCGATCGGTACGGCGTCCGACGGCAAGGAAGCTCAGGTGTATGCTTACGTGCGCGAGGCATTTAAAGCCGATCCGCCGAATTGGAAACCGCAACGCGCAAGTCTGGCATGGCGTTTACACCCGGTCTCTGCCGTGGAGGAACTGAAAGTTCGGGCAGGCTCGGCCAAAGTTTCGGAAGCAGAGCGCCGCAGGGCATTGACGGCTATCGGTTTTATCAAAGACAAAAAAGCGGCCGAGGCGATGATCGCATTGTCCAAATCCACTTTGCCGGATGTGGCTTCACAGGCTTCCTACTGGATCAATTTTCGCAAAAGCAACGACTGGGCCGATCTCATGAACTGGGAGGAAGCTACGGCACAGGTGATGACGCCCGCCTACAAACGCATGCTCGACCTGAAAAAAACCGTCGCCGACAAAACCCAGCCTATGCCGCAGCGCATTGAAACCGCCCGCCAAATGGCGTCGGACGTGAATGGCGGTAATATCCTCGTGGATATGCGCGTACAAGGCCAGCTGCCGGATACCATTGCCAAATCGGTCAGCGAGATCATTTTCAAAAACCCCGATCAGAACGTGCGGGTGGTGGCCAGCCAGTTTTTCCCGAGAAACGGAAAGGTTCTGAAAACCGATTTTATATCCAGAATGAATGCCGACCCGGTTCACGGGCAGAAAATCTTCTCGACCACCTGTGCCGCGTGCCATAAACACGGCAAAACCGGTGCCGAAATCGGGCCGGATTTGACGACCATTCACAAGAAATTCGATAAGGCAGGGCTCCTGGACGCCATTGTGAACCCGTCGGCGAGTATGGTTTTCGGCTATGAAAGCTACACGATCGTGACCAAAAAGGGTGATACCTATTTCGGGTTTCTCATGAGCGACGGCGCGAATGTGGTGCTCAAAGACGCCGCCGGCCAGCAGCATACCATCAAAGCAGATCAGATCAAAACGCGGGAGAAAATGCCGGCATCGCTCATGCCCGAACCCACCGCATTAGGCCTGAACGAGCAGGATCTGGCCGATTTGACGGGGTATTTGTTGAATTTTAAATAATGGATCTACAAATCTTACGGTGCGCTGCACCTTCGGCGCGTTTGGTTTCCTTGTCCGGGTCTACAAGTGTTTCGGCGCTCTGCACCTCTGTTTGATGGAACAATTTTGCTTATTGGCAGGGATGGTTCCAATCTGCGCAGGGACGGGTGCAAAACACCCAAATATTTGTAGACAGGCAATACCAACGATTGAGAGATGCAGCGCACCGAAAGAATTTTGTTTAGCTAATGATTATTGGTCCCCGCTTCTAATCTTGTTGATTTTTTCGAAGAAAAACAGCAGATCCCTGAATGAGAAAAACATGTCACTAATTTCTGGACTGTGTCCCAGCTCCCTTTGCGCGATCATGAACCCTCCGAAAATAGACCAAAGATCAGTAGTCCATTCCTCTGGACTTTCACTGCTGAGCAATTCGCTCACTTCTTTGCCATACGCCAATAATTGGGCATCCGACTCATTGAATAATTGTGATGTCTGCATGATGAATGTGTTTGTTAAGGATTGAAAAATAAACCCTGTCTTAGGTGTCCTTAATGCACACTATTCGGGGCATTCGGGAAGCTTTCGCGAGTCCCGCACCATAACAGGGTAGTTCTTTACAGTATTTTTCATGTGAGAATAGTGTTTAAAGGAGGTCGAAACTGGTTAAAATCAATAGCTAATACAAACGTCATCGGCGGGAAATGATCAATCGAACTGTTCCGCATTATCAATCGGTTCCTGTTTTATTACAAATTTTAATTACTGGATAATAAAAGCAAATAATATAACTTTGCCAGAATCCTGTTTCCCGATCCTTAACAAAACCAAGCTGTAATGGTGGATAACGACAAAGCCGGCCACCTGCTCCTCGCATTGCAAAATGGGGATGCGGAAGCATTTACGGCGGTTTATAAGGCCTATTGGTACGATATGTTCCTGGTAGCGTACCGCAAGCTTCGCAACAAGGAAGCGGCCGAGGAGATCGTGCAGGACATTTTTCTGCGGCTCTGGCGGGAACGGGATACGCTGCGCATCGAAAATCTGAACTACTACCTTTTTTCCGCTGTCCGATACGAGGTCATCGACTTCATCCGTACCAAAGGCCGGGCATTCGAATACCTCGACGATTACGGCTCATTCGACAGCATACAGGACCTGAACACCGAAAACCAACTCGCATTGGACGACTTGCTCCGGGTGATCGACGAATGCCTGCACATCCTGCCTGAAAAAACGCAGGAAATCTTCCGCTTGCATAAGCTGGAATACTGGCCCATTTCCCGCATTGCCGCCCGATTCGGGTTGTCGGAGAAGGCCGTCGAATACCACCTCACCAAATCCGTACGGCTTGTACGCACGCACCTGAAAGAGGTAATGATCCTCCTCCTTGCCGCCTTCGGTTTGGCCTAGCCCCCGTCCTCCCTCTTCCCCTTCCTCCATTCTCTCTTCATTATCTTTTTCAAAGAACTTTCCGCTCGAAAAGGCTATTAAATAGCATAATTCAAATATTTTCTAAATCTATTTAGGGAATAGGGCCATTTCTTCGGCTTGTTTGTTGAGGATCTGATTTGAACATCAATGAACAACAAGGAATGGCAGGCCCTGCTCCTGAAATACCGGGAAGGAAACTGCACGAAGGAAGAAATGCTGAAAATCCATCGCTGGTACGAAGGCCTCAATGCCGAAGGGATGGCGGTGCTCAACGACCAGGAGAAGCGCGAAATGGAGGAAAGAATGATGGGCAAGCTCGAGGCCGAAACATCCGTGTCGGAATATGCGGAGCCGGTTATCGTGCGGCAATGGTGGCGCAGGGCGTCGGTGTACGTGGCCACGGCAGCGGCTGTGCTGCTGGTGATCGGTTTCTGGGCATTTTTGGGTAAGGACGCCCGCAAGCCGGGGGTGACGCAGGAAAAAATGTTTGTGCAAGCGCCCAACAGCCGTTTGATCACCGAAGAAAACACGACCAACCTTCCGAAGCGCCTCACATTGAGCGACCGCAGCACGGTAACATTGGAGCCCGGAGCCAAAATCGTTTTCCCGGCGTCGTTCGCAGGTGATAAGCGCACGGTGCAGCTTACGGGTAATGCATTCTTCGAGATTACCCGCAATCCCGACCAGCCTTTCCTCGTGTACAGCGGCAAAATCATCACCCGCGTGCTCGGGACGAGTTTCCGGATCAAGAACAATGCCAAAGACAAGGCGTTGGAAGTGGAAGTAGTGACGGGGAAAGTATCAGTGTTCGAAAATCGGGAGGCATTCAGTGAGGGTGATTCCGCTGATAACCAGGATAACGGGGTTGTGCTTACCCCCAACCAGCGGGTTACCTATTTCGCCGAAAGCCGCCACCTCATGACCGGCCTGGTACCGGAGCCAGTGAAAGCATCGCAGGCCACTGGGGAAGCGAAAATGATTTTCAACGACGAAAAACTGGAAAAAATAGCGGCCACATTGCAGGAAACCTACGGGATCGAGATCGTTTTCGCCAACGACCGCATCGCGCATTGCAGCTTCACCGGCGACCTCACCGACATGCAGCTCTACGACAAGCTGGCGCTCGTTTGCAAATCCAACGGCGCCGATTACGAAGTGAAAGGAACACGCATTCTGATCAACGGCCGCGGATGCGACTGAGTTTTTCCTAATCCTAAACCCTTAACTATGGAAATATAAAAGCTACCCTACCGACCTGAAACAAAGAAACCGATAGTGTACCACCACTACCGGCTTCGGAAATGCCTGCTTACGTGATCCTGGACAGACGGTAAGTGGGCGGATGTCCTGTTTTTCACAAATAGAACCTTCAAAAATATGCAAAAAACCCAACAGTTAAAATGGTGTGCATCACTATGCATGGTCATGAAAATAACATTTGCCCAAATCCTTTTTGCAGTGGTCTTCACGACGCTCACCCACGCCGCGAGCGAGGGACGTGCGCAGGAGATCATGGAGAGAATGGTGACGATCCATGCACAGAATGCGGAACTGAGAAATGTCCTGCGTGACATCGAGGGGCAGGCCGACGTGAAGTTTGCGTACAGCCAGAAAAACATCCGCGCTGAGCGGACTGTCGACGTACATATCAACCGGCAGAAGTTGTCTTCGGCATTGAGCTCGCTGCTTGATCCGCTGCACATTGCCTATGAATTAACGGCAGGCCGCATTTTGCTGACGGCCGAAACTGGCGCGGTTACCGAACCCCAGCAGCAGGAGCCCGCGGAGGCAGTTACTTCCCCGGCCATCGCGCTGATCAAGGGCAAGGTAATCGACGAAAACAATGCAGGCCTGCCGGGCGTAAGCGTGATCATCAAAGGCACGCAAAAAGGCACTACCACCGACCAGGAAGGCGCTTTCGCGCTCGATGTGGCCGAGCAGAATGCCGTGCTGGTGTTCAGTTTCGTGGGTTACAAGCCGCAGGAAGTGACTTTGGGCGGGCAGACGACCCTGAACGTAACCATGCAGCCGGACAACCAGGCCCTTGAAGAAGTGGTGGTGGTAGGCTACGGTTCGGTGCGGAAAAGCGACCTGACGGGCTCTGTCGCGAGCATTAAAGGCGACGCGATTCGTGAAATGCCGGTAACTTCGGTGGATCAGGCGATCCAGTCGCGGGCGCCGGGCGTGCAGGTAACGCAAACCTCGGGTGCGCCTGGCGGGGGTATTTCCATCCGTGTGCGCGGCGCGAACTCGATCAATAGCGGTAGCGAGCCGCTTTACGTGATCGACGGCTTCCCGATTTACCCCGACAATGGCGCATTGGGTACCAGCGGCAACCGCCAGCCCACCAATGCGATGGCGACCATTAACCCCAACGAAATCGAATCCATTGAAATACTGAAAGACGCTTCGGCGACCTCCATTTACGGTTCGCGCGGTGCGAATGGCGTGATCCTGATCACTACCAAACGCGGAAAAGAGGGCCAGAGCCGGGTGGATTACGATGGTTCCTACTCGTTCCAGACCATCGCCCGCGAGGTGAAGGTGCTCAATGGCTCGGATTATGCCCGCTACATCAATATGCTGGAACGCAGCCAGGGCGGAAACCCACGGTATTCCGACGCGCAAATCGCGCAGATTGGCGCGGGTACCGACTGGTGGGACGTGGTTTCGCGCACCGGTGGCCTTTCCAATCACCAGCTTTCGTTTACAGGCGGCAACAAGGGGATGCGCTACGCATTTGTAGGTAATTATTTGAATAATAAGGGGATCATTAAAAATACGGATTTCAATCGCTATGGTTTCCGTATGAACCTGGACAACGATTTTCTGAAAGGCAAGGCGACGTTGTCGAATAGCTGGTCGTTCAATCGCTCGGGGAGCAGCAACGTGCCTACCGACCGCGGCGGACCGGGCGGTATCGTGATCACCGCATTGGGCCTCGATCCTACGGGCCCTGTTTACGACCAGAATGGGGCCTATCAATATGCGAGCTATGACCAGCGCTTCCTTACCAACCCATTGGCCGAGGCCGTGGAGGGCTATGACCGGGATTATACCAACCGCCTGTTCGGTACTTCGGCGCTGAGCGTCAATATCCTGGAAGGATTGAAGTTCCGCACGAGCCTGGGGCTGGACATCGTGAATGCGCGCCGCACGACGTTCTACAACAACTACACCTACATCGGCCGCCAGAATGGCCGCGAGTTGCAGAAAGCCAACCGTAATTCGAACAACATCCTGAATGAGAACATTTTAACATACAATAAGGAAATCGCCAAAGGGCATTACCTCGATGTGACGCTCGGCTACACCTATCAGAAGGAGATCAACTATTTCGAATCCAATGCGACCCGCGGGCTTCCTTCCGACGATATCGACGCGGTGAATATGCAAAACGGCAGCCGCCCGCTGGTACCCAACTCCGGGCGCGTGGAATGGGAGCTGATGTCGATGCTCGGGCGGGTTAATTACAATTTGAAAGACCGCTACCTGCTTACCGTGACATTGCGCCGCGATGGTTCCTCGAAATTCGGGCCTAACAACAAATGGGCGACATTCCCTTCGGCGGCCGTCGGCTGGCGTGTGGTGAATGAGGATTTTTTCAAAAACTCGGGCCTGGGCAAGGTTTTCGACGATTTCAAAATTCGCGCGAGCTACGGGCTTACCGGTAATTCGCAAATTCCCGTGTACCGCTCGGTAGCTGGTTTGGTGCCTTATAACTATGTTTTCGGGGGTGTGCCAACACTCGTTTCAGGCTATGGACCGAACCGTATTCCGAACTCGGATTTGAAATGGGAGAGTACTTCGATGCTCAATGTCGGTCTGGATTTCGCATTGCTGAACAATCGCCTCAGTCTGACGATCGACGCATTCAAAAACAAAACCACCGATTTGCTGCTCGATGTCTCCATTCCGCAAAGTACCGGTTTCGGCACGATCATGCTCAATTCCGGCTCGCTGAGCAACAAGGGACTTGAATTTTCAGCCAACTATAAGCTGATCAGCACCAATGCATTGACCTGGGATGTGAGTGGTAACGTGTCCATTCTGCGCAACAAGATCCTCGATCTTGGCAAAAGCACACCATTTTTCTCCAATAGCACCAGCGGGCACCTTGGCGTGCTGGGCAGCTGGGTGCAGGGCGGTAACCCGATCGGCGTATGGAGCGGGTACAACTACATTGGGTTGTTCCAGTCCGATGAAGAAGGTAAAAGCTATTCAGCCAGAGCGGGTTATCCCAAATATGAGGACGTGAACGGCGACGGTAAATACACGACCGACGATTTCAAGATCATTGGTGATCCTAACCCGAAGCTGACCTGGGGCTTCAATACCAGCGTGAAATACAAAGGTTTCGACCTTTCGGTGTTCTTCCGTGGCGTGCATGGCAACAAGATCCGCAATTTGCAACAGTCCGAAATGGGCGACGGCGTGCAGAAAATCAACCAGATCGCCAATATCCTGACTGACTCCTGGACACCGGAAAACCCGAATGCGTCCCGCCCGGTAATCGACGGCCGCCGCGATTTCATTTCTTTCCGCCGCTCGTCATTCTTCATCCAGGACGGCTCTTTCGTACGCCTGCAAAACCTCTCGCTCGGGTACACGGTTCCGGTCAAGAGTGCCTACATCCGCAATGCACGCGTGTATGTGAGCGGGCAGAACCTTTTCCTGATCACCAAGTACAAGGGCTTCGACCCGGAAGTGAACAACCAGGGGCAGAACAACCTGAACCGGGGCGACGACTACGACGCTTACCCGCGGTCGCGCATGTTCACGTTGGGCGTTAATCTTGGTATTTAATATTTCAAATTGAAAATCAGTTTGTTATGAAAAAGTCATTTTTATATAAAATCAGATTGACGGGACTTTCGGCATTGCTGTTCGCTGTGGCAGGCTGTTCGGATTTGAAAGAGAAGCCCGATTTTATCAACCCCGATACCTTCTACAAATCGGCTGCGGAGCTCGTGCTGGGCGTGAATGCGGTTTACGACGATCTCAATTCGCAATACTCGGGTTACTTCTACGATCGTTATGTATTTGAATGTCTGATCGGCTACCAGGTAGGATGGGAGAAAGGGCCGCTGCAATATAACCTGGGCAATGTGAACCCGGCCGACGAGTACATTGAGGCTTATTGGGGAATCTGCTACCGCTCGATCAACCGGGCGAATGCGATCATCGAAACTGCCGACGCGATGAAAGATCCGACGAACGAAGCTTTGATCAAGCGTGTCAAAGGGGAGGCACTGTTTCTGCGGGCATTCTATTATTACAGCCTGCTGAGCTACTTCGACAACGTGCCGCTGACTACGAAATCGACACAGAATATTTCCGAATTGCCCTCCAACAGCGGCGGGAAAGCGGCGGTGATCGACCAGATTTATGCCGACACCAAAGCAGCTGCCGAATTGCTGCCCGCCAACTACACGGGTTCGGATATCGGGCGCGCCACGAAATGGGCCGCGAAATCGATCCTGATGAAAACGCAGCTTTGGGACGAAAAATGGGCCGAAGCGAAGGCTACCGGCGAGGATATTATCAACAACAGCGGTATCGCGCTCTTTACCGATTTCTCCCACAATTTCGACCTCAGCCATGAAAACCAGGGCGAGCGTATTTTCGAAGCGCAGGTTTCGGCGACGGCCAACCCGAACGAGTTCAATGTACATTCGATGCACTTCAACCCCGAGGATTTCCCCAGCGAGCTGGGCGGATCGGGATGGAGCTGGATCAGCGCCACGCAGGAGTTCCGGGCCAGCTATGATCCGAAAGACAAACGCATTGAAGGAACCTTCATTGAAAGTTATCCAACGGGCCGTTTTGGGAAGATCAACGGCGCTTACCCGATAGTGCATTGGAGCGAAAAGGCCGATTACAACCTGTCGCGTTTCGGTGGCGTGGTGAAATCGGACGCGAACCCCAACGATCCGGCGCAGATGATTTTCGGAAAAGCGTGGGCGGCGAAGATCGTCGAATTGGACAAGAGCAATGCGGCCACCGAGAAAAACACAATTTACATCCGCCTGGCCGATATTCTGCTCGGGCACTCCGAAGCCTGCAACGAAAGCGGGCAGGGCGATGCATTCGCTTCGATCAATAAAGTACGCGCCCGTGCCGGATTGGCCGCATTGAAGGGCATCAGCCAGTCGGCATTGCGCGATGCGATCATCCACGAGCGCATGCAGGAGTTTGTTTTTGAACAGGTCATGTACCCTGAACTCCGCCGGAAAAGCAAGCTGGGCGGGCCGGTAGACTACCTCGGGAAGGAAATCAAGCATTTCGCCGAGAAGTACAACCTCGACCGCGTGCCCAAAGAGCGCGACTACGTACTGCCGCTGCCGCAAAAAGAACTGCTGGGTAACCCCAATGTAAAGCAGAACGCCATTTGGCAGTAAGGAAATGCCCCGTCGCCGACCGTATTTAGTGGGTAATTTTGTTTAAATTCAGTCTTTTAGCCGTGGAAACAGCAGGATAAGTGAAATATGCTGCTTGTTCATCGGGTCGTGTCGCGACGGGGCTTTGCCACTTATATTGGGTAGTCTTTGCAGGGATATCAATCGTTTTTCAGGATTTGTATAAACATTTTAAGAGTTTGTTTAGACAATTGTTTCCGTATTGATAAGCCTCTTGGTATTTTTGTAATTCTTGTTGAAATAATTATTTAATATAAAACCAATGCATACCAGATTTTTGATCGGTTTAGTGGTAGTGGCGGTGCCGGTGATGTATTTTTCGTGGGCTGGCTTCCCGTGGGAGAGCAAGGTGGATTACAATGCCGACGTAAAACCGATCCTTAACAAGCATTGCATGGGCTGCCACGGAGGCGTGAAAAAGGCCGGCGATGTGAGCTTTCTGTTTGAACATGAAATGCTCGAACCAGGTAAATCGGGCAAGATACCGGTGGTGCGCGGCGATGCCGATGCCAGCGAGATGATCCGGCGTATCCTGACGGACGACCCGGACGAGAAAATGCCGAAAAACGGCACGCCGCTCAACGACAAGGAAATCGGTATCCTGAAACAATGGATCAATGAGGGCGCGAAATGGGAGACGCATTGGGCCTATAAAAAGATAGAAAAACCGGATGTGCCGTCCCTGAACAGTTTTTCCAACCTGTTTGGCCTGCTGAATACAGGCGATAAGGCCTGGGCGAAAAACGAAATCGACCATTTTGTTGCCCAAAAACTCGAAAAAGAAGGCCTGAAAACCTCACCAGAAGCCGATCGTGCTACATTGCTCCGGCGCGTGAGCCTGGATATTACCGGCTTGCCGCCGAGCGAAAAAGAAGTACAGGATTTCGTGAACGACCCATCGCCCGACGCCTACGAGAAGGTGGTAGACAAGCTGCTCAAATCGCCTGCCTACGGGGAGAAATGGACGTCGATGTGGATGGACCTCGCGCGCTATGCGGATACGAAAGGGTACGAAAGCGACGGCGGCCGTACGATGTGGCGTTACCGCGACTATGTGGTCAAATCCTTTAACGAGGACAAGCCGTTCGACCGGTTTACGATCGAGCAGCTGGCCGGGGACCTTTTGCCGGAAAAGAAGGATGGCTTTCCCGTGGAGCAAAATGTGATTGCCACTGGTTTTCACCGGAATACCATGACTAACAATGAGGGCGGAACGGACGACGAAGAGTTTCGTACTGCTGCATTGATCGACCGGGTGAATACGACCTGGGAGGTTTGGCAGGGTACCACGTTTGCTTGTATCCAGTGCCACAGCCACCCTTACGACCCGATTCCGCACGATGAATATTACAAATACGCGGCCTTCTTCAACAACTCGCGTGACGAGGATGTGTGGGACGAATGGCCGAAACTGCGGTTCTATAAAGGCGAGGATTCCACCCGCTTCGAAAGGGTGAAAGAATGGGTGCAGAAATACGACCCGAAAGAACTGGAAGCCAAAACGCAGTTCATGAAGGTGGTGGAGCCGAAAATCAATGCGCACAACTTTGTGAAAGGCGACCAATCTACGGTGCTCGTGATTTCCTACTATGGCGTGAAAGACAAAGGCAATGCGCGCATTCCGCAGGTGAACCTCACCGGTGCCGACAACGTGCTGATGAATATCGGGACCCGGGCTGAAAATGCGGTATTGACCTTGCATTTGGACAAACTCGACGGCCCGGTACTCTCGACGATCAAAGTGCCAACCCGCGACACGGTTATCGTGGCCCCGATCACGAAAACCAGCGGAAAACATGATATTTTCCTCTCATTAAACAGCCCGAAAGCGCCCGAGGAATGGGTACGGATTTCATGGGCGGCATTTCAAAGAGCATTGCCGGGCGCTGGCCAGCCGGGTTACGAGCAGATCGTTAACGACTACGCCACCGCATTGACGCGCCCGACGGAAAGTATGCCGGTACTTTGGGAAGGGAAAGGCGATTTTTCGCGCAAGACCAATGTATTTGTCCGCGGAAACTGGATGGTGAAGGGCCCGGAAGTGAAACCTGACGTGCCTAAACTGCTCGCCCCGCTGCCGAAAGACGCTTCCCGCGACCGCCTCGGTTTGGCCAGATGGATCGTGAGCCGTGACAACGCATTGACAGGCCGCGTAATCGTGAACCGCTTCTGGGAACAACTTTTTGGAAGAGGTATTGTGGAAACCGTCGAAGATTTCGGCTCGCAAGGCGCAGAACCGTCCCACCCCGAACTACTCGACTGGCTGGCGGTTTCGTTTATGGATGATTATAAATGGAGTGTGAAGAAACTGTTGAAAACGGTCGTCATGTCGGCTACCTACCGGCAGGATTCCCGCTCCGACGGACAGAGAAAAGAAAAAGACCCTTACAACGTATGGCTCTCGCGCGGTCCCCGCGTACGCCTGAGCGCCGAGCAGGTACGCGACCAGGCGCTGGCATGCAGCGGGCTCATTTCCGGCAAAATGTACGGCCCGAGTGTGATGCCGCCGCAGCCGGATAAGATCTGGCAGTCGCCATACAGTGGTGAAAGCTGGGTGGTGAGCGAGGGAGAGGACAAATACCGCCGGGGAGTTTATACCTATTGGAAGAGGACGGCGCCCTATCCGTCGATGACCACCTTCGATGCGCCGAGCCGGGAGTTTTGCCAGTCGAGAAGGATCATTACCAACACGCCATTGCAGGCATTGGTCACCCTGAATGACCCGGTGTACCTTGAAGCAGCGGAAAAACTCGCTTCCAAAATGAAGACGCGCGGCAAAACGCCTGAGCAGCAGCTCAAAGAAGGGTACCGCCTGCTGACTTTCAAACCCATTGAACCAAAGAGCCTGAATGTGCTCATGAAAGTATACAAGGACGCATTGGCCGAATACCGGGCGAAACCTTCCGAAGTGGACAGTATTTTGGTCTACGGAAAAGAAAAATCCCCCGAACTGGCCGCGCTGACCGTTTCGGCGAACGTCCTTCTCAACCTCGATAACGTCGTTACCAAAGAGTAATGGAAAAGCTACTGAAAGAATTACAACACGCCGATGTGCTGCGCCAGACGCGCCGCCACTTTTTGCAATCGGCCGGCTTCGGGCTGGGGGCGTTGGGCTTGGGCTCGTTGCTGGGCTCTTGCGGCTCGTCGAAAGCCGGCGAAGTAGCCGGAGGTTCGGAATCGCTCGCATCGGGCGGTATCCCGCAGTTTGCACCGAAAGCCAAGCGGGTGATCTACATCCATATGGCCGGTGCGCCGTCGCAGCTCGAATTGTTTGATTACAAGCCTGAGCTCGTCAAATACCACGGAAAAGACTGTCCGGCGGAATTTCTGGAAGGTAAGAAGTTTGCATTTATCCAGGGCGTGCCCAAAATGCTCGGGCCGCAGGGCAAGTTTGCGCAATATGGCCAATCGGGTGCCTGGCTGTCGGATTACCTGCCCTATTTGCAGACCGTCGCCGACGAGATCACCTTCCTGAAAGCCATGCATACCGACCAGTTCAACCACGCACCTGCGCAGTTGCTCCTGCATACGGGCAGCCCGCGGCTTGGACGCCCGAGCCTGGGTGCATGGGCGGTGTACGGGCTGGGTTCCGAAAACCGCAACTTGCCCGGTTTTATCGTGCTGGCTTCCGGCGGTCGTCAGCCCGATGCGGGTAAGAGTGTGTACGGAAGCGGCTTTTTGCCGTCGGTTTACCAGGGCGTGCAATGCCGCACCGGTGGCGACCCGGTACTGTACGTGACGGACCCGAACGGAATGAACCGGAATATCCGCAAGAAGACGATCGACGCGATCAACGAAATTAACCGCCAGACTTACGAGGAAGTACAGGATCCCGAGATTTTGACGCGGATCAGCCAGTATGAAATGGCTTTCCGGATGCAGATGTCGGTGCCCGAGGTAATGGACGTGGCTAAAGAGCCACAATTTATTCTTGATATGTATGGAGTAAAAGCCGGAGAAGGAAGCTTTGGTATGAACTGCCTGCTGGCCCGGAAGCTCATCGAAAACGACGTGCGTTTTGTGCAGCTTTTCGACTGGGGATGGGACGGCCACGGTACCAATGCCACCGATAACGTGGAAGGCGGGCTACGTTCCAAATGCCAGATTTCGGACAAACCCATTGCCGCATTGATCAAGGACTTGAAAATGCGGGGGCTGCTGGAAGAAACACTGGTGGTTTTTGGCGCGGAATTCGGGCGGACGCCTATGCAGGAAAACCGTAATGGTGTGGTAATGCCCTACATGGGCCGCGACCACCACCTCGAGGCCTACACTATGTGGATGGCCGGCGGCGGCGTGAAGCAGGGATACAGCCACGGTGAAACCGACGAGCTCGGCTATTACGGCGTGAAAAACCGCGTGCATGTGCACGATTTGCAGGCTACAATCCTGCATTTGATGGGTTTTGACCACGAAAAATTCACCTATCCGTTCCAGGGAAGAAATTTCAGGCTGACGGACACCGAGGGCAAAGTGGTAAAACAAGTGATCGCTTAAGTAACGGCATTTTATAGCAGTATTTAATCCAAACCATGGTGGAGGAAACAGTTAAGGCATTCCGGATGCAGCTCAAACCCGGATTTGAAGCAGAGTACAAGAGGCGGCACGACGAAATATGGCCGGAACTCAGTCAGCTTTTGAAAGAGGCTGGAATTACGGAGTACTACATTTTCCTCGACGAGGCCACGCTTGCGCTCTTCGCATTTCAAAAACTCGGTGCTAACGACACCACCGCCAACCTCCCCGCATTGCCCATCATGAAAAAGTGGTGGGACCACATGGCCGATATCATGGAAGTAAATTCTGACAATTCTCCCGTGGCGATTCCCTGTCCGGAGGTTTTCAGGCTGTAATGCATTGGTTTTTTGAATAATTCTAACCCCTTAATGTTGATTTCCGGTATGCTCATTCCTCTTCTTCAAGCGTCGCCCTGGGCACTTTTTATCGGGCGGTTCCACCCTGTACTGGTGCATTTACCCATCGGCTTCTTATTGATCGCCGCCCTTATCGAGATCGGTCGCAGGACCGGCAAAGTTTCGGTGAGCGAATCCACCGTGGTTTTTGTGCTGTTCTGGTCGGCGGTGAGCGCCACTTTTGCCTGTATTGCGGGTTACCTGCTTTCATTAGGCGGTGGTTACGACGAGGATTTGTTGGGGGCGCACATGTGGAAGGGCATTGGCGTGGCCGTATTCGCCTGGATGGCGTGGCTGGTCAAATCGGACAGGTTGGCCGGCAAGTTGTCATTTGGGAAAGTCGTTTACCTGCCCGCATTTGCTGTGGCGGTGCTGCTCACCATGACGGCCGGCCACGATGGCGGCTCGCTGACGCACGGCGACGGTTACCTCACCCAATACACACCTGAACCTTTCCGCAGCCTCGCGGGAATGGACCCTATCGAAGAAAAAGCGAAGGAAATCAAGCCTATTACCGATGTACAGCAGGCATTGGTTTACAAAGATATTGTCCAGCCGATCCTCGAAGCACGCTGTACGCAATGCCACAATGCCAGCAAGAAAAAGGGCGATTTGCGGATGGACGAGCTCGCATTGCTCATGAAGGGCGGGGAAAACGGTCCGGCATTGGTGGCGGGCAAGGGCGCGGAAAGCGACATGATCAAACGTTGCCTGCTCGACGAGAGTGACGACAACCACATGCCGCCCAAAGGCAAGCCGCAGCTGAGCACCGAGCAGATTGCATTGCTATCCTGGTGGATCGATCAGGGGGCGCCTGCGGATAAAAAAGTATCGGAACTGACTGTTTCGGAGCAAGTGAAACCTGCACTGGCTTCCCTGGGAGGCGGTTCCGCGACGGGCGGGTCAGGTGTCGGCGGAAAACAGAAGGAATCTGCCATCGCTACATTGAAAGTTTCACCGGCGAAGGAAAGCGATATCCAGGCGCTACGTAAAGCGGGACTGATCGTGAATACATTATCGCAAGATCAGAACCTGCTGGAAGTGAGTGCCGTGAATGCGCCGCAGTTCAGCGACAAGGACATTGCATTGCTTTTGACCATAGCGGACCAGGTAACCTGGCTGAAACTGGGCGGTACCCAAATCACCGACGGCGGTTTGAAGGAAATTGCAAAATTGAAAAACCTCACCAAACTCCATCTGGAACATACCGGCGTGACGGACCAGGGCATTGCGCAGATCAAAAGCCTGCCGCACCTGGAATACCTGAATGTGATCGACACGAAAATGGGCGATGCGGGACTGAAAAATATCGTTGCCATGAAAGGCCTGCGCTCGATTTACGTCTGGCAATCGGGCGTAACCGATACCGCGGTGGCACAGGCGGCAAAGCAGAGCCCGGGTTTGCAGATCGTGAATGGTTTCAGCGAAGCCGAAGTCGCGCAGTTCCTGAAAGCGGGAGATAGTACCGCCGCTGCTAAGCCGGTTGCTACTAAAAAGTAGTCAAGTATTGTCATTAATGGTCAAGTGTAGTCAGGTTTGGTCATGTGAGTCAGGTATTGTCATTAGTAGTTAGCCATAGTCAGGAATTGACATATTGAAATAGATTTTGACTTGACAACACATGACTACCAATGACCACACCTGACAATACATGACCAAACCCCCATTCAATCATTCAAAATTTAAATGAACCGAAGAAATTTCATTGGCTCCGCCGCGGCTGCCGCAGGCGCATTGACCTCTTTTGAATCCATTGCCGACGCGAACAAAGCCGCCGTCCAGTTTGAAAATAAACTGTCATTGAAAGTACTTGGCACCAACTGGGGCTTTCAGGGGACTACCGACCAGTTTTGTGCAGCCGTAAAAAAAGAAGGTTACGACGGCATCGAAATGTGGTGGCAAGGTTCGAAAGAGAAGCAGAAAGAGCTTTTCGACGCATTGAAGAAGCATAACCTCGAAGTCGGTTTCCTCTGCGGATCGGGTGAGCGGGATCATAAAACGCATTTGAATGCATTCAAATCGCAGATCGATGCGGCTACAACACAATGGCCGGTGAAACCGCTCTACATTAACTGCCATAGCGGTCGCGACCATTTCACCTACGAGCAAAACAAGGCATTTATCGACCATACCACCGAGGCTTCGGCCAAAAGCGGCATTCCTATTTACCATGAAACCCACCGCGGACGGATGCTTTTTGCAGCGCACGTGGCCCGGAATTTCATTGAGAAAAACCCCGCATTAAGACTTACACTCGATATTTCGCATTGGTGCAATGTACATGAAAGCCTGTTGCAGGACCAGGAGGAGACCGTTCAGCTCGCGCTCGCCCGTGTGGGGCACATACACTCGCGCGTAGGGCACGAGGAAGGCCCGCAGGTAAACGACCCGCGCGCACCGGAATGGGAAGCGGCGGTGAAAGCGCATTTGGCCTGGTGGGACAAGGTGGTGGAGTACAAAGTAAAAAGCGGTGAAACGCTGACCGTGCTGACCGAATTCGGGCCGCCGAATTATCAGCCAACCGTACCGTTTACACATCAGCCACTATCGGATCAATGGGGTATCAACGTGCATATGATGCATTTGTTAAGAAAGCGGTATTTGAAATAAAACACTATTGAAAGGTTGGACTTGCACGTCCATTTTTCTCTAACTTGCAGTGTTTTAAATCAACGACTCTATGAAAAACACACACTTCCTGCTGGCCCGGGAAGAATCTGATGTCCGTAAAACGTTCCTGGGCGCATTTGTAGCCCATATCGACGGAGCCAAAGCGACGTCCGTCAAAGATTTCCACGAGGCGATCGCCGCAGCCATGCATTTCCCCGATTATTCAGGCAAAAACCTCGACGCGCTCGACGAAATGCTCAACGACCTCGAATGGATCGATGAAAAGAAGGTGATTATTTACATCGGTAACTCGGGTGACTGGCTTTCCAAAGAAAAATCCGAAGAAAAGCTTCTGACGATCATCGATATTTTCGACGCCACTGCCGAAGACTGGAAATGGCTCGACGAGGAAGAGGAAGGCGTGGCGAAAAAGGAATTGCAAATCGTTTTCCAGGATTCCGCACGCATTCGCACGTTGCTCGAAGATCAGGAAATTCCATTCGATACACTCGAATAAACGACGTTCGTTATCGCGGCGTCCGGTACCCGTCAAGTATTGTCAGAAATGGTCAGGTATAGGCAAGTATTGTCAGATGTGGTCAGGTATTGTCATTTGTAGTCAGGTGTAGACGTTTATGGAGGAGACTCAATCTGACTACACTTGACCACACCTGACTAAACATGACCACAAATGACAATGCCTGCCACACCTGACTACACGTGACCATACCCGACGACGTCACGCCGCCACTGAACATACCCAATGGCCGCCAGCGCGAGAAACACCGCGTACAAAATGGCGGTGAGGTGCAGGTCTTTGTAGAAATACATGACGACATAGGCCGCATCGGCGACGATCCAGATGATCCAGTTTTCGAGGTATTTTCGGGCCATCATCCATTGGCCTATGAGGCTGGCTACGGTAAGGGCCGAGTCGGCGTAGGTAAGGCTGGCGTTGGTGAATTTACCGAGTAAAAAGCCCCAGGAAAGGGTTACCGCTACGAAAATCAAGCCAAAAACCGGGTATAGCTTTGCGGGAGTGCGGGTAACACGCACGCCGTCGTGGTTTTGTCCGCCGAATTTCCACATCCACCAGCCGTAAATGCTCGTCAGGAAGTAGTAGCCCTGCAAACCCATATCGGCGTACAACCTTACCTGCCAGAACACCACCCCGTACAAGACCGCATTGATGATCCCGAAAAACCAGCCGAGCACATTCTGGCGGGTGTTGAGGTAAACGCAGATCGCGCCGGTGATAAAACCCAGGATTTCGAGTACGGTCGTCGGCAGTCCTGCCAGGGAAACGGGTTGGTTGAGCCAGTCGGTCATGAGGGATGGATGGTGTGAAAAGTAAAAATAAAATGATATTCCGGATTTTCGAGCTGGGGCATTTCGGGCTATTTTTGTAATTCGAACAGCGCGGCAACAAAACAGTTGCGACTGTTGTTATCTAATTCGGCCGGTCGGGAAATTTCCCGAAACGGCTTTTTGCGTTTACATTTCACGGCGGCCGAGGCTGCACAGCATAATATATAATTGGAAGTTAAAGACTTATTAACACTGTATGGAGGCGATAGCTACCTGGATGTGCTGACCGCGCAGATTGCCTCCAAGGATGCGGAAGCGGCACATGTACAGGTGAAGGGGTTGGTAGGAAGCCTCGACGCGGTCATTGCGGCCTCGGTGCAACACAAGAAGAAAGCACCGACATTGTACATCCTCAGCGATCGCGAGGAAGCCGCCTATTTTCAGAACGACCTGCAAAACCTGTTGGGCAATACCGAGGTGCTTTTTTATCCGACCTCCTATAAAAGACCCTACCATTACGAAGAGGTGGATAATGCCAACGTGCTCATGCGCGGCGAGATCCTGAACAAACTCAGCGCAGGTCGTAACACACCGGTTCAAATCGTGACTTATCCGGAAGCCTTGTTCGAGAAAGTGATCAACAAGCGATCGCTGAAGGCGAATACATTTTCGGTTAAAGTAGGTGAGAAACTCGATCCTGCGTTCCTGACGGAGTTTTTGAACAGCTACGGTTTCGAAATCACCGATTTTGTGTTCGAAGCGGGCCAGTTTTCGGTCCGCGGGGGTATTCTCGACGTGTTTTCGTTCGCCAACGAGCACCCGTTCCGGATCGAGCTTTTCGGGGATGAAGTGGAAAGTATCCGCTCATTCGACCCGGATACGCAACTTTCGATCGAAAGCGCGAAGCAAATCAATATCGTACCGGATATTCAGCAAAAGCTTTCACACGAAACGCGTGATTCGTTCCTCAGCTTCTTCGCCGACGAAACCGCCATTTGGTTCAAAGACGCGGAACTGACTTTGGAAGTGATTGAAAAATGCTTCGAAAGGGCGGAAAAGGCATTGGAAGAGGTCACCGGCGGCGGTGTGCAGATCGTTTCGAACCCGCAGGAGCTTTTTGAAACCCGGCGCGGATTTTTGAACCAGGTCAAGAAGTTCAAAACGGTTGAGTTCGGTAAGAAATCGTATTTCAAAACCGAAATGAAGCTGCCTTATTCCTCGAAACCGCAGCCTTCATTTAATAAGGATTTCAAAAGGCTTTTGGATGATTTGTCCGAGAATCAGAACAAAGGCTATGTCAATATCATCGTTGCCGAGCAGCCCAAGCAGCTCGACCGTCTGGAAAGGATCTTTGAGGACCTCGATCCGTTCGTAAAATTCCGGCCGATGCACATTTCGCTTCGGGAAGGGTTTGTGGACGATAACCTGAAAGTGGCGTGCTACACCGATCACCAGATTTTCGCCCGTTTTCATAAATACCGGTTAAAAGAGAAGTTCAGCAAATCCAAGGCAATGACCTTGAAAGAGCTGAAATCCTTGCAGGTAGGCGACTTCGTTACGCACGTCGATTACGGGATCGGCCGGTTCGCCGGCATGGAGCGGAAGGATGTGAACGGGAAGGAGCAGGAAGCCGTGCGGCTCATTTACCGGGATAATGACCTGCTTTACGTGAGTGTGCACAACCTGCACAAAATCGCGAAATATACCGGCAAGGAAGGTACTCCGCCTGCCATGAGCAAGCTGGGCTCGGGAGAATGGGAGGCCAAAAAATCGAAGGTTAAAAAGCAGCTGAAAGACATTGCGCATGAGCTGATCGCATTGTATGCCAAACGCCGCCAGGCGCCGGGTTTCCCGTTCTCGAAAGACAATTACCTGCAAGTGGAGCTGGAATCTTCCTTTATATACGAAGACACGCCCGACCAGGCCACCGCGACGGCCAATGTGAAGGACGATATGGAAAAAGGGCACCCGATGGACAGGCTGGTGTGTGGGGATGTGGGCTTTGGTAAAACCGAAATCGCGATCCGCGCGGCATTCAAGGCAGTTTGCGACAGTAAGCAAGTGGCCGTGCTCGTTCCTACGACTATCCTGGCCATGCAGCATTTCAAGACTTTCAGCGAGCGCCTTGCCGATTTCCCGGCGCGGGTGGGTTATATCAACCGTTTCAAATCGGCGAAGGAGATCAAGGATACATTGAAACAGGCCGAAGAAGGCAAGATCGATATCCTGATCGGTACACACCGGATTTTGAATAAGGATGTGAAATTCAAAGATTTGGGATTGCTGATCGTCGATGAGGAGCAGAAGTTCGGGGTAAAAGCCAAAGACCGCTTGAAGGAAATGCGGGTGAATGTAGACGTGCTCACGCTGACCGCGACGCCGATCCCGCGTACATTACATTTCTCGCTCATGGGCGCACGCGACCTTTCGGTTATCGCGACGCCTCCGCCTAACCGCCAGCCGGTGACGACGGAAGTGCATACATTCAGCGAAGAGTTCATCCGCGATGCGATCAGTTTCGAGGTGCAGCGCGGTGGGCAGGTGTTCTTTGTCCATAACCGCGTGAATGACATCGAATCCATTGCCAACATCATTCTGCGCCTCGTGCCCGACGTGCGCATAGGCGTGGCGCACGGGCAAATGGACGGTGATAAGCTCGAAAAAGTGATGATGAACTTCATCGACGGCGAATACGACATCCTGGTTTCGACCAATATCATCGAATCCGGTATTGACATTGCCAATGCGAATACCATTATCATCAACTCCGCGCATATGTTCGGGCTCTCGGACCTGCACCAGATGCGCGGCCGCGTGGGACGTTCCAACCGGAAGGCATTCTGCTACCTGCTCACACCGTCGGCATCGACGCTGGCGAGTGATTCGCGCAAACGTTTACAGACCCTGGAAGAGTTTTCCGACCTGGGCGACGGCTTTAAAGTAGCCATGCGCGACCTCGACATCCGCGGCGCGGGTAACCTGCTGGGTGCAGAGCAAAGCGGCTTTGTGAATGACCTCGGATATGAATTATATCACAAAATGCTTGACGAGGCCGTTCAGGAGCTGAAAAGCAACGAGTTTAAGGACCTGTTCGAAGGGGTATTCAGCCTGCCGAAAAACCTGGTGCCGGACACGCAGATCGAAACCGATTTCGCGACGTTGATACCGGACGATTATGTCAAAAATATTTCGGAAAGGCTGTCGTTATATACCCGCCTTGATAATATTGCGACAGAAGACGAGCTCGGGAAATTTGAAAAGGAAATCCTCGACCGTTTTGGTCCGGTGCCGCACGAGGTGCAGGATTTGTTGAAAACGGTGCGTTTGCGCTGGGAAGCAGAGGCTTTGCAGTTCGAAAAACTGACTTTGAAAAGCAATACGATGAAAGGCTACTTCGTTACTTCGCAGAATGACGAATTCTTTCAGTCGGCGAAGTTCGGGCAGGTGATCGATTACATTAAGAAACACCCTAAACAAATTTCGCTTAAAGATCAGAAAGGCAAGCTGATACTGATTTGTGAAGACATTAAAAGCATTGACCAGGCACGCCAGGTGCTGATGGAAATGACCCAGTAGCAAACAGGCCCCGGTTACCTGATAATTGATTTTTAAAAATAATATCGATTGATTTCATACATTTGCGGTTTCGCATACTATAAAATACCAAACACTTAAGTCACTTTAAAGCAATGATTTGCATGCAAAAGATGGGTACCCGGTCGATCGCGCTGATTCTGATTGTGTTATTAGCGGCAACTGCGTGTAGTAAAAAGAAGCCGACCAGCTTGAAACCTGGCAAGACCAGCTCTAAAACAGGCTTGGCTTACAACGGCAAAGACGGGTTTGAAGTAAAGCAATACAAAGCTTTGCCAGCCGGTCCTGACCTAGTGTACATCGAAGGTGGCCGTTTCACGATGGGTTCTTTGGAAGAGGATGTGATGGCACGCCGGGATAACCCGAAACGGACCGTCAGTATCCAGTCGTTCTACATGGACCAGACGGAAGTGGCAAACGTTCACTACCTCGAATACCTGAATGCGATCCAGAAAGATTCTTCGGAAGAGTTCTATGCCAAGGCACTTCCTGATACAACTGTTTGGTATAACGAACTGTCATTCAACGACTCTTACGTAACTATGTACCTGCGTCACCCGGGCTTCCGCCTCTACCCTGTGGTAGGTGTTTCGTGGGTTCAGGCTAACGACTATTGCGCATGGCGTACCGCTGCGGTGAGCCAGGCCAACAATGCCAAGGGCGCAGCTGCCGCTGGTGGTAAGAAGAAAAGAGGATTCTCGTTTGGCAAGAAGAAGAAAGCAGAAGGCGAAGCCGTTGCAGCTGCTGACGGTCCCGCACCGCAGCTTCGCATCGAAAGCGGTTACGTAATGCCTCCATACCGCCTTCCAACAGAAGCGGAGTTCGAATATGCAGCCATGGCGATGATCGGAACACAGTATTCGGACGAGAACCAGGCGAATTCAAGAATTTATCCATGGGATGGTTCCACAATGCGTAACCCACGCGGCCGCAAGCAGGGAACAATGCTCGCGAACTTCAAACGTGGTCCTGGTGACTACGCGGGTATCGCTGGCAAATCCAATGACGGAGCAATTATCACCCAGGAGATCCGTTCATATCCGGCTAACGACAACGGTCTTTACGACATGGCGGGTAACGTAAGCGAATGGGTATACGACGTGTACCGCCCGCTTTCAAACAGCGATGTAAACGACCTGAACTCTTTCCGTCGCGACGGCTACCAGGATGAAGCTAAAAACTACGATAGCAAAAACAGCAACTCAATGGTTGATGATAAGCTGAGAGTTTACAAAGGCGGTTCATGGTCTGACGTAGCTTACTGGTTGTCTCCGGGAACACGCCGTTACATGGATCAGGACTCTGCTACTGCCATGGTAGGTTTCCGCTGTGCGATGATCGCAACCGGAACACACAAAGAGTAGTATTCAAGATAATATAAGTAAGTGCCGCGGTTCTCCGGAATCGCGGCACTTTTGTTTTAATGCTGTGCCAGCGCAATGGTGAGAATGTGAAACTCCTTGCAGCCAGCGGCCAGCAGGCTTCTGGCGCATTCTTCCAGCGTAGCGCCGGTTGTAAGTACATCATCGATCAGGATTACGCTCCTGGGGCAGAAGCCCTCCTGGACGGCAAATACGCCCTGTACATTCTCCCTTCTCTCCAATTTGGACTTACCGGTTTGTGTGGCGGTGTACTTAACCCGTTCCAGCATTGCCCCGGACCACGGGATATTGGTAGCGCTGGAAAAGCCTTCCGCAAGCAGGTCGCTTTGATTGTAGCCCCGCTGCTTTCGTTTCTTTCGGTGGAGCGGGATGCTCAGAATGATTTCAGCCTCCGGTAAATGCCCCGAGGCTTTCAGCTCTTGCCCGAACATGTAGCCCAGCAATAACCCTACCTCCTTGTTGCCTTTGTATTTCAATGCATGTAGAAGCCTTTGCACCTTGCTTCTTTTTGTAAACAATAAAAATGAATGGGTTGAGCGTACTTCCGGAAGGTTTACGAACTTGAAAGTGAGCGAGTCGCTGTTCAGGCCCTCGGTGCCGACGCGCGGCAGGGAAATGCGGCAAAACGTGCAGATTGTGGCTTCGTTACCTGTTAGTACCCGATCGCAGCTCTCGCAGCAGCGAGGGAAGAGTAAATCGGCGAAATCACGGAGGAGTTGTTTCAGGTTCATTTTTGTGTGATTCGATGAGTGAATTTCGACCGGTCTGAATACCTTTGCACGACATCAATCCAATCGCCGCCGCACATGACAACGCTGATTTTAAATGCCCAGGTCGTAAATGAAAACCAGGTTCAGTATTTAGACGTACTAATTGAAAATGGTCACATCAAAAAGATCGAAAGGGACTTGCAGAATGTGCAAGCGGACAGGGTGATTGATGCAAAGGGTCTTTTCCTAATGCCGGGCGTGATCGACGACCAGGTGCATTTCCGTGAGCCCGGGCTTACGCACAAGGCCAATATTTACACGGAATCGAAAGCGGCCGTTGCAGGTGGGGTTACCTCGTTCATGGAAATGCCGAACACGGTTCCCAACACACTCACCCAACAATTGCTGGAAGACAAATACCAGATCGGCGCCAACACTTCGCTAGCCAATTATTCCTTCTTCATGGGTGCGTCGAACGACAACTATGATGAGGTAATGCGTACCGATCCCACGCAGGTGTGCGGTATCAAGATATTCATGGGCTCTTCCACGGGTAATATGCTCGTAGATGCGCCCGAAGTACTCGAAAAGCTTTTCGCCAACGCGCCGTGCATTATCGCGACGCATTGCGAAGACGAGCCGACCGTAAAAGCCCGAATGGCTTATTTCAAGGATAAATACGGCGACGACGTACCCTACGATATTCACGCATTGATCCGAAACGAAGAAGCTTGCTTGAAATCTTCGACATTCGCGAGCTCACTCGCGCATAAGCATGGGACGCGGCTGCATATCCTGCATATTTCTACCGGGGATGAGGTCCACCTGTTCGAAGTGGGGACCCGCAGCAATGGCAAAATCCTGCTCGCGAACGGCCAGCCGAAACTGGTTACAGCCGAAGCCTGCGTGCACCATTTGTGGTTCGATTCGGAAGATTACCGGAGATTGGGCAATGATATCAAATGCAATCCGGCCATTAAGGCGCCGCATCATAAAGAGGCGATCCTGCAAGCCGTGCTGGATAATCGTATCGATGTGATCGCAACCGACCATGCGCCACACACGATCGAAGAAAAAGCGCAGCATTACTGGCAGGCGCCGTCGGGTTTGCCGTTGGTACAGCATACCCTGAACGTAATGCTCGAACTGAGCAAAGCAGGTAAGATTTCGATCGATCGTGTAGCGGAGAAAATGAGCCACGCGGTAGCCGATTTGTTTGATATCAAGGATCGTGGTTATATCCGGGAAGGTTACTGGGCCGATTTGATCCTTGTCGATTTGAATGCTGTGACGGAGGTCGAAAAATCGAACATTTACTCGAAATGTGGTTGGTCGCCATTTGAAGGCACAGAATTCCACTCACGCATTACGCACACGTTCGTGTCGGGGCACCTGGTTTACGAGAATGGGAAATTTGATGAAACGGTGAAAGGAAAGCGGTTAGCTTTTAGCCGCTAGGTAATCGTAGTAGTTCTGGATCACGTTCAGATCGGCTTCTGTCCAGTCGAGGGTAGGGAGGTCTTCGGGATCCAGCCAAAGGATTTGCTCGTGCTCGGTCAGGATAAAATCGATCGTATCCACTTTGCAAATGAACGGTACCAGCACGATCTCGCGCCAGCCCTGGTCTTTGGAAGTTTCCGGGAGTTTATCGACGATCTCAACGGTCACATTAAGCTCCTCCATGATCTCACGGAGCAATGCCTGTTCGTCGGTTTCGCCTTTTTCGAGCTTTCCGCCGGGGAATTCCCATTGGAGAGGGAACGACAAGGCTGCGCTTCGCTGCCCGGCGAGTACTTTTCCATTACGTTCAATCACAGCACAGGGCACTCTCACTACCAACTTTTCGGAAACCAGTACTTCGATCATAGGAGGCGGTTACGCTAATTTACCGCAAAATTACACTTTTCGAGGTTAGGTTGTACGCGATTGTTAAAACTTCTTAAAAAGTTAACGCTCAGAACAATTCACCCGAACGATGGCGTGGTAAAATGCCGAGATGTTTGAATGCTTTTTCAGTCACTTCGCGGCCGCGGGATGTACGTTTGATATAACCCTCCTGGATCAGGAACGGCTCGTATACTTCCTCTATGGTGTCGGCTTCCTCGCCGCAGGCAGTCGCGATAGTCGAAAGACCGACGGGCCCGCCTTTGAATTTCTGGATAATCGTGCTGAGAATGCGGTTGTCCATTTCATCCAACCCGTTTTGATCCACATCCAGGGCCTGCAAGGCCATTTCGGCAATGGCTACTGTAATGCGGCCGTTGCCTTTTACCTGTGCAAAATCGCGGGTTCTACGCAGTAAGTTATTCGCGATACGCGGGGTGCCGCGGCTACGTCGCGCAATTTCATACGCGGCATCTTCCTCCAAAGGCGTCCCCAGGATGGACGCCGACCGTTTCAGGATGGACGATAGCAGCCGGGCATCATAATATTCCAGCCTCGCATTGATCCCGAACCTCGCACGCAGCGGCGACGTAAGCATACCCGCGCGCGTAGTTGCGCCTATGAGCGTGAACGGGTTCAGGCCGATCTGGATGCTGCGGGCATTCGGGCCGCTGTCGAGCATGATATCGATTTTGTAATCCTCCATGGCCGAATACAGGTATTCTTCCACGATGGGGTTCAGGCGGTGGATTTCGTCGATGAACAGTACATCGTGCTCTTGTAAGTTCGTCAGAAGACCGGCGAGATCGCTGGGCTTGTCGAGTACCGGGCCGGATGTGATCTTAATGCCCGAACCGAGCTCGTTTGCTATGATATTCGACAGCGTGGTTTTGCCCAACCCCGGAGGACCGTGCAGCAGCACGTGGTCAAGCGCGTCGCCGCGCTGGCGGGCGGCCTGCACGAATATTCTCAGGTTTTCAAGAATCTTGTCCTGCCCGGTAAAGTCCTCGAAAGACAACGGCCGCAATGCGCGTTCGATGTCCTTATCGGTATTTGAAAGGTTTTCTTTATCTCCGGACAGATAATCCTGGCGCATAGTCGGTTGAACAGATAGTGAAAACCAGCCGTCCGGTTTAATGGCGGCTGGTTCGATATTATTTAACCAAAAATAACTGATTTAATCTGCAAAAGGAAAGGTTAGCGGATCACCATCACCGATCCGCGCTTCATGATCGGGTTGCGTTCCGGATAGTAAAGTGCTTCGTAGGAAATAATATAAGGGTAGCTTCCCGGCTGCACTTTCAGGCCTTTGTAAGTCCCGTCCCAACGCGCTTCAATGTCGGTGGTCGCGAAAATAACCTCTCCCCAACGGTTGTAAATACGCATCGAGAAATTGGTATAGTAAGCACCGAATACTTGCAGGATCTCGTTGTGCCCCTCGCCATCAGGCGTAAATGCGTCCGGAATGAAGAATCGCGGCTCGCATTTGTCAATTACTTCGGTGGTTTGCTCAACGACACACCCTTCCTTGTTGGTAGCCCTTACGGTGTATTTTCCTTCCTGATTGACGGTAATTGTTCGTGTAGTATCGCCGGAATGAGGCCAAAGATATTCGTAGGGCCCCCGTCCGTTAGCATCCAATATGACGGATTGACCATCCGGAATACAGATGTAGTTCTCGGGAGCCAGTCCCAGAATAGGGGACGGACGCTCGCCAATCTGTACCGTGTCTGAATTGTAGCAGTCGTTCCTGTCCTTAACTGTAACGGAATACGTGCCGGACTGTCTGACTGTTATTTCTGCGGTTGTTTCCCCGGTGCTCCAATTGAATTCGATCCATCGGGTACTTCCCACGCCCAGCACGATGGAACTGTCGCGGCAGAGCGTGGTGTCCGGGCCGATGGAGACGGCTGGCGGTTTACGCAGCGTGATTTCGATCGTGTCTGCCGCGTAGCAATCGCCTTGCGGTCCGTTGAATGCGATAGCGATATAGCGGCCGCTTGATGTGGCGTTGTAAGTACGGCCACGGCCCACGACACGTCCGCGGTTAACCCATGCGTAAACCTCCGCCTGAACCTTCATATCCAATGGTACATACGCACCGCAAGTGTCTTTGTCTTTGCCGAGGTCGATATTCGAAGGCGTTTCGTAAATGGTAACCGCCTGTACGATCGTGGTATCGGTACATTTGTTGGTGGCGCGCATCGCTACCATGTACGTGCCTGGTTTGGTGTAAGTGTAAGTGGCTTGTTGCTGCTTGGAAGGCGTTGAAAATTGCCCGTTTCCAAGAAAATCCCACGAATAAGTATCTTCAATCGGATCACACATCGGACTGGCCTGGAATGTCGTGGGTTCGTTGGTACAAAATCCGTCGGCTTCAAATCCCGGCCCTTGCGACTCCTGGGTGAAATCCTGAACCATATTGGGCAAACCTAACTGGCTTTTTTTACCTCCCAAATTCGCCCCGTCACGTTCATAGTCGACGCCGGTTAACGAATTTCCTTCCGGCTCACCGATCGTTGCCAGGTACTCACTTCCTTGAATAGCCATGTAAATCCGCCCATCCGGCCCGAATTGCAATGCCCCGAACTTCTGCGTGGCGGAACTGTCGATGGTAATGGCCGTTTCCGTGACGAGGCTATCGGGCAATGTGAGGTCGTATTGTTTCAGATAGGATTTGGTACCGTTCTCTCCCTGGAATGAGACGTACATTTTTTCACCGCTTGGTGAGAATTCGATACCATATGCAATGGGCGGCGCGGGACCGAGATCCATTGTTTTCTTGTAGGTCAATGTTCCCGTCGAGTCATTGAAGCTGAACAGTTCCACATAGTTTCGGGCTGGTCCCGGGATTACGACGGCCAGCTGGCGTTCGCCGGTGGTGCTGTCCGGCGAGGAGAATTTCATATAACCCTCGGCTTTGTTGGTGCTGTCGTGTGCCATGCCGAGCTCGGGGGCTGCTACTTCAACGAGGCCGCCTGTGGTAGCGTGGAAAATGCGGAATTTGTTGGTGCCATAATCGTGCGAAACAACCCAATAAGTACTGTCGCGGTCGTTGCGGACGGAGGCGATACGTTCGGTCGTGGGGGTTTGAAGGGTTGTATTTTGTTCGATAATCTGGCCCAGGCCGTTGTTGCGGCGCATATCCACGACGCTTACGGTTAGCAACTTCTCCCCATTAATATCCGAAGTCGTAAATACATTATAGAGATACTCACACCCTCGGCAAGTCGGCTGGGGGACTATGAGCACCGATTGCGTCGAGTTGGGGCTCCCCTTCATGGGCGCGCAGGCCCCGAATGTACAGGTCATTTCATCCCCGTTCTTATTCCATATTTTAATACCATCGGAATAGAAGAGCAGTTGGCCTTTCGAATTGGCAATGGACGAGGTTCCCTCGGGGGTGTTCAGTTTGCCGTCGGTTAGCGGCGAGGGAGGCGTATTGGAAAAATCGAGACCGGCATTACCCCCGAAATACCATTTGGAGCCTTCCTGGGCTTGCGGTTCCATACAAATCTTGACATTGATCCGGTTCTGGATTTTGCAGCCGTTCGGCATGATCACTTCCACAGAATAGCACCCGGAACTGTCGACTCTTAAAGTCTGAGTCGTGTCGCCTTTGGGATACCAGATATACTTGGCGCCTTCCGGCGCACCGTTGGGATAGGGATCGAGGGTGATCGTGTCACCTTTACAAATAGTTGTATCTATTCTCCATTGCTGGAATTCAGGGGGAAGCTCGCCGATTTGTACGGGTTGTGTAACTGTTTCCGTCGCGCCGTTTTTCAGCGTCCGGATCAGGGTAACGGTGTAAGTCCCGGGCGATCCATATGAGTGTTGCGGATTGCGCCGCGTATCGGTCGCACCGCCTTCTCCGAAGCTCCATCGCCACGCAGTTGCATCGATGACGGGATCCCGGAACGATGTGGAATCCGCTTCGCAGTCGGGATTCTGCATGCACTGCCCCTTTACTTCAAAGGGTGTCTGCGCCAGGGCATTTGCGCCGAGGAGGAGCATGAGCAGGCAGAGGACATAAAAAAATCGGTGATATCTATTATAAAATCGCCCCATGTTTCGTTACTTGTTCAAACACCCCTACCGTCTCAAAGAATATTCAAGTTACCCGACATTACTAACGAAAATAAAATGTTAAAATTTTGTGCGGTAATGTCGTAAAAACCACTCTAATTTGAATATTAATACGCAATTTGAGGATAATTTGTGAAATTAATCAGGTAATTTTTTTGAGCCCGGAACGTGTCCGTTTTTCGGCAAGCGGCAAGCCAATAAATCTATGATCAAGCGTTTACTTCCTCTCTTCCTACTGACACTGCTTTGCCTGAAAGGTTGGAGCCAGGATCCGCAATTTTCGCAATTCTACGCAAACCCGTTGTACCTAAATCCGGCGCTGGCCGGAGGGGCGCTTGCACCGCGTGCAACCATCAATTACCGTAACCAATGGCCTTCATTGTCGGCCAACTTCGTGACTACTTCGATTGGAGCTGACGTATACTTACCCAATTACAATAGCGGACTAGGTGTGCTTGTGACGATGGATAGCCAGGGCTTGGGGAATTTGAAATCGACCGAAGCTGCATTGCAATATTCCTATCAGATCCAGTTCAATGAGCTGACTTCGCTGCGTCTCGGTATCCAGGGGGGCTTTGCTTCACGAACGCTTGATTACTTTGGATTGACATTTGGCGATCAATATAATAATGGAGGGTTAACCGGCCAACCTTCGGAAGATCCGTTCGCAAAAGGCGGCCCTAATGTATTCTATGCCGACTTTGGCGCAGGTGCAATGCTTTATTCCGATTGGTATTGGGCAGGGGTTTCAGCGCATCACCTGAACCGCCCCAATCAGGCATTTTCGGAACTTACGGAAGCGCGACTGCCCGTAAAAGCGAGTTTGCAGGCGGGATTGCGTATCCCATTTGCAGGTTATACATTCCTGGGAGATGAAATCGATAAGGAAAAGACGATTTCCCCTGCCATCATGTATAAAAAGCAAGGCAAATACGACCAGTTCGATGCCGGTATGTACGTAACCATCGAGCCGCTTGTGATCGGTGCATGGTACCGCGGGATTCCTTTCAAGAAATACGAACAGAATATTAACAACCACGAGTCCCTGATATTCCTCGCGGGTTACCGTCAGGACAAATTTTCGATCGGTTATAGCTACGACCTCACCATTTCTACATTGGGTGCCGGTAGCGGCGGTGCGCACGAGATTTCGCTCTCCTATATTTTCGCTCCGCTCGAATCGAAACCGAAACGCCCGAAAACCCGCAAACGGCAGCTTTCATGCCCGAAATTCTGATTTGCTTCGAAAAAAATTAGTGGGAATTGAAATAGGGTAAACTTCATTGACGAAAGTCTTTTTTGGTGGTTATTCACTATTTAAAAGACATTTTGAACATGTCCAGTTACCGAAACCTGCATTCTCTTTTCACTTTTTTATTGTTCCTGGTGGCATTAGGCGCCGTAGCGGCACCTCCCAAACGGGAATTTTACGAAATCAAGATCTATCATCTTAAAAACACGGATCAGGAAGCGCGTGTAGAAGCCTTCCTGAAAGACGCATACATTCCCGCCGCCCACCGCGCCGGTATTAAAAATGTTGGGGTTTTTAAACCCGTTGCGACCGATACCATGGCTGGCAAGCTGATTTACGTGCTCACGCCCATCAAATCACTCGATCTGCTGCTGACTTTACCCAAAACGTTGGATAAGGATGCTGCTTATGCTTCCGCAGGAAAGGATTACATCGAAGCGAACCATAAGAACGCACCTTACGCACGCTTCGAGTCGATTGTGCTCCAAGCCTTCACGGATGCGCCTATGCACATGCTCCCCGGCCTGACCGGCCCCAAGAGCGAGAGAGTGTACGAACTGCGCAGCTACGAAGGCCACACGGAGAAAATTTACCAGAACAAGGTGAAAATGTTCAATGCGGGCGGAGAAGTACCATTGTTCAAACGTTTGGGTTTCAATGCGGTGTTCTACGGCGAAGTGATCGTCGGAAGCCACATGCCGAACCTGATGTACATGACGACTTTCGAGAACAAGGCATCGCGTGACGCGCATTGGAAATCGTTCACCGAAGATGCGGAGTGGAACAAGCTGAAAGTAAATCCGGAGTATCAGAACAACGTTTCAAAAAACACCAGCTTCTTCTTGTATCCCACCGAATATTCGGATATATAGCATCCGAAACGGTCCCAATCATTTTGAAATGATGAACTTCGGCTGGTACCGTTTCGGGCAGGCCGGTTCATCATTTTTTTGTTTAAAAACCCAACATTATGAAAGCCGCTATTTTAAAGAACCTTCATGAGCCGCTGGTGATCGAAACCACGCAAAAACCGAATCCGGGTCCCGGGGAAGTGCTCGTTGAAGTAAAAGCCGCATCGCTCAACCACCGGGACGTGTGGATACAGAAAGGCCTTTATCCGAGGATTACCACACCTATCATTCCGGGTTCCGACGGCGCCGGCATTGTGACCGAAGTGGGTGACGGCGTTGCCAAAAGCTGGATCGGAAAAGAGGTGATCATCAACCCGTCCCAAAACTGGGGCGACAATCCGGATTTTTACAGCGAAGACCATAAAATACTTGGCTTGCCCGACAATGGCACATTTGCAGAATATGTGAAAACCGAAGCGAAGTATCTGGCCGAAAAGCCCGCGCATTTGTCATTTGAAGAAGCGGCTGCATTGCCCATGGGCGGGTTGACCGCCTGGCGCTCGCTGATGACGCGCTGCCGGTTCAAAGAGGGAGATCGCGTGCTCGTAACAGGGGCGGGCGGAGGCGTGGCGCTTTTTGCGATTCAGATCGCCATTGCCGCCGGTGCGGAAGTGTGGGTAACCTCCGGCACGGACCAGAAAATACAGAAAGCGATAGAAATGGGTGCGAAAGGCGGGATCAATTACAAGAATCCGACGTGGTTCCGCGATTTGCTCGTGAAAGCACGTGGCCCGAAAACCGGCTATTTCAATGTGATCATCGACAGCGCCGGCGGCCCCGGTTTCGCAAAACTGATCGATATTGCCGCTCCCGGCGCCCGCATTTGCTTCTACGGAGGCGGAACCGGCAATATCACCGACATTGTCCCGGCGAAAGTGTTTTTCAAACAGCTTAATATTTACGGCAGCACGATGGGCACCGAGCAGGAATTTGCCGATATGGTGCAATTTGTCGCTGAAAAGAAAATTGTGCCGGTCATAGACAAGGTGCTACCGCTCGAAGAAGCGGAGCAAGGGCTCCGCTATATGGATTCCGGGCAGCAATTCGGCAAGATCGTGCTTTCGGTATAACCTATTTCCGCACCGCCTCGATGGCCGCGCGGACGCTTCCGTGCTCGTCGAGCAGCGATTGCGCCTCGTCGGGCGAGATATTCAGTTCATCAATGATCATACGCAACGCTCTGTTGACCAGTTTTTCATTGGTGAGCTGCATATCCACCATTTTGTTTCCCTTCACTTTGCCGAGGCGGATCATGACCGATGTTGAGATCATGTTCAGCGCCAGTTTCTGGGCGGTACCGGATTTCATTCTGGTGCTTCCGGTCAAAAATTCGGGTCCGACCACGATTTCGACGGGGTACTCACACGCTTTGGCCACGGCGGAGCCGTCGTTGCAGACAACGCAGCCCGTAAGCAACCCTGCGCTGCGCGCCTCGTTCAAACCGCCGATCACGTAAGGCGTACGGCCGGATGCTGCTATACCTATTAATGTATCGTTTTCGTTGGGTGCATAAACCGCGAGGTCTTTCCACGCCTGGTTCCAGTCGTCCTCCGCATTCTCGACGGCTTTGCGAATGGCGGTGTCGCCACCGGCAATGATGCCCACCACGAGGTCGAACGGTACGCCGAATGTTGGCGGGCATTCCGACGCATCCACAACGCCCAATCGCCCGCTGGTACCGGCACCGATGTAGAATAGGCGGCCGCCGTTTTTCATTCTGGGAACGATCTGCTCCACCAATGCTTCGATCTGCGGGATCGATTTCTGAACGGCATGAGGCACGGTCTGATCTTCCTGATTGATGGAGGTCAGGATGTCGTGGACGCTCATTTTTTCGAGATCATTATAGTTCGAAGACGATTCGGTTGTCAGCATTGTGGTTCGTGGTTTTTGGAATTCAAAATTAAATGTTTTCCGATAACGATCTTGCACCGGGAGGAAATTTGGTATTTATCATAGATTAATAACAAAAAAAGGTTTGAATGTTTGGAAAATAAAAAGATTGGCTACTAATTTGTAACACCAAGTCAAAAGCAGCGAAATTTCGCTAGACTTAAAGGTTACGCTAAAAAATGAAACTGACTCTTATCGTCCCGGTCCTAATTATCGTCACGCCAAAAGCGTGAGTGGGATGATAGCACATATCTGGCACCTCACTCACCCAACCGAGTGGGGTGTTTTTATTTTAAATACAATCATTCACCAATGGCGACAGAACTAAACAGATTTTCGAAGACTCTAACCCAGGAAGTAACCAATCCGGCCGCGCAGGCAATGCTTTATGGAATTGGTTTGAAAGAAGAAGACTTTGTTAAACCCCAGATCGGGATTGCCAGCACAGGATACGAAGGTAACCCTTGTAACATGCACCTGAACGGCTTGTCGGTGTACGTGAAACAAGGTGTGAACGCGAACGACATGGTGGGCCTGATTTTCAACACGATCGGCGTTTCGGATGGTATGACCAACGGAAACGACGGGATGCGTTACTCGCTGCCAAGCCGTGACATTATCGCGGATTCGATTGAAACGGTGGTGGCTGCACAATGGTACGACGGTGTAATCGCGGTGGTTGGCTGCGATAAAAACATGCCGGGTGCGATTATGGCGATGGCACGTCTCGACCGTCCTTCTATTATGGTGTACGGCGGAACGATCCGTTCGGGACATTATAAAGGACAGAAACTCGATATCGTTTCGGCATTCGAAGCGTTGGGTAAGAAGTTTGCCAACAATATTTCTGACGAAGATTATAAAGGTGTAATTCAGAATTCGATCCCTGGCCAGGGCGCTTGCGGCGGTATGTACACGGCTAACACCATGGCTTCTTCGATCGAGGCAATGGGATTGAGCTTGCCGTTCAGCAGTTCGTACCCGGCTACGCACGAAGGCAAGCAGGAAGAATGCAAGAAGATCGGTGCGGCAATGAAGAAACTGCTCGAACTGAACATTACACCGAAAGATATTATTACGAAAAAGTCGCTGGAAAATGCATTGACAGTGGTAATGGCCCTGGGCGGCTCTACCAACGCGGCATTGCACTACCTCGCGATCGCTCGCGCAGCGGGTATTCCTCTGACGCTGGACGATATTCAGGCGATTTCGGACCGCACGCCGTTTATCGCGGATTTGAAGCCTAGCGGTAAATACTTCATGGAGGATATTCTGGAAATCGGCGGTGTTCCTGCGGTAACCAAGTACTTGTATTCCGTAGGGCTCATCCACGGCGATTGCATTACCGTAACCGGTAAGACTGTGGCTGAAAACCTGGCCGAGGCACCGGACTTGAATTTCGAAACACAGAAAATGGTGTTCCCGATCGAAACGCCGATCAAGCCAAGTGGTCACATTCAGGTACTTTACGGTAACCTGGCTCCCGAAGGCGCTGTTGCGAAAATCACCGGTAAGGAAGGTCTGACGTTCGATGGCGAAGCGAAAGTGTGCGAGCACGAGTCGGAGATTATCGATATGCTGGCTAAGGGCGAAATTAAAGCCGGCCACGTGGTAGTGATCCGCAATGCAGGTCCGAAAGGTGGTCCGGGTATGTCGGAAATGCTGAAACCTACGTCCGCAGTAATGGGCGCAGGCTTGGGCGACAAGATTGCATTGATCACCGACGGTCGTTTCTCGGGTGGTACGCATGGTTTCGTAGTAGGCCACATTACCCCGGAAGCATTCGACGGCGGCCCGATCGCCCTCGTGAAAGACGGCGACCGCATCAGCATCGACGCCAACACCCGCGTACTGACCCTGCACATTTCCGACGAAGAAATGGCAACCCGTAAAGCAGCTTGGGTACAACCTGCACCGCGCTTTACAAAAGGTATGCTGGGAAGATATATCAGAACCGTGAAATCAGCCAGCGAAGGTTGCGTGACTGACGAAGCGTAAGCATTAGTGAAGATTAAGGAGAGGATTCATCCGACTAAATAAAATAGAGGTCATGGGATTTAATGAAAATCAAACTGCAACAATTCAGGGCTCGGAACCGGTGGTTTCGGTGGCCAAGCCGGAGCTGATCAATGGCTCGCATGCGGTGATCCAGTCGCTGATTGCGGAAGGGGTGAAAACCATTTTCGGCTATCCGGGCGGCGCGATTATGCCGGTGTATGATGCGATCTATGACTATCAGGATCAGGTCAACCACATTCTCGTGCGCCACGAGCAGGGCGCTGCACACGCGGCGGAAGGGTTTGCGCGCATTACGGGTGAGGTAGGGGTTTGTCTGGTTACTTCGGGGCCGGGTGCTACCAATCTGGTAACCGGTATCGCCGACGCGATTATCGACTCCACGCCGATGGTCTGTATTATCGGCCAGGTGGCTTCGCACTTGCTCGGTACCGACGCATTCCAGGAGACAGACGTGATGGGTATCACCATTCCCATTACCAAATGGAACTACCAGGTGACCAATGCGGATGAGATCCCTGAAATCATTGCCAAAGCATTTTATATAGCAAAATCAGGCCGTCCCGGACCGGTTTTGATCGATATTACCAAGGATGCGCAGCAGAAGCTGATGACTAAGCCTTTTGTTCACAAAAAGGTGGAAACATTGCTGAGCTACCACCCTCGCATGGCTCCGAAGGAGGAACAGCTGGCGGCAGCTGCGAAGCTGATCAACCAGGCAAAACGTCCGTTCCTGTTCGTAGGTCACGGCGTGCAGATCGCCGGTGCGGAACAGGAGTTGATCCGGTTCGTTGAAAAAACGGATATTCCCGTTGCGTCGACATTGCTCGGACTTTCCTCGATGTCGGTGGACCACCCTAATTATGTGGGCTGGCTCGGAATGCACGGTAACTATGGTACCAACGTCCTGACCAACCAATGCGACCTCATTATCGCGGTCGGAATGCGTTTCGACGACCGCGTAACCGGCGACCTGAGCCGCTATGCGAAACAGGCGAAAATAGTCCACATTGAAATCGACCCGGCCGAGATCGACAAGATCATGAAAGCGGATGCACCGGTAGTGGGCGATGCCAAAATCGCGCTGGAATTGCTGCTTCCATTGGTGAATGAGAACAATCACGAGGCATGGAAAGCGGAATTCAAGAAGTACGACGCGATCGAGGACCAAAAAATTACCCAGCCGGAATTGGCTCCTACCACGGAGAAAATTAAAATGGCGGAAGTAATCCGTACGCTTTCGGATAAAACCAAAGGCGAGGCGGTGATCGTGGCGGACGTAGGCCAGCACCAGATGATGGCTGCGCGCTATTACCAGTTCAAAAAGCCTAGTTCTTACATTACCTCGGGTGGTTTGGGAACGATGGGTTATGCATTGCCTGCTTCATTTGGTGCCAAAGTAGGTGCGCCGGACCGTGAGGTAGTTGCGATCATCGGTGATGGCTGCTTCCAGATGACCATTCAGGAATTGGGCACGATTGCGCAAAGCGGCTTGCCGGTTAAGATTATCATTCTCAACAACAACTTCCTCGGGATGGTACGGCAGTGGCAACAGCTTTTCCACCAGAAACGCTACTCGTTCGTGGAGCTGCAAAATCCTGATTTCATCACGATTGCCAAAGGTTTCGGCATCGACGGTCATACCTGCGCGAAACGCGAGGATCTGCACGCGTCGCTCGATACAATGCTGGCTTCCGACAAACCTTACCTGCTGGAAGTGTTGGTAGAGAAAGAAGAAAACGTGTTCCCGATGGTGCCAACCGGTGCTTGCGTAGCCGATATCCGTTTGGAATAATATAAAAGAGGAAGAAATTATGACATCATACACCATTTGTGTTTTTACGGAAAACACGATCGGCATTCTGAACAAGATCACCACGATTTTCACGCGGAGACGGATCAATATCGATAGCCTCACCGTTTCGGAGACCGAGCGTAAGGGTATTTCCCGCTTCACGATCGTCATTCGTCATGAATCGCGCGATGCGGTGGAGAAACTGGTCCGCCAGATCCGCAAGATCATCGAAGTACTCGCGGTTTTCGGGTACCTCAATGAAGACATCGCGTACAACGAGATCGCATTGTTCAAGGTTTCGACGCCGATCGGCGCGAAACCGCTCGATATCGAGACGATTAACAAGACTTACAAGGCGTGGGTCGTGTACTGGCACCTGACTTATGTGATCATCCAGAAGACCGGTACCGAAGAAGAGATCTTTGAATTTTTCGACTATATCAAACCGCACGAAATCCTTGAATTTGTAAGGTCAGGCCGGGTGGCGGTGAGCAAATCGCCTCAGACACTGGTAGATTATCTGCCGGAAGCCGAGTGGGAGTATTACCAATAGTCGGTCAGTTTTTAGTAGTATTGCTTTTAAATTCGTAGTAAATCAATAATCCAATCAATAATCAATGGCAAAATTAAATTTCGGCGGGGTCGAAGAAGAAGTAGTAACCCGTGAAGAATTTCCTCTTGAAAAAGCACGTGAAGTACTTTCGACTGAAACTATCGCTGTAATTGGTTACGGCGTACAAGGCCCAGGCCAAAGCTTGAACATGCGTGACAACGGATTCAATGTAATCGTTGGTCAGCGTAAAGGTGGTAAGTCTTGGGACAAAGCCGTTGCTGACGGATGGGTACCAGGCGAAACCCTTTTCGACATCGAAGAGGCGCTTGCAAAAGGAACTATCATTTGCTACTTGCTTTCTGACGCAGCTCAGATCGAACTTTGGCCAACTGTTAAAAAACACCTTACTGCTGGTAAATCACTGTATTTCTCACACGGTTTCGGTGTAACTTATAAAGATCAGACTGGCATCGTTCCTCCTGCTGACGTGGATGTGTACCTGGTTGCTCCAAAAGGATCAGGAACTTCACTGCGCCGCCTGTTCGTAGAAGGAAAAGGCTTGAACTCTTCTTTCGCGGTATTCCAGGATGCTACCGGCAAAGCGCGTGAGAAATGTATCGCAATGGGTATCGGTGTAGGTTCAGGTTACCTGTTCGAAACTGATTTCTACCGTGAAGTAACTTCCGACCTTACCGGCGAGCGTGGTACTTTGATGGGTGCTATCCAGGGTATTTTCGCTGCACAATACGAAGTGTTGCGTTCGAATGGCCACACGCCTTCAGAAGCATTCAACGAAACTGTTGAAGAGCTGACTCAATCGTTGATGCCATTGGTTGCTGAAAACGGTATGGACTGGATGTACGCAAACTGCTCGACTACTGCGCAGCGTGGTGCTTTGGACTGGTGGAAGCCTTTCCGTGACGCTACCAAGCCTGTTTTCGAACAACTTTACAACTCTGTAAAATCAGGCGAGCAAGCTACTATCTCGATCACCCGCAACTCACAGCCTGACTACCGCGTGAAGCTGGAAGCTGAATTGGCTGAATTGCGCGAATCAGAAATGTGGCAAGCTGGTACGACTGTACGTGGTTTGCGTCCAGAGCGTAACTAATCGCGACAATTTAAAGCATTCCGGAGGTCAAAGGCCGGAATGCGCACTAAAATACAGGGCTTTACGAATTTCGTAAAGCTCTTTTCATTGATAATCATGAGCACTTCACATTCCGTTCCGACTCTCGATAACATCTTTCTCGCCGCCGAACGCTTGCGCGGGGTGATTAACCACACACCGATATTCTTCAATGCTCATCTTTCGGAGCAGTACGGAGCTAATATTTATCTCAAAAGAGAGGATTTGCAAACTGTCCGCTCTTACAAAATCCGCGGGGCATACAACAAAATGGCCAGTCTCACGCCCGAGGCCCTCGCGGGCGGGGTCGTGTGTGCGAGCGCGGGTAACCACGCGCAGGGCGTAGCATATGCGTGCCGGAAAATGGAGGTGAAAGGCGCGATTTTCATGCCTACGACCACGCCGGCGCAGAAAGTGAAGCAGGTGCGGCTTTTCGGACAGGAATGGATCGAGATCCATTTGGTGGGCGACACCTATGATGATGCTTACCACGCGTCGATGGCCTATCGCGACAGTACCAATGCCGTTTTTGTACACCCATTCGACGATTTGCAGGTCATTGAAGGCCAGGGCACGGTCGGTCTTGAAATTTTCAAGGATGCCGATTTCAAGATCGATTACCTGCTGATGGCCATTGGCGGCGGTGGATTGGCGTCGGGTATTTCCACTGTTTTCAAACAGCTCTCCCCCAAAACACAGCTCATCGGCGTGGAGCCGGAAGGGTCGCCTACGATGCACAAATCCATCCAGGAAGGGCATGTGGTGACGCTAGATAATATCGACAAGTTTGTAGACGGGGCGGCGGTGAAGCGCGCGGGCGACATTACCTTCGACATTTGCAGCAAAAGCCTGAACCAGATCCTGCTCGTGCCGGAAGGAAAGGTATGCTCGTCGATCTTACAGCTTTATAATGAAGAAGCGATCGTGGCCGAACCAGCGGGTGCACTGACCGTGGCTGCGTTGGATCTGATTAAAGAGGATATTAAGGGAAAAAATGTAGTGGTGCTGATCAGCGGAGGTAACAATGACATTACGCGTACGGAGGAAATCAAGGAGCGGTCGTTGCTTTACGAGGGATTGAAGCACTATTTTATCATCCGCTTCCCGCAACGCTCAGGCGCATTCCGCGAGTTTTTGAATGTCCTCGGCCCGAATGATGACATTGCGCGTTTTGAATATGTGAAGAAAACCAACCGGGAGCAGGGGCCTGCATTGGTAGGAATTGAGTTAAAAAGCCGTGAGGATTTTGGCCCGCTGATCGAGCGAATGGACGCGAATCGTGTCGTATATGAGTATTTGAATGATCAGCCGGATTTGTTTCAGTTTATGGTGTAAGTATAACTGATATCGTCTATGAATTTGGGTTTACCAGGAAAATCGTATCGCTTAATTGTTGCTGTGCTGCTGGCTGTTACAGCCTTTTCGAGGAGTTTCGGTCAGGGGAAAATGCTGGATGGATACATTGTTTCAGCGAAAGGAGATACGGTCAAAGGTTTTATCCGGTACGACGGCTGGGGAACGAGCCCGATGACCATTGATTTTGCAAGGGAAAAAAATGGCGAGATTGAAAAGGTCGGTCCGGATGTTGCGGTCCAATTTTTCCTCGCACCGCTCCACGAACGCTATGTCAGTAAAAGGATCGGCATACTGAATATCAATCTGAGCAAAACGTATCAGATTGCCCCTTCTTTTGAGGCAAAGGATTCCGTTACGGTATATTTGCGCGAAGTGACGTCGGGCCCGAAGGCTAGTTTGATGGAGTACCTGGATCTGACGGAGACGACACATTTCTTTGTAGAAAAGGACCGCAGACTGACAGAATTGCTCTATTATTCTTTTTACAGGGAGGTGCGCGGGAGGAAATACCTCATTCAATATGACGAATATGTAAGGCAACTTCCAATGTTGCTGGCCGACGAGACAATAGACAGTCATGTGCGCGACTACTCGGCGAAGGCCCTCGGGCAGTACGTTGACCGTTACAATGGATTAACCGACAAGGTAAATCAGAGCAGACACGCTTCTGCGGAGTCGGAAATGCAGATCGATGCCTACATCATGGGCGGAATGGAAGGCTGGGAAGAGGAGGGGGTTAGTCTGGGAACAAAGCCGACATTTGGCGCCGGTTTGCGGATTGATCTTCCGAGGAGGTTTCACAATCGCTATTTCAAGATTTTGTTTTCGACAATAAGGGGTGTTTCCGAAAGCGAAGTGTACAATTATACATCCAAGGCGAAAGTGAATTTGAACACCCTGGAAATAGGCATAGGAACCTATATCGGTTCCGGCAATGTCCGGCCTAACCTGGGGCTGGAATATAGTTTTCCGATGGACGGTTGGCGGAGTTCGATTTTTGGCCCGCATATTGGTGTGTCTTACAAAAGGCAGCTAAGCCTGGAAGTCTCGCATTTTGCCAACTTTTCCTCCGTGTTGACGAATATTATGTTCTTCAACCGGCCACGCATCAGTTTGAACTACTATATGAACCTGAACAAGTTCTTCAAAAGCCGGAAATAACCATCCGCTCGAAAATGCTGCGCGTACCATCCGATATCAGCTCCCAGGAATTCGAATCCCTGAAAATTCAGGACATGACCTTCGTGGCCTATCGGAACGAGGTATATCCTTCCAAATACGACGTGTTTTTCGAGGAGCATGCGGTGATTGTGGTGCTGGAAGGCGAGAAGAAATTTACCAGCCCGACGCAGGAGGTGCATGTTGAAAAGGGAGATATTCTGTTCATTCAGCGTGGTTTTTACCTGATGTCGGAGTCTATTCATGAAGCTTACAAAAGCCTGGTGTTCTTCTTCGATGAGAAGCTGCTGAAAGAATTTGTGGGGCTGCATCCTGAACTTTTCGATTCTCAAAAAGATACCGAGACCGTTGAATACCCGATTTTGTTGTTGAAGTCCGATGATAATTTTGAGAAATTCATTCAATCGGTATTCCCGTATTTCCGCTCGCGGACGGAATTAAAGAACCACTTCTTACGCCTGAAATTTCAGGAGCTGCTGCTGCATTTGATGGAGCTGGATAATTCAAACCAGCTGAGGGGCATTTTGTACAGCCTTTACAAAGGCGAAAAGGTCGATCTTTCGTTCTTAATGAACAGCTATTATTTGAAACCGCTGACATTGAATGAGCTGGCTCGTTTGTCAGGTCGCAGCCTTTCGGCATTCAAACGCGATTTTCAGGAAGAGTTCAACACCTCGCCGGCATTGTGGTTAAAAAACAAACGGCTGGACTATGCGGATTTCCTCTTGCGGAACAGTACGAAGAACGTTTCGGAGATCAGTACGGAGATTGGATATGAAAGTGTTTCGCACTTTATTAAGACTTATAAAGAGAAGTACGGGACTACGCCGAAGCGGCAGGGGTGAATAGCGGTTTTAAGCGATATATACATTAACTTCATAGTATAAACCTTTGCGGACATGAAGTTTGGACGAGTGGAAAATACGCTAAGCGAATCAAAGGATTACTTTTTCAAGAAGTATCCATTAAAATCGATGGCATTATTCGGATCGGTTGCCAGAAGAGAGGCTACTGATCAAAGTGATGTCGATATATTGGTTGAGTTCTCTGAGCCGGTAGGATTTGAGTTTGTCGATCTGGCTATGGAATTGGAGGAAATACTACATTGCAAGGTTGATCTTGTAAGTAAAAAGGGGATTAAACCCGAAATGCTCCCATTCATCGAAAAAGACCTGATCTATGTCTGAACGGCAGCCTGGTATTTTGTTGTCGGATATGCTCGATTCCATCGCCGCCATTCTGGAATATACCAATGGGATGGATTTCGAGGCTTTTTTGGGCGACCGTAAAACACGCGATGCCGTAATCAGGAATTTACAAGTACTGGGCGAGGCGGCTAATCGTGTCCCCAAAATGTCACGCGATCAATATCCGGAGATTGAATGGATGAGAATCATCCGATCACGACACATCCTGGTGCATGACTATACAGGGGTTGATTATGAGATAGTTTGGCGAATTATTGAGGTGCATTTGCCTCCCTTGAAGGAAATCTTGGTAAATATTTTAAATGACTCTAAATAAAGATTTCCGCTCAAACCCTGCCCCCAAACCAAAATCACTATTTTTTGAACCTTTACCGTTATACATATTCCTTTAATTATGCGGTAATTTGTAATGTCGGTTCTCCTTTTGAGAAAGGCGTTGATTATCAGCTCTTTCTTTGAAGCCTGAACGACGAGGCGAAATTCTAATTTTAATCAAAATGAGTAATCAAGCGAGTACCCTTTTCGACAAAGTGTGGGATGCCCACGTTGTCCGTAAAATCGAGGACGGTCCGGATGTTTTCTTCATCGACCGCCATTTTATCCACGAGGTAACAAGCCCTGTTGCTTTCCTAGGACTCGAAACCAGAGGCATTGGCGTGATGTACCCGGAGCGCACTTTCGCGACGGCCGACCACAACACCCCGACCATCAACCAGCACCTTCCGGTTGCTGATCCGCTTTCGGCGAACCAGCTGAAAGCCCTCGAAGCGAATGCCGCGAAGTATGGTATTTCACACTGGGGACTGGGTCACGCCCGTAACGGTATTGTGCACGTGGTAGGACCCGAAAACGGTATTACGCTTCCCGGTATGACCATCGTTTGCGGTGACTCTCACACTTCTACCCACGGTGCATTCGGCGCGATCGCGTTCGGTATTGGTACTTCGGAAGTGGAAATGGTGCTGTCTTCGCAATGCATTATGCAGCCCAAGCCCAAGAAAATGCGTGTAAACGTGAATGGCCAGCTGGGCAAAGGTGTAACGCCGAAAGACGTAACGCTCTATGTTATCTCGAAACTGACAACTGCCGGAGCAACGGGTTATTTCGTTGAATATGCAGGAGATGTGTTTGAAAATATGTCGATGGAAGGTCGTATGACCGTCTGCAACATGAGCATCGAAATGGGTGCGCGTGGCGGTATGATCGCGCCCGACGAAACGACTTTTGCCTACATCAATGGCCGCGAGCAAGCTCCGAAGGGCGAGAAGTGGGACAAAGCATTGGCTTACTGGAAATCTTTGAAAACAGACGAAGGTGCTGTTTTCGATAAAGAATATAACTTCGACGCGGCCGACATCGAGCCGATGATCACTTATGGTACCAACCCGGGAATGGGCCAGGGTATCACCCGCTCGATCCCTACTTCGGACCAGGTGGAAGGCGGCAAGGCTACTTACGACAAGTCGCTGAACTACATGGGCTTCCATGAAAACGAAAATATGCTGGGCAAGAAAATCGACTACGTTTTCATCGGTAGCTGTACCAATGGCCGTATCGAGGACTTCCGTGCATTTGCTTCGATTGTAAAAGGTCGTAAAAAAGCGGATAATGTAACGGCGTGGATCGTTCCGGGCTCGCACATTGTAGAGGCGCAGATTAAAGAAGAAGGTATTCTGGACATTCTGACGGAAGCCGGCTTCGAATTGCGTCAGCCAGGCTGCTCGGCTTGTTTGGCGATGAACGACGACAAGATCCCGGCAGGAAAATATGCGGTAAGTACCTCTAACCGTAACTTCGAAGGTCGCCAGGGCCCGGGTGCGCGTACGTTGCTCGCGAGCCCGCTCGTGGCCGCGGCCGCAGCTGTTACCGGCGTAGTTACCGATCCAAGAACGCTTTTATAATCCGCATTACAACAATGGCTTACGATAAATTCACCATACTGAAAAGCTCGGCAGTGCCTTTGCCGATTGAAAACGTAGATACCGACCAGATCATCCCTGCGCGCTTTTTGAAAGCGACCAAACGCGAAGGATTTGGCGACAACCTCTTCCGCGACTGGCGCTTCAACGGCGACGATACGCCGAAGCAGGACTTCGTTTTGAACAACCCTATTTACTCCGGCAAAATCCTCGTGGGAGGCCACAACTTCGGTAGCGGTTCCAGCCGCGAGCACGCTGCTTGGGCGATCTACGACTACGGTTTCCGTTGCGTGGTTTCCAGCTTCTTTGCGGATATTTTCAAGGGTAACTCATTGAATATCGGTATCTTGCCGGTACAAGTGAGCCCTGAGTTCCTGAATAAGATTTTCGAGGCGATCGAGGCGGATCCTAATGCGGAACTGGAAGTGAACCTGCCCGAGCAGAAAATCACGATCATCGCGACCGGAGAAAGTGAATCTTTCGACATCAACGGTTATAAAAAACATAACCTGACGAACGGCTTCGACGATATCGATTATCTGCAAGCTATGAAGGGAGAGATCAAAGAATTTGAAGCAGAGAGAATATTTTAATGGGCTGTCGGCGATCGGCAGTCGGCTGTCGATTTTCCTGACCGCCGACCGCTGGCTGCCGACGGCTGACTACCTATGAACAGCCGCTACATAGAAATAATGGACACGACACTTCGCGATGGTGAGCAAACCAGCGGGGTGTCGTTTTCCGCATCAGAAAAGCTGACCATCGCCCAGATCCTCTTGCAGGAAGTGAAGGTCGATCGCATTGAGGTTGCCTCGGCACGTGTGTCGGAAGGTGAATTCCAGGCGGTTAAGAAAATCACGGATTGGGCCGGGAAAAACGGTTTTCTGGACAAAATTGAAGTACTCACGTTCGTCGACGGCGATGCCTCCATTAACTGGATGGTACAGGCCGGTGCGAAGGTGATGAACCTCCTCACCAAAGGGTCGCTGAACCATTTGACCCACCAGCTTAAAAAATCACCGGAAGCACACTTCGAAGATATTCGCAATGTGATCGAACTGGCGGAGGCGAAGGGCATTCAATGCAATGTGTACCTCGAAGATTGGAGTAATGGGATGCGTAATTCAAAAGAATATGTGTTCCAATCGCTTGATTTTCTGACCACATTGCCTATCAAACGCATTCTGCTTCCGGACACGCTTGGCATTCTGACACCTTCGGAGTCATATGCCTTCGTGAAGGAGATTGTGGACCGCTATCCGAACCACCATTTCGAATTCCATGCGCATAACGACTACGACCTGAGCGTAGCGAATGTGATGGAAGCGCTCCGTGCGGGTGCGCACGGGCTGCACCTGACCGTGAATGGTATGGGCGAGCGTACCGGTAATGCGCCGCTCGCGAGCACGATCGCGGTGATCAACGACCTCATGCCGGAATGTACTACGGCGGTGAATGAGAAGTCGCTGTACTCGATCAGCAAGCTGGTGGAAACATTCTCGGGTATCCGCATTCCGGCCAACAAGCCGATTGTGGGAGAGAGTGTTTTTACGCAAACGGCTGGTATTCACGCAGATGGGGACAAGAAGAATAACCTGTATTTCAGCAAACTGATGCCCGAACGTTTCGGCCGTCAGCGGTTGTATGCATTGGGTAAGACTTCCGGAAAGGCGAATATCGAAAACAACCTGCGCGACCTGGGCATTTCCCTTTCGGATGCCGATCTCAAAAAGGTAACCCAGCGCATTATCGAGCTCGGCGACCGCAAAGAGGTGGTAACGCCGGAGGATTTGCCTTACATTATCTCCGATATCCTCGATAGCGATGCGATCGAGGAAAAGGTGGTCATTACCAACTACGTGCTCACGCATTCCAAAAACCTGAAACCCTCTGCCACATTGCAGATATCTTTCGGCGAAGAGGTTTTTGAGGAAAATGCACAGGGTGACGGCCAGTACGATGCATTTATGAATGCATTGAAAAAGATTTACGCGAAAAAGGGAATCGACCTGCCGATGCTGAGCGACTATACCGTGCGGATTCCGCCGGGGGGTAAGACCGACGCATTGTGCGAGACGATCATTACCTGGGAAATCAATGGCAAGGAAGTCAAAACGCGTGGTTTGGATTCGGACCAGACGTTTGCGGCGATCAAGGCTACCCAGAAAATGCTGAACCTCATCGGCGTTCCCGACAACAAGATTACCCCCGAACCATTAGCTGATGCATTGTCGTAAGGCAATGCATTTATTTATTCATAATTTATTGATTATCAATTAAACCACTTAATGAAAAAGCATATCCTTATCGTTCCGGGCGACGGAATCGGACAAGAAGTTACAGAGGTAGGAAAGGCAGTGTTGGTAAAAATCGCCGAGAAATTCGGACATGAATTCACTTACGACGAAGCGTTGATGGGCCACGTGGCCATCGAAGCGACCGGTAACCCGCTTCCTGACGAAACATTGGAAAAGATGCGCAATTCCGACGCGATCCTTTTCGGTGCAGTGGGTCACCCGAAATATGATAATGATCCTACCGCCAAAGTTCGCCCTGAGCAAGGTCTGCTGAAAATGCGTAAGGAGCTTGGTTTGTACGCGAACCTTCGTCCGATCAAGTTGTTCGACGAGCTGTTGGGCGCGTCCTCCATCCGTCCTGAAATCCTGAAAGGTTCGGACATTCTTTTCTTCCGCGAATTGACCGGCGACATTTATTTCGGAGAAAAAGGCCGTAAAAACGATAACAACACTGCTTACGACCTCGCGGAATACAGCCGTTACGAAGTGGAGCGCATTGCGCGCAAAGCTTTCGAGGCAGCTCGTACACGTGGAAAGCGTCTTTGCTCTGTGGATAAGGCGAATGTTCTCGAAACCAGCCGCCTGTGGCGTGAAGTGGTTCAGGCTTTGGCTCCTGAATATCCGGACATTACCGTTGAGCACCAGTTTGTGGATGCAGCTGCGATGATGCTCATCAAAGATCCTAAGCGTTTCGACGTAGTGGTGACTGCTAACCTATTCGGAGATATCCTTACCGACGAAGCAAGCCAGATCGCCGGATCAATGGGAATGCTCGCTTCGGCGTCTGTCGGCGACAGTACCGGCGTTTACGAACCGATCCACGGCTCGGCACACGACATTACAGGCAAAGGTGTCGCAAACCCCTTGGCATCAGTACTTTCTGCCGCATTGCTCCTCGATATTTCATTTGGTTTGAAGGAAGAATCGGAAGCGATTATTTCGGCGGTTGACAAGTTGCTGAAAGATGGTTTCAGAACTCGCGACATTGCCGATGTAACCACTCCGGCTGACAAGATTCTGAATACGCAACAGGCAGGCGAAGAGCTTTTGAAAAGAATCTAAAAAAAAGCAAAGTTTTGCCAAACAATATTTGTTGCAATCAAAACTTATGCTTTCTTTGCAGAAGAAACTCGCGGCCAGCGAAATTTCGCAACATGAATATGAAACAGCAAGATAACCTCATTCTCAATCTCCAACAGCTACCGTGAGGCCGGGAAAGGTTATGTTTTGATAAGTTACAAACCCTTTCCCGTGACAAGGAAAGGGTTTTATATTGCCTGAAATATTGTTAAATTCGTGTCCCATAAAAAAATTAATACCCACCAATGAGTAATCGAGTTCAGATCTTCGACACTACTTTACGAGACGGCGAGCAGGTGCCGGGCAGCCAATTGACCACAGAGGAAAAGATTGTTGTTGCCACACAACTCGAAAAGCTGGGGGTAGATATCATCGAAGCCGGCTTTCCGGTTTCAAGTCCCGGGGATTTTCGTTCTGTGGTAGAAATCTCCAAAGCTGTTCGCGAGCCTATTATCTGTGCGCTTTCGCGTGCGGTGCAAGGCGATATCGACGCTGCGGCGGATGCATTGCAGTATGCCAAGCGGGCACGGATCCACACCGGAATCGGGTCGTCGGACATTCACATCCAGCATAAGTTCAACACTACCCGCGAGAAAATCATCGAAAGAGCGATCGCGGCTACGAAATATGCTAAAACCAAAGTGGAGGATGTGGAATTTTACTGCGAAGACGCAGGCCGTGCGGACCTCGTTTTCCTTTCACAGCTGGTAGAAGCGGTGATCGGCGCAGGAGCGACGGTAGTAAATATTCCTGACACGACAGGTTACTGCCTGCCCGACGAGTACGGAAACAAAATCAAATACATCTTCGAACACGTTTCGAACATTCATAAAGCGACTATCTCGATCCACTGCCACAATGACCTCGGCTTGGCCACTGCGAACTCGATCGCAGGTATCAACCAAGGGGCACGTCAGGTAGAAGTTACCATCAACGGTATCGGCGAGCGTGCCGGTAACACTTCGTTGGAAGAGGTGGTAATGGCATTGAAAGTGCATCAGGAACTGGGTCTGGAAACGGGCATCAACACGCAGCACATTTATCCGACGAGCCAATTGGTGTCGAAAATGATGCGTATGCCGGTGCAGGCCAACAAGGCGATTGTGGGTCGCAATGCATTTGCGCACTCATCGGGTATCCACCAGGACGGCTTCCTGAAAAACAACCTGAACTACGAAATCATGAACCCGCACGATGTGGGCGTCGATAAATCCGACATCGTACTGACTGCCCGCAGCGGACGCCACGCTTTGAAGCACCGTCTGGAATTGCTGGGATTCTCCTTTGAGAAAGCGGCATTGGACGAGCTGTACACGCGCTTCCTCGAAGTAGCGGATGTCAAGAAAGAAGTAAACGACGGAGATCTGGTTGAGCTGGTACGTACAGCGGAAGCGGTTTAATTAGAATATCCTTAGAATTAGTTAACAGCTTGAATCTGAATTTGATGTTTTAAAGAATTTTTTGTAAGATTACATATTCAATAACATCCATCAGATTGCAAAAAGCCCTCGGTGATTCTGACTAAGGGCTTTTTCTTTGTTTTATAGGATAATGGTGCGGTTGTGGTGAATGAAAACACGATCATTGAACACCAGTTTGAGGGCCTTCGAGAGCACCGCTTTTTCTGTATCTTTTCCCAAAGTAGCCATATCCGAGGCGGTCAGTTTGTGATCGACTTCTTTTACATCCTGCGCGATGATGGGACCTTCGTCGAGGTCGTTATTCACAAAATGCGCGGTTGCTCCAATGATTTTCACGCCACGTTCGTATGCCTGCCGGTAAGGGTTTGCCCCGATAAATGCCGGGAGAAATGAATGATGGATATTCACAATCCGGTTCGGAAAGCGTTCGACAAATTGCGGGGTGATAATCCGCATGTATTTAGCCAGTACTACATAATCGGGACGGTAAATATCGAGCGTCCTCAATATTGCCTCCTCGTGCTCCTCCCGGGTTTTGTTTTCATGGGAAATGAAATGAAAAGGTATCCCAAACTTGCTCACCAGCGGTTGCAACGAATTGTAGTTACTGACCACCGCCAGAATCGTAGCATCCAGTTCGTTGAATGCATAACGGATCAGCAATTCGCCCAGGCAATGGTGCTCCTTCGTAACCATGAGCACAATATCCTTGTTGTTTTTTGGATTAATGCGCAGGTTCAATCCGGCCGGTAATTCGGATTGAAGCGCTTTCAATAGTTCGGGAATATCGGTATCACCCTCAAATTCGGTGCGCATAAAGAAATAGCGCGAAGGACTTACATATTCGTCGTTACTGATGATATTCTGATTGTGGGCAAAAAGAATGCGGGTAACATGGTAGATAAGGCCCTTGTGATCGGGCCCGTCCATTAGCAATATATGTCTTTGACTCATGAGAGGGCTTGCTGGTAGCACTTAATCGAACTTCAAATATACAACAGAACGTGTGCTATTAGCCGCTCAGCCAGAGTGCATTTTCATAATATTTGTAACTAATCAAAAGGCATCTGTGTTAACCAGGAATCCAGTAGTATTTACGATTATGGCAGAAACACTATTTATTCCAACAGATACAAACAGAGGTGAGGTTTATGAAGCGCTTTTTCCGCAAATAGAAGCGCTGATTGCCGATGAAAGTGACCTTACGGCTAACCTGGCTAATATAACCGCAGTTTTAAAGGAAGCATTCGGGTTTTTCTGGGTCGGGTTTTATTTGGTAAAAGAAGGACAGCTTGTATTGGGTCCGTTTCAGGGACCGATCGCGTGTACGCGTATCCCGTTCCACAAAGGCGTATGCGGCGCGAGTTACACGCGCGCGGAAACCATTATTGTGCCGGACGTCGAGCAATTTCCGGGCCACATCGCGTGCAGTTCTGCATCGCGTTCGGAAATTGTAGTGCCGGTTTTTCACAGAAACGGTACCGTCGCTATGGTGCTGGACGTGGATAGCGATCAGCTCGACGAGTTTAGCGAAGCCGATCAGGTCGCCTTGGAGAAAATTGCCACTTTGATTACGAGAAAGCTCTGATTGTCAATAAAAAAAGCCTCTCCGGGTATCCGGAAGAGGCTGTTCAGGCAACAAAATACTTTTAATTGGTGTCAGTTCAATGAGAACATGGGCAGGCGAAGCGCTACCACATTATTGAACATAAGCTTGGTTATTTTGGGATCCATATAATCGATCAGCGGAAATTCCGAGACGAGCGACATTACTTCAAATTCAGTTTCTGCGCGAACCACACACCAGAGTCTGGAATAATCATCAGACAAAGCATAAGACATCAGCCTTCCTTGCTCCATCAGTTCATTAATCTTTTTTCTCTGAGCAGGTATTTTTGCTGTGAAATCTTCCGACATGACAGCCGGCAGCTGGATTTCAACCATATATTGGCTCATGGGGCGATAGATTTTAGGTTGTACATATTAAATGATATGCGCCTCTGAATAGTTCCTTGGCGTGAAGTACCCAACATTTGGCAAGAGTTTTTCGAAGTCTTCCAACCATTTTGATAATGAGGGTGTCAGACAATTTACGACGGACCCGGGAGAGCGGGCCGGATCATAACGCAACAGTAATCGGCTATCTTATGGGTAGAGGTGCTGAATTTATTTACAAACCGAACGAAGCACCCCTAACCTTCGGATGACGTTTAACGAACAGGAACTGGTGAAAGGCTGCAAGCAGCGCAACCGCATCGCCCAGAAACAGCTATATGATGTTTTTGGGGGTAAGTTGTTCGCTATTTGCCTGCGCTACACGAAAAACCGCGCCGACGCGGAGGATGTGTTGCAGGACGCTTTTATCAAAATTTACGAAAACATAGATTCATTCAGGGCCGACAGTCCGCTGGAATACTGGCTCAGGTCGGTGGTTGTGAACACCGCACTAAACCACTTGCGGCAACAAAAATACCTGAAAGAGCTCGATGATATAGATGTACACCATAATGGCTTGTCGGACAGGGAATTCACGCTGGGGAATTTTCAGATGCAGCAACTCATGGAAATGATCCGCGAATTGCCGCCCGGTTGCCAGACGATCTTCAACCTGTACGCGATTGAAGGTTACCAGCACAATGAGATCGCTCAGATGTTGGGTATCTCCGAAGGAACGTCCAAGTCGCAATACTCGCGGGCCAGGACATTACTTCAACAGAAGTTGAACAAAGAAAAAAGATTTGATGATGGATCCGTCCAACATAAACAATTTTGAGGATCAGTGGAGAAAGGCCTTGAAAGAGGCTTCCGAGGCTCCCCCGCCGTCTGTGTGGGAGGGTATCGAGGCGCGTCTTAATAAGGAGCAGGAGAAAGTTGTTCCGCTGTGGTGGCAGTCGCCAAAAATATGGTACGCAGCCGCGTCGATAGTGGCATTGCTGTTGGTGGGCGGCGGACTTTGGTTGTCAGATATTAATGCAGACAATAAGGCGGAAGTGGCCGTGAGTACAAAACCGGCAGTGAAGGCGGAAGCGAAAAGCAGTGAAATGGCAAAGGAGACGCCATCCGCCAGTGAAAGCTTAAACACGGAGAAAATGGTAGCGGCAAATGAGTCGAAAGCGGAACCATCAAAACCAGCTAAGCAGCAAGCCGCCGAATCAAAAATTGAAATTGCCGCGGTTGATAATGTGAATGCCGCCGCAAAAAAACATGAAGATGCATTGGCCAAAACACAAAACCCGGAACGCCCAGGCGTAGCTGTTGCTGATGACATTCAGAAACCAGCTTCAAAGAGTGGTTCAGATAATAATGTAGTAAACACAGTCGTAACTGCTGTTGCCATTGCACAACCTGACGGAATTGCTACGGCGAAAATGGCCGGGGGTAGTAATGCTGCCGCCGCGGCCAATGAAAACCTGCCAATTTCGGCACAGCTGCTGGCATCATTGCCATATAGCGATCTGGATGTTTACGTGCAGAAACGCCACGTTTTCTTCCGCCCTCAGATCGATATGGAAGAACCTGTAAAAGCCAAAAAGCCAAAAGAATATTATGCAGGCGTGGGTATCATGCCGGCGTCGTTTAATCCGGATGTGCAATTAAAAGAGGCGCCAATGGCCTTCTCGGCGCAATCGGTGAGCCAGAAACGTTCCGTGACGGGATCCAGCGAGGCGCGTGCATCGTACGCGGTGCAAACGCAAGGAGGTGTGCGATTGTCGAAACACTGGACTTTTGAAACAGGGCTGAGTTACCTGCGCGGAAATTCTGTTTATGAAGGCGGTGGCTATGTACTGAATGCCTACAACAGCGCGGCTGCCAATGTGCTTGAAAATGCATTGGCACTGAATAGTCCGTCGATGGCCGATAAAACGGCTGATTTCAATAATGGCGCATTGTATATCGATGTTGCCAAGAAAGTGAGTAATAATTACCAATACCTCCAGTTGCCTGTGCAGGCTGGTTTCACGCTCAATCCTGACAAGAAATTCAGCTATTCAGTACTGGGCGGGATGATGGCCAATTTCTTCCTGGTTAACGAGCTCGAATCGGCATCGGGGGATATTATTAAGACCAAGGCAAGCGACGATATTTACAGGGGTACAAACTGGGCGGCAACCACAGGGCTGAGATTGAATTACAAACTTTCTTCGAACTGGGCTGCTAACCTGACAGGCTCGTACCAAAAGGCCGTTTCATCGGGTTTTAAATCCAATCAGAGCCTCGATTCGCATCCTTATTTGTACGGTGTATCGTGGTCCGTTCGCTATTCTTTTTGAGATAATTCAAAAAAGATTCCAACCATTGCCGATTGGTTTGAATCTATCGATTTGTGGGTTGATTGTGGAGAAGAAAAATATTCTTGCATCTGTTAGCCATGAAAATTTCAATGAAGTCGATTACCATTCCAATGCTGGTCGCAGCCATGCTGTTTGGTTGTACGAGCGACAATGTTAATCCCGATAACGAGGTAAATCCGGTGGAAATACCGGCCTCGGTTTCGACCGGGACTACTTCCTTTGCATTTGACTTCATTCATGCGCTGCAGAACACACAATCTGCGGAGGAGAATTTGTTTGTATCCCCGCTAAGCTTGCACATGGCATTGGGAATGCTTTTGAACGGGGCAGAGAAAGAAACCGCCGATGAAATTCAGAAAGCATTGAAAATGGATGCCGTTGCGCTGGCTGATTTGAATGCGGCATACAAAACATTGATCAACGACTTGCCGGTTGCGGATTCAAAAGTGAGTTTAGGGTTGGCCAATTCTCTTTGGTATAAAAGTGATTTTTCCGTTGAAAATGATTTTCAATCTGTTTTGAAAAACTCATTCGAATCGGAAGTGACGGGATTACCGTTCGACGATGCTGCCAAAGACCGAATTAACAAGTGGGCCAGCGATAAGACGAAAGGTAAAATACCGATGGTCCTCGAAAAGATCCAGGAGCAGCACGTCATGTTTCTTCTGAATGCATTGTATTTCAAAGGCGACTGGCAAACCAGGTTTGATGCGAAGAAAACGCAAGACACGCCATTTAGGCTGGAAAACGGGCAAAGCAAGAATGTTAAAATGATGTTTGCTGAATCCGATTTCAAAGTAGGTTCGGGAAGCAACTATGATGCCGTCCGACTTCCGTATGCCAATGGGCAATTCAATATGACCTTGATTATTCCGAGAGGTCAGAATACAATTCATGAAGTGCTCAAAGGAATCACCGGAGATGAGTGGTCGCAGCTGAATGTGGGGAAAATGACGGAACGTGGCATCACAATAGGTTTGCCGAAGTTTACGCTCAAATACTCGGCCCAATTGAAGGAAACCTTGAAGGGAATGGGGATCAAGCGTGCATTTGACGAGAGCGCTCAGCTCGGCAAGATCAATAAAACAGCCAAGTTGTATGTCGATTTTGTAAAGCAGGATGCCTACCTGGGCATTGATGAACAGGGAACCGAAGCCGCAGCCGTCACGACGATCGGCATAGGAACCACCTCAGCCGGGCCTGGGGCACCAAGGTTTATTTGTGACCGGCCGTTTGGAATTATAATAAGCGAAAATACTTCCAATACCATCCTTTTTATGGGTAGGATCAATAATCCGGAATCGAAATAGGAATGCTGAAAAGCATCTAAAAATATCAAAGATAAAAAATACCGGTTCGCCGGTATTTTCGGGGTGCGTTATCGTCCGAAGGCCTTGCTTTCGGACGATTTTGTTTTGTATTCCAACTAATTACAAAAATACAGTGTCCTGCACTTACCAAAGTTGGAATATCACTTTTCACCGGCCTCTAACACCTAACCGTATGAAACCAAAACTTTTACTGTTATGTATCGTAGCATGGCTTTGCTGGTCGTGTAACGATCAATGTAAAGAAACACGCGTTGTGCGCCGTTTCAGTAACGTTACGTATTCCCTGATGGAGCTCAGGACACAGGTTAAGGCGGAATCGCCGCGTAGTCTGGAACAACCAGGGAAGATGTATGTGAAAGGGAAGTATTTGTATGTCAATGAAATAAAAAAGGGGATTCACATTATCGACAATGGAAATCCTGCCAGCCCGAGATTTGTAACATTTATCAATATTCCCGGTAATGGCGACATTGCGGTGCGCGACAACATCCTGTATGCCGATAGCTATTCGGACCTCGTTTCGATTGACATTGCCGACCCTGCGGCACCCAAGGAAGTAGGTCGGGTTAAGAATGTTTTTAAAACAGGGACTTTCGACGGAGGCAGTTGGGCGCTTAATGAGACGATAGGTTCCATTTCCGATCAGAATGTGGAATGGGTAGAAGAAACCGTGGCCGTAAACTGCGAAGACAACATTTCGCCTATATCGTGGTGGGGTGGCTGGCTGTTTGCCGACAGGGCGTCTTTCAGCAGCGCATCGTCAGCTTCTCCGCAATCCTCGGGCAGTACCAGCGGGCAAGGGGGCTCTATGGCCCGTTTCGCGCTCGATCGTAATTTCCTGTACGCTGTCGGCCAGAGCCAGATGCATTTGTTCAAGATCGATAAGCCTTCGCAGCCGGTTGATTTTAAAACGATAAATCTCGGATGGGGTATCGAAACCATTTTCCCTTACGACAATAAGCTGTTCATAGGCTCGTCGACGGGCATGTTTATCTACGACAATATTGATCCCGCGGAGCCCAAGCAGCTTTCGATGTTCCAGCATGGCCGCGCGTGCGACCCCGTGGTGGTGCACGAAGGCGTTGCCTATGTGACGTTACGTACGGGTACTGCGTGCGGGGGAGGTCAGAACCAGCTCGACCTCGTGGATGTAAGTAATCCGGCTGCACCACAGCTGATCAAAAGTTACCAGATGGAGAACCCGCACGGCCTGAGTGTCGATTTCCCTACGCTTTTTCTCTGCGAAGGCGAGCATGGTCTGAAAGTATTCGATGTGAGCGAGCGCTTTTCGGTGGACAAAAACCAACTGGCGCATTTCAAGGATATGCATGCATATGACGTCATTTCACTTGGAAAAACTTTGCTGCTGATCGGAGAAGACGGCTTTTATCAATACGACTCTTCTAATCCGAAAGATTTGCGGTTACTGGGTAAAATTCCGGTTGGCAAAGCGATTTGATATGAAAAGGATCACATACTTATTGCTGCTGTTCGCTGCTACGGCAGCGAACGCGCAAACGGGCAAAAGCCTCCGATTTGTGAACCATACCGAATTCGGAGGATTGTTTGGTAGAGTAAAATATAACAATCCCTATACGGGAAACCAGGAGCAGGTCGATAGCAAGACAAGCCTTACGGTCCAGACATTCAACGGGGTGCAATTGAACCGTCGGCTATCAGCCGGCATAACCCTCGGAATGGATTGGTACAAAGCCGCTCTATTGAACCCGGTTGCGGGAGGTGTGCGGTATGATTTGACCGGAAGGAAAAATGTACAGCTTTTCGGTACCCTCGACGCGGGTTACGCATTTGCCTGGTTTCACGACGATTCCGAGGGCTTCGATACAAAGGGCGGGCTGATGGTCAATCCGGGCCTAGGCATGAAGGTAGGAAAGCCAGGAAATGCCGCATTTACGCTCGCATTGACCTACAAGCGGCAGGAAGCGCATGTCACCAAAGTTCCGTTGTGGGATCAGAGAGAAAGATTTGAAGACAGGGTTTACAACAGGCTCGCGCTGCGGTTAGGGATCAGTTTTTAAAAAACATTCAGCCATGAAAAGAATTGCATATTTGCTGGTTTGCGTCACTATTCTTGCATTGACAGGCTCTCAATGCGAAAGAAACTGTTGTGACGTTCTGGCTTGCTCGCAAATCGGATCGTTTGAGGGCACGTGGCGTCTGGATTACTTCCAGAATACCGTCACTGGTGCCGTTGATACGGATCCCGAAATCAATGGGAAAAGTGTGGTTTTCACTTTTTCCGACGACAAAAAGAATGGAACAATTACCGGTCACACTTTTGTGAATACGATCAGCGGGGCTTACACGCTTGGCGAGGGTTGTACTTTTAAAATAACCAGCTTTGGTGGAAGTAAAGTGGGTGAGCCCGAATGGAGCCGGAAGGCGTGGCTTGCCTCGGACTCGACGGGCGGTAAAGGGAGCTACCAGGTATTGTCCGACAAACTGATCCTCAAATTCGACAAAAACCCCGAACAGCTTGTGTTCAAAAAGGATAAGTAAGAAGCATTCGGGCGGGGAATGTCAGATCTCCGATTGCATTTTCCGCCTGATATCGATCGATTTCTCAAATTCCGCGATTTCCCGCACAAACATCTGGTGCCCGCGATTGTACCAGTCCCTGAATTTCTCCGACTGATCGATGTGCTTCGGCAGATAGTCAAAAATCACCGACAGGTCGAACGATTTGGACATCACGCCTGCGCCGGATATTACCCCGTCGATCGCATTGCATTCCTGCTCGAAATGGTTGGGTACGGGCACCATCATTACCGGCTTCCCAAGGTACATCGCCTCACAAACCGATTCGAAACCGGCTGTCGTTACCAATGCACGACAGGTAGCGAGCATACGAAGGTATTTTTCGCTGTTGATCTGGTGAAAGGTAAGTGTACTATCAAAAATGAATTCTTCCGAAGCATCCGCATTGTCCCAGAAGCAATGCAACTGGACATCCGGGTGTTTCCGGTGCCAATCGATAACCTGAACACTCAGGCTGTGGTGCGTCATGTAAACCAGTATAAATGACCCTTTTTGCGGCGTAAGCCGGGTGACTTCCTTACGGAGCAAAGGCGGCACCACCGTGATTTTCAGATCGGGGGCCGATGGCATTTCCCGGAATGATAATGCCAGCCGGTTTGCCGAAAGCCACGACGTCGATTTTGAGTTGAGGTTGATCAGAAATTGGTTGATCCGGCTTTTTTCAGGAAAAATAAACTTCGGGTGAAGCAAAAGGTATTGATGCGCGATGCAGACCATCGGTATGCCCGAGCGGTAAATCATATTGTAAAGTCCCCCGTAAGTATCGTAAAAGCTCACGATCAGGTCGGGGTTGATCTGCCGGACCGTTTCATGAATACGATGCAGACTTTTGAGGTATTTGGGTAAATGCGCCAGGTGTGTGGCAATTGTCCGCCCTACATTCATGCCGCCGCCATGTGCTTTGTAAATGATATTGGGCGCGGCGAAATGGTGTACCGGAGCGAAGATCTGCTCCTGAAAAAATGATGGAATATTCCGGCCCGGAGATGTCCCCACCATCGCACCCACTACCTTATGTCCTGCACTACGCAGGATCTGGCCGAGCGAAATGGCTTGCGTCAAATGCCCCCGGCCCTCTCCCTGAACCAGAAAAAGGATTCTCATGATTATAGATAGCGCTGATTCCGCCCTGTCAGAAAACCGGTGAAAGCCACCTGCTTTTCAATGCCGGGGAAGTTCTCAACGACTTTTTTGGTACTCGTTTTTTTTACAGGCTTTTCGATGATTTCCTGCTGATCGTAATAGAGCAGGCTCCAATTGCCATCGAAATCCTCTACCAGTGCGCTCAGGGTCTCGACCCAGTCACCGGAATTCATGTATTTGATCCCATCGATCTCGCGGATCGCCGGGTGGTGAATATGCCCGCAAATCACGCCGTCGCAGTTGCGCGAGCGGGCGAGCTCTGTGAGTTTCTCTTCAAAGTCGGTCATGTAGTTCACAGCCATTTTCACCGACTGCTTCACGCGTTGCGATAAAGAGTAATAGGAGAGACCGCGCCATGCGCGATATTTATTGTAAAATTTATTGACCCAAAGCAGGAACGTATAACCGATATCGCCCAGGTAAGCCAGCCATTTCAAATGTGTGGTAATGGAGTCGAAAACATCGCCGTGGGTCACGTAGAAACGCTGTGCGCCGGATGTCAGCACATAATCCTTACGGATCTGGAAATGCTTGCCAAGGCGGAGCGGGATGATCTGGTCGAGGAAATCGTCGTGGTTACCGCGGATGTAAATCACCTTCGTTTTGTTCTCCTCTATCATTTTCAGCACGCGTTTGAAAAACAAGGTATGCTTGCGTTTCCACACACCATACTTTTTCAGTTGCCACGCGTCGATAATGTCGCCATTCAGGATAAGCTTTTTGCACGAGTAGCTTTTCAGGAAATTGGTGACCTCTTCTGCCTTCGACCCTCCTGCTCCGAGGTGAATGTCAGAAATGATGATAGTCCGAAATTGAGTTGTATCTCCCATGATACAAATTTTCTCATTTTATATTAACTGGATATTATTCGCAGGTTATCAGTAGGTTAAGTTTATACTAAAAACTACTTCTACAATCCGGTTTTGAAATATTTGCGGAGTAACTATGAGTTTCTTTAAAAGAAAAGCATCATTTTTACTTTTAGCATAACTCATCAACCCTAATGAAAAAACTACTCACTCTATTGTTGTTTTCAAGCGTACAGGCCTTCGCGCAGCAAGTGTATTTACCTCATGAAGTAGAAAAGCAAGCCGAACCCGCAGGAGGACTGACCGTACTCAATCAATTTATCAGTTCCAATCTTCAAATACCGCTGCAGAGCTCGATAAAAGGTGTTAATAGCCGGGTTTATCTTAAAGGTGTCGTACAGCCGGATGGGAGTATGAGCCAAATCGAGGTTACCCGCGGGATTGATACCTTGTGCAATGCGGCAGCTGTGCAGGTATTGGCCATGTACAAAGCCTGGAAACCGGCGATGCTCGGAGGACAGCGGGTCCGGCAAACCGTCTTTTTTCCGGTGACATTCAAAGCAGAGCCGAAACCTACCTTCGATGCGGCAAGGCTCGCCTTCATAGACTATTTTAATGAGTCTTTCGTACCGATAGACTCTGCGCGCGCCAAATACCGGAGGACGATGCCTGTCGATAACCGTGGGTTTGTAGCCGGCGATGTGGCGTACGAAGAATCAAGGGGCAAAAAATGGAAAAGGCTGGGTGAAGCCAAATTTGCAAAGATGCCTATCCGCTACAAATCGCGTTTTGTAAACCCGGAGGCCGACTCGATTGCTGCATACAGGATATCCGCACGTGACTATAACGAAGCCAGTCATGCTACGGAAGTGATATTCGATCCGGAGGGCCGTGTGTTATCCTACATTGAATACGGTATTGACGGAAAGGCATCGCTGATCAAAGACTATGACCTGAATGGCATGGTAAGACGTCAGCAACTGATGTCAGATTCGCTGGTTACCGACGTATACTGGGATCCTAATGGCCAGATTCGGGCTCACAGGGATTTTCCGATCAATAAAATGGGAGTAAGAGAGGAACCTCTCCTGATGAACGCATGGGGGCCGGATGGCGAGCAATATGCGAAAGGTGGTGAAGGCTACTGGCGGGCTGTTGGCGAAACACCGAATGGGAGGTGGCTGTTTGAACAAGGCAGGGTTGTAAACGGGATCAAGGATGGAAAATGGACCGCAAAGCAGGCCGACAGCACGCTGTATTACGAGGAGGTTTACGATCTCGGGCAATTTAAGAGCGGGGTTTCCTGGGTGAATGGTACCCAAATGGCGTATGACAAGCCGCAAATTCAGCCCGAGTTCCACGGAGGTATCAATGCGTTTTACAAATTTCTCGCATCGAATATCAAATATCCCATAGATGCGGCACGCAGGGGAGTCGCCGGGCGCGTGATGTTGTCTTTCATCGTTTGTGAGGATGGTTCTATGTGTGAGTACAAGGTGGAAAAGAGAGTCGGTTACGGTCTTGACGAAGAGGCATTGCGGGTGGTCAAGTTGATGAGCGGGAAATGGGAACCGGGTGTATTGCGTGGGCAGAAGGTGCGGGTCAAGTACAATTTACCAGTCAATTTTCAGCTTGCAGGCGCGGTGTTTCGTTGATAGCAATCGCCACCCATCACTTCCCGGAGCCGGTTACAGGCTCCGGGAATTTTTTTGTCCCAAATGCAATAGGAAGTTATGCGGAGTTTGATAATATTGTGATATCAATTTAATATCAAACTAAACCAACTATGATCGAAAAGGAATTACGTTCTATCTCTGGCTATCTGCTGTTTGTGATAGGCCTTGCGCTGCTTTTCGGCGGCTTTGTGTATGTGGTAACCACGGGGAGCCCGGTTACGGGGATTATCATTGCCGTGGTCGGATTTATCATTCTGATCGGCCTTACGGTTATTAACCCGAACGAGGCGGTTGTGACTACGTTTTTCGGGGATTATATGGGAACGATGAAGCAAAACGGCTTGCGTTGGGTAAACCCGCTCTTCCGCCGGAAAAAGATCAGCCTTCGCGCCCGAAACCTGAATGGGCAGAAATTGAAAGTGAACGACAAGCTCGGTAACCCGATCGAAATCGCTGCGGTGGTGGTGTGGCGCGTGGGCGATACAGCCAAGGCTTCTTTTGAAGTAGATGATTATGTGAAGTACGTCGAAATCCAGTCGGAAGCGGCGGTGCGGCATTTGGCGGGTATTTATGCCTACGACTCGATGGAGGACGAAGAGGCAAGCATCCAGGAGGTAACCCTGCGCGACGGTAGCGGGAAGATCAACGAAATGCTGGAAGCCGAGCTGACCGAACGCCTGAGCCGGGCGGGGATCGATGTGCTTGAAGCACGGATCAGTCACCTTGCATACGCACCTGAGATCGCCGGTGCCATGCTGCAACGCCAGCAGGCGTCGGCTGTGGTAGCGGCACGCCGCCAGATCGTGAATGGGGCCGTGGGAATGGTGGATATGGCTTTGGCGATGCTTTCGGATAAGAAAATCGTGGAGCTCGACGAGGAACGGAAGGCCGCGATGGTGAGTAATTTGTTGGTAGTTTTGTGTGGTGAGAAAGCAGCGACACCGATCCTGAACACCGGTACTTTGTATCCATGATATGGCGGAGAAAAAAGCATTTGTTTTGCGGATCAATCCTGATATGCTGCGGGAACTCGAAACCTGGGCACAGCAGGATTTCCGCAGTTTGAATGGGCAGATCGAGTTTTTGCTGAGTGAAGCATTGAAAAAACAAAGGCGCTCAAAATCAAAGGGAAGCGACGGGGACGGTGCAAAAGATTAATTAAAATGTTAAAATTGCACTTATATAGTTGTCGTACTAATTTTTAAAAGCTCACATGAAGCAAATATTCAGGACACTTTCATTAACAATCCTTTCCTTTCAGCTTTTTGCGCAGATTCCCGACACTTTTCAATGGCTGCCCGACGGCAGCGGCTACCGCGATGCCAGCGATAGCCAGATCGTGGAAGTAACATTGCCTGCCAATCAGGAAAAAATCATTGTCTCGTCGGCACAGCTTACGCCGCAAGGCGGCGCGCCGTTGAACATCCGCAGCTATTCGATCAGTAAAGCGGGCGATAAGGTGCTGGTTTATACCAATACCAAACGCGTGTGGCGATACGATACGCGCGGCGATTATTGGGTGTACGATATCACCGCCAAAAGCTTGAAGCAACTCGGAAAAGGATTGCCGGAGTCGTCGCTGATGTTTGCCAAATTCTCGCCCGACGGCAAGAACGTTGCGTACGTGAGCAAGCATAATGTGTACGTGGAAGACCTTGCAAGTGGTGCCGTGAAACAGGTTACCACCGACGGTACCGACCGTGTGATTAATGGCACATTCGACTGGGTATACGAAGAGGAATTCGATTGCCGTGACGGTTTCCGTTGGAGCGACGACAGCAAATCGATCGCCTACTGGCAGCTCGACGCGCGCAAGATCCGTAATTTTCTGATGATCAATACCACGGATTCCATCTATTCATTTAATGTGCCGGTGGAATACCCGAAGGTCGGCGAAACACCTTCGCCGTACAAAATCGGTGTGGTGGATATTGCTTCGGCGCAGACGAAATGGATGAATATCCCAGGCGACCCGCAGAACACCTACGTTCCGCGCATGGAATGGTCGGGTATGCCGAACGAGCTCGTGATCCAGCAGCTGAACCGCAAGCAGAACGAGAGTACATTGTTCTATATCAATACCGCCGATGGCAGCGCGAAACCGTTTTACAGCGAAAAGGATGAAGCGTGGATCGACATCAAAAGCCGATGGGAGAACGACCCGATGGGATGGGACTGGATCAATGGCGGGAAGGAATTTTTGTGGGTAAGCGAAAAAGACGGCTGGCGTCATACCTATCGCGTGAGCCGCGACGGTAAGAAGGAAACGCTCATTACGGCGGGTAATTTTGATATGATCAACCCCGTGCGCATCGACGAGAAGAATAATGCGTATTACTTCATGGCCTCGCCTGATAATGCGACGCAGAGCTATTTGTACAAAACCTCGCTGGACGGAAAAGGTACACCGGTGCGCATTTCCCCCGCCGATCAAATTGGAACGCATGCCTACGATATTTCGCCGCTTGCTAAATTCGGCCGCCATCAGTTCTCGAATGCCAAAACATCGCCGCTCGTAGAGTGGATCTCATTCCCTAAGCACGCTTCGATCGACCCGAACAACTCCATCGCACAATCGAAGGACAAGATCAATTCGTCGAAGATCAATATCGAATTCTTTAAGGTGAAGACCGACGAGGGCGTGGAAATCGATGCCTGGATGGTGAAACCGAGCAATTTCGACGCGAGCAAAAAATACCCGATCGTATTCACGGTATACGGTGAAGCTGCCGGAAGTACGGTAAAAGATGTTTGGGGAACCGGCAGGAACCGTTTGTATGCAGGTAATATGGCCGACGACGGATACATTTATGCATCCATGGATAACCGCGGTACCCCGTCGCCGAAAGGCGCCAAATGGCGCAAAGCGATCTATCGGAACATCGGTCGCATTAACATCAAAGACATGGACGGTGCGGCAACTGCGATGTTCAAACAATTCGCATTTATTGATACCAGCCGTGTGGCGGTGCATGGATGGAGCGGCGGCGGTTCGTCGACTTTGAACCTGCTGTTCCAATATCCGCAGCATTTCAAAACCGGTATCGCAGTAGCTGCCGTGGCCAACCAGCTTACCTACGACAATATCTACCAGGAGCGCTACATGGGCATTCCACAGGAGAATCGCGAGGATTTTGTGAAAGGCTCACCGATTACCTACGCGAAGAACCTGCGTGGTAACCTGCTTTACATTCACGGAACCGGCGATGACAATGTGCATTACCAGAATGCCGAAATGCTCGTCAATGAGCTGATCAGAGCCAATAAGGTGTTCCAGTTTATGCCTTACCCGAACCGCTCGCACAGCATTTCAGAGGGCGAGGGAACGTCGGTGCATTTGCGGTCGCTGTTCACAGATTATTTGAGAAAGAACTGCCCTCCGGGAGCGAAATAGCCTGTCGGAGATTTCATAAAATATTGCAGTTCAAAAAGAGAAAAGCCCTCTGGAACAATTTCCAGAGGGCTTTTCTTATACTAATACTATTACTTCCCGTACAACTTCTTTGCGGCCGGTTCATATTTATCACCCGCGCTCCATTGCGGTGCCGTTTTACGGTCGGCGATCAGGCGTGTTGCGTAGGTATATGCCTGGCTGAATTTCAGCAGGTAATTGAAATCGACGGTTTCGGGATGGTCGGTTACCTGGTGGTAGTTTTTCATGATATCCCCGTTGAATTCCTTGAAACCCGGCGTGAAAGTCGGAGCGGGAACGCCTTCTTTGGCAAAACTCACATTATCCGAACGATCGAACAGTCCTTGCTCCGGGGAAGGATCGGCGTACACGCCCAGGCCGAATGCCTTGCAAGCTGCTTCGATTTCCGCACGCGCGCCGGTTCGATCTAGGCCCATCACCGAAACGATGGTGGTATCGTTGTAACCCGCACCGTCGGAGTTCATATTGAAAATACATTTATTCAATGGCATGATCGGATGGGAAGCATAGTATTTGCTGCCCAGCAGGCCAACTTCCTCGCCGGTCAATGCTACCAACAGGATGGAGCGTTTCGGCGGGTTTTTGCCCAATGCTTCCGCGGCGGTAAGTAATGCGGTAACGCCAAATGCATTGTCGCGGGCGCCGTTGAAGATGCTATCCTCGGGTGTATAGGCCTGCCCACCCTGCTTGCCCACACCTACGTGATCGTAGTGCGCGGAAAGCAGGATGTACTCTTCTTTAAGTTTGGGATCGGAACCGGGAATGTAGCCGGCCACATTGTAGCTGTAAACCGGTTTGGCAACGCGTCCGGAGGTTTTGAAAGTAACCTCTTTTACCGCACGCAATGCACGTGCGAATTTGGCTTCCTTGCCGTTTACCCAGGCATGCGGGATCGTTTTGGCAGCATTACCCTCGGCCAGCGATATTTTTTCTCCTGCAAAAAACTTGCTTACCGTATTCCAGGGGATAGGCGCATTGAAAAGTTCGATCACGGCGATAGCTCCCTTGTCCTGGGCGATTTTACGCTTTTCGGTCGACGTAGCGATGATTTCCGAGGGTGTCTGCGTTTCCGGTGTGCCGCTTTCTACCAGCACTATTTTGCCTCTTACATCTAGGCCCTTGTAGTCATCCCAGCTTTTAGCCGCATTTTCGAGGCCAAAACTTGCATATACGATCGGTGCTTTCAAGTCCACGGCATCACCGGCCATTAATAGCCAGTCGGTACCGCTTTTCATGATTTCCGCGTCAGCTGCGATCTCGCCCGTACCATTCGCGCCCATTTTCTCGAACGGCACGCGCTGGAAATAGCTCGAAGTACCGCTTTCGGTGTTACCAGGTACCGGTACCACGCCCAGTTTGCGGAATTGCTCGGCAATGTAACGGGCTGCTACGAAGTTACCTTGCTCGCCCGTACGCCTGCCGAGGAGTTCGTCGCCTGCGAGGAAACGGATATGCGCTTCGGTTTCCGACTTTTTGATTTGAAATTCAGGTAATGAAGAAGTCTTTTTCTGCGCATCGGCCGGAGTTGCCAGGGCCAGGCCAAGCGGTAGCAGGAGGAAAGGTAGTTTCATGACTGTTTTGTGATGATTTTAAAAAGAAAATGTGAAGATGTAAGATAATCAGACATCTCCACATTGTAAGTGACGGCAATCGGAATTCGCTATCGTTTGTTCAGTATGACAGCTGCTTCTTTCGCGAAATAGGTCAGGATGCATTTGGCTCCTGCGCGGCGGATGCTCGTGAGCACCTCCATCATCGCACGCTCGCCATCGAGCCAGCCGTTTTGTGCGGCGGCTTTCACCATCGCATATTCACCCGAAACGTTGTAAGCGGCAATCGGAATATCGAAATTTTCATCGAGCAGGCGGATAATGTCGAGGTATGACAATGCCGGCTTTACCATCAGCATATCGGCGCCTTCTTCAAAATCCAGCTGCGCTTCCAGCAATGCTTCACGCTTGTTGGCCGGGTTCATCTGGTAAGTCTTTTTATCGCCAAACTTGGGTGCCGATTCCAGTGCGTCACGGAACGGGCCGTAGAATGCGCTGGCATATTTGGCCGAATACGACATAATGCTCACATCGGTAAACCCGTGCGCATCGAGGTGGCGGCGGATGTAACCTACGCGACCGTCCATCATATCGCTCGGGCCGAGGATATCGGCTCCCGCTTTGGCCTGTGCCAGCGACATATTGGCGAGGATTTCCAGGGTAGCGTCGTTCAATATTTTGCCATTTTCGACCAGTCCGTCGTGACCGTCGGAGCTGTATGGGTCCATAGCGACGTCGGTCATGATCACCAGCTCGGGAAACTGCTCCTTCACCGCCGTGATGGCTTTCAGGTAGAAAGTATCCTCATGGTAGCTTTCCGAGGCGAAACGGTCCTTTTTGCTTTCGGGATAATTGGGAAAAAGGTCGATCGCCCTGATACCCAGGTCGGTCACTTCTTTGAGCTCTTCGAGCAGGTTGTCGAGGGAATAGCGGTAAATGCCGGGCATCGATTTCACTTCCGATTTCTGGCGGGTTCCCTCCACAACGAACATTGGAAAAATGAAATCGGAAACCTGCAAATTGGTTTCCTGGACAAGGTCTCGCACACCTGCGGATTTTCTATTGCGTCGTGGACGACGGGATAACTGGATCATGGTAGGCATTCGGCGATCGGCAAAGGGCCGTCGGCTTTTTATAGAAGCTTATGGAAATACTTTAAGGAAAACCACGCAAAGAAACGCAGAGTTTCCCAAACCGCCCCTTTTTCCTCCTCCATTCTCCCTTTCCTTCCTCCTTCTTTATCCTACCATTAACTTAAAGCCCTCGCCATGCAAATTCATGATCTGGATGGAAGGGTCTTCGCGGAGGTATTTGCGGAGCTTGGTAATATAAACGTCCATGCTGCGTGCATTGAAATAGGAATCGTCGCCCCAGATGGTTTTCAATGCAAAGCTGCGGCTGATAGGCTGGTTGAGATTCTGGCAAAACAAGCGGAGCAATTCCGATTCCTTGCTAGTAAGGCGTGCAGAATGATCGCCGATGGCCAGTTGCTGATGGCTATAATCGAAGGTATATTGCCCAATCCGAAATGCTTTGGTTTCCTCCGGCTGGTCTGTCTGCCGGGTGTAGCGCCGGAGAATGGCCTGGATCCGCATGAGCAACTCTTCCCGGTCGAAAGGCTTGGTCACGTAGTCATCCGCCCCGACCCGGAAACCCTGCATCGTATCCTCCTTCATCGACTTCGCCGTTAGAAAAATAATAGGCACATCACGCCCACTCATACGTACCTCTTTCGCCAGAGAAAAGCCGTCCTTTTTGGGCATCATCACGTCGAAAATGCACAAATCGTATTCTTTATCCACAAAATGCTGCCAGCCTTTTTGCCCATCAGTAGCAAGGTCGGTAGGGAAGCCTTTATCGGTCAGATATTCCTGAAGAAGCATTCCCAGGTTGGCGTCGTCTTCAACGAGTAAGAGATTGGGCATTTGGTAAACGGGTAAATCGGTTAGGTTTGCAAGATACTCCATCCCTGCACGGGTGGGTTGGCCTATGAATAACAGAATTCAGGAAAAATTGCTGAATGGTTACATCCTGCGTAAATTAACCCGATAAAACTAGCGATCTTTCGAATCTGTGAAACCTTCTTAACTCATAAAAAATGTTAAAATTCATCCTATGGGTCGCCGCGATCCTCGTGATACTCGGTGTCGTGTACATTTCCGGGCCAAAAGTGCCGGAAGCACGCCTTACGCCTGTTTTACCAACCGTTACCAGCGACCTCACGAAGCTGGAAGAGGAGATAAACCGTACGGAAAAGGCTACACCGCTCCTCAAACCCGACAATGAGGCGCGCATTGTGTGGGCCAACGACAGTTTGAAGCAGAAAACGACGTACAGCATCGTATACATCCACGGATTTGGTGCAAGCTGGGCGGAAGGAGACCCTGTTCATAAAGATCTCGCTAAAAGATATGGGGCCAACCTCTACCTCTCGCGTATGCACGACGCCGGTATCGCCGATACAAATGCACTGGAAGACCTTACACCTGCCAATTTCCTGGCTGGGGCGAAACGTGCGCTGGCGATCGGGAAGGTGCTGGGGGATAGCGTGATCGTGATCGGTACTTCGGCGGGCGGACTGCTTTCCGTTTATCTGGCGGCTACCCATCCGGAAATCAAAGGGTTGGTGCTCTACTCGCCGTGTATGGCCATTGCAAATCCCGCGATGAAGCTCGTTACCGGCCCGTGGGGCCAGCAGATACTGCATAAGGTAATGGGTACCCACAATATGAGTAAGGACTCCATTCCGGCGCAGGCGCAGTTCTGGTTGCAGGGCTACCATACCAACGGGCTTACGACATTGCAGCAGATGATCGACGCCATTGCCCGGCCGGAGGTATTCGCAGAGGTGAAAATGCCGGTTTTTGTAGGGTACTATTATAAAGACGAAGAACATCAGGATAAAGTGGTGTCGGTGAAGGCGATCCGTCAAATGTTTGAAGGACTGGGAACGCCGGCTGACCTGAAAGAAGAAAAGGCATTCCCGGAGAGCGGCGACCACGTGATCGGCTCACACTTGCGGTCGAAGGACGTGAAGGGCGTGTACGAGGCCACAGACCGTTTTTTTCAGGAAAAGCTGCATTTGAGACCAGTAGAAAATCTTATTGCCCGGCCTTGAACGGATACAGGAAAGGCTTTGCAGACGTGGATATTGTGGTTAAACCCGTTAAAAATGCTTTACTTTGCCGGCTTGAACGGACATCCTAATTAATCAACAATAAAAGGAAACATGGCTTACGGTTTATTAAAAGGAAAAAGAGGAATCATATCGGGTGCATTGGACGAAAACTCCATTGCCTGGAAAGTAGCGCTGAAAGCGAAGGAAGAAGGTGCCACGTTTGTACTGACCAACGCGCCTATCGCCTTGCGTATGGGGGCGATCAATGATCTGGCGAAGCAATGCGACGCCGAGATTATCCCCGCCGATGCTACCTCCCTGGAAGATATCGAGAACCTTTTTACCAAATCGACCGAGATCCTCGGCGGCAAGATCGATTTCGTATTGCACTCGATCGGAATGTCGCTGAACGTGCGCAAAGGCAAGGAGTATGGTGATCTGAACTACGATTGGTTCCAGAAAGGCATCGATATTTCGGCAATTTCGCTGCACAAATTTTTGCAGGTAGCCGAAAAGCTCGACGCGATCAACGACTGGGGATCGGTTGTGGCATTATCCTACATTGCGGCGCAACGTACCTATTCATTCTATAGTGACATGGCAGAAGCCAAAGCCATGCTCGAAAGCATTGCACGCAGCTACGGTTACCGCTACGGAAAAGCTAAAAATGTGCGTGTAAACACCATCTCGCAGTCGCCTACCAAAACGAAAGCAGGCTCGGGTATCGAAGGGTTCGACGCATTCTATGATTTCGCGGAGAAAATGAGCCCGCTGGGCAATGCATCGGCAGATGATTGCGCCAATTACGCGATCACCCTCTTCTCCGACCTGACCCGTTTCGTAACGATGCAGAACCTCTACCACGATGGCGGTTACTCATCCACCGGTATTTCCGAAGAGCTGGTGACGATGATCCAGGAGCACGCGCAGAAGCAGCAGTAACATCGAAGTTCATATTCAGGAAAACCCTTCAAGGCACGTGTTTTGAAGGGTTTTCTTTTTGTATTAAAATAAATGCGTATACACACCGTTTCGCGTTGTGTAATGTTTGAAGAACCAATTAGTTTAGCCAAATAAATTCCATTTATGAATCATCAGACTCATCACCCCTTTTTCAGCAAACTCGGGGCACAGGCAAGTCGCCTGTTGTTCGCAGCCATGTTCCTGACGTTGTTTTCCTGCGGAAGCGAAAAAGAAGCCACCCAGCAAGCCGCGGCCGATGCGCCGGTATATACGCTGGTGTTTCTGGATAAAACGCAAAGCGTGCATGTGGATAAACGCTACGTGAACGACAAATACCGCCAGGCGCTGACCGACATCATCGAGAACAATATGAAGAACAAGGGCGATAAACTGGAAGTATATTTCATCCACGAAAACACGTCGAAAGCCCGCGCATTGTCGCTCACCGTCCGCAGCGAACGCGATAACCTCGAAGGCGCGAATGCGACCGACCGCGAAGGTATCGAAACCGCATTCCAGCTGACATTGCAGAAGGAAAAGAGCATTTACCTGCGGCAGTTGCTGGCGAAGCTCAATCAGCAGAATACGGGCGCATCCAACCTGTCGACCGACATTTGGGCCAGCTTACCGGTTATTGCCAAAGCAGGCGAAAGCGGTTCGGAAGTGAAGGTGTATTATTTCAGTGATATGGTAGAAAGCGTAAAAGGCGCCGACCGCCGTGATTTCCACACCAATCCGCCGAAAAGCGACGCTGAAGCTGAAACGGATGCCAAAGAAGACATTAAAAAGTTGGAACGCTATGCTATCGGTTCACCGCAGGTGACGATCGTATCCCCATTCGAGCCGACTGCATCGAGTAAAGAGAACAACCCGCACGTGACGCATTACTGGCAAACGCTTTTCCAGGAGCTGGGCGGGGTAAGTGTAGAGGAACTTTGAGTAGGATACGGTATTATAGATTTTGAATGGCTTTCAGGTTCTCGGCGTCGTCGAAAATGGCGCGGATGGGGATCTGGAAGCCTTCTACTGCGAAGCTTTTGACGTCGCCCACAGCGGATTTGAGGATCAGCTGGTACTCCTCGCCGAAAAGGTGATATTGTTCCAAAGTTTCATCCTTCGGATCGATAATCCAGTATTCATTGATACCATGTGCTTGATAATCCTTGAATTTGATTCCTCGATCACGCGCTTTTGTCGAGGGTGAAAGGATTTCAACTACCAAATCTGGTGCTGGAAAAAACATCTTGTCACTGGAAAATTCATTTGATTTTTCCTTATTAAAAAAGCAAATGTCCGGTTCGTAGTCATTGCGGGTCAAGGAAATCATTAGCTTCTCATATCCTACAAAACCTAGCGCATTCTTGCGTACATAAAGTGAGAGAGCGGTAAAAAGCAAGCCCCCGATTTTAGTGTGCATGAACGTTGCGGGAGAATGCGTTACAATTTCGCCATTGATAAACTCGGTCTTCTCCTGTTCCGTAATGTCGTTGTAGAATTTCAACCTACGTTCCCGTTCTTCATCGAGCGCTTTTTGCACCGCGTCCAGTACCAGGTATGCATCCGGCACATTCATAATCTCCGAGACAATACGGTTACTCATCTCTTTTGTCAATTGTAGTGTTTCCAAATTTAACAAAGTTTAAGGTGAAAAGATAGACTATTCGCACTGTCATCCGGCCCAGTTCTCCCGATCCAAGCTGCGGTATTGAATGGCTTCCGCTAAATGCTCCACTTTAATATCATCGCTATCGGCAAGATCGGCGATGGTGCGGGAGACTTTGAGGATGCGGTCGTAAGCGCGGGCGGAAAGGCCCAGGCGCTCCATGGCTTTGCGGAGGAGCATTTTGCCGCCTTCGTTGACGATGCAGATCTGCTTTACCATTTCGGGCGTCATCATTGCATTGGAATAAATTTCCTTGTGGTTTTTGAAGCGCTCGGTCTGGCGCTCGCGGGCGAGTATCACACGCTCGCGGATTTGCTCGCTGCTTTCGGATTTGCGGGTGGAGGAGATTTGTTCGAAGGAAACGGGTGTTACTTCCACGTGCAGGTCGATACGGTCGAGAAGCGGGCCGCTGATTTTGTTGAGGTATTTCTGCACGACGCCCGGGCCGCAGACGCAGTCTTTTTCGGGATGGTTGTAGTAGCCGCACGGACAAGGGTTCATACTGGCGATCAGCATGAAGTTGGCAGGATATTCGACAGCCATTTTAGCCCTCGAAATACTTACCTTTCTTTCTTCCAAAGGCTGCCGCATTACTTCCAGTACCGATCTTTTGAATTCCGGCAGCTCGTCCAGGAAAAGCACGCCATTATGCGACAACGATATTTCCCCAGGTTGCGGGTAACTGCCGCCGCCGACCAATGCGACATCGCTGATAGAGTGGTGCGGCGAACGGAACGGTCGGCGCGAGACCAACGTGGCCTGCTTTCCGAGTCTTCCCGCCACCGAATGAATCTTTGTCGTTTCCAGTGCCTCGGGTAGGCTCAGCGGCGGCAATATGCTTGGGATACGTTTGGCAAGCATGGTTTTGCCGGCTCCCGGTGGGCCGATCATAATCGCATTATGTCCGCCGGCAGCCGTGATTTCCAATGCCCGCTTGATGTTTTCCTGTCCCTGAACATGCTCGAAATCGGCTTCGTAGTCGTTTTGGGAAGTGAAAAAGAGGTCGCGGGTATCGACGAGCAGGGGCTCGATGTCTTGTGTTCCCTTGAAGAATCCGATGGCGTCGGCCAATGTTTCGACAGCGATCACGTCGAGATTGTTTACGATAGCGGCTTCGGAGGCATTTTCGGAAGGTAGCACAATGCCCTTGAAACCTTGTTTGCGCGCCTCGATGGCGATAGGTAGCACGCCCTTGATCGGCCGGAGGATGCCGTCGAGCGAGAGCTCGCCGAGGATAATGTAATCTTCGGGGTTGCGAATGCAGACAAGCTGGTCGGAGCATTGCAATGTGCAAATGGCGATGGGCAGGTCGTAGGCGGAACCTTCCTTGCGGATATCGGCGGGTGCCAGGTTCACAACCAGTTTCTGGCGGGGCATTTTGTAACCGAAGTGTTTCAAAGAGGCTTCCACCCGCTGCTGGCTTTCCTTCACAGCGCTGTCGGCGAGGCCGACCATATAAAATCCCAGCCCCTGGCCGACGTTAACTTCAATGGTGATAATCGTGGCATCGACGCCGAAAACGGCGCTTCCGTAGGTTTTCGCAAGCATAAGTGTGTGCTTTGGGTAAATAGAAAAATTTTTGGTAAAAATAGCAGGAAAAAGGCGAAAGCAGGGAAACCGTCGGGAAGGCTTGCGCAACCGCCTGATCATTCCTAATTTATGAATCCATTACATTCAATCGCATGAACCGCTTTCTCCTGACCCTGTTACTGATTACCGGCATCACATTCGTGGCCGTTTCACAATCGAAACGAAAACCTTTGAAAGGAAAAACCATCTGCATAGACCCCGGCCACGGAGGTACTGCGGCTACGGACAGTTATCGTGTGGGCCCCGGTGGTGAGCGGGAGGAGTGGATTAATTTGCGGGTAGGTTTGCTGTTACAGAAGATGCTCGAAAAGAAGGGAGCAAAAGTGGTTATGACAAGAATAGCGGACGTAGAGGTGCCGCTGGCCGACCGTGCTAAACTCGCCAAAGATCGCAAAGCAGACCTTTTCGTATCGATCCATCACAATGCAACCGCAGATTCGTCGGTCAATTTTCCGATCATCTATTTTCATGGGAATATGTCGGAGAATGTCGCTAGCGTGGATTTCGGGAAAGAATTGGGTGAGAGGCTGTTGAAATATCTGCACAAGCCTCAAACCCCCGTTTCGCTCGTTTCGGACTTCACGATATTTGCCGACGCCGGCGCCTCCGTGCTCAGAAATACCTACGGAATGCCCGCACTCCTGGCCGAGGCTTCATTTTTTACAAATCCTTCCGAAGAGCAGCGCTTGAAACAACCCGGACATAACCAGAAAGAGGCTACGGCCTACACCGAAGCCATTGTCGCGTTTTTTGCAAAACCCGTCGCGCCCATCGCCGCTAAAAACTCGAAAGTACCCGTGATACCTGCATTCAAAGTTTTCCAGGAGGCCGAACGCATGACCCCCATCGCTAAACGCTGGCGCCAGGATTTCGAAGAAGGAAAAGTTTTTATGACGAAACGCGATACCGCGTTGCTACGCGAATCATACGACCTCTTTACACGCTCCGCCCGCTCATTCCCCGATTCCTGGGTTGCCGGGCAGTGTCATCAAAACCGCGCGGTGTTGTTGCGTAAGCTTGGGAAGGCTGTCGAGGCCGGGCAGGAGGACCAGCGTTTTCGCGAATACTATGTGCCCGTCTCAGCTATGCCTGCTGTCCGTTAACGAATTACGGGCGTCCGGTTGCGGACAAAAAATTACTTTACTTCATATGTAATTAATTGATATATACGTATCTTTCAAATTGGCATGATTATTTTGTCTACAAAAGTGAAATATATAGATTAATGAAGCGGACTTACCTAGGAGAGTTTGAAGAGCTGGTGTTGCTGACCGTGGCTGTTCTTAAAGATAAAGCTTACGGCGTGGCGATTGCCGATGAGTTGCAGAACCAGACGAACCGCTCGGCGAATATCAGCGCTGTGCATGCGGCATTGCACCGGTTGGAGGAAAAAGGAATGCTCGCATCGCATTTGGGAGAGGCTACGGCCGAGCGTGGCGGCAGGCGTAAGCGGCTGTTTGTGGTGACTGCGTTGGGTGGCTCGACATTATTGGAGATCAAGGAAATGCGAAACCGCCTTTGGAATGCGATTGGACCAGATACATTAATACCCGCGATATGAGCCCTCCTAATCCTCCCCGCTGGGCCGACGCCTTGCTCAGGTTACTATGTACACCGCATTTGCTGGAAGAAGTGCAAGGCGATCTCTATGAGCGTTTTCAAGCCGATTACCTGGCTTTGGGCCCAAAGGAGGCGAGCCGGCGCTATTCCCTGAATGTAGTAGGCTTCATCCGCCTGCGGTTCGGGTTCGAGCGGGCAGGCTGGTCGAAAGTATTAAGGAAACAGACTAACCCGAACCATCAGACCCCATACCCGGCTATGTTCAATAACTACTTCAAAATCGCGCTGCGAAACCTTTGGCGCAATCGTACGACCAGCATTGTCAGCATTCTGGGCCTGTCGGTTGGGCTTGCGAGCGGACTGGTAATTTTTCTGCTGGTAGGTTACCTGTTTAGTTTTAACCGCTATCATGCCAAATCCGACCGCATTTACTGGGTTGTTACCGACATTCTGCATGATCGACCGCAGCCGACGGATGTGGCGCCGAGGCCGGTGGGACAGGTTCTCCGCGATGAATATCCGTTTGTCGAAAGTGCCGTTCGCCTGAACAATGTATTTGGTGCATTGGTAGGCGTCCCGGACGGGAAGGGTGGTATGTCCAAGAAATTTGAAGAATCAAGGAATATCTGTTTTACGGAACCGGAGTACTTCAAAGTTTTTGATTCTGAATGGGCAGCAGGTGACCAGCGGGCGGCATTAGGCGCTCCAAACACTGTCGTGTTATCGAGGGAGTATGCGGAAAAGTATTTCGGCACAGACCAGGCCATTGGCAAAGTATTACGGCTGGATAATAAAACCGACCTCACGGTAACCGGTATCATCGAAAACCCGCCTTCCAACACGCAACTGCGGTACGACGTGCTCATTTCCTACTCCACGTTGCCTGGCTTATGGCATGAGCCCGGCATGATGCAAACCTGGGGCGAACCAATTACCATGTGCTGGGTGGCACTGAAAGAGGGCGTGAATGTTGCACGGCTGGACCAAACGCTGCTAGAAATCACAAAGAAGCATTATAACACAAAAGACGCAGGAACATACAATATGCGGACGATCCCGCTACATGAAATGTTCCATATGCCGGGTTACGGTCCGGCGCCGCGTCCAATCTTGTATGCATTGATTGTGGTCGGCGTGTTTCTGGTGATTGCGGCTTGTGTGAATTTTATCAACCTGTCCACAGCCCAGGCCGTCAGACGGTCGAAGGAAGTGGGGGTGCGTAAAACGATGGGCAGCTCGCGGACGCAGCTGATAGGGCAATTTATGCTGGAAACGGCGATTTTGTGTAGTGCGGCGTTTGTCATGGCATTACTGCTTGCGCAATTGAACTTGCCGATGTTGAACGGCGCATTGTGGATGCTGCGCGCAGATATATCAATTTTGAACCTATTGAATACCAGTGCAATATGGTGGTTCGGGAGCCTGGTAATGCTGGTGACCCTGCTTGCGGGCCTTTATCCATCGGCTGTGCTCGCCCGTTTCAATCCGGTAACCGCATTGAAAGGCAAACCCGGCGCCCGGCGTGACGGACGGTTTTCGGTACGGAAGAGTCTGGTGGTCGTGCAGTTTTTCATCACACAGCTTTTTATTATCGGTGTAATCGTGATGTCGGCGCAGGTGAAGCATTTGAAAACGGCCGATCCAGGATTCGATCGCGAAGCCATTCTGATGGTGGGTATTCCGGGAGGTAACGCGGCGAGAGTCGACGCCTGGACCAATCAACTAGGGACAATGCCGGGTGTACAGGCTGTGACATTAGGTGGAGAACCGCCTATGTCCCAAATGGATACCGACGAGCCATTTACCTTCGATCACCGCACGGAAAAGGAGAAATTTCAGGTGCGCGTGCGGATCGGGGACGACCGTTATGTGCCTGTTTTTGGGTTAAAAATGCTGGCAGGGCGAAACCTGGCATCCGGAGATACTTCGCGGCGGGAAGCGCTGGTAAACCAGGCGATGCTGAAACAACTGGGAATCCGCAATCCCGCCGACATTTTGAACAGGGATATCCGGCTTTGGGACCGCGAACGCACGATTGTCGGGGTTATCAAAGATTTTAACCTCGACCCAATGAGTAATTCCGCACAGCCCGCAGCCGTGGTTAATGAGCCTGCTGGTTATGTCATGACGGCCATTAAGCTTCAAACCGGCATGATGAATGCGACTTTACCACGCATTGAAAAGGCCTGGAATACAATGTTCCCGGAGAATGTCTACCATTCCGCTTTCCTGGAAGACAAAATCAGTGATTTCTATTCCACCGAACAAATACTGCTGGGCCTTATCAGTGCATTTTCCGCCATCGCGATCCTGATCGGCTGCCTCGGGCTGTACGGCCTCGTCACTTTCATCGCGGAATCCCGGTCGAAAGAGATCGGTGTGCGAAAAGTGCTCGGCGCTACCGAAAGCCAGGTTCTCTGGATATTCGGAAGGGATTTCGGGCGATTACTGATCACAGGTTTTGTACCTGCGGCGGCATTAGGCTGGTTCCTGATGTCCAACTGGCTCCAAAAATATGCCTACCGCATCGATATCGGCTGGTGGGTTTTCGCATTGACGATCGGCATAGCGGCCCTGATCACAATCCTGACCATTTACATTCAATCCATTCGGGCGGCAAGAACCAATCCGGTCGTAAGTTTGAAGAGCGACTAACGTTACTCAACCACCGCCGACACGCAAATGTAAGTTGGAATGATACCCGTCGCGCGGATGCGTACCTCCGCGTCTTCCGCTTGCGTGTTGCCTGTGAGCACGAGGGCGGTGTCGAGGCCGAATTTGTTACCACCGAGAATGTCGGTATTCAGCGTGTCGCCGACCATCAAAATGTCCTTTTTGCTTACATTAGGATGGTTTTTAATGTGCTGGTAGGCAAAAATAAACATCTGTGGGTCAGGTTTGCCAAAACGGATAAATTCCCGCCCGATGGTATTCTCGATCATCTTCGCCAATGCGCCGATCGCGAAGGAAACGCGGCTTTTGGAGGCAGGATAGGTTTTATCGGTATTCGCTACGATTACCGGAATGTTCCGCTTGCGCAGCAGATTAAGCGTTTTGGTCAAATCCGTATTCCAGTCGAAACCTTCATCATCCAGGAACACCAATGCGTTGATATCGGAGACATTGTTGAGGTCCAGCTCCCGGATGGAGAGCGTTTTGAGGTCCGAAGTCTCGATGTAGTGGGCTGAATTCTCGGTCCCCAGATAAGCGACGGTACCTTTTCTTACTTTTAAATCCAGGTACTCGCGGGCGAGCATACCCGACGAAATGATGCGGTCGGGTGTGACGTCGTTAATACCCAGGTTCACATAGCTCTGCGCGAGTTGCTCAGGGCTGCGGGAGGCGTCATTGGTGACCACATAAAAATCTTTTCCGCTCGCGCGCAGGTAGGCAAACGTATTTTCAATGCCGGGGATCAATCCGTTGTACGTTTTGAGCACGCCGAATGCGTCGAAGAAAATAACGTCGTATTTCGAGATAACAGATTTGAAATTATCGAGTACCATATAGTTGGTGTCTTGGGAGTGAATGGGGTGAAAGGAGGTTGCTAGATTTTCAGGGCACGCAGGATCTTTTCGGGGTCGAAACCGTCGATCGACGGGAAATACAGTTCGTAAGCCTCGCGCTGCAACTTGGTGCAATACGAGCGGTGGAAGAAGTATTTACCATATTTGATTACATAATTCAATATAAAAAAGCGATAGGCTTCTTTCATGAAGCGTACTTCGTTCTCGGTGAGCGGATAGACCTTGTGGTACTCCTGCAAAAACATCAGGAACCGCTCTTCCATCAGCGGCCCGATGAGGTAGCTGAATACCGTGCGGTCGCCGACGTTGGAGCACACCCGGCTGAAAAAATAGAAATCCATTACCCGCGACGATACGCGGAACCAGTCGTAATCCCAGCGCGAAAACAGCTTCATATCGTCGGTAACGGAGAAATTCCCGATGTTCCAGTCCACAAAAACAGGCATCAGGTCAAATGAGCTGACATTCAGGCGCTGGATATTCTTCATGAAAATATCGCATTGCTTTTTGAGGATATGAATATAACCCCGGTGCTCGTATTGGCCGGTATCTGTTTCGAGGATTTCCAGCAAATGGTGAATGTCGGTACGAAGGTTTTTGGATGATTTTGGAATAGACCTGCTGGCCCGGAAACACGCCTGATGGAACTTGGCCGCCTCGGTACCCAGCTTGCGTATATGCTCTTCTTCCAGTCGACGCGGCATCCGGTTCATGGCACGGATGGGGTTGTAGAAAACCACCCAGGTATCCACGAAATCTTCCTGATAACGGTAAGTATAAACCTGGTTATTCTTTACCAGCGACTTCGCCAGGACATTCTCAAACGGGTAAAGCAGGTTATTGGAGAGGGCCTGGATGATCCGGTGATCCTCCTTGAAATGTTCGTATTTTCCAAAATAGGAAAGCTTCGCCACCACCTTGTCGTCGTTGTCGAGCGTAACGCGGAAAACGTGGTTGGTCGAAACTTTGGCACTGATATCTTCTACAAATTTGACCCCGATCGAACTATCGAACCCTGCCCAGGCCTTCCGGATAATTTCGGGATAATCTTTTAAACGCATTCCAATCTCGCATTAGGCTTTACAGATGGCACCAAAGGTAGCAAACTCGCCGTAGCAGAATACCCTGGCTGTTGGGATTGAATAAAAAAATAATCCCATAATTTTGCAAAAACTTACTTTTTGAACTTTGTTTTACTATTTCTCGCGTTTTCTGGTCCGTCTGGCATTGCCTATTTATCTGAGAAAGCTTTGCGTAGTCAATTTCGATAAATTACCCAAAGGAGCGCCGCTGCTGCTGGCCTCCAACCATCCCGATTCTTTTTTCGACGCCGTAGTGATCGGTTCCGTGCTCGAACAGCCGATTCATACGCTCACGCGCGGAGACGTGTTCCGTAAAAAGGCAGCCGCATTCTGGCTGCGGCAGATTAACCTGATACCGGTTTTTCGCGGATCGGAAGGCAGGCAATATGTTAAAAATCACGATGTTACTGCGCAGGAGAGCCACGATGCCCTCAAACAGGGCGATGCCGTAGTGGTATTCTCGGAAGGTATTTGTGTAAACGAGTGGCGCTTGCGCCCGCTCGGCAAAGGTACTGCCCGGATGGCCTATAAAATCTGGTACGGCGACGACGCACTCCAAAGCATGAAAGTGATCCCGACCGGCCTGAACTACGAAAACTTCCGTGGCCCCGGCAAACGCGTTTCCCTGAATTTCGGCGAAGCCATTGCCGCAGACGACATTCAAACCAGTCCGCAGGAGTACGAAAAATGGCTCCGGGAGTTCAACGAAATCCTGGAACAGAAAATGAATGCCGAAATCCTCACTATCCCGGCGGACGCGCCCAAGGCCGAGCAGCGGCGGCAACTGAATGCCTTTTTCGATCAATGCGCTACGCCGAAAGCCCAAAGCAATCCGCTACTGGCCGCAATAGGCTGGATCGGTCGCACCATTCATTCGCCGTTGTATTCTTTCTTCGAAGGCAAAGCAGCCAAACTCACCGCGCGATCAGTGTTCTATGACTCTGTGCTGTTTGGAATGCTGTTGTATCTGTACCCGGTAATCGTCGGTTTGCTTTCGATTATCGTCGCTGCATTTGCGGGTTGGCAAGCTGGGCTTGGGCTGTTTGTCGGGTTGCCGTTGCTGGCCTGGGTGGGGAGTAAGTATTAGGTTTTAGTCATATCAAAAATGAATTAACCATGCAAATTTGCAAGTCAAGTGCAAATTTGCATGGTTAATTCCTGAAAATAGTATTTCTTAAAGGCGAAAATTGTACTATTTGTCTTTCACCTTCCCCAGCCCCATAGCCTTCAACATCCAGTTCGGCAACGGCTTCCGCAACCCACGCTTCTGCAAATCAAGGAACCAGCCTAGTTTCTTCAGAATAGGCACCTTGTGGGTTTCTACGAGTTCGATCAATGTCCCGTCGGGGTCTTCGAGGTACGCAAAACGGCCCGCCGCGTTTTCCATACCGAATGAGCTTTCGCTGTCGATGGTGAACGGGTAACCTTGGGCTTGGAGTTTGGTTTTCAATGCGTCCATGTCGAGGGTGTCGAAGCACAGGTGAATGTAACCGCAATCTCCCCAGTATCGGTTTTCGAATATCTTTTTAGGGGTGCGGTCGAGGGCTTGTACGAGCTCGATCTGCACGTCGCCGAGCAAGCGGCTGAACGCACCGTCGGGTGTGAAGCTTTTGCGGAGCAGCATTCTGCGGAAGCGTTGGCCGGGAATCGAGGTCGGCAGGTCTTCGAAAACGCCGGTTTTATCGTAAACAATATTCAGCGGTTGGAGCAGGTTTTGGTAAAAAATCGCCGCCTGATCGATATCGGACACACCGATGACGACACCGGCCACGCCGCCCACATTTTTGCCCTTGGTCTGAAACCAGGTAGCATCACTGGTAATCTGAAATACATTGCCGTATGGATCGGTACCCCAGAATCCTTCACCCTCGGGCAGCTTCACGAGCGGGCCGGTCGCTTCTTTGGAATGGCTTTTTACCCAATCGTGCGCCTTTTTGACGTCCGGCGCTTTGAAGCGGATCGCATTGATGCCGAGGTCGCCGATTTCCACTTTGAAATTCGCAGGTTGCGAGACACGACTGGTGAACGACCAGATTTCGAGCCCGCCACCACCAGCCATATTGATCACCAACGCTGCCTGCCGCGACTGTACTTTGCCGCCGGTGTAAGGCGTCATCAGCGGCGCATCCGCTTTTTCATCGAATATAGGTACGTCGAAACCCAGCACCTGCCGGTACCATTTCCAGGTTTCGGGCACGTTCTGGCAACCAATTCCTACCTGTTGAATTCCAGAGATCAGCGGAGCACTCATTGTTGAGGTTGTATGAAGATAAAGGTGGATAATCTTTACGAAACGGCAATTTTACGAAATAAAAAGCAAATGAGCCGTGGCACAGGCATTTGAACCGGGAATGCGACCAGTGGAAAAATTTCTCGGGATACAAAATCTAAATGATTATTTGATAAGCATAATAATTGCTATCTTTAAAATGGTTTTCCAAAATTTTATTTTAAAAACCTGGAAATCAACGCATCCATTTGGTTGCACTCATCGTATCTGTGATGAGCCCGTCTCAATGATAGTCTAGAATGAACCAGTCAGTAGTAATTGCACCGATAGGCGAGAGTCTACCGGATTTTTTGAGTTCCAAGCAGTATTCAAAAATTGTAGTAATAGCAGATAACAACACCAAAAGGCACTGTTATCCGATTTTGAAGGCGTTTTTGCCGAAGCATAGTGTTGTAACCGTTCCCAGCGGCGAGGCGCACAAGACATTGGCGACTTGCGAGAAGATTTGGGAAGCTATGACGAAGGAAGAGCTCGACCGGCATGCATTGGTAATCAACGTAGGCGGCGGGGTGATCGGCGACATGGGCGGGTTTTGTGCTGCGGTGTACAAGCGTGGAATAGATTTTATCCAGGTTCCAACCACTTTGCTTTCGCAGGTGGACGCGAGCGTGGGAGGAAAGTTGGGAATTGATTTCCAGGGTTTTAAAAACCATTTGGGGGTCTTCAATATCCCGAAAAGCGTGCTCATCGACCCGGTATTTCTGAAAACATTGCCGGAGCGGGAAATACGGTCGGGGTTCGGGGAGGTGATCAAGCATTGCCTGATCGCCGACGGTGCGAAATGGGAGGAAATCAGGGCGAAGGATTTTGAAGCGCAAAACTGGCCGGACCTGATCGCGCATTCGGTGAAGATCAAGCAGCAGGTGGTGGACCAGGACCCGACGGAAAAGGGCTTGCGGAAGATATTGAATTTCGGGCACACGCTCGGCCACGCGGTGGAGACGTGCTTTTTGAATAAACCCGCTAACCAGCGGCTTTTCCACGGGGAAGCCATTGCAGTGGGGATGATCATGGAAGCGTACCTGTCGTTCGAGCGGAAAATGATCGACCAGCAGACGCTGACGGACATTGAAGAGTTCCTGTTCGCGACGTACGGCAAAGTGAAGATCAAGGCGGAAGATATCGAGGAGATCATCGCGCTGACGCGGCAGGACAAAAAGAATAAAGGAAAGGAAATCAGGTTTTCATTGCTGAGTGGGGCCGGGCAATGTGCCTTTGACATTGTAGTAACAGCGGCTGAAATGCGCAGATCAATAGCTTATTATTTGGGATAGATTTACAGGTTCGGCATAAGCTATTGGTAGTGTAAGAGGAGTATTCAAAATACATTCTTGATATATCTTAATTCACAACCTGACAAATTTAAATGCTTATGCTGAGGTCTATTTCTATTTATGCTGCTTTACTGCTCGTAGTCGTGATTGCAGGGTGTTCCAGTGGCCGGAAAGTGTTTGTGGAGCATGATTACAGCTACGAAACCAATTTTAAAGATTACTCTTCTTATACGTTTCTGGAATGTGAGAGGGATACCAATAATCTTTGCACCGAAATTTATGAGGCGATCCGTCGCCAGATGCAGGTAAGGGGCTACAAGCTCACTGCCGAAAAGCCTACGCTGCTGGTGAACTACGGTATTTTCTATGATAACCTGCGTTACCAGGGCTATATGCAGCCGGTGATCAAGAACTGGGTAGATACGGAGAATGAGGGATTCCGCTATGAACCGATCAAGTATGCGCTCGACAAGGGTACGCTGATTGTTTCACTGATCGATGCGGAGAGCGATCAGGTGGTTTGGAGAGGATATGCTTCGGGAATATTTAAAGGAACGGAAGGTTCCAATAACCATTACCGCAGCGTTGTAAGGCGCATTTTTGACCAGTATCCGCTGTTTGCCAAAGGTTATGACCCGCGGAGGTACAGCGAGCAGGTTGGGCGATAATATTGATCAAATAAATTAAAAAAGCCGACCTCGCGTGCTCTGTCAGGGAACACGCGGGATCGGCTTTTTAATGTTATCGGGTCAAACCGGCGTCGTCGGAGGCACCCAATGCCAATGCGCCCCAGTCGAGGTTTTCGCGGCCTTTGGCAAGACCGGAAATGAACCGGTTTTTGATCACGTCGGCGAAAGGCATCGGAGCATGCACATCCGAAGCCGTTTGGAGTGTCAGGTTAATGTCTTTCAATCCGAGCGGGAAACGGAATGCGACCGGCTCGTAGGCATGATTAGCGACTATTTTTCCATAGTTCTGGAAAATAGGTGCCGCGAACAGCGTGGATGTCAGCATTTCGTAGATGCTTTGCCTTGAAATACCATTCTTCTCGGCCATCGTGAATGCTTCGCCCATCATTTCGAGGCTGCAAGCGATCATGAAATTGCCGGCGAGCTTGATCACATTTGCGGCTCCGGGATCGTCTCCGAAATCAAAAACGCCTTTTACAAAATGCTGGACAATAGGTTTAATGCGCTCTCTTGCGGCAGCATTACCCGAAAGGCAGATATTGCCGACCCTCGCGCGTACCGCTTCCGGACGGGCGAATATGGGCGCGGCCACGTAATGCGCGCCGTACCACTCGTGCACCTGCGCGAGCTGGCGTGAAGTTTCCGGCGATATGGTGCTCATCGAAATGTGTATGCCGTCTTTGCCCAGTTTCTCGACCAGTTCCATGGAGAACATTTCCTCCACCGCGGCATCGTCGGCAAGTACCGAAAACACCAGGCCGCCGGTGGTAATGGCGTCGATCGGGTTTTCGACGACGGTGGCGCCGAGTTTGATCAAAGGTTCTGCTTTCGAGGCCGTTCTGTTCCAGACAACGAGTTCGTAGCCGGCTTCGAGCAAAGCTTCGGCGATAGGAGTGCCTAGGTTCCCGAGTCCGAGAAACGCTATTTTTTCAGACATAATAAAAGGTTTAGATAGTAGAAAAAATCAAACTTGAATGACACCCACATTGAATGGCTTTTCAATAGGTGCCTGGTCGGCGGCCCTGATGCCGGCCGAGATGATGCGTCGCGTTTCCACGGGATCGATAATGCCATCGACCCAAAGGCGCGCTGCGGCGTAGTAAGGGGATAATTCCTGGTTGTAGCGGTCGGTGATCTGGTTCAATAATTCCTTTTCCGCTTCGGGCGTGATCGTTTCGCCTTTGGCTTTCAATGTGGCCGTTTGCACCTGTAACAACGTCCGCGCCGCCGTCGCGCCGCTCATGACCGCCATTTGCGCCGTTGGCCATGCGAATATCAGCCTTGGATCGTAGGCTTTACCGCACATGGCATAGTTACCCGCGCCGTAGGAATTGCCGATGATGAATGTAAACTTCGGTACCACCGAATTGGCCACCGCATTCACCATTTTAGCACCATCCTTAATAATTCCCCCCTGCTCCGCGCGGCTACCGACCATAAAACCGGTGACATCGTGGAAGAAAACAAGCGGGATCTTCTTCTGGTTGCAGTTCATAATGAAACGGGCCGCTTTATCGGCCGCCTCGCCGTAAATCACGCCGCCCATTTGCATTTCACCTTTGCCCGAACGTACCATTTTGCGCTGGTTGGCGACGATGCCCACCGCCCAGCCGTCCACACGCGCGTAAGCGCATATGAGGGTTTTGCCGTAGTCGGGCTTATACTCATCGAGCTCGGACTTATCCACCATGCATTCCAGTATGGGCAGCACGTCGTAGGGTTTCAGCCGGTCGGAAGGAAGGAGATTGTAGATTTCTTCGGGTTGGCGCGTTGGGTGCTCCGGCATTTTGCGGTCGAAACCTGCCGAGAGCGGCCGGCCTATTTTATCAATATGCCTTTTGATGGCGTCCAGGCAGGATTTATCGTCGGGGAATTTGTTGTCGGTAACCCCCGAGATTTCGCTGTGCATAGCTGCCCCGCCGAGCGATTCCGCATTGATGTCTTCGCCAATCGATGATTTGACCAGATAAGGCCCGGCCAAAAACACGGAACCGGTACCTTCCACAATGAATGCTTCGTCGGACATGATCGGCAAATAGGCCCCACCGGCCACACAGGCACCCATAATGGCCGAAATCTGCACGATGCCCATCGCGGACATTTGTGCATTGTTCCGGAATATGCGTCCGAAATGCTCCTTGTCGGCAAATACCTCCGCCTGCATCGGCAGGAATACCCCCGCGCTATCGACAAGGTAAATGACCGGCAACCGGTTTTCCATCGCGATTTCCTGCGCGCGCAGGTTCTTTTTGGCCGCAATCGGGAACCATGCTCCGGCCTTCACCGTGGCGTCGTTCGCGACGATCATGCATTGCCTTCCCGAAACCTGGCCGATGCCCACCACCACGCCGCCTGACGGGCAGCCGCCTTCTTCCTCATACATGCCGTCGCCGACAAATGCGCCTATTTCCAGGAACTGAGAGCCCGGATCGGTGAGATAGCCGATTCGTTCCCTGGCGGTGAGTTTGCCTTTCTGGTGCTGGGCTTCGATCTTTTTCTTGCCCCCGCCGAGTTTTACCTGCTCGTATTTCTGGTTCAGGATTTCGATCAGGTGTGGTAGGCTTTCCTGGCTGGTCATGATGATGAAGTATGGTGTGAGTGATTGAAACGGGCTTATTTCAAATGTAAAAAGTCGTTCACCGGTAAGCAAACGACTTTCATATTAATTTAAAATGATAGACCCTATTTAATGGTCGTGGCAGTGTCCAGCGGCGACTCGGCCGGTCCTTTGTCTTTTTTACCAAATACGGAGACATTGATGTAACGCTTCGGATGCTCGCGGAAGTTGGTGAGCAGCTTGTTCATGCTGATCATCGTGCGGTTGAGGTTGTTGTATAGCGTCTCGTCCTTCACGAGTTTGCCTGCTGTTCCTTTACCCGATTCGACGCTTGCCAGGAGAGTATGGAGTTCTTCAATAGTCTTCCGAGCGCTCGTCACGGTTTCGCCCAGGCGTAATGCATTCAGCGAGTCGGCCAGTGTACCCGTTTTGGCGAGCAGGGGCTTCAATTCTTTTTCAGTTTCGACGAGCGATGTGGTGAGTTTATTCAGGTTGGAGGTCATTGCCAGCAGGTTTGCGCGGTTTTCGGCGAGCAGGCCTTGCAGGCTGGTACCTGTCTGGTTATAGTTTTTCAATACCTGATTGAGGATCAAACCTGTTTCCTGGAAACCGCCGACCACGAGGTCGAGGTTTCTGATGAGTGAATCGGCGTGGGAAACGAGGGGCAATGCCTTTTCCTGCAAAACAGCGGAAATACCCGATTCCTTTTTGGCAATGAGCGTGTCCCCGTTTTTCATCGGTGCTCCGGTGCCCATGGAGAGGTGGATTACTTTTCCGCCGAGCAAACCGCCGTCGGCCAGTACCGCGCCTGATCCTTGCGGTACTACAATGTCTTTTTGCACGTCCACGGTTACCAGCAATTGGTTCCCCCGGTTTTGGAGCAGTTTGATTTCCTGCACGCGACCAACGTTCAAGCCATTGAGCAAAACAGGATTGGAGGCCGTTAGTCCGTCGATATTGTCGTAAACGACGTGGTATTTATATGTTCTGGAAAAAACGTCGGAGCCTTTGAGGATGTGGAAGCCGAAATACAGCATGATAATGGCAAAAAGTGCCATGGCTCCGACTTTTGCTTCTCTTGATATTTTCATGGACTATTGGTTTGTCCTGCATGCAGCAGCGGCAGGTTAAGCGGTATTAACACCAAAGTATCAAAAATTGTTTTGACAAATCAAAGCAATATGTGACCGTTGAGCTACCGGTCCATATCTTTTTTGTACGCCATAAATGCGGAATGGATGCATTTGGCGACTTCTTCCTGTCCGGCTTCGGAGCTCAGGTATTCCTCTTCGTCGGGGGATGAAAGGAAGCCGGTTTCGATAAGCACGCTGGGCATCGCACAGCGCCACAGCACGAGGAATCCCGCCTGTTTCACACCACGGCTATCCCGCTCGGAGATCGACTGGAATTTCTTTTCGATCAGGTCTGCCAGTTTCAAGCTGCTGGAAATGAAAGCGCTCTGGTAATTCGCGAGCATAATGTGCGCGAGCGGCGAATCGGGGTCGAAGCCCTTGTACTTCTGCTTATAGTTGGTTTCCTGCAAGATTACCGAGTTCTCGCGTTTCGCGACTTCGAGGTTGCCCTCGGTTTTGTGTAAACCCATCACGAACGTTTCCGTGCCTCTCACAGACCTCGATCGGGGTGTGGCATTGCAGTGGATGGAAATGAAAAGGTCGGCATTGTTGCGGTTGGCGAAGGCGGAACGTTCACCGAGTTCGATGAATACGTCGGTGGAGCGTGTGAAGAGTACTTTTACGTCCGGCGTTTCTTCCTTGATCTTCTTGCCGAGCTCCAAAGCTACGGCCAGCGCTACATCCTTTTCCTTGGTATATTTGCCCCTGGTGCCGGGGTCTTTGCCGCCGTGGCCGGCGTCGATTACGACTGTATTAACCTTGCTCCCCGATTTCGTAGTAACCGGTTCTTGCTGAAAAACAAAGGCGACGCTCGCCAGCAGAAAACTTGCTACAATTACTAATTTAAGAAGTTTTAACATTATTTTTTAGTTGGGGCCTTACGCAAAAGGGGTTTCTCTGCTAATTTTGAAATTCGTTATGCAAAAATACGCTAATTGTTAGAACTGAAAAGAAAGGCGATTATTATATCGTCGGTAGTTGCGGCGTTTCTCCTGTTCAGCACTGTGGCATGTGTGCAGCAACGCTCCAAGGGTTCCGGGAAAAATCAGGGTAAGCTTAAAAGTTCGGCTTCTGCAAAGCAATCAGCGGATTCCCTTCTTACAGTGCAAAAGCAAGCAGGTGCGGATACTTCCCGCGCCGGTCAACCCGGTGCGCCCATTCCAAAAGGGGGGATTAATGCAGATACTACGCTGACGGGCAAAGGATTATCTGCCGATTCGACGGCAGCCGATACACTCAAAAACCCGGACGATCTCGAGAACACCGTAGAATATACGGCCGAAGATTCCACGATTATGGACGCTGTTTTGAAGCAGGTGCATTTGTATGGAAACGCGGAAGTAAACTACGGAACCATCAATCTCAAAGCGAACTATATCCGTCTCAACTGGATCACCAACGAAGTTTACGCCATCGGGACTTATGATTCAACGGCTAAAAAAATGGCCGGAGAACCGATTTTCCAGGACGGGCCCGAGACGTATAATACCAAAGAGATACGCTACAATTTCAAATCCAAAAAAGCCCTGATCCAGGGAATCGTGACCCAGGAGGGCGATGGAAATATCCGGGGAGATAAGGTAAAGAAGGATACGGAAGGCAATTTCTACATCAGGCACTCTATTTACACAACCTGTAATCTTACGCACCCGCACTACTTCATTAATGCGCCAAAAATCAAGATGGTGAATAAGAAGCAGGTGATTTCGGGACCATTTAACCTCGTGATCAGCGATGTGCCTTTGCCGATAGGCTTGCCATTCGGCTTTTTCCCATTCCCGAAAAAGAAGGAAAACGGAACGAGCGGCGTCATCATCCCGACGTACGGGGAGGAACCGAACGGACGGGGTTTTTACCTCCGCGACGGTGGCTACTACTTCGCGATCAGCGAGTACGTGAATGCGATTGTTACCGGGCAGATTTACTCCAACAGCAGCTGGGGGCTCGGGCTGACCTCGACCTATATCAAACGCTATCAATATTCGGGGAACCTTTCGTTGCGGTTCAACAAGAACAAGTCCAGCGATGAGGTACAAAGATCGCTTGGTACCGGGGCCACCAACGATTTCAGTATCGTATGGTCGCATGCACCGAAGGCGAGGGGGAATTCGACTTTTTCCGCGAATGTGAATGTCAGCAGCAATACATATAACCAGCAGCAGGAATTTAATGTAAACAAATATACCTCGAACGTCGCGAGCTCATCGGTTCAGTACAACCGGACTTTTGGGCAGTACATGCGCGCAGCGGGCTCGTTACGTGTGAACCAGAACTTCGGGCAGATCAATCCCACCACCCAAAAGCGCGAAAATGGTAAGACCAACGTTTCTACCGATTTCAGCTTTGGGGTAAACCAAATTGCCCCGTTTGCATTGAAAGGCGGTCGCGGGCGGTGGTATGAAAGCTTCCGTCTGGGGTTGGATTTCAATGGTAACTACGCATTGGCCAATGCATTGACGGCCGTCGATACGTCTTACAGCAGCCTCGGCTTTGTGGTAACCGACGCTAAAATCGATACGAACCGCCTCAACAAAACGAAGATTGTCACATTCAATCTGAACAACCTGCCTGAAATGCTCAAAGATGCGCAGTTCACAGGCCGGTATAGCCTCCCGATCTCATTGCCTAACTTCAAGGTTTTGCGTTTTGTGAACATCACACCAAGCATGTCGCTTTCGGGAGAGGTTTTCACCAAGCAATACCGTTACACCAAAACAGGGCGCGATTCGATCCGTATCGACACGCTGAGGAAAGTTGGAACGGAGTATTCCTACAACTTTGGCGCCGGGATGAATACCCGTTTCTACGGTACGTTCTTCTTTGGCGGAAAGCGGTTGGAGGCTATTCGCCACACGGTGATTCCATCGGTGTCATTTACCTATACGCCTGATTTTACCGGAGATGCATTCGGGTTTTATGACAGGATACAGGTGGAGGATAGAAAAGGCGTTGTACGTGATCTTTCACTCTCCAAGTTTCGGGGCGTAGGCTCCGGCGTGGCCAACGGACGGGCGTCGAGTGTCATTTCATTCAGTTTGAACAACTCTTTTGAAATGAAGCTCAAGAGTAAGAGCGATACCGCGGCGCAGCAGTTCGAGAAAGTTTCGCTGCTGGATAACCTCAGTTTGGGCGGAAGCTACAACCTGCTGGCCGACTCATTGAATTTATCGAACATTACCATCAATGCCAACGCGCGGATCGGGCGGAACCTGAACCTGAACTTCAATATGAACCTCGACCCGTATACCTACGTGGCGAACCCCAATATTGTGGGTAACCAGGTTGGTACGAAGGTTAACAAATATGCGGTTACCTCCGGACAAGGCCTTGCCAATTTGCAGAGCCTCGGGTTCACATTGGGCACCAGCTTTTCACCCAAAAGCAGTACGAACACGAATACCAAAAACCCCCAGACCAATAATCCAAACGACCCTAATGCGGCCGCAAAACAGGAAGCGAGGGAGTTTATCGCGCAAAACCCTGATTTGTACGTAGATTTCAATATCCCCTGGAATGTGTCGCTAAACTATAACTTCGGGCTAACCAAGCCGGGTTTGTCGAAAGCGACGATTATCCAGGCTATTCAGGCTACGGGCGACCTGAGTTTGTCCAAAAACCTGAAAATGACCCTTAGTACCGGGTTCGACTTCGTCGCATTCCAACCCACGATCACGCAGATAGGCCTCACGCGCGACCTGCACTGCTGGGACATGAGCTTCAACTGGACACCATTTGCCGGCAGCGCGGCACGTGCGAGCAACTATACTTTCACTTTGAAAGTGAAATCGGCGATCCTGCAAGACCTGAAAGTGACCCGCCGCCGGTCATTCTACGACAGAGCAGCCTACTAATCAGTTGTTTGTGTTAAAACAAAAATGGCCGTCCCATCGGAACGGCCACTGCAATGCTTGCGGATAATGCTTATTTGGAAGCGGGTTTCGTGGCTGTTTTAGGAACCACTTCTCCGTTCAGGTAAAGGGTAATTGAACCACCTTCCGTGTTGCTGAAAACGGTTACAGGCTTGTTGAAAGGACCTGCCGCCTGAGCGTTGAAAGTAGCTTTTACCGAACCGGTTTTACCTGGAAGTACAGGATCTTTCGACCATACGGGTGTGGTACATCCGCATGAAACGGTTACGTTAGAAAGGATCACGGGATCTGAACCTGTGTTAGTGAATACAAACTCGTGTGTAACGGGAGTGCCTTGTGGTACTTTACCGAATTTGTGTGTCTCTTCTTTGAATTTCAGAACACCTTTCTGTGCAAAACTTACGGTGGTCAGCCCGAGGATTAAAACCAGCGCTGAAAAGAATACTTTCATAGTTGTAACTATACTTTAAGTGGTGAAAAACTTACTGTTAAACAAGATTAATGCTTAAAAAGCTAAATATAATAATCATTAACCAATATTAACAATGCCCCAAAAGTAGGCGTTCCGATGCCGTGGTTATTATTTTCCTGCATAATTTTGGCTTGCATTCAAAAAAACGTAATTTAACTTACGGATTAAAACCCGTGATTTTTGCTTATGCTTCAAAATGATAGTTTGACCGGTTCCAGTGTTTTGAGTAAGGAAGATATTATCGATGATTACCGCTTAGCATGCGAAAGTCGTCAGGTAAGTTTGCTGGGGAGGAAGGATACAATGGGCGGTCGTTCTAAATTCGGGATTTTTGGAGATGGTAAGGAGGTAGCACAGATTGCACTTTCCAAAGTTTTTCAACCGGGCGATTTTCGCTCGGGATATTATCGGGATCAGACCATCGAAGCGGCTGTCGGGAATCTTACCTGGCAGCAATTTTTTGCCCAAATGTACGCGCACGCCGACCTCGAACACGAACCGAATACGGGCGGGCGTTCGATGAACGGGCACTTTTCGACCCGCTGGGTAGATGAGAACGGTGACTGGCTCGATCAGACCAAATTGCACAATTCCGTTTGTGATATTTCTTCAACCGCCGGGCAGATCCCCCGATCGGTAGGCCTTGGGTATGCTTCCAAGTTATTCCGCGAAAATCACGAGTTGCATGATATGACCACGTTTTCCCACGATGGGAACGAGGTGGTGTTTGCGACAATCGGCGATGCGTCTACTTCACAGGGGATGTTCTGGGAAGCGCTGAACGCGGCGGGTGTATTGCAGATACCGCTCATCGTTTCGGTATGGGACGATGGTTATGGAATTTCGGTTCCAGTGGAGTATCAAACCACTAAGAGCAGTATTTCCAAGGCCCTTGCAGGGTTACAGCGTAACGAAGATGGTGACGGGGTTGAAATCATGGCCGTGAATGGCTGGGACTATCCGGCGCTGGTGGAAACTTATCAAAGAGCGGCGAAAATCAGCCGTGAAAAGCACATTCCGGTGCTCGTACATGTGACCGAGCTGACCCAGCCGCAGGGGCATTCGACCTCCGGCTCGCATGAGCGGTACAAATCGAAACAGCGGTTGGCATGGGAACGCGAGCATGATTGCAACGTGCGTTTCCGTGACTGGATACTGCGAAACGGTTATGCGACCGACGAGGAGCTCGAACAAATCGAAGCGGAAGCGAAGGAAAAGGCGCTTGGCGAACGTAATGAAGCGTGGCAGGCATATCGGAAGGAACTGGATAAGGAATACGGTGAGACGATCCGTCTTTTGCAGGACGTAGCACATGCAAGTGCGGCTACTGCGGAGATAAATAGTGCCATTCTTGAATTGCAAAAGACTTATCTGCCCGTTCGCCGGGATATGATCGCAACCGTTCGGAAAGTCCTGAGGATTGTCGGCAAAGAAGAAAATGCGGAGAAATTGGCCTTGCAGGTATTCCTGCGGGATAATTTGAAAGCGAACAAAGAGCGATTCAATACCCATTTGTATAGCGAAACACGTTACTCTCCGATGCTCGTGGAGCCGGTAAGTCCCGTGTTTTCGGAAAATAGCCCTACTGTCGACGGCCGCGAGGTGATACGCACCTATTTCGATGCGCTTTTTGCAAAAGACCCGCGCGTAGTGGCGTTGGGTGAGGACATTGGTTTTATCGGTGACGTGAACCAGGGATTTGCCGGTTTACAGGAGAAATACGGTGAGATCCGTATTACCGACACCGGTATCCGCGAAACGACCATCATCGGTCAGGGAATAGGCATGGCCATGCGTGGTTTGCGCCCCATCGTTGAAATTCAGTATTTCGATTATATCTACTATGCATTGGCGACGCTCACCGATGACCTGGCGTCGCTCCGGTACAGGACTGCCGGCGGCCAGCGCGCCCCGCTGATCATTCGCACGCGGGGACATCGTTTGGAAGGCATATGGCATTCCGGTTCGCCGATGGGCACGATGTTGAGCAGCTTGCGTGGGTTGCACGTAGTTGTTCCAAGGAACTTCACCCAGGCAGCAGGCTTTTATAATACGCTAATGAAAGGAGATGATCCTGCATTGATTGTAGAACCGCTGAATTCGTACCGTCAGAAGGAAATTATGCCCGATAATGTGGGCGATTATTATATTCCGCTAGGCCAGCCTGAAATTTTAAGAGAAGGAAATGACCTCACTATTGTTACCTACGGCTCAATGTGTCGTATAGTAATGGAGGCCGCTTCTCAATTGCAGAGTTCAGGAATTGAAGTTGAAGTCATCGACGTGCAGACACTCCTGCCGTTCGATGTCGACAACCGGATAGTGGAGTCCATTAAAAAGACAAACCGGGTTGTTTTCGCCGACGAGGATTTGCCCGGAAGTGCGTCAGGTTTTATGATGCAGCAGGTTTTGGAAAGGCAGCAGGCTTACCGCTGGCTCGATTCGGCGCCGGTAACCATTGCAGCGAAAGATCATCGCCCGCCTTATGGCTCGGATGGTGACTATTTCTCGAAACCGAATATGGACGACATTTTTGAAACTGTTTACGAAATCATGCGCGAAGCGGCCCCAGATAAATATCCGGAGCTGTTTAACGTATGATCTTATGTATCGTTCAAAAGGAAAAAGAATCTTAGACATTTTACTGGCGGCAATGGGGTTGATTACCTCGTTGCCGTTTTTTGTTGTACTGCCGCCGCTGTTATGGGTTCATTTCAAAGGGAACCCATTCTTTGTGCAAGCAAGGCCGGGGCTGAATGCGCGGCTTTTTAAGATTTTGAAATTCAGGACAATGCATGGCGACGGCGTTCCCATTAGCGGACTGGGATGGTTGCTTCGGAAGACTTCGATCGACGAATTGCCGCAATTCTGGAATGTACTGGTCGGTGATATGAGTATTGTAGGTCCCAGGCCGCTGCTGGCGGTGTATTTGCCCCTTTATAATGCGGAACAACTTTCGAGGCATTGTGTAAGGCCCGGAATGACGGGCTTGGCGCAGATCAGCGGAAGGAACAGGTTGAGCTGGAAAGAGAAATTTGAATACGACCTGCTTTATGTGGGAAACCTGTCGCTGGCGCTCGATCTGCGGATCATTTTTGAGACGTTGGTGAAAGCGTTGTCGTTGCGTGCGACGGATGAAATCGAGGCATCGCCATTTAAAGGAAACTCGGCATGCTGATATTCGGGGCAGGCGGGCATGCGAAAGTCGTGCTCAGTATTCTTTCCGCATGCGGGAAGCGTACAGGTCGTATATTCGACGACAACTGGCAAAATGTACAATGGCATACGGAGGATATGATCACTGGCTACGACGCCACGTTCATGCCCGGCGAAGAACTGGTAATCGCAATTGGCAACAACCATGAGCGTCGCCGGGTGGCGGCGAAAGTAAGCCATTCGTTCGGGAATGCGATTCATCCGACTGCCATTGTCGATTCCTCGGTGCTCATTGGTTCAGGCACGGTGATCGTCCATAATGCCGTGATACAGGCCGACTGTCACATCGGGGAGCATGTGATTATCAACACTGCCGCCATTGTGGAGCATGAATGCAGGTTAGGCGACTTCGTGCACATCGGCCCGGGCTCTACGTTATGCGGAGGCGTACGCGTAGGCGAATGCTCGCTCGTGGGTGCAGGAAGCGTGGTATTGCCGGGAATAACAATAGGTAGGGAGTGCGTGATCGGCGCGGGTTCAGTGTTAACACACGATGTACCTGATTTTGCAAAAGTTGCAGGAAATCCTGCCAGGCGTATTGATTAAATACAAACACACTATGGAGTACAAAATCTATTTGTCGCCCCCGCATATGAGCGGGCGTGAAATGAAGTACATTCAGGAAGCATTTGACAGCAACTGGATAGCGCCCGTCGGGCCAAATGTCGATGCATTTGAGGAAGAACTATGCCGCTACACGGGCAGTACACATGCATTAGCCGTTTCGTCGGGAACGGCGGCCATCCATTTGGCATTAATGGCGCTCGGCGTTGGGAAGGGCGATATTGTGCTTTGTCAGTCTCTAACCTTCGTTGCCACGGCCAACCCGATCATGTATGTAGGCGCGACACCGGTTTTCATCGATAGCGAGCCCACAACCTGGAATATGTGCCCCAACGCGCTGGAAGACGCACTCCGGCATTACGTCAAGGTTGGGAAGAAGCCAAAGGCGGTTATCGTCGTGCATTTGTATGGGATGCCCGCGATGCTCGATGAAATTATGTATCTGTGCAAAAGGTATGGAGTATTCTTTATTGAGGATGCAGCGGAGGCATTAGGCTCGGAATACAAAGGCCAAAAGGCGGGCGCTTTTGGGGATATAGGAATTCTGTCTTTTAACGGAAACAAAATCATAACTACTTCCGGCGGCGGGGCAATGCTGTCGGATCATGTAAAATACATTGAAAAGGCCCGATTTCTGGCAACGCAGGCGCGCGAGCCGGTAATGCATTATGAACATCGGGTGGTTGGCTATAACTACCGGATCAGTAATGTGTGTGCAGGAATCGGCAGAGGGCAGTTGGAGGTAATTGATGATAGGGTTGCGCAGCGGAGAGCCAACTTTTTGTTTTATCACATTTCTCTAAACAGAATTCCCGGTATCGGCTTTCAGGGAGGTTTTGCCGACACGTTTTCAAACCGATGGCTAACGGCTCTGACCGTTGACGACAGGCGGGTTGGTGTTCAGCGTATTCAAAACATGCTTTTACCGAATGGCATCGAATCTCGTCCGGTATGGAAGCCGATGCATTGTCAGGAAATATACAAAACGCTACCCCGTTTTGGAGGTAGCGTTTCTGAAAGCTTGTTTGACCGTGGGATTTGCCTACCGTCCGGGTCGAATCTTGATGATGAGAACAGACGGCGAATTATCCAAGTAGTGAGCGATTGCTTCGCAATTTAGTTTTGAATTTCAATCTCGAATTGAAGCGGTGTATATCTCGGAATTACACCGTCGGAGCTTCCTAGATCCTTGTATCCTAATGGGGATGGGAATACAATTATCGCCTTTTCAGTTTTTCTCAATTTACGAATGGCCCTGTCGAATCCTGGAATAGTACCGCTTGTACCCGTTGTGTGATTAAAGGTTCCTTCACCGAATTTTTTATCGTCCAGGAACTTGCCTACGTATTTCACTGTCACGGATTTTCCAACACCTAGCGTATCACCTGTAACCGTGTTTGTCCGAACTATGACGAGGTCGTCGCTGGTACGTTCGGAAACAGTGAACTGTTTAGCTTTGAGAAAATCGTCTATCTGTTGTTTTTCTGTTCGTGTTTTAATGAATTCCAGTTCAAGTCTGATGACGGAATACGCCGGAATATTTACACGATCGATGTTTCCGAATGCGAGATAATATGGGAGTAAAAATGTCGCCTTTTCGCCCGTTTTCAAAAGAAAAATAGCTCGTTCAAGCCCTGGTAAGCCAGTGGAATAACCCAACACAGGAAAACTAACGGACGAATCTTTTTCAATCGACACCACTTTTGTACCGTTAAGGAGGTAGCCATTCAGTTTGACTGTGGCTGCGTCGCCGGTTTTAGCGTAGGAACCGGAGGGGTTGGACTTTCGGATGATGTAATGGAGTCCGCTACTATCTCTGGCTGCGGTACTGCCTTGGCTGTCCGCACTGATGAAAGCTTGGATTTCGGCCTCATTTTCCGCAATTTTCTCTTCATCCTTGTTATCATTCTTCATGCAGGACGACAGGCCGATGGCCATCGTCAGTAGTAGACACCACACCAAATTGATACGCTTCATTTCTTTTCTAAGTAATTAATGGGACTGTTTTAGTTTCTGGGTAGACTCTGCGACGCTGAAATTGGTTGTAATCACGAGTGAAAAACGTCGATTTTTACATTTTTTTCAAAGTATTTACAAAACGGGGACAGCGGGCACTGGAAGCATTGCGGGTTGCGCGCGGTACACACGTAGCGCCCGTGTAAGATGAGCCAGTGGTGGGCTTTGTGGATCAATTGCTTCGGTATGTGGGTCACCAGCTCCTTTTCTACTGCCAATGGGGTTTTTGCAGTCATTGGTACGAGCCCGAGCCTTCTCGATACTCTGAAAACATGGGTATCAACCGCCATGGCCGGCATACTGAAAATTACCGAAGCTATCACGTTGGCTGTCTTACGCCCCACACCGGGCATCTTTTGCAACTCGTCCACCGTGGACGGTACTTCCGAGTGAAATTGCTCCACGAGCATCCTCGCCATGCCTACCAGGTGCTTGGCTTTGTTATTGGGGTAGGAAATGGATCTGATATAGGTAAATACTTCCTCCGAATCGGAGGCGGCGAGTGACTCAGGATCGGGGAAACGCTCGAAAAGCTTCGGCGTGACCATGTTTACGCGCTTGTCGGTACATTGTGCCGACAGGATCACCGCCACCAGGAGCTCGTACGGATTGGAATAATGCAGTTCGGTTTCGGGTTCCGGGAAATTCTGGGTGAAATAGTCCAGGAAATGTTTATAACGTTCTTTTTTTTGCATAATACGGTCATGGTCCTATGCCAGGAAGGGGTTCCTGCATAGAAATCTACTGGGAACGGGGCCAGCTTGCCGGGCTTCCGTTCCATATCCTAAAAATAATGACAATTTCCAGCTACCGCACCGATAGCTGGAAACAAAAAAATCTGCCGACTCGCCCTAGTACAGGAGTGCAGCAGATTTTTTAGAAGAGAATTGTCGCGAATATCTGAAAACTTCTGAAATCACATTCTCGGAAGGAGTCCGAGTGATCTTGTTCATCTGATTCTGGATTTCCAGGGAATCGAGATAAAAGTTCATCAAGTTGTCGTCAAGAGCGAGCGCCTCAACAATCTGTTCATTTTCATTCTCAGTTGTTTCGGCATATAGATACCTTACAACATCATCGTAAGTAAAGGTTTTTGTCATACTGTGGGGCACGTTGGTTAAATTGCTTACGCAGGTTTATCAACGCGTAACGCATCCTACCCAATGCCGTATTAATACTCACACCCGTGGCGTCTGCAATTTCCTGAAAACTCATGTCCTCGTAGTGGCGCATGATCAGAACTTGCTTCTGCACGTCGGGCAACCGCTGGATCATCTCCCGCAGCTGCTCATGTGTTTCCTGACGAATCTGGATCGACTCAACGGAATCTTCCGAAAAATCCAGCGTGTTGAAAACACTGCTCCCATCTTCGAACACTACATTGGGGTAGCGTTTATCGCGTCTGAAATAATCAATGGCAAGGTTGTGTGCGATTCGTATAATCCATGGTAGGAACTTACCTTCGTCGTTATATCTCCCACCTTTTATTGTGTCAACAGCTTTAATAAATGTATCCTGTAATAGATCTTCGGCTACATATTGATCCTTGACAATCAGATAAATAGTGGTGTATATTCTCGACTTATGGCGCTGAACAAGCTTTTCGAAAGCCTTCTCATTGCCCCGGATATACAATGTTACCAACTCACTGTCGCTAACTTGGACTTTCTCCATTTTACTATTCGATTTAGTTAACGTAGAGCAGTTGATCGATATTGTTTCTCCTTTCTGGTTTGGTGAAAAATTGGATGTGACTTTTCGGTATTTCGAATTATACGAATCAAAGAAATGGATTTGAAAAATAATTTGCAAATGTTTGAGTTCCTTTTTGCAGAAAAATTATTTCCCGTTAACAGATGTTAACAAGTTGTGCATGTTTTAGATGCGTTGTATTCGTTGTCACCGGGCAGTAGACATATTAGAATAAATAATAGTATTTAATAAATAATTTACGATGGGCGTGTCGACTTAGATCGATTTTCGTATGCCGGGCCCTGCTTTTGTCGGCCGCACATTGTAATTTCACTTTTTTGATAAAAATTGAATTTTTACCAGATATGAGATACAAGCATATCTTCTTCGATTTGGACCACACACTTTGGGATTTTGAAAGAAATTCATCCGAATCTCTCGAAGAAATTTTCTACCGTCATCAGCTTACGCGCTATGGCATTCCGTCATTGGAGGCATTTGTAGGCTCATTCCTGAAAATCAACACCGCATTATGGGATGCGTTCGACCGCGGGCAGTTGCACCATAGCTATATACGCAAGAATCGTTTCAAGATGGTTTTTGAGGAACTTGGCGCGGAATGCCCACCGGAGCATTCGGAGATCGGGGAGCTATACCTTACTTCGCTGCCTACCAAGAAGCATTTACTGGAAGGTGCGCTCGATTTGCTGAACCACGTTTCCGCGGCGGGCTATGGAATGCATATTATCACCAACGGCTTCAACGAAATCCAGGCCAGGAAGATCGCCAGCTCCGAGATCGGCCATTTCTTTGACCACGTAGTCACTTTCGAAACGGCCAGCGCCAAAAAGCCCGACCGCCGCATTTTCGAGTTTGCATTGGACCTGGCACAAACCACAGCTGAGGACAGCCTGATGGTTGGCGACAACTGGATTGCCGATATTCTTGGGGCAAAACAGGTCGGTATGGATACGGTTTACCTCAATCCGGCAGGGCTAGAATTCGACGAATCGCCTACCTATAATATCAGAAGGCTGGAAGAGCTCATGCGCGTCCTGTAATGAAGCCGGTTGTCAGGTCGGATCGGCCTCGTAATAGCGGATGTGTTTTTCTTTTAAAAACTGCTTGATCACATCCACATGCACGCATTGCCCGACGTTCAGGAAAGGGTAATTGGAAACCCGCTTGCGGTGTCCGTCGATGGTTACCTCGCGGTTGACCTGGTCAAAACCGAGGTGCAGGTGACGGGTTGAGCTTTGCATTCCGTAGATAATGCCGTTCTGATCAAACAGCGGGCCGCCACTCTGTCCGCGTAGCCCGGGGGTGCTCATTTCGATGCCCACGACTTCACTGTTGTCGCCGATATGGCGGGTGATAATGCCGTCGATCGGGAAACTCGGCGTTTTGATCTTTCCCTCGAAGGTCCATTCGATGTCGGCGGTGTGCTTGTTATACCGGTAATTGGTGAATTCGGGAAACGGGTAACCCAACCGGCACAAATAGCGGCCTTGCTTCACCATCCTGGAATCTTTCAGAAATTGGGCGTGAGACTGGTATTGTTTCGACTCGTAGTTCCGGAATTGGATGATGGCCAGGTCCTGCGTCGGATGCAAATGGATCGAGAGTCCCTTGTAGGCCGATACGCAATGGATGAAATTGAAAAGTATGCGGATGGGGCTATCCGGCGCGATTTTGTATTTCGTTTCCAGTAAATTACGCTGTGTGGCGAGGCCCGGATCTTTCTCGAATTTGCGAAGCTCGCTCCTGAATTTCAGGTAGTTTTCATAAATGCTGTTGGCATGCAGAATTTGCCGGGCAACATGCCGGCACGTAACCGCGAAACCGTCTTCATTGACAAAAAACAATGTGGCAGTACCCGGAACGATGTCGCTCCCTGCGTAGTATCGGATGATAAAGTGAACAGGACGGGTAAACTGATCTATTTTTTCAATAGCATCAACAAACATACAAAACTGGCCGTAGCCGTATCGAACTAAGGGTGGGTAAAGGGAATAAGTGCCTCCGTTTGATCCCAGCTCAGGACCATATTGACACCATTGGGGATTTCTTCAAAATAAATCTGGAACACTTCCTGGACGGACGGACGGATCCGGATCGGGACTTCTACATTCATGACATTCTTGCCATCGTTGTAATCGGTACCCCATTGCCCGGTTTCGGAGTTCAGAATGATTTTCCAGGTGCTCTGCCCAGGTACCGAGAAAAGCGAATAGGTACCGGCCTTAACCAGTTTTCCGCCCATTAGAATATCTTTCTCTAATTCAATGAGCGTCGCTTCATTGGCACCTGTACGCCATACTTTGCCATATGGCAACAATGCTTTGTCCTGCTCCCTGCCGAAAATCATTCGGCCTTTTTTGCTGGGCTGTCCGTAGGAGATTTTGATGTTAATACCGTTCAGGCTGGTCTCTGCTACTGCTTCCGGGCTAAACGATTTGGTATATTTCCTGAGTCCCCAAAAGCCTGCGAATGCAACGATAATCAAGGCAAAGACAATCAGTAGAATTCTTTTCATAAATCAGGGACAGAAGATTTTGTAGAAGGTATAGCTGACGGACAAGCGCACGTAAAAGTAGGTATCTTTTACGGAAGGATCGCCCTGTTGGAGCTTGTCGGTAGAGGTAGGATCGCCGCCGAGGTTATCGAGGTAATCCGTGAAAGTTTTTCTCGTGCCGTATTCCAATCCGATATTCCAAGGGCGACGGATCTGATATTTGATACCTACGCCATAGGGAAGGACAAGGCCGGATGTTTTGTAGGAACCCGTCTCGACATTGGGGTTAAATTTGTTGAAACCGAGCCCTCCAAATACATAGGGGCTCCAATTGACGGCAAACCGGCGATCCTGGAAATTGAGGAAGTTATATTCTGCCACGGCGCTTCCCTCGAATATCGTGGTGCGGAATGACATATTTCTGGCCTGCTGAAAAGGATCGTCGCTTTTTTTGTCATCGGCACCGATGAACCCACCCGCTACTTCCGCCCGGAGCGACAAGGCCTGGTTCGGGTTGAACCGGAAGAAAAGGCTTCCAGCCGGTTTGAAAAAACGGAAACGAAAAGTAGGTGAAATATCCCCCCGGTAGTTGAAGCCTCCGATGCCCGCACCGAGCTCGACCCGCTGTGCGTGTGTCTGTGGGAGGGCCAGAAAAAAACAAATACCTGCCAGCATCATAACCGGCAAGTATTGTCCATTCAAATGTTTGAAAATGTATTTCAACGGGGTAAGTCTGTTATCTCAGTGGAGGACATTTAATCTGCGAAGGCAGCATATAATGAATGCTGATCATACCAAAAAGATAGGCATCCTTTTGGGTTGGACTGTTGCCGCGCTCCGTGCCGGGCGCCCCGAAACCGGTGGTAGGCAGCACTTGCAGCGGATTCGCACCCTCTGGTAAAGCACCGGGATAGTTTGCATCCATAAATCTTCCGACACCCTCGGTGCGGTCAACACCCTTCCGTGCGGCATATCGCTCGGTGGTGCGGTTCGCAACTAATGCGGCTGTTGGATTATCGGCGAAAAGTGCGGGGTCGGCATAAGCGCCGTGTGCGTCATCTAGGTAGTCGGTGAATGTTTTGCGGTAGCCCAATTCTGCCGAGACATCGAATTTGGAATTGATTTTGTAGCGGACGCCGATACCGATGGGAATCGCAAACTGAACCAGTGAATAGGGTTTGGCATATCCCTCATTACCTTGTCCTTCTGTTCCAAGCGGCTGCAATTTTACCCAATCGCCGTTTAGAGAGTCAAGCGCCTTCGGGTTGTGCGCAGTAAGCGCTACCCCTGCAAACAGGTACCAGCCCAATTGCGGGCGGCGGTCGTAGCTGCGGTTGTCGGGTGTCAGCTTGTAAATACCCTGAACTGAAAATTCTTTGAGGTCGTTGCGGAAATGCAGGTTCCGCGCGTAGTAAATGCTGGTGTTGTGTTTCGAATCGCGGTTCATAATGTAGTCGTCACCGGCGATTCTCGCGTAAATGAAGCTGGCGCGTGCAGCAAGGCGTGGTGTAAAGTGGCGTGTGTAGTTTCCGCCGACGCTCCAGCGGACCATTTTAAAGGTAGAGGCCAACGGGCGACGGTATGGCGCAAGGTCGCCGTAGTAGCTCGAAGTACCAATGCCAAAACCTGCCGTAGAATAGGGAACGAAGAAACCTCTGCTTTGCGCCTTCACGTCTTTGCCAGACAGTAATAGGCCCAAAATCAAGGTTAAAGCCAACGCTCCGGATACTCTTCTCAAGTCGAAATTTCTACGCATTTTCAGATCGATTTTTTTGCAAAAATAGAATAGTTGTTGGTTTTCTTCAGGATGCAACACCATTTGAACGACAAATCTTCCTTATCATTGTGTACTCAAAAAGCGCCACAGAAAATGATTTCGAGTAACCAGCTTCGGTTTTCATATTCCGCTCAGAAAAAATTCAGTTTCCCCGATATCCATTGCAATGATAAAGAAACGCTCCTTATCCTCGGTCAGTCGGGTAAAGGAAAAACTACATTGCTGCATTTGCTGGCGCTGCTGCTGACGCCGGAATCGGGCGACATCGTAATTGCGGGTAAATCTGTCAAAAACCTGACACCCCAGGAAACTACCGCCACACGCGCCAAAAACATCGGCATTATCTACCAGCGGCCGCATTTCGTGAGCTCGCTTTCGGTGCTGGACAATATTTTGCTGTCCAATTACCTGGCTAATCAGCAGGAAAACCGTCAAAAAGCCCGCCACCTGGCCGAGCAGCTGGGTTTTGCGGATCATTTGTCCAAAAAAACGAACCAGCTTAGCCAGGGTGAACAGCAGCGCGTGAGCATTGCAAGATCTTTGATGAACAACCCCAATATCATCCTCGCTGATGAGCCGACGTCCAACCTCGATGATGATAATTGCCACCGGGTGATCCAGCTTTTGAAAAAACAATCTGCGGAAATAGGCGCCAGCCTGGTAGTGGTTACCCATGACCAACGCCTCAAAGACGAGTTTTCTAATCAGGTTTTTCTGTAAAACTATTCCAATGAACCTATTCAAGATCAGCATTGCCAACCTTAAGGAAAAGAAGCTCAACAGCTTTTTGAGCGCATTGCTGCTGACCCTCGGCATCGGTATGATCTCCCTGCTTTTACTGTTGAACAAACAGCTCGACGAGCAGTTCAAGCGCAACCTGAAAGGCATCGACATGGTAGTGGGTGCCAAAGGCAGCCCGTTGCAGGTGATCCTTTCGAGCATTTACCAGATCGACGCGCCTACCGGTAATATCCCGCTCGCCGAGGTGAATGCGCTTCGGAAAAACCCGTTTGTGAAAACGGTGATCCCGCTTTCGATGGGCGACAACTACCAGGGCTTCCGCATTCTCGGAACGACGCCGAAATACATCGAGCATTTCAATGCAAAGCTGGCCGAAGGACATTTGTATAATGCGTCCATGGAAGTGACGATCGGCAGCAAGGTCGCACGGGATTCGAAGCTGAAAATCGGTGACCAGTTTTCCGGCTCGCACGGCCTGGATTCGGAAGGGGAAAAGCATGAGGATAAGAAGTATAAAGTAGTAGGGATATTTCAGCCGAGCGGTACCGTGGTGGATCAGCTGATTGTGACGCGACTTTCAAGCGTGTGGGATATTCACGAGCATTCCGACGAGTCGAAAGTACCGGCTGTTGCGGAAGTCGGGCATAGCGATGGGCAGACGCACGTCGACCCCGAGCCGGACGAGGAGGGAAAAGACGTTACCAGCGCGTTGATCCAGTTCCGTAACCCGATGGGCCTGATCACGATCCCGCGTCAGATCAACGACAACACCTCCATGCAGGCCGCTTTGCCCAGTATTGAGATTAACCGGCTGTTTTCGCTGCTGGGAGTCGGAATCGAAACATTGCGAACGCTTGCATTGATCATCATCTCCATTGCAGGTGTCAGCGTTTTTATTTCACTCTACAATTCATTAAAAGATAGAAAATATGAAATGGCGCTCATGCTCTCGATGGGCGCTACGCGTACCAGGCTGTTCCTGATGCTGTTGATAGAGGGGTTATCACTCGCTGTGATCGGCTTCTTTGCGGGAATTATTGCCAGCCGCATCGGTTTGTGGGTATTTTCCCAATCGGCGGAGCAGGATTTCCATTATTCGCTGGGCAAATTCGCATTGCTGCCGGAGGAAATCTATCTGTTTTTCGGCGCGCTGGCGATCGGGGTTGTGGCGGCTGCATTACCGTCGCTCGGCATTTACCGGCTGAATATCTCGCGGACACTGGCGGAGGAATGATAATGTGTGTAAATTTGCTAAACCGGTACAAATCATTGTAATACAAAATTGGAATACTGATGAAATCTGTCAAAATCAGCATATTGTTCTTCTGCATTGTCTCATTGTTCGCATTCAAGCCGGGTGTTGAACCGGTGAAACTGACCTGGGAAACCTTGCGGGATGTTACTTTCAAAAAGAAATGGTATGCCGAAGAGTCGATCTACATGCTACACCCGACATTCGGGCCGAGTGTGCAGAAGCTGAAAAACCAGCCGGTTTCGATTACGGGTTACATTTTGCCGGTTGACCTGGAAGCCAATTTGTATGTATTGTCGGCATTTCCGTTCAGCGCATGCTTTTTCTGCGGCGGAGCAGGGCCGGAAACAGTTATGACCCTGAATTTCAAGAAGAAGGACGGGAAGAAATTCAAAACCGACGAGCGCCTCACTTTCACCGGCACATTGAAACTCAATGCCGACGATATTTACCAGATGAACTACATTCTGGACGGCGCGGAGATCGTAAAATGATCAGACGCCGATCAGGCGCCAAACTCCTGAAATAAAGAATAATACGAGTCCTACGGGCGTGAGTACCTTCCAGCCGAGGTACATGAGCTGGTCTACGCGCAGGCGTGGGAGCGTCCAGCGCGCCCACATCTGGATGAGAATGCCGAACAGCGCTTTGGAAAGCAGCCAGAAAATGCCTGTCACATAGCCAAAGAATGTTCCCGGCTCGCCACTGGTCCAATCGGCCAGTTTCACCGGACCGATGTTAGGGAGCGGCGTGTTCCAGCTTCCAAGGAAAAGAATAGCCCCTAAAAGCGACACCAGCAGCATCATACCATATTCCGAGAGCATGAACAATGCCCAGCGCATGCCGGAATACTCGGTGTGAAAGCCTGCCACCAGCTCCGACTCCCCCTCGGGAAGGTCGAAAGGCGCACGGTTGCATTCCGCAAGCGAGGCAATGAAGAAAACCACGTAGGCAATCAGCAGGAACGGGTTACGTACGATATTCCAGGAAAGAAAGCCTCCCACGCCGCTCACATCGATACCCAGTTCGCGCATACCGAACAGATATATGGTTTCAGGCGTGTAAATGCCTTGCTGGTAGCTGATCACCTGCAAATCGAGCGTTTGCGTGAGCATGATCACACAAAGTATCGAAAGGCCCAGCGGTATTTCATAGGAGACGATCTGCGCCACGGCACGCATCGCGCCGTACAATGCAAATTTGTTATTAGAGCCCCAGCCTGCCATCAGCAAGCCGATCACGTCCACGGAAACGATTGTCAGCAGGAAGAAAACCCCCACAGCCGCGCCCGATCCCGCGAGTTCCGGCGCGAGCGGTACCACCGCAAATCCCGCAAAAACAGAAATGAAAATGATGAACGGAGCGATCAGGAACAGTCGCCGGTCGGCGGCTTTCGGAACAATGTCCTCTTTTTGAAGCAGTTTGAGCAAATCGGCGAAGAGCTGCAACAACCCCCACTTTCCTACTTCCATGGGTCCCAGGCGGTCCTGAATGAAGGCCGAAACCTTCCGTTCCAGATACACACCGATCACGACAAAGCCGGGGACGAGCAGGAGGAAAATGATGAGCGTAAAAGGCATTAAATGCTAACGGAACAATGGTTTGACGCAAAAGTAAGTAAAAAACTTACTCATCTTCGTCTGTTTGCCCCTTATATCCCGATTCCTGCAAAATTCGGCCGGCATTGTCGATAGCCATAAGATCGGTCAGCTTTGTGTCCGGATTTTCAGCCAGGAACCGGTTCACGATCCGCCAGCCGACCCACCGGCCGATGGCTCCGGGTACCTTGTTCCCGATTTCGGTCGTGAATGGACGGTCGTCGATAAACTTGCGCTTTTTCAGGTCGCTTTTTTCGTAGAGCAGCTTGCTGGAAATGAAGTAGGCCCAAATATCGGTCTGGCTGTTATAAGTCTTTCTCAGATCGTCCTCCGAATAGCCGATAATGAGGCTGTCGGGGGTTTGCGGCATAATCTGCTTCACAAACTCATACCCTTTGCCGTAGCCGATCATATCCGAAAGCAGGGTCTGGTCGCCGACATTCATGTAATTGAATTGATTGGATTCGAAGAAAACGACCGATGGAACAATGTACTCGCGCTGGAAGCGACGGAGCTGGTAGTCATATACATTAGGCCGGTAACGTGCCGCCGGGCCGCCGAAATAATCGAGGCCGATGACGATCAGCGAATCGGAAATATAAAGGTCGTTGCCGGTAAAGCCGGTTACGATAAAATCCACCTCGGGGATTCTGAATTGGGGATAATGGTATTTAATTTGCTTGAATGCATCGGCCAGCGGACTCAGGATGCGGACTTTGCGGTCGCCGATAATCGAGTCGAGCTGTGCACGGAATGCCTGTAAATCCGGGTTTTGCAGGATTGTGAACAAATGTGCCGCCAGCTTTGCGGGCTCCACGGGAGCGTCGGCAAAATAGGCTTTGGCCAAATAGGGGTGGCTATCGAGGAACTTTTGTACATCCCCGACCGATTTGCAGGAGAACAGCTCCTCGTCGAGATTCCTGGAAACCAGTTCAACCTGGATATTGCTGGTGTCTGCCTCCTTGCGCTGGTCGGTTTTACACGAAAATTGGAGGAAAACTACAAACAGAATGCACAATAAGGACTTGAAATAAACCATTTGGCGGAGAGAATATATGTCGGAACAAGTTTCAAAAGTAGAAAAAAAATGCATAAGCATCCTGGGTTGCGGCTGGCTGGGGTTTTCATTAGCTAAACGGTTACTGGGCAGCGGTATTACATCGGTGGTCAAAGGTAGTACCACATCGGAAGCTAAACTGGACATGTTCGCAGGCGTCGGAATCGATGGTTACCTGCTCCCGCTAAATCCGGATGCAGGCCTCGACGCAAACGTATCAGGGCCGTTCTTCGACTCGGACGTTATCGTGATCGCCGTGCCGCCGCGTATGTCGCAGAATGTGGCCGGAAATTATGCTGCACAAATGCGCATGGTAGCGGAAGCGATCAGGCAATCGCCGGCAAAGGAAGTGGTATTTGTAAGCTCGACAGGCGTCTACCGCGATTTGAGCCAGACCGCGGTAGAGCGGGACGTACAATTGCCCGAGCATTCAGCCCAGCCCGAAATGGTGGCTGCTGAAAACGCGGTATCGGCATTAAGGCCGGAAAAAACCGTAACGATTCTCCGATTGAGCGGCCTGCTGGGTTACAACCGCATTCCCGGAAAGTACGTGCAAGGGCAAAAGGACATGACTACCGGCGATATTCCCGTGAACTACATTCACCGCGACGATGCGGCCGCCATTATCCAAGCCATTATCCAGCAAGGCATTCAAAACGAAACATTCAATATCACCGCGCCTTTCCATCCCACACGCAGCGAGGTGTACGTCGACTCTTGTGCACAATTTGGATGGGAGGCTCCCACGTTCAAAACGCCGGAGGTACAGCCGGCCTTCAAAGTGATTTCGGGGGATAAATTTTTCAGGACCTATCAGTACGAATTCAGGTATCCTGATCCGCTTCAGTTCCATTATCAGCTGGAAGATTTGTAAAAGAAAAAATCCGCAGGATCAACTCTGCGGATTTTATTATTTATAACCAAAAAGTATATTACTGGGCCCCCAGCAACTCGGTCAGCTTGGTTTCAAGCGCCGCGCCGCGGAGGTTTTTTGCAATGATCTTTCCTTCTTTATCGAGCAGGAATGTCGCCGGGATCGCGTTCACGCCGTAGGTCTGTGCAACCCCCGAATTCCATTTCTTCAATTCCGAGCCGTGCAGCCAGGTCAGCTTATCGCGTTCGATGGCGGTTTTCCATGCTTTTTCGTTATCGTCCAGCGACACGCCGAAGATATCGAAGCCTTTGTCTTTAAACTTGCCGTACATCCGGACCACGTTCGGGTTTTCCATCCGGCAAGGCCCGCACCACGATGCCCAGAAGTCGATCAGTACATATTTGCCGCGTAGCGACGATAATGCGATTTGCTTGCCTTCGGGGCTGCTGAGTGTGAAATCAGGCGCCTGCTCACCGACCGCAAGGCCGGCCATTCTTTTGACAGAACCGATAAAACCTTTCGCAAGCGTAGGCACGGGCTCTACTTTGGAATAATCGTCGGCCAGTTTTTTCAGGACATCCAGGTCGTTTTCCGGTGTGAGGAAGTTATTAGCCGAAAAAAGGGCGATAAGCGACGTTCCCATTTCCGGGATCATCTGGCGCAATGTGGTTACCCTTTCTTTTTCAGCCGCCTGGTAAGCCAGCTGTATTTCCTGAATTTTTTTAGTGTCTTTTTTCTCTTCCGCAGCGGCATACTGTTCATTCCAGCCGCTCACTTTGGCCGAGAATGCCTGCATGAGCTGGTCGACTTTGGCATAGTATTCCATGTTTTTGGAACCGGTAATGGATACCTTTCCGCCATTGCCTTTCTCGTCGCGCGAAGTACCGTCGGCTGTTATAACAAATGTCTCTCCGCCTTCCACGAGCAACGGAAATTTCTGCCGGTCGGCAATATTGATGGTAAAAAAGCTGCCGCGGTCTTTATCGACGCCTTTCAGCGTAAAGCTGCCATCGGCGCCCAATAATGCGGAATCGAGTTTAACAGAAGATCCGGCTGCGGTGGATTGCGACAGAATGACTTTCTCGCCTTTGGAACCCGTTTTGACTTTTCCGTTGACGGTAAAGCCTTTCGGTTCGATCTGCGCCATGAGCTGGAAGCTCAGCAACGCGCCGCCCAAAACCAATGCACCCTGTTTGATAAATGCCTTCATGATCTTCTGTAACTGATTTTCCGATGTGTGATCTATAATTTTTGCGCCAGCAGCTGGTTCACCAGCTTGGGATCGGCAGCTCCGTTCGATTTCTTCATCACTTCGCCGACGAACAGGCCCATAAGTCCTTTTTTCCCTTTCCTGTAAGCCGCAACCTTGTCGGGCATGGCGCCGATTACCTCATCTACCAACGTTTCAAGCTCGTTTGTATTGCTGTTTTGCAGCCAGTTATTTGACGAAGCGATCTCCGAAGGTTCGCGGTCGGGTTCAGCCAGCATGACCGGGAAAATCTTCTGTGCGGCTACCGAATGGCTCACCGCTCCCGACTCGTTCAGCTCGATCAGGGCTGCCAGGTTTCCGGCATCGATCGGGAAATGGGCGATGTCGCCGTGGTGATCGTTCAGGTACGATTTCACCGGGCCCATCAGCCAGTTCGATGCGGCTTTGAAATGCGTTGTTTTGGCACAAACGGCTTCGAAATACTCGGCCAGTTCGCGTGTATCGGTCAGTACCGCGGCGTCGTAAGCCGGAATACCATATTGACTCATAAATTTCTCGCGCAGCTCGTGCGGCAATGCGGGCATACTTGCCTTGATGCTCGCCAGCCATTCGTCCGAAACCACTACCGGGCTCAGGTCGGGGTCCGGGAAATAGCGGTAATCGTTCATCGTTTCTTTTACGCGCATACCGTAAGTCTGCCCGGTCTCCACGTCGAACATCCGCGTTTCCTGCTGGATCGTCTCGCCGTTTTCGAGCATCGCTGCCTGGCGGCGTTCCTCATAGGCGATGGCGCGCATCATGTTGCGGATCGAGTTCATGTTTTTGATCTCGACTTTCGTACCATATTGCTCTGCACCTTTCTTGCGCAGGGACACGTTCACGTCCGCACGCAGGGACCCTTCTTCCATATTACCGTCGCTGATACCCAGGTAGCGCACGAGGCGGCGGATTTCCGTTACAAATGCACCGGTTTCTTCAGCAGAACGCAAATCGGGTTCCGAAACCATTTCCACGAGGGGCGTTCCGGCGCGGTTGTAATCGAGCATCGTTTCGGTATGGCTGCCGTCGTGCACCGATTTTCCTGCATCTTCTTCCAAATGGATATGGTGAAAACGGATCGTTTTCTCGGCGAATTTGCCGTCGTGTTTGAACGAAATATGCACGCCGCCCTGCTCGCAGATCGGTTTTTTGTCCTGCGAGATCTGGTAACCTTTCGGAAGGTCGGGGTAAAAGTAATTTTTGCGGTCGAAAATCGTCCTTTTACTGATTGAACACCCGCAGGCAATGCCGAGGCGGATGGCGTATTCGACTGCTTTTTTATTGACTTTGGGCAAAGTCCCCGGCAATGCGATCGTCAGCGGACCGATATTGGTGTTGGGCTCTGTGCCGAAAATGTTAAAATCTCGGGTAAACAGCTTGGATTCCGTCAGAAGCTGGCAATGTACTTCGAGCCCGATTACGGTTTCATAAGCGGCCAGAAGTTCATCGGTAACGTCAGCGGGGTGAATTGCAGTTTGACTCATATTATATTCTAATGCTTTCGCAAAGATACAAATACGGGCCGTCCATAGCATGAACGACCCGTATTTTATGGTATATAGCCGGTTTTGCCGGGGATCAGAGTGAGTTGATCCAGTTGGCGATTACGACAATGTCAGCTTTTGGAACGTGTGCCAACGGCGCCATCGGAGGGTAACCAGGCCAGTGTTCCGGTTTTGGGTTGTGAACCAGTTCTACGATCTGGTCCGGGGTATATTTTTTCTTCGCTACTTCTGAATAAGCAGGGCCGATTACCTTGTCGTAAGCCTGGTGGCATGCGAAGCAAGCGTGTTTGTTCAGCAATGCAGAAACTTCCGCAGGAACGGGTTTGCGTTTTGGTGCCGCAGTGGTAGCTGCTGTTGCGGGTGCATCAGCTGCCGCGGTGGTATCGCCTGCTGCTGCCGGTTTTGCGGCAGGAGTTGCAGGTTTCGCTGCTGCTTCGGCTTGTGCTTTCTCAGCGGCTGCTTTTCTGTCGCTTTGCAGCTTCACAAGGGCCGCTTCTTCACGGGCTTTGCTGCCTGAGCCGTACCATTGGTCATATTTGTCACGGTTTTCTTTGGACGAACAACCGATGAAGAAAGAAACTGCCAGGGCCATCAGGGCCAAAGAAGCGCTTTTTTTGAGTGTCATTGTGTTAATTTTTAAGAATTTTCGCCAGATTAAGGTTGCGATACCAAATCGACCACGAAGAAAGCAAGTTTGCGTTAGATTTCCGTCATGCGCCGAACAGAAATTCGGACGATTCTTGAAAACACCGAATTCTATTCGCTTGTCCGACAATCCCTTATCCATAAGAGGTAATAACCAAATTCAGGAAAATTTCTTGTTTATTTGTCTGTAATTGTTGCGATTAATGCAAAATGTCTTTACTTTTGCACTCCTATTTGTAAAACGATGTAAAGCAATGGCTAAGAAAGGTAATAGAGTACAGGTCATTTTGGAATGCACTGAACAGAAAGAAAGCGGTGTTCCAGGCATGTCACGTTACGTGACCACAAAAAATCGGAAGAATACGCCAGGCCGTATGGAATTGAAGAAATTCAACTCTTTCCTGAGACGTTACACAGTCCACAAAGAAATTAAGTAAGTTCGTTTTGTTACCCGTTAACTGTCACGTGAAGCTGATCAATAACCGGGTAAGCGCGCAACAGTTAATCACTAACATTATAACTTCTAACTGATATACAGACATGGCAAAGAAAGTAGTTGCTACCCTGAAAAAAGAAGGCGGTAAAGCATTTGCAAAAGTGATCAAAGCCGTAAAATCTCCTAAAACAGGAGCTTATACCTTCAAAGAAGAAATCGTTCCCCTGGACGGCGTTCAGGGTGCATTGAAAAACTAGTCTTCGACTCCGCTCAGACTGACATGAACACGATTTGTCATACTGAGCTAGGCCGAAGGATGATATTGAATTGTAAAAAGTCCCTTTCCGGGACTTTTTTGTTTTATTTTTGAGCCATAAATGTAATCAGCACTATGGGTTTATTTGGCTTTTTTTCAAAGGAGAAAAAAGAAACATTAGATAAGGGCCTCGAAAAAACCAAGGACAGCTTCTTTGGCAAGCTCTCGCGGGCGATCGTGGGTAAAACTACCATCGACGAAGACGTTCTGGACGAGCTCGAAGATATACTGGTCAGCTCTGACGTAGGCGTTGAAACGACCGTGAAGGTCATCAAACGCATCGAGGAACGTGTAGCCCGGGATAAATATGCGTCGACGGCCGAACTCGACAGCATTCTGCGCGACGAAATCGCCGCATTGCTGACCGAGAACAAATCGGTAGACAACCAGGACAGTTTCGAAACCGAGCATTTACCGAAGCCTTACGTGATTATGGTAGTAGGCGTGAACGGGGTAGGTAAAACGACGACGATCGGCAAGCTGGCGCACCAGTTTCACCAGCGCGGCCATAAAGTGGTGCTCGGCGCTGCGGATACTTTCCGCGCAGCGGCCGTGGACCAGCTGAAACTCTGGGGCCAGCGCGTGAATGTACCGGTAATCGACCACGGGATGAATACCGACCCGTCGGCCGTAGCATTCGATGCCCTGAAAAAAGGGACCGAAACCGGCGCGGATGTGATCATTATCGACACTGCCGGCCGCTTGCATACCAAAGTGAACCTGATGAACGAGCTTTCGAAGATCAAGCGCGTGATGCAGAAGATCATCCCCGATGCACCGCATGAAGTATTGCTTGTGCTCGACGGCAGTACCGGGCAGAATGCCGTGATCCAGGCACGCGAGTTCACGAAAGTGACCGACATTACCGCATTGGCCATCACCAAGCTCGACGGAACCGCAAAGGGCGGCGTCGTGATCGGTATTTCGGACGAATTCAAAATCCCGGTCAAATACATCGGCGTAGGTGAGAAGATGGACGACTTGCAGGTCTTCGACCGCGCGGAATTTGTGGATTCGTTGTTTAAGAAAATAGGATAACGGCCGCTGGTAGGGTTAAGTAACCGTTTGCCTATTGCTGTTCTTGATAAGATTTAAAAAAGGTATCTTGATGACGATTCTTGTCTCAGGATACCTTTTCTCATGGAAACGCTGATTGTATTTCTGATCGTTTTTGTGCCTTTCGGCTGGTTTATGTGGACGACACTCCGGTTTACCAGGGATACGATTGGGGAGAATTCACCGGTTAAGGTCAACAGGATTTACTACGTTACGCAATGGCAGTACTTTGTCAATTTCAATAACCTGCTGCTGTATTTTATGATGGGAATGGGCGTGATCCTGCTAAGACTGTCGTTCACCATGTACGTTTCGTATGCGGAATCCAATCCATTGCTGGCGCGTTTTGTGGTGTTTTTTCTCGCAGCGGAACTGCTCGTGTTGTCGTTATACCTGATCGCCATTGACATAAATCACTGGAAATATATACAGGGGGTTGTGATTGAAACAATACCGGAAGAGCACGCATTGGAGTTGACTTTTACGGATGTAGCTTATCGGGTTAGTCCAGGCGACATTGTGAGGGCCGCAATTATTTCAAATGGCAATCGTACTCACATCGGGTATGCTATCTATTATTTTTCAAACGGCGACTACTTTATTATTCCGGATGGAATGCCGGGTAGTTGGGTGATTCGTGAGTATTTCAAGGATATTCCACTCAAACATATCCGACAGCGTTTTCCTTTCATCCGATAGTACTTCCTATTCATTTTTTTACGAACTTTGCACCCCATTTCGCCGTTCATTATCAGTCACTTTGACGCAGAATGCCGGTTAATCAATTCAAAGCATACAGCTTACGGCTTAAAGCCTGGGGCCAATTTCAATGAAAACCAAGGGAATAGTTAAGAATAAGGTCAATATCGTGACGCTGGGTTGTTCCAAGAACCTGGTAGACTCGGAGGTGCTGTACACGCAGCTTAAAGGCAACGGCTTCGCGGTGGATCATGAGTCGAAGAAAGACGATTCGCAGATTGTCGTGATCAATACCTGCGGGTTTATCGACAATGCGAAGGAGGAGTCGATCAACACCATTTTGCGCTATGCCGACGCGAAAGCGGCCGGAATGGTGGATAAAGTGTATGTGACAGGTTGCCTCTCGCACCGGTACAAGGATGAACTGGCGGTTGAAATACCCACAGTCGACGCCTGGTTTGGAACTAACGAGCTGCCCCGCCTGCTCAAAACCCTCAAAGCCGATTATAAGCATGAACTCGTAGGCGAGCGCCTGCTCACCACGCCTGCGCATTACGCGTACCTGAAAATCGCGGAAGGCTGCGACCGCCCGTGCTCGTTCTGCGCGATCCCGCTCATGCGCGGGGGCCACGTTTCGAGGCCGATCGACGAGTTGGTGAAAGAAGCCAAATCGCTTGCCAAACGCGGTACCAAGGAGCTGATCCTCATCGCCCAGGACCTGACCTACTACGGCCTGGATATTTACAAAAAAAGAAACCTTTCGGACCTGCTCCGCAACCTTTCCGACGTGGAAGGTATCGACTGGATCCGTTTGCAATACGCGTATCCGGCGGGTTTCCCGATGGATATCCTCGATGTGATGAACGAGCGCAGCAACATCGCCAAATACCTCGATATGCCGCTGCAATCGGGTTCTACGGAAATGCTGAAACTGATGCGTCGCGGCATTACCCGTGAAAAAACCGAAGCGCTCATCCACTCGATCCGCGACAAAGTGCCCGATATCGCATTGCGCACAACATTGATCGTGGGCCACCCGGGAGAAACCGAAGCGCTGTTCGATGAAACTTACGAATTCGTAGAAAAAATGCGTTTCGACCGTTTAGGTGCATTCCAGTACTCGCATGAGGACAATACGCATTCGTTCACCATGGAAGACGACATCGATCCGGAAGTGAAGCAGGAGCGCGCCGATGCTGTCATGGAGTTGCAGCAAGGTATTTCAGCGGAACTGAACCAGGAGAAAATCGGGAAGACTTTCAAGGTCCTTTTTGACCGGAAGGAGGGAGGCTACTTCATCGGCCGTACCGAGTACGACTCGCCGGAGGTTGATAATGAGGTGCTTGTGCCCGCCAGCCAGTATGTGCGTCTGGGCGATTTTGCCGAAGTGAAAATAACTTCGGCGGAAGAATTTGACCTCTACGGCGAAGTGATTTCCTGATGCGATTTCCGGCAAATGGCGTCTTTGCCTAAATTTGCCGATCATTTGAAAAAGAACAATTCTTAAAAAAGCATGTTACAACGTATTCAAACTATCTTCCTGGCAATGGTCGTCATCGGAATGGGTATTTTCCTGGCATTTCCGATCTGGTCGAAAGTAGCATTAGCAGGAGGACAAAGTGCCGATCTGACGGCCCTGAGGCTGCATCACCAGATCAACGAAGTGCAATCCAATGTTCAGCCGGTATATTACCTCGTGGCGTTGGCGATTTTAACTGCCGGTGTGGCTGCCTATGCGATTTTACAATTCAAAAACCGCATCCTGCAATCGGCCCTGTGTGCGGTGAACTCGATATTGATGACCGTGACGATGGGTTTGGTGATCTATTTCACTTTCTACAAAACAGCCAAACTTTTCGATCCTGAATTGACGGGAAAATACGATATCGGTTTTTACGGACTGGTAGGCGCGATGCTCGCCAATGTTTTCGCCAACCGTTTCATCCGCAAGGACGAGCGCGAAGTACAGCAATCGAAGCGATTCAGATAGTATAGTATGTCACGCTGAGCGGAGTCGAAGCGCAGTAATAGTACCGCGCTTCGACTCCGCTCAGCGTGACAACTGGGCTACACCAGCCCCTCACGAAGCAAATCGTGCAAATGCACGAAACCCAGCGCCTTACCTTCTTCTACCACCACCACTTGTGTAATGCTCTTCGACTGCATTACTTCCAGCGCATTCACCGCATATTCATCCGGAGAAACCGTAATCGGTGATTGGGTCATAATATCCTTCGCATGAAGATCCAGCAGCCCGGCGGCTCCATAAGTTTTTAGCATTCTCCGAAGGTCGCCGTCCGTGATAATACCAGCCATTTGACCATCAGGCCTGTTCACCGCCGTTGCGCCAAGGCGTTTGGAAGTCATTTCCAGAATTACCTCCTGCAATGTAGCTTCCTCACTGACTGTGGGCAATGCATTATGGGGGTAAATATCGCATACTTTCAAGTAAAGCCGCTTGCCGAGTGACCCGCCCGGGTGGTACCGTGCGAAATCGTCGTGCGTGAAGCCGCGCGCTTCGAGCAGGCATATGGCGAGTGCGTCGCCCAGTGCCATGGTTACCGATGTGCTTGTCGTAGGCGCAAGGTTGAGCGGGTCCGCCTCCGCGGGGGCGTGTGCGTGCAGGGTGAGAATGCAGTTTTTGGCCAGGTAGGAATCCTTATTGCTCACCATGGCGATCATTTGTACGCCCGTCCGCTTGAGCAGTGGAACGAGCACTTTGATCTCCGGCGTATCGCCGCTTTTGGAGATCACGATCACCACGTCGTTGTCCTGGATCATGCCCAAATCGCCGTGAATGGCATCGGCGGCGTGCATAAAAAGTGCAGGCGTTCCGGTGGAGTTCAGCGTGGCCACAATCTTCTGTCCTACAATGGCGCTTTTGCCTACGCCAGAGACCACAACGCGCCCTCCGGAATGCAAAATGGCATATACGCATTTTTCAAATTCATCATCAATCAATTCAATCAGATTACGTACAGCTTCTGCTTCCTGACGTAATACTTCTTTTGCGGTTGACTGAATATTTTTTATTAATTTCAAATCTGAAACACAGTTTAGAGAGACAAAAACGTCATTATTTATTTCAAAGCGCAAAGATAGGGAAGTTTGGAATAACCATTTTGTGAACAGAGTATGGTACAGCAGGTTGATAAAGTCGTGACCGACACATTAAAAGGGAAGCTTAAAGAAATATTTGGATACAGTCAATTCCGCGGAGATCAGGAAGTTATCATACAAAATATCCTTTTAGGTAAAAATACATTCGTCATCATGCCCACGGGCGCAGGTAAGTCACTCTGCTACCAGCTTCCTGCCCTCGTCAGCGACGGACTGACGATCGTGATTTCCCCGCTGATCGCCTTGATGAAAAACCAGGTCGACCAGCTTACTGCGTTCGGTATCAATGCCCAATTCCTGAATTCCACGCTGACCAAAGCCGAAATGACGCGTGTTAAAACCGACGCGCTCGACGGAAGCCTCAAACTGCTTTATATTGCTCCTGAATCGCTCACAAAAGAAGATAATCTCGATTTTCTAAAAAAGGTAAAAATCTCGTTCGTAGCCATCGACGAGGCGCATTGTATTTCGGAATGGGGCCACGATTTCCGTCCCGAATACCGCCGCATTTACGGAATTATCGAGAATATCGGCAAGCTGCCCATTATCGCGCTTACCGCCACGGCGACTCCGAAAGTGCAGCAGGATATCCGTAAAAACCTGCAAATGGAGGAGGCCGAAACGTTTAAATCTTCTTTTAACCGTAAAAACCTCTACTACGAAATCCGTCCAAAAAAGGATATTAAGAAGCAGCTCATCCGCTATATCCGCAACAACAAAGGCAAATCGGGCATCGTGTATTGCCTGAGCCGGAAGACGGTGGAAGAAGTAGCGGAGCTTTTGAATGTCAACGACGTACGTGCATTACCGTACCATGCCGGCCTCGATGCCAATACGCGTATGGCGAACCAGGATGCGTTCCTGAACGAGGAATGTGACGTGATCGTGGCGACGATCGCATTCGGGATGGGGATCGATAAGCCGGATGTGCGTTTTGTGATCCACTATGACGTGCCCAAGTCGCTGGAAGGCTATTACCAGGAAACAGGCCGTGCCGGTCGCGACGGGCTAGAAGGTAACTGTCTGATGTTTTACAGCTACGACGACATCCAGAAGCTCGAAAAGTTCAACAAGGACAAAACTGTTACCGAACGCGACAATGCCCGCCATTTGCTGAACGAGATGGTGGCCTATTCGACGCTGGGCGTGTGCCGCCGCCGGCAACTGCTGAGCTATTTCGGGGAATATCTTGAAAAGGACTGCGGCTACTGCGACAACTGTAACAAACATACTGAAAAGATCAAAGTTCAGGACGACGTTATCCTGATCCTCAAATCGGTAGCGTTGACCGAGCAGCGTTTCGATGCAGATCACATTGCGGATTTGCTGACCTCCACCGATAACCAATACGTAAAAAGTTACGAGCACGACCAGCTGGAAGTGTTTGGTAAAGGATTGGAGCTGAATGAGTCACGCGATTACTGGGTGTCGGCCATCCGCCAGCTGGTGATCCTGAACTACCTCGAAAAGGACATCGAGAATTACGGCGTGATCAGGCTCGGCGAAAAAGGCGCCAAGTACCTGAACGACCCTTATCCGATCACGCTCCAAAAGGACCACAACTTCGATGAGGAGGAAGTGAAGCCGGAGGACGACGATAAGGAAGCCGTGAACGGAAATGGCAGCGCTCACGCCTACGACGAGGCATTGCTCGGAATGCTCAAAGCATTGCGCAAAAAGGTGGCGAAGGAGAAAAACCTGCCGCCGTACGTGATCTTCCAGGACCCGTCGATGGAAGAAATGGCCACAACTTACCCTACTACCCAGCAGGAAATGGCGCAGATCAACGGCGTCGGAATGGGTAAGGTACAGAAGTTCGGCCGGCCGTTTATCGAACTCATTTCCCGCTATGTGGAGGAAAACGAGATCGAGACGGCGAAAGACGTGGTGATCAAGTCCACGGTTAATAAATCGAAAATCAAGATTTTCATCATCCAGCAGGTCGACAGGAAGGTAAGCCTCGACGAGATTGCCGAAGTGAAGGACCTGGCGCTGGCCGATGTGATCGAGGAAGTAGAACACATTTGCTACTCCGGTACGAAGCTCAACCTGGATTATTACATCAACCAGGTGATCGACCGCGAGCGGCAGCAGGATATTTACGATTATTTCATGACCGCCGAAACCGACAATATCGCCACTGCGCTGAACGAATTCGAGGGCGAGGAAGTCAGTGAAGAAGAATTGCGGCTGATGCGGATCAAGTTTTTGTCGGAACTAGCCAACTAGCACCCCCGGAGTACTTGCCGGACAATCAGTATTTTTTGAATATTTAAAACCAGTTATGAACATACTCATCTTGGGATCGGGCGGAAGAGAGCACGCTTTTGCCTGGAAAATAGCCCAAAGCCCTCTTTGCGACACCTTATTTATGGCTCCCGGAAACGCCGGGACGGCGGGCATAGCAACGAACCTATCCATTTCTTACAACGATTTTGACTCCATTGCCAACGCGGTAATTGAAAATAACATCGAACTCGTGATCGTAGGCCCCGAAGAACCGCTGGTAAATGGGGTTGTCGATTATTTCAATGCACGGGAAGACCTTTCGAAAGTGCGGATTATCGGCCCCGACAAAGCGGGTGCGCAACTGGAAGGAAGCAAGGACTTCTCGAAGCAGTTTATGGATAAATACGGCATTCCAACCGCCGCTTCGCGCACATTTACCGCCGAAGACCTGGAAGCGGGTTTGGAATACATTGAAAACCATTCGCTGCCGATCGTATTGAAAGCCGACGGCCTCGCTGCCGGCAAAGGCGTGATCATCGCCGAGAAGCATTCCGATGCCACTCAGGCGTTCCGGGAGATGTTGCTGGACGGCAAATTCGGCAAGGCTGGTAACAAAGTCGTGATCGAACAATTCCTGAAAGGGATAGAATTGTCGGTTTTTGTGCTTACTGATGGTGAGCATTATAAAATCCTTCCCGAAGCGAAGGATTACAAGCGTATCGGCGAGAACGATACGGGCCTGAACACGGGCGGAATGGGCGCAGTATCGCCCGTCGTGTTTGCGGACGCGAATTTTATCAGAAAGGTGGAAGAAAAGGTGGTGAAACCTACCTTGTTCGGCCTTCAGAGTGAAGGAATCAAATATGTAGGCTTTATATTCATCGGTCTGATGAACATCAAAGGAGAGCCTTACGTGATTGAATACAACGTCCGGATGGGCGATCCCGAAACCGAAGTAGTAATCCCGCGTATCCAGTCGGACTTTGCGATGCTCATGGCATCGACGGCCAAAGGTACCCTGCAAGATTTCGATTTGCAGATCTCGCCGCAGGTGGCCGTAACGACAGTGGTGGTTTCGGGTGGTTATCCCGAAGATTACGAAAAAGGAAAAGTGATTTCGGGAACAGACAAAGTGGAAGATGTGCATGTGTTCCATGCAGGAACCACTTTTAATGCAAACGCCGAAGTCGTGACGAACGGAGGACGGGTAATGGCCCTCACAGGCCTGGCCAATTCCCTCGAAAACGCAGTGCACAAGTCACAGCGGGCTGCACAGGCAGTGCAATACGAAGGAAAGTATTTCCGGCACGATATTGGCGTGGATTTAATTCGTTATAACGATTGATGAAGCGGAGTAATTATGGGATGTGGATCATGTTCATCCGGGGGCTGCGGTACTAACGGTACGGCCGTCGCGGGATGTGGAAGTAAAGGAAACTGCGGAACAGGCGGATGCAATAAAATGAATGTTTTCGATTGGCTTAGTCACATGGACGTGCCGTCGGGACAACGTTTTGATGTCATCGAAGTCAAGTTCAAAGGAGGCAGAAAGGAATATTTCCGGAATATAAACCAGCTGGAATTTATCACAGGCGACTATGTGGTGTGTGAAATGGCTTCCGGCCAGCATATTGGAACGGTATCGTTGCAGGGAGAGCTCGTGCGCCTTCAAATGAAGCGCAAGAACGTCCAGATGAACGACGACCTGCACGTGATCTACCGCATCGCGTCGGAGAAAGATCTCGACAAGTTCACGCAGGCGATGGCGCGCGAAATGCCTACGCTCTACCGCACCCGCGAGATTATCCGGGAGATGAAGCTGAATATGAAGCTTTCGGATGTGGAATACCAGTCGGACAATACCAAAACGACATTCTACTACTCGTCGGAAGAGCGCGTGGATTTCCGGGAGCTGATCAAAATGCTGGCTTCGGAGTTCAAGGTGCGTATTGAAATGCGGCAGATTAGCCTGCGGCAGGAAGCAAGCCGCCTCGGCGGATTAGGCTCCTGCGGACGCGAACTTTGCTGCTCGACCTGGCTCACCGATTTCAAGAATATTTCAACTGCCGCGGCGCGATATCAAAACCTTTCGTTGAATCCGGCGAAACTGTCGGGCCAATGCGGAAGGCTGAAATGCTGCCTGAACTACGAGTTGGAAACCTACATCGACGCCTTGCGGGATATCCCGACGGTGGATGCGCCCCTGAAAACCAAGAAGGGCGTGGCCACCTTGCAGAAGACGGATATCTTCAAGAAAATCATGTGGTTCGGGTTTGATAAGGATACGAACTGGTATCCCGTTCCTATCGACAAGGTTTTGGAAATCATCGAGTTGAATAAAAAGGATATTATCCCTGAATCACTCGAAATCCTGACGCCGGAACCTGAAAAAGGTGTCGACAAAGTACCGGGCAAGCTCAACAGCGACCTGGAAAACCTCGACAAGAAATACAGCGACGAGCAGAAGAAAAAGAAAAAGAAGAAGAACCGCTCGGGCAAAAACCGCGGAAACGGGGGCGCTGAAAACAGCGGTGCCGAGAATGCGGGCAATGAGGCTGGAAACGGTAACCCTGCTGAAAATGCGGGCAATGCACCTCAGAACAAGGGTAATAATCAGGGCCAGCGAAACCGGGGTAATAACCAGGGGGGCGAGGCCAGAAACCGGGGTAACAACCAGGGAGAGGAGCGTCAGAACCGCAATAATAACCAGGGCGAAGGGCCGAGGAACAAAGGCGGCAACGCTGGGGAGGAACCTCGCGAAAAAGGGGGTAATCCGGGTGAAGAGCCGCGTAACAAAGGCAATAACCCGAACGAAGGCCAGCGGAATCGCGGTAACAACCAGGGTAACGAACCCAGAAACAAAGGCAACAATAATCCCGGCGGAGAACCGCGGAACAAAGGCAATAATCCCGAAGGAAACAGAAATAATAACGAAGGGAACCGGAATAGCCGGAATCGTAACAGAGGGCCGAAACCCTCCGGCGGACCCAAACCCGACGGAACGCCGCGCGACGGAGCGCCGTCCCAAGGCGAAAACAACGGGTAACCCAGTTCCCAACGAATCCAGACGGGCCAGCTCATTCAAAGGCTGGCCCGTTTTTTACCCATACCATCTGTGAAAGAACACGTTGAAAAGCTTTACACGCTGAGCCGCAAACCTTCGCGCAGGATTATCGGGCTGATGTCGGGTACTTCGCTCGACGGGCTGGATGTGGCACTTTGCCGCGCGGAAGGCAGCGGGCCTGAAACGCATTTGAAAGTAGAGCACTTCAAAACGGTGCCCTATGAGGACGGTTTCAGGAATGCTGTGCGTGAGATTTTTGCCAAAAGGCAGATCGATTTTCAACAATTGGTATTGCTCAATCCTTTCATAGGCCTCACGCACGGGCAGATGATCCTGGACTGTCTGGCCGAATGGGGTATTCACGCATCGGAGATAGACCTGATCGCGAGCCATGGGCAGACCGTTTTCCATGCCCCGCAAAAGCAGCACGGCGTAGCGGGTTTTCCGAATGCGACATTACAGATCGGCGACGGCGACCATATTGCCGTCAAAACCGGTATCCTAACCCTGAGCGATTTCAGGCAAAAACATATTGCAGCAGGTGGCGAAGGCGCGCCACTGGCTGTGTACGGCGATTATTTTTTGTTTTCCCAAAAAGACGAGAACCGGATATTGCTGAACATGGGCGGCATTGCCAACTTTACTTTCCTGCCGGGTGACCTCGATGCCTCACTGGTTTTCACGACAGATACCGGCCCGGGAAATACACTGATCGACGCATTCACGCGCCTGCATTTCGGAAAGCCATTTGACGAAAATGGCGGCATTGCAGCCAGTGGAAACGTCGACGAGGCATTGCTGACTGCGCTGAAAGACACATCGTTTTTTGAGCTACCCTTTCCAAAAACCACTGGCCCGGAAGTATTCAGCGTCGATTATGTGGAGCGCGCCATGCAGCTTTCAGGCCGGAATGTGATTGACCCGAAAGACCTCATTGCCACATTGACCCGGTTCAGCGCGGAGACAATCTCGGAAGCGATTCGCAACGCCATGCCTTCCGGGGAAGTATTTGAGGTGTATGCAAGCGGCGGCGGGGCGCATAATCCGGTGCTGATGGGCGCGATAGGCAGGTTATTGGGCCAAAATATTCGTCTGATCGATGAACTGGGCGTGTCGGGCGATGCGAAAGAGGCGGTACTGTTCGCGGTGCTCGCCAATGAGGCCGTGGCAGGCGAAGCCGTATATTTCGGCGAAAAGAAAGGCGTCCCGGGCGTTTCGATGGGGAAAATATCCTTCCCCGGTTAAGTAAGGAAAAAGTATTAGCATATATGTACGACATTACCATCATAGGCGGCGGCATTGTAGGCCTCGCGACTGCCCTCCGGATCAAGGAGCAGAAACCGGCATTGAAAGTGCTGCTGCTCGAAAAGGAAAACGAAGTAGCCAAGCATCAGACAGGTCATAACAGCGGCGTGATCCACTCGGGATTGTATTACAAACCGGGCAGCCTGAAAGCGACCAACTGCATTCGCGGCTACCAGATGCTCATTGATTTCTGCGAGAAGGAAGGCGTAGCTTACGATTTGTGCGGGAAAATAGTGGTAGCCACTACCGAAGAGCAGCGCCCGTTGCTGCGTAACCTTTTCGAACGCGGAAACCAGAATGGGTTGACGCAGAACCGCATGATCTCGGAGGGCGAAATGAAGGAAATCGAGCCGCATGTGAAAGGGCTGGAAGGCATTTGGGTGCCCTATACCGGTATTATCGATTATAAAACGGTTTGCGAGAAATATGCGGAGAACTTCCGGAAACTGGACGGCGAAGTACGCTTCGGCGAGAAGGTAACCGACGTAAAGAACCGCAATACGCATTCGGAAGTGGTGACAGCTACCGGGAAGGTATTTGAAACCAAACTCGTCGTGAACTGCGCGGGGTTGTATTCCGACAAAGTAGCCCAGCTTACGCAGCCCGAGAATATCAACGTTCGCATTATCCCTTTCCGCGGCGAGTATTACAAGATCCGCCCGGAGAAACATTACCTGGTCAAAAACCTCATTTACCCGGTTCCTGATCCGAACTTCCCCTTCCTGGGCGTGCATTTCACGCGCATGATCGAAGGCGGTATCGAAGCGGGCCCGAATGCGGTTTTTGCATTCAAAAGGGAGGGTTACAAGAAACTGGACATCAATGTACCTGAAATGCTGGAATCGCTTTCCTGGCCGGGTTTCCAGAAGGTGGCGATGAAGTACTGGCGTACGGGCCTGGGCGAGTATTACCGCTCATTCTCCAAAGCGGCATTTACCAAAGCGTTGCAAGGCCTCATCCCCGAAATTCAGAGCGACGACCTCATTCCCGGAGGCTCGGGCGTACGCGCGCAGGCGTGCGACTACGACGGTGGTTTGCTGGACGATTTCTCGATCATTGAAAACAAAACGGCCATCAATGTCTGCAATGCGCCCTCGCCCGCTGCGACATCGTCGCTTTCCATCGGGCAGACGGTTTCGGAAAAAGTGCTGTCGAGGTTTTAGCATTGATTTACCCATAAACGAAAAGAGGCCATCCCGCAACGGAATGGCCTCTTTTCATTTGTGCTTTGCTTACTACGCCTTCTTAGCTTGCGCCATACCGAAAGTCACGAGGTGAATCAGGGCGAAAATCATGGAGAAGTAGTAAATGCCTGTGTCGGCACCGTCGGTTTGTACGTGGTGGGCGTATGCTATTACTGCCAGCAGTACAGCCAGTGCGATGCCTACCAATCCTACCGTTTTACTACCAGCCGCAATAGCCGCCGGCAATTTGTTCGACAGGAAGCTGTTTTTGATTCCATAGTACAAATACACATCGAAACCGATGATCATCCATACGAACAGACGGATCCAGGTATCGAGTGGCAGGAACGCCATCATGAAGAAACACGTGAAAATACCGAGGATCGGAACGAGCGGCACCAGCGGTGTTTTGAATGCACGCGGTGCATCCGGCATTTGCTTGCGCATCACGATGATACCGATACAAACGAGGATAAACGCGAACAAGGTACCGATACTGGTCATTTCACCCACGACGCGCGCAGGTACGAATGCCGCAAAAAGGCTTACAAATACCAGGAACATGGTGTTGTTCTTCACCGGCGTCTGGAATTTAGGGTGTACCGCCGAGAATACGCGCGGCAGCAAGCCATCCTTGCTCATGCTGAAAAACACACGGCTCTGGCCCAAAAGCATGACCAGGATTACGGAAGCGTAACCTGCAAGGATCGCCACGATGATCGCGCGGTTCAACCAGGGGTAATCCGGGTGAATGGCGCCGCTGGCGTCAGGAGTACCCATCGATTCGATCGCCACCGCAACCGGTGCGATACCGTCCTGGCCTTTGAAGGTGGTGTAGTTGGTTACACCGGTCATGACGTGTGCAAAAAGAATATATAGAATGGTACAAATTACCAATGAGCCGAGGATACCGATCGGCATGTCTTTCTTGGGGTTCTTGGCTTCTTGCGCCGCGGTACTTACGGCATCGAAACCAATATAGGCAAAGAACACGATCGCGGCGGCCCGTATGATCCCGCTGAAACCGTATTCACCGAATTTGCCCGTATTGTCGGGAATATAAGGTACGTAGTTAGATTCGTTGATGTATTTCCAGCCCAGGACGATGAAGATGATCACAACGGCTACTTTCAAGCCTACGATGATGCCGTTCACGGTTGCACTTTCCTGGGTTCCTTTCATGAGGAGCAAGCTCATCAGGATTACGATGAAAATAGCGGGGAGGTTGATCACACCGCCGTCCCACGGACCTACCGTCAGGGCCGCGGGTAAATGCACGTCAAACCCCTCGCAGAACTTGACTAAATACCGGCTCCAGCTGATACTTACCGTGGCGGCACCTACCGCATATTCCAATACAAGGTCCCAGCCGATGATCCATGCGATGAACTCGCCCATGGTGGCGTAGGAATAGGTGTAAGCGCTACCCGCAACCGGGATCATGGATGCGAATTCGGCATAGCAAAGACCGGCGAATGCACAGCCCAATGCCGCTACGATAAAGGAGATGGTGATTGCAGGACCAGCCTGGTTGGCAGCCGCTCCACCCGTAATGGAGAAAAGTCCCGCGCCGATGATCGCACCGATTCCCAGTGCCACCAGGCTTCCGGGGCCCAGCGTGCGTTTCAGCTGGTTACCTTCTCCGGTAGATTCGTGTAATAGTTTTTCAAGTGGTTTCTTAATCCAGAGTTGACTTGCCATATATTAGGTTCGTTGTTGTAGAAATGATGGTCTGATAAAGCTAAAAGAAAATTTGCTAACTACGTATAGACACCAAAGAAAAAGAGGGTAAGTGCAAAACTTACCCTCTTTTATTCTTTTATTTTAAGCCTTCGCTTTTTTGGTAGCCGCCACCGTAGCGTCCGCCGCTACCGCCGGTGCCGGCTCATTCTGCTTGGAACGTTGCAGGAGGTCGACCACGATCGGCGCCGCAACGAAGAGTGAAGAATAGGTACCCACGATTACCCCGAGCAACATACAGAAGGTAAACCCGCGGATAACCGCTCCACCAAAGATCATCAGAACGATCAACACGAGGATTACCGAGATACCGGTTACAGCCGTACGGCTCAAAGTACTGTTCAACGCATTGTTGATAACGGTCGACAGATTTTGTCCGCGTGACTTTTCGTCGGCGAGGTAATCACGGATACGGTCATAAATTACGACGGTGTCGTTCATCGAGTAACCGATCATGGTCAGGATCGCACCGATGAATGCCTGGTCGATATCGAGCGACCATGGCAACCAGCCGTTGAACAACGAGAAGATCGCGAGGATGATCACCACGTCGTGCGCGAGTGACATGACCGCACCGTACGAGAATGCTACGCGTTTGAAACGGATAAGGATGTACACGAAGTTAGCTGCCAATGCCAGCAATACCGCGTAAACCGCGCTCCATAAGGTGTCTTTCGCCATGGTAGGGCCAACCTTGTTCGAGCTAACGATCTTGGCAGGGTTATTGGCGATTTTCTTGGTCGCTTCCAGGATTTTCAATTCCGCTTTCTGGTCGGCTTCCGGGGTAGTGTCTTCAATCAGGTAAGCAGTAGTGATTTTTACCTGATCCTGTCCACCGAAAGTTTTCACCTCGGTAGTAGAGCCGAGTACTTCGTCCATATTGGTACGAAGCGCATCCGCATCCACATTGTTTTCAAAACGAACCACGTAAGAACGGCCACCTTTGAAATCGATACCCAGACCGAAACCTTTGAAGATGAAAGAACCTACACCGATGGCGATGATGATCGCCGAAATGATATAGAAACGACGGCGTTGCGATACAAAGTCGAAATGGTTATCCTGGAACCAGCCTTTGGTCAGGGTGTTCGTAAATGCGAAAGTCTTACCGTTTTTAAGCTTTTGCTCAAGCAGCAAACGGGTAATGAAGATCGCACTGAAAAGAGAAGTCAAAAGACCCAAAACAAGGGTTGTTGCAAAACCTAATACCAGACCTGTACCGAATGTGTAAAGGATGATACCGGTCAAAAGCGTGGTAACGTTGGAGTCGATAATGGCGGTCAATGAATGCTTGAAACCGTCACGGATCGATTGCGCAAATGGTTTTCCTTCTGCCAGTTCAGCCTTGATACTCTCGTAGATAAGTACGTTGGCATCCACCGCCATACCGATCGAGAGGACAATACCCGCGATACCTGAGAGCGTCAGTACGGCTCCGAGGGAAGCCATTACGCCCAACAGGAAGAACAGGTTGATCAAAAGCGCGATGTCGGCGATCCAGCCGGCCTGGTTGTAGTAAGCGATCATGAACACGAGTACGATCAAAAGACCTACTGCCGATGACCACAGACCGTCGTTGATAGCTTCTGCACCCAATGAAGAACCTACAACAGCTTCTTCTACAATGTGAGTAGGAGCAGGGAGTTTACCGGCCTTCAATACGTTGGCCATATCTTTGGTTTCTTCTACTGTGAAGCTACCGGTGATGCTTGAGTTACCATTTGGAATCTCTCCTTGTACGGTTGGAGCCGTGTAAACCAGGTTATCGATGATGATCGCTACCGGGCGCCCAACGCTGCGGGCAGTCAGTGAGCGCCATTTGCGGGCACCTTCACCGTTCATTTGCATGGTTACTTCCGGACGGCCACGGTCGTCGTAATCGTGGTTCGCATTCACGATCACGTCGCCTTCCATAGCAGCTTCGCCATTAGCTTTCTTAATGAAGTACAAAGGCAAAATCAGCTGGTTACCACCTGCCTCGGTGCCTTTGCGGTCCCACATGAACACGAGGTCGGAAGGGAAAAGCGAGCGTACTTCCGGGCGGCGCAGGATTTCGCTGGCGCGCGCGGTGTCTTTCAGGTATACGCCAAGGCCCTGTGGCATTGGTACGAAAAGGCTGGTCAATGCAGCGCTTTGTGCCGCCAATGCAGCGGAGTCAGTAGCAGTAGAGTCCGCCTTCTTCTCCAACTGGGCAGCCAGGCCGCCTTCTGCTGATTTTTTAGTGGTATCGGTCGCAACTGCAGCGCCAGCCGGTGCCGCAGTTTTCTTAGCCGCTTTTTCAATTTCAGCTTGCTGGGTCAGGTAGCGGCCGAGGCCTTCAAGACCTGCGCCTAATTCCTGGGTCAGGTATACCTCTGCAAATTCCAGTTTCGCAGCACCTGAAAGCAGGCGGCGAACACGCTCAGGGTTATCCACACCCGGAAGCTCCACCAAAACGCGGTTCTGGCCTGGAAGGCGCTGGATGTTCGGGTTAGTTACCCCGAATTTGTCGATACGAGCCTGGGTGATCTGGAATGCGCGGTCGATAGAACCGTCGATTTCCGTTTTCAGCATTTTGATCACGTCCGAATCCGACGAGTTGCTGTTGATCTTGCCACGGTTGGCGCTGGTTGCGAATACCGAAGCAAGGCTGGTGTTTGGAGCAGCTTCTTTATAAGCGCTTACAAAACGGTTGATAAATGTGCTGTTGTTGGCCGATTTATCTTCACCTGCTTTTTTCAATGCATTCTGGAATGCCGCGCTGCGGGCGTTACCGCCAGCCATTCCCTTGAGGATGTCGGCAGGAGCTACTTCCAGTACTACGTGCATACCACCTTGCAAGTCAAGGCCGAGGTTCAGTTCGCGCTCGGTAACCTCCTGCAAAGTATGGCCGAGGTATACCTCTTCACGCCACAGGGAGTCGATGTAATGCTGTTTTTTGGTCATATCCACCTCTCCTTTCGCGTCGGTCGCATAGGCTAGCGCCTTGCTTTTGAAATTGCGCGACACAAAAGTGAAGGACAGGTTATAGACGCTAATAAGGGCGATGACGATCGTCAACGCGATTATCCCGTTCTTGTTGGTCATTTTGAAATTAAAAATTTAATTGAAATGCTTGAAATACAACTGGAAACCATCCGGCCTAAAAAGTAAATGGCGCGGGCTTTCTGAGAAAATGCGTACATGCGGGCCTGACAGGCCCGCTCACATTACGGAGCGTTGGTGACTATAAACCGGCCGAAAACCCGTTGGAAATGAGAAACCAGGTACACCGGTTCACTGAATGTCGCCGGGGCAATGAGTTTTTTGGCAACAAAATGCCAGACAGGCTGCGGTAAAAAATAAAGGTATTGGTAAAAATCGAAGGAAATGGCGGGTGTGATAACCGCATTCAGGCTAAGCGCGCTTACTTCGGGCTGTTCCGACCGGCCGGATTGTGTATCGGCCTTTTTCGCCAGATCTTTGGCAATTGCCTCCGTCTTGGCTCCTTGAAAAGCGCCCCGATCCGTATGATCCGACCACGACCGTGCTCCCGCCACCGTCAATAACATGACGGCTAGCATTAAGCTGATGGCCTGGTTAATCACTCGTACAGTCTTCACTTTCAGATTCGGGATTTCAATGAAACCGCAAATTTGATTCGAAAAAATCAGAATCGCAAAATAAATTTCCCGCAACACAATATTACTATTCTGCTAATAACTTGTGTTTTCTGTGTTTTTTTGACCGGGAGGGCCATTTTAGGGGATGATGTGTGTAAGGGGATGAGAATCAGGAGGATAAAAGTGGAGAGAAAAATAGGGCGTGAGCGCTAAGCGGATTCGAGGGTAGCATAGCCCAGCGGCACAGCAATACCGTCATCGGAAGCGAGCGTGAATGCGGATGTTCCAGGCGGTAGTTTGAGCGATACGGCGAAGTCGTATTCCACCGGGACGAACCAGCCCAGGAGCCAATTGACCAGCGTGTCGAAGTTTTGGTTGTGCAGGTATTCGTCCAGCCCGGCAGGGTCGGGGACTTCTATGCCGACGTTGATTTGCGGCAAATAGGTGTCCAGGTCGCCTCCCAGCGCGGTATCGGCGCCCAGCAAGGTATCTCCCATGCTGGCGTCGGATTCAAAATGGTATCTCAAACCGAAGATGATTTCAATATCGACGGGTAACCGCAACGCGACGGTCATAATTTCGGCGGCTTTGTCGAGGTTGCCGCGGTTTTCTGAAACGAGGGGAAGGAGCGGCAGGAGTTGAACGAATACGTTTTCGTCGAGGGAGGGGGGCGCCTGCCAGAATGCTTTCAGTTCTTCCAGCAGCCCCGAGTCCTGGCCAAGTTCCCAGGCACATTGTTCCAGGCGCGCCAGGCTCACGCGGTTGAGGAAGAATTCTTGCTCCAATGGCAGGAAAAACAGCCGCGATTGCTGCTCCTTCTCCCGTTGGAGACGGATTTCATCCACCTTCTTTTTGACCGAATTCAAATTGGTGGCCGACGGCAAATGGAAAAGCTGCTCGGGCAGATGGTCGTAAATACCGCTTCGGTTGGAATCGATTACCTGGCCTTTGAAATTACCTATTTCCAGCTCGCGTGTGTTTTCGATATCGCGATGGCTCCGCCGTTTGAAATCGCCCAGCGGTCGAAAGAGGATGTGCCGGGAGGGGATATCGTTTTCGAGCCATGAACTGGCAATAAATTCGGCTTTAAGATCGGGGCGGGGTTCCATTTTCCGGTGATGATTTGTCAGGAATGGTGTATTGGTAGTCAGGAGTGGTCAGTTATTGCCGGAGAGGGTGACTACCTGGATGGGGTACATGCCGGTTGACAGACGGCTTACTTTCAGTTGCAGCAGTTCGCATTCGCGGGCCCAGTCCTCGCTCCCGCGGGCAGGCGAGGCAGGCGTGAGGCCGATCTGCAAGCAGCGTACAAACCCCTGGCCGGGCATTTTGCCGGGCATGAAATGCGGTTTCACCTGCACTTTCCGCAAGCGGTCGCCCAATTCGGCGGTACAGAATGCCCGCATATCTTCCAATGTGACGAGCCGGTTGCGCGTGACGATGTTCTTTCGGAGCTGGTTCACATAATCGCCTTCGTCCGGCTTGGATTTCCCGCCCGACGAGCGCGTGAGCATGACAATTTCCGCCCCGCTCACGCCCGATGCCGCGTACGATTGCAGCCGCGTACCCGCAGGAATACCATTGGCCTGGTCGGCCAGCGTACTCCAATAGGAAATGAACAGCACGTCGGGGTTTTTATCGCCCCGGATCACCAGGAATGGCTGCGCGGTAGTTTCACTGGCTTTTTTGATACCCAGTTTCTGTTCTATCCGCGCCATATTCTGCGCAATTTCACGAAGAATGGAAGCCAGGAAATCCTCGCCGATCGCATTGAAAGCGGTCACTTCGTCGCGTAGGAGTTCCAGGAGCTGGTACAATACTGCCCGTGCATCGCGCTTGTCGAAACGGCCGATACCCTGCCTGCGGAGCGTGTAAACGCGTGCCGCGCCGGATTGGGACGGACCGCCATTGGGTATAGTTTCTTCTTCGGTGTAGAGGCTCTTCTCGGATGCCGCGTAAGCCTGGTTCTTTTGATTAACCACACTTTGAATACCCATAAATGCATCCCCGCTGGGCAACGCAATGCCGTTCAGGCCGGTTTGGAGGCGGTAAGTGATCTTGTTGAGCTGTTTGTTCTGCACTGGAAATGCATTCAGGGAAACATTTATTTGTTCAAACCCTGCCGCCGGAAATATGGCCGGCCAGGTGATTTGGATCCATGTCAAAGGCCTTTTCAAAGATTGTAGCGTACGGGCATCGAACATGCCTTCGAAAGCTTCGGGGTAGGGCTCGGTTTTCAGTTTGCCCTTCTCCCAGGAATCGTCGCTGTGGATGCGGACGAAGCTATTGTGATAGATCAGAATGGAGTCGTCGACAGCGCCGTCTTGCAAGCCGTGGAGGACAGCGAGCTGTTTGTTGTTCGCCCGCCAGGTTGTCGCTTGCAGGAACTCGCGGTACTGATATTCTGCCGGATCACCCGCCCAGTCGAAATAAAACCGAAATCCTTCCCAGGAAGTAATGCCGGGATCGGTTTCCAGTCCGAGCCAAATGCTTTGCTCGCCCCCCGGTTGTGGCAATGTTTTGGTGATCAGTGTTTTGGTCCCTTTTTCCATGGAGTAGAGCCCTTGCGGCGTCGCGTATTGCACCATGGTCGCATTCACGAGCGGGTAGCGGTCGGCAGGGGCGAAATGGACTTCGGTAGTCTCGCCTTTCCGCACATTGGTGCGCTTGCCCGTCAGCTGGTTCTCCGGCTCTATCCAGCCGGTCGGCTCCTGCGGGCGCGCCTGCACGATGGCCGTGGCGGGTTGGGGGCCGTTATGGGTTTCTGGGGAAAGGATTTCGGCCAGGCGGGTCATCAGCCGGAGTTCGGTATGCTCGATTTCCTGTCCTACCTTTTCAAATTCGACCGAACATGCCTCCACCAGCAGCCGTACCAGCGGGTCGAAATGGTCGGCCTGGGCGTCGTCGATGCCCCAAAGCTCGGCGCAGCGCCTGATGAGCCGACGCGAGATGTTTTCCTTGGTATAGCTGATCGTTTCGGGCATATTATTCGATGGATAATGGGGATATGAAAATGCGTTCGAAGAATATGAACGGCTCGTTGGTCCGCCGGATCGTGGCTTTGATTTCGATGCCTACGCGTTTGCGGATGTAGTTGTTCGTCTTGCTCAAAACCTCAAATTCTTCCATTTCAACCCTGACTTTGACATTGGTAAGCCTCGGTTCGTACGTTCCCACCGCCTCTTCGAGCGATTCGCGGATGAGGTCTTTCCATTTGATCTGGGACAAAACAGAGAAGTCGTGTTCCCAAAGCGCGCAGCCATAGCGGCTGTCGAAACGGTTTTCGTCGAAATGGGTGACCATCAACAAGTACAAATGCTGGTGGATGGCCTCGCGGTCGGGGCATTTCGGATGCGGCAGACCGGCCACGATGCGGTCCAGCGCGAGCGGCAAAGAATAGTTTTGATCTTCCATCCGGCGTTTAATAAATTGTGGTTGTATTAATGAAAGTCTGGCTTATTTTTGTCTGTTCACCAACTTCCAACCTCCCCGATGAACCTTCCGTTTGTTAAAACTGTCACGCAACGCCTCCAACTATTATATGCAGTCGTTCTGATAGCCGTGCTGACATTGGTAGGGGCACTGGGTTCCTGGGTGGTCGATTACCGCGATGCCTATCCGATGGCGGTAGGCTGCTTTCTGGTATTCGGTATCCTGCACGTTTACCTCCTTTCACAGTGGTTTGGAAGTTTGTTTGAAAGCCGCTCGGCCCGTGCCATCGGTTTTACATTGCTACTTACCTTGCTCGCCGCGCTGGCGATCATTTTTCTTTACCACAAAGCTGTCCAGGAGCTTTTCAAGGGCATTGGCATGGCTACGGCACTGGTTGGTTTTGTATTCCCGGTTTTTGTGGCCAGGGTATATCAAAGCTATCTCGAAATACCCGCCAGGGAATACAAAAAGTGGTATTACCCCGTGGGGCAGCCGCTGCCGGACATGGACCTGCTCGATCTCTCCCGTGTGCTGGTGATCCAGTTTGAGTTTACCAAAAAGGCCGATGAAGTCGCATTTACGAACTTCCGCGCCAAAGCACCGCATTCGATGCTCTTCGGCGAGCTGTTTTTTATCTTCCTGAACGACTACAACGACCGCAACCCGGCTAGCCCGGTGGAATACCTCGCCCCCGATGGCGCACCTTACGGCTGGCTGTTTTACAAAAAGCAACCCTGGTACAAGCGCCGGGTTTACATGGACCCGGACCTTACATTCCAGGCTAACCACATTGTCGATAACGAGACGATCGTGGCCGTGCGTGGATAGGGCGTTGTCATGTTGAGCGGAACTGTCAGCCTGAGCGAACCGGGCCGCCGGGCGGTCGAAGGCCGGTACCGTACCGCACTTCGACTTCGCTCAGCGTGACAGTCGCTTACCAGCGGTTGGTATGCGGGGTGCCAAACAGTTTGATTTCGCGTGCCGACAGCGTAATGCTGGTGGTCATCGGCATGGAGCCGGTTTCTACGAAGCTTTCCGCATATTGCACGCAGTACACGTCGGTGAGTTCGAGCTCCTTTTGGGTTTGCTCTTCGTCTACATTTTTGAAAGTAATCTTTGCGGAGGCCTTCTTTCCATCCGGGTCTACCATCCATTCCCAGAGACTCTTACTGTCGGCTGCGCTCGAAGAGTCAACTTGTATAAACACGTTTCCGCCATATACTTTGGAAGAAACACGTCCTTTATCGTCGGTGGATTGCGACAGGGAATAGCTGCATGAGATCACGGCGATGCCGTCGCCCGACGGGCCGCCATCCCAGGTGAAATAAGCGTCAAAACTTGAAGCTGGCATAGTTGTAAGTGTTTAAAGGTGAATGAATTGATTATGGATATATTGACTTAGTTGAGCATGATCGGATTGCCTTGCACCACGGTGGCGGCACTGCATTTCAGTTCGGCCATGGCGTCCGCTTCGAGACTGAGCTGGGCCCCCTTGACTTTCGCGGTAGCGGTACCCTCGGCTTCGAATTCGGTGCCGGCCTTGACTTTGGTATCCGTACCGCTTTCTATGGCAATGCTCTGGTTGGCATTCATTGAAATTTCATTGGCGCTGAGGTCGAACTTGCCGCCCGCGCTGACGGTAATGTCGCCGCTCGCTTCGATTTTGACTTCCTTCGATTTGACTTCGAACAACCCGTTCTCGACATGCAGCCGGATCTGCCCGTCGTCCTTGAATGCGAATTCCAGAAAAGTGTCGGTCTTGTTCCGGTTGCTGATCTGGATTTTGGCATCGCCTTCCTTGTCGATGAATATGATCATATTGCCCGAACGGGTGGCGATTACCTTCACGTCGTTGTCTTCCGGTGAATAGTCGATGTCTTCTTCCGGTTTCGGGTACAGGCAGGTCATGACAAACGGGTTTTCGGCCAGATTGCCTTCGTACCCCACCATGACCATCGCCCCGACCTCGGGTACGAAGTTGACGCCGCGGCCATTGGAGTTGTGCATAGTGCCTACCCGCATCCAGAACGACTCCTGATCCTGCTGGCGGCCTTGTCCCCAGAAAAACTTCACGCGTACCCGGCCGAGGTTTTCGCTGTCGTCGTTGGCAATGACTTCCGCCTGCTCGGTTTCTCCCAGCGGGTTGTGTACGTAGGGGTTGTTGGGCGGGTGCTGCGCCGATTCGGGTACGGCACTGAATGTATTCTGATAACTACCGGCCGTATTGACTTCGTGGCGGATGTGTACCACGCGGTATTTGCCGAAATTCTCTTCATAAGCCTCGCCGCGCTCGTTGAGCCGCTGCCCTTTCACGGCCAGCACGGTGCCTACACTCATGGTTGGTGTTTCTCCCGACCCTTTGAAATCGACCATCGAAGTGACTCTGGCCGAGCGTTCCATTTGCGTCAGCTCGTCGATTTCCCCCTGATTTCCGACGATTTCCGGCGTAGGCAACAGGGAAGTTTGGGCAAAAAGGCTATCGGATTGTTCCAAAGCGAATTCACTCAATGCTGTGAGGCCATCGACATTCTGCGATGACGATTGCCCCGTGAATGTGTCGGGAACGGTATAATTGTATCCTTCAAAGGAAAATACCGTGGGTTGCAGCCGGATCGCCACGTCGAAATTCTGCAAGCCATCGACCAGGAAATCCACTTCTTCCGAATCGTTGTTGCCCAGCACGAGCTCGCGGCCATTGTAATAGAACCACTCGCAGCAACGGTCTGCCACGCGGGAAAGGAATTTGTAGTTGCTTTCATTGTATTGCGTAAACGGGACCCGCCGGCCGCCATTTTCGGGATTGAGCTGTTTCCGGAGCAGATTTTGCGGGTAGGGTTGCAGTACATTGTTGAAAAGGTCCTGTACGGACGAGCGCAGGAACGACCGCCGTTGTACGGAATCTTCCAGGACAATCGTAGGGCTGTACCCTTTCAGCACAAATGCGCTGCTCATATCGCTCAGGCTTCGGAGGCGGATCTCGGTGACAATGCCCTGAAATACGAAGTCGAAAGAATCGGAACCGAGGCGCGGGCTGAACGAGAAGGTGATTTTCTTACCCATGACCGCGCGGTGCGAGCGGTTGAAAAAATGCTCTCCCTCGTCTTCCAGCTGATCGAACGGGACCAGCAGCTCAAACCAGTGATGCGCAAACAAATCCTGCTCGATCACCAGCCCGAGGTGCCGGGTTATCTCAACGCCCCCTTCGATTTCAATGCTCGTGTTAACCTGTCGTGCCATTTAACTGCTTATTTCAACCTGACCGATTTTGATTTTCTGGGGTAAAATCACCAGCTCGTAAACCAATGCGAGACTGCTGTCGCGCAAGAAATAATCCTTGCCCCTGTGCTGTGGCAGGTATCCCTTTGTATCGGGCACATGTGCCAGTTTGTTTCCACGGATGGTCGATTGCTTCGCCCGGAACGATTCCCGGAAACCCACGCAATAGGCTTCTTCAAATTCCATTTTGCGCAGGATCTGCGAATCGTTATCGTATTTGAACTCCACTTGCCCGCTGAGTTGCCGGTCGTTTTTAAATGCCCAGTCGTAGAGCAATGCGAAATCGTCGTTCTGCGTAGGGGCAATCGTCATCCGTATGAGGCGTACCTTGGGCGAATCCGTCGGGCTTCCGCGTTCGTCGGCATTGCGGTTGCAGCCATAGGCGATCTTTTTGACCGTGAATTCCTTCCCGTCAAGGGTAAGATGTGCTTCGACCCCGATCGTAGCGTCCTGATCAGCCATGAGCTAAAAGTTTTCGAGTTTTGCTTCGTCGATTTCCACGTTGCCGGCCGTCACGGTAATGCAAGTGATAAAGTTCTGCAACCGGGCGCTGAGGGCCTTGTCGAGGTCGTCGGTACCGTCGTCAAACATCTCTACGAACTCAATGCAAACCGCCTCTTTGAAACTCAGTGTTTTAAAAGAGCCGATTTCCCCGAACTGCTCCACCGTGAGATCGTATTTCTGCGAGGGCTTGTTGGCCCATTCGACCAGGAAATCGTCGAGGACCATTTCCAGCTCCATGTACAAATGCGCCCACTGGATCGGCGAGGTAATGGACATCGCGTCGTCCACTGTCTGGTGCAACTCGAATTGCATGAACATGACGCTGTATTCATGTTCCCCGTCGATTTTTAGTGTGCTGCTGAATGCCATGGCCTGTTATTGTTGAGCATACTCCGCTGCCCACGCCGCTGCGTCGAGGTCGTCGCCTTTCTGGCCGGTGAGGGCTATCATGAAGTTTTTCGCAGGGAAATAGGGGACCATGTGAATATCGAGGTAAACCTTGTCCTTCTGGTCCTTATCCTGCTCGAAACGCATTACGCTGAACTTCTCGATAAGCTTGCCGGGGCCGGTAACGCTGTCGAGGAACTTGATGATCTGTTTTTTCAGGTCATTCTTGGTGTTGTAGTCGAAGTTTTCGAACGCCCGGCGGTTCAGGAAATCGATCAGCACCTTGGTGATGTAGTCGAAAACGCGCACCACCGAATAGGTCTGCAAACCGACATTGTCGCCGTTGAACAGCGTTTTGGCCGAGAATGCCATTACTTTGCTGTATTCGTTCACCATCGGGATCAGCCCCATTTTTTCGAGATCGGCGATCTCCGACTTTTTGAGCGGGAACCGCACGCCGTCCACTTCGCTGAGCGTACCGTGTTTTTTACCTGCAGCCACTTGCGACATCAGGGTTTTGTACACATTACCTGCCAATGCGGTCGACGGCGGAATGTACAGATCCTCGTCTTCGCCCAGGTCGTCGTGTTTCGCACGGCCTACCAGCCAGTTGCAGGTCATCATCACATTCGACAAATGCGCCGCGCCGCCGGTGAGGTTAGCCGATTCGAAAAGCTCCATTACATCCTCGGGCGCATCCAGGTGCATGAAGTCGGTCAGGAGCATTACCTTATTCTTATGGGCCATTTTCGCCCATTTATCCACTACTTTTCCAGAACCCAGGTAACCCGGTACATTCAGGATCGAGTAATTTTCGCGTAAATCGAGGCGGTCGTATTTCGAGGCCAGTTCCTCGCCCACGGCATCGATGAATGTGGTCACGTCGAGATCCTGTAACTGATCGGCCGCCGCATTCATGAAAGTGACGTTTTTGACCTTATCCTGTTCCGTATTCTTGAAAAACATGGCTACGGAGCGGTACGATTGTTCCAGCGGGCGGATTTGTTCAACAGCCTTTCCCAGGTTTTCTTTCAGCAATTCAAATGCGGAATCCGCCTGCTTCTGCCCATGCTCGATCATGTCCGGCACACTTTCCGCGCTGCTCAGCAGCTCCGACCAGAGTTCGAGGCGCTTTTTCAGTTGCTGGCGCTCTTTCTTTTTGTCGGCTTCGGTCAGGAATATCTTTTTCCGGGCTTTTTTCTCGGGATTAATATTCGCGGCGCCTTCGATGATCGTTTCCACGAGATCGTAGCTGCCATATTTGGCCAGAAGCGGCAGGCCGGTTTCCAGCGGAACGGCTACGCGTTCTTTGAGCGCTTCCCGCGCCGGTGCTGCTTCGTCGGTTGTTTTTGTATCGTTTGCCATGTTCAATTTTGAATGAGTGACCGGGTCGCCGGTGCGATGAGTGAATTGGATGTTGCGGAATGACTTGCGAGTGAACTTTTGACCTAATGACCTCCTGACCCAATGACCTACTGACTAGCAAGGCATTGACTCATTCACTCATTACCATCATCCAGCTTCTTCGAGCTCGTTGATCAGCGTCTGAAATACGCCGAGTAATGCAGCCTTCGCTTCGGGTTTTTCCAATGCGGCTTTCAATATCTTGTTCACTTTGAGGTGCCTTACCACCTGCTGATAGGCTTCATTGCGTGCATCTAGGTCTTGCAGGAATGCGCTTTGGGCGATGATTCCTTTTTTACCAAAATCCCCGAGATTCCTGAACCGCAGGTTTTCATTGATAAAACTGCCGTCGGATGTGATAAACTCGACTTCCGACTCGGGCTGATAATGCGCGAAAACTTCTTCGGTGGTTTTGAGATCGTAAACCATTTCCGGCCGCGGCGACGGTTCGCCGGTCAGTTGCGTGGCGAACAGGGTGCGGTTTTGAGGAATATCAGCAATCCCTTCACTGGACTGGTCAATCTTGCGTTCGTTACCGCCTATTCCGTAGTTGAACATAGTTGTATAGGATTAAGTAAATACTCTTGTTGCTAACCGATCAAAACTGTGGGACAGCCTGCCACGATGCTTCCGCCGTGCGCGGTGGTGTCGCCCATGCGTGCCGCTGGCTTTCCGCCGATGAGCACGGTGGTAGAGCCCATGACAATCGAGTCGGGAGGGCCTGTACACAGGCACATATCGCCTGCACAAGCGGCCGGCTGCCCACCTATAAGCACAGTGGGGGTGCCCGGGGGCAGCACGGGTCCGCCTACATGGGGCACCGGGGGTGTTCCGGGTGTAGCCATCGGGCATACGTGCATGTCGCCAATTCTCGCTGCGGGTTGGGCCATTGCATTTAGATTTATGGCGGTCGGCGGTCAGCCAACGGCCGTCGTTTGGTGAACTTTACAAATCCGTACTACTGCGATAACTGCTTCGCCCGCTTGAAATCGAAGAGCGAAGTGAGCGATACGCCGAGCCCGACTGCTGCTGCGCCTACCGAGACGTAAATACCGGGCTTGGCGTAGCTGGTAAGCCCTTCCGGATTGTCGATCAGCTTCTTGTATTCTTTGTAATCTTTGTTGAGCATGCTGTAAGTCACCGCGCCGAATGCCAGGGCAGCCACGCCGGCACCGAGTTTGATCGCGCCCCATTTGCGGGCATTGGCCGCGGCTTCGGCATTGGGTTTGTTGAGCTCCTTGAAAACGCGTTCGCCCTCCTTCGTATCCTCGGGTTTTGCTACCGGCGGCTTGTCCGAGGCCCGGCTTACCACAGGCTCTTTTTTGCGCTGCAGGGAATCGTAGGTGGCGGAGGCTTTCGGGGTTACCGGCACCGATTTGGCGCTTTCGGCAGAATTGAATGCGATGCGGGTGAGGAACACGATCCAGTCATTACCCGATTTATCGGCCCGGAGCTCCGCCACGCGGGCAATGGGCGTGTAAGGTGTGTTGTCCTTGTTGCTTTTGCCTTTGAAATGCTGGGTATAAAAAACCTTTACGAAAGGGTATTTATCGACTTTGACATCCGAAACCACCAGGCTGGTGAATTCAATGGTATTGGTTTCCGATTTGGTGTAAAACAAGTCGAAATTGCTGAGGTACTTTTCGATCGGGGTATCGAGGCCGGGTGCGCTGCCTTTGTGTTTCGGATCGACATCGTCTTCCACGATCACCCCGTCGTTGATGAAAATCTGGTCGTTGCTGGGCATATAGCTGTTCATCATCAGGTAGCGGCGCTCGTAGTTGCTGAGGTCCTCGTTGGCGATCGCATTGAGCAGATCATTCAGGCCTTTGACTTTCTCGCGTGCGAGCACGCGTATCTCGTCCGCGTCCCTGCGGGAGAGCGCCTGCGCGCCTGCCTGCAAAGCGGCGCCCACGATGCCCAATGTCAGCAAGGCCACCCGCCATTTAAAACTGTTTTTCATTCCCGTTTTCATATTTCAATTGCTTTTTGGGTCTAAATCAATGATCTGCACCTCTACGCGCCGGTTCATGCGGCGGTTTTCCTCGCTATCGTTGGGGCGGGCCGGAAACTTGCTGCCGACGCCCACCGCCGCGATCGCGCCCTCGGGCACGCCTTTGCCGATCAGGTACCTCGAGATCACCCGCACGCGGTATTCCGAGAGCGTGAGGTTAAGGCCGGGGTTACCTACATTATCGGTATGGCCGGTAATGCGCAGGCCTTTGTTCTTGTTTTCCAGAATATACATGGCTACCGAATCGAGGTAGGTCCGCGATTGCAGCGGCAGCTTGTAGTCGCTTCTCGGGAAATAGAGGGTTTTGTTGGAGGCGGTAATGCCGCTGGCAACGGGTGTTTCGACCCGGGTTACCACGGGTGCCGGGCGCTCCGCCACGCGTAATGTTTTAACAGTAATGCCTTCCTTCACCGACGCCATGGCCGTAACCAGTTCCGGTTGGCTGGATGCGGGCGCGATGCCGAATTTGTAGCTACGGCCCGGTATGAGCTCTGCGAAGTAATGGCTGTCGTTCACCCGGTTCAATGCAACGTCGGATTGGCCATCGCTCCATAGCCTGCACAGCATGCCTTGCTGTGCTTGCAGGATATTGACGGACAGGATGGTCCGCTGGCGGTTCAGCTTGATGAGGTACGTCCGCGGCTCCTGGTCGGTTTTATCGAGGATAAGGTTTCCGTTGTAAGCCTGGTAACCGCCCGATTTGACCTCAATGGCCACAATATCCTTTTCCGTGAACACGATTTCGGCCCTTGGACGGTCGGTGGTGAGAGAGAAACAATCCTTTTTCTGTTTTTGGGTGTAGTAAAGGCAGATTTCCGCCGGAAGCCGCTGGTCCGACAACGCGTCGCGTACCTCGATCCGCCTGACAATGGAAACCGCTTTCAGCGAGTCCTTCAATTCAAAATGCTTTTGCTCCGATTGCGCATAAGGTTCATCGCTGGTTTGTTTGCCCAAAGGCATCATGGCTAATGTGATGAAAAACGTGCCTTCGGTTTTGCCGTCGATGTTCACGGGGATATGCTGGGTCTGGAACTGCGGACATTCGATCGTCAGCTCGATGATCTGGCAGGGCATTTCCACATTGAACACCCCCAGGCTGTCGGACTTGCCGAGCCGCAGCTTGCCTTGCTCGGTTTTGGCCGAGAGGCTGGCAACGAGCGGTGTTGTGCCCGAAATGTCGGTGATCTTGCCGGCCAGGTAGCCGCATTGCGCATACAGCGAAGCGGTAGCGGCCTGAACCAAAAGCAGGATGATGTATAGCCTGGTTTTCATTGTCCCTCGTTGGTTTCGATCCCTATGTTTCCCAATAAAACTTCCCAGTTTACCGTATCCTTGCCGTCGATGGTTTTCTGATACGATTCGAGTTTGACACGGATATTCTTGCGGGTAATATCCCCGTAGGCGACTTTCCCGTTGGCGGAATAGCCTTCAAAGACCTGCTGCCCGGCGATTGTGCCGTAGTAGTTGCCGTCGGCCTCCTGTTTCAGCTCGCTCACATATTTGACCTCATTCCAGGTGATACTGATTTTGGCATAAGGCAGCAGTTTCAGGCGGTTGAGGTATTCTTTAACCGGGTATTTTTTCACCCCTTTCGCCGAACTGACGGCCACGGTCGCCTGCGGTTCGAACAGGCTGAGTGCTTGCTGCACCGCCTTGTTCTTATCCTCCGATTTCATGCTTTTATCACCGATAATGCGCAGGTAGGAGGTAAATTCGTCGACGCGGCGGATTCCCTTCGCACTGTATTCCTTGTATTCGGCGTCGGTCAGTACCGGTTTTAGCTGTTCTTTTGGCGGCGGTGGAACCTCTTTTTTAACAACAGGTTGTTTTTGGGCGGGATCCGGCTCTTTTCGGACAATTTCCCTTTCCCTTTTCTCGATCTCCTTGTGTGCCAATGCCAGCAATGGCGCTACGTCCACCACGTCCCGCAGAATTTCATGCCGGCCATCGCGGTAAATCACCGTAGCCACCTCCTCCTTGTTGATCGACGCCGCATTGCCCTCCATCGTCAGGTAGTTGATCACGTCGTCGCTTTCGTAGGAAATGTTGCCGGTAATGACCGTCAGCGGGACGCTTTTGATGATAATGTCCTGGCTCACATTCCGCGGAGGCGCCTTGTAAAACGCTTCGATCTGCGTCTGCGCTTTGTTAGGACTTTCGTTCAGCTCGGAAATCACCATGAATTGGCCGGCCGACCCGAATATGACCAGAAAGCGTTTCCGGTGGTAAATACGCGGGATGCCGTCCGACGCGATCCATTCCAGTTTACTGTCCATCGCACGGCTGAGCTTGGCTTGTACCGGGTTACCGTTATCGAGCCAGATCCGGTCCTGGGCCAGCGCCTGGACGGCGAGCAGCATCATCAAAAATGTAAAGAGTTTCTTCATCATTCCATTAGTTTTCATAAGTGATGAGGCTCATCGTAATGTCGGTGGCTGTCACGTCCTCGATCCGCCATTTCCCGAACCGGCCTTCCCCGGTTTTGAAGGCGATCACCGTATTGTCCGTTTGTTCGCTGAACAGATAAGTAATGCCCATACTACTGTAATTCGTGATGCGTACCAGATCCAGATAAGTGAGCTTGTCGTAGTCGGCAAGATTCAGGTTCACGAATTGCAGCTTATTGGAGGCGTTGATTTCCAGCACGGTTCCCCGGGCCGATATGGAAAAGAAATCAATGGTAACGTCGGTTTTCGGGTCGTTCGCGGCGGCGATCGCAGCGCCGGTGTCGAAATCGTACCAGAGCGCCTTGCTCCTGGTTACTTTCACTGAATTGCGGGTCACTACCGCGGGCGGAATGAGGGTCGTTTTGATGTCCAGGACCTCGCCATAGGCCATTCCGCCGCCTTCATTCCGGGCGTAGAGCGCGATGTAGTACCGGGTGTCGGACATTAGTCCGGTTATTTTCTGGTTCTGGATCACGACCGGGGTCTGTCCGGGCGTTTCTCCGAGTTTGATCACTTTGTCTTTCTGTATATCGAGCGTGGATGTGGTGCCGTACACCAGGCCATATTCCTTAATGACGCCGCTCTTTTTCTCCTGCCTGTCGTTCTTGCTGTCGGGATTGTTAATGGTTCCGCTGACGGTGATCTCGGTGCGTTTGATATCCACCACTTCCAGCTTCGACAATACCGGCGGAAGCGGATCGACGGGCGTAAAGAGGTTGCACGACTGAAATAGCACAGTCGGTACGGAAGCCAGCAATATGAACAGCCACTTTTTCATGAGATTCTGCCTGATAATTTACCTTACGGTTACGTGTATACGCTTATGGTTTGTCGTAGGTCAGGATGGTCACTTCCATATCACCGCCGCTCGCCGAGCCAGGCTTGCGGTCTTCGCCGTGGGCATCCACACGCAGTTTGCCGTACCTGCCCTGGTTGGTCATAAATGCGATCACTGTCCCGTTCTGCAACTGGTTCGCCATGACGTCGGTATAGCTGCCGTTGATGAAACCGGTACTCAGGTTGGCCCTGGTAAGGTCGCTGTATTTGACCTGATCGAAATTCACGGCACCTAAAACCGAAAACCTCGCGCCGTTTCTGGGATAAATGCCCGGCTTTTCGTTGTAGGGGTACCAATTACAATCCTCGGAGCCCACTTGTGACACCAATGCGCCGAGATCCAGGTCATACGGGTTGGAATAGTACATAATGAATGACTTCTTGGGCGTAAAAACAGCCGGTTCGCCGAGCGAGAAACCAGTGGTTGCGTCACTGTAAATGATACCGCCCAGCGTGACCGCATAAGCCCTGGCGTAATAGGTGGTTCCGGAGGCCAATCCGCCTACATTGACAGTAAAACTACCCTTGGCCGCTTTGGCATTGACCGTCGCCCGGCTATCCTTGGTCGTCGGCTCGTTGTTGGTAGACGAATAGCAAACCCCGAATGACGAGATTTCCGCATTACCCAGCGACAATATATTGACGACGACGTCAGCCGACACTTTGGAAGTGGTGGTTATCTTACCTATTGAAAGCTCCGCAAAAACATAATCGTCCGTTTTGAATGTCGCCACAGGCCCATATCCCACGCCGCCGCCCTGGTTCCGGGCGTAGGTACGCACGTAGTAGGTGGTGAGCACTGCGAGCCGGCTTATTTCCCGTACAAATTCAAACGGGGTCGGAGGGTTGTCTTCTCCTACCTTGATCACCGTTCCGGCTTCGAGGGTCGGCTGGTTTTGCGTACTCCATACAAAGCCATATTCGAGGATCTTGCCGCTTTTCTTTTCCTGACGGTCGTTTTTCGGGTCGAGATTGTCGATTTTCCCTCTCACCGTGGCACCCGATGTCCACACCTGCTCAACGCTCACCTCCGACGCCGCGGGTGCCAGCGGGTCCACCGGGGCGAACATGTTGCAAGCTTCCGTGAAGAAGGCAATTCCTGTAATGATCAGTAAACTGGTTAACTTTTGCATGGCTTTAATCGCTGTGTCCAGCGGATTTGTTCATTCATGTTTTCAGGGAGCTGCCGGTGCCGCCGGGGCCGCGGGGCGCCAGTCATTGTCCCAGTATTCGATCAGTTGCGGGCTGGCAACCCTTCCGCGGAAGGCAACGGTGGTATCGTAATGCGTTTGCGGGATCAGGTGGTTACGCAGGCGCGTGATCCACGGCTGCGCGTGACGCGGCGTAAGCAACCCGCCCATCCCCATCTGATTTTCGCGCTGGGCCAATGTTACGCCGTAGTGGCTGTCGCTGTTGCCTACGCCATTGACGTGGTTGAGCCCGAGCGTGTGGCCGAATTCGTGATTGATGGTCGTTTGCAGGAACGATATATTGTGTGTTTCGGAGCCGATACGGGTACGACGGTCGTTCCAATGCGGTTCGAGGTCGTTATGCGTGAATACGCCCGTACGGTTGAACTCCTCCACGTAAGACCTGAACGTGCGCTCGCGCGGGTGAATGATCCGGTAGGTCTGGTGTGCCTGGGACGACGAATCCACCAACTGAATGGACAATCCGCACTGGATGGTGGCCGAGTTCCGTGGCGACGTGGTGCGCGGGAGATACCAATCCCTGTTCGGGTCGAGGATGAACTTATCGCTCCAGTGCCGCTGGACCACATTGACAAACCGGTCTTTGTAATCCTCCCATTCATGATCGTCCCACCGGTCGAGGTGGAAATGCCCGTAGGTGTCGTGCAGCATTCCGTTGCCGGTCGCATAGGTTTCGCCCATGAAAAAACGGGTGTTCGGTTCAACACGCACCAGACGCACCTTGAATTGCAGGATCATCCCGAAAGTAGTATCGTCGATCGGGATCAGGCACGAGTCCCACCGCCTCGCATTTCTGAATAAATGAATGTGCATAATGTTTCAATTTTTTGATGGATAACTTCTGCCGGGAAGGTCAGGCGGTTGGCCGTGCCTGCGGACGGTAAAACCACATTTGTCCGGAGACGGTCACGCTTCCGCCGCTCATGGCACCGGTGCGCAGATAGAGGCGGTTTTGCTGTACATTTTTGCTGTTGTTCACATTGCATTCATATACTTCCACTGCCCCGGAGGTATCAACCGACATCACAATCGCAGTATGGTGCGGACGGGATTCTGTGCGCCAGGCGCCATCCGAGCTGTCGAACCGGAACGTATAATTTCGAAACTGGATAATATCGCCTGCTTCGAGGTTGGCCGCGGTAATGGCGGTGCCCCATACATAATTGTCGTTCGGGCCTACGTTGCCCATGATTTCGGTGGACGTTCTGGCACCGGCGCTTTGAAGCGCACGTTCGGCCAGCGTCCAGCATTCTCCATTCCCTACCTGGCTGGCCAGGTTAGTTTGCGCGAATTGCGCGACTGCATTTCCAAGTACACTCATCGTTCGATTCAGGAAGGTGTGGATAGTTTTATCAAAATGGGTGCTATTCCAATATGCTTTCGGTCTGGTGGACATTCCAGACGACTTCGCCGTTCGTGTCGGTACTGAGGTCTATCACCGAGCCCTTTCCGGCTTGCCCCGAGATGATCATCCGGCTTACCGGTCGCCGGAGCAGGTTCCGGATGACGCCTTTGAGCGGCCTCACGCCATATCTTGGTGTAAAACCCTGCATGGCGATGCTCTTCCGGGCCTCGGGGGTAAGGTTGAGGCTGATACCCTGTTTGTCGAGCAGGTCGGTAAGGCTGCGCAAATGGATATCGAATATTTTAACCACATTATCCTCGGAAATCGGTGCAAAAGGGACGATTTCCGTCAGCCTGGCGAGGAATTCCGGCCGGAAATATTTGGCCATGATCTCCATCAGGTCGGATGACTGCGGAATGCCGCCTTTGCCAAACTCCTGGATAATATGCTCCTGCCCGATGTTGGATGTGAAAAGGATTACCGCATTGGAGAAATCACCTTCCTTACCCAACCTGTCGTGCAATTTACCCTCGTCGAGGATTTGCAGAAAAAGGTCGAAAACGGAGGGGTGCGCTTTTTCTATTTCATCAAACAGTACCACCGAATAGGGTTTCTGGCGGATTTTGTTCACTAGTAATCCACCTTCTTCATAACCCACATAGCCCGGAGGTGCGCCGTAGAGCAATGCGGCCGAATGCTCTTCCTTGAATTCCGACATATCGAACCGGATCAGGAACGACTCGTCGTTGAAAAGGAAATCGGCCAGCGCCTTCGCGATTTCGGTCTTGCCTGTCCCGGTCGGGCCGAGCAGGAAGAACGACCCGATGGGCTGCCCGGCTTTGATGAGCCCCGAGCGCGATTCCAGAATGGCCTCGGTCAATGCCTTCACGGCCTGATCCTGGCCCACCACCCGTTTCTTCAGTACCTCGTCGATTCCCAGCAGTTTGTCACGCTCGGAACTTTGCAGCTTGCCTAGCGGGATGCCGGTTTTGTGGGAAATAATGGCGGCTACATCGTTTTTGCCGATCGACTCGGAACGCCGGGTAGCCAGGTCCCGTAATGCGGATAGTTTGCTGCTTAATTGACTATGAATGCCCTCCGGGGTTTCGAGATCGGCGTCGTCATTGGCGTCGAGCTGGCCGGTGAGCAAAGGGCTTAGCCGGTTGGGAAGCTGCCGGGCGAACCATTTGAGTTCATGGAGCCTTTCCGCTTCGTCGACAGCCATGAGCGTATCGAGGTCGGTTTGTAATGTGGTTAGTTCGTTTTCAGATACTTCATCCATTAAGCGCATCGCGGCCATCGTGCGGTCGAGCAGGTCGAGGGCCACATCGGGCAGACGACGGTCTTTGACATACCTTTTGGCCAATTTGACTGCCTCGGCAGCGGTGCCTTCGGACACTTTCAGGCCGTGGTGTGCCTCGTATGCGGGCAGCATATGCTCGATCATGCGTGTGGCCGTAGCTTCGTCGGGCTCTTCCACATGCAGTATTTCGAACCGGCGCGAGAATGCTTCGTCCTTTTCGATGTACTTTCTGTATTCTTCCGGTGTGGTTGCGCCGATCAATGTAAGCTCGCCGCGCGCCAGTTCCGGTTTGAGCAATTGGGCAACCCCCGCGCCGATCGAGCCTTTCGGATCGAGCAGCATATGGATTTCGTCGATGAACAGAATGGCTTTGTCAAACCCCTTCAACTCATTTAAAATACCCTTCAACCGCTCTTCGATTTCGCCTTTGTAGGATGCACCGGCTACCAGCGTACCCGTATCCAGTTCCAGTAAACGAGCATTTTGGAGCAACTGAGGTACTTTTTTCTCCGAAATGAGTTTGGAGAAACCTTCCACCAGCGCCGATTTGCCTACTCCCGGCTCTCCGGTCAGTATCACGTTCGGTTTGCTTCTCCGGCCCAGTATTTCGGCCATCTGGCGGATTTCCCGGTCGCGGCCGATAATGTCGTCGGTTTTGCCTTCGGCGGCGCGCTGCGTTTTATCCGAAGTGTACTTTTCAAGATAGCCGGTGCCTTTCGCGGCCGGTGCCGGCTGTTTCGGGCTTTGATTTTCCTCGGTGGCGGCAACGGGCGGAGCATTATGCAGGGCTAATACTTCTTTCTGGTTAATAGGAAGGGACTTCAACTGATCGGAGGAAAATCCCACTCCGGGTTTGAGTAATGCGGCTAATGCGCAAAGCGGGTCGGTATCGATATTGAATTGTAATGCAATGAGTTCGGCCAGTTCCAGCGCCGCGGAAGCCTGGTTGTCGGGTTGAGGCAGCTCTGGCACCCGCACCGACTTGGCGCTTTCTTCCAGCCGTACCTCAGTCCAGTCGCGCAGGTACCCGAGGTCTTTGCCGGCCATGACGAGCTCGGAGGCCAGGCCTACATCGTTGTGCAACAGGCCCATGAGCAAATGCGCGGGACCAAACCGCTCCTGCCGGTATTCGCGCGCAAGCGACTGTGCGATCGTGATCGCGTATCTGAGTGCTTCGGTTTGCATGGATCAATAGGATAGATTTGGAATGCGGTCTCTCAGGGCTGATTTTTTTGTAATGCCAATAGCCGCTCTGTCGCTTTGGCTTTCATGTCCTTGTTGGCGGTCGAAACCTGTAAGCCGTCGAATATCTGTTTCGCCTGGTCGTAATACACTTTCCGGTCGTTTTTGCGCAGGTTGCCCTGTGTGAGTAGTTGGTAATAGCCTTCGGCTTCGGAGTACCGCAGCCATTCGCGGTAGGTAACGGCGGTGCCATTTTTGGCCGACAGGCATTCATCGAGCTGTCGTTGAATCGCCGCAATGTCCCCACCGCCCGATTTGGAACTTCTGCAATTGTCGAGGTCGCGCTGTAATGCGGCTACTTTGGCTTGCAGCTCCTTGTCCGGCCCGCCTCCGCCACCACCACCTCCTCCGCCGCCACCACCGGCTGCGGCAGCCAGGAGCTGGCGTTCCATGCCTTTGATTTCCAGGTCTTTCATGTTGATCTGGTTACGGAGGTCATTCACCATTTGCATATCGATGCCCTTGCTGTCGAGTGTGCGCCTGAGCTCGCTGATGGTCTGGCGGTAGGTCACCAACGCCTCGGTGAGCTTTGCAATGCCGGTCGAGAGGCGCTTGTTCTGCTCGTGTGCCGCAGCTACTGCCAGGTTGTTGAAATGGCTCATAATGCTGTTGATGCGGCTTTCAATATCCACCAGTTGCGTCCGGGCTGTGGCTTTGGCCATTTCATCCGTGGCGCTGCTGTACAGGCCGTCGAGCTGAATGAGCCGGCGCGATATCTGGCTGAGCGTGTCGGTATCGACCAGCATCGGGTCCTGTTCCTCGACGATCTCGCGGTACCGGCGCGTTTCCGAAGCGGAAACCGAGTCGGGCACCCGCATGAGCAGGTACACGGCCGCCAGCGGGAACGTGAGCGAGAGTACGTACATCCCTACGAACCTGCCGATCGCTGTTTTTCTCTGGGGTTTGTTAGTTGGTTCCATTGTCGGTGCTGTAACTGTGTCGGCCTCGCGTGCTCCAGGGTTGAAACCCCGGGTTAAAATATCTCAGGTTGAGCGCCAGAGGCGCGGTTCACATTTTATCCAGGGGTTGAAACCCCTGGGAAAGGGATTGGGCACCTTGTTACAAGGGGCTCCAGCGGGATTTCGACTTTTCCGGCTGCACGGGCGGCTCGTGTACGGGGCTTTCGATGATGAAAACCTGCTGTCCTTTGCGTTTGCCTATAAATTCGAGCTGGCTCAGTTTCAGGAACAGGGCTGTCCACATGCTGTAAAAACTGTCGATAACCCGCAACCCCGGCAACATATCGTTCTGATTGAACGGGGCTTGTATCACGGCTAATAGTTGCTTTTCAATGCTTCCGGGCGAATCGTCGGCCCATTCGCCGAGGTAACCGAGCAATTCTTCCTTTTCCCTGTCGGTGAGGCATTCCATCGACACTCTGACGGCCTGGGCCGTCTGGATCATCGAGGTTATCATACCTACCGGCGGTTCGAAGGGGATTATCCGCTGAAAACTGATGTTGACCATCGTCATCGTGCTCACCAGCCCTTCCACCATCATTTGGACACTATCGGAAAGCGTGCTTTTCTGGCTTTTCGTTTTGATCTTCTGTAAGATCCGGAACGAATACATTTCAATGTCGTTCAGATAACCCGCCCACCGGCTGTGCCATTCGCGCAAGTTTTTGTGGCTGCGTACGGCCCGGCTCGCCGGTACGAAATCATGCAAAACACGCAATTCCGAATTGCTGTATGCCAGCTTGCCGATGATCAGTCCCGGGCCGCCCCATTGCTCGATATTGATGAGCTCCGCAGGCACCAGGCTCACGCGGGACAGCGCGGTTGTGTAGGGATGCCGCACCGGAACCTCGGATTCGGAAGGTATTCCGGTCGGCTGTCTTTCAAACACCCCTACGCTGAGCACGATATATATTTCCACATTCTGCGTCATCGGAAGCCGGTATTGTTCGAGTATTCGGGCCAGCGAAGTGTCGAGTTTCAGTTCATCGGCCTCTTCCACGTCGAGCAGGCTGCCGTCCGGGGCGATGGCCTGGCAGCGGTTCACTTTTACCCTGATCTGGTTCCCTGCGTCCCCCAACACCTGTATTTCCAGCGGATCGTTTCCCTCTTTCGGAAGCAGCAGGCCGAAGTTCAGCGGAGTGAGCAATGCGGCCCCGGCGCGTCGAACCTGATCGGTGTGGTAATGATCTGTTTCGATAAAATGCTGCCGCGAGATTTTCATCCCGTCGACCCAGTTGACGGCCATGCGACGGATATCTGCCATACCAATTTGTAATTACGAGTGCTACATTTTCATGGCTGCTTTCACCAGCCCTATCACCGAGCGTACACCGAATTTTCTGAACAGACTTCGCCGGTAGGCTTCCACCGTGGAAATGCTCACTTGCAGCCTTTCGGCGATCTCCTTGGAGCTCATTTCGTCCATGATCAGATCCAGGATTTCCTTTTCGCGCTTTGTCAGTTCCATAATTAAAACACTTAGACAAAGTTGTTGCGGCGCAAGCGCTATTTCAATCGGCAGATACCCTGAATTTTCCGGATTTTTACCCTGATTTTACTAATGGTTTTGACTACTGTTTTTAAGGGTTTCCCACGATGAAAACCTGTAAAAAACTACACTACGCCCATTCGGACGGCTATTTTGGTGAGGCCTACCGAGTTTCTGACACCCAGTTTCTGAAAGAGGTTACGGCGGTGGGTTTCGACCGTTTTATCACTGATGCACAGCTCGCTGGCGATCTTGTTGGTGGAGTATTCGCTGGCCACGAGCCGAAGGATTTCGACTTCTCTTTTACTTAAAAAATCACGTGTGGAAGGTGCCGGGTCCTGGATGTATTTGTCCATGGAGGTTTCGGCGAGTTTGAGCATTACTTCCTGCCCATAATACACTTTTCCTTCCGAAACGGCGCGTATGGCCCGTTCCCATTCATCGAGTTCGGCTTCGAAAACAATGTAGCCGCTTACGCCCGACCGTACTACCTCGCGGACCGATTCGGTCGAGGGGCTGGGGGCGAGCAGGAGAAATTTCAGTTTGGGGTAGAGTTTTCTGATTTTTAGAATCTGGTCTGCCGTCTTCTCGGCGTGATGGGCGAATACAACTGCTATATCAATTTCCTTCAGGTAGGGTAACTGGGTGATTTGTTCAAGATTATTACACTTACCAACCAGCTCGATGTAAGACCTCCTCCTCAGCCATTCTGCAACCGCCTCGCATTCTAATGGGTGCGGATGAACGAGGCACGCGTGTGTAATAGAATGTTCCATACTTTTCGGGGTTGAGTACTAGAATTTACACATCAAAATTAATTCTAAGCGACAGGTCCGGTCAATACGGGAAAGTACAGGAAAAACCAGGTAAGATTACCCGGTTTCGTAAGAGGTTGAAAATTAAGCTTTTTTAGCTAAAATCCTAACTAATTGTTTGCATTACCCAAAATATAAGGGAATCCCTTAGGGGTATTCACTGACTGTTTATTATATACGTAGAACTATTTCTCAGGCTATTCCTTGATCCGCCCGTATTTGCGCATGATTTCCAGTACTTTGTCCTTCGGAAGCTCTTCCACTTTATGCCCCTGAGTACCCTCGGAAGTCCTGGCCATGAAAAGTGAGTTGATAATGGCTTCTTCGGTGGCCTCCATGGCGGCCATAAAGAGCGGTGATACGTAGTCGTTGTGGAGGAACGATGAACTGAAAACCGGTTCCGAGGTTTCGTGCAGTACTTTGTTGGCGGTCGAGAAGGCGATCACATAGTCGCCGCTGCCGTTCGCGGCGATGCCGCCGGTTTGGGCCATACCGAGCATCACGCGTTTGGCGAGCCGTTTCAGGTTGCGGGCGTCCAGGGGCGCGTCCGTCGCGAGTACCATCATGCAGGAGCCGTCCGACGACTTGTCGAGCGATTCCTTGAATGCATATTTCCCCAGTTCCTGGCCTACCGGCACCCCATTTACCTTCAATACACCTCCAAAATTGGTTTGTACCAGCACACCCACCGTATAGTTCCCGAGCTTCCCGGGCAACTTCCGTGATGCCGTGCCAATGCCGCCTTTCCACCCGAAGCAAACCGTGCCGGTACCCGCGCCTACATTGCCTTCGGCTACGGCGCCGCTTTCGGCCTGGGCCAGTGCATTCAGGACATGGTCCTTCCGCACGTGCCGCCCGCGGATGTCGTTCAGAAAGCCGTCGTTCGTTTCGCCGATAACCGGGTTCACCGACCGTACATTCTCGTTGCCTTTCTGCCCCAGCGTCCAGTCGATTACCGCGTCGGCGGCTGTGGGTACGCTGAGTGTGTTGGTTAAGACAATGGGGGACTCGATCGTACCGAGCTCCTCGACCTGCGAGTAGCCGGTCATTTTGCCAAAGCCATTACCGATGTACATGGCCGCCTGCACCTTTTGCTGGAACATGTTGCCGTCGTGCGGGAGAATGGCCGTCACGCCCGTGCGTACGTCCGCGCCTTCCGTGAGCGTCACCTGACCTACCTTTACGCCGGTCACATCCGTGATCGCATTCAACGCACCCGTAGGCAGCACGCCGATTTTGATACCCATTTCACGGGGACGTTTCTGGGCGGCAAGGGTGAGCGGGAGCATGGCGAGGAGTACGAACAGGTGCTTCATAGGTCAGTTTGATTCAGGATGAAATATAACAAAAAATCCACTGGGAACCGGGGCTCTCCAGTGGATACATCTGCTGTTGAAGTGTAATTTTTAATCGTTGTCCGGACGGGCCTTTTCGGGGTCGATCACCGTTTCCTTGCGGCTCACGGCCGATGTGCTGAAAAAACCGAGCGCTTTCGGGCCTTTCGGATCTGCATTGATAATGTTCGACCGGACGTTGGCAATCGGGGTTGCGAACAATCCCCCGTTTGCCCCCTGCTCGCTTACTTGTTTCAGGAATTCAAATGCCTCGTAAGTAATGCTGTGCAATTCCACACCGATTTCCGCTCCCGCCGAATACAGCGAGTCGGTAGTGATCGATTCACGCAGAGGCAGGATGAATATCAGGCCGTCGGAAGGGGCACCGGCACCGAATGCGGCGTCATAGGCAATGGAAATGTTGACAGCTTTATCCACAACCGCCTTGCCGCGGATCACCGGTTTGATCCAGTAGGTGTCGCCCACGCCTTCGAGGTCACGTGCGTAGAACGAGGCTACAAATCCCTCGCGCGGCCCCTTATCCGGCTCGAAAGGCCATTTTTCGTGGCGATACACCACCGAATCGACCGTTGGAACCCGTTTCAGTTCGGATTGGGAGGTAAAAGTATCGGTACCATTCACGATTTTGAGCGAATAGGTGCGGCCTACATGCCCGAGCGTGTCGGCGGTGGTTTTGCCCCAGGTATATTTCCCGTCTCCGTCGGCGTCTTCGAATTTATAAACTTTGCCTTTATCGTCGGTCACCGTTACTTGTGCGCCCAGTACTGGTTTGGGAGCCGTGTTATTGAAATAGGCCTGCGACCACGACAATGTAATGGCCTGCTCGCCGGGTTGGTTGGTCAGCCAGCCGTCCACTACGAGCTGTGAAGGGCCATCGGCCGTGTCGAGATCGATCACATCTTCGCAGCTTGTGAGGGTCATCAATGCAAGTGCGAACAATGCGGGGTATTTGATATATTTTAATGTTTTCATCATTGCTGTTTTTCTGGCGTGATTTCCGTTGGTTGATGTCAGAATTTGAAGTTGTACGTGACCGAAGGGATGAAGTTTCCGATCACCGAATAACGTACGGCCTCTGCTTTAAGCGGGTTGTCCTCATTGATCCGCGTGTAAACCGAGAACGGATTGCGGCGGTTGTACACATTGTACACCGAGAATACCCATTCACCTTCGCCCACTTTGAACAGCTTCTTCTTCGCTTTCAGCGTGGCAGCCAGATCCAGGCGGTGGTATGCCGGAATGCGGCTGTTGTTGCGCAAGCCATTGTAATTGTTGCCGATCACAATGCCGCCGACAGTGTAGCGGTTCGTCGGGAATGTGGCCGGTGTACCGCTCTGAATGGTGAAGTTCGAAGAAAGCGATAACCGCTTGTTCAATTCATAAATGGCTACTGCGGTGATGTTGTGCGGCTTATCGAAGCGTGCCGGGAACCAGTCGTCGTTATTGATGGACTCCACGAGGCGTTCGGTCCGCGACAGCGTGTAGCTCACCCAGCCGGTCAGTCTGCCTTTGTTTTTCTTCACATAAAACTCCGCTCCGTAAGCACGGCCTTTGCCAAATAGGAGGTCGCCGGCAAAATATTCGTTCAAGAGCAGGTCAGAAGCCGGTACATAGTCGATCTGGTTGTACATCTTTTTGTAATACAGCTCCACGGAAGCCTCGAACGTATTATCCTGGAAATTCTGAAACCAGCCCAACGCTACCTGATCCGCTTTTTCGGGCTTGATATTGATCCCGCTCAATGTCCACACATCAAGTGGCGAGCTGGCAGCGGTGTTCGAAAGCAAGTGCAGGTATTGCGAAGTGCGGTTATAGCTGGCTTTAATAGAGGCATTTTTTGTAATACCGATATTCAATGCCGCACGCGGTTCGAAGTTACCGTAGCTCTTGATCACGTCGCCTCTTTTGTATTCGGTACCGGGGAAAATCGGCTCCTTACGCTGGCCTTTCTCGGTTTCGGCGTATTGATATTCCGTTGCCGGGCCGAGGCTGCGGAAGTAGGAATAGCGGGCGCCATACTGCAACGAGATTCGGTCGCCGAATTTCAGTTCATTACCTATATATAATGCTGATTCGTCGGCATAACGTGCTTCGAGGCTGATGTCGGTCATTTCGCCTTCCGAAATCGCGGTGGCTTTGCCGGGGCGTGTATCATAATAAATGTACTGGCCACCGAACGTCAATTGATTGTTAGGGGTGATGTAGAATGTAAAATCAGGCTTGATGCTGGTGCTGATGATCTTCGATTTCCAGTCGAACTTATCCTTTGCGTCGGGTTTGTTCTGGTTCTGGCCCAGGTTATAGTCGTAGTTGCTGTAATAGCCGGTCAGGTTCATGAACAGCTTGTTGGAGAAAATGTGGTTCCAGCGGGCTGTGGCTGTTTTGTTGCCCCATCCAAAACCGAAATCGCCGCCTCCGAACACGTCTTTTCCGAAGTACCCCGAAGCATAGAAGGTATCCTTGTTGCCCAATTGATAATTCACCTTCGCCGTCAGATCATAAAAATAGAATTTTGAATCCTTCAAATCCGAGTTCAGAAACGGTTTAGCCAGAATATCGATGTACGAACGACGGCCTGCCACGATGAACGACCCTTTTCCTTTTGCAAAGGGCTGCTCGTAAGTCAAACGGGAGAAAATCGAACCGATACCACCGTTGATCTCGCGTTTTTTGGCATTACCTTCTTTCATCCGCACGTCGAGAATGGAAGAAATACGGCCGCCATATTGCGAGGGAATACCGCCCTTGATGAGCTTCACATCCTTCACCGCATCCGGGTTGAATACCGAGAAGAAGCCGAATAAGTGAGAGGAATTGTAAACCGGCGCCTCGTCGAGCAATACCAGGTTTTGGGAAACATCACCTCCACGAACGTTAAAACCCGAAGCGCCTTCACCGACGGTCGTCACGCCGGGAAGCAGCTGAATGCTGCGGATCAGATCGACCTCGCCGAGCAATGCGGGCATTTTGCGGATGGTTTTCATCTCCACCTTGTTCACCGACATTTCAATGCTGCGGACGTTTTCATCTTCCTTTTTCGTCGAAATCGTTACTTCCGAGAGCTGGTTGCTTTCGTCGGCCATTTCAATGCTCACGGTTTTGTCGCCGTCGAGCACCACTTCGCGGGTCACTTTCTGGTAACCGATATAGGTAAATACCAGCGTGTACTTGCCATCGGGGAGGGTTAGTGAATAAAAACCATAGGGGTTCGTAACAACACCGGTTTCGGCTTCGCGGACGTACACGGATACGCCGATGAGCCCTTCACCATTGGAGTTGTCTTTCACGTAACCGCTCACCGAGTGCCGGTTCTGTGCGAGCGCCGGCAGGCTGATCAAGGCTAATAGAAGGCATTTGAGTATTCTGTTTTTCATGGACTGGATTTGTTTACTATCAAATTGGTTTATGCTGCTGTCGACGGAGGCAATCATTCTTACAGACGATCAAATTGAATTTTTCCTTTTCTCCGTGACAACTCAGTGTGGATATACCCCCTGCTGCATGCAGAAAATTATTTCGACAATTTTTTGGAGGCCCGACAAAGCACGTGTTAATCAGCCTAAAAAGACAGCAAAAAATGATGAACTGGTAAAAAACCTGAATAAATGGCTCGATGCCTGAAATGAAACAATGAAAACGCTTATAGTACTATTTCAAGGTATTTTTGACACCGCAGAGGTGTCGGGGCATTGTTCGAGTAACTGGGAGGAGGTTTTTTGAAATAACGGGTGTATGAAATCCGGTGCGATTTCGGCTAATGGCGCCAGCACAAAACGGCGGTCCTGAATGCGTGGGTGCGGTAAAGTAAGTCGGGCGGAATCCATCACGGTTTGCCCGAAATATAAAATATCGATGTCGATCACGCGTGCGCCCCAGCGCTCGTAACGTACGCGCCCGAGGTCGTGCTCGATATTGAGTATGATCCTGAGCAAATCCTCAGGCAGAAGGGAGGTGGTGATTTCGAGTACCTGGTTGAGGAATGCAGGCTGGTCGGTAATGCCCCAGGGGGCGGTTTCGTAAATAGCGGATTGATGCGTGATGTTTCCGGCTTGTTCGGCAATGGCCTCACGCGCCGCCGCAAGCACCTGCGGGCGATCGCCGAGGTTGGAGCCTAGCAGAAGAAACACATTACCGGTTGCCGCCATCACGGAATCTGTTTGGAATAATCAATCCACGAAAAAAAGGACTTCCCGATCGGAGGAAAGTCCTTTTCCAATAAATTCGTAAAATTCCTTTTAGAACGTAAGCGTTCCTTTGTCGTATGCTTTTTGTATAGTTGCTTCGATACCATTTTTGTTGATGGTACGAAGAGCAGAAGCTGCTACTTTCAACGTAACCCACTCTCCTGATGAAGGAAGGAAGAAACGTTTCTTTTGCAAATTCGGGAAGAATTTACGTTTTGTTTTATTGTTAGCGTGGGAAACGTTATTTCCGACGCGAGTTCTTTTACCTGATATTTGACAAACCTTAGCCATGACTTACAATTTTTCCAAATGAGGGTGCAAAGATGCGTAATTAATTTTTGTTGAGCAAGTAACGGCAAAACAAATTTTCAAAAAAACAGCATTTTACCATCTCATCCGGAACCCGACACCGTGTACATTGTCGATTTTGATCTCGGCGTCGCCCGAAAGATATTTACGTAATCTGGAAATGAATACATCGAGGCTTCTGCCCATAAAGTAGTCGTCGTCGCCCCAGATCGCCTTCAAAAGCTCGTCGCGGCGGATCACCTGGTCGGTGCGTTCGGCCATGAATTTCAGTACCTCGGCCTCCCGGAATGTGAGGCCTTGCGACTTGCCGTCGAGCGTCAATGTCAGTTTTTGAAAATCAAATACGTATTTCCCGATCTGCTTGCTGCCGGGCTTTACGACCAATATCGAATCGGCCTTGCTGCGGCGGAGGAAAACGTCGATCCGCAGTTTCAGCTCTTCAATGCTGAACGGCTTGGTGATGTAGTCGTCGGCGCCGAGTTTGAGGCCTTTGATCTTGTCCTCCTGCATCGAACGCGCCGAGAGGAAGAGAATGGGTACCTGGCTGTCGGAGCTGCGGATCTTTTCGGCCAAGGTGAAGCCGTCCATTTTAGGCAGCATGATGTCGAGCACGCAAATGTCGAAATGCTCCTTTCCGAAAAAATCCAGCGCTTCGGCGCCGTCCGTCGCGTGCACGACTTCGTAATCGTATTGTTCGAGGTTATCCTTGGTGGCAAATGCCAGATTGGGGTCGTCTTCGACGTACAGGATTCTCTTTTTCATCAAGCGTGTTTCTGCGGGATAGTGATTTTGAATGTACTGCCTTTGCCCAGGGCGCTTTCCAGCCGGAGGTGCCAACGGTGTGCCCTGACGATCTGCTTGACATAACTCAAACCGATCCCGAAGCCTTTCACATTATGCACGTCGCCGTAAGGAATGCGGAAAAACTGGTTGAAAACCTTCTTCTGGTACTCCGGCGCGATGCCGATGCCCTGGTCGCGGACAGCTATAACGAGGTTATTGCCTTTATTGTATGTTTCAACGACGACGTCCGGCACGTCGTCGGAATATTTCAATGCATTATCGACCAGGTTGCTGATCAGGCAGCGCAGGTGGAACGGGTCGGCGTCGATCATACTGTTGGTTGCATTGGCCTGGAAACGCACCTTTTCCTCGTAAGGCAGCAGGATCGACTCGATCATCTGCCGGGCATCGAGGCGTTCCTTTTGCAAATGCAACGCGTCACGTTCGGCCTTGGCCATCGATAACACCATTTCCACCTGGCCTTGCAAGCGAAGGATTTCGTCCTGCACGATCTGCACATAGCGTTTGTGGCGCACGGGTTGTGCCGTGATATTGTCGGAATTGAGCACGTCCGCGGCGATGCGGATCGTCGAAATCGGCGTTTGCAGCTCGTGGGTCATGTTATTGACAAAGTCCCGCTGTACTTCCGAAAGCTGTTTTTGCCTTAAAATCACAAACAATGCATACGCAAAAAACGACACGGCTACCATGACTAGCGCCGACGACCATATTGCTCCATTGATACTGCCCGCGAAATAGGTTTCCTGCTCGGGAAAGCGCACGCCGAAGTAATAGGGATACTTGTCGGTTTTAACCCAATTGGTGGTTTTGGCGGGGATTTTATCGTTGTTCTTCGTACTCAACGACATGGCGTAGCGAATGCGATTCGTGGTACAGTCATAAATCCCGATCTCGAAATTCGTGATCAGGTTATGTTTTTGAAAACTGTCCTTGATAAAATGTTCCAGCATTTCGGGCTGGGTGGTGGCATTGGTATTCACCAGGAAATACTCCGGCGAAAGTTGCTCTACGGAATTGGTGGTTTGCATGACCCCGCACACGTGGGCGAGCTTTCCGGCGACATCCTGCAATGCGATGTGGGCATTCTGGTTGAACTGCCGGTGCCGTAGGTCGAGTGCCTGCTTTACCCAGTAAATCTGCGTGATAACGACGCCGATAATGAGCAATGCAGAAAAAACCGTGAGGGATTGAATGGTACGTCTTGACATAACTAACTCGAAATGACCAATAAATATACGGCCATTCGTTCAATTAAACAGCCGTGCCAGCCGTATCGTAGCCGGCGGGGGGCTGTTTAACATTTCATTAACTTTTAAGCTTTCAAATCGGAAAGGTGGTAACTTACCAATCCTTCCAAGGGAGATTTTAGGATTCGTCCGGCCTGTAAGCCATTGTTTTCCAATACCGAGCGAAGAATATCCTGGTAATAATAGGCAATCGAACCCGTGAAATGGACGGGATATTGCGCTGCGCTCTCGTGCTTTAAAACATACTTTCTGACAAACAGTCCGAAAGCATCGCTCAGCAGTGCCTGAATGAATTCGTGGGCACGATTTTCCGCGATGAATTTGGAATAGGAAGCAAAATACCGGTTCGGATAGGGCTTTTTGTAGGCATGATCGAGCACGGTAAGGCGGTCGAGGCCCGGATAATCCCTGACAAAGCTTTCGTGGAGATCTGGGGGCAGCTCGTTTTGCAGGTAATGCACCACCAAGGTCTTGCCGAGGTAGGAGCCGCTGCCTTCATCGCCCAGCCAGAAACCCAGCGAGCCGACGGAATGCGTAATGCGGCTGCCGTCGAAAAAGGCATTGTTCGCGCCCGTGCCTAATATGCACGCAAGCCCGGGCTCATGCCCGCATAACCCGCGCGCGGCGCCGAGCATATCCGAAGCTACCTCCACGACAGCTGCGGAAGAGAAGCAATGCTTCAATGCATGGGTAACAGGCATGCTCGATTGCTCGTTGGCACAGCCGGCACCGTAGAAATGGATTTCTTTGATGTTTCCGCCGACGCCGGGCAGGACCTGACTTTGCAGCACCGGGATAATTTCCTCGGTAGTCTGGTAAAACGGGTTAATGCCCGCGGATTGCACCAATTGCTGGTCACCGGACTGGGTATCGATCGAAACCCAGTCTGTTTTGGTGGAACCGCTGTCGGCGATGAGGATATATCTGGAAGACATGAAGGATCGTTCGGGTTGGGTTATTCGGGTAATTGCAGCTTGCCGATGATATTGAAGCGTTCGAAAACGCGTTCGGTATGCGGGGCGTCGCCGAGTTCCTTGGTGAGATCCTGGCCGGCCCAATGCTCGTAATGGTGGCCGTTGCGCCAAAGCCTGGATGCGCTCACATCGTAAATCATTCCTTTATATGCACACCATATTTCCTCCCGGTCCTGTCCGTTGCGAAGCGCCAGTTGTGCCCTGGTATATACTTTCATTGTATTGTTTTAGCGCGCAATTTAGCGATAAGGGTATTCCGTTGGAAAATTTAGAAAACGATCTGCGATGAATATTTTGATTATAAGACTAAAAAGTAAGAACTTGGCGTTTTGAAAAGACATTCACGAAAAATAAAATATGAGAAAAAGTTACGCTCTTCTTTGGTGTTCAATCTTGATGCTGGGACTCGTTGCGACAGGCTGCAAGGACAAGGTTAAACCAGTTTCAGAAAGGATCGCAAAGGCCTGGACGGCAGAATCTGTCAAGCACGGCGCGACGGTGGTTTATACCCGCGGCGGGTCGGGCAACATTGAAGCCGCTTACTCCGGCTTCCGGCTGACACTCACCAACACCGGTGGCACTAAAACAGTGAGCCTCACCGATGTAGATGGCAAAACTTTCACCGGGAACTGGGACCTGGAAGGAGATACCAAGCTGGTTCTTACCAACCTTACCCCTGCACCAACCGGCTCCGGCGGTAAACTGGAATTCACGATCAGCGGGCTGGAAGATGCCAAAGTGGTGCTTACACGCCTCAGTGCAAGTCCTAAAACGGGTAATACAATTAATGAATATACATTGACTAACCCGTAAGCAGGAAGTCGATATTGCATATCCATCGCGAAGCCATTTCCAATGCGGAAATGGCTTCGCTTTTTTTGTCTAATTTTGCGGCATGGAAACAAGAACTGAAATAAGCAGCCTGGGGGAATTCGGGCTGATTCAAAGAATAAATAAAAGCATTAAACCATCGCTTCCCGACACGATCAGGGGCATTGGCGACGATGCGGCGGTCATCGACGCAGGCGAGGAATTTGGTTTGCTCACGACCGATATGTTGCTGGAAGGCGTTCATTTCGACCTTACATTCTTTCCGCTGAAACACCTCGGCTACAAAGCGATTTCCGCCAGCGTTGCCGACATTGCGGCGATGAACGGTATTCCCAGGCAGGTAACAGTCGGCATCGCATTGAGCAACCGGTTTTCGGTGGAGGCGGTTGACGAGCTGTATGACGGTATGAAAACAGCTTGCAAGGATTTCAATGTGGACCTGGTAGGCGGCGACACTACTTCGTCGCGCTCGGGCCTCATTATCTCCGTCAGCGTGTTTGGTAAAGTAAAAAAGGAGAAGATCACATATAGAAATACGGCAAAGCCTAATGACCTGCTTTGTGTGACGGGCGATCTGGGAGGTGCATACATGGGCTTGCAATTGCTCGAAAGAGAGAAGCAGGTATTCCTGGCGAACCCGAATATGCAGCCGGAACTCGAAGGAAAGGATTATGTGATCCAGCGCCAGCTGCGCCCCGAAGCCAGAATGGACGTGGTGTATGAGCTCGACGAAGCCGGCGTAACTCCGACATCGATGATCGACCTCTCGGACGGCCTGGCCTCTGACCTCCTGCATATATGCGCGCAATCGGGCGTAGGCGCGGTGATTTTCGAAGAGCGCCTGCCGATCGACGAGCAAACTTACCTGGCGGCTTCCGAACTGAATATCGGAGCGGCTACCGCGGCACTGAATGGCGGCGAGGATTACGAGTTGCTGTTCACGGTTTCGCAATCGGCCTACGAGCAGATCAAGAATAATCCGAAGATCACTTTCATCGGTTATATCACGGATAAAAAGGGCGAAGTAGAGCTCCATACCAAAGGCGATTCCCGGGTGCCGCTGACGGCCCAGGGCTGGAATGCCTGAGCTTTTCCCGTCGAAATAGCCTCAAAGCATAACCCTTACCGGTTATGCTTTTTTGTTTTAAACCCTACACGCAACCATCGGAAAGGTTTGGTCGTAATCGCGACGTATCCAATTCATCTTTAACAAATCATAATTAAATCCGATGAAAATCTTTTCAACTTCCAAAATGCTGGTTGCATTGGGACTGTTAATGGCCGTGAGTTTTTCGTGCTCTGACGACGACGATAACAGTGATCCTACACCAACACCTACCAACGATGTTCAATTGAAAGACAATGCGACGCTGGGCAAGATCCTGACCGACAAAAATGGTAAAACGCTTTATTACTTTTCCAAAGACGGATCCGGCGCGTCAGCTTGCTCAGGAGGTTGTTTGACTACCTGGCCAATTTATTCGGCTGGCGATCTTTCGGCGATTAAGTTCGATACTGGTCTGGACAAGGCCGATTTCGGGACAATCACAACGAATGGTCAGTCGCAAACTACTTATAAAGGGTGGCCGCTTTACTACTATAAGGACGATGCCGTTGCGGGAGATGTGAAAGGAGAGAATGTGGGTACGGTATGGTTTGTGGCCAAAACGGATTATACGATCATGATCGCCAGCGGTCAGCTTGTGGGTAATGACGGAAAGTCTTACAAATCGGATTACACCGAGGGTACCGGCGCGACCCAGTTCTTTACCGATGGCAAGGGGCGGACATTGTACGCATTTGCCAACGACAAAAACAATAAGAACAACTATACCAAGGCTGACTTTTCGAACGATGCGGCCTGGCCGATCTACACCGCTGATCTGAAATCGCTGCCCACAGGTGTCGATAAGACATTGTTCAGCACGATCGATGTATTTGGGAAAAAACAGCTGACTTACAAAGGCTGGCCGCTTTACTATTTCGGTCAGGATGGAACGGGCAGAGGTACCACCAAGGGTGTGAGCGTTCCTGTACCGGGTAAATGGCCGATCGTGAATACACAATCACCAAATGCGCCTAACTAAATAAGTGCTTATTACCAAGTGTAGTTGAAAAGTGGCGATCCCGAGGGAAAGCCACTTTTTTTGTTATTTACCCCAGCGGGCTACCAGTTCTTCAAATTGCCTCTGCAAATGCAAAGTCCGCTTACCGGCCAGGCCATTTGCGACTGGCAGGTCGCCGATCTGCACTACCGGCATAACCCACTTGGTGGTACTGGTGGTAAAAACCTCGTCGGCTGTGATGACTTCCTTATATGTAATGGGACGTATTTCCACCTCAAAATCTGCCTTTGCAAGCTCGATCACCGCACGGCGGGTGACGCCATTGAGGATATTACGGTCGGAGGTAATCAGCTTGTCGCCCCGGAAAGCGAACAAATTGCTCCGCGTGAGCTCGCTCACTTCACCATCTTTGTGAAAAAGCAGGTCGGCCGCCTGCTGGCGTTTCATTTCGTCGGCCATGAGTACCATATGCACATAGTTGGTGCTTTTGATCTCCGGCAAATCGCGAACGTATTCGTAAGGAAGTACCTTAATGCCTTTCAAACGACCAGCGGGGTTATCCTGGGGCAAAGCTTCGGTGCGGATCAGCAAATTGGGCTGTACCACATGTACGCCATCGGGCGCATACCCGCCCGTGAGTACAAACCGGAATGCCACTTCTGCTTCCCCGGATAGGGAATGCAAATCGGCCAGGATTTTTTCCGTTTCGCGTTGCGTCACGGGTAACGGCAATTTCAGCAGGCGCGCCGAGTTCTCGAATCGCTGCCAGTAATCGTCCCAGCGGAAGGGGACCCCATTGTAAGTCCTGAAAAAATCGAATAATCCGTAACCCCGCAGCAAGCCGAGGTCGCTGGTCTGGAATACCGGCTGATCGAGCGGGACGATTTCGCCGTTAAAATATTGGTGGAAAGGCATTGAAAGCGGATTTGGTTGATTGGGGTAAAGTTATTGATAAAGGCTTTTCAAATACTGCTTTTGTAAATGTAAATGCCAATTTTTAGGGTTTATCTTTGCGGTTCACATAACCAGCAGGGCTGTGGACCGCCCCGCCATATTACGCTTCGCATGATTGAACCCACATCATTACTTGAAAGACTTCAGATTGAATTTGACCGGCATTCTTATGGCGATGAGCCGGTAGAGCTTTATGAGCCGATCACCTATATAATGTCGCTCGGAGGCAAGCGTTTCCGACCGTTGCTGACGCTGCTTGCCGCTTCTATTTTTGATACCGATATTGAAAAAGCCCTGAAACCGGCTATGGCGGTGGAGGTGTTTCACAACTTCACGCTCATGCACGACGATATCATGGACCGCGCTCCCCTGCGCAGGGGCATGCCTACCGTGCACGAGAAATGGAATGCGAATACGGCCATTCTTTCCGGCGACGTGATGCTGATCCGTGCTTATGACTTGCTGCTGGATGTGGCGCAGGACAAGTTGAGGGCTGTTTTGAACCGATTTAACCAAACGGCCGCGGAAGTGTGCGAAGGCCAGCAGCTCGATATGAACTTCGAGACGCGCTGGGATGTGACGGAGGAGGAATACATTGGTATGATCCGGCTGAAAACGTCGGTGTTGCTCGGTTTTGCGCTTGAATTGGGCGGGATGATCGCCGGGGCGGACGAGGAAACCACAAAGCTTCTATATTCGGCCGGAGAGAATATGGGCATCGGCTTCCAGCTCAAAGATGACCTGCTGGACGTGTACGGCGACCCTGCGAAGTTTGGAAAGCAGGTAGGCGGCGATATTATCGCCAACAAGAAGACATTCCTGCTGATTGAAGCATTGTCGAAGGCGGAAGGTAGTTTGAAAACCGAACTCGGCCACTGGATAGGCCTCGATACGTTCGATAATGCGGAGAAAGTGGCTGCGGTAACCGGCATTTACGACGCGCTGGATATCCGCGCATTTACCGAACATAAAATAAATGAATATTTTTCGCGCGGAATGGCTAGTTTACAGCAACTGCGCACGGATAGCGTTCAGAAAGAAGTGCTCTTGCAATTTGTGGAGCAGCTGGTAGCGCGGGAAAAGTAATCTTATCAACAAATAACCCATTATATGTCGATTACCCTCATTTTAGTGATCATAACCTCGGGGATCAGCTATTACGCGTTCAACAATTACAGTTTGATGGACAAGCTGATCCTGAACCCTTACCGCGTAACGCAGCGCAACGAATATTACCGGTTTGTGACATCCGGCTTTGTGCACGCGGATTTCGGTCACCTGATTTTCAATATGCTCAGCTTGTGGTTTGTGGGAGAAAGTATCGAGCGGCTGTTTGGGATGCTTTTTGGGCCTAGTGGAACCTACTACTATTTGTTCCTGTACCTCGTGGGGATCATCGTTTCGGATATTCCCACATTTCTGAAACACAGGAAAAACTCCAAATACAACTCATTAGGTGCGTCGGGAGGTGTTTCGGCGGTACTTTTCGCCGCAATCCTTTATGCGCCGCTGATGCAGATCTGTCTTTATTTCTTCATCTGTGTGCCCGGGTTCATATTTGGCTTGCTGTTCCTCGGGTATTCATTTTACGAGGCACGGCGCGGCACGAGCTATGTGAACCACAGCGCGCACATGGTCGGGGCTATTTTCGGGATGGTTTTTATGGCCGTGGTGTATCCGGGTGCGGTACCACAGTTTTTTGAACAGATCCTGAGCTGGCGCTTATTTTAATTTTGCCAGCACAGTGACGCTGCCAACAGTCTTGTCTTGCAGATTAACCTTCACTTCGGCGTCCAGGGGAATGTAAATATCGACTCTGGACCCGAATTTGATAAAGCCCATTTCGGTGCTTTGCTCCACTTTGTCGCCTTCCTTCACATACCAGCGGATACGACGCGCAGCCGCGCCCGCGATCTGGCGGAATAGCACTTCGATACCCTCTTTGTTGCGGATTACAACAGTTGTACGCTCGTTTTCGGTGCTTGACTTAGGGTGCCAGGCCACGAGATACAAGCCAGGATGGTATTTGAAATACTGAATTACCCCGCTGATCGGGTTCCAGTTGACGTGTACATTCAGCGGTGACATGAAGATACTGATCTGGCGACGTGGCCCTTTGAAATACTCTGTTTCAACCACCTCTTCGATCACAACCACCTTACCATCACATGGAGCTACGATTTCGCGGTCGCTTTGGTGCACCACGCGCGAAGGAACGCGGAAAAACTGCACAACGAGGAAGAAAACGACGACGCTGGCAATCTGCACCACACGTGGGATCCAGTAGCCGTCGGGAAGGAGATAGTTGATCCCTAAATTGATAATGATCAGTACAATGGCCGTGACAGCCATGATCGTATATCCTTCTCTATGCAGTTTCATGCAGGCTTGTTTTTTGTTAATGATGGTCTCCGAAATGCAAATATCGCATAAATCCTGGTTTTCCGGCAACGAAAAAGCCCCGGCGACTTGCGCCAGGGCTGTATTTTATCGACAGTTTTTGTCAAGTAGTCAAGTGTGGTCAGGTAATGTCAAGTATGGTCATTGATGGACAGGTGTTGTTAGAAACGCTCGTTATGCTTTGAAGAAAAATTCTTCTCTCACTTCTGCACATAACTATTAATGACAAAGCCTGACCGTGCGGCGGACCGCAATAAATGACTTTTTCTGACTAAAAATGACCAAACCTGACCGCCCACGGCTAGTCTTCGTGAACGTCAACCACGACACATTCGCCGTTTTTCACTTCGTGCTCCACTTTCTTGAACTTCACATCGCGGACAATGCGGCCGTCGCGGTACTGAACGGAAACGCGCTGGTTACGATCGGCAATTTTGATCGTACGTACCGGCTGTGCCTTGGTAGTCGATTCCTGTGAGTGGAAAGTATCGGTTTCTACGTCGTAGTCTTCCTCGCGGTTGGTATGAAGCTCAGGTGTGGGCTCAGGCCTGCGAACCTGCTGCGCAACGGCGGTTGGCGGCGCGGCTTCTTCCTGCGGGATGTCGGCCTTCATGAGGAAGGAGATCATATCAAAGTTCACTTTGCTCAGGAAGCGTTTGAAAAGCTCCACCGATTCGAACTTATAGATCAGCAACGGATCTTTCTGTTCGAATACCGCATTCTGAACCGATTGTTTCAGATCGTCCATTTCTCGCAAGTGCTCTTTCCATTCCTGGTCGATGAGCGAAAGCACGATCGCCTTCTCCATTTCGCGGGTAATGTCTTTGCCTTCGCTTTCGATGGCTTTTTGGAGGCCCACTACTACGCCGGCCTGACGGATACCGTCGGTGAACGGGATCATGATTTCGGAAATCACTGCGCCGCGCTCAGCATGAATCGAGCGGAGCACCGGCAATGCTTTGCCTGAAATGCCGTCGTTTTTGTCCTGATATTGTTTTTCGGCCGCCTCGTACAGTTTTTGTGAGCGGTCGGCAGGTTTCAATGCACCATATTCGTTCTCGCTGAAAGGAACTTCCATGCCCAACGTGGTAATGGCTGCGAGTTCCAGCTCGGCGTAGCTTCCTGCGGTAGTCGCGATTTCGTCGCACACATCGAACAATGTGTTGGCGATATCCACCGCCAGACGATCCCCGAACAATGCATTGCGACGGCGTGTGTAGATCGCGTCGCGCTGATAGTTCATCACGTCGTCGTATTCGAGCAAACGCTTACGCATGCCGAAGTTGTTCTCTTCTACCTTTTTCTGTGCGCGCTCGATCGATTTCGTGATCATGCTGCTCTGGATCACTTCGCCTTCTTCAAGGCCCATGCGGTCCATTACTTTTGCCATACGGTCGGAACCGAACAAACGCATCAGGTTATCTTCGAGCGAAACGAAGAACTGGGACGAACCCGGGTCACCCTGGCGTCCCGAACGACCACGCAGCTGGCGGTCGACGCGACGGCTTTCGTGACGTTCCGTACCGATGATCGCCAAACCACCCGAAGCCTTCGACTCGGCAGTCAGCTTAATGTCGGTACCACGACCGGCCATGTTGGTAGCGATCGTTACAGTGCCTGGTTTACCGGCTTCCGCAACCACCTCCGCTTCGCGCTGGTGTTGCTTCGCGTTCAAAACCTGATGCGGGATCTTGCGGAGCGTGAGCATCCGGCTGATGATCTCGGAGTTTTCAACCGAAGTGGTACCCACGAGTACCGGGCGGCCCGCTTCTACGAGTTCCACGATTTCGTCGGTTACCGCATTGTATTTCTCGCGAACCGAGCGGTAAACTTTATCTTCCTGGTCTTTACGAACGATTCCACGGTTAGTAGGGATCGTTACCACGTCGAGTTTGTAGATTTCCCAGAACTCGCCCGCTTCCGTTTCCGCGGTACCGGTCATACCAGCCAGTTTGTGGTACATCCGGAAATAGTTTTGCAAGGTAACCGTCGCGTAAGTCTGCGTCGCGTCTTCCACGCGTACACTTTCTTTCGCTTCAATCGCCTGGTGCAAGCCGTCGGAATAGCGGCGACCTTCCATGATACGGCCGGTTTGCTCGTCGACGATTTTTACCTTTCCATCCATGATCACGTATTCCACATCTTTTTCGAAAAGCGTAAATGCTTTCAAAAGCTGGTTAACGGTATGGATACGAGCGGTTTTAACAGAATAATCGCGGATTAATGCTTCTTTGGCGATCACGCGGTCGTGCTCGTTGAGCGAAGCGTCTTTTTCGATCGCGTCCAGATCGACCGCAATATCCGGGAGAATGAAGAAGTTGGATTCTTCCGATTCGCCCGTGAGGAAGTCGATCCCTTTTTCGGTCAGTTCGATGCTGTTATGGCGCTCGTCGATCGTAAAGTAGAGCGGCGCATCGGCTTGCGGCATCAATTTCTGGTTTTCAGCCAGGTAAATCGATTCCGACTCCTGCATAATGGCCTTCACACCGCCTTCGCTGAGGTATTTGATCAATGGCTTGTATTTCGGCATACCGCGATGTGCGCGGAACAGCGCCAAACCGCCTTCTTTTTTATCACCGGCCTGGATTTTCTTTTTAGCGTCGTTGAGGAAATCCATTGCGAGGCGCTTCTGCGCTTCTACGATCCTGGAAACGCGTGGTTTCAGTTCCAAAAACTCCTGCTCGTCACCGCGTGGTACCGGACCGCTGATGATCAATGGCGTACGCGCATCGTCGATCAACACGGAGTCGACCTCATCGACCATCGCGAAATGGTGCTTGCGCTGAACGAGCTCTTCCGGCGTCCGTGACATATTGTCACGCAGGTAATCGAAACCGAATTCGTTGTTGGTTCCGTAAGTAAGGTCTGCTTTATAGGCATTGCGGCGTGCAATGGTATTCGGCTGGTGACGGTCGATACAGTCGACGCTCATGCCGTGGAATTCAAAAAGCGGCGCATTCCATTCGGCGTCACGCTTGGCCAGGTAGTCGTTCACGGTTACGATGTGAACGCCTTGTCCTGCGAGTGCATTCAGGAAGGAAGGCAGTGTAGCCACGAGGGTTTTACCTTCACCCGTTGCCATTTCGGAAATCTTGCCCTGGTGCAACACCACACCACCGATCAGCTGCACATCATAATGGACCATGTTCCATTTAATAGGCTGGCCGATCACGTCCCAGGTTGTATTCCAAAGTGCTTTATCGCCGCTAATGGTCACATTTGACTTCTTGGTGGCTATTTCACGGTCAAAATAGTTGGCGGTTACTTCCAGCTTATCATTTTCTGTAAAACGGCGGGCTGTATCTTTCACGATCGCGAATGCTTTCGGAAGAATATCGAGCAATACCTTTTCCAGTTCTTTATTTCTTTCCAGTTCGAGCGCGTCGATTTTTTTGAAGATCGCCTCTTTGCTGTCCACATTCGGTTCGTCGGCTGCCTGTTGTCTCAATGCTGCGATTTGTTCATCGACAGATTTCAGTTGATCGGCAATATGTTGTTTCAAATTCGCGGACTGTGCCCGGAGTTCGTCATTCGAAAGGGAGGCCAGGAGGGCATATTCGGCATTCACCTTTTCAACGTACGGGGTCAGTTCTTTCAGATCCCGTTCTGATTTCGTGCCAAATAGCTTGGAAAATATTTTAAACATGATGTGATGTATGTTTTTTAACCGGTTTTATCCTTGAAAAATATTGAGCCTGCGCAGAAACGCGTGTCACATTGTCAGCAAAACTCCTATTTCCTAGCCCAAAGGTAATTCATTGCCAATAGTATTACGCAACAACTGGCATAATCCTAATGCATATCTAATGTTTTATTATCATTAAAAATGACCTGTGCCACCGGCCCTGCACCGCTTGTACAGATTTAAAACCACTACTGGGTAATGCATAGTACCTTTAACACATCAAAACGATTTAAACAGATATAGCCATGAACCACAATAGATTGTTCCGTAACACCAGCAACAAAATGATCGGCGGTGTAGCCTCAGGATTAGCCGATTACTTCGAGATCGACGTCACCATTATCCGTGTATTGTTCGTACTCGCGGTCTTCATCCCGGTCACTTTTCCTGTCATTTTGTTTTACATCATCCTCTGGATCGTCATGCCCGACAGCGCAAAACGACCCAAAGAGCTGGAACAAGGGCACATCCATTCCTGAAATTTAAAACTTCCATCAGCAAAGACTTGGTAGTTGCAAACCGCCGGAAAACAAACTCCGGCGGTTTGTTGTTTTAGGATTAATACCTATTTTTACGAATGGTATGCAGGCATACTAATTAAGCCGCCTGCTTTAATATCGATTCAAAAACAGATCCAATATGAACGCATACATTGTTGCGGGCTATCGCACCGCGGTGGGCAAGGCGCCGAGAGGCGGTTTCCGGTTTACTCGTCCCGACGACCTCGGTGCAACGGTGATCAAACATTTGCTCGAACAAACTCCGCAGCTCGACCCGACCCGCGTGGATGACGTGATTGTGGGTAATGCGGTGCCGGAAGCCGAGCAAGGCATGCAAATGGGCCGGTATGTAGCATTGCTTTCTTTGCCCAAAAATGTGTCCGGTATCACGATCAACCGCTACTGCGGCTCGGGTGTGGAGGCGATTGCGATGGCGTCCGCTAAAATCCACGCCGGAATGGCCGAATGCATTATCGCGGGAGGCACGGAGTCGATGTCGCTGGTGCCTACCATGGGCTGGAAAACTGCCTTGAATTACGAAATAGCCCATACCAATCCCGATTACTACCTCAGCATGGGCCTCACGGCCGAGCAGGTGGCAAAGGATTTCAATATCAGCCGCGAGGCGCAGGATGAGTTTTCATTTCAGTCACACCAGAAAGCGCTGCGCGCGCAGAAAGAGGGCTGGTTTGCGGACGGCATTGTGCCGGTAACCGTGAAGGAAACCTATTTTGACGCGGTTTCGGGTAAGAAGAAAACGAAGGAAACAGTCATTAGCCAGGACGAGGGCCCACGTGCGGATACCACGGTAGAGGCGTTGAATAAACTGAAACCGGTTTTTGCGGCAGGGGGCTCGGTGACAGCGGGGAACTCTTCGCAGACTTCCGACGGCGCGGCATTTGTGATCGTGATGTCGGAAAAACTGGTGAACGAACTCGGCCTGAAACCGATCGCACGCATGCTATCGTACGCGACTGCGGGCGTAGATCCGCGCATTATGGGTATAGGCCCGGTGGCTGCGGTGCCGCTCGCACTGAAACAGGCAGGGTTGAAGCTCGGCGATATTCAGCAAGTAGAATTGAACGAGGCATTTGCGGCACAGTCGCTCGCGGTGATCCAGGAATTGGGCATCGATCCGTCGATCGTGAACCCGAATGGCGGCGCCATTGCATTGGGCCACGCGTTAGGCTCTACGGGCGCTCGACTTTCAGTCCAGCTTTTCAACGAAATGAAACGCCGCGATCAGAAATACGGCATGGTAACTGCCTGTGTAGGCGGCGGCCAGGGCGTTGCGGGTATTTATGAAAGGCTCAATTAGGCCGTAGACTAACATTCGACTTGATTTTAAAGGTCTCCCCGGAAGTGTTACCCATCTTCCGGGGAGATTTTTTATTTTTGCCCTTTCATCATGCACGCCCGCTTTCATGGATGTATCCATCATTATCATTAATTACAGGACGCCTCAACTCATTATCAATTGCTTAGATTCTATCAAACGGTTTACTTCCGGTGTAACCTTCGAGGTGGTAGTGGTAGACAATGATCCGGCAAACGGCGGCGGCGCGTTGGTGAGAGAGGCTCATCCCGAAGTGCGGTGGATCGATATGGAATATAATGCGGGGTTTGGCATTGCCAATAACCGCGGCATGGAAATTGCCCGGGGGAAATACCTGCTGCTGCTCAATGCGGATACCCTGCTGACCGACAATGTAATCGGCCGGTGTTTCGATCGTATGAACCAGCGGACTGATATTATCGCTTGCGGTGCATTACAATATTACCCCGACGGTACGCCGATGCCTTTCTACCGGAGCTTCAACGAATTCCGGCGTACATTTTTCATACTTCCCCCGAGCGGCCTGGTAGATAAGGTCGTAAACAAACTTTATCCAGAACCGGCCTACGCCGATCCCGATCAGTACGACTGGCTCGTGGGGGCATTCATGTTCGTTAGAAGGGAGGGTTTCGAAAAGACGGGCGGTTTCAGCAAAGAGTTTTTCATGTACGGCGAAGACGTGGAATGGTCGGGCCGGTTGGGAAAGCTCGGCAAGCTGTGCTATTTTCAGGATTGCACTTTTATCCATCTTGAAAACAATAACCCGTTCCGCCGGACGCATATTTCGTGGATCAACCGGTTTAGTACGCAAATGCAGGTTTCGAATTTCCTGTGGGTAAGGAAGCAGTACGGCATTTTTCAGTACATCATGCTGATCCTGCATTACATTGTGATGGTACCGGTGGTTTACGGGTGGAAAATGCTGTTTAATTTGAAAAAAAGCGGAAATCCGTTCTCGGAATTGCGCACACAACATATATATGTAAGGAAGACACGCGTTCTTTTAAAATATTTCTGGAAAACGCTGTTCCTCCGGAAAGGGCTGTACAAAATTAAGCCCCAGGAGAACATCGACCTCTTAACTGCCTCTGCATGAATCAATCCAAGAAGAGAATCCTCTTTTTTACGCCCTATGCCACACGGACAGGATCGGAAATGATGCTGTTGTACATTTTGAAAAAAATAGACCGTTCGCGGTTTGACGTCGGTATCGTCAGTTTCGCGAATGGCGAATTGCTCGCCGAGTTTCCCCAGGACATCCCCGTCCACATTGCCCCGCGCAAATTCAATACGATCGAGAAAATTTCTTTCCACCTGGGCATTAACCCCACGCTTCGTGCATTAAGAAAGCTTGCCAAAAGTTTCAATGCGGATTTCTGGTATGTGAATACGACGATGATCCCCGAGACGATCGTAGTGGCCAAAGAATTCGGGATTAAGGTGATTACCCATTTCCACGAAATGCCGCTCACCTACGCGTACCTGAGCGCGCCCGACTTCAAAAGCATTGTGGATTATTCGGAGCTGCTGATAGGCTGCTCGCAAACGACTTGTGATTCGTTGAAAGATGCCGGCGGGAAGAATGTAGGGCTGCTTTATTCATTTATTGACCCTTCACTGGTTAAAAAAGACGATAGCCGTTCTGCCGAACTACGGAAAAAGCTCGGTATTCCAGCCGATGCATTTGTCTGGATATTGTCTGGAATGACTTCCGAACGTAAGGGCTTCGATTTACTGCCGGATATTGCGGCGGAAGTGAACGACCCGCGGGTACATCTGGTGTGGGTCGGTGCAACGATCGACGACGGATTGGTGTATTATACCGAGCAACGCTGCGCCAACAACACGTCGGCGACCAAAATTCATCTGACCGGCAAGCAGAAAGAAGATTATTATGCCTATCTTAATATGGGAAATGGCTTTCTGCTCACCTCACGGCAGGACCCCTTTCCACTGGTGATGATTGAAGCTGCGTTGCTGGGTAAGCCTATTGTTGCATTCCCTTCCGGGGGTGTCTCCGAGTTTGTCAAGGATGGAATGGGTGTGGTGACGGACGATCTGAGCGTCAGACAAATGGTTGCGGCCATGCGGTCGGTGATGCACGGTGAAACGAAAACCGACAGTGCCCGGAGCATCGAGGTAGCGAGCCGGTTCAATGTGGAAAACGGATATAATGAGTGGATCGAATTAATTGACAAAACCCGTTAGTATGCTCAATTCTACGCGTGCGTTTAAGTTTTTAACCCGTATTGCTTTGTTGCTGACCGTGCTGGTATCGACCGGCCGCGTTTCGGCGCAGAACCAGCAGAGAACCACCGAAACAGACAACCAGCGCTACCTTGCGCTGATGCTCCTGAACCTCACCAACCCGGACGACATTGGTCCGGAGCCGGACCTGATCCGATCGGCAGGGAGTTTCGGGCTCAATGCATTATATGTTACTATTCCCTGGGACAAGGTGTATTTGAATTCACCCACCGATACGCCGCAGTGGGCCAAGTACGATCAGCAGATCAAAATTGCGACAGACCTGGGTATGAAAGTCGCATTACGCATTCACCTGGGCAGGCACAGCACGCGTATCAAGGGCTTCTGGGATGTTTCCGACAGCCAGTTCAGTCACTCCGGCAAACCCCAGCTCAGCGGTTACGGGGATACCTTTTTTGGATTCGATAACCAGCCTATTCTGGATAAAGGAGTTGCTTTTGTGAAAGAAGTAATGACCCACTACAAGTATTTGCAAAACGAGAAGAAGCTGCTTTATGTGTCGGTCACCTGCACGGGTACGCAGGAAGGCGAGTATGTGGGCAGTTTGATCGAAAACGGCAAGGAAAATGCGGCTGTTTACGACTATTCTCCTTCTATGGTGAAGGGTTTCAAGGAATTTGTCAAAAGTAAATACAAAAAGATCGAGCGGATCAATTACCTGTGGGGAATGACTTTCAAGTCGTTCGACGAGGCAAATCCGCCCGCGACCGCCTGGGAGCCTAATCTCTCCTTTCGTCAGCGTTACGGCAAGGACTGGTACATTTACCGCCATATGATGCTCAAAAGGTTTACAGAGCAAATGGTGGCAGCGGTAAAAAGCGTCGATCCGGGCGTTAAATATGTATCGGATTACGGATCGGTATTTGATGGACAGTCGGCCACGCGGGGAACATTGGGCTTTCGTGACCTTAATGCAAAGACGGACGGGATCAAGATCAACGATAACCTGGCCGCACACGACCACCGTTGGTCGGTGGATATCGTAAAAAGCGATGCACCTGCGGGTTTTATCACGGCCAATGAGCTCTTTGTGAGTTCGTACCTGGATAATGCCGCTCATATGAAGCAAATCAACGAGAATTTCGAGCACGGGGCCAATGTAGTGGCCGTGGTGATTTCGACTAAAGAGCAGATGGGCCGTGCCGAAGGCTTTTTGAGGCAGGGATCAGCTTCGTGGCTGAACAAACCAATGACCCCGATCGTGTATGCCGATTCGGTGTCGTACCGCTTGTCGGCAGCGACTGAAAAAGGCGGTGCGCAAGGCGTAATTTATGACGAGTGGGCCAAACGTGCTTACGCTGATCCTGCTAAGCCGCGCCCGGTCCGGATTCGTCTGATCGAGGATATTCTAGCGCCAAGTTATTGGGACGATGCGTCCAATTACATGCCTTATGTTTTCAGGCCGGTGCCGATGCAGATCATTCCGGTCAATAAGGATTTCGAATACAGGCTCCCTATTGACACTTTCTCGGATGTGGACGGAAAGATCGTGCGCGTAGATGTGGGTACGCTACCCGCGTGGCTGCGCTACGAAAACGGCGTTTTGCGAGGCAGGCCTACGGTACTCGGCGATTACCGCATTTCAGTGAAAGGTATCGACGACGAGGGCGGTTCGGCGGAAGCGTTTTTCACGATTCGGGTGGATACCCGCGAGAATGCGAACAAGCCGCCGACCGTGGACAGCAATTTCTCGAACCAGATGGTGGCTGTTGATAAGCCATTTACGATCACCATTCCCAAAACCGCATTTGTCGATCCGGACGGAAGCATTACCAAAGTGGAGGCCAGCGAACTGCCTTCCTGGCTGACATTCTCGAATGGGATACTCAGTGGAACACCCACAAAACTCGGCGACTATCGCATTATTCTCAAAGCATATGACGATCTGAATGCGTTTGTGGAAACCTATTTCACGGTCAAAGTCGTGGAGCCGCAGTTCCTGAACGCACCACCGTTTGCAACAAGCGGATTGCCTGTGAAGTATGCGCAGATCAACATGCCGTTCAACTACATCCTGCCCACCAACATTTTCGGGGATACGGATGGTTATATTTCGTCGGTGACCGTGCAAAACCGGCCGTCATGGCTCACTTTTGCACTGAACGAGTTTTCGGGAACACCCACCGAGGAGGGCGAGTACCGGCTGATCATCCGCGCGTACGACAACGGGGGCGCATACGTGGAAATCCCTCTGGTGTTGCTGGTGCAGATTCCCGAAATCCGTTTCGAACTCGTTCAGGGAGGCAGTAAGGTGGATCAGCGTGTGATCAGGAAATTGTCGGGCGATGACGTGATCCCTTACGATTCGCTGCCTTCGAAATTGAATATGTATGCCTACGGCAATTTCGAGTACGACAAAGTTTCGTTCGATTTGAACGGTCCGTTCCGCAGAAAGGCGACGACATCGATTTTCCCCTACGCGTTGTATGAAGATGCTTCCGGCTTTGCTCCTTATGTAGGAAGATATACGTTGACGGTTACGGCATTCAAAGAGGATTCCGCCGTGGTGACGAACTCCATCGAGTTTGGCATTTCGGCCGGTGACAAGGTGGATATCAGCAAGAATATGGAAGATTGGGTGTTTTATCCCAACCCGGTCGAGAGTATCCTCAACATCAAACTCCCCGAGTACCAGCCCGGCGATAATCTTACCTGGGAGATCGTCACGGTAGCCGGCAGGCGAATGCCCATAGCCGGTTCACTGATAAAGGTTTCCGATGAGCTCGCAAACCTGGACCTGGATGCGATCGGACTGTCTTCCGGGATCTATTTTATCAGGATAGAAAACAACGGAGAGCTTGTGCAGCAGTTCAAGATCTTCAAGAAATAGCTGGCCATTGCCCTGCATCGTGAATGGCCGCCCGGCAAAGGCGGTCATTTTCATTTATTTTGATAATAGTATGCTTGCATAATAATTTTTATGACCTATATTTGCATCAACCTCTAATGGTATGCAAGCATACTCAATACTTTTCCGACTAACCCGCATTCAGATATGTCCGTTGCAGCAGTAAACCAGACGTCCATCAAAGGAGGCGAATTCCTGATCAAGGAGACCCAGGCAAACCAGATTTTTATCCCGGAAGAATTCAATGAAGAGCAGCGGATGATCGCTAATACCTGCCGTGATTTTCTCTCAAAGGAAGTCTGGCCACGTCTGGATGAGATCGACCAGGCCAAGAGCCCGGCATTGATTTCAGGCCTGATGGACAAAGCAGGTGAGCTCGGCTTGCTCGGAACTGCGGTTCCGGAGGAGTTTGGAGGTTTTGGAATGAATTTCAATACTTCCATGCTGGTTGCGGAAGCGACGGGCGCCGGCAATTCGTTTTCGGTGGCGCTTTCGGCGCATACGGGGATTGGGACGCTCCCAATTCTCTATTACGGGAATGAGGGGCAAAAAAGCCAGTATCTGCCCAAGCTGGCATCCGGTGAATGGAAGGCCGCCTATTGCCTCACAGAACCTGATTCGGGTTCCGATGCCAATTCAGGTAAAACAAAAGCGAAACTGAGCGCCGACGGACAGCATTATGTGATCGATGGTCAGAAAATGTGGATCACGAACGGCGGTTTTGCAGACATATTCATTGTTTTTGCCAAAATCGAAGAAAATGGCGAAACCGATAAAAACCTGACCGCATTCATCATCGAGAAATCGTTTGGAGGCATTACGATGAATGAGCCCGAGCACAAAATGGGTATCAAAGGGTCGGATACGCGTCAGTTGTTCTTCAACGATTGCCAGGTACCGGTTGTAAATATGCTTTCCGAACGGGGCAATGGGTTTAAAATAGCAGTTAATATCCTCAATATCGGCCGGATCAAGCTCGCAGCGGCGGCCCTTGGGGGCTCCAAGCGCGTAGCTTCGCAGGCGATACAATATGCCAACGAACGCAAGCAATTCGGTACAGCGATCGCCAATTTTGGCGCTATCAAGCACAAACTGGCCGAAATGGCGGTAGGTATGTTCGCGACCGAATCGGCGGCTTACCGCGTAGGGCAAAACATAGATGATCTCATCCAGGCCTTCAAGGACAAGGGGATGAACGATGCCGAGGCGAAATTGAAGGCCCTGGAAGAATTTGCGATTGAGTGCGCGATCATGAAAGTGCATGGGTCGGAAGTGCTGGATTTTGTGGTGGACGAAGGTGTGCAGGTATATGGAGGGATGGGTTTCTCGGCCGATGCACCCATGGATCGCGCCTATCGCGATAGCCGGATTAACCGGATTTTTGAGGGTACCAATGAAATCAACCGCCTGCTGGTGGTGGATATGCTCCTGAAACGTGCGATGAAAGGCCATCTTAACCTGATGGGACCGGCGATGGCGGTAGGCAAGGAAATTTTATCGATCCCCGATTTCAGCTCCGACGAGGATGAAACATTGTTCGCCGCAGAGAAAAAGGTGATCAAAAACCTGAAAAAGGCGGCGTTGATGATCGCCGGTGCGGCTGTGCAGAAATTTATGATGAAACTTTCTGAGGAACAGGAGATTATCATGAGTCTGGCCGATATGGTAATTGAAATTTATGTGGCCGAATCGGTGTTATTGCGTGTGGAGAAGCGGATCGGACTGTTGGGGGAAGAGGCCAATGCCTTGCATAACGATATAGCGCTCATTTACCTCAATCGCGCCGTGGAAAGAGTGAGTAATGCGGGCCGCTCGGCCATTACCAGTTTTGCTGAGAGCGATGAGCTCCGAGTGATGCTGATGGGGCTGAAAAGATTTACGAAGATTGAACCAATGAACCTCAAAGACGCACGCCGCCGGATTGCCGACGAGCTGATAGCCAAAAATGACTACGTCTTTTAAAAAACCATAAATATCTCAGGCGAATAACCTGCTACAACTGAAAACCAAAATGTACACGTTTGAAAGCCGCATCTGACTCAGATGCGGCTTTTTTGTATCTTGGTGAAAGGTTTTCGATTATTGGTCAAAATGCGCAATTTTGGGAAACCAAAAACGACGCCTTTCTCGTTAGGTATTAGGTTTCTTTTTTGAGTCAAATAGCAAAAATTAATACGTTGGATTCTCTACTAGCTACTGAAAAACCACCTTTCATGACTTTGCATTCCGTGGATCTGCGTACCACAGGCCAGTTTCCTGCATTACTACTCGATTACCTCGATCAGAAACCCACGCTTGAATCTTTTTACAGCATCTTCCCGACGTTGGAAAATGCGGAAAAGGCTATTTTGAACAAAAAGGGTTTTACAGCTGAAAAGCGTAAAACGCTGGTAGACGTGCTCACGAAACAATACCACGGCCTGCCTTATTTGCCTGATTTCTCGGTTTTACTGGAAGAGAATACATTTACCGTAACAACCGGCCACCAGCTGAATATTTTCACGGGCCCGTTGTACATCATCTATAAGATCGTTACGATCATCAAGCTTGCCGAAGCTTTAAAAGCGAAGTACCCTGAGTACAAGTTCGTACCCATTTATTGGATGGCCACAGAGGACCATGATTTTGAGGAAATCGCTTCTTTCCACCTGTTCGGACAGACACACAAATGGACGGGAGAGCACAAAGGTGCCGTAGGAAAGCTGAATCCAAAGGAATTGGCAGGTATTTTGAAGCAATTGCCGGACAAGCCGCTCCTTTTTGCGAAAGCTTATCTCGAAAATAATACATTGGCCGACGCCGTGCGATGTTACATGCACGAGCTCTTCGGACGGTACGGGCTGGTTAGCCTCGACGCCGACAATGCAGATTTGAAACGGCACTTCCTGCCGGTTATTCAGGAAGAACTGAAAGACTCCATTTCGGAAAAACTGGTTACAGAAACCACTTCCCGCTTGAATGCGCTCGGCTATCACACTCCCCTGCACGCGCGCGAAATCAATTTCTTCTACCTCGACGACAACCTGCGCGAACGCATTGTGCGCGAGGGCGACGTGTTCAAAGTGCTCAATACCGAGCTGGAATTTAGCGAAACGGAGCTGCTGGCGCTGGCAGAAACTAATCCCGAACGTTTCAGTCCGAATGTGATCCTGCGGCCGTTGTACGAGGAAGTGATTTTGCCCAACCTTGCGTATATAGGCGGGCCGTCAGAAGTGCCTTACTGGATGCAGCTGAAAGGTGTTTTTGATCATTTTAGTGTTCCCTATCCAATGCTGATGCCGCGCAACTTCGCGTTGTACATGAACGGGCACCAGTACAAGAAAGCACAGAAGCTGAAAATCGATTATAGAGATCTGTTCCTGGACGAGATTGCATTGCGCAAGACGTTCATCGAACGCAATACCGAATACGAGCTGAATCTGAACGACCAGAAAGAGGCATTCAACACCATTTTTGACCAGATACTCGCCAAAGCAACCGAGGTGGACCAGACCATGCACGGCGCAGTGAAAGCAGAGCAGACACGTTTGCTGAATTCATTGAAACACCTCGAAAAGCGCATTATCCGTGCCGAGGAGCGCAATCATGAATCGGAGATCGAGCAATTGCTGACCCTTAAAAACAAACTGTTCCCGAACGGAATCGCCCAGGAACGGTATGATAATTTGCTGAACTTCTATATTAACGATCCTCAGTTCATCCAGAAACTTATTACGGCCTTCGATCCGCTGGATTTCAGGTATAATGTGCTGCTGGAAGAGTAGGAGGGAGGCTAGTTTTTCAATTTTACATCACCGAAGACCGAGGTCACGGTAATTTTGGTTCCGCCTCCGGAGCCGACTTTGCCCTGGTAATGCTTCATTTTGTCGGGTCGGCCGTCTTTTTCGGGTTGCATCGAGAAATTGACGTTCTCCGTCGGGTAACTGAATTTGCCATACGTTACGCTCACATTGAACTGGTTGGCCTCCGCCGGCAGCACGATCGATGAGTACTGCGCCTGGATATCCACATTTTGCGCGGAATTGGTGAGCTCGTCGATTTTGAAATTACCCGAATAATTGAGCTTGATTTTGCCGGTACCCCGGATCGTCCCGATTTTAGCCCCTGAATAATCGATGGCTGCGTCCAGATTCACCACATCGCCGATAGTCAGCTCACCGAATTTATTGCTTAGCCATACTTTTTTGGCCTGGTCAACCTTTACACTGGAATACTGGCAATCCAGCTTTCCGCCATCCATTTTACCGATTTTGGCACTTCCAAACTGGATATCGATCACATTATCCGGATTTTCGAGGAGCATGGCCATAAAATTGCCGTGCTTGGAATCCACCGTCAGCGGAGCATAGAAAGAAGGGATATCGGTATTCCCGAATTTGTTGCGAACGGTCAGCGAATTTTCCTTCGGCATGTAGATCGTGTAATCGATCTGGATAAAATTCTTGTCGCCTTTGCTTTTGTTCCAGCCATTGTTGCCAAACTGGTTACGGTCGATGCGGGTAGTGAGGCTGATGACGTTTTTGACGCGTTTTTCATCGATATTCACAGAGCTCAGGTACTCCGTTGCGCGGGAATCGGAGGGCGCATTGGCGGTTACCACAATCTCCACCTTAATTTCTTCCTTGGCCCACAAATTTACTTTCACGAGGCCAAACTGATTGTCAACTTCAAGCGCGTCGCTCTTTCTGACGTCGAACACTTTCACAATATTTCTTCGCTTCTCTATCAGTCCGTTCTGTTCGGAGTCGTCGGGATCGAGGGCTGCGCTGGCTACCTGGGGGAGTACGGCGATCGCACTAAATAACAGGAGCTTCGCTATTTTCTTTATCGTTGTCATTTTTCACTTTGTTAATGCGTTGCAAAATTTCCAGTTGTTGGTTCAGCAGATCGACCTGTAATTGCAGGTTCTGAACCATTGCTTCAAGCAATGCTTCCTGGTTAGGGGCGTTCGACAAGTTGGAACGGAGGTTTTTATAGCTCGATTCCAGACTTTCCAAATCAGCAGAGAAATCCTTGTAGAGCTGCGGATTATTCCGGGCCAACTTGATGATCTCCTCCCTTTTTTGGTCTATTGCAACATTGTATTGATTGAATTCGCGGGCATATGCGGGAACTTTCAGGGCCACACGCGGATCACGGGTAATGCCGTATTCGTTATTGAGGTAAACCAGAAACCCGATTCCGAGCGCCAGGAACACCCCCGCGGCAATACGCCAGTCGAAATAGGGGTTACTCAGACGCCTGATTTTTTTTTTCGATTTTTCAGGTACTATCGGAATCTCGTTGTGTAATTGGCTCTCAATCTGGCTCCATAAAGAATCCTGCGGTAAGAAAGTATCAAATCCATCCCTGTTATCACGCACAAACCGCTCCAATCGATCCTTTTTATCAGAAGAATTTTTCATAGATTAATTAACTTGTCAAGTGTAAATAATAGTCTCAAATCCGTAATAGTTTAAGGTCAATATCGTAATTCGTGTTTTGCACAATCTAATTTCTAGTCAGAGGTTGTCATGTTTTGCGGTCCGCCGCGCGGTCAAGCATTGTCATTTGTTGTTTGCTCTCATTTGACTATTCTTGACCACACCTGACTACTTCCTGACCATACTTGACCACTTCCTGACCACACCTGACCATTCCGTTACCGTACCAGCATCTCGGTCAATTTACGCTTCGCCCTCATATACTGCGTCCGGGAGGTCGTTTCACTGATCCCGAGCACTTCGCCGATTTCCTCATGGTCGTAGCCTTCGAACAAATACAGGCTGAGCACCACCCGGTAACCATCCGGCAATTTCTGTACCGCGTTGCGGACCCTTTCTATTTCGAGCGTCGTGTCGCTCTCATCCAGTCCGAAAGAATCCTCATTCCGGTCACTTTGCTCCAATGTCTCGTGGAATTCGTCGATTTCCACCCATTTTACCTTCCTGCTCCGCATGTGGTTGATCGCCTTGTTGACCACGATTTGCTTCAACCACGCCCCAAATGTCGACTGCTGCCTGAACTGGTGGAGGTTCGTGAATGCATCCACGAAGGCCTCCTGCAAAGCATCCTCAGCCTCTCCCAAATGGTTCAGTATCCGCATGCAGATGTTGAACATGGCTTTTGAGTAATGTTTATAAAGCTCGTATTGCGCTTTGCGCTCTCCGAGTTTACAACGCTCCACCAGTTCGACGTGCCGGTCGGGGTAAATTTGTGTTTTCAAGCAGAAGGTTTATATTTTGAACGTTCTGAATCAAAGACAAGCGATTCTTCGGCAAGTTGCATTTGTTTTAAAAAATTTTTCAAAATGCCGCATACCGAACAAAGGGGGCATACCGTGTTGTTCTTAGAAAAAGGCGGGGTTATCTTTGTACCGCTTGTTGCAATCTACCGATTTTAGTACATGAAAACTTTCAATATCCCCGATTTTTACCGGAGCCGCATTATCACGCCAATCAAGGAGTTCCGCCGTAAGAACGACAAGCTGAAAAGGGATTATTCACCCACCGTACTCGATTTCGGGCCGGTGCAGTTCCTCGTCGCGCGCCATTTCGGGTTCTGTTACGGGGTGGAGAATGCGATCGATATTGCTTATAAAGCCATTGCCGAAAACCCGGGCAAGCGGATCTTCCTTTTGAGTGAAATGATTCACAATCCCGACGTGAACCGTGACCTGATCGAGCGTGGCGTGCAGTTCATCATGGACACGAAAGGCAAGCAGCTGATCGGCTGGGAACAATTGACGGCCGAGGACATCGTAATCGTTCCGGCATTTGGTACGACCGTCGAAAACCAGCAAAAAATTGCAGAATTGGGCGCGAGCGAATACGTGTACGATACGACCTGCCCGTTTGTGGAAAAAGTATGGAACCGCGCTGCGCAGATTGGCGAGAAGGATTACACAATCGTGGTCCACGGAAAGCCCAATCACGAAGAGACCCGCGCCACTTTCTCACATAGCAAGGAAAATGCGCCCACGGTAGTCGTGGAGAATATGAAACAGGCGCAGGTCCTGGCAGAATATATGACCGGTGCCAGGCTGGCGTCGCAGTTTGCGGAGGATTTCAAGAACCAGTATTCCGAAGGCTTTGATTCTGAAAAGGACTTGCAGCGGATAGGCGTCGTGAACCAGACCACCATGCTGGCTTCCGACACGCAAGGCATTGCCGATTACCTTAAAAATGTGATGATCCGGCATTACAGCCTGCGCCCGGAGCAGGTAGAAGACCGCTTCGCGAATACGCGTGACACATTATGCTACGCGACGAACGATAACCAGGACGCTACCTACGCATTGCTTACGCACGATGCCGACCTGGTGGTGGTGGCGGGAGGCTACAACAGTTCCAATACTTCCCATTTGGTCGAGTTGTGTGAGCAGAAGTTTCCGACCTATTTTATTGAATCAGTCAATAAAATTCTCGACAAGCAGCTGATCCGCCATTTCGATCTTCATAAAAAGGAAGAAATTGTGACTGAAAACTATATTCCGGCCAAAGCTCCCGTGCGTATTATGCTCACGTGCGGCGCGTCCTGCCCGGATGCGGTGGTGGAAGGTATTCTTGTGCGGCTGCTTTCATTTTTCGAGGGAGCAAAGCCGATCGAGGAGGTAATGCAGGCATTTTGAAGCGACGGCTACCGCTAAATTTGGCAGGAGCACCGTTGAATCATTTGAAAGAGGTTATTTAGAGCGAATTAACTTGTATAGTTTAATTTAGGCGGATGGTTTTGGTTACAAAAATCATCCGTTTTTTTATATCTGCTTTCCTATGAAAAAGACTGCCATCCTGAGCTCTTTTTGCTTCCTTTTTTTTGTCTGGTTTTTTAGCAGCTGCTCTTCCTTCAATGAAATCCGCGTGGCGGGTACCAACTTCACGGAAGAAGTAGGACAATCGCAAAACCTCGTATTCACTTTCAACAAGGACCTCGTTTCGACGGCCGAGCTGAACAACTGGGATTCGACGCAATATGTGACGTTCGAACCCGCTGTCCGGGGCAAGTTCAAATGGACCGCGCCGAATGAGCTCGTGTTCTCGCCGGTCGCAGGGTTTGGGGCCGCTACGTCCTACAAAGCGCAACTGACGGACCTGATCACGGAAAAGACGGATAAGGACAAGAAATACAAACTTTCCCAAGACCCCATTGCTTTTCACACACCTTATTTGCAGCTCGTGGAGACCGAAAGCTGGTGGACACTTGCGCGGGAATCGGGCAGGCAGGAGGCGCGGCTGAGGTTGCACTTCAACTATCCGGTGAATGGGCAGAACGTGGCCGAAAAGCTGAAAGTACTGTTCGAAAACCAGTCGCTGGATTACCGCATATTGCCTTCGCAGGATGAATCGTCGGTTACACTCGCTTTGGCGAAGGTAGGAAAGGCGGATAACAATGAAACGCCGGTCAGCATTATGATCGACAAGGGTGTGAAGGTGCAGAATACTTCGTACAGCAGCCAGGAAGCGTTGTCGAAAACCGTTAGTGTCCCGTCGCCGCTGCACCTGGAAGTAATGGATATCAAAACCGGCTTTGAAAACAATGCGGGTTACGCGCGGGTAGTGACCACGCAGGAGCTGGATAAGGAAAGTATAGCCAATAGTTTTACGATCAATCCGGAAGCCGCAGTGGAAACCGAGCCTACCGAGAACGGCTTCATTCTTCGGGGCGCATTCAATGAAACGGAAACGTATGTATTGCAGCTCAAACAATCGCTGAAAGGGGTGTTGGGGCAGACGTTGGAAGAGGAAGCATCCCGTGACCTGTTTTTTGGGAAAATGCCTGCGGCAATTTCGTTTGCTAACAAAAAGGGGCTGTATTTGTCTTCCAAAAGTTCAAAGAATATTGGCGTCAATATCGTGAACGTGCCGAAGGTGCAGGTGCGTGTTTCAAAGCTGTATGCCAACAATATACTGCACTATATCCACAACAACCGTTGGAGCGATTATGCCTATGTGGGAGACGACTGGCAGCCAACCGGTAATTTCAATTACAGCGACGACCGCGAAAGCCAGTTGAGCGACGTGATCGTCAACAAAACCGTCGAAACCGAAAATTTATCCAAGAACAAGGGAGTATCCGCATTAAATATCGCATTGCCGGACGATAACAAGCGCCAGGGCGTGTATCTCGTGGCGGTGAATTCGGAGGAAGAAGCATACCTGGGCGCCACCAAGCTGGTATCTATTTCTGACATCGGCCTCATTGCCAAGCAGGGTAAAGACGAGCTTTGGGTTTTTGCCAATTCCATTAAGACCAACGAGCCGATCAAAGACCTTGAACTGACGCTCGTCAGTTCCAATAATCAGAATGTACACACAATTAAAACGGACGGCGACGGCGTTGCGCATATTGAACAGCTCAGTGAGAAGGCGCCGGGTTTTAAAGTTGCCATGATTACTGCGAGTACGGAGGATGATTTCAATTTCCTCTTGCTGGAAGACACCCAGGTACTCACGTCGCGGTTCGATGTGGAAGGCTTGCGGGACAATACATCGGGTTACCAGGTATTCATCTACGGCCAGCGTGACATTTACCGGCCGGGCGAAACGATGCATTTCAATACCGTGCTTCGGACGCAGGACTGGAAAACAGCTTCCAAAGTACCTTTGAAACTGCGGTTGTTAACACCTAATGGGCGCGAGTTCCGTGTATGGCGCAAAACGACCAACGAACAGGGTGCCGTGGAATCGGAAATTCCACTGGACGCCGGTGTGCTCACAGGAACCTACGTGCTGGAAGTTTACAATGCCAATGAAGTGCTGCTGGGTTCGCAAGCGGTGAGTGTAGAGGAGTTCATGCCCGATCGCATTAAAGTCGATTTGAGCGGTGCCGCCAAGGACTATGTTTCAGGGCAAAAGGTGTCGCTTACCGCTACGGCTACGAACTTGTTTGGCCCTCCTGCCAGCAACCGCACTTACGAAATGGATTTCCAGTTGCAGCGCAAAGGTTTTTCAGCCAAGGGCTTCCCGGAATATACATTCGATATTCCCGCCGAAACCACTTTTGAACGGGATAGCCGTCAGGGTACTACCAACGAGCAGGGGCAGGCCAATGAGCAGTTTACATTATTATCCGGTTTACAGGATATCGGCGTGCTCGAAGGCAAAATTTATGTAACGGTCTTCGATGAAAACGGGCGGCCTGTCAACCGCTTGCAACGCTTCGACGTGTACACCCAGCCGGTGTTCTACGGAATCCGCCTGCCCGATACCTATGTCGGTACCAATGCGCCCGTTCCTGTGGATATTGTGGGTGTTGGCAAGAGCGGCGCATTGCAGAATGGTGCTACTGCTGCCATCGAAGTGGTGCGGCTGGAATACCAGACTGTGGTGGAAAAGAAGTATGATCGCTTGCAGTATACCTCGCGCAAGAGCGAGAAACTGGTGTATTCCAATAAACTGACGCTTTCGGGCGGAAAGGGTACCTTCCGTTATGTGCCCACGGTTTCGGGCGAGTATGAGGTACGCGTGCGACGCCCGGGTGCGGCGCATTACACGCTCGCGAATTTCTATGCTTATGGCTATGGTTATACCCAGTATTCGTCTTTCGAGGTAAGTAATGAAGGCCGGGTATTGATGGAAACCGACAAGGATCAGTACAAAACGGGCGAATCGGCTAAGGTGCTGTTCAAAACCCCGTTCGACGGGCGGTTGCTGGTAACGGTAGAGCGCAATAACGTGCTCGAACAGCACATTCTCACAACTGAGAAAAAAGCCGCCGAACTGACATTTAAAATCAAGGAAGAGCATTTGCCGAACGTATTCGTAACCGCAACGCTGATCAGGCCGCTGGATGCTTCGGATATGCCGCTGACGGTGGCGCACGGCTACCAGCCTATCCTGGTCGAAGACCCCGACCGAAAACTGCCCGTAGCCATTACGGCGGTTGAAAAGTCGCGATCGAAGATGAAGCAGCAGATACGCATTAAAACAGAGCCGAATGCGGAAGTGACACTGGCCGTGGTGGATGAAGGTATTTTGCAGATCAAAAACTCGAAAACGCCGGATATTCACGGGCATTTTTACCAAAAGCGGGCATTGGAGGTTTCCAGCCACGATTTGTACGCCCAACTTTTCCCCGAACTGACCATTTCAGGAACATCGAGCTCGGGTGGAGACGGTTATGATTTGGAAAGAAGAATTAACCCGCTCAGCAATGGACGTACGGAATTGGTGTCCTTTTGGAGTGGTCAACTGAAAGCAAATGGCAGCGGCGACGTGACTTTCGATGTCAATATCCCGCAATTCAGCGGCGATCTCCGCATTATGGCGGTGGCTTATAAGGATAATGCGTTCGGTTCGGCTACCAAAAATATGAAAGTTGCAGACCCGATCGTGATCAGCGCGGGGCTGCCGCGTTTCCTGAGCCCCGGCGACGAACTGGTACTGCCGGTGAATATCAGCAATACCGAAACGAAAGCGACTACGGCGACGGTTTCTGTCCAACTATCCGGTCCGTTGGCGGCGGGCGCAGCGCCGGTTACCCAAAATATTACAATACCGGCGGGAAAAGAAAGCCGTGCCCTATTTGCGGTGAAAGCTGCGACGGCGATTGGCATTGGTAAAGTAGTGGTGAAGGTGAATGCATTCAAGGAAACATTTGTCAATCAGACGGAGATTTCTGTTCGCCCGGCGTCGCCGCTTTTGAAAACCAGTACTTCCGGGCTTGTTGCAGGGGACAAACAGGGCCTGATTGATTTGCGGTCATCGTTTATTCCTGCGACGAGCAGCAGCCAGGTGGTATTGAGCCGTTCACCGTTGGTGCAAGGCGGCGGAAAGGCATTGTCTACCTTGCTCGGCTATCCTTACGGTTGCCTGGAACAAACGGTTTCCAAAGCTTTCCCGCAGATTTACTTCGCGGATCTTACCAAAGCGATGGCAGCGCCGGTTTATACGGTCAGGAGCGGGGAAAGTGATTTTAATCCGATGACCAACGTACAGCAGGCCATTCGCAAAGTGGAGTCGCAGCAGCTTTTTAATGGTGGAATGGGCATGTGGCCGGGTGCGCAGCTGGAAGACTGGTGGGCTACTGCCTATGCGGTACATTTCCTGGAAGAAGCGCGCCGGGCGGGCTTCGAAGTGAATGCCAAAACGCTCAGCCGCGCCGTGGAATACCTGACCGCGCAAAGCGGCTCGACGGCTAACAAGGAAGTCGTGATTGCGAGTACCAACAGCGGGCTGGCCTACGAAGGGCAACCGAAAGGCCCGCAAACCAAAAAGACCGTGGCCCGCCGGGAAGCGATCTACTCACTTTATGTACTGGCATTGAACGGGCATCCTAACCGTGCCTCGATGAATTATTACAAACAAAACCCGCATTTGCTCACGCAGGATTCCAAGTACCTGCTCGCGGGCGCATTCCAGCTCGCGGGTGACGCACGGAGTTTCAATGCATTGCTGCCTAAAAATTATGTTCCTGAAAATAGTGGGCTTTACTACGATAACAGCTATTCATCTCCTTTGCGAAATATGTCTCTGGTTTTGAATACATTAATCGAGTCCGATCCTTCCAATACACAAATCCCGGTCTTAGGGCGGCAACTTTCGCAGGCTATCCAATCGGCCTCTTACCTGAACACGCAGGAAGCGGCATTTGCGGTACTTGCTTTGGGTAAACTGGCGAAAAAGACATCCAATTCGACGGTAACGGCGTCGGTTTCTGCGAATGGCAAGTCGTTAGGACAGTTTTCGGGTAAGGAGTTAAAGATTTCAAAAGGTATTCTCAACCAGAAACTGCTGGTCAAAACGCAGGGCAAGGGTGATCTGTACTGGTTCGCGCAAACGGACGGTATGTCGGCGACGGGCAGCTACGTCGAGGAAGATCAGGGAATCAGTATCCGCCGGCAGTTCCTGACACGCAATGGCGCGCCGGTGCAGACTTTCCATCAGAACGACCTCGTGGTGGTGAAACTGACGCTCAATAGCACCAACGGCCTGCCTGTGGAAGACGTCGTCGTTACCGACCTGCTGCCTGCGGGCTTCGAAATCGAGAACCCGCGGATCACCGAGCCGCGCGACATGACCTGGATCACGAATGCGGCTATTCCGGAATATTACGATATTCGCGACGACCGCATTCATTTCTTCACCAATGCCGACGGCCAGCCCAGGACCTTCTACTACCAGGTCAGGATTGTAGCCAAAGGCACGTTCACGATCGGCCCTGCCGCGGCAGATGCCATGTACCAGGGCGAGTACCGCAGCTATTCCGGCGGCGGCAAGATCACAGTGGAATAAATCAGAAAGAGAAGCTGCGCAAAATCAGTCCGCCGATGATGGCTCCCGCAATGGGGGCCACAACGGGGATCCAGCCGTAACCCCAATCAGAGCTTCCTTTGTTAGGAATGGGCAAAATGGCGTGGGCGATGCGCGGGCCCAGGTCGCGTACGGGGTTGATCGCATAGCCGGTGGTGCCGCCAAGTGATAAACCGATGCTCCAAACAAGCATACCGACCAGGTACGGCGCTACACCCGAAGGAATGCCCCCTTTTTCAGGATCCGAAGTGCCGGCGTAGCCGATCGCGACAATGCCGACGATCAATATAATCGTTGCGAGAAATTCACTCAAAAAGTTGGCGCCGGTACTTTTAATGGCCGGGCCGGTTGAAAAGCAAGCCAACTTCGATCCGCCATCTTCGGTAGCTTGCCAATGCGGCAGGTATTGCAGCCACACGAGAACCGCACCCAGGAATGCGCCGATCAGTTGGGCAGGAATGAAAGTAGATATAAGGCTGTAATCATTTTGAAGCACTGCAAAGCCCACAGTTACCGCCGGATTAAGGTGCGCGGCCGCGCTGCCGAATGCATTGGCCGTGAACACCCCGAACATCACCGCAAATGCCCATCCGGCTGTAATGACGATCCAGCCACCGCTCTCGCCCTTTGTTTTTTTCAACACGACATTGGCGACGACGCCGTTGCCTAACAAAATAAGGACCATTGTTCCGACTAATTCTCCAATGAAAGGCGAAGGCTGCATGTGCTTTGTAAAATCAAGGTTAGTAAACGAATATGCGAATAGTTTTATAATTTCTATTTCCAATCCCAAAAAGAATTTTTCATTTCCGTTTTACCATTTTAGGACGATGAATTCTGCTAACTTTGCCTGATAATCAATTTTTGTATTGAAAATCATGTCATTAAATCAGCTTACGGCGATCTCTCCGGTTGATGGCCGTTATTACAAACAAGTATCTGAACTTTCGGCTTATTTCTCGGAATATGCCCTGATTTATTACCGGGTGTATGTTGAAATCGAGTATTTCATTGCACTCTGCGAAATCCCCCTCCCTCAGCTATCAGAATTTGACAAGAAGAAATACGCGTCGCTGCGCAAGATCTATGAGGATTTCAGCGAGGCCGATGCGCTGCATATAAAGGACATCGAAAAGGTGACCAACCACGATGTGAAGGCTGTCGAGTACTTCATTAAGGAGCAATTCGAGAAGCTGGGCATCGAATCTTACCAGGAATTTATCCACTTCGGGCTTACTTCCCAGGATATCAACAACACGGCGATCCCGCTTTCGCTGAAAGACGCGATGGAGCGGCAGATCAAGCCATTGTTCCGCCAGGTGCTTTTCGTATTGAAAAGAATGTCGATCGAGTGGAAAAACGTACCGATGCTCGCGTTCACGCACGGGCAGCCTGCGTCGCCTACACGCGTAGGAAAAGAATTCCTCGTTTTCGTGGAGCGTTTGGAACGCCAGCTCGAAATGCTCGACAAAATCCCGCATTCAGCGAAATTCGGTGGTGCTACCGGTAACTTCAATGCACACCACGTCGCTTACCCGAAACAGGACTGGATGGCATTCGGTCACCATTTTGTGGAAGGTTTGGGTCTGAAAAGAAGCCGCCACACGACGCAGATCGAGCATTACGATAACCTGGCCGCTACTTTCGACTGTCTGAAACGCCTGAACACGATCCTCACCGACCTTAACCGCGACATGTGGACGTACATTTCAATGGGTTATTTCAAACAGAAGATCAAAGCCGGCGAAGTAGGCTCATCGGCGATGCCGCACAAAGTGAACCCGATCGACTTCGAAAACTCCGAAGGTAACCTGGGCCTCGCATCGGCATTGTTCGAGCATTTCGCGTCCAAATTGCCCGTTTCCCGCCTGCAACGCGACCTGACCGACTCTACGGTATTGCGCAACATCGGCGTACCTATCGCGCATTTGGCCATTGCCTTGAACTCCCTGTTGAAGGGCTTGGGCAAAGTGGAATTGAATGGCGAAGTATTGAAAGCGGAACTGGAAGAAAACTGGGCGGTAGTGTCCGAGGCAATCCAGACGATCCTGCGCCGCGAAAGCTATCCAAAGCCTTACGAAGCATTGAAGGAGCTGACGCGCACCAACGAAAAAATTACCCACGATTCCATTTCGCGTTTCATCGAAACATTGGACGTGTCGGAAAAAATACGGGAAGAACTTCGCGCATTGAGCCCATTCAACTACCTGGGCGTGGTGGAAGATACTTTCTAAGTCAAACTCCCAATTCGTCCCTGATCTTCTCCTGCCACTCGCGCGGGAGAAGATCCATCAAATCTACATCACACAGCGTCGCGATGCGACAGTAATGCTCCATTTCAACTTTGGTAGTCCCTGTCTCCCATTTGTGGTAACCCACCTGGGAAACGCCTAGCATGGACGACATTTGCTTCTGGGATAACCCGTTTCCTCTACGGTAACTGATCAGGATTTGCGAAATAACCATGGTATCGGTTTAAAGCGTGAATGCTTTGAACCGGGGCAAGGTTTTGGAGAAAAAGAGAAGCGTGAGTATCGTGAATTTTGAAAGACTGACCGGGCGACCCGGCCAGTCTTTCAAAATTAATAATTTAACCGCATTTGGACGAGCCGCAATCCTTGCAAGTCAGGCAGCCTTCCTGGTATAGCAGGTTGGTCGAGCCGCAGTTCTGGCATTTCTGCTTCGCTGCTTCGGTACCATCCGGAATGTAACGTTTCAATGCACGGGCCACACCGGCTTTCCAGGTGTTGATCGCCTCGTCGAGTTGGAGACTGCTGATCAGGTCTACCACTTTCTCGATCGGCATCCCGTGGCGCAATGTGCTGGAAATCAGCTTGGCGTAGTTCCAGTATTCCGGGTTGAATTTGTAGGACAACCCTTCGATCGTGGTTTTGTAGCCGCGCGTGTTTTTGTATTGGAAATCATAACGCGAGCTGCCGTCGGCTTCCCGGTTTTTGATAATCAAGCCTTCATTCACCCAACGAGGGATCAAAATTCCGTCTTCATCATCCGCAAAACCGGTGAAAATCTCGTACGGGCGACCGTCGATCAAGCCGATGAACGCGATCCATTTGTCTTTTTTATTCTGAAAACGTACCACATCCGCTTCGAGCGTTTGCGGGCGTTCGGTCGGGAACGGGGTTGGAGCGCCTTCCTGCGGCTCTTCTGTTTTCTCGGTGTTGGAGATCAATACGCCTGAGCGGGAACCGTCGCGATACACGGTAACGCCTTTGCAACCTGCCTTCCACGCTTCCATATAGCATTCGCCGACGAGTTCTTCGGTCACGTCATTCGGCATGTTGATGGTCACGCTGATCGAGTGGTCGACCCACTGCTGGATGGCACCCTGCATTTTGACCTTTTTGAGGTAATCCACATCGTTGGAAGTGGCTTTGTAGTAAGGCGATTTCTTTACCAGCTCGTCGAGGTCTTTCTGTGCGTAATTTTTGGTGGTATCGAAGCCATTCACCTCCATCCATTCCTTGAAACGGTGGTGGAAAACCACATATTCTTCCCACGAATCGCCCACCTCATCCACGAAGTCCACCCGAACATCCTTGTCGTTCGGATTCACCTTTCTTCTTCTTTTATAAACCGGCAGGAAAACCGGCTCGATTCCCGACGTCGTTTGCGACATCAAGCTTGTCGTACCCGTAGGCGCAATGGTGAGCAATGCGATATTCCTGCGGCCGTATTCCAGCATTTCGTAGTAAAGCTGTGCGTCTGCCTCTTTCAGGCGGTTGATGAACGGGTTGTTTTTCTCCCTTTCCGAGTCGAAAATGGTAAATGGCCCGCGCTCTTTTGCGGTATGCACTGATCCGCGATAGGCTTCGAGTGCGACGGTTTTATGGATTTCAACCGCAAATGCATTGCCTTCGTCGCTTCCGTAGCGCAAGCCCAGTGCAGCCAGCATATCGCCTTCCGCGGTGATACCGATACCAGTACGGCGGCCTTCTTTGGCCTTGGTCTGGATATTCAGCCAGAGATTGCGCTCTACGCGTTTCACTTCGGCATCTTCCGGGTCTTCATCGATTTTTTGCAGAATGGCGTCGATCTTTTCGAGTTCGAGGTCGATGATATCGTCCATCATGCGCTGCGCCGCCGCAATGTGCTTTTTGAACAGCTCCCAATTGAACTTGGCTTTGGCCGTGAACGCGTCGTCCACGTACGAGAAGAGATTAATGGCCAGCAAACGGCAGGAATCGTACGCGCAAAGCGGGATTTCGCCGCAAGGGTTGGTGGAAATGGTCTGGTAACCGAGGTCGGCGTAGCAATCGGGGACGGATTCGCGGATAATGGTATCCCAGAACAAAATCCCCGGCTCGGCCGATTGCCATGCATTGTGCACGATTTTCTTCCAAAGCGCGGTCGCGTCGACGTCCTTGATGTATGAAGGGCTTTCGCTTTTGATAGGGTACTGCTGGCGATAGGTCGATCCCGAATCTACCGCTTTCATGAATTCGTCGTCGATCCGTACGGAAACGTTGGCGCCTGTCACCTTGCCCTGCTCCATTTTAGCATCGATGAAGCTTTCGGAATCCGGGTGTTTGATGGAAACAGAAAGCATCAATGCGCCCCTGCGGCCGTCCTGCGCCACTTCGCGGGTGGAATTGGAAAAGCGCTCCATGAACGGCACGATACCGGTCGACGTCAGCGCGGAATTTTTCACCGGCGAGCCTTTAGGGCGGATGTGCGACAGGTCGTGTCCAACACCCCCGCGGCGTTTCATGAGCTGTACCTGTTCCTGGTCGATCTTCATAATGCCGCCGTACGAATCCGACGCACCGTTGTTACCGATCACGAAGCAGTTGGAAAGCGAGGCGATCTGATACTGATTGCCTATCCCCGTCATGGGGCTGCCTTGCGGGATGATATATTTGAAATCCTTGATCAAATCGAAAATCTCGGCTTCGCTGAGCGGGTTCGGATAGCGTTGCTCGATACGCGCGATTTCCGACGCAATCCGGTGGTGCATGTCGTTCGGCGTCGCTTCGTAGATCGCTCCGAACGAGTCTTTCAAAGCATATTTGTTAACCCAGACACGGGCAGCAAGGTCGTCGCCCCTGAAATATTCCAGCGAGGCCTGGAAGGCTTCGTCACTGGTGTAGGTTCTTTCTGATTGTGAAGATTTTATGGATTCCATTAGGTGGTATCAGCTATTTTTCGAAGAAGTTGAGAAGTTCAAATGTACATATTTTGGAATTTAAATGAAACTGGAAATGAGAAAAAGTTTGCAAACAAAATGATTTAATATATTGTATTTCAGTAAATTAAAATTTCGTTTTGATAAAAAAGTGTACAAATTTTGATTTTACTTGAAAATCAGTTTTTAGAATTCATTACAAAAAAAACCGGCTCATGATGAGACCGGCAATTTTTAATTACTATGGCGAAATTTTATCTTAAGTCGTTGGCACGATTACTTTTCTGCGTTATAATCTGATCGAATGCTGCTCGATCAATGCTGGCCATTCGGCCAGTTCGGGAATACCCGGCTTGCGCTTGCCGAAAAACTGGTTGAACATCACCCCGTCCTTGTCGATGAGCTCGATGCCGGTAACAATGCCGTCTTCGGTAGGCTTTCTTACCACCCATGCCTCGTCGATCGCGTCCTCACGCAAATGCAGGTTGAATTCCGGGTCCATCACATTCAGCCAGGGACCCATCACGAAGATTTTCTTGATCGGTCCCGTGTGGATTTGGATGCAGTTGGGGTTCGAAACAAACACCATGATCGGTAGCTCAGTCTCCGAAATCGCGTCGAAAAGCGGTTTCATGCTCTCCGGCGTAATGCGGAATGCATAACCTTCCGGCGCATTGCGCAATGCCTGTTTTCTCGACAGTTTGTGCTTGCGTAGCAGGGTAAAAAAGTCGTGTGTATCTTTCAAGGCCAGCCATTCTTCCTGGAATGCGGCCTTATCGAGGTCGGCGGCTTCTTCCGGCTCGGCTACCTTCTCTTTTTTCTCGCTCACAAAAAGGTTTACGTCCTGGTCGGCCGAGAGGTATTTGGCCACCAATGCGTCGTAAGCATCCTTGTTGCTTTTTTCTGTCAGGTAAATTTTATGCGCCGCCTCGCCGAAACTGTTGAAAAATTGCAGGCTGAATCGGTCATTTTCCGAAACCGCAAAGCCGAATTTCCAGTCGCCGAGGAACAGGCGGAGGTCGATATCCTCGCCCAGTACCAGCCCGACGTGGTTGTTGAACGATATTTTCTCATACACGCCCTTGCGTTCGTGCACCACGTGGTCGTTGCGCGTGAGCGCCATCACGTGCCCGAGCGAGCCCATTTCTTTAATCAGCTCCCGGAAATCGCCGTCGAGGAGCTGCACAGTTGTGCCCAGGCCGGTGGCGAGAAGCTCTGCTTCCGACGTGCCGAGCGCCTTGGCGTCGTCGCGGATGCGCGATTTGGGGTTGGCGAGCTTGTACTCTGCCCAGCGTTCTTTCAATTCAGTTCTGTCCGGTGAAAGGGTTGACTTCATGTCTTGGTATTTTAATAGTTACTAATCAGGGTAAATGGTATGAAACAGGTGCCACCTGGGGCACTATAACGGCGTACGGCGTCATTTCGGGCTGGATAATCTGCACCGGTAACCCGAATGCTTCCTGAATGGCCTGTTCGGTCAGTACGTTTTCGGGTAAGCCGATGGCGTGCATGTGACCGCTTTTGAGCATCAGCACACGGTCGGCATACTGCAATGCCTGGTTCAGGTCGTGGATCACGGCAATCACCGCGAAATTCTTGCGGGTAAGCTCTTTGGCCAGCTGGAATGTCTCGTACTGGTGCAAAAGGTCCATTCCAGTGGTAGGCTCGTCGAGCAGGAGCAGGCCGTTTTCGATCTCCCACACCTGTGCGAGTGCGCGGGCGAGCTGCACGCGCTGCTGCTCTCCGCCGGATAATGTCGGGTAAAGACGGTCTTTCAAATGGCCGATGCCCACTTTTTTCAGGCACATATCGACAATCGCCAGGTCGCGTTGGGTCGGATCGGCGTCATAAAATGGATAACGCCCCATGAGCACGATTTCCTGCGAGGTGAAGGAGAGTGTGATGTTGTTCTTTTGAGACAGCACCGCCCGCTTTTTGGCCAGCTCTTTCAGTTTGTACTTCCGGAGGTCGCGGTCATGGAAATGTATCGAGCCGGAGGTGACGGCCTCTTCGGCAGAAAGTAGTTTGATCAATGTCGACTTTCCGGCGCCATTGGCTCCCACGATCGCCCAGAATTCGCCCGATTTGACCGAAAAACTGACATTTTGGAGCAGCTTCCTGCCCCTTACCTCGAATCCCGCATTCTTTACCTCGATCATAGCCGCTTGCGTTTTTGTTCCCACAAAATATAAATGAAGAACGGCGTGCCGAGCATGGCCGTGAGGATGCCGATCGGGAGTTCCGATGGTGCTACGATTGTACGTGAGAGGGTGTCGGCCAATGTGAGCACGATAGAGCCCGACAATGCCGATCCGATAATGAGCGTCCGGTGGTTGGGTCCGAACAATGTGCGTATAATGTGTGGTACAACAAGTCCTACAAAGCCGATCGTTCCAGCAACGGCCACGGACGCGCCTACGCCCATCGTTGCAAGGATAATCACCTTTTGTTTCAATGATCTCATATTGACGCCGAGGCTCGCGGCCTGGCTTTCGCCCAGTACGAGCAGGTTCAATGCTTTGGACAGGTAGGGCATGAAGAGGATCGAAATCGCGACAAACGGCCCCACGGCCATGACCGAAGTCCAGTTGGCGCCGCCAAGGCTGCCGAGGTTCCAGAACGTAATGCTGCGGAGCTGTGCGTCGTCGGCGAGGTAGGTCATCAGGCCGGTCATCGCTCCTACAAATGCATTGATCGCGATGCCGCAGAGCAGCAACGTCGTTACGCCGCCGTCGCCGGTAAGCTTGGATAGCTGGTATACGAGCAATGTCGTGCAGGCGGCCCCGAGGAAGGCGACAAACGAAATGCTGTACGCGCCGGCGAGCTCGTTCAGCATTCCGAAGTATTTAACGTTGAGCATAATGACAAAAACAGCAAAAAGCGAGGCGCCGGAAGTGACGCCGATGAGCGTAGCATCGGCGATCGGGTTACGGAAAAGGCCCTGCAACGACGCGCCCGCAATGCCCAGTGCAGCGCCGATCAGCACCGCGAGGCAAACCCGCGGCAGACGAATGATCCAGAACACGATCGATTTCTGCTCTTCGACCTGCATTTCGGAGATCCAGCCGAGCTTGAACGCGATGATTTGCCAGAGCTCAGCGACAGAAATCGATAATGCGCCGGTGCAGGCGGCGAACACCACGCATGCGAAAAGGATCAAGCCCAGTATCCACACCATTTTGCCCATCGAGGACGGGAGAATATGCTTGTGGAACGTTTCCGCTTTCGTTGTCTCCCGCTCGTTGATCGTTTCTGTCAGCATCGCCATTTATTTTACTTTTTGAGAAAGCTCAGTGGCTGCCTTGCCAAGCCGCGGCCCGAAACCGGTGAGGAACTGGCCGTCCATAGTTACGATCCGGCGGTTTCTGCCCGCATTGGTATTGGCCACGCCCGGTACTTTCAGGAGGCCGTCCATGCCTTCCAGACTTTCCAGTCCGCTGGAAAACAGCACGAGAACATCCGGGTTCGCGGTAATGAGCGATTCCGCCGTTAGCGGTTTGAACTCGCTGAAACCCGTGACTGCATTCTTATGTCCGGCCAACGCGAACATTCTGTCCAGCGAAGTGCCTGTTCCTGACACCATTAAGGTGCCTGCGCCACGGGCGTAGATGAAGAGTAATTTTTTGGGATTGGCCTGTGCCGGGATTTTGGCCAGGTCGGCCTGCAATGCTTTGACCATTTTTTCGGCCTGCGGTTTGGCATTGAAATACGCCCCCACTTCACGGATCAGTTTAATGGCGCCTTCTTTCGAATATTCATGCTTGAATTCGACCAGTTTTTTGCCGCTGCTGTTGAGTTGCTTCACAACGGCCGGAGAAAGCATGCTCTGGTCGGTGTAAATGATCACGTCCGGGTTCAATGCCAGAATGCCTTCGGCTGCGATGGTGCGGTTATGCCCGATTTTTGTGATTTTTTCGAGGGAAGCCGGAAACGTGCTTGTGACGTCTACGCCTACGATCTGCTTTTCCAGGCCAAGCCCCACGAGGATTTCACTCAATGTACCATTCGCCGACACGATCCGGAGCGCCTTGGCATAGCCGGAGCCCGTCGCCGACAGGATCAGTATTAAACAGATACAAATTCTTGAAACAGACTGCATTTCAGGGTTTTACTTTTTATAGGAAAATATTTTATCCACTTCCAATACCAGCAGCGCTTCCTGGAACATCGTGCGTATCTCTTCTAACTCCGTATCGTCGAACGAGAGCATGAAGTTCGGGATGGGCGATGGTAACAAATGGGTTTTGCCGTGTGGAAGCGTTTCGCCAAGATTTTGGAGGTGGTATTGGTCGTACAAAATGGACTGAAAGCCCCTCAGGCCGTCCTCTGTAAACACAAAAAGCACATTGCCGTAGGCGAAATTGAAATGCGTACAGCAGTTGCACTGCCCGATGTAGCCCTTGGTGGTGTGGCTCAAAATCCGTAACGAATTGTATGAATGCGAATCCTCTTGCATAGCCTCTTAATAATCATGGATGTGAATGCTTTCCTGAATTCCGCCATTTGTTGGAGGCAAATATATGGTATTAATTTAGACCAAGTATAAATAGTTAATAAAAATTTACATTCGCCTTCCCGGAATCGTCTGGGAGACTTCTTATTATTGTAAATTGATAAGTTGCCCCATTGGCCACGGGTGACGCCCGACACGATCTGTTTCATTCCTATTACCTGAACGCCGTTGAAAAAGCTTGTTAGCAATCTGACCTTCTGGGTCCTTACCGCCATTACCGCCGGTGCCCTGCTGGGTCACTATCTCCCCGAAAAGGCGGTCGAAATGAAGTTTCTCGGCGAAGGTTTCATTTCCGTGGTGAAGCTTTTTATCAACCCCATTATCTTCCTGACAATCACCCTGGGCATTGTAGGAATGGGCGATCTGAAAAAGGTAGGGAAGGTCGGCGCCAAAGCATTGCTCTATTTTGAAGTGGTGACGACCCTCGCGCTTTTGGTCGGGATTATCGTTGCCAACATCATCCGCCCCGGTCACGGCGTGGTGACCGATTCACTGGAAAAAGGGGATATCTCCAAATATGCCGGCAAAGCCCACGATTTCAGCTGGATGCAATTTTTCCTCGACAACGTGACGCTGCAAGTGTTGCTCTTCGCCCTCGTTTTTGGTTCGGTACTGAGTCGCATCGAGGCCAAACAGCGCATTGTGGACGGGCTGAACTTCGTTTCCAAATACGTTTTCAAAGCATTGCATCTCGTCATGATTTTCGCGCCGATCGGGGCATTCGGGGGAATGGCATTCACGATCGGCAAATACGGTATCCACACGCTGCTGCCGCTCGCCAAGCTCATGGGGACCGTGTATGCGACCATGGCCGTCTTCATTTTTGGGGTGTTAGGGTTAATTTTAAGAACTTACAAAATCAGCTTGTGGCGGTTTTTGAAATATATTCGCGAAGAGCTGCTGATCGTGCTCGGTACCTCCTCTTCCGAAGCCGGGTTGCCCTCACTCATGGCCAAGCTGGAACGGATGGGCTGCTCGAAACCGGTGGTAGGGCTTGTGGTACCTGCCGGATATTCGTTCAACCTCGACGGAACGACTATTTACCTCTCGATGGCGACGATCTTCCTGGCGCAGGTTTTTAATGTGCATTTGAATATCGGTCAGATATTCTCGCTGATCGGGATATTGATGGTAACCTCGAAAGGCGCCGCGGGTGTGACCGGGAGCGGTTTCGTGGTGCTCGCCTCGACATTGACGGCCATCAAGGTTATTCCTGTCGAAGGTCTGGCACTTCTTCTGGGTGTGGACCGTTTCATGTCCGAGGCCCGGGCGATCACCAATTTCATCGGCAACGGCGTCGCCACCATCTGGCTCGCCAACAACGAAAAGGAATTCGATCGCACCAAAATGGAATACGCGTTCAATAATATTCAGGAAACGGAGAACGTGATTACGGATAATTTGAGCGATGTAACCCAGCCGGAACAGACGAAATTGTAGGGCCAAATCGTATTTTAGTGTTTAGTGCTTGAAAATCGATGCTATGATATACAGGGATTTTATAACGTCTGACCACAAGGTCATGCTCGGTAAGCCGGTGATTAAAGGCACCCGGTTGACGGTCGAGCTCATTTTACGGAAGCTGGGAGAAGGCGCTACGCATTCGGACTTGATGAGGATGTATCCTGACTTGAACGCCGAGGCGATACAAGCCGTATTGCAGTATGCAGCGGAAGTGATTGCTAACGAGGAAAATCTGGAAACGGCGCGATGATTCTCGCCGACGAAAATATAGATCACAGCCTCATCAATGATATCCGCAACGCCGGTTTTGACGTCTATTCCATTTACGAGCGGAATAGAGGACTGCCGGATGAATCGATTATAGAATTCTCGCGGAATCCGCCGCGCATTATTTTAACGGAAGACAAGGACTTCGGCGAGTGGGTTTTCGCGCATAATATTTCGGATGTGAGTGTGATCTTCCTGCGGTGTGCCTTCCCGGAAACCAAAATGATCTCAGAAATTCCTATCAGAATATTAAAAGAGCGTTCGGAGGGATTGTTTGGTCATTTCACCACAATTACGACTCAAAAGATTCGCTCGAAACCATTTTTGTAAGCTTCTTGTAAACCATGGAGCTCCATTATTTACATTTGAATTTTTAACAAAGTACCTCTTTATATGTCCAATCAGGAAACACTTCATATACCTACACGGGCGAAAAGGCCTTTTATCGGGGAAGAATTTGATTTGAAGAAATGGGATGATGTTCAGCCGTTCTTCGAGAATTTGAAAAACAGAGAGATCAACTCGCTGGAAGATTTGAAGCAATGGTTCTCGGACCGGAGCGAAATAGAGTCGTATCTCTCTGAAAACTTCGCATGGCGTTACATTCGCCAGACTTGCGACACTGCCAACACTGGCCTAATCAATGCATTACAGTTTTTTATCACGGAAATCCAGCCGAAACTGGCGGAGTATGGCAATGCGCTCGATAAAAAGATTGTCGATAACCCATTCCTGGGCGAACTGACGGCGCCGGGTTTCGCGATCACGTTGCGCGGGATGAAGAAGGCGATCGAGATTTTCCGGGAAGAAAATATCCCGGTCATCACGGAAATGCAAACCGAGGAGCGCAAATATGGCGCGATCGCCGGTGCGATGACCGTGACGCTCGACGGCGAGGAAATAACGCTGCAACGCGCAGCCGACCGCCTGCAATCGACCGACCGCGAGGTGCGTGAGGAAGCATGGCGGGCGATCAGCGGACGCCGTTACGAAGACCACGATAAACTGGATGAATTGCTGAACAAGCTTATCACCCTGCGCGATACTGTCGGCCGGAATGCCGGTTTCAGCAATTATCGCGATTATATGTTTGCAGCAATGGGCCGTTTCGATTATACGCCGGAGGATTGCTTCAATTTCCATGGTTCGGTGAAAAAGGCGGTTGTGCCGATTCTGAACGAAATGGCCGCTGAGCGCAAGGCTGCGTTGCAGGTAGATGCGCTCCGTCCGTGGGATACCAAGGTCGATCCGAAAGGATTACCGCCTTTGAAGCCATTTGAAACAGGCGAAGAGCTCCTCGACAAGACGATCCGTGCTTTTTCGCGCCTGGACCCGTTCCTGGGCGATTGCCTGCGCATCATGAAAACCATGAAGCACCTCGACCTCGAATCGCGGAAGGGCAAAGCACCGGGTGGCTATAACTACCCGCTCGACGAGATCGGCGTGCCGTTCATCTTCATGAATGCGACTTCGAACCTGCGCGACATGGTGACGCTCCTGCATGAGGGCGGGCACGCGGTGCATTCGCTCGTGACGCGCGACCTGGCGCTGAATTCCTTCAAACACACGCCTTCGGAGGTGGCCGAGCTGGCTTCGATGTCGATGGAGCTGATCACGATGGACTTTTGGGACGAGTTTTTCGAGAATGAGGAAGATCTGAAACGCGCGAAAATCACGCATTTGGAATCGATCATCGAAACATTGCCCTGGGTGGCGACGGTGGACAAGTTCCAGCACTGGATGTACGAAAACCCGCAGCATACGCCCGAGCAGCGTACCGAAGCGTGGGTGCGCATCTACGAAGAGTTTACGGACACAGTAATGGACTGGTCGACGTTGGAAAACTTCAAAAAGTACCTGTGGCAGCGTCAGTTGCACATCTACGAAGTGCCGTTCTATTATATTGAATACGGCATTGCGCAGCTGGGGGCGATCGGCGTCTGGAAAAACTACCGCGAAGACCCTGCGAAAGGCTTGAAGGGTTACCTCGATGCATTGAAGCTGGGTTACACGGCCACGATCGGTGAAATTTACCAGGCGGCCAATATCCCGTTCGATTTCTCGGAGCGGCATATCGCTGAGCTGATGCAGTTTGTACGCGACGAATTGGCGGAGTTAAAAAAATAATATTTCAGCGGCCTGCAATTTGGTGGTTATGAAATTGGCGGTTATTTTTGCGCACAATACTATGAACGATCAAAGAAATGAAATTCAATAAAATAGTTGCTTTTGTTGCGTGTGTGGTGCTTCTTTCTTCTTGTGAATACCAAAAGTATAACCGCAAGGACCAGAAGGATGTAAACGCCGGTAATGAGTGGGTGTACGGCGTAAGCCCTGATTCCCTGCCGCGTCAGATGTCATTCAAGTATGATGCGAAGCCTGAGCTGGACGCCCGCGTAAACGACATCCGCGCGAAACTTTACGGTGGTAAAATTCCTAGCTCGCTGGTGAAAGAATAGCAACCATTCATTGATAAAATATACGAGATATCCCCACGAAATGGGGATATCTTTTTTTTGCCCTGTTTTTTTAGTTATTGAACAATTTTAATATTGCATTACGCGTATTATCCTTCTGGATTCTGCCCATTGACTAAGTGAAGTTGTGACGATTGAACATTTTTAATTTACTTTACGTATTCGAGGCAGGGCGAAGCCGAAATTTTAGAAAGAAATAAGCGATTAAAAAGTATACAAAACATGAACATAGCTTTGGTCACCGGCTCCGCCGGACTAATTGGAAGTGAATCGGTTGCTTTTTTGGCTGGCAAGTTTGACCTGGTCATCGGAGTAGATAACAACCTCCGTCAATACTTCTTCGGCGCGGATGGTAACACCGAATGGAACCGTAACCGTATCGAGGAGGCGTTTGGCAACTATAAGCACTATGCAGCGGACATTCGCGAGGTAAGCCAGCTCGAACCTATTTTCAAAGAATACGGAACGGATATTAAAATGATCGTTCACGCCGCAGCGCAGCCAAGCCACGACTGGGCGGCACGCGAGCCTTTCACCGATTTTGGTGTAAATGCGGTAGGTACTTTGAATATGCTGGAAATGACCCGCCTGCACGCACCGGAGGCCGTATTCATTTTCACTTCTACCAACAAAGTTTACGGAGATAACCCCAACTACCTGCCATTGGTAGAGCTTGAAACGCGTTGGGAAATCGATGAAAATCACGCGTATTTCGAAAACGGAATCGACGAAAACCATAGCATCGACCATACAAAACACTCTATTTTCGGGGCTTCCAAGGTGGCTGCCGACATTATGGTGCAGGAATATGGCCGCTATTTCGGCATGAAAACGGCTGTTTTCCGCGGAGGATGCCTTACAGGCCCTAACCACTCCGGCGCGCAGCTGCACGGCTTCCTGGCTTACCTGATGAAATGCGCCATTACCGGAACGCATTACACGATTTTCGGATACAAAGGCAAGCAGGTACGCGACAATATCCATAGCCATGACCTGGTAAACATGTTCTGGCATTATTACCAAAACCCGCGTCCGGGCGAAGTGTACAACGCCGGCGGTGGTCGTTTTGCCAACTGCTCGATGCTCGAAGCCATTGCTTTGTGTGAGCAGATCACAGGAAACAAACTTTCTTACTCCTATTCCGAGACCAACCGTATCGGTGACCACATCTGGTATGTAAGCGATCTTTCGAAATTCAAATCGCATTACCCGGATTGGAACTGGGAATATGGTCTGGTGGAAACACTCACCCAGATCCACGACGGAATCGCGTCGCGATTGGGCGTAAAAACGGTTTAAATCACATTCAAAGCCTCCGGAGCTAGCTTCCGGAGGCTTTCGTAACTCTCTCCCATGCCAGAAAATTACGTCATTATTATTCCCCAATTCAATGACTGGGAGGCGCTGAATCTGCTGATTCAAAAGATTAATGCGGATTTAAATACCCCGATCCTTCAAAATACGACCTTATTGATCGTCGACGACTGCTCTTCCCGTGCGAGAACAGCGCCATTTGCGGCTTTCGGCGGAAAGGAGCTGAAAGTGCTGCGGCTGTACCGTAACCTGGGTCACCAGAAAGCGATTGCGATCGGGTTGTCTTATGTAGCCGAAAATCTGAAAGCGGATAAGGTGATCGTGATGGACGCGGACGGAGAGGACGCACCCGGTGATATTAACAAGCTGGCCGCCAGGTCGGTCGAGGAGCCTGAGAAGATCATTTTCGCGGAGCGTAACAAGCGCACCGAGGGCTTCGTGTTCCGGTTCTTTTATGTGATTTATAAATATGTTTTCAAACTGCTCACAGGCAAGGTGATCACTTTCGGCAATTTCAGCCTGGTGCCGCAAAGCCGTTTGCAGAACCTCGTCCGTGTTTCGGAAATCTGGAACAACTATCCCGGTGGGGTGATCAAATCACGCATTCCGTACGATTCGGTGCTCACCAACCGCGCCAAAAGGCTGGCGGGCGAGAGCAAAATGAACTTCGTATCGCTTGTACTGCACGGTTTGAGCGCCATTTCGGTGATGGTCGATACCACAGCGGTACGCATTCTGATCTTTTCGATCTTTATGTCGGCCGTTGCCATCGGGTTCATATTCTTCATTCTTTTCCTGAAACTGATCGGAAATGCTACGCCGGGTTGGGCATCGACGTTGGGTAGTACGCTCATGATCCTCATGCTGCAATCTTTCCTTATCTCGCTGTTTCTCGTGTTTATGGTGTTGCAATACCGTTCGCAGCAGCATTTTATCCCCGCCGTTCATTACCGCGATTTTGTCGAGAAAGTAGAGTCTTTTAGCTAATCGTATGTTCAGTTTCGACAATTCTCCGCCCATTTACTGGTTCCTGGGCTACTTGTTGGCAGGCGTTGTCATTTTTGCTTCACAAAACAAATCGCTGTCTACCCGGGCATACCTGTCCCTGGGTGTTCTGTTGCTGGTCGTGATGCGCTTGCCGGTGATCGTTTTTAACCGGGAGCTTAACCAGGACGAGAGCCAGATGCTCAGCCATGCGATTACGCTCGTGCAGGACCCGGTGTATTGGCGGTCGGTCGATGGCACGACCATCGGTCCATTGGACAACTATTTGCTGGTGCTTCCCAAACTGCTGGGTTTTCAGATCGATTATAGCTCGGCCCGTATGATGGGATTGCTTTGCGTGGCGGGCGCGTGGCTTTTGCTGTTTTCAGCATTGAGAAACTGGTTTGGAACGACCATAGCACGGGGTGTTTCCATCGTTCCGCTGCTTTTCGTAACCTTCACGCAGGAGATTGATTTTGTGCATTATTCAAGCGAGCAGCTTCCGGTACTTTTGCTGGCATTCTGTATGTGGCAGCTCTCTCGCCTCGATCCGAAAACGGCGCCTTCTGTAAGCGGGGTTTATTTGCTTGGCCTGGCGGCGGGAGCGGTTCCCTTTGGAAAATTGCAGGCTGTACCGATTGTCGCCGTCATAGTCTTGTCGGCATGCTGGGTGTTGTTCAGCCGTTTTCAGCGGTATGGTGAGTTCAAATCCGCAGGCGCATTGGTATTGGGCGGGCTTACCGTGCCACTCCTTTTCCTCGCATTCACATTATCATTCGGCGTTTTCGACGACCTTATTGATTTTTATGTATTGGGAAATGCGATTTACGCGGGCGGGAGCACGTTTGTGGATATTCCTTCTCAGTTTTACAAGATCGTCTCGTTATCGACCGACTTCCAGTTTTTCAGCTTTGCGCTGGTCGTTCCGATGGTGATCGGGTTGGTCAGGATAATAAGACTTTACGTGCCCGGTAAAATGGATTTCCATGTGCCATTTACCATTCTGTTCCTGATCCTGGCAAGCATTTACGCCGTTACGAAGTCGGGCAACGATTTTATCCATTACCTCAATTTCTGCATTATTCCCTGGACACTGCTGGCTGCGTACGGCTTTTCGGCGGTGGAAAGCTGGTCGTTCGCATTTCCCGCGATCATCGTCGCGTGGTTTGGCGGCTACGACGCCTTGCATTACGTGAAAGAGCGCCGGTTGAATGCCTTCGATTCGGTAGGTAAAACGACATTGCAGCAAAGCCCGGTCGTGACGGAAATCCTGAAACGGAAGAAAGACGGCGACTATATGGTGGTGTGGGGTTGGAACTGCTCCTATTATGTGGAAGCGCAACTGGCACAAGGAACTGCCGAAAACCACTCCGAACGTTCTATTTTCGACCATCCGATGCGGGAGACGTACCGTAAGCGCTACATGTCGGACCTGGAAAGGACCAGGCCTGCATTTGTGGTGGATGCCGTGGGCAAGAACAGCCACTGGGTACAGGACAAAAAAACTCAGGGCATCGAAAGCTACCCTGAGTTAAATCAATATATCCGTAATCACTACACTTTGCTGGGCGAGTATGACGATGTGCGGCTGTATATCCGCAACGATCGCCGGGCGACCCCGCGCCGGGCGACCCCGAGCGCGACAGCCTCCTTACGATAGAATATCGGTTGACGCGGCGTTTTCTGCCTGCAACAGGTCATTCAGCGTGGTTTTGTCCAAAACAGCGAGGTTGGCATCCCTCCATCTTTCGAGGACGGTGCGCAAGCTGCATGTTTCTTCATCCTTACAGTCGTCGCATTTGCCGTAGAAGAACATGGAAACGCAAAGCGCAGGTGCGATAGGGCCGTCGATGATCCGCAGTACCTTCGAGAAATTGACTTCTCCCGGCGGCACGCGGAGCAGGTAGCCTCCGCCTTTTCCTTTCTGGCTTTGCAGTACGCCGTTGTTCCGCAAGTCGAGCAGGATCGCTTCCAGGAATTTTTTCGGAATCTTCTCTTTTTCAGCAATGTAAGAGATTAAGACCGGTCCTTTTCCATATTGTTCCGCCAGAACTTTGAGGGCCTTCAGCGCGTATTTAGCTTTTTTCGAAATCATTGTTGATCAAATGTACTTTTGGGTCAGCATCTGTAAAGATGAAACATAATTTGGTGAAACAATAATTCCCGGTCAGTTTCTGGGTGGTTTTCCTCCATTCAGGAGCCCTTGCATCCTTTCGAGCGTCTTTTTCTCGCCGCACAAAGAAAGGAAGGCTTCCCGCTCCAAATCGATCAGGTATTGTTCCGAAACGAACTGCGGGTAACTCAAATCGCCACCGTTGATCACGTAGGCCAGTTTGCCCGCAATTTTAGCGTCGTGGTCGGTAATGTAATTGGCCAGGCGCATCTGGGTAATCCCTGCCAGGAACAATGCAATGCCCGTTTTGCCCTGTACTTTAATGTCGTTGCGCGGCTTGGGCTGGGTATAACCGTTTTCGGCCAGGTCGATAGCCGCCTGTTTCGCTTCGGCGATCAACCGGGAGCGGTTGAGCACGATCTGGTCCTTATCCTGCAAGTAATTCATCGCCTTCGCCTCGTGCGCGGACGTAGATACCTTCGCCTGCGCGATGTTCATGAATGCATTTTGCAGGATATTTAATTCGGGATCGCCTGTCTGGTACATATCCGAGCAGCGCAGCGCCATTTCCTTGGTACCGCCGCCGGCAGGGATCAACCCCACGCCAAATTCGACGAGCCCAATGTAGGTTTCCGCATGCGCTACCACCTTATCCGCGTGTAACGTGAGCTCGCAGCCGCCCCCGAGCGCGAGCGTGTGAGGAGCGACCACCACCGGCACCGACGAGTACCGCGCGCGCATCATCGTTTGCTGGAACTGCGAAATCACAAGGTTGATCTCGTCAAACTCCTGCTCGACCGCGTACATGAACAGCATTGCCAGGTTCGCCCCCGCGGAAAATGCTTCCACAGCCTCGTTTCCGATCACCAATCCCTGGAAATCCTTTTCCGCCAGGCTGATGCTTTTCTGAATGCCTTCGATTACTTCCGAGCCCATCGTATTCATTTTGGATTTGAATTCGAGGTTCAGAATGCCGTCGCCAATGTCGTAAAGGTTCGCGCCGGCGTTTTTCCACACAATGTTGTTGGACAAATTGCTGAGCAAAATGAAGCTGTCCTGTCCCGGAATGCGTTTGTACGATTTCGATGGAATATCATAATACAAGCGCTTGCCATTTTCCACTTTGTAGAACGACTCGTTGCCTGCCCCGAGCATTTCATAAACCCATTCGGCCGGTTTCAGATCCAGCGATTCCATGATCGCCAGCATTTTCTTTGCACCAATCGCATCCCAGGTTTCGAAAAGGCCGTATTGCCAGCCGAAACCGGCGGTAATGGCCTGGTCGATGCGGAATATTTCATCGGAGATTTCCGGTATGCGGAATGTCGCGTACCGGAAAACGTCCGCAAATGTCTTTCTGTAAAAATCGCCGGCCCTGTCCTTGCCCGCTACCAGTGCACCGAAGCGTTTGTAAACGTCGCTGATCGCTTTGGTACCTTCCAGCGTATCGAACTTCACTTTGCCCGACGGTACGTATTCCAGCGTTTTGAAATCCAGCGCGAGGATCACCGACTTGCCTTTGTCGTCTTTGATCTTTTTATAAAAACCCTGTCCCGTTTTATCGCCGAGCCACTTGTTGTCAAACAGCTTTTGCATAATTCCTGGCAGCACAAATGCATCGCGCGACTCGTCCTTGCCTTCGCCGGATGCGTACAGGTTATTGGCGACGTGCACGGTTGTATCAAGCCCTACCACATCCGAAAGCCGGTAGGTACCCGACTTCGGTCTTCCTGCCACGGGGCCGGTCAGTTTATCCACTTCATCCACGCTAAGCCCCATTTCCTCGGCCACGCGGATGGTCTGGATCAATGCGTAAATACCCAGTCGGTTGGCAATGAAACCCGGCGTGTCTTTGCAAAGCACCGTCGTTTTACCCAAAAACAGCTCGCCGTAATGCATCAGGAAATCCACCACGCCCTGGTCGGTATCGGCCGTCGGGATGATTTCGAGCAGGCGCAGGTAGCGCGGCGGGTTGAAAAAGTGCGTACCGGCAAAATGCTTGCGGAAATCCTCACTGCGGCCCTCGGCCATCAGGTGAATAGGGATACCGGACGTATTGGAAGTAACGAGCGTGCCCGGCTTGCGGAGCGCGTCCACTTTTTCGTAAAGGCTTTTCTTGATATCCAGCCTTTCCACCACCACCTCGATGACCCAGTCGTAATTTTTGATATCGGCCAGGTTGTCGTCGAAGTTCCCGAGCTTGATCCGCGTCGCGAACGCCGGGCTGTACAACGACGCCGGTGTCGCTTTGAGCGTCGCCTGGAACGAATCGTTCACGATCCGGTTGCGGAATGCCGGGTGGTCGCTGGTGATACCTTTCGCTTTTTCGGCGTCGGTGAGGTCTTTCGGAACAATGTCCAGCAAGAGCACTTCGACACCTATATTGGCAAAATGGCAGGCAATGCGCGAGCCCATAATGCCTGAACCAAGAACAGCTACTTTACGAATGGAACGATTCATTTTTACTCAGGTTGGTTTTCAGGATGGGATTAATGGGGATCAGAGGTCTTCCGTAATTTCTCCGGCTTTCAGCTTCTGGTTTTCTTCCTCCACCAATCGGTTAATATCTTTGATGACATCGAAAAATACGACGAGCTTGTCGAGCGGGATCTTGTCGCGGATCATCGTATTGAAGGAAATTACGCCCTCGCGCGCCAGTTCGCGTTTTTCTTTACCGAGCTCGGTCAGTACAATGCGGACGAAACGCTTGTCGTCCTTACTCACTTCGCGGCGGATCAGGCCTTTTTCTTCCAGGTTTTTAAGCATCCGCACCAGGCTGCGCGGCTCCATACCGAGCAATGGCGCTATTTTAGTCGCCGGCGTGCCGTGTTCGATGTCGATGTTCAGCAGGACATACCCGACGGCCATCGTCGTGTCAAAACGGGCGGCATAGGCATTGTACATCCGTGATATGGAATGCCAGGCCCATTTGATTTGGAAATCGATTGTTTTTTCCTTGCGCATCGTTTCAAAAAGCTATTGGTATCAGGTAATGCCCTTATCACAAATGTAAGCAAAGTGCCTACTATTATGCAAGCATACTAATTTGTGGCCAATAAAAAACACACCGCCATTTAAAGTGACGGTGTGTCCTTGCTTCTTTTAGCTATTATTTCTCGCTGATGAGCTTATCCATTAAGGTATTGAAATCGGCCACAAACTCGTCGTAATAATGGCCGGTGCCAGGGCCGTTGAAACCTGTGTGGATTTCCCGGACTTTGCCCTGCTTGTCGATGAAAATGGTCGTAGGATACGACATTACCTTGTTCAGCATCGGTAATGCTTTCGCCGTGGAGGCATCGGAGCTGGTACCGGCGAGCACTACCGGGTAGTCGATACCGAAGCGGCTCACCATCTTGTCGATTTTCGGGTTAGCGATCTCAGGCTTGTCGGTACGTTCGAATGACAGGCCTACGATCTCCACACCGCGGCTTTTGTTCTTTTTGTACCACGGAGCGAGGTAGTTGGTTTCGTCCATACAGTTGGGGCACCAGGAGCCCATGATCTGAATAATCACCGGCTTGCCGGCGAAACGGGGATCTTTTAATGTCCAGGTTTTGCCTTTTGTATCCTGCAAGGTGAAATCCACGCTCTCGTGGCCCGGTTTCAGGAATGTCATTTTGGTCGCGTCCGGCAGCTTGGCGTTGGCATCGGGTTTCGCGGTCCAGGTTTTGAATGCTTTTACACCCGACCACTGGCTACCGCTCAATGAACCGTCCGGCTGGAAGCCCGCTTTGAAAAGCATGGCGAATGAGCCGTCGAATGTGGATAAATAGAGGCTGTCGCCGTTCACGCTGCCGGTGAGGAAGCGGTAGTCGCCCGTCGGCGTGAGGAACGAGCCGGTTACGTCGGTGCCCTGCTGCGTGAAGTTCCCTACGGCTATGGTTTCGTCGCCGGTGGCCGGATTTTTAAATGTAGTGGCCCATTTGCCGCTCACATTACGGGTACTTTTGGCCTCGCCCTTTTTGAAAAACTTATAATTTTCTCCCTGCTCGGCCTCGAAAGGCAATGAGCCCGCCACCACGCCGTTGGCATAGCGGTAGTAGGTGCCTTTCAACTCATCGCCGGTCGATTTGGCGATGATCTTGGCATCGAACATCATCATCGGAATCACGAGGGAGTCGTTCTGGAAATAGCTGCTGTCCATTTTGAGCTTTTCCGTGCCGTTAATGATGTGCACGGTGAGCGTTTTGCCATCCGGATTTGGCGAAATATCCAGTATCAGAGGCAGTTTCTGCTGGTCGCGGCTCAATGTGGCGCGCCAGATGCCCGATTTGACGGGCGTGTCGGAGAATGCTGGAAAACTCGTTGAGATAATAAAAGATGAAAGTATTCCAAACAATAACAGGAGTCTGATATTCAATTTACTGGTGTTGAAAGTCATTAGTGGTGCCAAAATTAATTCCCCGCGCGGGCGTGATTCCTACGCTTGAAAATTGCTAAGTTTGTAACTGCCGGATTGCCGGAAATAGTTCCTCAGTACATTGCTTTTAACAAATGGATTCGCCTAGTACCTACCACGTTCCCGTCATGTTGTCCGAGTGTCTGGAAGGCCTTCAAATACAGCCTGATGGCATTTATGTCGACGTTACTTTCGGTGGCGGCGGGCATTCCCGGGCCATTCTGGAAAAGCTTACGACCGGCCGGCTGCTGGTTTTCGACCAGGACCCCGATGCGGTTGCCAATGCGCTGGAATTCAAGGATGATGAACGGTTTACGTTCATCCCGGCCAATTTCCGGCATTTGAAACGCTACCTGAAACTGAACAAAGCGCCGCAGGTAAACGGCATCCTGGCCGATCTCGGCGTTTCGTCGCACCAGATCAATACGCCCGAGCGGGGGTTTTCTACCCGTTTTGACGCCGACCTGGACATGCGCATGAACCCCAATACCGAAAAAACAGCGCGCGAAGTGCTCAAAACACGCTCGGCAGGGGAATTGCAACGCATTCTGGGTATGTATGGAGAAGTGACCAATGCCCGCACTGCCGCGGAGGCGATTATCGCTGCCAGATACAATACGCCCATCGAAACCGTTAATGACCTGAAAAGCATCCTCATGCGCTACGCGCCGAAGCACCGAGAGAACAAGTATTTCGCGCAGGTGTTCCAGGCGTTGCGGATCGAGGTGAACGATGAGCTGGCGGTGCTCGAAGAGTTCCTCACGCAGGTACCCGAGGTGCTTGCGCCCGACGGGAGGCTCGTGGTGATGTCGTACCACTCGCTGGAAGACAGGTTGGTGAAAAATTACATTCAGAAAGGGAAGTTTTACGGAGAGGTCGAGAAAGACTTTTATGGGAACGAGCTCAAACCGCTAAAAAGCGTGACGCGCAAGCCCATCGAAGCGACTGCGGAAGAGGTAGCCGTAAACCCGCGCGCCAGAAGTGCGAAGTTGCGTATTGCGACCAAGGCGTGACGGTACCGGGGTGCGAAGATGTCAAGTGTGGTCAGGTGTTGTCATTTGTCGTCAAGTATTGTCAGAAATAGTATACATATTATTGAGAGAGAATATTTTACCGCGCAGCGGATCGCAATAAATGACCATTTCATGACTACACCTGACTATTCTTGACCAAAACCCAGTCGCTCAAATATTCAACGTAACGTTACACATGGCTGAAAATAGAAAACGACCGAAACCGGTGCCGCCCAAGCCGCCCAAACGGAAGCGGGAATATTCTTTGTTCAACTGGCTGAACAAGTTTTTGCCGCTCGACAAGGTCTTCGGCGAGAAGCTGCCGGGCCAGGAAGAGCGTTTGCCGGTCAAATACTTTTACTATTTCGGCTGGGTGATTATCCTGCTCGTCGCTTACGAGCGGATCGGGTTCCAGTCGGAAGATTATGTGCGGAAAAGCATTAAGCTCAAAAAGGAAGTCGACGACCTGAAAGCGGAATACACTTCCATCCATGCCGAATACGAGCGGGCCGGGAAGCAATCGGTGGTAGTGGAAAAAGTACAGTCCGCCGGGTTGGTCGAAAACCTGACCCCACCGAAGAAAATCATTTTAAAAGAAGACGAAGAATAAGCCGTTTTTTCTCAACGCCTCATGAAAAACGAAGTCGAAAGCGGTCAGAACAATAAAAAAGCGCTGATCAACCGGGCCCGTTTGGTCGGCTGGATGCTGTTTTTGCTGGCGGTTATGGTTTTCGCCAAGCTGATACGGGTCCAGTACTACGATACTTTTAAGGGGAAAACCTGGGCGGAGTATTCGGAAAAGAACGACCTGAAACTGGATACGATCCCGGCGATGCGCGGGAACATCTACGCGAGCGACAATAGCCTGCTAGCGACATCTTTGCCATATTATTATGTTGGGTTCGATACCAAAGTCGCGGACTCGGCCTATTTCTATAACCACATCGACGAACTGGCGTCGCTGCTCGCCAAAAATTTCAAGGAAAACACTGCCGAAGGCTACAAAAGCAAGATCATGCGCTACCGTGTGAGCAAAAGCAAGCGGTATCTGCGCCTGAAAAGCAAAGAAATTACGCATTTGGAACGCGAACGGCTCAAAAAGTGGCCGTTTTTTGCCAAAGACCGGAAAGGGGGCGGCGGCAAGTTCGAGACGATCTACAAACGCTACAAGCCATTCAGCCCGATGGCCGACCGGACCATCGGCGGCATCGATCCGAAAAGCGGACGTGGGTACATTGGCCTGGAAGCGAGTTTTGACAAACAACTCGAAGGACGTCCGGGTATCGGCTGGGTCGAGAAAGTGGAAGGTGGGTTGAAAATCCCGGTGGGAGATGCATTGAATGTGCAGCCTGCGGCCGGAAGGGATATTTACACCACGCTGGACATGAACTACCAGGAACGTACCGAGATCGCATTGCGCCGGAAGTTGCTGGAAATGGATGCGGATTTCGGTTCGGTGATCATTATGGAAGTTGCTACCGGCGAAATCAAAGCCATGGCCAACCTCACCAAGCGCGGGCCGGGCAAATACGAGGAAGTTTTCAATTATGCATTAGCGGGCAGCAACGATCCGGGTTCGACGTTCAAACTCGCGACGATGATGGCCTTGCTCGAAGAAACCCATATGGACCCCGACCAGGTGACGGTCAATACCGGCGATGGCGCCATGAAGTTCCGCAACCACATCATCCGCGACGCGCACCGTGGGGGCTTCGGTACCATTACCGCCTCGCAGGTTTTGGAAAAATCATCCAACATCGGCATTGTGCAGCTTATGCAGCGGTATTTTGCCAACAAGCCCGACAAATATTTAGGATATCTCAAACAGTTCCACCTGAACCAGCCCACCGGCATTCACATGAAGGGCGAAAAGCCGCCGTTGATCCGCGACCGGAAATCGAAACAATGGAGCAACTACTCGATGTACTTCATGGCACACGGTTATGAAATGCAGATGACGCCTTTGCAGACGCTTGCTTTCTACAATGCGGTGGCGAACAATGGGTATTGGGTGCGGCCGATGATCGTGCGCGAGATCCGTAATGCGGAGGAGATCGAAGACAAAATTCCGCCTTACGTGGAGGAAAAGCCGATCTGCTCCCCCGAAACGATCCGGAAAGTGAAGAAAATGCTTGAAGGCGTGGTGAATGCCGGTTTGGCGAAACATATCAAAAGCGATTTGTACCAGATTGCCGGAAAAACCGGTACCGCGCGGAAACTGATCAATGGCGTTTATACCGAGGGTAAAAACTATACTTCTTTCGCAGGCTATTTCCCGGCCGATAAGCCCAAATACAGCTGCATCGTGATCATCGACAACCCTAAAAGCACCGGCGCCGATTACACCCGTTATGCGGGAAGCGTGGCCGCGCCGGTTTTCAAGGAAGTGGCCGACCGCATTTACGCTTACGATGTGGCCATTCAGAAGCCCGTAAGGGATTCGGTTCCCGAAAAATCGGAGGACGTGAAATGGGCGGGCATTACCAACGACCTGAACGTGATCAGCAAATCGATGAACATGACGCCGGCGCCGGAGGAAAGCGAGTATGCCGCGGCGTCGCTCTACAAAAAAGGCAAAACCAAATGGAACCCGCGCGAGGTCGATGCACGCGATGTACCGAACCTGCAAGGCATGTCGATGCGGGATGCTCTGTATTTAATGGAAAACAAAGGTTTCAGGGTAACATTCAAAGGCTCGGGCAAGGTAGTGGAACAATCGCTGCCGCCGGGCACCAACAAATCGGGAGGGAAGACAATCCTGCTTACATTACAATAATCCTTCATGGAAAACGATTCAATTTTGAGCAGCCTGCTCGGCGAAGTGAAAGGGGCCACGATTCATGGCTATGCCGATGTCAAGGTGAAGAATATCATTCTGGATTCCAGAAAAGTATTGCCGGGAAGCCTTTTCGTGGCATTGCGCGGCACGCAGGTGGATGGCCACCAGTTTATCAACACCGCTACCGAGCTGGGCGCAACGGCTATTCTCTGCGAGGAACTTCCTGAAAGCGTTCGCGAAGATGTTACCTATATTGAGGTGGAGGATTCCGCCGCGGCGATGGGATTGATCGCCTCCGCATTTTACGGGTATCCTTCTAAAAAGGTAAAACTGGTTGGCGTAACGGGTACCAACGGCAAAACTTCGGTAGCGACCTTCCTGTTCCAGCTTTTCAGGGCATTGGGTTATCGCTGCGGCTTGCTGTCGACGGTCCAGAACCAGATCGAAGACGAAGTAATTCCTTCTACCCACACCACGCCCGACGCCGTCGCATTGAATGCGCTGCTGGCGCAAATGGCCGCGCGGAATTGCAGCCACGTGTTTATGGAAGTGAGCTCGCATTCGGTGGCGCAGCACCGCATTGCCGGCCTGCATTTCGCAGGGGGCATTTTCACCAACATTACCCACGACCACCTCGATTTCCACAAGACTTTCGATAACTATATCAAAGCCAAAAAGGGCTTTTTCGACGCATTACCCAAATCTGCGTTTGCGTTGGTGAATATCGACGATCGCCGGGGGACGGTAATGGTCCAGAATACCAGGGCGCGTGTAGAAACCTACTCGCTGCAAACGCTCGCGACTTTCAAAGGCAAGATCATTTCCGACACGCTCGCGGGCATGCATATGGAGATCAACAACCAGGAAGTGTGGTTCCGGGTGATCGGCCGCTTCAATGCTTATAACCTGCTTGCGGTATATGGGGCAGCGGTGCTTTTGGGCGAGAAGGAAGAGGCTGTTTTAACCGAACTTTCCAACTTGAAAAGCCCTCCGGGACGCTTCGAACAATTCCATTCCGCGGACCACATCGTGGGCATTGTGGATTACGCGCATACGCCCGACGCGCTCGAAAACGTGCTCGAAACGATCACGCATTTGCGGCAGGGCAACGAACAGGTGGTCACCGTCGTGGGCTGCGGAGGCAACCGCGATGCCGAAAAACGCCCTAAAATGGCGGAAATCGCTTGCCGGTACAGCAACCGGGTGATTCTGACGTCGGATAACCCGCGTTTTGAAGATCCGATGGACATCCTGGACCAGATGCGCAAAGGTGTGCCGCCGTTGGATTATAAAAAAACGACCGTGATCGAAGACCGTCACGAGGCCATTCTCAAAGCGGGATTGGAAGCGGCGCCGGGCGATATTATCCTGATCGCGGGCAAAGGACATGAGAATTACCAGGACGTGAAGGGCGTAAAACACCATTTCGATGATAAGGAAGTGCTGATGGAAGTGTTCGCAAAACGGGCGGGCAATTAAAAATCACTATGCTTTTGGCGTAGTCTATTAAAAAAACCAATTTTGCAGCCGTCATCCCAACACGCTTTTTCATGCTCTATTATCTCTTCGATTATTTAGACAAACAATTCAACATTCCCGGGGCCGGGGTATTCCAGTACATCTCGTTCAGGGCGCTGGGTGCGACGGTTTTATCGCTCTTTATCGCCGCCGCCTACGGAAAGTCGATCATTAATCTGCTTCGGAGAAAGCAAATGGGCGAGTCGATCCGCGACCTCGGGCTGGCGGGCCAGATGGAGAAAGCGGGAACGCCTACTATGGGTGGTTTCATCATCCTGGCGTCGCTGCTGATCCCCGTGCTGCTGTTTGCGAAATTGAGCAATGTCTACATCGTTTTGCTAATTATCACAGCTCTTTGGACGGGTGGTATCGGGTTTCTGGATGATTATCTAAAGAAGTTCAAGAACAATAAGGACGGCTTGGCCGGGCGCTTCAAAATCGTCGGTCAGGTAGGATTGGGGTTGATCGTCGGCATCACGCTTTCTTTTAACGACAATGTCAAAATACGCGTTTACGACCAGCCGGTGCTGAGTTCCAGCCTGGGCGAGGTGCAGCGCTACCGCGACATTATCCACCCGACGGTAACAACGATCCCGTTCATCAAGAACAACGAATTCGATTACAAGGCGCTGCTTTTTGGCTGGCTTCCCGAAGAATATACCTGGGTGATCTACACCATTATCGCGATTTTCATCATCACCGCGATTTCCAACGGCGCCAACATTACCGACGGTATCGACGGTCTTGCGGCCGGTGTGTCGGGGATTATCGCATTGACGCTCGGCGTACTGGCGTATCTGTCGGGTAATACCAAATTCTCGCAATACCTCAACATCATGTACATTCCCAACTCGGGAGAACTGGTAATATTCTGTGCGGCGTTCATAGGGGCCTGTGTCGGGTTTTTATGGTACAATGCGTACCCAGCGCAGGTGTTTATGGGCGATACGGGCAGTTTGATGCTCGGCGGGGTGATCGCGGTCGTCGCACTGGCGATTCGCAAAGAGTGGCTGATCCCGGTCATGTGCGGGATCTTCATTGTCGAGAATGCGTCGGTGATATTACAGGTCAGTTATTTTAAATACACCAAAAAGAAATACGGCGAAGGACGAAGGATATTCCTGATGTCGCCGCTGCACCACCATTACCAGAAAAAGGGCATTCACGAAGCGAAAATCGTGACGCGTTTCTGGATCGTCGGCATTATCCTGGCTATTTTGACATTGGCAACGTTAAAGTTGCGGTAGAAGGAGAAAAGGGAGGAAGGAGAAAAGGAAGAAGGGAGCCCTGGTGCAAATGCACGTACGGAAAACAGTTAGGCGTAGTCTCCGACTACGTCTGAGCGACCACTGGTCTCTGACCAGTACGCAACATTAAAGTGACGTTGCACAAGCCGGTCGGACGTAGTTACAAACTACGCCCAACGGCTCCATCCCCCCTTTCTCCTGCGTCGTCCCCTAACTAAGCTCCATCAACATCTCGTCGGTAATCTTGTTCTTGTCCTTGAAATCGGCTACCGTTTCGGTAAACGAATTTTGAAGGTTTTCCACATTCTGGAGATTTTTATAAACACCGTCGTAGATCTCGTTCAGGGATTTATCGAGGTTCTGGACGTTGACGTTCATATTTTCTGTTTCGATCTGACCAATTTTCTTGATCACGGCAGTTTCGCTGTTTTTCAAATCCTCGATCTCGCGCAGGATTTTCTCCATGGTCTTAAACTTTTCGATCTTATCCATAAGTCTTTTTCAAGATTGTTTTCAGGCTAAATGTTTAAAATATCATACCAAAGCAGATGTGCCTCCCGGTAAAACGGGCTGGAATATTGCTTTTGAAAGCTATGAAAACGAAAAGTCTCGCATTGTTCCTGCTGGCGGTATTCGCGCTGTCGGCGCCCCATATTTCGGCCCAAACCTCAGAAAAGACAACCCAATGGAAGGGTTTTGAAAAAGTCGAATTCACCTTTCAGGACCGAAATGCCTGGTACGTCAAACCTCGGAAAGCAATCGAGGGTAACCCGTGGGTATGGCGGGCACATTTCCCCACCTGGCACACCGATATGGACAGTATTTTGCTCGCGCGCGGGTTTCATGTGGCATACGTGAATACCAACGATATGTTTGCCCACCCGAAAGCGATGCAGGTTTGGGACGTATTTTACGATTACCTCGTAAAGGAAAAGCATTTTGCGCCGAAAGTGGCGTTGGAAGGCGTGAGCCGCGGTGGCCTGTATGTGTACGGCTGGGCGAAGCGCAATCCCGATAAGGTAAGCTGCATTTACGCCGAAGCGCCTGTCGCCGACCCGAAAAGCTGGCCGGGCGGCAAGGGGAAGGGGAAAGGCTCGCCCAAGGACTGGGAAGCTTGGAAGAAGATTTTCAACATGACCGAAGAGCAGGCCGCAGCCTTCACCGACATTCCATTGAACGACCTGGCCGGGCTGGCATCCTACAAGGTACCCATTGTGCACGTGGTAGGGTTAAAAGACGAGCATGCCCCCGTTGCGGAGAATACGGATTTGCTCGTCAAAAACTACCTCGCGTTGGGCGGGCCCGTGAGCGTGTACCCGATGACGCGTGGCGAGCAGACGCTCGAAGGGCACCATTTCCCGATCGAACATCCCGAATTCTTCGCCAATTTTATCCAGGAGAATAGTGTACCCGTTCAAAAGCCGTTGCTTCACACGCCGTACATTACTTTGAACCAGGGTTTGGGCACTGCATTCGAGCGATTCAGGAATACGAAAAAGGGCACCGTTGCATTCCTGGGTGGTTCCATCACGCATAACCCCGGCTGGCGCGATAAAACGTCCCAGTATCTGCGGGAGCATTTCCCGGAAACCGAGTTCACATTCATCGCGGCCGGCATTCCGTCGCTCGGCAGCACGCCGCATGCGATGCGTTTCAGCCGCGACGTACTTGCCAAAGGCACCCCCGACCTGCTTTTTGTGGAAGCGGCCGTAAACGACCGGGGTAACGGTTTCGGCGAAAAGGCGCAGGTCAGGGCATTGGATGGTATTCTAAGGCAAATGTATGCTGCCAATCCCAGTGCAAATGTGGTGATGATGGCCTTTGCAGAGCCCAAAAAGAACGACGATTACGACGCCGGCAAGGAACCGATAGAAGTAGGGGTGCATGAACGTGTGGCAAAACATTACGGGGCAGTTTACATTAACCTCGCCAGGGAAGTGTACGACCGCATTAAAGCCGGAGAATTCACCTGGAAATACGATTTTAAGGACCTGCACCCGTCGCCCTACGGCCAGGAGATCTACGCCCAGACCATCAAGGAAATGCTGAAAATGGAATCTCCCGCCACCGGAGAAGTAAAACTCCCGGCGCCTATGGACCGTTTCAGCTATGAAAAAGGGAGCTACCACAAGCTGGAAGAAGCCAGAAACCTCAAAGGCTTCACCCTCGATCCGGATTGGAAGCCCAAAGTGAAATTCGCTACCCGCCCGGGATTCGTGGATGTACCGATGCTGGTGAGCGAAACGGCCGGCTCCTCCCTGGATTTTGAATTCAAAGGCCGCGGCATAGGTATCGCCATCATTTCCGGCCCCGATGCCGGCAAAATCACCTACACGATCGACGGCAAAAAGCCGCAAACGCTGGACACTTACACGGCTTGGAGCAATCAACTGCATTTACCCTGGTACCTGATGCTCGCCGACGAGCTCTCAGCAGGCAAGCACAAGCTGCATTTAACGATTTCAGGGGACAAGAATGAGAAGAGCGAAGGGAATGCGTTGCGGGTTGTGCATTTCCTTGTAAATGAGTAAATAGCATTCAATTTTTTTCACACACTTAACTTTGAACTCATGCCTGAAATCTCCCGCTTCTTCGGAATCATTATTTATATGTATTTCAAAGATCACCTTCCACCACATTTTCATGCGGAGTATGGTGGCCAGGAAGCCCAGTTTTCGATTGAAACCGGAAATGTGATTGTTGGGGATTTACCTAGGAAGCAGATCAGGCTCATCCAGGCCTGGGTGGAACTTTATAGGGAGGATTTGTTTTTGAACTACGAAGAGTCTCAGAAGGATAACGGAAGGCTGCGAAAGATCAAGCCGCTACAATAATGAATCCCCGCATTAAAGAAATATTGACCATCGAGCCGTTTGTCATCAAGGCCGTCTGGACGGATGGAGTCGTCAGATCTATCGATTTTGGAGCGTTTCTGGAAGAATACGCTGAAAAAGAAGGCAGCCTTTTTCAACAAATTCTCAACGAGGATACCTTCGGCAAGGCGCAGACCGATGGGCGAACGATTTACTGGGAGAACCTGGCAGAAATGGTCGATTACGACGGCCAAATCATACCAGCACCGCTCGATTTTTGCCCCGACGTTCTCTTTCAGCATTCAACTCCTGCCTAACGCCCCGTCTGCGTCGTATAAGTACTTTCAAAAATCTTATCTGCATTCCCCGCTTCGAAACCATCCCGGCGATGTTTTCTTTTGATTCCTCCAATGGGGATATCTGTAAACTGGGGGAGTACTTTGCGCTCGGCAAATTCGACGTATGAGCCGGAAATGCGTAATTTTTCACTGTTAGCAAATTCCGCATCCAGCATTTCAGCTACGGTAGCGCTTTGCAGCAGGCCGCCGTCGGGGCTTGCTTTGATCTTACCTCCCGAGGTATTCAGCTTAATATTGTGTGTCTCGAGAAAATCATTGAACTGCGCCACGGTATTGTAGCCTTCTGGCAGGTTATGGACGCTGATCGTGAAATGATTGAGATAATAGCGGTTGTAAATCACCCAGGCTGCGTATTCGCTTTCTTTGAGCAACGATTGGTAATCGGCGACGGTGGGTGTGCGCCATAACGGCTGGTGCAGGAATGCGTCCACGGCTTCGCCGTTGTCGAGGTCGAGGGAGTCGACGGGGTCGGCAGTTACTTCGTCGGTGTAGCTGTGGATAATGCGTTGGCTTTCTTCCGAAAGGTCGCCTACGCGTAGCTCGCTCACGAATATGCGCGGATCGCTTTCGCGGGGCGGGCTGTACCACCAGGCATCGAGTTTTTTGCCTTCGAAAAAGTAATGGTCGCGCTTTTCGTAGCCATAATGCAGGAAAATTTTCTCGAACGATTGTACACCCAGTTGAGGCACGCCCATTGTGCGGAATGCGATATGGTCGTTTTCGATATCATCCGTGCTTTGAACGACGCCGTCGGCCACCATTGCATCGAGGATAATGCCCACGTCGGGCACGCGCTCCTTGTAGCGGCGCATCAGGCCGTTCAGTACGATGTCGAGGGTGGCGAGTTTGCTGGTTGACGTTCCCATTCTTTCCCGTGTTTGATGATTATGAAGTGTTGTGCCCCGCGCGGACGCCCGCCCGCACGGGAGCTTTTATTTTTGCATCTTATCCTTTCGACAACTCCGCGGAGCGCACTTGCGCGGCGAAAATGCCTTTTTCAAGGGTTTTATCAAGTTCTCCCGCTTCAAACTGACGCAATGCGGCCTCGGTGGTTCCACCTTTGGAGGCAACGGCCTTGATCAGGTCGTCGAGCGATTTGTCGGCGGTATTGATGAGGTGGTAGGAGCCGAGCATGGTTTGTTTTACCAGCAATGCGGCTACGTTTTCCTCGAATCCCATCTGCTTGCCGGCCTCGATCATCGCTTTCACGACGTAAAAAAAGTAAGCCGGGCCGCTGCCGCTCAATGCCGTTACCGCATTCAGCTGCTCTTCATTTTCCAGGAATACCGACCGGCCGGTCGCATTAATGAGGTTCTCTATTTTGTGTAATTGATGAATATCGACCTCAGGCGATGCCGAATAGGCGGTAATGCCCATTCCAAGCATGGCAGGGGTATTGGGCATCGCACGGATCACCGCTTTGTGGTCCAATGCATTCTGAATGCCTTCGATCGTGACACCGGCCATGATCGACAGTACTACCTGGCTGGGCTGGATGACTTCCTTAAGCGCGCCGGCCACCGAAAGAAAATCCTGCGGCTTCACCGAAAGGATGATCAGGTCGTATTCGCTGATTTGCGGGCCGATCACGCCTGTGATCACGCCTGGCTGGAAGCTGGTGAGGCTGTCCATGCGGTCGGTGCTTTTTTCAACCAGTAAAAAGTCCTGGTTTTTGACGAGGTCAAATTTCAGGAAGGCGCGGGCGAAGGCCATACCCATGTTGCCGCAGCCGATGATAGCAATTTTCATTTGGGACTAAACTAATGGTATCGTAAGGATTTTGGCGAATGTCGTAACTTTTAAGGAATTATCAGTCCTGTGTTGCGGGGTATGGATAATGTCTTGAAAGAAAATTCTGCATGGGGTATTTGTTGTAATCTTATATTTTGAAAAATACGCACAAAGCATTTGTTTAGGGTAATGTATTTTCCCTCTCGCCAAATTATCTAATTTTATTGTAATACTCCTATTATGGCTATAAAAGTTGCTATTTCGCACAAAACAAGATATAAGTTCGATCGGAGTGTTTCCCTTTCACCGCATATTTTCAGGTTGCGTCCCGCGCCGCATTCGCGCACGCCGATCGAGGGCTACTCGCTGAAAATTACGCCCGAAAACCATTTCATCAACTGGCAGCAGGACCCGTTCGGAAATTACCAGGCACGCGTCGTGTTTCCGGAAAAGACGACGGAGCTTAGTATCGACGTGGAGGTGATTGCCAAAATGCAGGTGATCAATCCCTTCGACTTTTTTGTGGAGGATTACGCGGACAAATATCCCTTTAAATACGAAACAACCCTGGAAAAGGAGCTGGGCCCTTACCTCGACCCGCGCGAGGCCGGACCGCTTTTGATGGGTTTTATTCAAAAATTGAATATTCCACAGGATATCAAGACCGTGGATTTCCTGGTGTATCTCAATCAGGAACTGTACAAGGCGATCAATTACAATATCCGTATGGAAGCGGGCGTGCAAACCTGCGAGCAGACGCTGACGATCCAAAGCGGTTCTTGCCGCGATTCGGCATGGCTGCTGGTGCAGGTTCTGCGGCATTTAGGCATTGCGGCGCGGTTTGTGTCGGGTTACCTGGTGCAGCTTACTTCCGATATCAAGTCGCTCGATGGGCCTTCCGGGCCGGAGGCGGATTTCACCGACCTGCACGCGTGGACAGAGGCATATGTACCAGGCGCGGGGTGGATCGGCTTGGACCCTACATCGGGCCTTTTTGCCAGCGAAGGGCATATTCCGCTCTGCTGCACGCCCGATTACGCCAGTGCGGCGCCGGTAACGGGCGCTACCGACGTTGCAGAAGTGACTTTTGAATTCGACAACAAGGTTTTCCGCATCCATGAAGACCCGCGCGTAACCAAACCCTATTCCGAGGAACAATGGGCGCAGGTGATGCAGGTAGGCTACGATGTGGAAAAGGATTTGCAGGAAAACGACGTGCGCCTCACGATGGGCGGCGAGCCGACCTTCATTTCCATAGATGATTTCGAATCGGCCGAATGGAACACCGCGGCCGACGGGCCGTTGAAGCGGCAGCTGGCCTATGACCTTTCATTAAGGCTTAAAAACCGGTTTGCGCATGGCGGGTTGCTCCACTTTGGACAAGGCAAATGGTACCCCGGCGAGTTGTTTCCCCGCTGGCAATATGCGCTCTACTGGCGGAATGACGGCGTTCCTATGTGGAAAAACGACGAACTCGTAGCGAAGGAGGGTCAGTCGAAGTATACTTTCGCAGAGGCGGAGGTATTTACAAACGAGCTTGCCCAATACCTGGGTATCGATACCAATAACATTACCCCGGCTTACGAAGACCCCGTGTACTGGGCGATGGAAGAGGGGAAGTTGCCTGTGAATGTAGATCCTTTGAAAGTGAATTTAAAGGATTCCGTTGAGCGCAGGACATTGGCTAAATTGCTCGAAAAGGGCTTGAATAACCCTGCCGGGTTCGTGATTCCCGTCAGATGGGACGGCGGCGGGCATTGGGTAAGTGCGGCCTGGCAGTTTCGGCGGGGCAATTGCTTCCTGATTCCCGGTAACTCGGCAATGGGTTACCGTTTGCCGTTGAATTCGTTGCCGGAGATCGCCAAGGAACGACGCGAGCAGCCGGTGGAACGCAGCCCGTTCGAGGATTTGCCCGCATTGGCAGATTACCAGCCTATTGTGCAGGCGCGTTACGGTTCCGTGGCGCCTGCCTACGAACTGCCGCTGAATGTGCAGCCTGTCGACGAGGAAGAGGATGCGAAGAAAAAGAAGGAGGAAGAACCGCAAAGCAACCTGCTCTTTGATGTGCCGGTGATCAAAACCGCCATTTGTGTGGAGGAACGCGACGGCATTATCTATATTTTCCTGCCGCCGACCGATTACCTCGAACATTATCTCGATCTGATGGCCTCCATCGAGGCGACTGCCGCTAAACTGAATATGCCGGTGCGCATTGAAGGTTACCCGGCGCCGTCGGATTACCGGTTGCAGAAGCTAATCGTTACGCCCGATCCCGGTGTGATCGAGGTGAATATCCATCCGGCCAAAAACTGGCAGGAACTGGTCGATAATATCAGCGCATTGTATGAAGAGGCGTTCTTCTCGCGATTGGGGACGGATAAGTTTATGGTCGATGGGCGACATACCGGCACGGGTGGCGGTAACCACGTCACCATTGGCGGTGCGAAGCCTGCCGACAGCCCGATATTGCGCCGCCCCGACCTGCTGCGGAGCCTGCTGACCTACTGGCAGCATCACCCGGCATTGAGTTACCTCTTCGCAGGCCCGTTCATTGGTCCTACCAGCCAGGCGCCGCGGATCGACGAAGGCCGCGATGAGCGGTTGTACGAAGTGGAAATCGCATTTGACCAGATTCCCGAACACGGCGAAGTGCCTTTCTGGATGGTCGACCGTATTTTCAGGAATTTGTTGGTGGATATTACAGGCAATACCCACCGGTCGGAGTTTTGTATGGATAAACTCTATTCGCCCGATTCATCGAGCGGAAGGCTGGGTATACTCGAATTCCGGGCATTCGATATGCCGCCGCACAAGCATATGAACCTCGTGCAGACGCTGCTCATCCGCGCGCTCATCGCGAAGTTTTGGAAAGAACCTTACAAACATAAGCTCATTCGCTGGGGTACCGAGCTCCACGACCGCTTCCTGCTGCCGCATTTCGCCTACCTCGATATGGTGGATGTGGTGAACGACCTGAAAGCGGCAGGCTACAAGTTCGATATTTCGTGGTTCGACCCGTTCTTCGAATTCCGCTTCCCGCATTATGGCGGCATTACGGTCGACAATATTCAGCTGGAACTCCGCCTGGGTATCGAACCGTGGCATGTTTTGGGAGAAGAATTGTCGAATGCCGGTACCGCCCGGTTTGTAGATTCTTCGCTCGAAAGATTGCAGGTGAAAGTAAGCGGATTTGTGGAAGGAAGGCATATCCTGGTCTGCAACGGTTGCCGTGTGCCGCTCCGGAGCGCGGGGATTAAAGGCGAATATGTGTCGGGTATCCGCTACAAAGCCTGGAACCCGCCGTCGGCATTGCACCCGACGATCGGGGCGGATGCGCCGCTGGTTTTCGATATTGTGGATACCTGGAATAACCGTATATTGGGCGGCTGTACCTATTTCGTTTCGCACCCCGGCGGGCGCAGTTTTGATACTTATCCGGTCAACAGTTTTGAGGCCGAATCACGCAAAATCAGCCTTTTCCAGGGATTCGGGCACACGCCGTCGGCTACCCGCGAGGTGCCGGTGGTGGAGAAAACGGCCTCGGGCGTTTCCCGGTTTGTGGCCGAGACGAAAAAGGAAATGCGCGGCGACACCCCGATCGAATTGATCAATCCGGAGTATCCCAATACGCTGGATTTACGCAAATTCTGGAAATCGCGATAGATTTGCAGTATAACCCTGATTTTGAATATGCTTACCGAGGCTTCCGTGAACCTGTTACAATCCTATCAAGCCGGCCTGACTTCCTACGACGAGGTGCTGGACCCCAACGGAAAATTGAAGCCGCACTGGCAGGCGCTTTTCGCCACGCTGGAAAAACTGGGTATTGAGGAGCTTAAAAGCCGTAATCAGGAGATTATCAGCAAGCTGCGGGAAAACGGCGTGACCTACAATGTTTACGGCAGTCCCGACGGCATGAACCGCCCCTGGCAGCTCGACCCCATCCCTTTCCTGATCGAACACCGGGAATGGGACAAGATCTCGAAAGGTTTGCAGCAGCGCGCCCTATTGCTCGACCTCATATTGAAGGACATATACGGGCCCAGAAATCTGGTAAAGGACGCCGTTATTCCGGCCGAAATCGTTTTTGAAAACACAGGATTTTTACGTTCCTGCATCGATATTAAGGTCCCCGGGCCAAGGCAACTAACGCTGTTCGCCGCCGATATGGCACGCGGTCCTGACGGGCAAATGTGGGTGCTCGACAGCCGCACGCAGGCACCATCAGGCTCGGGGTACACGCTCGAAAACCGCATTGTGATGAGCAAGCTCCTGCCCGAGCTGGCCGACGGCATGTATGTGAGCAAGCTCTCGCCTTTTTTTAACAGCATTCAAAACACCGTACTCAGGCTGTCGGACAAAACCCGCGACGCCCCGAATATCGTTTACCTCACCCCAGGGCCGGGTAATGAAGCCTATTTCGAGCATGCTTACCTGGCCTCGTACCTGGGTTATACGCTCGCGCAGGGCGACGACCTGCTCGTGCGCAACGGGAGCGTGTGGCTGAAATCTATTGATGGGCTGCAAAAAGTGGATGTGATCGTCCGCCGCGTAGACGACGACTGGTGCGATCCGCTCGAACTGCGCGAGGACTCCCGGCTGGGTGTACCCGGGCTTTTGCAGGCGATCCGCCTCGGTAATGTGCAGGTAATGAATCCGCCGGGGTCGGGCGTGCTGGAAAACCATGCTTTCCTGGCATTTATGGAGAATATATGCCAGTATTTTCTGGGTGAAAAGCTGATTATGCCCAATGTAGCGACCTGGTGGTGCGGGCACCAGAAGGAATTGACCTACGTGCTCGACAATATCGATGAGCTGATCATCAAAAAGGCCAACCGTAAATCCAAATTCGCTTCCATTTACGGCCGGACCCAGAGCAAGGAGGAAAAAGCCAAATTGAAAGCGATGATCATCCAGCGGCCGCATGATTTCATCGCGCAGCAGGAGGTAAGTCTTTCCACAACGCCTTCGTTGATCAATGGTGTGATTGAACCGCGCTATGCGGCTTTACGGGCGTTTATGGTGGCGGATGAAAATGGCTATCATGTGATGCAGGGCGGGCTTACGCGCAGCTCGGCGGTGAAGGATCGGTTTGTGATCTCCAACCAGCAGGGCGGCTTTTCAAAAGATACCTGGATCGTTTCCGACAAATCGGACGAGCCGCAGGAGAGGATTGTCCTGAATACGCCCGCCGCGGTGAACAAGCACGTTTCGCTGCCAAGCCGGAGCGCTGAAAACCTGTTCTGGGTAGGGCGCTACTGCGAGCGGGCGATGGCGGTGATCAAGTTTATGAACATTACCATCAATGTGCTGAACCTCGACCGCAACTTCGGCGGATCGGCGAAACAGGAGCATATTAAGGTGCTGTTGCAGTCGCTGACGCACGTGTCGTCGACCTATCCCGGCTTCCTGGATGGCGATGAAAAGCTGAATGACCCCTACAAGGAGATTATCGCATTGATTTCCGACAGTTCCCGCGCCGGAAGCGTGGCTTCGAATATCGGTTCGTTCCTGAATGCCGTCGGAGCGGTGCGGAACCAGTGGGAGCTGGAAATCTGGCGGATCGTGGATCTGATCGACAACGGTTACCACGAGATCCGGAACGCGTCGCATATGAACAGTACCAACATCCAGCGGACGCTCGACGGGCTGTTCAACAATATGTTCACATTCCTGGGCGTGATCGCCGAAAGTATGCCGCGGGATAACAGCTTCCTGCTGCTGGAAACCGGAAAGCTCATTGAAAGGATATTGTCCAGAATCAGCGTGATCCAGTCGAACTTCGGTGTGGGACGCACGGCTGCGGTGGAGAACGAGCTGATCGAGGCCACGCTGATCAACCACCATATGCTGGTGAACTACCGGCAGATCTACAAGTCGCATTTGAGCGTGGAGGCGATGCTGGATATGATTTTGCTTGAACCGCGATTGCCCTATTCATTGACCTACATGCTCGATGAACTGGGCAGAAACCTGGCGGAACTGCCGGCCACCGCACACGGTGAAAGGCTGAATGAGGCTGAAAAGCTGGCATTGAAAGCATCGACGCTGATCAAGCTTTCGAATATCCAGGATTTGTGCAAATGCAATGCCGATGACGAGCGGGAGGAGCTTTTTAACCTCCTGGCGGAAGTGGCACGGCTGATGAGTTCGGTCTCCATTTACCTGACTAACCAGTATTTCAGCCACACTTTGATACACCACTCTTTCGAACCGATGGACTACGATACGGATGAAGTATAAGCTGATCCATAAAACCGAATACAAATACGCCGAGGCCGTGAACAATTACCACAGCCTCGTGTGCCTTACGCCGCGCACGCTTCCCGACCAGCTTTGCCAGGATTTCAGTATTAAAATCACCCCGGAACCGGCACAGATCAGCGAGCGCGTCGATTTTTATGGTAATACCACCCATTATTTTTCCCTGCATTCGCCTCACAAAACGCTCACCGTGCTTACGACCGCGATTGTCGAACGTTTGAAGGAGCGTACGGGCTCGCTGTTCATTCCGTCGTCGGTAACGAGCGGGGAGGCCCGGAAGCGGCTCACGGATGATCGTGCGACGAAGATTTCCGTTTTGGAATACACATTACCCAGTCCGGTTGTGAAATGGGATGCGGAAATAAAGGCATTTGCGAGTGATTGTTTCGACGATAATGTGCCTTTGTATGAATGTGTAGCCAGGCTCTGCCGGAAAATTTACACGGAGTTCAAGTTCATGCCCGATTTTACGACCGTGAACACGCCGATCAAGGAAGTGCTGGCTGCTAAGAAGGGCGTTTGTCAGGATTTTTCGCACCTGGCCATTGCCTGTATCCGCAGTTTCGGTTTCGCGGCGCGGTATGTGAGCGGATACCTCGAAACGCTTCCGCCGCCTGGAAAGCCCAAGTTGCAGGGTTCCGACGCGTCGCACGCGTGGATCTCGGTTTTTATCCCCGATTACGGCTGGTGCGATTTCGATCCGACCAACAATGTCGTGCCGGGCGAACGCCATATCGTCACCGCCTGGGGTCGCGATTACAGCGATGTGCCGCCGCTGAAAGGCATTATTTTCAGCTACGGAAAACACACACTTTCAGTAGAAGTGGACGTGATCCCGATTTAATACCGGAATGCGCCGCATTTACCCTATTTTTTAACAGAATGGTTCCGGCAAAGAATTTGAGAATTGGCCGGTGTTGCCTAATTTTACCAGATCATTTTGAAATAAGTGTACAAAACCTCTTTTAATGTAACCGCGCAGGTCGGTCTGTTTCAGATGAAATGATTTTGCAGTGGTTTCTTCTAAGAATTAATAATTATCAGAATTACGAATGAAAGAAATAGCATTTAGAGATGCCATTCGCGACGCTATGTCGGAAGAGATGCGCCTTGACAAGAGTATTTTTTTGATGGGTGAAGAGGTTGCGGAATACAACGGTGCTTATAAGGCGAGTCAGGGAATGCTCGATGAGTTTGGTCCCGACCGCGTGATCGATACGCCTATCGCGGAGCTTGGCTTTGCGGGGATTGCGGTAGGAGCTGCCGGAAACGGCCTTCGTCCGATCGTCGAGTTCATGACATTCAACTTCTCGCTGGTGGCGATCGACCAGATCATCAACAGCGCAGCTAAGATTCTTTCGATGTCAGGCGGCCAGTACGGTTGCCCGATCGTTTTCCGCGGCCCGACCGGTAATGCCGGCCAGCTGGGAGCGCAGCACTCGCAAAACTTCGAAAACTGGTTTGCCAACACCCCGGGTCTGAAAGTGGTCGTTCCTTCGAACCCCTACGACGCGAAAGGTCTTTTGAAATCATCCATCCGCGACAACAACCCGGTGATCTTCATGGAATCGGAAGTTATGTACGGTGATAAAATGGCTGTTCCCGAGGAAGAATACCTTATTCCACTGGGCAAAGCGGATATCAAACGCCAGGGTAAAGACGTAACCATCGTTTCTTTCGGTAAAATGATCCCCCGCGTGGTAATGCCGGCGGCGCTTCAACTGGAAAAAGAAGGTATCGACGTGGAAGTGATTGATTTGCGCACCGTGCGTCCGATCGACTATGCTACCGTAATCGAATCAGTGAAGAAAACCAACCGTTGCGTGGTAGTGGAAGAAGCCTGGCCATTGGCTGCCATCTCTTCGGAATTGGCCTACCACATCCAGCGTAATGCATTTGACTATATGGATGCACCTGTAATCCGCGTGAACAGCCGCGATGTGCCTCTTCCATATGCGCCTACGCTGATCGAAGAGATCCTGCCAAGCGTGAAGCGTACTGTGGAGGCCGTGAAATCGGTGCTTTACAAATAATTTTCAGAGACTCACAGCAAAGCCATTACCGATCCAGGTTTTGGCTTTGTTGATTATAGCCCCTGATGTCAGTGTTAGTAAGTTTCTCATTTGAAAGTGGTTATTAATTAAATACTATTCCGAAATAGGCAGAATACTAGTACTTTTGTGCTTTGAACGCTCCTTGATGTAGACTAACAAATCAATTCAGATTATGCAAGAAGAACGAACAAGATATTCAGAGGAAGAATTAAAGGAGTTTGAAGAGCTGATCCGTGGGAAGCTGGAAGCGACAAGAAGTGAGCTCGAATACATTAAGACAGGATTGAGTAAAAAGAACGATAGCGGCACGGACGTAACAGCCGGAGCGGCCAAATTAGTGGAGGATGGGGCAGATGCCAGTGAGCGGGAAAATTTGAGCCAGTTGGCTGCACGTCTTCAAAAATATTCGGTACAGCTCGAAAACGCGCTGATCCGCATTAAAAACGGTACTTACGGCATTTGCATCGACACCGGCAAACTGATCCCGAAAGAGCGCCTGCGCATCGTACCGCATACACAACAAACTATCGAGGCGAAGCTGAGAAGAGCGAGCTGATATTAACTAATACCAAAACGAGAAAGCGGGTTATTCCAAAAGGAGTAGCCCGCTTTTTTATGAACGATGGTGCAAAGCTCCTGCTTTGCACACGCTATTCGCAGGCCTCCGGCCGGTCAATAATGCAACATCGTCTTTCGGTATGGATCGGCCGGAGGCCTGCGAATAGTTTGCACGAAGGAAACCTTCGCGCTATGGTGCGTTTCGGCCACGGAGTGGCATCCTGTTTGTAGGGAAGGGAATGTCCCACGATAAGGCTGTCTCCGGTAGGAGACTCCTAACGGAGTCGAATGGCGGTTGGGCAGATCGGTTTTCTAGAAACAGGGTGCTCCTCCGGAGCTATTCGGCTTCGCTGCCCAACACCTCCCGAAAGACTTCCATAAGCCCCTCCGATGGCTCCTGGCCTTTGTATTTACTTTTGAAATACTCCTGAAACAGCTTCTCCATGCTCAGGGACAGATCGACTTCCGAAGAAGTATCGGCCACCTCGCTCTTTTTAATCTGCGGGATGATCTGAACAATGCCGGAATGCGCTTCTATCAGCCGCTTTTTGTCGGAAGCTTCGAGATAGTTATCCGAGATGATGGTTAGTTCAATCAAATCGTACTGATGTTCTGCGAGCCATTCAATAGCCTCGTCAATGCTGTGAAAGCTTTTTCGGCGCAGTTTTTTGCCCTTCAAAAGCTCAATAGGCTTGTATCCGACCAACTTTCCAGCCTCGGCTTCGATCAGGATCACATATTTGTTTTGATTAGCTTCCGAAAAGCTGTACGCCAGCGGACTGCTGGAATAGACGGATGGGGCAGGTGCCTTATCCACCTGATGAAACCGGTGTAAATGCCCTAATGCAATGTAATGTACCTGTTTCGGGAAGTTTTCGGTGTAAATGGCCTGGGCGCCGCCGATATGCAGGATCGGACGTTCGTCGTCCGGCTCTTCGGGCATCGGCCCGCCTTTTTGCATCACGAATAAATGCGTGGCGAGCAGGTTGAAACCCTGGTTGTCGAGGTACTGATCGGCTAGGTGCTGCCAATGTTCCTGCAAATGCACGCGCAATGCTTCTTCCGATTCTTCTACGCCCAGGAATGTTTTCAAACGTTGCTCGTTCGCGTAGGGCGTGTGCAGTACGCGCAATGGGAATGCGGTGTTCGGGAGACTGATTTCGATAAAGCCGGGCGCGGTTCTGACGATCTCCACGTTTCCCTGCGTGCAGAATGGCTTGACTTCCGTATTGGGAAATCCAACAAACAGAATGCCGCAAACCTTCGCGAGCGCGTCGGGTACCTGTATGCGCTCGGGGGAGTCGTGGTTACCAGCAATGGCGATGACGGCGCGGGTACCGTTGGCGGAAAGGCGGTGCAGGGTACTGTACAGAAGCTCGGTCGCTTCGGACGACGGGTTGAAATTATCGAACAAGTCGCCGGCCACGACAATCGCATCCACAGCCTCGCGTTCAGCTATTTCGCAGATTTCTTCGAGAACGAGGCGCTGTTCGTCGAGGCGGGAAAAGTTGTCGAGCTTTTTGCCGATATGCCAGTCGGCGGTGTGCAGTATTTTCATCCGTGTCGTTAATTTAGCGAAAATAACAGATCATTTCCGAAGTTTTGAAATACCTCAACAACTGTTCAAAGGGCCCAAACGGATTTCTTCTGCACATGCTGGCCGTGCTCGCGGTCGCTTTCTGGGGCTGCGGAAGCCCGTCCGGGAAGCCGGATGCGGGTGGTATCGCCATTTCATTTGACGACCATTTTATTAAGGAATGGTACGAGCTGAGGCCGTTGTTCCAGAAATACCATGCGAAAGTTACATTCTTCATCACCTGTCCCGACAGCCTGAATGCAGACGAGGTAGCCATGCTTAGACAGCTTGAAAAGGAAGGTCACGAAATAGGCTTCCATGGGACAGTCCATGCCAAATCCACCGAGTTAATGGCTGCCGGCGGACCGGAGGGGTACATGAAGGCTGAGCTCGAACCAGGCCTGCGAAATATGCATGCAGCGGGCTTCAAACCCACTTCCTACGCGCACCCGGGCGGGAACCACAACGACCGCGTCGATTCGGTGCTTTTGGCGAAAGGTTTCACGATTTTGCGCGATGTAGCCATTGCAAGAAGGAAGTACAAAGGCTTTCAGCTCTACGCCTGGCCGCCGCGTTGGATGAATGCCATTTACTATGCATTCGATGGCGAGCAAAAAGTGGATGCGCTCATGATCGATTACGACGAGGTGACCGAAGAGGAAATTGCGGAAGCGATTCTGGAAGCGAAAGAGAATGGGACCGCATTGATGGTTTTCGGGCATGAACCGCTGTACAGCGCGCCCCGGAACGGGAAGTACGGTTTTAATGTGAGCTTTCTGGCGACGATTTTACGGGAAGCGGATCGGCAGAAACTGAAATTCTACACGATGTCCGAATTGCCCAGGCTCAAATAGCTAGCGACCGAATTTGCGGTCCTTGTACGCGAGGAGTGGTTTTTCAATATAGTTGAAAGAAAAAGTAGCTACTGCCACAGAGCCGACGAAGCTCAGCACATAAAGGACTGCCTGATAGCTTCCATCCCGCCAACCCGGTGCATACATTTCGAACAGATTGATGATCACGACGATCACCGCCACGTGGTAAATGTAAAGACCATAGGAGATCTTGCCTAAATGATCCATGACCGGATGCCCCAAATGCACGATCGTATTCGGATTGCAGGAAACATTCAGCACGAAGAATGCGAAGAACAGCGCATACACTTCCAGAAACCCGAAGAAATGCACGCCTGAGAAGAATAACGCAAGCAGGATCGTGTAGGCGACGATCTGTATGTCTTTTCTGAAAATGAAGTCCAGGAACCGTGTCTTTTCATTGTAAACCAGCCACGCGCACAAGCCGCCCAGCGCCATCGTCTGAATGCGGAACTGTCCGAGGAATGTGGTGATCATGGATTTACGAGTTTCTTCCGACGGGTCAGCTATTTCTAACCCGAGGTAAAGCAAGCCAGCGGTTAATGCAAGGAAGAAAAGGAATATCGGGACCCGCTTTTTGGGATATTTGATCAGCCACGGCCATAGGTAATAAAACTGCTCCTCCACACCGATGGACCACGTTTGCGCGCACCAATAGGGCAAGTCGTAGAGGACAAATGCGAAGTTGGGCAATACCAGAAGCAACAATGCGAGCCGTTCGGGCAGGTTTACCGTCAGTTTTTCTTCAATTCCCGGGTAATCGAAAATGGGGATATGCGGAAAGACGAAGAACGATAGCCCGATAATCAGGAAGTAAATGGGCCAGATGCGGAACACGCGGCGCAAATAGAACTTTTTGGCGTCGACATTTCCGAACCGTCCGCGTTCCTCCAATAGCAGGTAAGTGATCAAAAAGCCGCTCAATACGAAGAACAATCCCACGCCGAGCCTTCCCGCATGCTGGATAATAGGCATATCGTACACATTGGCAATGCCGAGTGCATGTTTGGCCTGTTCCAAATGGTGAAACACCACCAGAGAGGCCGCAATGGCACGGATACCGTTCAGATTCGGGAAATAGCGCTTTTTCTTGTCCACCACCAAGCTTTTTATTCAAACCAGGCCATCCATTTCCCCTGCACTTTCATGACCTGTTCGATGAGGTCACGAACGGCACCGCGGCCGCCGTTTTTGGGAGAAACATAATCGGCGATAGCCAGGATTTCGTCGGCGGAGTCGGCCGGGCAGGCGCCCATTACGCTTGTGCGCATAACCTCGTAGTCGGGCAGGTCGTCGCCCATGAATACGATTTCGTCTTCGGTAAGGCCGGTTTCCGCGAGGTACTTCTTAAAAACAGGCAGTTTGCCATCCGGTGAAGTGCCGATGAAAATATCGGTAACGCCCAGGTATTCGAGCCGCTTACGTACGCCCACCTGGCCCTGCGCGGAGATGATTGCCACGCGGTAACCCATTTTGATCGCCCGGTTGATTCCGTAACCGTCGCGCACGTTGAAAATGCGGGGCTGTTCGCCGCTTTCGAGGGCGATGACGCTGCCGTCGGTCATGACGCCGTCGATATCAAAAATGAAGGTGGTAATGCGCTTGAAACGTTCCGTTAAAGTCGAATTCATGAATAGCAGAATTGTGAATCCTGCAAATATAGCCTAACTTTTTTCGTGACGGTGCGGCTACTTATTATTTTGAAATGTAGAGGTTCCGGATCTTGTCGGTAAGCAGGCGGTATATTTCGGTGTAGTCCTCGTTGGTTTCCTGCAAATATTCGAGGTGGCGCGCGGTGGTTTTCCAGTCGCCGCGTCGGGCCGGGCCGGTCTGACCGATCGAGGGGTCGTCCGACTGCATGGCCTTGTAAATGGTCGTTTGGATGAGGGGTTTGAGCAGGTCGAAGTTGAGCTGTTCGCGTTCGAGCAGGTCGTGGGAGATCGTAAGCATGTAGTTGGTGAAATTGCTCGCGAAAACGGCCGCTACGTGCAAAATGAAGCGTTCGTCGGAGTCCATCCGGGTTACATTGTCGCTCACGCTGGAAGCCAGCTGCATGAGTTTGCCTTCAATGAGTTCATTCCGCGATTCGATGCAGAACGGCAACTCGCTGTAATCCATTTCGACGTCCTTCGTGAATGTCTGCAAGGGATAGAATACGCCCGTGTGGACATATACGTCGCTGTAAATCTCCACAAGCTTCTGAAATTCAGCGAGCGAACGTGTGCCCGACGTATGCACGAGGATTACGCCCTCGGGCAGTACAATGCGCTGGATCACGCTCTCAATGGCGTCGTCGGTGACGGCGATCACGATCACTTCGGCTTCGCTATCCGAGAAATTGAGGTCGGGCTGGATATTGGTATCATACAGCGACGAAGCCAGCTGACGCGCTTTCTGCGTATCGCGGCTATACACCTCGCAAATCCAGTGCCCTGCGTCCTCAAACGCCTGTGCCAGATGCCAGGCGACGTTACCTGCGCCAATGAAGGAGATTTTCAATTATCTATCCAATTTTCGAGCTGAATACCAGCCAGGTTTGCAAAATCTTTTGTGTTTCGGGTAACTAAGGTAAGGTTGTAGCGTAATGCGGTGGCGCCGATTAGCAAGTCAAAGTCACCAACAGTCCGACCGCTTTTTTTCAATCTCGCTTTTTCTCTGGCATAAATTGAAAAACCCGTAACAGTGGGCAGGGTTTGGGCGGAAAACGCCAGTTCAAATGTGCGTATCCTTTTCAGGTTCTCCTGATATCTGGACGGCGAGCTATTTTCAACACCAAATAAAAGTTCTGCAATGGTGATCTCGGAGATGTAGCAGTTAATGCTACCAATTTGACGGACCTTCTTTTTTAAGTCAAAGTCTCCTTTTAAATAGTGTATGCAAATATTGGTATCCAATAGATATTGACTCATAGTTCGATGTCCCGGGGTGAATCATTACGACTTGAATATATCATTTTTACAAGTTCCTCCCCGGTTTCCTCACTTTCCCAACTGCCAAACAAGCTGTCCAGGAGAGCATCTTTGTATTCAACGCTCTCCGCAATGTCTTCGACTATGATCTTCAATTTCCTTTCACCAAAAATCTCCTTCACCGATTCAATAAACCGGCTGTCGAGTTCGGCGGTATTTATCTGAAATGTTTGTTGCATGGCGTTTCCAGTCGGTTATTAATGCTAATATAACATTTAGCTGTGCAAAAATCCATTCAAATGTATGTCAATCCACCACCGGCGCCACCTGCTCCGGCGTGGTAATGCCGCCCGGCAGCTCCATGATCCGCATGTTCCGGAAATGGATTTCGGCGCCTTCGGCTTCGAGGCATATGTAGCCTTTCTTGCGCTCGGAGGCACGGAGGCCGTTGACGAACTTGCCGTTGACGGAAAGTTTTACGGTACCATCCACCGCCACGACTACATATTTGTTCCATTCGCCTTTGCCTTTGCAGCGCTTTTCGAGGGATTTGCTGCGGATGCCGCGCGGGTTGTCGGGGATGGCGGTCATGCCCATGGTCGGGAACAGTTCGCCGTGGACATAATCTTCGGTCGCATTGTGTTGCGGGGCATATTCCAGTTCGAGCATTTGCACTTCGATGGCTTTCGTGAGCGGGTCGTGTTCCTGCGGGGTGCCTTCACTCCATATAAATATGCCGGAGTTGCCGCCGGCTTCCATATGTTTCCATTCCACTTCAAGGATGAAGTTTTCGTATTGCCTGTCGGAGCGCATGACGCCGATTGGTTTGCCGGAGCATATTAAGGTGCCGCTCTTGACTTTCCAGGTTTCCTTGGAGGTGTTGACGTCGACCCAGCCGTTCAGGTTTTTGCCGTTGAAAAGGGGCACAAAACCGAGGTGGTCGCTGGTCTGGGCGTGCAAATTGTGGCTGAATAATCCGCACAGGAACAATATAACCGCTTGCAAACGGATAAGCCGAGATTTCTTTCCAGGATGAGGTATTATTGTGTAATTCATCATTTAACTATGGGTTCAGCAATGAAAATTTTAAAAGGACTACTGATCATTTTATTACTGAATGCCACCTCCACACACGCACAATATGCTTCCCCGATTGCCGGCGGTGTGGATGTCGGCGTTAGCGTTGGAAGCAACTCCTGGGCGCCTTCCATGATGTATCACGAGGAAATAGGTCCGCAAAAGCTTCCCTGGCTGCGGTTCGGCGTCGGTTTCAGGGTATGGGGGCTCTACGGCGGGCGGGCAAACCTCTACACCGAACGCATTGCAGGCACTAAGGATTACCTGGAATTTCGCGACGTATCGGTCAATGGCCTCAGCGCTGTCGCGGGCGTAAACGTAAGCTTTTGGAAATTGGATATAGGTGTGAATACGGACCTCCTCGGGCTGACTTACGGTTCCAAAAGGCACGGGTACTATGAAAAGAACTTACCTCCGACGGAGACCGGCAAGCCGCCATATGACCAGTGGGTGGCCAGCAAACCTACCGTATTCAATGCGTTGCCGTTAGTGCTGCGCAGGAACACCGGGCAGTCGGAAGCATTTGTGCGTTTCAAGGCCAGCAGGAAGCTGGGCGTAAAGCTTGGTTACGCTTGCAGCCGCCTCACTTACACGACTAAAAAGATCGACGGTTTCAATGTTTACCTCGATAACAACCAGCGACATGTGTCCAAAGTTTACGGGCTTCCGTACGTCGCATTGGCCTTTGCATTAGGGAATTGACAAATGAATTTCACAAACATACTTGTAATTCAATTTGTTAAACTCTATATTTGCACTCCCATTTTGCGATGGACTGTCTTGTTACAGTGTAAATTATTGAAAATCAATTTAATTTTTTGTTAATCGTGGATACGTTAAGCTACAAAACCATCTCGGCGAACAAAAACACAGTAAACAAGGAGTGGATTGTTGTGGATGCTGAAAATGCAGTTCTTGGTCGTTTGGCCAGCGAAGTTGCTAAAATTATCAGAGGCAAGCACAAAGCAAGCTACACTCCTCATGTGGATTGTGGAGATAACGTAATTGTTATCAACGCCGATAAGATCAAGTTGACAGGTAAGAAAATGACGGACAAGGTTTATGTTCGCCACACAGGTTACCCAGGAGGTCAACGTTTTCAAACTCCTCGCGAGTTGCTCGAAAAACACCCTGAGCGTGTGATCGAGAAAGCCGTAAAAGGCATGCTTCCAAAGAACCGTTTGGGACGTCGTTTATTTACAAACCTGTTTGTTTACGCTGCTGCAGAACACCCGCACAGCGCACAGCAACCAAAGCAAATCCAATTGTAATTCATGGAAGTGATCAACACAATAGGTAGAAGAAAAACAGCCGTTGCTCGTATTTACCTTACACCAGGTAAAGGCGATATCAAAGTGAACGGTCGTGATTACAAAGAATATTTCCCGTTTGAAGTACACCAGATCGTTCTGCAACAACCGTTCGCGACAATCTCAGGTGGAAATGGTTACGATATCAAAGTAAACGTTAGAGGTGGTGGAATCTCTGGCCAGGCGGAAGCTATCCGTATGGCGGTTTCACGTGCACTGGTTCAATACAACGGCGAATTCCGCGGCGCATTGAAAAAAGAAGGATTCCTTACCCGTGACCCACGTATGGTTGAGCGTAAGAAATACGGACGCGCTAAGGCTCGCAGAAGATTCCAGTTCTCGAAACGTTAATATTTCGTCCAGACGATGCTTATCGTGCCCGATGCATTGTGCTGCGTAATTTCAAAATCATTTTAAATCAAATTTGGCAATGGCACAAATAGAATATAAAGAACTATTGGATGCAGGTGTCCACTTTGGTCACCTTACCCGCAAGTGGGATCCACGGATGGCTCCGTATATCTTCATGGAGAAGAACGGGATCCACATCATTGACCTGAACAAAACTTTGAGCTGCCTTAACGAAGCGGAAGCTGCGTTGAAACAGATCGTTCGTTCAGGACGTAAGATCATGTTTGTTGCTACTAAAAAACAAGCGCAGGAAATCGTAACGGAAGAGGCGAAACGCCTTAAAATGCCTTACGTGACCGATCGTTGGTTGGGTGGTATGCTGACAAACTTTGGCACAATTCGCAAGTCTTTGAAAAAAATGCAGACTCTCGAGAAGATGCTGAAAGACGAAGCCACGGTTAGCAATATTGCGAAAAGAGAACGCCTGATGCTTACACGTGAAAAGGAAAAACTGGAAAGAGTACTAGGTGGTGTAGCGGACCTTACTCGCCTTCCAGCAGCACTTTTCATCGTTGATGTAAAACGCGAGCACATTGCGGTTGCAGAAGCAAAAAGATTGAACATCCCTATTTTTGCGATCTGCGATACCAACTCAAACCCTGAATTGGTTGACTTCCCAATCCCATCTAACGACGATGCTTACAAAGCAATCTCGTTGATCACCCTGGCGATCGGTAAGGCTATCGAAGAAGGTTTGATGGAACGCAAACAAGACAAAGACGATCAGCGCCTGGTTGAGGAAGAAGAAGCGAAACGCGCAGCTGACAAAGGTGAAGAGGCAGCCCCTCGCGCCGAAGTTGCGGCAGAAGCAGAAGTTGCTGAATCCGACGAAGAGTAAAAAGGGCAATATGGCGTAATTTTTAAATGACTCGCCATACTTGACATATACGGTAGCCCATAGCCTCTTGCTATGGGCTACATTTTTTTAAAATTCTCCGAAACGGGATTCCTTAACCAATTGATAATCTCCGGTTAAAACCCCTTTCAATACCAAACATTAATACATAATATTTATCACGATCATGGCAATTACCGCACAAGATGTAAACAAACTCCGCCAGATGACCGGCGCGGGCATGATGGATTGTAAAAAAGCCCTGCAGGAAGCAGATGGCGATTTCGACAAAGCCGTTGATATTCTCCGTAAACAAGGACAGAAAGTTGCTGCAAAGCGTGCCGACAACGCTGTATCGGAAGGAACCGTTCTGATCAACATCAGCGAAGACGGTACTAACGGTAAACTCGTTGCGCTGGCTTGCGAAACTGAGCCTGTATCGAACGTGGAAGATTTCAAAAACCTTGCGCAGTCTATTCTTGACAAAGCAGTAGCGGACAACATCGCTGATAAAGATGCCCTTCTGGCTGCAACTTTGGCTGATGGCCGTCCTGTTTCAGAGCACATGGTTGAACTGACAGGTAAATTGGGCGAGAAACTGGAAATCAGCGCTTACGAAAACATTTCAGCTGATAAAGTGGTCCCTTACATCCACTCAAACGGTAAATTGGGTGTATTGGTAGCATTCGCCGGTGTAAACGGAACGGATGTTGCTGAGCTTGGCAAAGACGTAGCGATGCAGATCGCTGCTATGAAGCCTGTTGCGCTTGACAAAGACGGTATCGACGCGGCTACAATCGAGCGTGAAATCGAAGTTGGTAAAGAGCAGGCCCGTGCAGAAGGCAAGCCTGAGGCAATGCTTGAGAAAATCGCTCAGGGTAAACTTCAGAAGTTCTACAAAGACAGCACCCTGTTGAACCAGGAGTTCGTGAAGGATTCTTCACTGACTATCCGTCAGCTGCTTGAGAAAACTTCAAAAGGTTTGACTGTGACCTCATTCAAACGTGTAGCGATTGGCGGATAAGCCTTTTTAGCAACAAAATATATTGACAACGCCTGGTATCTAATTTGTATACCAGGCGTTGTTTTTTCATATTTACAGAAAGTTAAATGCAATTTAATTTTCGACACACGCTATCGGCGGCATTTCATCAGGCAGAATGGTTGATTTACGGAGCAATTCCTGTTCGGAGCATAGTTCGACAGATGAAGAATTAGTTAGACTCTTTCTCGAATCAAGGGACAATCGTCATTTCCAGAAACTTTACGAGCGTTATGCCGTCAAGGTTTATCAAAAATGCGTCACACTCACCAAAGACGCTACCCGGGCCGAGGACATTATGCACGATGTCTTTCTTAAACTGATCCATAAAATGAGTTCGTTTAAGACCGGCGCCAAATTTTCCACCTGGCTTTTTACCATTACCCATAACCATTGCATGGACCTCGCGCGCGGAAGCAAGCGCAGGGTCATTCTCGTGCACGAGGCAGAAACGCCCGAATGCATCGGGAAAGAGGAATTCAGCCTGCAAGGGCTTTTCGAAGAGGAAGTGAATGTGGCAATGCTGAAAAAAGCGCTCGATTTGCTGGGCCTGGAAGACAAGGCGATGATCTACCTCCGTTACCTCGACGACCGCAGCGTGCGCGACATTGCAGGTATCTTCCGGATTACCGAAAGTGCGGTTAAAATGCGCCTGATGCGGTCGCGCAGGAAGCTCCGGAAGTGGTACCATAAACTTTCAGAAGGCGGCAATTTTTTTTGAAACCGTCAGAAATTGCTTTACTTTAACCGCAGCCTCCTCATTTGTTACTTGTAAAACCGTGGAAATTTAATGAGTATGGTCCCACTAAACACATTGACTATGAGCCAAAAACTTCAACGAACATCCTTTATTGCCCTAACTTTACTTGCACTTCTGACATTCCCGGCCATTTCCCAAAATAAAGTTGATCTCTCCAATTCGATCAGCTCCGGCCGTTTGAAAACCGCTAATGATACCGCCTGGCACAAAATCGAATTCGGTGCCAACCTCAACCAGGGATCTTTCAGCTCCAACTGGACGGGGGGCGGCGTCAACTCGATCGCCCTGGGGCTTTTCCTGAATGCCCTCAACGAGAAGAAAGTAGGTAAGAATTCGTGGAGAAACGACTTCCAGGGGCAATATGGTATCGTCCGGAACAAAGGCCAGCAGAGCCGCAAAAACGTCGACCGGATTTTCTTCGATACCAAGTATAACCGTGAACTGACGGCCAAATGGAGCCTTTTTGCGAACGTGAACTTCCTTTCGCAGTTTGGTAATGGTTACGAATATTCGGACACGAGCGATGTCAAGAAGAAGTTGTCGGGCATTCTTTCGCCCGCGTACGTGACCGAGGCTATCGGTATCGAGTACCGTCCTGTTCCGTACTTTTTTGTGGACCTCGCGCCCGGTGCGCTACGGCAAACGATCGTTATCGACAAGGATCTGTACGTAAATACGCCCGAGCAGAAGAATTACGGCGTGCCCATCGGCAAGCGTGTGCGCACGGAAGCGGCACTGATCCAGCTGGTAGCCAATTTTGACAAGGATATCGCGAAGGACGTGAACCTGAAATTTCGTTACCTGATGTTTTCGAGCTTCAAACATCCTTTGAATATAGATAACCGCCTGGATGCCCAGCTGACCGCGAAGATCAACAAATATGTCAATGTCAATCTCGGCGCCATTATGGTTTACGACGAAGACCAGAACGAGAAGATCCAGTTTGCTCAGGCGCTCAGCATAGGCTTTTTGTTTGCTTTTTAATCTAATCAACTAACCTCATCTTGTTATGCTAAAGGAGTTCAAAACGTTTATCGCGCAAGGGAATGTGCTCGACCTCGCTGTCGGTGTCGTGATCGGCGCCGCATTCGGGAAAATCACTACTTCATTGGTGGAAGACATTATCAACCCGATCCTCGGCCTCGTCCTCGGAGGTGTAGATTTTACGCAACTTAAGGTTGTGCTGAAAGAAGCAGTAGGAGAAACACCGGAAGTAGCGATCCGTTACGGAAACTTTATCCAGGTCCTCATTCAATTCCTGCTTATCGCCTGGGTGATTTTCCTGATCGTAAAAGCGGCCAACCGATTGAAGTTATCTGAATCGATGAAGAAAGAGTAGAACTACTTTAAAGCTTGTAAATACCCAAAGAGAGGCATATTTCGTGTGCCTCTTTTTTTATCCGTGTTATTGGGAGGGCAGTCAAAGAAGTTTTCGGCAAAAGATTTACCTTCGTGGTTAAGGCAGATTGTTCAACGTTCTAAATTTATTCTCGTGCAAAAAAAGGTGACGATTCTGGGTGGCGGAGAAAGCGGCGCCGGTGCCGCGATTCTTGCGAAATCCAAAGGTTTTGAAGTTTTTTTATCGGATAAGGGCCAATTGCATCAGAAGTACGCTGACATTCTGAACAGTGAAAATATTCCATTTGAACAAGGGCAGCATTCGGAGGAGCGCATCCTCGAAAGCGACCTCGTGGTGAAAAGCCCCGGCATTCCCGACAAGGTACCTTTGATCGTCGCATTGAAGGAAAAGGGTGTCCCGGTGATCTCTGAAATAGAATTCGCCTCGCGCTACACGGACGCGAAGCTGATCGCGATCACGGGCAGCAACGGCAAGACGACCACCACGTTACTTACCTATCATTTACTCAAAACCGCCGGTCTGAATGTAGGCCTGGCCGGCAATATCGGGGACAGCTTTGCCTGGGCCGTCGCCGAAAAGCATTTCGATTATTATGTATTGGAAATCAGTAGCTTCCAGCTCGACAATATCGTCGGTTTCCATCCTTATATTTCTGTTCTCCTGAATATCACTCCCGATCACCTGGATCGTTATGGGTATGATTTCCAGAATTATGTGAATTCCAAGTTCAACATTATCCGCAATCAGACGGCCGCCGATCATTTCATTTATTACAAAGAAAGCGACGTGATCGCGAGTGAGCTCGAAAAGCGAAACCCGGCAGTTGGAAAGGTGCAGGTTTCGCTGGAAAGTACATTGCCGTCGGGCTCGTACCTGGACAATGGACAGCTGGTTTCGAATATCAATGAAAATGCATTCGCCCAGGCATTCGGCGAACTGCCGATCAAAGGACCGCACAACGCGATCAATGCATTGGCGGCGATTTCGGTAGCGCAGCTGCTCGGTATCGATGCGGAAAAAATCAGCGAAGGGCTGAAATCTTTCACCAACGCGCCCCACCGTTTGGAACAAGTGGAGGTGATTGGTGGTGTGACTTATATCAATGATTCCAAGGCGACCAATGTGGATTCGGTTTTCTACGCATTAGGTAGTTTCGACCAGCCGGTGATCCTGATTGCCGGTGGTGTGGATAAAGGAAATGATTATTCACAAATTGAAGGGCTGGTTAAGGAAAAAGTAAAGGGGCTCATTGTGCTGGGGAAAGACCCTGCAAAGCTTGAAAACTACTTTTCGGGCAAAGTCCCGCAAATTTATGCGACCGAGGACGTCCAGGACGCCGTCAACAAAGGACGGGAATGGGGCGTGCCGGGGGATATCGTTCTGCTTTCGCCCGCCTGCGCAAGTTTTGACTTGTTCAAAAACTACGAGGACCGGGGTGACCAATTCAAAGCTGCTGTCAGAAATCTCGTTCCATGACCATTCCCGACAACTCTTGACTAAACCTGACAATCCCTGACAACACCTGACAATAAATCTTAGCCGCCAAACGATATGGATTTCCTGAACAAAACAAGGGAAGATACCCAGGCATGGTTTAGCAAAAACCTCAAAGGCGATCCCTGGATATGGGGAATATGCATTATCATGCTTATGTGGAGCATTGTGGTGGTGTATAGCGCTTCCGTAAAGGACGCTTACAGCCAGATGGACGGTAACACCGAATATTATCTCTACAAACACGCCTTGCTGTGCGTGCTGTCGCTGGGCGTGATGTACTTCGTGCACCGCGTGCCTTATATCAAGTTTGTATACGTGACACGGCTCGCCGTGTGGAGCTCCATCCTGCTTTTGATATTCACGATGTTTTTCGGAACGTCGGTGAACGACGCTGCGCGCTGGATCGAGATCCCGGTGATCGGGCAGCGCTTCCAACCTTCCGAATGGGCGAAAGTGGCATTGGTAGCGCATTTGTCGCTGATATTGGCACGGCATATCAAAGGCGGTTGGAATACCCGTGAGCTCTTCATGGAGCCGCTCGCGCTCGTGGGCGTCGTGTGCGGGCTGATTTTCGTGAGTAACGTATCGACAGCCGTAATGCTGGCCGGTATTTGCTTCCTGCTGATGTTCGTGGGCAAAGTGCCGCTGCATTACCTGGCATTTACGGCGCTCGGTCTCGTGTTTTTTGCGACGATCGCCATTTTGCTGAACTCTACACAGCGGTCGGGAACGGCACAGAGCCGTATTTCGACGTTTTTTGACAAGGATGTGGTGGTTTACCAATCCCAGCAATCCTACATGGCCATGGCCCGCGGCGGATTGTACGGGGAAGGTGTTTCCAAAAGCCGCCAGCGCCGCTTCCTGCCCGAACCCCAGAAAGACTTCATTTTCGCGGTGGCCGTGGAAGAATACGGTACATTGGGCGGCACGGCATTGATCATCCTTTACCTGATCCTGCTGTACCGCGGTTTGAAAGCCATCGAAGCGACCAAGCGGCCATTTGGCGGGTTGCTGTCGGCCGGGCTTACGTTCATTGTGGTAAGCCAGGCGTTTTCGGCGATGGCCGTAACCGTCGGGCTGGTACCGGTGACGGGGCAAACGCTGCCGTTTTTTAGTCAGGGAGGAACGTCGCTGCTCTTCACGGGCATTGCGATGGGAATGATCCTCAGCGTGAGCCGGGGCGAAATCGTGGAGGAAAAACGCATTTAACATGGGAAAAAGAATCATTATCAGCGGAGGAGGTACAGGCGGGCACATTTACCCGGCCATCGCCATAGCCAATGCATTGCAGCATCGGGAACCGGATACGGAAATCCTGTTTGTAGGTGCTTTGGGTAAAATGGAAATGGAGAAGGTCCCTCGTGCGGGTTATAAGATTGTCGGACTTCCCATTGCGGGAATTAAAAGGAGCCTTTCGCTGGAAAACCTGACGCTCCCTTTCAAAATGCTGCGAAGCCTGATGAAGGCCCGGGCGGTGATCAAGGGTTTCAAGCCCGACGTGGCCGTCGGTGTAGGCGGTTTTGCCAGCGGGCCATTGCTGATGATGGCGTCTATGGCCGGTATTCCTACGTTGATCCAGGAACAGAATTCTTACGCAGGCATTACCAATAAGCTGCTTGCCAAAAGAGCCGCTAAAATATGCGTGGCTTACCCGGGTATGGAGGCGTTTTTCCCGAAAGAGAAAATCACGATGCTCGGCAACCCCGTCCGGAGCGATATTACCTATGTGCATTTGAAGCGGGCGGCTGCTTTGGAGCATTTTGAATTGAATGAAGGTTCGAAAACGCTGTTCGTGATGGGCGGCAGCCTGGGCGCGCGCTCGATCAATGAAAGTATTACAGAGGGATTGAGCAAGCTGGTGGAAGCCGGATACCAGGTATTGTGGCAAACCGGCAAGAACGATATCGATAAGGCCAAAGCAGCTATCGAGAAGCTGGGAACCGACCGGGTGAAGGCTTTCGATTTTATTTATACGATGGACCTCGCCTATGCGGTAGCCGACGTGGTGGTGTCACGCGCCGGTGCATTGTCGGTGTCGGAGCTGTGCCTTGCGGCGAAGCCGGCCATTCTCGTGCCGTTTCCGTATGCGTCGGAAGACCACCAGACGAAGAATGCGATGAACCTCGTGGATAGCAATGCGGCGATTCTCGTCAAAGACTCGGATGCGCGCGAGAAGCTTATAGACCAGGCATTGGTTTTACTCGACGATGTAACACGCCAGCGCGAATTGCAGACGAATATCAATAAACTGGCCCGCCCGAGTGCGGCCGACGACATTGCCGCAGAAGTTTTTAATTTGATTTAGTAACCCCAAGATTTGAATATGATGTCATCCTCTGTGACAAACTGGAAATATATCTATTTTGTAGGAATAGGCGGGATCGGAATGAGTGCGCTGGCCCGCTGGTTTAAAGCCAATGGTTTTGAAGTGGCCGGCTATGACAAAACCATGACCACGCTTGTCGGTAAGCTCATCGAAGAAGGCATTCCGGTGACGCTCGAAGACGAGGTTTCGACCATTCCGGCCGCATTTACCGCAGACCCGCAACAGACGCTCGTCATTTACACACCCGCCGTGCCGGTGCAGCATAAGCAAATGCATTATTTCCGGGACGAAAATTTCCTGATCCTGAAACGTTCGCAGGTACTCGGCATTCTTACCCAAAACCTGAGAACGATCGGGGTCGCGGGTACGCACGGGAAGACGACCACGTCCTCGCTCGTGGCGCATATCCTGCGCCATGCGCATGTGAACAGCACCGCGTTTTTGGGAGGTATTACCCAAAACTATGGCACCAACCTGCTGCTCAACGAGCCTACCGATAAACTGGAAGAGGTTTTCTGCGTGGTAGAGGCCGACGAGTTCGACCGCTCGTTCCTGACCTTGTTCCCCGAGATTGCGATCGTTACGTCCACCGACGCCGATCACCTCGATATTTACGGCAAACACGAAGCCGTGCTCGAATCTTTCCGCGATTATGTGAGCCAGATCGACGAGCATGGGGCATTGTTCATGCGGGAAGGTCTGGAAATTGCAGATAGCTGCAAGGCAAAGGTGTTTACCTACTCATTGAACAGCGGCCCGTACCGTTCTGCGAACATTCGCATTGAGAACGCCCGTTTCGTGTTCGACCTGATTTACCCTGGTGGTGTGATCGAAAGCATTGCGATGAAGATACCGGGTTACCACAACATCGAAAACTCGATCGCGGCGAGTGCCGTGGCATTATATATAGGCGTCGAGCCGGCGAAGATCAAGGAAGCGCTGGAAAGCTACGGAGGCGTGAAGCGCCGTTTCGAATACCAGGTAGAGGAAGAAGGGAATGTGTATATCGACGACTATGCACACCACCCGACGGAAATCGAGGCGTTCTTGTCGTCGGTGAAAGGGTTGTATCCCGGGCGCCATGTGACGGCGATCTTCCAGCCGCACCTGTTTACCCGTACCCGCGATTTTGCCGATGGTTTCGCAGAAAGTTTGTCCCTCGCGGACCGTCTTTTGCTGCTGGATATTTACCCTGCGCGAGAGCTTCCGATCGAGGGTGTCGATTCTCAAATGATCCTGGGCAAAGTAACCTCGGATGATAAACAACTGGTTGCAAAAGAAGAAGTTTTACAACTTTTAAAAGAATTAAATACGGATATTGTAGTCACAATCGGCGCCGGTGACATCGATACTTTGGTGGGCCCGATACGTGATTTGCTGCAAAATCCAGTTGCGAATAATTAGTCAAAGCATTTTTAATATTACTAAGATGTTACGTAAATTTGACTATTCATGGACTTTGTTGAAGCGTAGTTTGTGGCTTATTCTGCCCATTGCCGGCATAGGCATGGCGGAAAGCAAGCTAGGTCAACAGCGTTGTACAAATCTCGTAATATCGATTCAGGGCGATTCAGGTACAAGATTCCTGAACCAAATGGATGTACAAATGCTGCTGACGGAGAACGGCGGCGATCCGCTGATCGGGAGCAGGCTCAGAGATGTGGCCCTGCACGATCTGGAAAATCGCGTGAGCCGTAACAAGCTGATCAAGAAATGTCAGGTTTTTCGTGACCTCAGGGGCAATATAGTAGTCGAAGTAGAGCAGGAGAAACCGCTTGCACGCTGGATTAACACTTCGGATAATGGGGAAATGCGGAACACATCGGGATACTATATCAACCATGAGGGCGTTTTTTTTCCTCTATCAGAAAGTTATTCAGCAAGAACGTTACTGGTTTCAGGGGCGTATTTCCAGAACCCTCAAAAGCTGAGGTCCGAAAAGGGCGCTCAGGTTTTGGAGTTATTGCGTTTTCTGAACACCGACCCGTTCTGGAAGGCGCAGGTTACGCAAATGAATGTGGATAAGGACGGTGAGGTGGACCTCACGACATTGCTCGGCGACCAGCGGGTCGAGCTGGGGATGGCGGAGGATTTCGAGTCCAAGTTCAAAAAGCTGCGCATCTTTTATGATAAGGTGCTCAGCAAGGATTGGGGGAGGTACAAAAGAATTAGTGTTAAGTTTCAGGATCAAATAGTTTGTGAATAATAATTCACCATCAGCATGGCACACGACAAGATTGTAGTTGGGGTAGATATTGGAAGTACAAAAATAACGGTAGTGGCTGCGCAAGGCTCGGCAACACGCCGGAACAATATCGAGATTTTGGGCTTCAGCGAAGTCCCTGTGCCGTCAGGAGCAGTAGTGAATGGCTCCGTTGAAAACATTAAACAGGTTGGCAGCGCGATCAAGGAAGCATTGGCGGAAGCCGGTTCCCGGTCGGATCTCGATATTGGAATAGTCAATGTAAGCTTTGGAGGCACGCACGTAAAAGTGAGCGCTCAGAGCGATGGTGTGATCAGGCCGTCGGCATCGTCAGGTGAGGAGGTAACGCAGCGGGACGTGGACCAGCTGGTCGACGATATGTACCGCGCGAAAATCGAACCGAACTTCGATGTGCTGCATGTTTTGCCTATGGACTTTACGGTCGATAACTCGACGGGCGTGCGCGAGCCGGTAGGCCGCACGGGCATTAAGCTGGGAGGTAACTTCCTGGTGGTTTCTGCCAACAGCCAGTCGGTATTGCGCACCAAAAAGAGCCTCGCGGAAGCCGATCAGGCATTGAAATGCGATAAGCTGGTGTTGGCTCCGCTGGCGACCAGCCTGGCCGTATTGACGGACAATGAAATGAAAGCCGGCATTGCCATGGTGGATATCGGCGACCATACCACGGACGTAGTGATTTATCACGACCGCATTGTGCGCCATATTGCCACATTCCCGATCGGAGGACGGCACATCACCGCCGACCTCGAAGTGGGTTGCGGCATTCAGTTCGAGAATGCGGAGCATTTGAAGAAAGAATACGGCGTGGCGGTATCGGCCGACGTTCCTTTGAATGTGGAAATCCTGATCAACTACCTGGCTGGCCGCCAGCCGAAGCCGGTTTTGAAAAAGAATGTGGCTTTGATCATCGAAGAGCGCTTGAAAGAAATCGCAGCGATGGTGTATGCGGAGATCATCAAGTCGGGGTATGCCGACAGGCTGATCGGTGGGCTCGTCCTGACCGGCGGTTCGGCAAACATTCCGGAAATAGAGGCATTGTTCGAAAGGGTTACCGACATGTCGGTGCGCGTGGGCTACCCCGAAAACCTGGAACGTACGGCGAAAGCGGATGCGGTAAGCAACGCTTCTTTCAATACTGCCATCGGGCTGGCCTGGGCCGGATTGAAATCGGTGGACCCACGGGTGAAATCGGTTTGCAGGCCTGCATCGGCATTCAATACGGGTAATGTCGTTCAGAAAGAGCCCGCAAAAGAACCCAAAGAGACGCCGAAGCGTAACGGAACGTTTTGGGATAACATTACCGGTATTATCGGCAAAAAAGACGAGAGTCTGGGAGACTATTAACAGGAATATCATCACGCATACTCAACCCCGGAAAGAATATGAATAATAGCTTGTTGCACGCATTAGACCAGGACTATATAGTGAACGAAATCATCAAAGACCCAAACGGAGAAGGCCACGGCGAGCCGGCTATCATCAAGGTGATTGGTGTCGGCGGCGGTGGTAGCAATGCTGTAAACTACATGTTTGAGAAAAAAATCAAGGATGTGGAATTTGCGGTTTGTAATACGGACAGACAAGCGCTTGCAAACAGCCCGGTGCCTGTTAAAATCCAGTTGGGTGCAACTTTGACACAAGGCCTGGGAGCCGGTACCGACGCCACAAAAGGCAAGGAAGCGGCTTTGGAAACCATCGAAGAGATCAAAGGGCTCCTGGGAGGCTCTACGCAAATGGTATTTATCACCGCCGGTATGGGTGGTGGAACCGGAACAGGGGCAGCGCCGGTGATCGCGCAGTTGGCCAAGGAAATGGGCAAACTGACGGTGGCCGTGGTAACCGCGCCTTACACCTGGGAAGGATTGGACAAGAAAGAGCAGGCACTCGAAGGGATCGAGCAGCTGAAAGAATATAGTGACACCGTCCTCGTGGTTTTGAACGACAAGCTCGAAGAGCTGTACGAGGACATGACATTGACGCAGGCCTTCGCGGAAGCGGACGGCATTTTGCTCAATGCGGTGAAAAGTATTTCCGAGATCATTACCACCAACGGTAATATCAACACCGACTTCAAAGATGTGGAGAAAGTGTTGAAAAGTGCCGGGCAATCGGTTATGGGTACTTCGGAATCCACCGGGGCCGACCGTGCGCAGAATGCGATCAAGGAAGCGCTGGATTCACCGCTCTTGAACGACCGCGACATCCGTGGAGCGAAGCGTATCCTCGTAACGCTTGCTACCAGCAAGAAGAAAGAGGCTACCATGCGCGAGCAGCGCGAGATCTGGCAATATGTGCTCTCGCAAGTAGGTGGCGAAGCGCGTATGTTCAAACTGGGTACGATTACAGACGATTCACTAGGCGACAAGCTGCGTGTGACCGTGGTAGCGGCCGGTTTCGACAGCATCGAATCGCCCATCCCCGGTATTCAGCTCAAAGGCGTTAAAGGACAGCCTGAGCCAGCGCCGGTGATTGTAGAAGAGCCGAAAGACGAACTACCACCGGTTGAAGTGGAAGAAGAGGAACTGGTATTGACCGGAGAAGTGGAAGAAAATACGCCGACCAGTTCAATCGACCTCGTTCTGGAAGATGACAGGGTAACGCACGGCTTCGAGCCTATCAATATCTCACTGACGGAAGTAGAACCGACGAACGACTGGACTGATGAGGATGCCCTGAAAATGGAAATGATGATCAAATCTTTCCGCGACGGGCTTGTGAAATACTCCGATCTGGAAGGCCCGGCCTACCGCCGCAGCAGAGTGGAGCTCTGGAAACGCCCAACGATTCCGGCACACGAAATGGAACAGCACTGGCTGAAATAGCAAAAAGGGAGCGATGAGCTCCCTTTTTTAATGTCCTAGAAATGGATGATCTGTCCGGCCTGTATTTCGAGCAGCTCTTTATACAATGCGTTTGACATCACATTTTCATTGTAATGCGAACGTATCTGCCCGAGCTTTACGCGCATTGCGAGCGTATTCATACCCAGGTAACTGAAAACGTCATTCAAATGGCTCAATGCAATAGTAGCACCTTGTGGATTCGATGACAATCCTACCAATGCCGCCTTTTTATTGGAAAAACTATTGGGATAGGGAAGTCCGTCGATAAATGCTTTGAGCACGCCCGGGTAGGAGCCATTGTACTCGGGCACGATAAATACGAATTTGTCGGTCTGTTCCAGCAATGATTTCAGGTTGTTGAACGCTTCATTCTTGCCGGTATTGGCGTACAGTGCCGACACCGTAAAATCGTCGGGCAAATTCACTAAATCGAGGATAATGCTGGGCGCGTGCAGCTGTTGAAGGATTTCCTGATAATATTCCGCTATTTTCCTGGACATCGAGTTGGGCCGGTTGGTACCAACGATGATGACGATAGGCGATGTGGATGGAGTCATGTGCCGGTTAATGTTCTTGTCACTAGTAACAAATAATGTTTGAAATTGTTCTGGCGACGCATTTACGAGGGGCAAATCTAACCGTCAAACCGACACGTTACCAGGCAGTTTTCATGATACACAACAATTATTGTTATATTTGAACCCGTTATTTATCATGAAACTTCAATAATTATCTGATTTTCAGATTGTTATATATAAATCAACCCACATACAAATATGTCCTGGTTTATTCGGAAAGAAAAAGGTATCAATACACCGACTGAAATGAAGCGCGAAGCGCCGGACGGTTTATGGTATCAATGTCCTAATTGCAAAAAAATCACTCCTACCAGGGAACATAAGCAGAACGCTTTTACCTGCCCGCATTGCAACTACCACGAGAAAGTCGGTTCGGATGTGTATTTCAACCTGCTTTTCGACGACAATGAATTCATTGAGCTCGACGCCAACCTGATTTCCGGCGACCCGCTGGGTTTCGTAGATACTAAGGCGTATCCCGACCGTATCAAGTCGACGATGAAGAAAACCGGGTTGAAAGATGCGGTTCGTACCGGTCACGGTAAAATGAATGGATTGGACCTCGTGATTGCTTGTATGGATTTCAGCTTCATCGGCGGTTCGATGGGTTCGGTGGTGGGAGAGAAAATCGCCCGCGCGATTTCCTATTCGCTCGAAAAGAAGATTCCGTTCCTGATGATTTCTAAATCGGGCGGTGCCCGTATGATGGAGGCAGGGTTTTCGCTGATGCAGATGGCCAAGACCTCTGCACGCCTGGCGCAATTGTCGGAGGCTAAAATACCTTATATTTCACTGTTAACAGATCCTACAACCGGTGGCGTAACAGCGTCTTATGCCATGCTTGGCGACTTCAACATTTCGGAACCCGAAGCATTGATCGGTTTCGCCGGTCCGCGTGTAATCCGTGAAACAATAGGCAAGGACCTACCGAAAGGCTTTCAGAGCGCCGAATTCGTTTTGGAACACGGCTTCCTCGATTTCATCGTGGATCGCAAGGATTTGAAAGATAAATTGACAAGCCTGCTGAATATGCTCAAATAGGCAATAGCATTTAGCAAAGCGGCCCGTCAGGTTATCTGGCGGGCCGCTTTGCATTTATAATGTCAAATGCATGGATCACGGGCAGGCGTCTTTTCGCCGGGTGTCGGTAATGTCGTTGATTTTCCAGCCCGCGCCGGTTTTGATGAGATTGAATACATTGACGCCGCAATGCGAGAACTTGTCGCCGAGATAGAACTTGTAAGGCGCCCAAACGACTGCCATTGGTCCATCAATGGACACTTTGACATCGTAAATGCGTTCGTCCCACTGGTCCTTGTGCGGCGTGCCCACAGCCTTCACGAAGCCGTCGATGCTCCCCTTATGAGTAACCACGGAATCGGCTGCGTTTTTGGAAATGGAAGTCAATGCGGCTGTTTTGGTAAATACGCTTCTGACCAGGGTAGAATCGCCGGTGCGCATGCCGGTGAAGAGTTTATCGACTACCTGGCGGGCATCGGTTTCGTCGGTTGGAGGTGTGGCGGCGTTTGTCTCGTGTGCGAATGCGCCGGCGAGTAATGCAAGTGTCAGGAAATGGCTAATGCGTTTCATTGGTATAGTTTTAACAAAAACTTAATTTTGAGCCCCTTTGCAAAATTTGGGGATTCGATATGTCTGAAAAAATAGTTAAAAAAGTAGATATAAGGAACAGGCGGGCCTCATTCGAGTACTTCTTTCTGGAAGAGTTCACGACCGGTATGGTGCTCACAGGTACCGAAATCAAATCGATCAGGCAGGGTAAGGTCAATTTTCAGGATGCTTACTGCCTTTTTATGGATGGCGAGCTGTTTATCCGCAGCCTGCATATTTCGCCATACACCGAGGGGACGCACTATAATCACGAGCCAACGCGTGATCGCAAGCTGTTGATTACCAAGCGTGAGCGAAAGAAACTGATCGAAGGTCTGAAAGATGTGGGCCTTACGATTATACCTGTCCGGTTGTTTACGAGCGACCGTGGGCTGGCCAAGTTACATATTGCATTGGCAAAGGGTAAAAAGCTTTACGACAAGCGCGACAGTATCAAAGAGCGCGACGTAAAACGCGAGAACGATCGGGCGGGTTACTGAGCGACCGGTGGCTTTCGAGTGTAAAACATGCTAATACGGTGATCCTCGGGACTTTCGGGTAAATTCTTTTGACAATATTTGAAAATACCGGAGCGTTTTTTCTGGTGAAATATTCTTATATTGTGGGAATTAACTACCACAGGGCTCATGGGTAAAGTACTGGTTCTGAATCAAGATTATAGCGCATTAAGTGTTTGCACAGTTCCGAAGGCATTTCTGCTGGTTTATATGAAAAAAGCTGAAATGCTCGCAGAGTCTCAAATGGAGCATCTCAGAACTGTCAACGACAGGTATCCCATGCCCGTCGTCATACGTCTCCATCGCTACATACACATACCGTACAGGGGCGTAGTCATGACCAGGCAAAACCTCTTCAAGCGGGATGGCAACAGGTGCCAGTATTGCGGAACCCACGACAATCTGACACTGGACCATGTGATCCCGAAAAGCAGGGGAGGGAAAACCACCTGGGATAATTTGGCCACCGCCTGTAAAAGATGCAACTCCCGCAAAGGAGACCATACGCCGGAAGAGGTTGACATGCCGTTAAAGCAGCGACCGTTCCGGCCTTCTTTTTTAATGTTCATCCGGGATTTTTCGGGCATGGCCGATGACGAATGGCTGCCATACCTCGGATCGAAGGAACGGCACTGTTAACGCCCATTCGGTATGGTGCCGGTTTGTGGGTTGTCAGTTGTTGTCAAGTATTGTCATGAGGTTGAAAGGAATCGTCATTTGTAGTCATTGATTGCAGATTCTCTTAACCAATCACATCAAGACAATTTCTCCTTCAATAATACTTTCCGCAACCATACCCGACTACTCCTGACAACACTTGACCACTTCCTGACAATACCTGACCGCACTTGACCATTCTATGCCAGGGGCACCTCAACCTCAGGTTGTTAAATTAAATCGCCCAACTGTTCGGATATTGTTTCTGAATCGCGTAATTTTGCGTCCTAATTTTTTAAAAATACTTGTTGGACTAATTTTCAGCCGATTAGCTCGGCGGCTGATGTATCACAGAGCCATTATTCCTATTTATGTCTAAGGAAAAACAAAATCAACCGCTTCCCGAATTCGATTGGGATAAAGCATCAGACAAAGGTTTCGGAACCGCTTATTCATCTGCTGACCGTACCCGTCTGGAACAAATGTATGAGACTACCCTTTCTCCTGTTTCTGAGAAAGAAGTAGTTAAAGGTGTTGTAGTAGGTATTACAGACCGCGAGGTGATCCTGAACATCGGTTTCAAATCTGATGGTATCGTTTCATCCAATGAATTCCGCGACCTGCCAGGTTTGAAAATCGGCGACGAAGTGGAAGTTTACGTAGAGAACCAGGAAGACGCACAAGGTCAGCTGGTACTTTCACGCAAAAAAGCGAAAGTTATCACTGCATGGGATAACATCCAGAAATCATTCGACGAGGATGTTGTGATCGATGCAAATGTTAAGAGAAGAACCAAAGGTGGTTTGATCGTTGATATTTTCGGCATTGAAGCATTCTTGCCAGGTTCACAAATCGATGTGAAGCCAATTCGTGACTTCGACGTTTTCGTTGGAAAGCGTATGGAAGTGAAAGTTGTGAAAATCAACTACGCGAACGATAACGTAGTAGTATCTCACAAAATCTTGATCGAGAAAGACCTCGAAGCGCAACGTCAGCAAATCCTGAACAACCTTGAAAAAGGTCAGGTACTGGAAGGTGTGATCAAAAACATGACCAATTTCGGTGTGTTCATCGACTTGGGTGGTGTTGACGGTCTGTTGCACATCACGGATATCTCTTGGGGCCGTATCAACCACCCATCTGACCTCCTTTCACTGGATCAGAAACTGAACGTGGTTGTTCTCGACTTCGACGAAGAGAAAAAACGTATCTCTCTTGGCTTGAAACAACTCCAGTCGCATCCTTGGGATTCACTGGCAGAAGAAATCCAGGTTGGATCGAAAGTTACAGGTCGTATCGTGAATGTTGCTGACTACGGCGCTTTCCTTGAGATCAAACCAGGTGTTGAAGGTCTGATCCACGTTTCTGAAATGTCATGGTCTCAGCACCTGCGCAATCCACAGGAGTTCATGAACGTGAACGACGAGATCAGCGCGGTTGTATTGACGCTTGACCGTCAGGAGCGTAAAATGTCTCTCGGTATCAAACAACTGACCGAAGATCCTTGGACTCAAGGTTCATTGAAAGAGAAATATGCTATCGGTACCCGCCACAAAGGAGTAGTTCGTAACCTGACCAACTTCGGTCTGTTCATCGAACTCGAAGAAGGCATCGACGGTCTGGTACACGTTTCTGACCTTTCATGGACTAAGAAAATCAAGCATCCTTCCGACTTCGTGAAAGTAAACGACGAGCTGGAAGTAGTGGTATTGGAACTCGACGCGGACAACCGTCGTTTGGCTCTGGGTCACAAGCAGCTTGAAGAAAACCCATGGGATACTTTCGAGAGCATCTTCGAAGTAGGTTCAGTACACAAATCTACGATCGTTGCTAAAGGTGATAAATTCGCTACGCTTGAGCTTCCTTACGGAATCGAAGGTGTTGCTTCTATCAAAAACCTTGCGAAAGAAGACGGAACATTTGCTGAGGTAGGTGAGAGCCTTGACTTCACTGTTCTTGAATTCCTGAAAGACGAGAAGAAAATCGTTCTGACTCACTCTAAAGTAAAAGGTGTTCCTGCTGAGGAAAAGAAAGAAGCAAAAGCTGCCAAAGCTCCTGCTGCTGAATCAGTGAACAAAGAAGTAGAAAAATCTACTTTTGGAGACCTTAGCGTTCTGTCCGCTCTGAAAGAGCAGCTGGAAGAGAGCGAGAAGAAAGGAAAAAAGTAAAATAAAATATGGTGCAGAAGAATTTTTTAATACTTTTGCACCCGGATTAGCTGCCAGCCTCGCGCAGGCAGCTAATCTTTAAAAAATGGTTCCGTGGCCGAGTGGCTAGGCAGAGGTCTGCAAAACCTCGTACAGCGGTTCGAATCCGCTCGGAACCTCCCCTTAAATTGTGGCCTTTTTCCCCGGATTTGGGACACAATAAAATGCCTGAAAAATACCATTTGGAACAAGCTTTTTAAACGAGCTCCAAATGGTATTTTTTTTGCTAGTTGCTTGAAAATCAGCCTTCAATATTTTTGTAACTGATGTTAAATTAGTCAAGCAAATTAGACAAATTATAAATAAGAAGGTGGGGTAAAATATCCCTGAAATACTTTTGTGGATAAAAAATCGTAAGCTAGTTTTGTCTGTTGAAGAATAATGAATAGTTGATTATGAATATACCATTCCGAATGGACGCTAAGTTTTGTTCCTTCTTTAATTACTCAAAAACCTTTGTAGCTATCCTCTTAGCTATCTTATTAAGCGTACCCACTTTAGTATCTGCCCAGGATAGCACGGCTGCTGCCGGCGCTGCGGCACCTGCGGGTGGTGGCGACGCTGCGAAAGGTGAGTCGATCTTTAAAAACAATTGCGCCCAGTGCCACGCTCCTACTGACGAACGTGTGGTTGGCCCGGGATTGAAGGGAGCAAGCTCCCGCCACGATTTTGCATGGCTTGGCAAATGGGTACGTAACTCTTCAGCTATGATCGCTTCCGGCGATCCTTACGCTGTGAAGATTTACAACGAGTATTCAAAAGCACAGATGACCAGCTTCCCGAACCTTTCGGATGATGACATCAAAGCGATCTTTGCTTACGTAGACCAGGCGTCTGCTGCTCCTGCTACCGCTGCGGCGGGTGCTGCCGGAGCTCCTGCTGCTGCCGGAGATGCTAAAGGTAGCGGTCCTTCCGACCTGTTCGTGATCGTACTGGTTGCATTGGTTGTAGTAATGGTACTGGTACTCGGCGTTCTCCTCGTGATCGTATCGCTCCTGTCCAAAGCTGTTAAAGGCGAAGGTGCTGAAACTGAGGCGGCTGCCGGTGAAGGTTTCGGAGGTCTTCTTAAAAAATTGACGGTTGATCCGGCGATCCGCTCCGCGACGCTCTGGATTTTCGTTCTGCTCGTTTTGAAATCTACTTTGGACGGTGCGTTTAATGTAGGGGTTCAGCAAGGATATGCTCCTAAGCAACCTATTTCATTCTCTCACAAATTGCACGCAGGCGAATACAAAATCGACTGTAACTACTGCCACACCGGCGTTAACCGCGGTAAGTCGGCGCACATCCCTTCTGCTAACATCTGTATGAACTGCCACGGTGTTATCAAAAAGGAATCTCCTGAAATTCAAAAGATTTATACTTCTATCGAGAACAACCAGCCGATCGAATGGGTGCGCGTTCACAACCTGCCTGACCTGGCGTACTTCAACCACGCACAACACGTAAACGTGGGTGGCCTGGAATGCCAGAACTGCCACGGCGAAGTGGAGAAAATGGAAGTAATACAGCAACGTTCGTCACTGACGATGGGATGGTGTATTGATTGTCACCGTAAAACTGAGGTAAATACCAAAGACAATCAGTACTACGATAAGCTGGTACAGTTGCACGCTTCTGAAAGCAAAGAGGCTTTGAAAGTAGCGGATATTGGTGGTTTGGAATGTTCTAAGTGCCACTATTAATCAAGAAAATAATACCGGATACAACTCATTGTATTGAATAGTTTTATGGAAAATACTAATAAAAGATACTGGCGGGGACTTGAAGAGCTGAGGAATGATGAGAAGTTTGTAAAAGATGCAAGTTCAGAGTTCCCTAGCGCACCGACCGAAAGTCAGTATGAAAGCCTGGTGGATGGCGTAGGCACCCATCGTCGTGATTTCCTTAAAGTTCTCGGCTTTGGAATGGCGGCGGTATCCCTGGCTGCTTGCGAGACCCCGGTTAAGAAAGCAATCCCTTACGTTAACAAGCCGGAGGGCGAATTCCCGACTATATCTAACTGGTATGCATCCACTTACGCAGAAGGTGGAGACTACGCGAGTATCCTGGTCAAAACCCGTGAGGGCCGACCTATTAAAATAGAAAGCAATTCCCTTTCAAAAGTTTCTTACGGTGTAAGCTCCCGCGCGCACGCTTCATTGCTCGGCCTGTACGACAATGAGAAACTGAAAGGTCCTAAAAAAGGAGAAGATACAAAAGTAAGCTGGGAGACTGTCGACAAGGAGATCGCTGATCAGCTTGCACAGATCGCAGCTAAAGGCGGAGCGATCCGTATCCTTACTTCCACGATATTGAGCCCGTCGACCAAGGCGGTAATCGCAGACTTCACTGCAAAATATCCAACCACCACCCATGTGGTTTACGATGCCAACTCTTCTTACGCGATTGTAAAAGGTAATGAGTTGTCATTCGGTAAAGCCGTTATCCCTTCTTACGATTTCAGCAAAGCGAAAGTAATCGTAGGCATCGACGGCGACTTCCTCGGAACATGGCTTGCTCCTGATACATTCTCGAAACAGTTTGCCGACACCCGTCGTGTAAGCAGCGAGAAAGATGGTGACAAGGAAATGTCCCGTTTGTACCAATTCGAATCGACGCTTTCACTGACCGGCGCCAATGCGGACTACCGTACTTCGGTAAAGCCTTCGCAGATCGGTCTGGTAGCAGCTGCGCTATACAATAAAGTAGCTGCCAAGCTGGGCGGAACTCCGGTTGCAACAGCTGCAATCAACATCGATAACCTGGACAAAGCTGCTGCGGACCTCGTGGCTGCGAAAGGACAGGCCCTGGTTGTTTCGGGTGTAAACGATCCTTCGGTACAGGTAGTGGTGAATGCGCTGAACAGCCTGCTGGGAAGCTACGGTTTTACCATCAATCTGGACAAGCCTGCAAACTACCGTCAGGGTAACGATATCGCGACCAACCAATTGATCGACGAGATCAAGGGCGGCAAAGTTTCTGCATTGATTTTGTGGGGTGCTAACCCGGTTTACGATCACCCACGTGGTGCTGAGCTGGCTGGTGCGTTGCCACAGGTGTCGTTGAGCGTATCATTCAACGATCGCGCTGACGAGACATCATCTCTTTTGAAATACATCCTTCCTGCACCTCACTACCTCGAATCATGGGGTGACGCTGAGCCTGTTGCAGGATCATACAGCTTGATGCAGCCAGCGATTAGCTTGATTTTCAGCACTCGCCAGGCGCAGTCGACACTTTTGAAATTGGCGGGAGCACCTGCTGATTATCACGAGTATGTAAAAGCTTATTGGAGAAAAAATATCTATCCTCAAGCGGGTGGTGGTGACTTCGAGAAATTCTGGATCAAATCCCTGCACGATGGCGTATTGGATGTAGCTTCGGCTGCTACGGGCGCTGGTGCTGCATTCTCCGGAAACCTCGCTGCTGCTGCTGCCGGTATCGCCAAAAGATACAAAGCATCTTCATCAGGCCTTGAACTTGCGATTTTCGAAAACGTAGGTTTGGGTACCGGTTTCTCTGCAAACAATCCTTGGTTGCAGGAAAACCCTGATCCGATCACAAAGGCTTGCTGGGATAACCACGCTGGTCTTTCGCAAAAAACTGCAACTGAACTCGGCCTCGCGCAAGGTGATGTTGTGAAAGTAGACGTGAAAGGCAAATCCGTCGAACTGCCGGTAATTATTCAGCCAGGCCTTGCACAAGGTACAGTAGCTGTTGCGGTGGGTTTCGGTCGTGAGAAAGCGGGTAAATCTGCCAATGGTGTTGGTAAAAACGTATTCCCGTTTGCCACATTCACCGACGGCTTCCTGAACTTCACTCCGGGCGAAGTAACCCTGTCGAAAACTGGTGCTACCCGCGAGATCGCTCAGACTCAGACGCACAATACGGTGATGAACCGTAAGTCGGTTTTGCAAGAGACCGTATTGGCTCACTTCCAGAAGGATCCGATGGCCGGACGTTTCGTTCCGAAAATCCAGACTTCCGAAGGTGAAGTAGATGCAACCGATCTGTCGCTTTGGAACGGACATAAATACAAAAACCACTCGTGGGGTATGGTGATCGACCTGAACACCTGCTTCGGTTGCGGATCATGTGTGATCAGCTGCCAGAACGAGAACAATATTCCTGTTGTAGGTCGTCAGGAAATCATCAATGCCCGTGAAATGCACTGGTTGCGTATCGACCGCTATTACAGCAGCGATGCAGATGTGGAAGATTTGCGCGGATTGGAAATCGCTTCTGAGAATCCGGAAGTTACTTTCCAGCCAATGCTTTGCCAGCACTGTAACAATGCTCCTTGCGAAACGGTATGTCCGGTATTGGCGACTACCCATAGCTCTGAGGGCTTGAACCAAATGGCTTATAACCGTTGCGTAGGTACAAGATACTGTGCAAACAACTGCCCGTATAAAGTACGTCGCTTCAACTGGTTCAAATATTTCGATAACGACAACTTCGATTACGCATTCAACAATGACCTGGGTAAAATGGTCATTAACCCTGATGTAACAGTACGTTCAAGAGGGGTTATCGAGAAATGCTCGATGTGTGTTCACAGAATCCAGGAGGCCAAGCTGACTGCGAAGAAAGAAAGAAGACGCATAGTTGACGGTGAAGTAAACGTGGCTTGTGCATCTTCATGCCCAACCGACGCGATTACTTTTGGAGATATGAACGATCCGGAAAGCCGCATTTCGAAATTGCTCGAAGTCGAAAGAGAAGGACGTGCATTCCATATGCTGGAAGAAATCAACGTTCGTCCGCAAATCTCTTACCTCACCAAAGTCCGTAACAAGGATGTCGCTGCGAAAGCAGAAAAGGTGGAGAAAGAGCACGCCTAATATCAGAGTTTAGAAATTATTGACGATCCAATCATTATAAATAAATAGTAGTATGCATGTTACTTCACCTGTAAGAGAACCGCTGATTCAAGGTGGGAAAACGTACGCGGACGTAACGGAAGACATATGCCGCCACGTGGAGGCGACTCCAACGAAAGAATGGAAGATTGCTTTCGGCCTTTCGCTCATCGTGCTGGCATACGGTTCTGCGTGTCTTGCCTGGACCTGGTGGGAAGGCCTCGGAGTTTGGGGTTTGAATAAAACAGTAGGTTGGGCCTGGGACATCACCAACTTCGTATGGTGGGTAGGTATCGGTCACGCGGGAACGCTGATCTCCGCGATCCTCTTGCTCTTCCGTCAGAAATGGAGAACTTCCATCAACCGCGCAGCGGAAGCAATGACGATCTTCGCCGTTATTTGTGCAGCTTCGTTTATTTTGATGCACATGGGTCGTCCCTGGATGGCTTACTGGGCTCTTCCATTGCCAAACGCATTCGGTTCACTTTGGGTTAACTTCAACTCGCCGCTCGTTTGGGACGTATTTGCGATCAGTACTTATTTCTCCGTATCGTTGGTATTCTGGTACATCGGTCTGATCCCTGACCTTGCTACCATCCGTGACCGCGCTACCAGCAAGGTTTCGAAATTCATGTACGGAACATTTGCCATGGGCTGGGACGGTTCCGCAAAAACCTGGGCACGTTACGAATATATCTCTTTGATCCTTGCGGGTCTTTCTACGCCACTTGTACTTTCGGTACACACCATTGTAAGTATGGACTTTGCTACCTCGGTAATCCCGGGATGGCACACCACGATCTTCCCTCCTTACTTCGTTGCGGGTGCGATCTTCTCCGGATTTGCGATGGTACAAAACCTGATGCTTATCACGCGTGTAGTTTACAAACTGGAAGACTACATTACATTGGAGCACATCGAGACAATGAACAAGGTAATCACACTGACCGGTTCGGTAGTAGGTGTGGCTTATATCACTGAGTTCTTTATCGCATGGTACGGTGGTGTTGAATACGAATACTATGCATTCTTCAACCGTATGACCGGTCCTTACTGGTGGGCATACTGGGCGATGATGACCTGTAACGTAATCTCTCCACAGCTTTTCTGGTCAAGAAAACTGCGTCGCAGCATCACGTTTACATTCTTCATCTCTGTTATTGTAAACATCGGTATGTGGTTCGAGCGTTTCGTAATTATCGTAACCTCTCTGCACCGTGACTACGTTCCTTCAAGCTGGGCGATGTTCTCGCCAACGAGATACGATATCGGGGATTACATTTTCTCCTTCGGTTTGTTCTTCACTTTGTTCCTCCTGTTCTCGAAATACCTGCCGGTAGTAAACATGGCGGAAGTAAAAGCAGTATTGCGTTCAACTTCTGCACAGCTGCCTAAGAAGATCGCCGGAGTTGCGAAAGTAAGACAGCGCGGAACGGCTGAGCCGGTTTACAACAAGGATCAGGAATAAAAGCATAGCGAAAAAGCGAATTATAGAGATTATAATTAAGTAATAGTATGGCAGAATTATCTGGTAAATATTTGGTCGGAGTTTACGACGATGACGATACTGTTCTTCACGCGGTACCCAAGCTGAGAAAAGCCGGTGTGAAAATTAAAGAAGTATACTCTCCATTTCCTATCCACGGGTTGGACGAAGCACTGGGACACCCAAGAACGCGTATCGGTATCGCTGCCTTTATGTTTGGTGTAACAGGATGCTGCTGCGTACTGACGCTGATGATCTGGACAATGGGATTTGACTGGCCGATGATCATCGGTGGTAAAGATCCGATCTCGATTCCTAACTATATCCCCATCACATTCGAAGGAACAGTACTTTTCACTGCATTCGGTATGGTGATCACGTTCTTTATTTCGAACGGACTCGGGCCTGGGACGCATTTTCATCCAAGGTTCGATGTACGTGCCACAGACAACAAGTTTGTGATGGCGATCGAGATGAGCAGAAACTCAATGAGCGAAGAGGAAATATCGAAAGCATTGAAAGACAGCGGTGCGGAGGAAGTGAACATTAAGCAATTTTAATGGAGTTTAAAACGATGAAATTCAAGAGTCTATATAAATATCTATTGGTTGCTGCCGTATTGCTTACTGCCGCTGCTGGTTGTAAAAAGGATCCGAACAATCCCGGGAAGGAATATGCGCCAAACATGTACCTGCCGGTAGGTTACGAACCATACAAGCAGGAAAAAGCCAACCCGATCAACCCGCAGGGATTGACTATGCGTTTGCCGGTGGCTGGTACTGTTGCGAGACGTAACTACCACACCAGCTTTGGATCGTCGGATTCAGCGGTTGTTGACCTTATGGTTTACAACATTCCTGCCGACAGCATCGAGATCTCTGAAAGAGTACTTAAAAACCCGGTTCCTTTGAACGAGAAATCGTTGGCAGAAGGAAAAGTACTTTACGACAGATATTGCCAGCATTGCCACGGCGCTACCGGTGCCGGTGACGGAAAAGTGGGAGCGATGTATAAAGGGGTTCCCAACTACGCGAGCGACGCTTACAAGAACCTGAACGAAGGACATATTTTCCACGTAATTACGCACGGAAAAGCGCGCATGTGGCCTCACGGATCCCAGATCAACCCTGAGGAACGCTGGAAGATCGTACACTATGTACAGAAATTGCAGAAAGGGGCTTAAGTACAATTTTGAAAACAGAGAAATAATTTAAATAATGGCATCAGCACATTCGATTCCTTCTATTGAAGAACGGTTTGAATTTACATCGGGAGCTAAGAGAAGTTTGCTCATTGGTGGCGGTGTAGGACTGGCTCTTGTACTATTAGGAGCATACCTCGCAGCCAATGGCGGTGGTGGTCATGAAGTGGCTGCGCACGGAGCAGAGCACGCTGCGGCGGCAGGCCATGCGGCTGCCGAACACGGAGCGGCGGCTGCGGCACATGGCGCGGACGCACACGGCGCCGCAGCAGAGGGCGGTCACCATGCTAAAAGCTGGGTGGCACGCATCTGGGCTAACCTTTGGGTAAATGGTGTATATTTTACCGGAATGTCCGTTGTGGGGATGTTCTTCCTTTCTTATAACTACCTGGCACAGGCTGGCTGGTCGGCGGTATTCAAAAGAGTACCTGAGGCATTGCCTGCATTCCTTCCTGTAACAGGTGTAGTACTGATCGCTACTTTCCTGCTCGGCGGACACGACTTGTTCCACTGGACGCACGAGGGACTTTATGAAGTGGGCGGTCCTGAGTATGACAAAATCATCGCCGGCAAGCACGGTTACCTGAATACCCCTTTCTTCCTGATTCGCCTGGTAGCTTACTTCGCGATCTGGTATTTCATGTGGAACAAGATTCGCAGCCTGTCGTTGCAGGAAGATGAAATCGGTGGAACCGAGTTCTACGAAAAGTCGATCCGTATCGGAACTGCGTTCCTGGTGGTATTCGGTGTCACTTCTTCTACCTCTGCGTGGGACTTCGTGATGTCGATCGACACGCACTGGTTCAGTACCATGTTCGGTTGGTATACTTTGGCTAGCTGGCACGTAGCGGGTCTGGCGGTAATCACCCTGACGATCGTGATGCTTCGCGAGAGAGGTTACCTGAGAGCTGTTAACACGAGCCACTTGCGCGACCTGGGTAAATTCGTGTTCGCGTTCAGTATTTTCTGGACTTACGTGTGGTTCGCACAATTCCTTTTGATCTACTATGCTAACCTTCCCGAAGAAACGATCTACTTCATCGAGCGTTTCCGTGGACACGGTGGATTCTTCAAGGCGCCTTTCTTCATTACATTGTTCATGAACTTCTTCTTCCCGTTCCTGGTGTTGATGACCCGCGACGCGAAGGGTACGCATTCAATTTTGAAAGTGGCTTGCTGGAGTGTGATCGTCGGACACTGGTTCGATTTCTACACGAACATTATGCCGGGAACGGTAGGTGCTAGCGCCTCGATTGGACCTTTGGAGTGGGGCTTCTTCCTGATCTTCCTTTGTGCCTTTGCATATTCAATCGCAAACCAGTTGACCAAGGCAAATCTGATCCCGAGAAATCACCCGATGTTGGAGGAATCACTGCATCACGATATCGCCTAATTGCAAAACCAGTAAATCATCATGTATATTATTATCGCATTAGTTGCTCTTGTATTTATTGTCCTCACCGGGGTTGTGATATCCAGGTTGCAGGGTGTTCTGAAGAGTATCAACAAAACCGATTCAGAGGAGGTTGAAACTTCTGGTAATAAATTCAATGGTGCCATGTTCATCGTGATCCTGGTGGGAGGCGCTGTTTCCATTACCTGGTCATACCTGCATGCACGTGAGTTTTTCCTTCCCGAAGCATCTTCGATACACGGTAGAAGAACCGACGACCTGTTCTGGTTCTCGATGGGAATCCTTACCATTCCTTTCATTATCGTAAACTTCCTGGTATTCTTCTTTTCCTGGAAATACCAATTCAAAAAAGGACACAGAGCTACATTCTATCCGGAAAACCACAAGCTCGAATTAGTCTGGACTATCATCCCTGCTATTGTAATGGCATTGCTGGTATTCACTGGCTGGAAAGCATGGTCGGATATCACTGCCGAAGCTCCACGCGACGCCGAAGTGATCGAGATCACAGGTAAACAGTTCAACTGGATCGCCCGTTACGGTGGTGTGGATAATAACAAGTTGGGTGATTACAACTATAAACTGATTGATGCACAAAACGAGGTAGGTATCGATTTGTCGGACGAAAATTCTTTCGATGACTTTACCAACCCTTCCGAAATGCACATTCCGGTAGGCCGCCCGGTACTGTTGAAGATCCGCGCCCGCGACGTATTGCACAGCGTATTCATTCCTCACATGCGTGTGAAAATGGATGCAGTTCCAGGTATGCCGACCAAATTCTGGTTCGTACCGGATAAGACAACCGCTGATATGCGTGCCGAAACCGGTAACCCGAAATTTGACTACGAGATTGCTTGTACGGAGGTATGTGGACAAGGTCACTTTTCAATGAAAATGAGATTGATCGTAGACGACGAGGCTACATACAAAAAATGGGTTTCAGAACAGGCTACTTTCCTGTCGACTTACCCAGAGTATCTTGCGAAAGTTCCTGAGAACCTGAAAGCAAAGGCGATGAAATACGTGCCTGCCGAAGCAGCCACTCCTGCGGCTGACAGCTCAGCAACATCAGCTGGCGGTGCCGGAGCAAGTTCTAGTCTACGATAATTCTATTAATTAAAATACAATAAAAGTATATGTCAGCTATTGAAGGATTGGAAACAGCTCACCACCACGCAGACGAGCATGACCACCACCACGAAGCACAAAGCTTTTGGCAGAAATATATATTTTGTGAAGATCACAAGGTAATTGCCAAGCAGTATCTGATCACGGGTATTTTGTGGGCTGTTATCGGGATTACCATGTCGGTGATCTTCCGTATCCAGCTCGGTTTGCCCGATTCAAACCTGTCATGGTTGAAGCCTATCCTTGGCGGATGGATCAGCGATGCAGGTAAGCTCGACCCGAATTTCTACCTGGCTTTGGTTACAATGCACGGTACCATCATGGTATTCTTTGTATTGACAGCCGGTTTGAGCGGTACTTTCAGTAACTTCCTGATCCCGCTTCAAGTGGGAGCACGCGATATGGCGTCGGGCTTTATGAACATGCTTTCTTACTGGTTCTTCTTCCTGGCCAGCGTGATCATGTTCGCTTCGTTGTTCCTGCAACAAGGACCTGCTGCTGGTGGTTGGGTAATCTACCCTCCGTTGAGCGCATTGCCACAGGCACACCCTGGCTCAGGCATGGGTATGACATTGTGGTTGGCTAGTATGGCATTCTTTATCGTTTCGCAGCTATTGGGTGGTATCAACTACATTACTACCGTTATCAACCTGCGCACAAGAGGTATGTCTTTCGACCGTCTGCCTCTGACGATCTGGTCGTTCCTGATCACCGCGGTTCTGGGTCTGATCTCTTTCCCTGTATTGCTTTCGTCTGTATTGCTGCTGATCTTCGACCGTCACTTCGGTACCAGCTTCTATCTTTCCGACATTTACATTAATGGTGAAGCGCTGCCAAACGTGGGTGGTAGCCCGATCCTGTTCCAGCACTTGTTCTGGTTCCTCGGTCACCCTGAGGTATACATCGTATTGCTTCCGGCTTTGGGTATCACATCCGAAGTAATCGCGACGAACTCACGCAAGCCGATCTTCGGTTACCGCGCGATGATCGCTTCCATGCTCGGTATCGCATTCCTTGCATTTATCGTATGGGCGCACCACATGTTCGTAACAGGTATGAACCCATTCCTCGGATCGGTCTTCATGTTCCTGACGCTGATTATTGCGGTACCTTCTGCGGTGAAAGGCTTTAACTACATCACAACACTCTGGAAAGGTAACATCGTGTTCACCCCTGGTATGTTGTTCTCGATCGGTCTGGTTTCCCTGTTCGTATCAGGCGGTTTGACCGGTATTATCCTGGGTAACAGTGCACTCGATATTCAATTGCACGATACGTACTTCGTAGTAGCCCACTTCCACTTGGTAATGGGTGCGGCGTCGGCCTTCGGTCTGTTCGCCGGGGTTTACCACTGGTTCCCTAAGATGTTCGGTCGTATGATGAACACCTCACTGGGTCAGGCGCACTTCTGGATGACATTCATCGGTATTTACCTGGTGTTTATCCCAATGCACTACGTAGGTATCGCGGGCTTCCCTCGCCGTTACTACCAGTTCACCAGCTACGACTTTACACATAAGTTCATGGATATGAACATGTTTATCTCTATCGCGGCGATATTCACGTTCCTTGCACAGTTCATATTCCTCTGGAACTTCTTTTACAGCATTTTCAAAGGAAGAAAAGCTCCGCAAAACCCATGGCGTTCAAACACGCTCGAATGGACTGCACCTATCGTTCCGGGTCACGGAAACTGGGAAGGCGAAATTCCTGCGGTATATCGTTGGTCATATGATTACAGCAAACCGGGAGCGAAAGAGGACTTCATTCCTCAGAACATCCCGTATTCTCAAACACCTGAATCGAACTTCCCTCATGAGAATGAGCTGATCGCAACTGAAAAGGTGATTGAGTCACAAAACTTCAATGACCAATTCAAAACACATCATTGATCTTAAAGCGAATCGCCGGTTCCGGCGATTCGCTTTAAATACGCTCATTTCGCTGTACCTGGTAGTAATAGCAGGCGGCGTCGTGAGAAGCACAGGCTCAGGAATGGGCTGTCCCGACTGGCCTAAATGCTTCGGCAGATGGGTCCCTCCAACCGAAGCATCACAACTTCCTCCCAATTACAAGGAGATTTACGGTGCGAAGCTGAAAGGAGAAGTCGAGTTTAATGCGACGAAAACCTGGACTGAGTACGTAAACAGGCTTGTAGGAGCGCTCACAGGTATCATCATTTTTCTGATGCTGCTGGCCTCCATTCCTTTTCTGAAATCCGGAAACAAGCAAATATTCTTTTGGAGTCTCTCGGCTTTTTTGTTGACGGGCTTCCAGGGATGGCTCGGTGCGAAAGTGGTTTCTTTTGAGCTGCACCCGGTGATCGTAACGGTTCATATGCTGCTCGCGATAGTGATCATTTTCATCGTGCTCTATGTGTTTACATGGGCCGGATATGTCGAGAAAGTACTGACATTACGGGAAGGCAGCGAGAAAGTGCTCAGTGGAATAGGAATCCTGGTAATAGCGCTTTCGTTATTCCAGATCCTGCTCGGAACCCAGGTTCGTGAGGCAATGGATGTAGTGATTATGAAGCTCGGTTACAGCGCAAGGTCACAATGGATTGATGAGTTAGGAGCGAACTTTTACATACACCGGTCATTTTCAATACTGGTCTTTATTGTGAATGCAATCTGGATCAACAAGGTTTTGAAATCCGGTAACCAGGGAACGGCGGCTGGTAAAATAGCCAAAGCATGCCTCTGGATATTGATCGCGGAGATCGCAACGGGTGTAATCATGGCGTATTTCGGAGTTCCGGCATTTGCCCAACCCATTCACCTGACCTTCGCGATTCTGCTGATCGGCTTGCAGTTTATTGTCTGGCTGGTTGTGAATGGTAAAAAGTATTTAAAATACAAAGGCGTGGCCGCGACGGCTGGTAGCCAATTTTAGAATTTTCAATTTCTGTAATAATGATTTCAGTAGAGGAAAGTGCAAGCGGGGTTGGGAAGATCAGAGAGAGATTAGGGGTTTTATTTGAACTATTAAAATTCCGGCTGGCGTCGTTGATCGCGTTCTCCGGAGCAATGGGATATTGCCTGGGTGCGAAGGAAGTGAAGACCTCCGATATGGTACTTTTCATCCTCGCGTCGATCGGTATTACCGGTGCTGCCAACATTATCAACCAGATCCTCGAAAAGGACCTGGACAAAATGATGAAAAGAACGGCTTCACGGCCGTTGCCAAGCGGAAGAATTACCGTGGAGCAGGCTGCTGTTTGGGCAGTGATCCTCGGGGTAGCTTCGCTGGTGATATTTGTAATGGTTTTTAACCTGACAACAGGGCTTATCTCCCTGCTGTCGCTCGTGCTTTACGGCTTCGTTTACACGCCGTTGAAGCGCGTCGGTCCGATCGCGGTGTTCGTGGGGGCATTCCCCGGCGCATTTCCTCCGATGATCGGTTGGGTAGCAGCGACCAACCATTTCGGGCTGGAACCTGGTATCCTGTTTGCGATCCAGTTCTTCTGGCAGTTCCCGCATTTCTGGGCGATTGCATGGGTACTGGACGAGGATTACAAAAGAGCAGGTTTCAAGTTGTTGCCCGCCAACGGTTTGAAAGACTCCGATACGACATTGCAGATCATGATTTATACTTTGTTCCTGCTTCCAATCGGCTGGTTGCCGTACGAACTGGGAATGACGGGCATCAATTCCGCATTCATTGCGACGGTTTTCGGGGTATTGTTCCTCGCGCAGACGTTCCATCTGATGCGCACCTGTACGGACAAGACCGCGAAGCAGCTGATGTTTGGTTCGTTCATTTACCTGCCTATCGTTCAGATCGCTTTTTTGTTGGATAAACTGTGAAATAGAATCGAGTGAAAATGGAGAACGTTCAGCAATATAAATTAGAGAGAGAGCCGCAGGAGACGTTGGCTATGGACCCGAAGAAGTTTATTCTTTGGTTGTTCCTCGTCACGATCATCATGCTTTTTGCCTCGCAGAGCAGCGCGTACCTGGTGCGTCGTGCGGAAGGCAACTGGCTGGAATTTGAAATGCCCCAGATATTCTGGTACAGTACGTTAGTGCTGATAATGAGCAGTGTGGCGATGCAATGGGCCTATTTTTCGGCAAAAAAAGATCAGTTCCAACAATTGAAAATAGCAATTTCTATTACTTTTGTACTCGGCCTGATCTTCCTTTATATGCAGTTTCAGGGCTGGAAAGAGCTGGTGGCGATGAATGTGTATTTTGTAGGAAACCCGTCCGGCTCGTTCTTTTACGTGTTCACAGGACTTCACGGTTTCCACATCATTACCGGCCTGATTGTTTTGGTATTCGCATTGGTTTCGGCATTTAAGCTGAACGTGCATTCCAAAAATCTGAGAAGAATTCAGATCAGTGCTACTTACTGGCACTTTTTGGATATACTCTGGTTATACCTTTTTGTTTTTTTATTGACCTTTAATTAATAATTTTTTTATCAATGGCGGCACATGTAACAACACCCGGCGCGGTAGAACCCAAAATGTGGTTGGGGGGTATTGAGCCTATGAAAGCAAGTTACGGTAAACTGATGATGTGGTTCTTCCTCATCTCGGATACCTTTACTTTCTCTGCCTTGCTGGTGGCATATGGTACAGCCCGGTTTAGTTTCCCTGCATTCACCGGAAAACACGAAGATTTCACCTTCTCCAACATGTACTGGCCGGTACCTGAAAGGGTTTACGAAGCCGTACCATTCCTGCACGGTGTTTCGCTGCCGCTGGTATTCGTTGGTATCATGACATTCATCCTCATTGCGAGCTCCGTTACCATGGTACTCGCAGTGGAAGCTGGTCACCGCATGGACCGCGCGAATGTTGAAAAATATATGCTTTGGACAATCCTCGGCGGTTTTACCTTCCTTGGTTGCCAGGCTTGGGAATGGACCCACTTCATCCACGGAACCGATGCAGGTACTGTCATGAAAGTGATCGAAAACGGTACCTGGGTTGAGAAAACCATTTTTGGAGCTAACCTGACCGAGAACCAATACGGACCTCCTGCATTTGCTGACTTCTTCTTCTTCATCACCGGTTTCCACGGAACTCACGTATTCTCGGGTGTAATCCTGAACATTCTGATCTTCTTCCGTGCTGCAACAGGTTTCTACGATAAGAGAGGAAGCTACGAAATGGTCGAAAAAGTAGGTCTTTACTGGCACTTTGTGGATCTGGTTTGGGTGTTTGTATTTACATTCTTCTACCTGGTTTAATTTATAGGACAATATTTAAAATTGAAGTAAAATGGCGGAAGTACATCAGCACCACGTACATAACCAGGATCCCGAAGCAGGAGCAGAGCAGCGCAAAGCAATCTGGAAAACCTTTTGGATTCTCTTGATCATCACCTCGCTTGAGTTCTTGATCGCATTTACAGTTCCCCATGGAATTCTGAAAATCACGATCTTCATTGTGATGACCATCGTGAAGGCATTCTATATTGTAGGGGAATTTATGCACTTGAAACATGAAACGAAGTCGTTGATCTGGTCGATACTTGTACCGGTGATATTCGTAGCCTGGTTGATCCTGGCGCTCATGCTCGAAGGCAATGCAATTTTCGAAGCGATTTTCGGATAATAAATTACAATGAAGAAATTCCCCAAAGCCGGGTTACTAATCGTCACATTAGTAATTCCGGCTTTGATTTTTGCTTTACTGAAACTGTTCGGGACGAACCATTATAATCTGCCGTATTTTGTGGCGGAGAAGGATGGCAGCGGCTCGATCATCGTGCAAAATGGCGATACGCTGTTTCACCAGGTTACGAAGGATTGCGGATTGTTCGGAGGCGTGAATCTGGACGGACGATTGACGGTCGTCAGCAGGATGCCCTCCAATTGCGGAGAGCCATGCAGCAGAGCCGTCGACGAGCTGGAACGCATTGCTGCATTGAAAGCCGCCATTCCCGAACTGCAAATACTATCGGTTGCGACGGATACGGTGAGACGGGGCGAATGGCAATCAGTGAAGGCGGATAGCGTGACGATAACGGGCTGCTTTTCGAAAGAACTGACAGACGCTGCGAAGGGCAGCGAGATGTTCGACGGGCCGGCGGGGCAGATTGTGCTGATAGACCGGAGCCGGCATGTGAGAGGCTTTTATAAAGCCGGAGATGCGGAGGAAACGGACAGGCTGATGGCCGAGATCAAGATCCTCGATTATGAAAAGAAGAATGAGAATTAAGTGGGTATGGCTACATTAACAATCGAAAGAAAACCGAAGTACGAACGTATTATTAATATTCTGGCCGTCGCCATTCCGGTGGTGGTGGCATTGATGCTGGGAATCCGGCAAAAGATTGACCTTGGCGCGTGGACGAAGGTGCTCCCGCATATAATCGGGGTGATTAATACCGTGACGGCCATGCTGCTGATCATGGGTTATTATTTTATCAAGCAAAAGAATGTAATAGCACACCGGCAAACGATGACCGCGGCATTTGTGCTGGGTGCGCTGTTCCTGGTATGCTACGTCCTTTACCACATTTCCAACGTGGCTACGCCATTTGGAGGAACTGGATTGGTACGGCCTGTGTATTACTTTTTGCTGATCTCGCATATCGTGTTGTCGATCGGGGTCGTTTGGTTTGTACTGCGCGCGGTGTATTTTGGGTATACCAAGCAAATCCCCGAGCACCGGAAGGCTGTGAAATGGGCCATGCCGATCTGGCTTTACGTGAGTGTTACCGGTGTGATCGTTTACTTGATGATTAGTCCTTATTACGTATGAAAAAGTTTTTGGCAATATCCGGATTGGTGATCCTGTTCGTCATGAACAGCGCAGGAGCATTTGCGCAATGCGCTATGTGCCGCGGATCGGTGGAGAGTTCAATGGGTAACGGGCGTAACAACGTAGGTGTCGGACTAAATACCGGCATTATGTTCCTGTTTGTGATCCCCTACATTCTGGTGGCGGTGATTGGTTACCTGTGGTACCGCAATTCCAAACGGGCACAAGCCGAGCGCCAGTTCGTAGCAGCGCGTGTGCGGTCTGCATACGAGAACTGATCTGCAAAAGAAGCTATTCAAGGGCAGGGCCAATGCGGTCCTGCCTTTTTTTGTTGCACTGGGTTTTTTGACAAAATATTTCCTTGTCGTGGCGTAGATAATGCATTGCACGTCTTTAAAGAAAAACACCATCCCATCATGCGCCGGATCTCCCTCATTCTCCTGGTAATACTCGCCCAGTTCGCCCATAGTCATGCACAGACGTTGTCGACCTCGAAACCCTGGACTTACTGGTGGTGGATGGGTAGTGCGGTCACCAAAGCGGACATTACGGCACAGCTGGAGTATTTCAGCAAGTCGGGCCTCGGCGGTGTGCATATCATCCCGATTTATGGGGTTAAGGGTTATGAAAAGGCGGCGCTTCCGTTTCTGGGAAAGCAATGGCTGGATGTAATGCAGCACACCGTGCGGGAAGGCAAACGCCTCGGGTTGGGCGTTGACATGACTACCGGTACCGGGTGGCCGTTCGGCGGACCGAATGTAACGGTGGCAACTGCAGCGCAAAGTATGACGGTCATAGACGGGAAACCGGCGGTAAAGCCAACGGGGCAAAAAGTGAAACGGGCTGCGCCGGGGGGCGAAGGTTTGGTATTGGACCCGTTCAATGCAAACGGGATGGCGCAATACCTCTCCCGATTTGATTCCGCATTCAGCATGTCGGCCGGGAAGCCGAGAGCCATGTATAATGATTCCTATGAAGCCTATGGCGCTAACTGGACGGAGGATTTTGCCCAACAATTTCAAGCTCGCAGGAAGTACGACCTCCTGGGCAAGTTGCCGATGTTGAACGATTCTACGGGAAACCCAGAGGCCACATTGGTTAAAATAGATTACCATCAGACATTGGCTGAATTGTTGCTGGAACGGTATGCAAAACCCTGGACGGATTGGAGCCGTGCGCACGGGTTTGTGACGCGCTACCAGGCGCACGGATCACCGGGCAACCTGCTCGATCTTTACGAGGCTGCCGATATTCCCGAAACGGAATCATTTGGTACCAGTCGTTTCGATATTCCCGGCCTGCGTGTCGATCCCGATTATTCGATCGATCAGTTCGGCACTCCGAATCCGCTGGCGATGAAATTTGCTTCTTCGGCGGCAAATCTGTCGGGGAAGAAGCTGGTGAGTTCCGAGACCGGCACCTGGCTCGCGAATCATTTTAAGGTTTCGTTGTCGCAGATCAAGCCGCAAATCGATGAGCTTTTTACCGCCGGTATTAACCATATTTTTTACCATGGCACAACCTATTCACCCGAAAAGGAGGGTTTTCCCGGCTGGCTGTTCTACGCGTCTACCAATTTTGGCAAAACATCCCACTTCTCGGAGCATTTTCCGTTGCTAAACCGGTATGTAGACCTTTGCCAGCGGCTCCTGCAAAACAGTAAACCGGATAATGATGTGCTCGTCTATTTTCCGATTCACGACTTGTGGGCTACTAACGCTAAATCGGGCGGTGGCGTGCATTTACTGGAAGTGCATCATGTGGATCGCTGGCTGCTGGATTTGCCGTTTGGAAAACTGTCGGAAAGGCTTTGGAAAGAAGGTTATGCATTCGATTTCGTATCGGATTTACAGTTGAAGAAGTTTACGGTCGATGCGGGTGGTATTTTGAGTTCGGGAAATGCAACTTATAAGACGCTGGTGATTCCGTCGGCGACTTACCTACCCGAAGAAACGTTGAAAGAGCTGGAAAGGCTGGCGAATGCAGGTGCCAAAATCGTTTTTGATAGCAAGCTGCCGGATACTGTGACTGGTAATGCCATGCACGACCAGCGGCAGCGGACATTCAAAGACGGTTTGGCACGACTTGCTAATCTCAAAAATGTGAAGGTGTCGGCTAATTTAAGCGCTGACCTTGCTGCCAACGGTGTTGTCCGCGAGCAGCTGGCGGAGAAAGGGCTCACATTTATACGTAAAAAGCAAGCGGAGGGCCTGCCGCTTTATTTTGTGACAAATCTGGGGAATACGTTCACGGAGGGCTGGGTCAGGATTGGTACCGGCGGGCAATTCTTTAAATCAGACCCGCTCAGGGGTGTTTCACAACCGAAAATGCGCGGGACTAAGGGTAATGAAGAAATTTTTCTAAGGCTTCTGCCGGGCGAATCGTGCTTCTTGACCACATCGGCGGATGGTCAGGATGCGCCGGAAGTGAGCGGTACAGGCAAGCATTTCGATATTCTGGGGAAATGGGATCTTACATTTATACACGGGAAGCCGGGATTGCCTGCTCCCGCACAACTTATGGCCCAGAAATCCTGGACTTCGCTTCCGGATTCCGCCGAGTACTTCTCGGGTAAGGCGAAGTACCGCATTGCTTTCGATTTGCCCGGATCAATAGCCCTGTATACAAATGCGGCATTGGATTTGGGAGACGTGCGGGAGGTTGCCGCCGTAAAGCTGAACGGAAAAGATCTCGGTGTAGCCTGGCATATACCGTTTATACTTCCCGCCGGAAAGGCGCTGAAATCAAAAGGCAATGTCCTGGAAATCGAAGTGACCAATCTTTCGGCCAACTATATGCGCCTCCGCGACCAGCAGCAGCCCGACTGGAAGAAATTTTACGATATCAACATCGTGGACATTACCTATAAGAAATTCAATGCGACACGTTGGCAGCCGATGCCCTCGGGTCTGTTGGGGCCTGTAAAACTGATTTACTAATGCATTATTCCCACAACGGGTAATGTTCGAGCTGGATTTGCCGGCCGAAGAATATGTTGGTAGATTGCTCAAATGACAAGGTGTAATCGGAAACGTAGAACTGCCGCTTGCCTTCGCCTTTCTCATTGATCAGGTAATGCTGTTCCAGCCAGGCTTTCAGCGACCGCGCGACGATCTCGGAAGTGTCGAGCGTTTCTATTGCTTCGCCGTAGAATTTGCGGATCTGCGTTTTGATCAGCGGATAATGCGTGCAGCCGAGGATCAATGCTTCAATGCCATTCAAAGAAGGATCTGACAGATAATTGGCGATCACACTCTCACTGATGTTGTTGTCGAAAAAACCTTCCTCGATCATCGGAGCCAACAACGGCGTGGCTAGCGACTTCAAATGGATGTTCCTGTCCAGCGCATCGACTTTCTTTTTATACACATTGGAAAGGACCGTCTGCTTGGTTCCAATGAGGCCGATGGTTTTTCCTTCATAATGCTCCTTCACATAATCGACTACCGGGTCGATCACATTCAATACCTTCGCTTTACTTCCTACGTATTCACGTACGAGCTCATACGCGGCCGCGGAGGCGGAGTTGCAGGCGATGAGGATCAGCTTGCAATTTTGCTGTAAAAGCATATTGCAGATTTTGATCGAATAGGCCTGGATGGCAGCGGTGGATTTATCGCCGTAAGGCAAATGTGCCGTATCGCCGAAATAGATCGTGTTTTCCTGTGGAAGCAGCCGGGTTACGGCACTGGCGACGGTCATACCGCCGATTCCGCTGTCAAAAATTCCGATAGGCGCAGAGGAGTCGAGCATTGGAGAAAAGTCCTTTTGGTGGTCCATGAGTGATATTCGCATCAAAGCTAAAAAATATATCAAAAAACTTTTCCGGCACATGCAACCTGAGGCGGAGGAATGCGCATCTTGCTGTCGAAACCACCAATTAGAATGGGTCGAATTTTAGCACTATTTAGCCAGGAAGCACAGCTCGTCAAAGCCCTCAGGAAGGAAGATCCGAAGGCGCAGCGACAGCTTTACGACAAGTACAGCCATCGGATGCTGGCTTTGTGCTTCCGCTATGTGTGTGATGAAATGGCGGCCGAGGATGTAATGGTGGAAGGTTTTTTGAGAGTATTTGAAAAAATAAACCAGTTCAACAGCGAGGGAAGTTTCGAAGGATGGATCAGGAGAATAATGGTGAACGAATCGCTGGGCTATCTGCGGAAGCAAAAGCGGATATTGGAAGATAATCTTTCCGACGAAGCGAATAACATTCCCGATTACATCCATGCCGATCAGAACCTGGAAACGGAAGAATTGATGGCACTGATCGAAGCATTGCCGGTAGGTTACCGGACGGTTTTCAACCTGTACGCTATCGAGGGTTATGCACACATTGAAATTGCCCAGATGCTGGGTATTACCGAAAGTACATCGAAATCACAGTTGCACCGCGCCCGCGCATTGTTGCAGAAGATGGTGGCGGAATGGCAGAATGATTATAAAAAAAAAGTAGACTATGAAAAAGCATCCTGTTGATGATCTTTTCAAGCGCAAACTCGAAGGATTGGAAAGAAAGCCTTCGGAAAATGCGTGGCTGAAAATTCAGGAAAAACAACCGGTAAAGAGTCGCCCGGTTGTGTGGGGTTGGTATGCTGCGGCTGGTGTGGCAGCGGCGGTGATGGGAGGGTACCTGGTTTGGCAAAATCAGCAGGCCGGTTCGCCGGGCGGTATAAAGCCGGAACAAACGATTGCGGCCGCCAAGCCGGTTCAACGGGATTCCGCAGTTTCTCCGGTCGAAAATTCCAAAGCGTCGGCTGAACAGTTGGTAGCGGCGGAAGAAAAAAGTAATGGATTGGCTGGTCATCAAAAGGATTTGAAGCCAGCGAGCCATATAGCGGAATTAACCCAAAAGGACCAAGCTTCCAAACAGGTAATCGAAAGACCGGCTGCCGCTCCTGAACAAACTCAGAATATGCCAGTGGTGGCTATTGCAGAAAAGCCGGAAGTTCCTGTGAATGCGATACAGCCAGAACCGATTCAAAAACCTGTCATACAGGATATCAAGACTTTGCCCGATGAGCCAGCTGTTAGCCGGGTAAGCAAGCCGGAGCCCGAACCGACAAGAACGATTGTCGTGACGGTAGAGGCCGGTACTAGTGAAGCGGAAGAGAAACCACGTAATACCCGGTTCGCAAGGGTTTTCCGTCAGCTCAAAAATGCGAGAGCAGGCGAGAAAGTCGACTGGAATGAAGTGGGTTTTAATCCAAAAAACCTTGTAGCACGTGTGGACGATCGCCTGCGTAGCAAGGAAGACAGAAGTTCAGAAAAAGACCACCCTAAAGACAAGACAAAACTGTAATCTATTGTGCCATGAAAAGTAAAATATATGCAATGGCCGTGCTGTTTATATTGGCAGCCATTGGCACGCGCGCCGGTTCATTGAAATCCGACGAAAAGCATTGGCGTCCAGGCGCCCAGGATAAGGATTCGATTATCGTCACATTCGGCGATAAGACACGACTGATCATTTACGGTGAAAACCGGACGGAGCTTGAAAAAATCATGAAGTATGATTTGAATGCGTTGCTGAAAGACCTGAAAGTGAGATTGGACAGTACTAAGGCCGATACGACGTTCCTGCGGGAAGAATTTAACGGGAACAAGTATTTGAAAGACCCGGATCAGGGAGCCGACAAGGATTACGTGAGGATCGGCCTCCGGGGTATCCACATCAAGGACGGAGATACGAAGGTCTCTATCGATGGCTCGGGTGTAGAAGTGAAGGACGGTGACGAGGTGGTTGGTTCGGATTCGACTTACCGGCGCATCGGGAAGCGGTTTCACCGGAAATCGTGGGGCGGATCGAGTCCGAGAAAGGGTTTTAATGTCGCGTTGGGGTTGAATACCTATGGTACCAATGAAGCGACTGCGGGTTTTAATAAATCCGATTATGACCTGAAACCGTTCGGATCGCGTTATGTGAGTCTGGGCTATGTTGCCAGCGCCAACGTGGTTCGCGGCAAAAATGCCAAACTGCATCTGGATTTCGGTGTCGACTTCTCGTGGTACAACATGATGTACGATGGAAATAATACGATTGTCAAGACGGACGAGGGGGTAGAGTTCCGGGATGTGGTGGACGACCAGAATAAACCGGTCGAAGTGAGGAAATCGAAGCTCGTTGTGCCGTACGTTAATCTTTCCATTATGCCTACGCTAAGTTTTTCACAATCATTCATATCGTACATCAGCGCGGGGGCCTACGGTGGTTACCGGATCGGCAGCTACACCAAGGTTCGCAAGGTGGGCACGAAGGATGTGGACCACGACCGGCGCAACTTTTACATCGAAGATTTGCGCTACGGCCTGGCGGCAGAAATTGGCATCCGTAACTTTCCTGACTTCTTTGTGAACTATGATTTGAACTATCTTTTCGAAGCCAACCGGGGGCCTTCGGTCCGGATGCTGAGTTTTGGGGTAAGATTGTTTTAAGTCTAAAAAGTGCCCGTGTGGCCTGGAATCGATGTTTTTGATTCCAGGCCACATTTTTTTTTAATTTTTTTTCAAAAGAATTTGAGAATCTAAAAAATGGGTATAATTTTGCGACTCCAAATTGTGAAACAAACGGTTTTCACGCTTGTGTTGAAATGTTGTCTGGGGGTGTACCAGAGTGGCCAAATGGGGCAGACTGTAAATCTGCTGACTTATGTCTTCGGTGGTTCGAATCCATCCGCCCCCACAGTTTTAGTCTGAGAAAGTGCTTCAATTAAGACCAGTTTTTGAGGTAAAGGCGAAAACAAATGCGGAAGTAGCTCAGCTGGTAGAGCGATAGCCTTCCAAGCTATAGGTCGCGAGTTCGAACCTCGTCTTCCGCTCAATTAGAAGCATCATCGAAGCGATTAGCGAAAACATTCAATAGATAACTTTCGCTAATCGCTTTTTGGTTCTAAGAACAAATGCTTTTAGTAACAATGCTTTTGTAGCTCAGGGGTAGAGCACTTCCTTGGTAAGGAAGAGGTCAGGGGTTCAAATCCCCTCAAAAGCTCAGAAATTTTGAATCATCAGTGATTCAAAAGAGCAGGCTGGCCTGCGATGGTTTGATCCTGGTTTGGTAAATGATTGCGGTGTTTGATTGCAGTAAAGCCAGCAGGATCAATTAGTAGTGTATAATAAATTCGTAATAACTTTTAATTTTAAGCGTACTTAAGTCATGGCAAAAGAGACGTTTGACCGCTCGAAACCCCACGTAAATATTGGTACTATCGGGCACGTTGACCACGGTAAAACTACCCTTACAGCGGCGATTACAACTGTGTTGGCTGATAAAGGTTTTGCACAGAAACGCGACTTCTCATCAATCGACAATGCTCCTGAAGAGAAAGAGCGTGGTATTACAATCAACACTTCCCACGTAGAATACCAGACAGCCAACCGTCACTATGCGCACGTTGACTGCCCAGGTCACGCTGACTACGTGAAGAACATGGTAACTGGTGCTGCTCAGATGGACGGCGCAATCATCGTGGTTGCTGCTACTGACGGTCCGATGCCACAAACTCGTGAGCACATCCTTCTTGCTCGTCAGGTAGGTGTTCCTCAGCTTGTTGTGTTCATGAACAAAGTGGACATGGTTGATGATCCGGAACTTCTTGAACTCGTTGAGATGGAAATCCGCGAGCTTCTGAGCTTCTACGAATTCGATGGTGACAACATTCCAGTTGTACAAGGCTCTGCTTTGGGTGGTCTTAACGGCGATCCGAAATGGGTTAAAACTATCGAAGATCTGATGGAGGCTGTTGATACCTGGATTCCAATTCCTCCACGTATGACAGATCTTCCATTCTTGATGCCTGTTGAAGACGTATTCTCGATCACTGGTCGTGGTACTGTTGCAACTGGTCGTATCGAGCGTGGTGTGATCAACTCTGGTGATCCTGTTGATATCCTTGGTATGGGTGCAGAAGGTCTTAAATCTACCGTAACTGGTGTTGAGATGTTCCGTAAAATCCTTGACCGCGGTGAAGCTGGTGACAACGTAGGTTTGTTGCTTCGCGGTATCGACAAAGAAGATATCCGTCGTGGTATGGTTATCTGTAAGCCAGGTTCAGTTAAGCCTCACTTGCACTTCAAAGGTGAAGTTTACGTACTGTCGAAAGAAGAAGGTGGACGTCACACTCCATTCTTTAACAAATACCGTCCTCAGTTCTACTTCCGTACCACTGACGTGACAGGTGAAATCTCACTTCCAGCAGGTGTTGAAATGGTTATGCCAGGTGACAACATCACTATCGAAGTGAAACTGATCAACAAAATCGCTATGGAAAAAGGTCTTCGTTTCGCGATCCGCGAAGGTGGACGTACCGTAGGTGCTGGTCAGGTAACTGAAATTCTTGACTAATCAAGATAGCAATATTAAAACAAGTGCATTTCTTTTGGAATGCACTTGTTTTTTATAAAAAAGTCGTATCTTTGCAGCCCCGAATGGGCAATTGCACGATAAACGGGTGTAGTTCAAGGGTAGAATAGCGGTCTCCAAAACCGTTGATGGGAGTTCGAATCTCTCCACCCGTGCATAAATCGAAAAGGTGAAATGGAAAAATTTACTTCTTTTTTGAAAGCGTCCTGGGAGGAAATGACCCAACATGTGACATGGCCGCCTTTCAACGAGCTGCAAGCTAACACTACCTTGGTGCTTGTAGGTTCGCTCATTTTTGCCTTCGTGGTAGGTGTGATGGATCTCGTATTCGAGAACGCACTGAAACTGTTTTACCAGTCTTTCTAAGGCTATTTTAGTAAAGATAACCCCCTGAAAGGTATGAGTAGTCTAAATTGGTTTGTATTAAGGGCAGTGTCCGGACAAGAGAAAAAAATCAAGTCCTACATTGAAAATGAAATAACACGCCAGAAACTAAACGAATTCGTTCCGCAGATCCTGATTCCTTCCGAGAAGATCTATGAAATGCGTAACGGTAAGAAGCGTGTTCGGGAAAAGAACTTCTTTCCCGGCTATATTATCATTTCAGCCGATCTGTCAAAAGGAGAGGTGCTGCACATTATTACAAGTATTCCCGGCGTAATCGGTTTCCTGGGCAATGCCGAAGGAAATTCCAAAGTGCCCGTTCCTCTGCGTCAGTCTGAAATTAACCGGATCCTCGGTAAGGTCGACGAAGCTGAACAGCACGAAGAAGCGCCAAGCATGTCTTTCATCAAAGGCGAAACCGTGAAGGTGGTAGATGGTCCGTTCAGCGGATTTATCGGTCTGGTGGAAGAGGTATTCGATGAGAAGAAAAAACTCAATGTAGTTGTAAAAATATTCGGGCGTAATACACCCGTGGAACTCAGTTACGCACAAGTAGAAAAGGATAGTTGAGCGAATAGCGGGCAGGTAGGCTTCCAACTGCATGTTAACCGCTAGTCAATCGATGAACCGACAAATTCCAAAACAATGGCAAAAGAAATAGGTGGATACGTCAAACTGCAGGTGAAAGGTGGCCAAGCCAACCCATCACCTCCAATTGGTCCTGCACTAGGATCGAAGGGTTTGAATATCATGGAGTTTTGCAAGCAGTTCAATGGCCGTACCCAGGATAAAATGGGTGTGGTATTGCCGGTAGTTATTACATACTACAAAGACAAGTCTTTCGACTTCGTCATCAAAACCCCCCCGGCCGCTATTCTTCTTCTGGAAGCCTCAAAAGTAAAGACAGGTTCGGCTCAGCCAAACCGTGTAAAGGTAGGATCAGTTTCATGGGATCAAGTTAAGACGATCGCTGAAACTAAAATGCCCGACCTGAACTGCTTCACCGTAGAGTCTGCTATGAAAATGATCGCGGGAACGGCTCGTAGTATGGGTATCACCGTGGCTGGCAAGGCCCCATGGGAAGAAAACAACTGAGCGTAGATTTATAGATACGCCAAAGAAACAAAGAACATGGGAAAATTGACCAAAAAGCAAAAAGAAGCTCTTTCAAAATACGACGCAACCCAGGCTTATACCCTGGAAGCAGCTGCGGATGTTCTGAAAACGATTTCCTATACCAAATTTGATGCTTCCGTAGATATCGACGTTCGTTTGGGCGTAGATCCACGTAAAGCTGACCAAATGGTACGTGGCGTGGTAACATTGCCACACGGAACCGGAAAGGAAGTTCGCGTATTGGTGCTGTGTACTCCCGACAAGGAGGCAGAAGCGAAAGAGGCAGGAGCGGATTATGTTGGTCTTGACGAATACATTACGAAAATCGAGCAAGGCTGGACAGACATCGACGTGATTATTACAATGCCGAGTGTAATGGCAAAAGTAGGTAGACTTGGTAAAGTATTGGGTCCTCGCGGTCTGATGCCAAACCCTAAGTCGGGAACTGTAACTCCGGATGTAGCGAAAGCTGTGAAAGAAGTGAAGGCTGGTAAAATCGACTTCAAAGTTGACAAAACCGGTATCATCCACACTTCTATCGGTAAAGTTTCTTTCGGAACTGATCAGCTTGCACAGAACGCAACGGAGGTTATCAATACCTTGGTTCGCCTTAAGCCTTCATCGGCAAAAGGTACTTACGTAAAAAGCATTCACTTGTCAAGCACGATGAGCCCGGGTGTTATTATTGACAAAAACACGATTCCAGGATTGTAATATGACACGGGAAGAAAAAGCAGTAATTATTGACGAGTTAAGTCAAAAATTCGCCAACACGCCATACTTCTACATTACCAACGCAACCGGTATGACCGTGAGCGAGGTAAATACCCTCAGAGGCCTTTGCTTCGAGCGTGGTGTTGAGTATCGTGTTGTGAAGAATACATTGATTAAAAAAGCGCTTGAAACACTTGATACGGACTATTCTTCTTTCGACGAAGTGTTGAAAGGATTTTCCGGAGTAATGTTTCACCCGGAGTCAGGTAAAGTACCTGCACAATTGATCAAGGATTTCAAAAAGAAATCAGGTAGCGACAAACTGAAGTTCAAAGGAGCTTCTGTGGACACTGCCCTTTTCGTAGGAGAAAGCCAGCTTGACGTTCTGATTTCACTGAAATCGAAACAAGAACTGATCGGCGAAGTGATCGGATTGTTGCAATCGCCTGCCAAAAATGTTATCGGCGCTCTTACAAGCGGCGGACAGAACCTGGCTGGTATTCTGAAAACTTTATCTGAAAAAGAGGACTAATTTGAGTAACCAGGTCTAGCTCTCCGGGTTAATATTAAATGGAGCTTTTTTAAATCATCTTATTGTATAATCAAAAAAATCAAAATAAAAATGGCAGATTTGAAAGCTTTCGCAGAACAGCTTGTTAACCTTACGGTTAAAGAAGTGAACGAATTGGCTACAATTCTTAAAGACGAGTACGGCATTGAGCCAGCAGCAGCTGGTGCAGTAGTAGTAGCAGGTCCTGCTGGTGGTGGTAGCGATGCTCCTGCAGTTGAGGAAAAAACATCTTTCGATGTAATCTTGAAATCAGCTGGTGCAGGTAAATTGGCTGTTGTGAAGTTGGTTAAAGACCTGACTGGTCTTGGCCTGAAAGAAGCGAAAGAACTCGTTGACGGCGCTCCAAAACCTGTAAAAGAAGGTGTTGCTAAAGACGAAGCTGACGCTCTGAAAAAGCAACTTGAAGAAGCTGGTGCAGAAGTTGAAGTGAAGTAATTTGCTCCACAGCATTAGAAAATAAATTCCATGGAATAGGCCTGACAACCGTCAGGTCTTTTCCTGTTTTCTATACCAACCAAACGAAAAGCGTTTTTTTGTCGTTCTGGTTGGAGGTGGCGACGAGATCGCCCCGCATTAATCTCCCCAAGCTGATTGCCCGAAACACTTCTTTACTCGTAGGAAAGGAGAACAGGGGCATCAACTTTACTCTTCTACGAGGCAATAGATTAGGTTAAAACTAATTAGTTTTTCTGCTAACCCAAATCACACATAGCCTTGGCTACTATTAATCCAAAAACACCAAGAAGAAACTTCTCTAGGATCAATCAGATTATCGATTATCCGGATCTTTTGGGAATCCAGGTACAGTCGTTCCGTGATTTCTTTAGTCTGGATACATCGGTTGAAGACCGTTCCGGAGAAGGATTGTACAAAGTTTTCGCTGAAAACTTTCCCATCGCCGACTCTCGTGAGAACTTCGTTCTCGAGTTCATCGATTATCTCCTTGAACCACCGAAGTATTCTGTCGACGAATCCATCGATCGCGGTCTGACTTACGCAGTGCCTTTGAAGGCGAAGCTGCGTCTGATCTGTAACGACGCCGATCATGAAGAATTTGAAACCATTGAGCAGGAAGTATTCCTTGGAAACATTCCTTACATGACCGAACGCGGTTCGTTCGTAATCAATGGTGCTGAGCGTGTAATCGTATCTCAGCTTCACCGTTCACCAGGCGTGTTCTTCTCGATGAGCAAGCACACCAATGGTTCCAAACTATATTCTGCGCGGATTATTCCATTCAAAGGTTCCTGGATCGAATTCTCTACGGACGTGAACAACGTGATGTACGCGTACATCGACCGTAAGAAGAAGTTCCCTGTAACTACCCTTTTGAGAGCGATCGGTTTCGGATCTGATAAAGACATCCTTGATCTGTTCGGCCTTTCGGAGGAAATCAGCGCAACACCTGCTAACCTGAAAAAGGCAGTAGGTCGCCGGTTGGCGGCAAGGGTTCTCCGTACATGGACTGAGGACTTCGTGGATGAGGATACCGGTGAGGTAGTTTCTATCCAGCGTAACGAAGTGTTGCTGGAACGTGATTCTACTATTTCTGCGGATGATATCGATGTGATCCTGGAATCAGGACAGAAATCGATCATCATGCACAAAGAGGACATGAACGTAGCGGATTATAACATCATTTATAATACGCTTCAAAAAGATAGCTCAAACTCCGACAAGGAAGCTGTTGAGCAAATTTACCGTCAGCTGCGTAATGCAGAAGCACCGGATGAGCAAACTGCACGTGACGTGATCCAGAGCTTGTTCTTCTCGGATAAACGTTATGACCTGGGTGATGTAGGCCGTTACCGTATCAACAAGAAATTGGGATCGGATACCAGCCTCGACGTTCGCGTATTGACCACCGGCGATATCGTTTCCATCGTGAAATACCTCATCGGTCTGATCAATGCGAAAGCGGTAGTCGATGATATCGACCACTTGTCAAACCGTCGTGTACGTACCGTGGGCGAGCAGCTTTATGCACAGTTCGGCGTAGGTTTGGCACGTATGGCGCGTACCATCAAGGAGCGTATGAACGTACGTGACAACGAAGATTTCAAACCGGTTGATTTGATCAATGCAAGAACATTGTCGTCAGTAATCAACTCGTTCTTCGGTACCAACCAGCTTTCTCAGTTTATGGATCAAACAAACCCATTGGCTGAGATTACCCACAAACGTCGTATGTCGGCATTGGGGCCTGGTGGTCTTTCCCGTGAAAGAGCAGGTTTCGAGGTTCGTGACGTTCACTACACCCACTACGGGCGTCTGTGTACGATCGAAACTCCCGAAGGTCCGAACATCGGTTTGATCTCGTCACTTTGCGTTTTCGCGAAAGTGAACGGCATGGGCTTCATCGAAACACCTTACCGTGTGATCGACAGCGCAGGTAAGCTGACCAACGAGCTGATCTATATGACAGCGGAAGAAGAAGATTCCAAATACATCGCGCAGGCGAACGCGTCTGTCGATACAGAAGGAAACTTCACCGTTGAGAAAATCAAAACACGTTTCGAAGGGGACTTCCCGATGGTGGATCCTTCGCAAGCATCCTATATGGACGTTGCTGCGAACCAGATCGTATCGGTAGCGGCTTCATTGATTCCGTTCCTCGAACACGATGATGCAAACCGTGCCTTGATGGGATCTAACATGCAGCGCCAGGGTGTGCCTCTGTTGCGTCCGCAGGCTCCTATCGTAGGAACTGGTCTGGAACGCCGCGTGGCTATGGACTCCCGTGCATTGGTAGTAGCGGAAGGCGATGGTGAAATCGAATTCGTAGATGCGAAGAAGATCGTCGTGAAATACGACCGTACGGACGAAGATCGTTTGGTGAGCTTCATCGACGATAGCGTTTCTTATGACCTCGTGAAATTCCGTCGTACCAACCAGGATACTTGCTTGAACCTTCAGCCAATGGTGTTGAAAGGTCAGAAAGTGAAAAAAGGTGAGCCGCTTTGCCAGGGTTATGGTACAGAAGGTGGTGAATTGGCATTGGGCCGTAACTTGTTGGTTGCATTCATGCCTTGGCAGGGATACAACTTCGAGGATGCGATCGTAATCTCCGAGAAAGTAGTACGCGACGATATCTTTACTTCGATCCACATCGAAGAATTCGAACTCGAAGTGCGTGATACCAAACGCGGAGAAGAAGAATTGACCGCTGAGATCCCGAACGTAAGCGAGGAAACTGTGAAGAACCTCGACGAAAACGGTATCGTACAAGTTGGTACAGAAGTAAAAGAAGGCGATATCCTGATCGGTAAGATCACTCCAAAAGGAGAATCTGATCCTACTCCTGAGGAAAAACTCCTTCGTGCGATCTTCGGTGATAAGGCTGGTGATGTGAAGGATGCTTCTAAGAAGGCACCACCATCGATGAAAGGTGTGGTAATCGATACCAAACTGTTCTCCCGCCCAACCAAAGAAGAGCGTGCAAAACATAAAGACGAGCTTCGTCTGTTGATGAAAAAATACAGCCGCGACCTGACTGCATTGCGTGGTCGTGTGATCGACAAGCTGGTAACATTAACAGATGGCAAAACCAGCTCAGGCGTGAAACACAAATTCGGTGACGAGCTGATCAGCAAAGGAATGAAGTTCAACGTGAGAAATATCTCCGAGAACCTCTTCCCTGCCAACAACCCGTACCGCGACGAAAGCCAATACGCAGTTCCCGAAGAAGTTAACCTTATCGGTGACGTATTGACAGACTCATGGAGCGAAGACGGCGACGTAAACCGTCAGGTTTCACTGGTGTTGAAAAACTACCTGAATGCCCGCAGCGAAGTAATGGGCCGCTTCAAACGCGATCGTTTCGCATTGGAAGTTGGTGATGAATTGCCGGCAGGTATCGTGAAACTCGCGAAAGTTTACATCGCTAAGAAACGTAAACTGAAAGTAGGGGATAAAATGGCGGGTCGCCACGGTAACAAAGGGGTTGTTGCCCGTATCGTTCGTGACGAAGATATGCCATTCCTGGAAGACGGAACCCCGGTAAACATCGTGTTGAACCCACTTGGGGTACCTTCACGTATGAACATCGGTCAGATTTACGAAACCATCCTTGCATGGGCTGGTCTGAAACTCGGCCGCCGCTACGCAACACCGATCTTTGACGGTGCTACCGAAGCGGAAGTTGCTGCCGAGCTGAAAGAAGCAGGTCTGCCGGATTGGGGACGTACTTATCTGTACAACGGTCTCACTGGTGAGCAGTTCGACCAGCCGGTAACTGTCGGTCTGATGTACATGATGAAACTGGGCCACTTGGTTGACGATAAAATGCACGCGCGTTCTATCGGGCCATACTCGCTCATTACCCAGCAACCATTGGGTGGTAAAGCGCAGTTCGGTGGACAGCGTTTCGGTGAAATGGAAGTGTGGGCGCTTGAAGCGTTCGGTGCATCGCACATTCTTCAGGAGATCCTTACGGTGAAATCTGATGACGTGGTAGGCCGTGCCAAAGCGTACGAAGCGATCGTGAAAGGTGAAAACCTTCCGAAACCAAATATCCCAGAGTCATTCAACGTACTTGTTCACGAGCTTCGCGGACTAGCATTGGAGATTACACTGGACTAATTTCTAGTCGTGGCGTCGAAAGGCGCCAACAAAGCAATTGAATTAGTTTCGACTAACAGACAAACGACTCTTTATTATGTCTTTCAAAAAGAATAAAAAATTAAACAGCGACTTTTCCAGAATGACGATCAGTCTGGCGTCACCGGAGTCTATCCTAGAGAGCTCCTTCGGTGAAGTAACCCAGCCTGAAACCATCAACTACCGGACCTACAAGCCGGAGATGGGCGGTCTGTTCTGCGAGCGCATTTTCGGTCCTGTAAAAGACTGGGAATGTCACTGCGGGAAATACAAGCGCATCCGTTATAAAGGAATCATCTGCGACCGTTGCGGTGTAGAGGTAACCGAGAAAAAGGTTCGCCGCGAGCGCATGGGTCACATTGAACTCGTGGTTCCTGTTGCACATATCTGGTACTTCCGCAGCTTGCCGAACAAAATCGGTTACCTGTTGGGACTTTCTACCAAGAAACTCGACCAGATCATTTATTACGAGCGGTACGCGGTGGTTCAGCCAGGTATCAAAGAAGAGGACGGCGTTGGCTACCTCGACTTCCTGACCGAAGATGAATACCTCGATATCATCGACAAACTCCCACGCGAGAACCAGTTGCTTCCTGACACGGATCCTAACAAATTCATCGCGAAAATGGGTGCCGATGCGTTGGAAATGCTGTTGAGCCGCATTAAGCTCGACGAACTTTCTTACGAGCTCCGTCACCAGGCTGCTACCGACACTTCCCAGCAACGTAAAGCGGAAGCTTTGAAGCGCTTGAAAGTAGTAGAAGCATTCCGTGATGCGAATACCCGTATCGAAAACCGCCCAGAATGGATGGTGATCAAAATGGTACCGGTTATTCCACCAGAATTGCGCCCATTGGTACCCCTGGATGGTGGCCGTTTCGCGACTTCGGATTTGAACGACCTTTACCGTCGTGTGATCATCCGTAACAACCGTCTGAAACGCCTCATCGAGATCAAGGCACCTGAGGTGATCTTGCGTAACGAAAAAAGGATGTTGCAGGAAGCGGTTGACTCCCTTTTCGACAACAGCCGTAAAGTGAACGCGGTACGTTCAGAAGGTAACCGTGCTTTGAAATCACTTTCAGACATGCTGAAAGGTAAGCAAGGCCGTTTCCGTCAGAACTTGCTTGGTAAGCGTGTCGACTACTCTGGTCGTTCGGTTATCGTGGTAGGTCCTGAATTGAAACTGCACGAATGCGGTCTGCCAAAAGATATGGCGGCAGAGCTTTTCAAGCCGTTCATTATCCGCAAGCTCATCGAGCGGGGTATTGTTAAAACTGTAAAATCAGCGAAGAAGATCGTAGACCGCAAGGACCCTGTGATCTGGGATATTCTCGAAAACGTACTGAAAGGTCACCCGGTATTGCTTAACCGTGCTCCGACACTTCACCGTTTGGGTATCCAGGCATTCCAGCCTAAACTGATCGAAGGTAAGGCGATCCAGCTTCACCCGTTGGTTTGTACGGCATTCAACGCCGACTTTGACGGTGACCAGATGGCGGTACACGTACCACTGGGCCAAGAAGCCGTATTGGAAGCTTCCATGCTGATGCTTTCTTCGCATAACATCTTGAACCCTGCCAACGGTGCGCCGATCACGGTACCATCTCAGGACATGGTTTTGGGTCTGTATTATGTGACAAAAGGTCGCGTAAGTACCGAGCAATATCCTATTCAGGGTGAAGGCAAGATCTTCTACGGTCCGGATGAAGTTATCATCGCGATCAACGAAGGCAAGCTTTCGAAACATGCGAATATCAAATGCCGCGTTCGCGTTCGCAACGAGGACGGTACATTTGAGATTAAACTGATCGACACCGTTGCTGGTCGTCTTCTGTTCAACCAGGCTGTTCCTGAGGAAGTGGGTTATATCAACGAATTGTTGACTAAAAAGAAACTTCAGCAGATCATCGGTTTGGTATTCAAACAGGCTGGTGTGGCCCGTACGGCACAATTCCTGGACGAAATCAAAGAACTTGGTTTCCAAATGGCCTTCAAAGGCGGTTTGTCAATGGGATTGGACGATGTAATGGTTCCAAGTGAAAAAGAAAAACTCATCGAGCAGGCGAAAGGAGATGTTGAAAACGTCTGGAACAACTACCTGATGGGTTTGATCACGGAGAACGAACGTTACAACCAGGTGATCGATATCTGGACGCGCGTTAACTCACGCATTACAGAAACGTTGATGAAGCAGCTGGAAACAGACAAAGGCGGATTCAACTCTATCTATATGATGATGCACTCCGGAGCCCGCGGTTCTCGCGAGCAGATCCGTCAGTTGGGTGGTATGAGGGGTCTTATGGCGAAACCTCAGAAAAACATCGCTGGTGGTGCGGGTGAAATCATCGAAAACCCGATTCTTTCTAATTTTAAAGAAGGTCTCGACGTTTTGGAATACTTTATCTCTACCCACGGTGCGCGTAAAGGTCTCGCCGATACAGCGTTGAAAACTGCGGATGCGGGTTACCTGACCCGTCGTTTGCACGACGTTGCGCAAGACGTGGTAGTAGTAGAAGAAGACTGCGGCTCGCTCCGTGGTATCGCGATCTCAGCATTGAAAGACAATGAGGATATCGTAGAACCATTGTCGGAACGTATCCTTGGCCGTGTGAGCGTTCACGATGTGTTCGATCCGTTGACCAACGAATTGATCCTTACATCAGGACAGGAAATCACCGAGGAAATTGCTGCTTACATTGACGAAACCAGCATTGAAACGATCGAAATCCGTTCGGTACTGACTTGCGAAACCCGTGACGGTGTTTGTGCGAAGTGCTACGGACGCAGCTTGGCGTCTGCCCAGATGGTAAACATCGGTGAGGCAGTTGGTGTAATCGCTTCCCAGTCTATCGGTGAGCCGGGTACACAGCTGACACTCCGTACATTCCACGTGGGTGGTACGGCTTCCAACATCTCTGTTGAAGCCAACATCAAAGCGAAATTCGATGGTTTGATCCAGTTCGAAGATCTTCGTTTGGTACAATCTGTTAACTCAGAAGGCGACGAAGTAACGGTAGTAATGGGTCGTTCAGGTGAGGTGAAAATCGTTCACCCTGAAACGAAACAATTGCTGATCTCGAACAACGTACCTTACGGTGCACATTTGCAAGTGAAAGAAGGCGATACCGTATTCAAAGGACAGGAACTTTGTACCTGGGACCCTTACCACGCGGTAATCCTCTCTGAATTCACAGGAACTGTTTCCTTCGACGCTATCGAAGAAGGTATCACATTCCGTGAAGAATTTGACGAACAAACAGGCTTCCAGGAGTCGGTGATCATTGAAACGCGTGACAAAACCAAAAACCCGGCTATCGTGGTGAAAGGTAAGTCTACGCTGTTGAAAGATCAGACTGAAAAAGGTTACAACCTTCCTGTTGGAGCTCGTCTGGTTGTGAAAGCAGGTGCAGCTATCAAGGCTGGTCAGCCGCTGGCGAAAATCCCACGTGTTGTTGGTAAAACACGCGATATCACGGGAGGTCTGCCACGTGTGACCGAATTGTTCGAAGCACGTAACCCGTCTAACCCTGCAACGGTTTCTGAAATCGACGGTGTGGTATCTTACGGTGGCGTAAAACGCGGTAACCGTGAAATCCATATCGAATCGAAAGACGGAACACAACGCCGTTACATGGTACCTCTTTCGAAACACATCCTTGTTCAGGATGGTGACTTCGTAAGAGCCGGTGACCCGCTTTCCGACGGTGCTATTACCCCTGCGGATATCCTTTCTATCAAAGGACCAACCGCGGTACAAGAGTACCTCGTGAACGAGATCCAGGAAGTATACCGTCTGCAAGGTGTGAAGATCAACGATAAGCACATCGAGTGTATCGTACGCCAGATGATGCAGAAAGTAGATATCCTCGACGCCGGTGACACCAACTTCCTCGAAATGCAGGCTGTCGACCGCGTGGTATTCCGCGAGGAAAACGACAAGATCCTCGACATGAAAGTGGTTGAAGATGCTGGTAGCTCCGAAACATTGAAGCCGGGTATGATCATTTCTGTACGTCGTTTGCGTGATGAAAATTCAAGCTTGAAACGTCGTGACCTGAAACTGGTTACAGCCCGTGATGCACAGGCTGCGGTTGCAAGACCAACGTTGATGGGTATCACACAAGCTTCTTTGGGTACTGAAAGCTTTGTTTCTGCGGCTTCATTCCAGGAAACAACCAAGGTACTGAGCGAAGCGGCTGTTCGTGGTAAACGCGATGAACTGAAAGGCTTGAAAGAGAACGTGATCGTAGGTCACCTGATCCCGGCCGGTACAGGTATGCGTGTATACGAAAACCTGATCGTAGGATCGAAGGAAGAGTACGATGCGCTGTCTGATTCTCGCGAGAGACAATCCCGCAAGAAAAAGGAGTTGGCGTAATCCGACTGATAATAAGTAAGCAAAGAGCCGGCCTGCATTAGCGGGACCGGCTCTTTGCTTTTCAAGCCGGGCTTTCCACGTCTGGCTTTTCCAAGCGGGGTATTTTTAGTAATTTTCCCACTAAAAGTAAATTCGATAGCGCAGCTATTTAAAACCAACAATGAAAGAAGAAAACAAGGAGAACGAACAGCAGATCAATGTGGAACTGTCGGAGGAAATGGCAGAGGGGGTTTATTCCAACCTGGCGATGATCGCCCATTCCAACAGCGAATTTATTCTTGACTTCATCCGCCTGATGCCGGGCGTTCCGCGCGCGAAGGTAAAAGCCCGGATTATCGTGACTCCGGAGCACGCGAAACGCCTCGTAGCCGCATTACGCGACAATATCCAAAAGTACGAAGACCAGTACGGCCCCATTCAGAACTCACAGGACAACGAGCCGACATTCAATTTCCCAATTAGTTTCGGTGGCCCGGGAGGCGAAGCCTGATTAATTCTTCACGATTTTCCAGGACCGTTTATGGCCATTGTGGACGGTCCACAATACATAAATTCCCGCGTTCAGCTTACTGATGTCCCATTCGGTAAGCTTCTCATGAACTTGCATCGAATCTACAATAACACCTTTCAAATCCGCTATGTGGTATTTGGATGGTTTGTTATTGTATTGTTCAAATTCGAGTAACATTTTATCTGCATTTGGATTCGGGTACACTTTCACTTTGGGCCACGACGGTTCGGATACTCCTGTAATTAGATTAGCCTGAATCTGAATACTATTGCCCAAATTCCGGTTGTAACAATATTTGTCTTTCAATCCGCTGATAGACAGATTTTCGCCAAGAGGATTTTGTAAAACGTATGGTCTGGTATAAGTGGATAATTCCGTAGAAATCGAGTCGCCGTTCCATGTTGTGAATGCCCATGGCTTTTCTCCTGTCAATTTGATGCTAACCGTGGTGGTGTCTACCAACGGTATCAGGACCGATTTATTCACAGAAAGGGTAGCGACTGGTAATTCGCGGATGGTCAGCTGCAATGCATTCCCGGAATTGATCTCCGGCCCCGCGCTTTTTACCCGTAATTCGACATCCGATCCTGTGAACCCGTTGGGAATAACGAAGCGTACCTTATTTTCCTTCAACATAAGGTTCGGTACAGATGCCGTTTCTCCATTCATTTTTTTAAGCGATACAGTAAACGGGTTACCTGCATTTACTTTATCCCCCAAACTCATGGTCACGGTAATAGTATCGTATTCGCAATAGTTCCTTTTATCCGTTGATACAAGATCCAATTGCGTGACACTCAGTCGTGTAACCCCGAATAGGCCTGTGATCCAGACGTTTTCGTTCTGATCGGGGACAATGGTGTTGGCGAAATAGCGCAAAGGGATATCGGCACCGAGCTTCTTCCAACTCTTTGCATCATATTTGAACACGCGCGTTTGATCATTACTCGTCATCACATAAAAATCGCCCGAGGGAGAATTGGCGATGGCCTGAATCGTACCGCCCGAAAACGGGGCATCCCAGAGCGTCACAATCGACCATTTTTTGTTATCCCAAAGCGACAGACGGGAGCCATAGATGTTGGGGTCGTATTGCTGGACGAGCAACTTCCCGTCTTTACCGAGGGCAAACTGTTCCATACGGGGGAGCAATTCCGGGTGGGTAGTGGTGTTGATCCGCTCTAATTCCGCGCCGGAAATCGGGTCCAGTAGTAGGAGCTCCCCATGCCCGTTGTAGTCGGTAACCAGGACCCACATTTTGCCGGCGGAAATTTTAACCTGCCGTATATTCCTGTCCGTATCCATGGTTTTCATGGGTACAATCATTTGATTCGCTTCCTTGTAAATGGTTTTTTCGTTCCAGTAGATTTTGTGCGATGGGTTATAGTCCACAAAATAGCTATCGGAATAACGTCTGTTTACCGCCGTATTGGCATCAGGTACGTCTCTAACGGGCCCAACCGTTCGAAATGACGTATTAGTCTCATAACTCATGATATGCAATTTCAGACTGTCGTCCGTTTTCAACGCAACGTCGGACGGAGAAAAACCTATTAGTCCGCTGGTGTTTTTCCTGTTGAAGATTTTGTAGGAAAGATCACTTTGATTGACCTTGACAAAACCGTTGCCAGGGGATCCGACCCACAGGCTTTCTTTCGTTACGGCGATTCTGGGGAATTGCTGGTCAAAAACATCCGGGTCGAGCCCCGATAAGAAGGTAAGGTTAGCGGGCAATACGTCATTACCGGTCTTGAACGGTAGCACATAGTCGACCATCTTTCTCAGGGGAAAATTCTGATTCGTTTGGTTCCATTCTTCCACCTTGAAGAACAGTTGGCTATTGGCTGGCAGGTTAGGGATGAAATCGTTAATAGTACTAAAGCTGGAATACTCCTTCGAGAAAATCGGGTTGGTAAATGCCTGGTTATCGGCAATACTGATATTCACTTTCGCGTAGGAGGTCGCCTGTGCGTAAAAGAAGGGGAATGAGGTAGGTGCCTTTTCCGAAACAGGTATGTGTAGCCGGTAACCCGGGCTGGGATTAGCTGAAAAATAGCCGGCATCCGACCACTTCCCTTTGCCCTGGGCATTGTAAGCCCTGACGCGCCATTTTACGGTAGTAGGGAAGTCCAGTTTGTATTGAAACCGGGAAGAGCCTGACATGGCGGTGTAATACGGACGTGAAAAGAAATAATCGTCGCTGTTCGTAACCTGGATTTCATAGCCCGTGGCACCCGGTACCTCGGAATACGACATGATAAAAGGTTCTCCGGCTGTTGCAATGTAGGATGACGACGCCGGCTCTAAAATATCCGGTGAGGAGAGCTGCGGTGTGCCAATTTTTATCTCGACAGCCTCGGACCAGGACGAACTTCCAAAGGTATTGATGGCTTTTACCTTGAAAAATACGGTTTGACCTGTGGTAAATTCCTTCACCTGAAAGCCATTGATTGGAACCGATACCGTTTTACCATTGGAGAAATCGGCGTTTGTAGAATAGGTAACCTCGTAGGATAGCGCATTGGTAACAGCCGGCCAGATCAGGAAATCACCCTTTGAAAATTCGCTGTTTGGGGTTAGTTTTGGTGCATTGGGCGTGGTCTTGATCTTTGCGAAGGAATTGTCGGCGTGATCGCGCATCAGTGCTCGGCAAAGCGGATGGAAAGTGGGTTCCGATGCACAATAGCTCATGATTGTTCCCGATCTGTCGGTTAGCCCTTCGAGGGATTTATCATAACAATCCCCACCCTCGACGACTGAGCAGAAATCGATCGGTCCTCCCGGCCAGGAACAGTGATGCGTGTGAGGCGACGCGAAGTTGTGGCCAAATTCGTGCATCATCACTTGTGGGCTACCTAACGGAGAAACACTGATGGCCCCGTTTATGAAAGCAAGGCCGGCTACGAAAGTTACTTGTTTACTATAAAAATGGGCCCTTTTGTCAAAATTCTGATTGGCGGGTGAAAGCCGGGTCAACACATCGAGCATCGCGTAGGCATTGTCGCTTTCGGCAAACGGATCGGTTTTGGCATTTTTAAATATCCGGATACCCGTCACAACCATCCTGGTGTTGATTTCTTTCTCATAAACTTTCGAAACTTGCTGGATGTCTTCAAGCACTTTTCTGAAAATGGCATTGGTATCCCTATCAAACTCTACGTAAGTCGTATAATCGATTTCAACGGCAATGCGGCAAATGTTCATTTCGCCGGCTCCGGACCGGGCTTTCTGTTGCTGTAAAATGGCAGGTAACTCTGCCATTTTGCGGAGGACATACTCTGGTAAGTTGTCATCACGAGTCCCACAACTCACTGATTTTTGCTGGGAAATAGCAGTAGAAAATGAAAGTAGGATAAAAAGAGCAATGTAAAAAAAACGCATATGCTGAAAGGAGGTTGCTAATATCACCCTAAGTAACCAAATTGTACTAGAATGTAAAACTTTCTGGTTTTTACATAAGCACGTAAATTCATCTTGTGCGCAATTTCCACTGATTTAGGGAAGGACAGCAAGCTCGCATGCCATCGCCCTATCTGGTTTTGATGAACCGGAAAGCGAAATGTAAACGCGGCTATATCGCTATAAATCAAGCACTTCGCGAATAAGTAGTTTGGCTTCCTTGCTGTTTTTTTATAACTTTTGCCAAACTCTTAATCACCATGGCATTGTTTAAACTTTCAATCAACAACCGTGCATACAGCGCAGACGTCGAGGGGGACACCCCGCTTCTGTGGGTATTGCGTGATAATCTGGGCCTTGTAGGTACCAAGTATGGGTGCGGAATCGCGCAATGCGGAGCCTGCACCGTTCACCTGGATGGTAAAGCCGTCCGCTCCTGTGTATTGCCGGTGTCGGCAGTAGGCAAGGCAAAGGTGACCACCATCGAAGGGTTGTCGGAAAAAGGAGACCACCCGGTACAGAAAGCGTGGGACGAAGTGGATGTGGCACAATGCGGATACTGCCAGGCCGGCCAGATTATGACGGCAGCGGCATTCCTCAAAGAAAAGCCCAAACCAACCGAGGAAGAGATCGTAGGCGCGATGAGCGGCAACCTGTGCCGTTGCGGAACCTATCACCGCATTCGCGAGGCCGTGAAAGTTGCAGCTTCTAAAACCAATTAACCATGAGCACGTTAAATCAGACATCGCGTCGCGACTTCATGAAGCTCGCGGCTGCGGCCGGTGGCGGTTTGTTCCTGGGATTCAACTGGTCCGATACGACTGCAGCGCCTGTTGTCGTGGACGCGAAGCAAATTGCAGCGGGAGCGGTCAAATTTAATAGTTACCTGTCCATCGGTTCAGACAACAGTATTACTATCATTTCCCCGAACCCGGAAATAGGGCAAGGTATCAAAACTGCATTTCCGATGGTAGTGGCCGAAGAGCTTGACGCCGATTGGAAACTGGTGAAAACCGTGCAGGGGCATTTGGACAATGCGGCTTTCGAGCGGCAGGTAACGGGCGGCAGCGGTGCTGTTCCGCATTCGTGGGAGCGCCTGCGTAAGGCGGGCGCGACGGCGCGTTATTTGCTCGTAAATGCAGCGGCGGCCAAATGGGCAGTACCAGCTTCCGAAATCACAACTGCAGATAGCAAACTGTTCCATAAAGCTTCGGGTAAATCCGCTAGTTATGGGGAGTTCGCGGAGGCAGCCGGCAAACTGACTGCTCCGACCGACATTAAACTGAAAGATGAAAAGTCATTCAAATTGATTGGTCAGTCGGTTAGGAATGTGGATAACAGGAATATCGCCACTGGTAAGCCGCTTTTCGGGCTGGATTTTTACCGGGAGGGAATGCTCTTCGCGATTATCCAACGGCCCAAGGCATTTGGATTTAAATTAAAATCAGTAGACTCGGCTGCCGCGAAAGCAATGCCGGGCATTGTGGATGTGGTGACGTTCGAGAACAGCGTCGCGGTAGTCGGTAAATCGACCTGGCAATGCAAAAAGGCGCGTGAAGCGCTTAAAATCGAATACGAAAAAGCGGCTGACCTTGAAAGTTCGGATGACCATAACCGCATTTTCTCCAATCTGATGGATAATGGAGAAGCCACCGTTCGCCGGAAGAATGGCGATGTGGAGGCGGCATTCAAGGGCGCCGCGAAGGTCATTAAGGCCGAATACCAATGCCCGTTCCTGCCGCATAGCCCATTGGAGCCTATGAATTTCTTCGCACACGTACGCGAGGACGGCGTGGAGCTCGTAGGCCCGACGCAGACACCCGATCGTGCACGCGGGGAAGCGGCCAAAATAACCGGTTTCCCGCCAGAGAAAATTACCGTGGAAATCACCCGCCAGGGGGGTGGCTTCGGGCGCAGGCTCTCGGCCGACTTTGCCATTGAGGCGGTGCATGTTTCGAAGCTGGTGAAAGCGCCGGTGAAGGTAATATGGACCCGCGAAGATGATATGACCGGTGGTACTTACCGCCCGGCGGTGCGCTACCGGTTCGAGGCGGCATTGGATAAAAATGGAGAAATGATCGGCTACAAACTCCGTGGCGTGGGTATTAACTCGGGTAATCCTACGCGCGAGGACAACTTCCCGTCCGGTTCCGTAGATAACCTGCTGATCGATTCGGTCGAGCATAAATCGGCCATTACGACCGGTCCGTGGCGTGCACCGATTACCAACTTCCTGGCCTATGCCGAGCAGTCGTTCATCGACGAAGTAGCGGAAGCAGCCGGGAAGGACCCAATAGAATTCCGCCTCGCCCTTTTGGAAAAAGCCAAAAAATCACCGGCAGGTGAAGTGAAATACGATGTCGACAGGATGATCGCGGTGATCAAACTGGCGGCTGAAAAGAGTAACTGGGGTAAGAAAAAGGGCGTTCACCAGGGTTTCAGCGTTTACTTTTCGCACCGGTCGTATGTGGCGCAGGTAGGGGAAGTAGTTGTTGAAAAGGGCAAACCCGCATTGAAAAACATCATTGCGGCGGTCGATTGCGGCATCGTGATCAACAAGAGCGGTTCGTTGCAGCAGGTACGCGGCGGGGTTGTCGACGGCGTAGGGCATGCGATGTTCGGGAATATGACTTTCAAAGGCGGAACGCCCGATCAGAGCAATTTCAATGGTTTCCGTTTGATTCGTATGAACGAGATCCCCGAGGTCGATGTCCATTTCGTGGACAACGGTATTTCGCCGACCGGCCTGGGCGAGCCTGCATTGCCGCCTGCCGGCGGCGCAGTGGCCAATGCGTTCTACAAGGCGACCAAGCAACGCCTGAGAAACCAGCCTTTTATTAACGAGGAAGCTTTCAAAGGTATTTCCTAGGTATTAATTCATGCAAATTGTAAGGCAGTAAGGTGAAAATGTGATACCGCATTTTTATCTTACTGTTTTTATTTACTCTTCTTCCTAAACCATTCATTACAAATGAAAAAGATCGTTACACTGTTTTCTGCACTGATATGCGTCGCTATCACTGCATTTACCATCGCGGACTATCCGCAAACCGACATTTCGAACGGGGTGATCAAAGCAAAGCTGTATTTACCCGATTCAAATGAAGGCTATTACCGCGGCGTCCGGTTCGATTGGGCGGGTGTGGTACCGAGTTTGGAATACAAAGGGCACACCTATTTCGGTACCTGGAACCAGGCTCCTTATGATCCTAAGCTGCACGACGCGATCATGGGCCCCGTGGAGGAGTTTACCGCATTGAATTTCGATGAGGCAAAGCCGGGTGAGCAGTTTGTCAAGATCGGTGTGGGCGTTTTGACCAAGCCCGATGATAAAAAGTACTCATTCGCGACCAATTATGCGGTTACGAACCCCGGCAAATGGTCGGTAGTGAAAGGTAAGGACCAGGTCGCTTTCAAGCATGAATTGAAGGATGCGACCGGCTACGGCTACGATTACCACAAGACATTGAAACTGGTAAATGGCAAACCGCAGCTCGTATTGGAACATACATTGAAAAACACAGGTTCTAAGCCGATCGTGGCGAGTACCTATAACCACAATTTCTTCATGATCGACAACGAGCCGTCGAATGAGCATATCCGCATCGTGTTTCCTTTTGAGGTGAAAGGAGAAGGCCGGGGCTTCGGGAGCATTATCAATGCCAACGGTAAAATGCTGAACTATTCCCGTGAAGTAGTGAAGGGAGATCAGGTTTTCAGCTCCGGTTTGCAGGGCTTTGGCCCTACTGCCAAGGACTATGATATTCGTATTGAAAATACCAAAACAAAGGCGGGAGTGAGGATTACCTGTGATCAGCCGTTGGAAAAGCTGGTGTACTGGGCTTGTCCGACCACATCCTGCCCCGAACCTTACATCAAAATCGCCGCCCAGCCGGGCCAGGAGATCAAATGGAAGGTGACTTACGAGTTTTACACCTTTTAACGAAGAGCAGCCGGATTTTTCTAAATTCGCACCGCATTTCAACAGACTAACCAATGGGTTCGCATAAACACCTGGACAAAGCATCGGCCGCAGGGCTTCTGGTCGCATTAGGGATTATTTACGGGGATATCGGGACATCGCCCCTTTACGTAATGCAGGCGGTAATCGGTACCAACAAGATTACCAACGATGTCGTTTACGGGGCCGTATCCTGTATTTTCTGGACACTTACCCTGCAAACGACCATCAAATATGTGATCCTGATCCTCAGGGCCGACAACAAAGGTGAAGGCGGGATTCTGGCATTGTTTGCCCTCGTACGCAGGCGCGCGGCCTGGCTCACAGTCCCGGCCATTATCGGGGCCAGTACCCTGCTGGCCGACGGGATCATTACGCCGCCCATTTCGGTATCGTCCGCGGTGGAGGGGTTGCGTATACTTTATCCCGATATTCAGACGATCCCGATCGTAATCGGCATTCTCACGCTGCTTTTCATTATCCAGGTCTTTGGAACGACGATCGTCGGCCGCGCTTTCGGCCCGGTGATGATGATATGGTTCCTGATGTTGGCGGTGCTCGGCGTTTCGCAGGTGATCGACCACCCCGAAATCATGAAATCGCTCAGCCCGGTTTATGCCTACCGGCTCCTGGCCAATCACCATGGCGGGTTCTGGATGCTTGGGGCCGTTTTCCTGTGTACCACGGGTGCGGAAGCGTTGTACAGCGACCTTGGGCACTGCGGACGCGGCAATATCCGCATCAGCTGGGTATTTGTAAAGACTTGTTTGATCCTGAACTATTTCGGACAGGGGGCATGGCTGATCGTGCATTCGGGCGACCTGTTGAACGGCCGTAAACCTTTCTACGAAATCATGCCCGACTGGTGGCTGCTGCCCGGGATCGGTATTGCTACGACTGCTGCCATTATCGCCAGCCAGGCGTTGATCAGCGGCTCGTTCACACTCATTTCCGAGGCGATCCGGCTTAATTTCTGGCCCAAAGTACGGCTGGTATATCCCAGCGATCAGAAAGGGCAGCTTTACGTGCCGAGCGTGAACTGGCTGTTGTGGGCGGGCTGTATCGGTATTGTGCTGTATTTCAAAGAATCCTCGCATATGGAGGCGGCGTACGGGCTCGCGATCACGCTTACGATGATCATGACCACGATCCTGATGTCGGTGTACCTATATGTGAAGCGGGTCAGCAAATCGATTGTAATCGTTTTTCTCGTCATTTACCTGGCTATTGAAGGCTCATTCCTGGCCGCGAACCTGTTGAAATTCACGCATGGCGGCTGGGTATCGCTGGTACTGGCCACTGTGATAGGGTTTGTGATTACGGTTTGGTTGAAGGCATATTATATTAAAATGCGACTGACGGAGTTTGAAAGCCTCGAAAAGTACATCGGGCCGTTGAAGGAACTCAGCAACGATATCAGTATTCCCAAATACTCGACGCATTTGATATTTATGTCGAATGCATCGCGCGAAAGCGAAATCGAGAACAAGATCATCTATTCGATCTTCTACAAGCGACCGAAACGTGCCGATATTTACTGGTTTGTGCATGTGGAAACCACGGATGAACCCTACACCATGGACTACCACGTGAATATCCTCGCCGAGGACGATGTGATCAAGGTGACGTTCCGCCTCGGTTTCCGGATCGAGCAGCGCATTAACCTTTTCTTCCGCAAAGTGGTGGAGGATATGGTGCTCAACAAAGAGGTGGATATTACGAGTCGTTACGAATCATTAAGCCGGCAGAATATCACGGGAGATTTCCGTTTCATTGTGCTCGAACGCTACCTGTCACTGGAAAACGACCTCCCGTTTGTAGAGGAGATGATCATGAAGATCTACTTCGGGATCAAAAGCATTACTACGTCGGAGGATAAATGGTTTGGTCTCGACAGTAGCTCGGTGAAGGTAGAGAAAGTGCCGCTGGTATTGACGCCGAGTGAGAGAATCCGCATGAAAAGGGTTTATAGCTAGGAAATGCACTGCGAAGTATTTCGATACTAACGGCCGGCTTCCAAGCCTACAATTACCCAATGGTTCGCCGCACATGTTGGGTATATCGCTACGCATATTGTGGATGGGAAATTGGGCCCCTTCCGTGGAACATGGCTTGGGAAGCCGGGATGGACGGTTACGTTTTGGAATGCTTTTAGTGCAAATTTCCGCCATAGTATGGGTAGTTTTTGTTCACTAAACCAGAACGGACCATGAAATACCTTGCATACATGTGCACAATGCTTCTGGGGATTGCCGGAGCATTCGCACAGAACCCGGTGACACCGGAACCGTCTGTACCACAGCCAGTACCGCAAACAAGCCCCGTTCCGACCACTGCGCCTGAAAGGAAGCCTGAATTCAATTCGCCGCAATCGCCGGCACGGCCAGCCGAGATTCCGTCCGAGGATACACTTATTAAAGGACAAAAAAGCTCGGGAGCGGTGATCCACGACACGCTGATGCCCACCGATGACAAGCGAAAAGAACGATCGGAACGTCGGAAAAGCCGCAAAGGAACTGCTGAAACCGATGATACCACTTCGTTGAAGCCCCCGGTGGATCCGGCAGGAAAGCCCTGACAACAGGCACATTAGAACTAAAAAAGCCCGGAAGCGATTCCGGGCTTTGGTGTTTAGTTTCGAGAAGAGAGAATAGGCTTTCGGGAACTAGTGCGTGTGATTGAGGGACGGGTAGGCGTAATGGTCGTTCTGCCGGAGCGTGGCAGATTCCAGGTCCTCTTCCCAAAACGGCTGCGTGATTACCGCCTTGTTTTTGTTGACCCAGGTACACCAAACCTTCCCGCTGAATACCCGCCTGGTGGTGGGTAGCGTGGCCGACCCATTATGGTTAACCACGGTCTCGACGATCTGGTATTCGTCAACCTGCATGAGCTGGTTGCCGCCTTTTTCTTTCACCCAATCGTCTTTCATAAACTTAAAAGTATCCATCGGTTTGAGTTGATTTATGCAGGAACGTGGAATTCAAATCCTATGCCAGAAATTATACATTTTCAAGAGCGTAGCATGCCGATCACCTCCGCCGAATTAGCTAGTAGAAATATTTCAACAGAACTACGACAAGCAGCAGGTAGCGGGGAAATCCAGTCGTTAACCCAAATAGCACGCTCGCTGGAAGGAAACGGATAGAATCGCCAGGGGATGTTTTATTGAGGGTTCATCAGACATTCTTGAAGCTATGAGGTATCTTACAAGGCAAATGCTGCTCGTTGCGGTTTTGCTGTTCAATCATCAATTGCATGCCCAATGGAAAGCGCCTTATGCGAATAGTTGGATCGATTACAGCAAGTCCTATATCAAAATAGGCGTCCTGAAAAAGGGCCTGCACCGGATTGCATTTTCATCCCTACCCAAAGGCTTCCCTACCAATTCTCCCGAAAAATTTCAGCTGTGGCGCCGGGGAAAGGAGGTGTCCATCATCAGTACTTCCAATCAGGAAATCGTTTTCTATGCTGTTCCCAACGACGGGGCAAGCGATTCGCTGTTGTACCGGCCTATGAGCTCGCGGGTGAACCCGTATTTCAGTATGTACTCAGATGAAGGTGCCTATTTCCTGACCGTTGGGGAAAAGCCGGGTCGCAGGGCCCGGGTGGTGGATCAACCGAATGATGCCTCGGTAGCGGTTATAACGAATCACAATGAGGTGGTCACAAAGGTTTTTCAGCAGGATTATTCGCTGGGAACCAGATCTGCGATTAACCCCGGGTTTTTCAATAGTTATTTTGAATTGGGAGCCAGTAGGACAAGCGAGGTTTTCAAAGATGGCCAGGAAGCCTCATTCGATTTTAAGTTGAATGATTTTGTCCCCGACACGCGTCAGCCGAAGATCAAATTGCTGCTGTACGGCAGGAGTAAGAACGACCGGAAATTCGAATGCTACGTTGGCAAAAGCCGGAATGCGTTGCGTTTGGCGAAAGTACTGGACAATTCCGGGTTTGCGCCCGTCGAATGCATGTTTGACGTCAAACCGGAAGATATGGATTCAGGAAACAATGGTGTTCTGGTGGTCCGTTCTGTTAGTGATGAACCCTTGGAGCGGTTTTCAATCGCTTATTATTCGATTGAATATCCCCAGATTCTTAAAATCGGGAGTCAGCCGGGCAAAGAATTCCGGTTAGACGAAGTTGCGGATCAGTGGAGCAGAATATCGGTCGCGGGCGTTCCGTCAGATTTCGCATTTGTCGATATTTCGGATGTCGATAACCCGGTCGTACTTAAAAAAACGGCTCAAACCCTGATGATTCCGCGACAGCCTGGTAAGAAGCAGGTGCTGTTGGCCACATCGGAAGTTTTCGAGGTTGCTTCTTCAAAAATCAGCAAGTTGGAGCTAAAGGCGTATGATCCCCAATCGGCCAACTACATCATTATTACCACAGAAGCGCTCCGCGAGGGTGCAATGCAGTATGCCCAATACAGGGCATCGCCGGCGGGAGGAAGCTTGAAGCCCGCAATTTTTGAAATCCAGGACATCTATAATCAGTTCAATTACGGGGAACCGAGTCCGGTGGCGATCAAAAAATTCATGTCTTACATGCTTTCCGATGGCGCGAGGGACAAATATCTTTTTCTGATGGGTAAATCGATTACACAAAACGAAAGGATGGTGAGGGAGTTGCCCGAAGAGGTCCCGACGATCGGCTTTCCAGGGTCGGACGCATTGCTAGTGGAGGGCATTGCCGGCGGCGCGGTGAATGTCCCGGTGATCCCGGTCGGAAGGTTGTCGGCTGTCACCAACCAGAACATCGCCGATTATCTTCAAAAGGTGAAAGTGTATGAGGCTGGTGAGGCAGACCTCGGTTGGCGGAAAAAGGTACTTCATCTAAGCGGCGGAAAGACTACCAGTGAAATTGTGCAGCTCAGGGATTACTTGCGCGAATTGGAGCCGATGGTGCAAAAAGGCGTTGTAGGCGGAACTGTAAAGTCCTACATCAAACATCAGCCTACCCAGGAAGTGGAAACGGTCGATATCAGCAAGGATGTGAATGAAGGTGTAGGCATGATCACGTTTTTCGGGCACGGCTCGACCATCTTAACCGACCCTAATATTGGTCATGTAAGGGATGAAGCGAGAGGTTACCATAATCTGAACAAATATCCGGTCATGTACTTCAATGGCTGCGGGGTTGGAAATGTATTCTGCAACCGTTTTAACCCGACTCCCCCTAATCCCAAAGCGGCCGACCGGATCACCCTGTCGCTCGATTGGCTCGTGGCACCCGACCGCGGCGCCATTGCGGTCATCGCAAGTTCTTTTGAGAGTTTTGTGAGTCCTGGGATGACCTATCTGAACTCTTTGTATCATCATATGTTCGAAAATCCGGCAACTGCCGTTTTACCGATCGGTAAGATCCAGCTCGCAGTGGCCAACGATATTTTATCCAAATACAAAGACAAGTACAACATTGCCTACGTACATCAATCGCTGCTGCAAGGCGATCCGGCCTTGCGCCTGCTCGCAGCGACAAAACCCGACTATACCGTCGAGGCTAAGGGAGGGATTACCTTGTATTCCGATTCGGCGGATAAAACCATTGGAGAATCGGATTCGCTGCGGGTAAGCGTTGATCTGGTGAATTTTGGCAGATTTACAGCAGGCCAGCTTGTGCCGGTAGAGGTCATTTGTTCGGGAGAGCGGGCGACGTATACAAGCAGGCTGGATGTCAAATCTGCCGCTGCTCATCAACTGTTGCGGTTCTCCTTTCCCAATAAGAAGGTCGTGAGCTCGATTAAAGTACTAATCGACCCGGCGCATACCCTGGAAGAGCTCACCCGCGAAAACAATGTTTCCGAACTGTTGATTGACTGGGATGGGGTAAAGGACAAGCAGGTGTTCTCCAATAAATCGCTAAAAGACAATATCCCGCCTCTTCTGACTATAAAGTCCGGCGGGCGTTTGCTGAAACAAGACGAAGCTATTTTCCCCGACCCGTCATTTAACATAGCTCTCACCGACGATAATGTCCTATCACCCGACACCGCGCTCATTGATGTATTTATAAAGCCCTGTATTAATGACGGTTGCGATTTTGAGCGAATTCCCTATGCGGGCAATAAACTGAAAATGCATGCATTGGGAAGCAGGGAGCTGGCAGTGGACTATCCGGCCAAACTAGGCCCGGGGAAATATGAAATGCTGGTTAATGCCCGTGATCGCGCGGGCGTTGAGGTTTCCCAGCCTTATCGGATGTATTTTGAGATTGTTAAGCCCGAGGATACGCAATACAGTCTGGTAGTGAGCCCTAATCCGGCCACATCGTACGTGCAGTTTGAGTTGAAGACTACCGAGACGATGGCGTTGAAATCGGTACGTTACCTGATTTATGATCAGCGGGGCGTCAAAATAGAGGACAGTAATTTTACAGTTGCAGCAGGCTTATCCACCGTCGCTTGGTTTTGGATTCCAGGCAATGCGCTGCCTGGAATTTACAGTTACAAGGTGTTCCTCGAAGGTGAACAGAATACCCGATTTGAGAGTAAAGCAGGTAAAGTGGTTCTGCAACCTTAGGAAGTATGCAAGCTGATTTCGTAAAACGCAAAATTCCGGGCGTTAAATACCCGCACCTTTTTATTTGGTCATCCATTTCCCGCTTAAATATTTCCTCACAGGCGTGTCGTAAATCTCCATTATAAGATATGCCGTACCTACTAGCAGGATTACTCCGCCGGAGATAATGAATGCCAATTGAAGGCCACCCGGTTTATGGCTGGTGTAGTAATTGCCGAACATCCACAATGCGGCGTAGTGCGTCATATACAATGGATAGGAGATTTTGCCTGAAAATATGCAGGCCCTTTTTAAACCCGGAGATAGTATGGCACCTGCCCCCAGGGCTACTATCAGGGGAAAATAAAAAAGTACCACCAACGGTTCGGATATCCAGTTCCATTTTGAAGCAGGCATCAGAAAAGCGAGCAACAGCAATGTAGCCAGGCCGATGAACCCGAGCTTGTTTTTGATAATCCAGTTGGAACGGTAGATAAGCAATCCGGCTAAAAAAGAGTAGGAAATGCGGGCACATCCGTCCCAAAAGGTAGGCCCGCTCCAACCGCCCAGCAGATTGCCCGACCGGTACGCTACGAAACAGATGGCCACAGCCGAAAGGATCGTGAACAACAGCAGGTAACCGCGGCTGATCCGGTAAAGTACAAATGCGTAAACGACATTGGCTACATACTCCCAGAACAACGACCACGACGGAGCATTAAAGCTGAACAGGTTAAACGCGCGATCGGCGATTGTGGGAAAGGGGACGAGGAATACCGAGCAAAAAAATGCCAGAATGATTTTGCCCGAGCTGTACTGCTCGGGATGGCCGCCAAATGGATCGAATAAGAACGCCAGCAGGCCCAATACCGATCCCGCTATCACCAGCGGATGGAGCCTGATGATCCTCGCCATGAAAAATTTGCGAAGACCCATTTGCGCTACGCGGTCGTCGTAAGCATACCCGATCACAAACCCTGAGAGGCAGAAAAAGAAATCAACCGCCAAAAAACCATGGCCGATAAAGTTCCTGGCAGGATCGGTATAAACCCATTCCATAAAATGAAATAGGACAACGGCCAATGCGGCCACACCGCGTAATCCATCGAGAATTTCGAAATGCTGTTTTGTTTCCGGAAGTGGGGTGGTGGTTTTGTTCACAAATGGTTGATCTGCTAAAAGGTGTTTCAATCTCTTATGTCGTATCTAAACCAAAAAAGCCCGGTCGTGAGACCAGGCTTTGTCGGGATGACAAGATTCGAACTTGCGACCCCTAGCACCCCATGCTAGTGCGCTACCGGGCTGCGCTACATCCCGCGGTTTGCAGGCCAATGTCCTGCAAATATCTTTTTATTCCTCTATTCTTAATCTTGGATTCCAACCGAACAGCTTCGGATCGATCCAAACACTCAAAGCTGTGCATCAATTTCCAGGGAATTCCCTTTGACGTGAAATTGACCCGCCCGTCATTATGCCTTTGCAACCTGCTTTCAAGATCTTGTGTTTGCCCGACGTAGTACTTGTTCAAACTTTCACTGAACAATACGTAAACTACATAGTTCATTGTATCAAGAATCTGTGCGTGTAACGGCGACCCTCCCGCCGCAGGCGGGATGCGCTACCGGGCTGCGCTACATCCCGAACTTTTGTGAATGCCTTACGGCTATTCTTTGGGGTTGCAAATCTAAGAATGTTTTGGATTATTGTTCATTTCAGGTTGAAAAAAATTGACCTAACCTGAAATGAACAATAATTGCGTCGGGGATCTAGATCGTTTCGCTCTGCCAGTTGGGATTGACTACTTCGGCCTTGCCCTTTCGGAACCACTTGTCGCGGATGCGCTCGTTGACGTAGTACATACATGGTACCATGATGAGCGTCAGCAAGGTGGAGAATGTCAGACCGAAAATGATCGTCCAGGCGAGGATATTCCAGAATACGGAGCTTGGGCCTCCGACGATCAGGTGTGGTTCGAGGTCGCGGAAGAGGCCTACGAAATCGACGGTGATACCCAATGCGAGCGGTACTAGGCCGAGTACGGCCGCGGAAGCGGTCAGCAATACGGGCGTCAGACGGATCGCACCACCTTCAATGATCGCCTCGCGCATCGGGTACCCGCGCCCGCGGAGCTCTTCGATAAATTCGATGAGGAGAATCCCGTTTTTAACCACAATACCGGCCAATGCGATGATACCTACGCCGGACATGATGATCGAGAAATCTTTGTTGAAGATCACAAAACCCAGCAACACCCCGATCAGCGAAAGCACAATCGTGAAGAAGATAATGAACGGTTTGATCACCGAGTTGAATTGCGTAGCGAGGATCAGGTAAATCAGCATGATCGCCGCACCGAATGCGGTTCCGAGGAACGACATGGATTCGGCCTGTTCTTCCTGCTCACCACCCATTTTGATAATATAGCCATTTGGTACCTCCATTTCCTGGATCAGGTTCTGGATCTGGGCAACAATTTCGTTCGCGTTGTAGCCCGGCAGCACGTCGGAGCCGAGGGTTACGATACGGCGCTGATCCTGACGGTTGATCTGGCTAAACGTCGTCGAATAATGGATATTGGCGACGGAAGTGATCGGTACTTGGCGCAATGCACCGCCCATATTCATATCACGATACACCACATTGAGGCTCAATAGCTTCTCGATCTGCTCACGATCGTCCTTTTCCAATCTTACCATGATCGGATATTCATCCTTGTCGTCGCGGAATTTCGAAACTTCGAGACCGAACAATGCCGTACGAACAGCCAATGCGATCTGCTGTGAGCTGATGCCTTCGCGCTGTGCCTTCTCGCGGTCGATGTCGATGACAATTTCAGGCTTGTTGGTCACCAGGTCGGAACGGAGTTGATCGATACCCTCGATACCCGAATCCTGCACCTTTTTCAGTACATCTTTTTCCAGTTTTTGAAGTACTTCAAATTCATCCCCGGAAATTTCGATCGAAATGGGCTTACCTGTCGGCGGGCCAACAGCCTCGCGTTCTACGGAGATTTCAGCACCCGGAATACCTGCCACGGCGTCGCGGATCTTGCGGAGGATAGCTTCGGAAGACCTTCCGCCGCGTTCGGTACCATACACGAATGCCACGGTTACTTTCGACTTATGCGGTGTCGCCGAGCGATCGGGGTTGTATGGGTCACCCGCGTTCTTGCCGACGTTGGCAATGACAGAGTTTACCATATCCATCGCTTTTTCCTTCTCCAAAACATCGAAAACACGTTGTTCGATGATTTTGGTCACAGAGTCGGTCACGCGGGCATCGGTTCCGATCGGTAATTTGTTATAAACATATACGTAGTCAGGGTCGCCGCTTGGGAAAAACAATACTTTGGGTTGTGCAATACCGGTGATGATAAAGGTGGCGATCAACAAGAAGAACACGCCGATAATCGCTACCACCGGGCGCCATCCTCTGAGCAGCCAGTCGATGAGCTTCCGGTAGCCGTTTTTCAATGCCGGCAGCAAGTGGTCCTGGAATGGCACCAGAATGCGCGGGGTAAGGATATAGTGGTTGAAAATCCAGAGTATCAATATAAATACAAAGAAATTACCCACACCACGGTCGGCCAGATAGCCCAGCGCTGCGGCTACCACGAGGATAATAACCGGCCGACGGATCGCCTTGAAACTGGTATCGTGCGCCTCCTTCTCGTCTTCGTGACGGCCCATGAACGACACCGCAAACACCGGGTTCATCACATAAGCCACAAAAAGCGACGCCCCAAGCGTGATAATGAGCGTGAGCGGCATGAATTTCATAAATTCCCCGACTATACCCGACCAGAAAAGGAGCGGGAAGAACGGTGCAATGGTCGTGAGCGTACCGGAAAGTACGGGGATGAATACCTCGCCGGCGGCGGCTTTTACAGCTTGCTGGATCGTCCAGTCCTTGTGCATGTTGAACAGGCGGTGCGTGTTCTCGATTACCACAATCGCGTCATCCACTACCAGACCGATACCCAACAGGAACGCGAAGAGTACGATGGTATTCAAGGTGAATTCGGTGCCTACGAGCGGGCCGATGATCGGCATCAGTACAAATGCAACCAGCGCGGATAATGGTACCGAAAGCCCGACGAAGATCGCGTCGCGCACACCCATGAAGAACATGAGTACCATTACCACGAAAATAAAACCGAGTACAACGGTGTTGATGAGGTCATGCAAATCGGCACGGGTCTGGATCGACTGATCGGCTGTGATTTTGACATCCAAACCAGCAGGGAAACGGTTTTCCTTGAAATCCGCGATCACATTTTCAATTTTATCGGCCGCGTCCACGAGGTTTTCTCCCGAACGTTTGATGACGTTCAGCGTGATAACCGACTTGTTGGCCAAGCGCGCGAAATCCTGCTGTTCCTCAAAGCTGTCGGCTACCTCCGCAATATCGCCCAGACGGACGGTCGCGCCCGTGGAGGTACGTATGCGGATATTCGCCATATCGCTTACATTCGTATACTCGCCTTTTACGCGCAATGTGCGGCGTACGCCCTGCACGTTCAGTTCGCCGCCCGAAACGTTGATGTTTTCACTCTGGATCGCCGTCTGAACGTCGTAAAATGTCAAACCCGTCGATTTCATGCGATCGAGGTTCACATTGATCTGGATTTCGCGGTTCAATGCGCCGAGGATATCCACGCGCGTGATTTCAGGCAATGCCTCGATTCCGTCCTGCAAGTCTTCGGCGTACTCTTTTAGTTGTTTCAAAGAATAGTTACCTGCAATGTTGACGTTCATGATCGGGAACTCGGAGAAGTTCACGTCCTGGGCTGTCGGGCCGGAGTCGAGGTTTTGGGGCAAATCGGTTTTGGCTTTGTCCACCGCATCCCTTACCCTTTGCAACGCGACTTCCACAGCCACATCCGGTGTAAATTCCACCAGGATTACCGAAACATCCTGCAATGCATTGGATTTGATCTTCTTAACCCCGTTGAGGGATTTGAGCTGCTTCTCGATCGGCTTGTTGATCGTGTTTTCGATATCGGCCGGGGCCGTCCCGAAATACACCGTGTTAATGTAAATCTGCGGGATCTTGATATCCGGGAACTGCTCTTTCGGCAGGTTATTGTATACCATGAACCCCGCCAGCGTGATGATGAACGTAAAGATGTAGATCGTCGTCCTGTTCTCTACGCACCAGTTGGTGAAGCCTAAGGTTTTATATTCGCTAAATTTCATAATGTGAATGATTGACCGGGTCGCCGGTGCGATGATTGAATGACTGAATGAGGGAGTTGTATCTTTCCAACAATCCCTGACAACCTCTGACCATAACTGACCAAATGGCCGTCACTCTTATTCATATTTAGTAGCTGATCGGCTGGCCGTCGGAAACTTCCTGGTAACCGAGGGTAATCAGATGATCTCCTGCCGATAAGCCTGAAAGGATCTCGACTTTGCCATTGTAGCTCAGGCCGGTCTTCACTTCTTTCGCTTTGGCTACTTTTTTGCTGCCTTCGGTCACGGCTACGTACACCACATTCCCTTTCTCCGTGCTCTGGACATAGTTCTGGTCGATCGCCAATGCATTTTTGCTGGTCGCGTCGTTGATCTGCACCTGCGCCATCATATTCGGCTTGATATCGCGGTCGGAAGGCAGATTGGCTTCGATGGAGAATGTTCTCGACAATGGATCCACCGCCGTGCTCACGAACGTAATGCGGGCTTTGTATTCCTTTTTCAGGTCGGGGAATTTTACGATCACTTCGTCGCCTTTTTTCACGCTGGCGGCATAAACGTCAGATACTTTGGCCAAAACTTTCAGGTTGCTCAAATTCACTACGCGCACGACGCCCACGCCGGGAGAAGCCATTTCGCCTACTTTCACATTCACAAGGTCTACCACACCGGCCATGGGCGACACGATGTTTGTTTGAGAAAGCTGGGTATTGAGCGTAACCAGTTTCTTTTCCAGCGACTCCTTGTTGTTTTTCGCCTGGAGGTACTGCAGCTCGGTGCCGATCTTCTGGTCCCAGAGGTTTTTCTGCTTCTCATAAAGCGTATTGGCGAGACTGAGCGAAGTTTTCAGTTCTTCGATGGATTCGGTGAGAATGCTGTTGTCGATCTTGCCGATCACGCTTCCTGCTTTCACCGCGTCGCCCTCTTTCACATACATGGCGACGATCGCACCACCGGTTTTAGGTGTTACCAGCACGTTGTTTTTCGCATCGACGGTGCCTTGCAGCTCCACATAGTGCTTGAACGTCTCGGCATTCAGCGTGTCGATTGACACCGGTTTCACCTTGGCCTCCGTTGTCTTCTTCGGGTCCAGTTTGGCGATCTCGATTTCGAGTTCCTTGATTTTCTTAGCACTTTCGACCTGGCCCGCTTTCAATGCAGCAAGCTCTTCTTTTTTGCCTTCCAAACCTTCTTTCTTGGCGGAGCAGGAGGCCATGATGGTGGCAATTGCGGTTATAATCAGAATATTGCTTTTCATGGAATTGGTAAGTAGCTGTTTCAATTTTGTTCAGTGTTAATGGTATTATTCGGAATAAAGCTCGCCTTTGGCTTTGCTGAGATCCACTTTGGCGATCATCAGGTCGTACAATGCGGTGAAGTAGTTCGTCTGTGCTTCCTTTAAAGAAGATTCGGCGTTGATTACCTCGATGTTCGAGCCCACGCCTTCTTTGTATTTGATTTTCGAGACGCGCACGATTTCCTCGGCAAGCGTCAGGTTCCGTTTCTGGGTTTCCAATGTGGCAAATGCATTCCTGATATTAATGCTCGCCTGATTGTTTTCCAGATCGATCGACTGTTTCAGCAAATTCTGATTGTTCTTCACCTTGTCGATCGCGATCTTTTTCTGAGCGATCTGGTATTTTTTGGTAAAACCGTCGAAGATCGGGATGTTCAGGTTGACAGCCAGTACCATATTATTAAACCATTGTTGGGTAAATAGTTGCGAAAACTTATCCATACCCGCATTGTACCCGTAACCCAACGAGGCCGACAAGCTGGGCAGATACCCGCTGCGAACGTTCCGTAAGTCGAGCATGGCCAGTTTTTCCTGCGTATTAAGCAATGAGTACTCGATGCGTTTCTCATAGCTCACGTCAAGGCTTTCCGATTCCGATCGCAATTCAGCCACATTTACCGCGTTGATATCGTCCGTCAGCTTGATCGGCTCATTCGCAGGCATGCCCATTTGGAAACGCAGCAATGCATAGCTCAGGTCGATCAGGTTCTGCACTTTCTGGCGTTCGGTTTGCAGGTTATTGATCTGTACTTCCAGCCGGTTTACATCGAGTAGCTCCACAAATCCGCTGGCATTCATCGCCTTCGTCTCGCGCATGGATGAATCCACGCGGGCGATGTTCAAATCGAGCAGTTTGGCGCGCTCTTCGGCTACCTGCGCGGAGTAGTATGCCTTGGTCACTGCTTCCGCTACTGTCACTTTCGAGGAAGTAGTGCTCTTTTGAGCGAGTTCGCGGTAAGTAGCTGCGGCTTTCAATCCGATGAAATAGGAGCCATTGAAAATCAGCTGGTTCAAGTTCGCCGAGGCGGAACCTTGCCAGGGGATACCGAACTTGACAGCACTCGGAGGGGCGTCGTCCGGTGCCGACGGATCGAAAGTCTTGGCTGGCAAAAAGAACCTCGGGATAATAATGTTGTTGGTCAATGAAACGGCTCCCGTCAACTGCGGCAGGCCCGCCGCGCGGATTTCCCCGATGCGTGCTTCCGCGGAAACGGCGTCCAGTTGCGCATTCTTTACATTCAGATTGTGTTTGATCGCGTAATCAACCGCCTCTTTGAGCGAGTAGCCGGATTGTGCATGTAAAGGGACAAAATTGATCAGTGCCGCGAGCAGCATCAAAGTGCTACGTATTGTTCTGGCATTTTTCATGGATATTGAGTTCAGTTGCTGGTTTATCTTTTATGGTGTTGTAGTATTCAAAGCCTTTTTCCGAAAGTATCCCCCTTAAAAAATGCCCGAGAAACTGGGTCTGCACGTGCATGATACTGAATTTCTTCGCAGGATAAACGGTCGGGTCGAAAGCGAGCACGATCTGCTCCACACGCAGGAGCGAAAGCACATCCACGTCGATATCGGTGCGGTAGAGGCCCATTTCGATGCCTTTTACCAGGTTGTCGCGGATGTTCCGGATAATGTACTCGTGCTTGTAGTTCTGAAACAGCTCCCACGCATTGGGATAATACTTTTTCAGGTCGTACAAAAGCGTAGGGTTCATGTCGGCGAGCGTCTCCTGCATTTGCACGGTGGCGTACATCGCTTCCTCGATCGGGTTTTCGGCAAGCTCTTCCAGTTTCTCCATTTCGCATTTCTGCGTTCGGATCTCTTCCTGTATCACGAGGGCGAGAATGGCCTCTTTGTCGGAGTAATGCTGGTAAATGGTACGCTTCGAAATCCCCAGGTCGCGGGCAATGTCGTCCATCGTGACGCTACGGATGCCGTAACGCCAGAAAAGGTTCAGTGCCGATTTGATAATTCGCTCTTTCACAGCGACAAATTTGAAATTTTCGAATGACAAAAACTAAGAAAACTCTGAGAATGTTTAAAGTTTTCTATGTATTAGTAGTCGCTTATCGTTAAAAGAGGCACAAGGCGGGCTGAGAATAGCCCTTAGGCGCTGGTTTTTAGCAGTTTTGGCGGGATTTGGGTCGTTTGTCGAGCGCCGCCGTTTGGAGAAGAATCATAGGAATGGTTTTTAGCTGTTGAGAAAAGTATAAATTTTGAATAGGATTATATTTAGAATAAATAGTCTGACGCAAAACGCTGTGAATGAGTCCGGAAGCGGAAGTGTGTGATGCGATTTCTGAATTTCCGGCCTGAAAATAGGTAGCGGAGCGCCGGTTGGTCAATTAAAAAATTATTAAGCGGGCTATTTTAGGTATGAACTTGGGAAATAGAGCGATAAATTGCTTTCGAATGGGAATGATTTGACGGTGATCCGTGTTTGGAAATGACACATATTCTGCCCAATTTTCGGGTCATTTTCGTTCCTATTTTTTAACACCCAATTCACTAATTGCTATCGCGACAAACAAATCAATGAAAAGCTACATTGACCTGATTCAGCAGACGTTCGAGTTTCCCACCATGGAGTTCAACGTTGATAATAATGAATTGCTGTTCAACAATGTACCTCTGATGGATATCATCAAGGAACATGGTACGCCGTTAAAGATCAATTATCTGCCCAAGATCGGAGAACACATCGAGAATGCCAACATGTTCTTCCGCAATGCCTTCAAAAGACACAATTACAAAGGCACTTATACCTATTGCTATTGCACGAAATCGTCGCATTTCAGCTTCGTGCTGGAAGAGGCACTGAAGCACAACATTCATATCGAAACGTCATCCGCGTTCGATATCCCCATTATCCGGGAGCTTTACCGTCGTGGCAAGGTCAATAAGAGCACGTACATTCTGGCGAACGGCTACAAGCTGCCGCGCTACACGCAATACCTGAGCGAGCTGATCAACGAAGGTTTTAATGTGGTGCCTATCCTGGACAACCTCAAAGAAATCGAATCGTACGAGCAGCAGGTGACGGCGGATTCGGTGCAGTTTGGAATGCGCATTGCGACGGACGAGGAACCGAATTTTGCATTCTATACCTCGCGTTTGGGTATTCGCTATAATGATGTACAGCAGCTGTATAAAGAGAAGATCGAGCCGAACCCTCGTTTCAAGCTCAAAATGCTGCACTTCTTCATTAATACCGGTATCAAGGACAGCGCCTACTATTGGAGTGAACTGACCCGATTCATGTTCAAGTACTGTGAAATGAAGAAAGTTTGCCCGGATCTCGACTCGATCGATATTGGTGGCGGTCTTCCGATCCAGACTTCCCTGCAAGCGGGCTACGATTACCAGCAGATGATCGACGAGATCATTGAGAACATCCAGTGGATCTGCAACAAGAACAACGTTCCTGTTCCGCATATTTTCACGGAGTTCGGAAGTTATACCGTCGGCGAAAGCGGCGCGGTGATTTACGAAATCATCGACAAGAAGCTTCAAAACGACAAAGAGCTCTGGTACATGATCAACGGCTCGTTCATTACCCAGCTTCCCGATTCGTGGGGTATGAACCAGAAGTACATCATGCTGCCGATCAACAACTGGGATAACCCTTATCAAAAGGTGAACCTCGGTGGATTGACGTGTGACTCGCAGGATTTCTACAACTCGGAAATGCACAGTGCGGATCTCTACATGCCGATTTTTGAAGACAACGAACCGCAATACATCGGTTTCTTCCACACCGGAGCGTACCAGGAATCATTAGGCGGTTACGGTGGTATTCAGCACTGCCTGATCCCCGCGCCGAAGCACGTGTTGATCGACCGTGACGAAGAGGGACGTTTGACGACCCGCGTTTTTGCCGACGAGCAGAACAGCGATTCGATGCTGCGGATTCTGGGTTTCAAAGAGGAGCCTTTCGGAGCGCAGGATGGCAAGCCGGCGGTTGAAAAGCCGCGCGTGGAGCCGGAAGAAGAGCTGGCAGAAACAAAAATCTGATGCCGTATATAAAGTTCTTTGAATGAGTTCGTTATTAGTCAGGCTAAAACGCTCATTCAAAGAACTTAATTTTATATTTTTGTAGTGACAAAATCTTATACGAACTGGAAAATGAAAAAGATCTTACTTCTTCTGGCTGTTTGCGGAACATTGGCGGTGGCATCATCTTGCACGAAACACGCCTGCCCTGCTTACGGATCAGTACAGAAAACCCAGCCCGCGCCGGTTGTAAAAGCTTAATTTACTGCTGCAATATCAGCCTGGCGGCTTCCAGCAAATTCACAGCGGCATAATCTCCCGTCGATTCTTCTGCATTCGGGATGATGTGAACCGTTTTCAAACCCACATTCTTTCCTGCTTCCATATCCCTGTCGCGATCACCGATCATCCACGATTGTGCGGGATCGATATCGTATTTGGCCATGGCCTTCTCGATCAGTAACGACCCTGGCTTCCGCGACAATGAGTTGCCGGAATGCGCCGGATGATAGGGTGAGAAATACAAATCGTCGAGCGCATGATCCGAAGCGTTTTGCATAGCTTCGTGAATCGCATACACATGATCAGCCGTGTAAAGTCCCTTCGCAATCCCGGCCTGATTCGTGATCACAATCAGCAGGTAACCGGCCTCTTTCAGCATTTGCAGTGCTTCCGCAACCCCTTCCGGAATCACGAGTTCTTCCAGTTTGTACAAATAATCCGGGCAATCCTCGTTCAGTACTCCGTCGCGATCGAGGAATACGCATTTATTTTGATGCAAAGCCATATTTAGAGAGAAGAATACTCTTTAACCGCCTCGATAAAGCACCTTACCTTGTCGGGATCGGTGTCGGGATAAACGCCGTGGCCGAGGTTGGCAATGTAGCGTTGCGTACCAAACTGGTTTACCATTTTCTTCACTTCCGCACGGATCTGGTCGTACGAAGAATACAGCACGCATGGATCCAGGTTTCCCTGCAAAGTTTTGTTCGGGATCAGCTCGCGCGATTCGGCGATATCCATATTCCAGTCGAGGCCCACTACCGAGCAGCTCAGCTCCCCGATTTCCTTCCTGGCGAAGAATGCGCCTTTGGCAAAAACAGTTACAGGCACTTCGGTGATCGCGTCGCAAATCTGTTTGATATAGGGCAGCGAGAATTCGCGGTATTGCTCGGGCGACAGAATGCCCGCCCAGGAGTCGAAAAGCTGTACAATATCGGCGCCGGCGGCGATCTGCGCTTTCAGGTAAGCGATCGTGCTGTCGGTGATTTGTTGCAATAATGTATGCGAAAACTCGGGATCGGCGTATAAATGCTTTTTCGCCACCGAGAAAGTCTTGGAGCCCTTGCCTTCCGTCATGTAGCAGAAGATCGTGAAAGGCGCGCCCGCGAAACCGATCAGCGGAACCCGTCCTGCGAGTCCTTCTTTCGTGATTTTAATCGCGTCCAGCACATATTTGAGGTCCGTTTCAGGCTCGGCGATATGCAGTTTTTGCAGGTCGTTCAGCGTGTGTACCGTATTGGGGAACACCGGCCCGCGCTGCTCGATCATTTCATAGGGCAATCCCATGGCTTCGGGAATGACCAGGATATCGGAAAATATAATGGCAGCATCCACGCCCAGCAAGTCGACAGGTTGCAGGGTCACTTCTGCTGCCATTTCAGGTGTAGTGGCAAGGTTGATAAAACTTCCGGCCTTCTCACGAACGGCCCGGTATTCCGCGAGGATGCGTCCGGCCTGGCGCATCATCCAAACAGGCGTGCGTTCGGTTTTCTCCCCCCGCGCCGCCCGAAGCAAAAGGTCATTTTTCAGATTCATGCGGCAAAGGTAGGGAGAAAGTGGTTATCAAAACCTGAAATTCACCCCGATCAGGAAATTTCGCCCGGCTTGCGGAAAATAGAAATTCTCCTGCGTGAGCGCGCCTCCGTACATATAGCCGTAGGTGTACCCGTTCGATTCATATTTCTCATCCAGCACATTGTTCACAAGCAGATTGAATGCGATTTCATTTGCCCACGACGGTTTGATCGTCCATGAAAGACGGATATCGTTGGTCAGGTAGGCGTCAAGTTTGCGGGTTTCGGTGGAGGTGTTGTCCAGGTATTGCTTGCCCACGTATTTAGTCAGTAACGCCAGTTCGAGGTTTTTGCGCAGCGAGTAGGTAAACTGGCTTCCGACGATCACATTCGGCGAAAAGGAAATATCCGATTTGCCATGGTCGACCATTTTGTAGCCGCCATTGTCATAATCCACAATGTATTCTGTGAAGTTTTTGATTTTGTTCTGACTGAACGTTGCATTGGCATTCCACTTCAAAAAGCGGTTGAATGCCACGGCGCCTTCAAGTTCGATACCGGTGCGGTAGCTTTTCGGTACGTTCACGCGTACGGAACCACCCACGTCGTTGATCTGGCCGGTGAGTACGAGCTGGTTTTTGTAGCTCATCAAATAATAGTTTGCCGCAAATGCCCATTTGCCTTGCTGCGTGCGGAAACCGGCTTCCACATTCTGCAATCGCTCGCTTTTGGGGAAGAGATTGGCGGTCGAAGATGTAAAATCATCGCGGTTGGGTTCGCGGTTACCGATGCTGTATGAGGCGTAAACCGAACTCTGCTCGGCCAATTGATAGGTAAGTCCTGCCTTTGGATTAAAGAACGAGTACGACTGATCAAATGCAAGCTGAACGAGGTCATTGTCCGTTCCGTGAATGGCGTGACTTACGCGGCGGTATTGCAAGTCGGCGAATGCAGTCAGCTGATCAGTGAATGCATAATACAATTTGCCATAGAGGTTGAAATCCTTCTTTTTACCCGTGCTGAAATAGTACTGATGCTCGTTTTCGATGTTTCCGGCATTCCGGGCCCAGATGATCTGACCGTAATGGTCGCCGTCATACTGGTTCCAGCCGCCCCCGAAGCTCGCGGTCAGCTTTTTGAAACTGTTGTAATCGAAGGAGAATGTCGTTCCGTAAAAGTAATTATCCAGCCAGCGGCGACGAATGAAGTCGGTGCTGGTGAGCGTGTCTTTGCCGACCACCACGTTCGGGAGGTTGTACTTGCTGTAATCGTCACCTGCGCGATATTGCTCGTAATAGCCCAGCCCGCGCACTAAGAATGCATTGAGGTTGAATGTCAGTTTATTACTGAGGTTATGGGACGAAACGATCTGGTAATGGTCCTGGCGGTAGTTGTCGACCTCGTTTTTGTAAGTGTAGGAATTATAAGTACGATTATCGGAATTGAGCAGGTTTGCTGCGTCTTTTTCGCTCAGACTGTTTCGCTCGATATAAGCCAGAATGCCCTCGCGGTCACCGCGTAATTTGGCTTCCGGCACACCGTTCCACGATTGGTAAGTGCGCTCCTTACCCGAGAATACATTTACCCGCACAAAGCTTTTCTTGCCAAAATACCCGCCCGACAGGTAATAGGAATGCAGTTCGGAAGAAGCGCGGTCGACAAAACCATCGGAAGACACGCGCGACAAACGCGCATCGAATGTAAACTTGTCCTTGATCAGCCCTGAGCCAACTTTCAAGGTGTTTTTAAATGTATTGAAAGAGCCGTAAGAGTTGTTCAGCTCGGCATAAGCCGTTTCACGAAATGCGTTGGTGTTGATATTCACCGAAGCCCCGAATGCACCGGCGCCATTGGTGGAAGTTCCCACGCCGCGCTGGATCTGGATGCTGCTCACCGACGATGCGAAATCAGGCATATTGACCCAGAACACGCCCTGGCTTTCGGCGTCATTGTAAGGAATGCCATTGACGGTCACGTTAATGCGGGTCGCATCGGAGCCGCGTATGCGTATACCCGTGTAGCCCACGCCGCCGCCCGCGTCGCTCGTGCTCACGAGGGAAGGCGAGAAGTTGAGAAGTACCGGCAGGTCCTGCCCCATATTCTGCTTGTCGATCTGCGCCGCGGTTACGTTGGTATAGGCCATACCCGTCTTGTCGTTCACGCGGGTAGCGTTGATGATCACCTCGTCGGCCTGGTAGGTGCTTTTTTGTAGCTTGATTTCCAGTTGGTTCGCACTGCCGATCGATATTTTCGAAGTTTGATAGCCAATGTAGGAAATGTCGAGGGCGTCGATATTTTCGGAGATATTCTTCAATACAAAGTTGCCTTCCTTGTCGGTACTGGTACCACGGATTTCACCGGCTTTAATGGTCGCACCGGGCAGCGGTTTGCCGTCTTCGGCATCGGTAACACGGCCTGAGACCGTCAGCTTTTGTGCCAAAGAGAGGAGTGAGGTGGTGCTGAGCGCTAACGCCAGCAGATAGGTAGTAATTTTTCGCATTGCGATACACAATTACAACAGGCAGGGGCCACCTATCAGAAAGTTCGATAAAATGTTAACAGAAAATAGCCGGTTCCGGCTTTCTCTCCCTACGCCGGCATTACCCGGATCAGGTTAAATGGGTATGATCTCAGCCCGTTCGGTAGGGCACCCCTTGAGATTATGCTGCAAAATTAATGTTTGATGCGGGATCTTTCAAGTGAAAAGGTTTATTGTTTGCGCCTCTGCACTTTATCCGGATCCCGGCTTGTGTGCCAAATAGCCAGAACGACAACAATCCTTTGTGGCTCATCGATAATAAAATGAATCATGAATGGGAAGCGCCTGAGCAAAGCCGTTCGTGCCTTTTTATAGCGCACGGCATATTTATGCGGGTTTTCACCAATCAAGACTAGTTTACTTCTTATAGCGTGTGTGAATCGCTTGCCCAGACCCGGTCGCTGTTTGTCATACCAACTCGCAGCGTCCCGGACGTCCTTCCTGGCGCGACTCAGGAATACGGTTTTGTACATTAAAGGGTATCAATACAAATCTTTTTCAATATTTTGTAGAACTTCCTCAGAGTCAAATACTTCTTCAAGTCCATTTCGGTACGCCTCGATTCTCTCTGCCAATAATTGTTTTTGCCATTCCGGTATGTCAGACAATTCCTCTCGCTCGGCTTCCCGGGGTTTGCTCTTCAAAGCGTTCCATTCCGCAATTGGTATGAAATAGCTCTTTGTGATGCTTTTGTGCTCCGATAAATATTGAAGTTTCATGGTAGCTTGCTGGATAGTGTCGCCTCTTGCTTTTAACAAATGTAACAAAGTTAGCCAAGCCTTAAATCCAATTTCCTCCCCAATTTTCTAACGGTTTTCCGTAATTTTACGTAATGACGTATTGAATTATCGAACTATTCAAAGATCAAAATGAAAAGCTATACAGACACAACCGATATCAGTGCCTCCCAGCATGCCATCGAACTGGAATACCGGTATGGGGCGCATAATTACAAGCCGATGCCGGTGGTGATCGAGCGGGGCTTGGGCGTTTTTTTGTGGGATGTGGAAGGAAGGCAGTATTTCGATTTCCTCTCGGCGTACAGCGCGGTGAGCCAGGGACATTGCCATCCGAAAATTGTGAATGCGATGATCGCGCAGGCGCAGAAGCTGACGCTTACGTCCCGCGCATTTTACAACGACCGTCTCGGCGAATGCGAGCAATTTCTTTGCGATTACTTCGGATATGATAAGGTCCTGATGATGAATTCAGGGGTAGAAGGCGGCGAAACTGCATTGAAACTGACCCGCAAATGGGCATATAAAGTGAAAGGTATCGAGCCGGGTAAGGCGAAAACCGTGTATGCTGCCGGTAATTTCTGGGGCAGGACATTGGCGGCGATATCTTCTTCAACCGACCCTTCCTCTACCAACGATTACGGCCCGTTCCTGCCCGGCTACGAAATCATTCCTTACAACGACCTCGATGCCCTCGAAAATCTGCTGAAAAACGACCCTAACATCGCGGGTTTCATGGTAGAGCCCATTCAAGGCGAGGCTGGTGTGGTGGTGCCGGAGGACGGCTATTTGAAGGGTGTGCGTGATTTGTGTACAAAATATAATGTCCTCTTCATCGCCGACGAGGTGCAGACCGGGATCGGCCGCACGGGTAAGCGGCTCGCGTGCGACTGGGAGGGCGTGAAGCCGGATATCCTGGTCCTCGGAAAGGCATTATCAGGTGGTACGATGCCGGTTTCGGCCGCATTTGCCGATGACGAGGTGATGCTCACGATCGCCCCCGGCGAGCACGGGTCTACGTATGGCGGTAATCCGTTGGCCTGCGCGGTAACAATAGCCGCATTGCAGGTCGTGCAGGACGAAAATCTTGCCGAAAATGCCGAACAAATGGGCCAGATCTTCCGCAGGAGAATGCAGGAGCTTCAAAAACAATGTTCTCTGATCGAAAGCGTTAGAGGGAAAGGGTTGCTGAATGCGATCGTGATCAACGACTCGGAGGATAGCAGTACGGCCATGGACCTTTGTTATAAAATGATGGAAAAAGGCCTGTTGTGCAAGCCTACGCACGGCAACAAAATTCGGTTCGCACCGCCATTGGTTATCAATGCGTCGCAAATGGATGACGCCTGCCGCATTATTGAAGAGGTATTTTTAGAAATGAACGGAAATCTATGAAACTGAGACTTTTCCTGCCTGTCATTTTACTCGCCGCTTTTGTCCTTTCGTGTAAAGAGAAAAACGCGGACCCCAAGAACGACACTGAAACCAACCAGTGGATTTATACCAACATGAAATATTGGTATTACTGGACGGACCACATCACGGCGTCTCCCGACTACAACAAAACGCCAAGCGATTTTTTCAGCTCTCTACTTTACAAATACGATGCGACGGCACGCCCGGACGGCGACCGTTTTTCGTGGATGCAGGAAAGCGCCAAGGAACTGGAAGCTTCTTTGGGAGGTGAGTCGAAAACCAGCGGAATGGAGTACAAGCTGGTGTATTTCCCGGCCAATACCAGTAACGTCGTCGGCGTGGTGTTGTATGTTATTCCCGACTCACCTGCCGCCAAGGCTGGTTTTATACGGGGCGACGTTTTCAGCAGCGTGAACGGGCAGAAGCTGACCGACTCCAACTATTCGAAACTATTGAATACGGAGAATAAAACCACTTACACGCTGGCCGACATTAAGGACGGCACATTGAAAGAAACTTCGACCACGCGCGATGTGACGCCGATTGTGTTGCAGGAAGACCCGGTGTTTTTCGATTCCGTGTATACGATTGGCGCCAGCAAGATCGGCTACGTCGTTTATCATCAGTTCATTCCAGAGCCATATCAAACCAGCAACAAGGCTTACGACAAGAAGCTGGATGCGATTTTTTCGGAGTTTAAAAACAGTAATATCAATGCACTGGTCCTCGACTTGCGCTACAACCCGGGAGGTTATGTAAGTTCATCGACGAACCTGGCGAGCCTCATCGGCAAGGTGACGGCCAACGACATATTTTATTACAAGGAGTATAACAAACAGGTGACCGAAACGAGCCTCAAAAAATACGGTGAAACCTATTTCTACGACAAGTTCGTGGCGAAGAGCCAGAATGTAGGTGGTGACCTGAAACACCTCGTGGTTTTGGTATCGTCGAGGACGGCTTCTGCGAGCGAGCTGTTGATCAACGGCTTGAAGCCCTTTATGACGGTGACATTGGTGGGCGGTAAAACAGTAGGCAAGAATGTGGGTTCGGTTACGATCAGCGATGAAAAGAATGGTATTAAAGTGGGATTGCAGCCGATTGTCTCGAAGTCGTTGAATAAGGATAAAAAATCGGATTACCACGTTGGCTTTGAACCGGATGTGAAGGTTAGTGAAGGCAATATACTTTATCCCTACGGCGATCCGCGCGACCCTTTGCTGGGTGAAGCGTTGTTCCAGATCACGGGTACGCATGTAACGCGCCAGCTCCGGAGTGCGCGTGTGCTGGCGGAGGAGGCAAGTGCAGAACTGTCGTCGTCGATCAGCCAAAAGGCGGGCGGCAGCAACATGTTCTTCGACAAATAACGGCCTGCTGATAAAATTTCGCGAATGGTGAGAGAACAGCTTGCAACTGTTCTCTCACCATTTTTTATTGCTATTTTTACAAACTTGCGTATTTCTAACTAATTGACCTTTATGAAGCTGGTAAATGATATGACTGTCTGGTTTATGAAGCGGCGCTTCGAACGGATCGAACAGTTTATGAAGTACCCCATTGAAACCCAGCAGCGTATATTTTCCGAATTGATCGAAACCGCCCGGTACACCGAATGGGGCAGCCGCTATAATTACGGGCAGATCAAATCGGTGAAGGAATTTCAGGAACAGGTACCTATTTCGGCATACGAGCAGCTTTATCCTTACATCGAGCGCGTCCTCAAAGGCGAGCCGAATGTGCTGTGGCCGTCGCAGATCGAATGGTTTTCCAAATCATCGGGCACGACCAATGCGCGGAGCAAATTCCTGCCGGTTTCGCCCGAGGCATTGGAAGAATGCCATTACGAAGGCGGCAAGGATATGATGACCCTGCTGATCAACAACCGGCCCGATACCCGCGTTTTCGACGGGAAAGGCCTCTCGATCGGCGGGACTTTGCATGCCAATCCTTTTGACGATTATACCCAGATCGGCGACGTCTCGGCAGTGATCATGCAAAATCTGCCTTCATGGGCGGAATTTATGCGTACGCCGCCTTTGGAAGTGGCTTTGATGGACCACTGGGAAAGCAAGCTGGACAAAATGGCGTCGATATGCTCGCAAGAGAATGTCACCAGCATTCTCGGTGTGCCAACCTGGACAATCGTGCTGCTCGACCAGATTCTGGAACGCACCGGCAAAAAGAATATGCTTGAAATCTGGCCGGATTTCGAGGTTTTCGTGCATGGAGCGGTGTCATTCGAGCCTTACCGCGATCTGTTCATGACCAAATATTTTCCTTCCGACCAGGTGCTGTACCTCGAAACGTACAGTGCTTCGGAAGGCTTTTTCGCAATCCAGGATGATGTGACCCGGGTTGGAGAAATGCTGCTGATGCTCGATTACGGCATTTTCTACGAATTTGTTCCCATCGAGGAACTCGGTAAGGAGCATCCCAAAGCATTGCTGTTGGATGAAGTGGAGGTTGGAAAGAATTACGCCATGGTGATCTCCACAAACGCCGGACTCTGGCGCTACCTGATCGGCGATACGGTGAAATTTACATCCACTTATCCGTTCCGCGTGAAGGTAAGCGGGCGTACGAAACACTTTATCAATGCATTTGGTGAAGAGGTGATCGTCGAGAATGCCGACCATGCGATTAAAGTGGCGGCGCACGAGACCGATGCCCTGGTAGCCAACTATACCGCCGGTCCCGTGTACATGGGCGATGGCTCCCGCGGCTGCCATGAATGGATCATTGAATTTACCAAAGAGCCGGAAGACCGCGAGGCGTTCGTCCAGGCGCTGGATGCCGCATTACGCGAAGTCAATTCCGATTATGATGCCAAACGCTACAAAGACATGGCCCTCACGCGCCCGCAAGTACATTTCGCACCCGCAGGAACCTTCTACGCCTGGCTCGGCAAGCAGCACAAGCTCGGCGGCCAGAACAAGGTGCCAAGGCTGAGCAACACGCGGGAGTATCTGGATGATTTGCTCGCTGCATTTAAATCTGACAATACCTGACCAAACTTGACAATATCTGCCGACAGCCACCGGCATTTTAAGCATTCAATGAAGCCAATGGTCCATGGTCGGCGGTCCATGGTCAACATTCCGGACGCTCCCATATACCGCAATACCGCATGATTCCCAAACGATTAAAAATCAAAGGACTATATTCTTACCAAACCGAACAGGAAATAGATTTCGATCCGTTGACGGACGCGTCGTTGTTCGGGATATTCGGAGCTGTGGGGAGTGGGAAATCCTCCATTCTGGAAGCGATCACATTTGCATTATACGGGGATACCGAGCGGCTCAACAAATCGGGCGACGACCGGACTTACAACATGATGAACCTCCGCTCGGACGACCTGCTCATCGATTTCGAATGCATTGCAGGCAAAAACGGAGATCGTTACCGGTTCACAGTCCGCGGAAAACGGAACAGCAAGAATTTCAAAGATGTAAAAACCTTTGAAAGGAAAGGCTACGTGTGGCAGGACAACGACTGGGTGCCGTTAAACGAAAACGAATCGACAGAAAGCATTATCGGCCTCAGCTATGACAACTTCCGCCGGACGATCATCATACCGCAGGGGCGTTTTCAGGAATTCATCGAACTGAAAGATGCCGAGCGGACGCGGATGATGAAAGAGCTTTTCCAGCTCGAAAAATACGACCTCAGCCGGAACGTGGGCTCGTTAAGCAAGCAGAATGACCTCGCATTGTCGAACGTGGAGGGCCAACTGCTCGGACTTGGCGAGGTAACGAAGGAAATGCTCGCGGAGGGAGAGCAGCAGTTGGAGCAGCTACGGCAGCAAATCCAGCAGATTACCCGTGAGCTGACGATCCAGACGGAACTGGAAAGTAATTTTCAGAAGCTCAAACTCGCCGGAGAAAAAATACAAATGCTGCAAACCCGTCTGGCGGCACTCGATGCGCAGCGCCCGGCGATGCAGGAGCGCGAGGCAGCCTTAAAGACGTTTGAAACCTGTTCGCTGCATTTCAAATCCATTTTTGACCAAAAAAATAACCTGCTCGCGGCCATTACGCGCGATGAGCGTATTTCGGCAGCCAATCAGTCGAAACTGGCGGAACTGGCAATATCGCTTGGTAAGCAGCAGGAGACGTTGCAAATACTGAAACCGCGCTACGAAAAGCGCGAAGAATTGCTCGCTACCGCCGAAGAACTCGAAAAAGTACTGCGGATTATCGAGCATTCGCAGGCGGTTATCAAACGGAAAGAGGCTTTGCAGCGGGGTGAGGAGCAGTTGAAGGAGAAAGAGAACGCTATTGAAATACAAAAGCAACAGAAACAGGAGCTGGAAACTGCCAATGAGCAGCGTAAGGCCAGCTTGGGCGATGTGCTGGAATTAGGGCTGGTCAAATCCTGGTTTACCACGAGCGACGGCCTTACCGAGAACCGCCATACGATCAAAAACGAGGCGGAAGCACTTGCCGCTGAGATCAAAACTTTGACGGACGGCCTTGCTTTACGCATGCAGGAGATCACGGGCGATTTTGGCATTCAATTTGGCGCAGATTATTCGTTGGATACATTCCAGAAAGGTGTCGCGGCATACTTTGAAGTCGGCGAAGCCGGCAGGAAAGAGCTGAATCGCCAGTTGCTACACATCAATACCCGGGTGGCATTGCATCGGCATGCGGGCAACCTCGAAGACGGAGAGCCTTGCCCCCTCTGCGGCTCGTTGCACCATCCGGAGGTTTTGACGGCCGACGGTGCACTGTCCGGAGAAATAGCGGCAATAGAGAAGCAGCTTACTGAATTGGACGAAAAAGAACGGTCGTTGAGAAAACTGCAATCCCCCGTGGAGCGTGTTTTTAATCAAATTGAAAACCTTGAAAAGCAGAAAGCATCAATCAAGCAGCGCTATGCGGATGCGCAAGGCAGATTAAAGACCCATGATGAAGCTTTCATCTGGCCTGCATTCAGCAAAACAGATCGCGAAGGTTTTGAAAAGCGGTTTGCGGAAAGCAGCCGTGTGCAGGCAGAAATCAAAGCCGGGGAAACGGCATTGAAAACGCTGGGTGAGCAAATTGAGGTCGCTACGAAAGAAAAGGCGGAAAAGATCGAAAAGCCGCTGCAAGTGTTGAAGGACGAGATTTTGCGGTTTGAAAACACAGTTCAGACACTTTCGGAGCAGTTGTCGAGGGTTAATCTGACAGAATTTGAAGCGGTTGAAAAAAATAATATTTCGGAAAAGATCACCGCATTGAAAGCCGATTACCAGCAGCTGTCCACCGCATTTGCCGAAGCGGAAAAGCAGGTCGATGTGCTGGAAAAAGAGCGGAATACGCTTTCCGGCAGCCAGGCTACATTATTGGGCGCATTGGAAGGAAACCGGCGCGAATTGGAGGTGGTGCAGAAAAAGATAGACGGCGAGCTGGCCGCTTATGCATTCGAATCCGAAGCACAGGTGGCGGAAATACTGCAAAAGCCGATCCGGATCGAAACGGAGCGACAGGCAATCGACGAGTTTAAACTGGCATTGGAAACCACCGGTGCGGAGCTGAAAAACCTGCTGGAAGACCATGCCGGCGAACAATATGATGCAGCGAAGCACGAGGAGGTTACGGCCATCAAAAACACGCTGACCGAAAGCCTGAATACCCATCGGAAAGAGGAGGGGAATATCGGCGGCAGGCTGAAACAAATGGCCGAAGACCTGGCAAAAAAGGCGACACTTTTAACAGAAAAAGGCCGTTTGCAGCTCAGGAAAGAGCATCTCGACGATCTCGCGAAACTCTTCCGGTCGAGCGGATTTGTGGATTACGCTTCGAGCATTTACCTGCAAAACCTCATCCAGGCGGCCAATCACCGGTTTCATCAAATGACCCACCAGCAGCTCCACCTCGAACTCGGGGAGGGGAATAGTTTCTGGGTGCGGGATTTGCTCAACGGCGGGCATATGCGGCTGCTGAAAACGCTTTCGGGCGGGCAGAAATTCCAGGCGGCATTGTCGCTCGCACTCGCGCTGGCGGATCACATACATGTACGCAACGAATCGAAACACAACTTTTTCTTCCTCGACGAAGGTTTTGGCTCCCTCGATAAAAATGCATTACAAACGGTGTTTGAAACGTTAAAATCATTGAGAAAGGAGAACCGGATCGTGGGGATTATCAGTCACGTGGAGGACCTGCAACAGGAAATCCAGACGTACCTGCGCATTACCGAAAGCGAAGAAGGCAGCCGGATCGTGCCGAGCTGGAAATGAGTATCACACATTAAATGTATATTTGAGCCTATTTGCCCAAGCCGTCCTATGCTTTTGGAAAACTTTTACGGGTCGTCTCTCCTTTGGATTGAAGCACAGTTGTCTGGAAAGAACTGGTTGTGGAAGCTCACTTTTTTCGCGGTCGCACTGTCGCTTTTCCTTGCTTTTCCGCCCTATTCGCTGCTGCACGATCATTTGAAAAACAATGGTGTAAGCCTCGATGCGTGGGTTTTTATCCAGAACCAGGCACAGGACATCCTGCACCCGAAAGACATGGATTACGACATTCGCCGGGAGAATATGATCTTCCGCTGGACATTGCCGGCGCTTTCGTTCCTGACGGGCCATAATGTGCTGCTGATCCTGATCATCCAGGCCGCCCTGGGCGTGTTGTTCCTTTACAAAACCGCCGGTTATATCTTTTCGATTTCGGGCGACAAGGTTATTACAGCACTATTTGTCACGGCCATTGCCAACATCTTCGTAAGTGTGTGGGCGTTCGCGGACGTGCACGGCTATGGCGACGAATTTGCCTTTTTCTTCCTCCTGCTGGCATTACTGAGCAAAAATCCGCTCGTGATATTCCTCTCGCTCCTGATCGCGTTCTTTACCGACGAGCGGGCTGTGGTGGCGGGCGGTTATCTGCTGCTTTGGTGGATGGGAACGAAGGCTTATCGCAATAATAATTTCGGCGTTCCCGGGCTGCTAAAATCGGTTTTTACAGGCGAGAGCCTGGTGGTGTGGGTGGCGTGGGCCATCTATTTTACGATCCGGGAATATGTACAAACCACCTATTTCCCGCACCATTCCTATTCTACCATCGGAACGCCTGTATTGCTTGCCAATGCCCACCGCAATGGCTTAGGAAGCAGCATTTGGGGAGCGTTTGAAGGAACGTGGCTGATTCTGATCGCGGCATTTGCCGTGCTCTGCCTGACGAGGCGTTACTGGCTTTTACTTGCCCTTATGGTTGGTTTTGCGGTGCTGGTGGCCACGGGTATTTACGTTCACGATATCGACAGGGCATTGTCATATGGCTTTCCGTTTATCCTGCTGGCGGTTTTTATCCTGATCGAAACCTCTTCTACATCAACAGTCCGACTCATCCTGTTTTTTACCATGATAATCTGCGTGGTCCATCCGCAGGTTTTTTACATGGGTTACAACAAAATACTCTGGCTGGAACCGTTGCCTTTCAAACTGTTCATGCTGCTCGACCATCGCCTGCAATGGGGGTTGTCCAGTTAAGGTGCCGGAGTAGAGGGCGCACCGGGTGGTCCGCATAGGGTGGCCCGCATAGGGGTCACGCCGATTATTTTCGTCCTCTCCCAACCAATGCCTGGTAACATTGGTCAACGCGAGTGTGGCAATACTCCGGGTCATTATGCATTAAATGATCATTAAGCCTTGCCGGAGGGTAATCGATTTTTTTATGTGGAAGGTATTTTTGTATTTTAAAGGAAAAAATATCTGACATTTACTAAACGGTTACTTTTGATGAGGATCGCGTACGTGAAAGAGTTTAACCACACCCTAACAACCTAGAAATTTCGATATGCCGCTTTTAGTACAGCTGGATACATTTAACACCGGATCGGGCAACCTCACAGTTTTTGAAAAAATCATCCCCGGTACAATTAAACGCGTGTTTTACATTTATGGCGCGGGTGAGACGCAGAGAGGTGGCCACAGGCATCACAAAACGTGGAATGCCCTGGTTTGTATTCACGGAAGTTGTCGTATATACTCCAACGACGGCGAGAAAGAGGAGATCTTCATTCTCGATAACCCTGTGTCATGCCTGATCCTCGAACCGAAGGACTGGCACATCATGGATTCTTTCTCGGACGATGCGATCCTTTTGGTATTGTCCAACGAATATTATGACAAAGCCGACTATATCGACGATCCTTATCCCCTGAATCAGCTAATCCAGACAGTATCTCAATGATCCCATTTCTGGATTTAAATCAGGTTAATGCCCCTTATCTGCAAGCCATCGAAGATGCATCCCTCCGGGTTGTCCGCTCGGGATGGTATATTCTGGGCAACGAGTTGAAATCATTCGAAAAGGCATTCGCTACGTATTGCGAAGCGGAGCATTGCGTCGGAACGGCCAATGGGCTGGACGCGATTACGCTCATTTTGCTGGCATTAGACCTGCCGAAAGACAGCGAGATCATTGTTCCCGCCAATACGTACATCGCCTCGGTCCTGCCGGTGAGCTACCTGCACCTGACGCCGGTTTTCGTAGAACCCGATCCGCATACGATGCTGATCGACCCTGCGCTGATCGAACAGGCTATTACGCCGCGGACGAAGGCCATTGTCACGGTAGATCTGTACGGCAGGAGCTGCGAAATTGCACAAATCCTGGATCTCGCCCGAAAGCACGACTTGAAAGTGATCACCGACGCCGCACAGGCGCACGGGGCCACGCACGCAGGCAGGAAGGTAGGCACATGGGCGGACGCCACGGCATTCAGTTTTTATCCTACCAAAAACCTTGGTGCCCTGGGCGATGCCGGTGCCATTACAACCAACGATGCCGTACTGGCCGAAAAGGTCCGTTACCTGCGCAATTACGGCTCGGTAATCCGGTATCAGAACGAATATCAGGGCGTAAACAGCCGTCTGGACGAAATGCAAGCCGCAATCCTGAGTGTCAAGCTGCCTTATCTGGACCCTGAAAATGTCCGCAGGAGAGAAATAGCAGGCCGGTATTTGCAGGAGCTGAAATGCAATGAATTGGTATTACCGCCGGCCGACCGGATTTCGGAAGATGCGTGGCACCTCTTTGTCGTACGGCACCCGCGGCGTGCGGAGTTCATCGCTTTCCTGGATGCGCACGGCGTGCAGACGAACGTGCATTATCCGCAGCCGATACATAAACAATTGGCCTACAAAGAATTTAAAGATTTACATTTGCCTTTGACAGAACAGATCCACCAGCAGGTGATCAGTTTGCCGCTTAACCCGGTTTTGACGGACGATGAAGTGGCTTATATCATACAAACCGTCAATCAATTCGATCATCAATGAAGCTATCGGTCATTATCCCGGTTTACAACAGCGAAAAAACCATCCGGCCGCTGATCGAAAAGCTACAAGCCACATTATCAGAAATATCATTCGAGATCGTGATGGTCAACGACGGCAGCCGTGACCGTTCCGAACAGGTTTGCCGGGAGTTGTCGGATGCCTATTCCAATGTGCGGTTTATTTCGCTGCGCCGGAATTACGGGGAGTTCAATGCGGTGATGTGCGGCCTCAACTGGGCTTATGGCAATTACTGCGTGATGATCGACGACGATTTTCAGAACCCACCGGAAGAAATTTTGAAACTGGTAGAAACCGCCGAATCGGGAGAATATGACGTCGTTTATACCTATTATGCCAAAAAGCAGCATTCCGTTGGCCGTAATGTGGGCAGCAGGTTTGTGAACTGGCTTACCAGTTACCTTTTGAATAAACCCAAGGAGCTGTACCTGTCGAGCTTCAAATTGATCCGGCAGGAAGTGGTGCAGGAAATCATCAAATACCACGGACCTTATCCTTACATCGACGGACTGATTTTTCGGATCACACGGAATATCGGCACCGTGCAGGTCGAGCACCAGAAACGCGAGGAAGGCGCTTCCAACTACACGTTTCACAAGCTGATATCCCTTTTTCTCAATATCCTTTTCTGCTATTCGTCGCTGCCGATCCGTCTTTTTGTGCCCATCGGCGTGGGGTTGTTCAGCCTGGGCTTTTTGCTTTTGCTTTTCCTGACCCTGCAATGGATCATCGGGCCGGACCCGAAAGGCTGGCAGGTTGTGACGGCCACCATTATTTTCATAGGCGGGATTCAATGCATGTTGCTGAGCGTACTGGGCGAATACATCGGGAAGAGTTTCATGGCGCAGAGCGGCCAGCCGCAATATGTGATCAAATATAACAGCTCCGAACACGTATGATCGACAACCGGCTCGAATACCAGCGCATGTACGAAACCGAGCGCAAGCTGTGGTGGTATCAGATTCTCCACGGCAAGGTGTTGGGCCAGATCCGCAAGCATTTCCGGGCCATGGACCCCGACCTCAAAATCCTCGATGCCGCTTGCGGTACCGGCGGGCTGATGTCATTTTTGAAGGAAAATGGTTATGCCAACCTGCGTGGCTTCGATTATTCACAGCATGCCATCGATTTCTCGAACGAGCGTGGCCTGAACGTGGGTTTCGGGGATCTCCGGAATGTGGATGCATTCGAACCAGGCGAAACTTTCGATATCATTACCTGCAACGACGCGCTCTACTTCCTCACCGACGACGAGATCGTCCGCGCATTGACCGCATTCAGGAACCGCCTGAACCGCAACGGGAAGATCATCATCAATATCCACGCATTCGAAGCCTTCTCGGGCACGCACGACCTCGCCGTAGGAAGCTCGCGACGTTTCAAATTGGAGCAATTTCAGGCATTCGGCAAAGCCGCCGGGCTGCGCATTGGCTACACCACCTATTGGCCATTCGCGCTTTCACTTCCGATTTTGCTCGTGCGGCAGTGGCAGAATTACCAGATCCGGAGAAAGAAAATCAACGTCGATCACCTCGATTCGGACGTCGAATATCCCGGCGATACGGTGAACACCATTCTGAAAACCATTACCAAAACCGAATCCGCCATTCTGGGTAAAGCGCCGTTCGGCAGTTCGCTTTTCATGACTTTACAGCCGGCCTGAGTTTCCCTACTTTTTGGAATAACCCGAGGAATTCACGGCATCAAATAATGCCTTGGCCTTGGCAATACCATCCTCACCATTGATCGCGAAATACCAGAATACTTCCAGGTCTCCCCGGTGCATGGCCTGGTTCATATCGCCGCTCTGCGATTTGTGAGCGGCCTTTACCCAGTCTGCGACCACCATATAGCTGTGTTTTTTGTCTTCCCCGAAGCTGTAAGATCGGTCGAACTCCAATACGGGCGCGGTTTTGAGGATGTTGGTTTCGGGATAGCCGGTAAGCCCTGTAAATTGGAAGGTATACCCCTTATTCTGTGATTGACCGCCCAGCACGACCGGCTTTTTAGCGCCCTTGTAACGTTGCGCGGCCCGAATTGCGCTGATGGACGCCGTTTTGTGGTGCGCGTGCTGGCCTTCGTGCGGGATGAGGCAGAATATGAAATCGTAATGTCCGTTGGCCAGGACATTGTCGAGTTTCCTTTCCACATAGGCGATATCCCAGTTCTTGCCTTGCAAATAGGGTTTCTCGTCGCGGTTGTAGTAATCGTCGAGCTGGTCGAGGAAGAAGAAATTACCGATACCCATCACGTCTCCCGAAGCCATGAGTTCTTTTTTGCGGATCAGGGGCAAATGCTTTCTGCCCGTTGCGGAATCCACAAGGTTGAGGCCATAGTAGCTCGATGCGACGAGGCCATTATACCCGCCGGAGGCGTCGGTGATCAATGCGAGGTCGGCGGAGCCTTTCAGTTCATGGGTAATTTTGAAAATGGTCACCGGAAACATCGTTTCATCGTCCGGATGCGCTGTGACGATCAGAACACGCGGTCCTTGCGCGTACAGATTCAACGAAAGCAGCAATAGTAACAAAAGATAAATGTGTCTCATGCGATCATTTTGTTAGGTGAGGTGTTATAAAATTAGGGATTGTTCAAACATTCATCACGCTCTTATTATCAAAGTTTTATGGATTTGAAACTCAACGGAAAAACCGCGTTTATCAGCGGTTCTACGCAAGGTATCGGTTTTGCCATCGCACAAAGCCTCTTGAAGGAAGGGGCCCATGTAATCATCAACGGCCGCTCCGAAAGTAAAGTAGCGGAGGCTGTTCAAAAATTGAAGGAGGCGTCGCCCGGCGGAAATGTCGGCGGTGTGGCTGCCGATTTTTCGAAAGTTGAAGAGGTCAATGCATTGCTGGAACAATTACCGGATGTCGATATCCTGGTCAACAATGCGGGTATTTTCGAGCCGCGGCAGTTTACCGAGATTTCGGATGAAGAATGGTTCCGGTTCTTTGAAGTGAATGTGCTGAGCGGCGTGCGCCTCGCCAGGCATTTCTTTCCCAAAATGATCGCGAAAGACTGGGGTAGGATCATCTTCATTTCCAGCGAGTCGGGTGTGAATATCCCTGAGGAAATGATCCATTACGGTACCACGAAAACGGCTCAGCTGGCGGTAAGTCGTGGCTTGGCCGAACTTACAAAAGGTACGAACGTAACCGTGAACACCGTCATGCCCGGCCCAACCAAATCGGAAGGAGTGGCTGATTTTGTCAAGCAGCTGGGTGAAGCCAACAATATGTCTGCGGAACAGGCCGAGCGGGATTTCTTTAAGAGTGCGCGACCTACCTCGCTGCTGCAACGTTTTGCGTCGGTGGAGGAGATCGCCAACCTGGTAACTTACGTAGCGAGCCCGCTTTCATCGGCTACAAACGGCGCTGCCCTGAAAGTGGACGGCGGCGTGGCCAAGTTCATCATCTGACGCTCCCTATTGTCTGCGTTTGAATGCACCCGTCAGATTATTCGCTCATTCTGGAACGTTCGTTCTGAAATAATTGTCTGATAGTCATGGCACGCAACAAAGCATTCGAACCGGAAGAGAGGCTGGAAAAGGCGAAATGCCTTTTCTGGCAAAAGGGCTACAACGCTACTTCTATGCAAGACCTCGTCGATACGATGGGGCTGAACCGAGGAAGTATTTACGACACTTACGGCGACAAGCATAGCTTGTTCCTGCAATGCCTGCGAAGTTACACGGAAGGGATGTTTGATGAATACCGGAAAGTGGCCGAGGAAACGAAATCGCCCATGAAGGCCATTGAAAAGATCATCAAAAAGGCGGCGATCCGGACGGTGGAGGAAGAGAGGACTTGCATGGGGGTGAAATCGACTTTCGAGCTCGGTTCTGTGGATGAAGAAGTGCATGCCATATTGAAACAAAACACCACCAACCTGACCGCCCTGCTGAAAGACCTTTTGAAGAAGGCGCAGAAAGCAGAGGAGATCAGCAGTAAGAGGGACCCGGAGATGCTCGCCAACTTCGTCGTATCGAATTTTACCGGTTTCTGGCAGGTATACCTGGTGTATGGCGACGGGGAGCAGGTGCAGCAGCAAGCCGAATTTTTAATAAAATCTATCAAGAAATAATTTGTCCAATGATGGAACAAGCATTCCATAATGACAATGCTTACGGACATGTCAGGGTTAGTTACAGAAATAGCAAATAAATCGGGTATAGTAAAAATCTACAAGCAAGGAGCGCCTTCGGTGCTGGGTTACGAACGAGAGTCGATTACTGAACCGGGACCGGGGCAGGTAAGAGTACACCAGGAGGCCATCGGACTGAATTTTGTAGACACCTATTACCGCGACGGGAAATTCCCCGTCAAATCGTTCCCCTACACGCCGGGCGTGGAGGCGGCGGGCGTCATCGAGGCAGTAGGGCCGTGGGTGACGGAGTTCAATGTCGGTGATCGCGTGGGATACCACTTCATCCCGGGCGCATATGCGGAAAGCCGCGTTGTATCGACGCAGCAATTGATCCATATCCCGGATGAAATCACAGCGGAAGAGGCTGCGGCCATGCTGGTGAAAGGATTTACGGCCAGAATGCTCGTGAAAGTGGTCAATCCGGTCAAGCCGGGCGACGTGGTGCTGGTGCATGCGGCCGCAGGCGGCGTAGGTACGCTGCTGACCAAATGGGCGAAGGCGCTGGGCGCGACGGTCATCGGGACGACCGGTTCGGAGGAAAAAAAGGAGGTCGTGCTCGCGAACGGGGCCGATCACGTTTTTCTCGCAGAATGCCGGGAGTTTGTGCATTCGGTATTGGAAATTACGGAAGGCCGTGGTGTGGATGTCGTGTTCGACGGCGTAGGGAAGGATACTTTCAGCTATTCGCTGGATGTGATCCGGAAAGGCGGTAAAATCGTGCTGTACGGATCGTCATCGGGCCAGCCCGAGCATATCGACCACGCATTGCTGCGCGAAAGGTCTATTGTAATGGCCACTCCCACGCTCAGCGCATATATCACCGACCGCGAAGCCTTGGAAGAATATGCGTCGGATACCTTCGGCGCATTCAGCAGCGGTATATTCGGAGAACTGGCCATTACACGGTATCCGTTATCGAAAGCATTTCAGGCGCAGGCCGATCTCGAAGCGCGGAAAACAATAGGTTCCGTAATTTTGGTACCCTAAGTTTTTCGCATCAATCCCCTATTATGTCCAAAGTTCTGATCCAGTTTGCCCACCCCACCCACAGTAAATCCAATGTGCAAAAGACGTTGGAGAAATATGCCCGCAAGGTAAAAGGAGTGACTTTCAATGATCTGTACGAGCATTACCCGGATCTTTTTATTGATATCAAGAGAGAGCAGCAACTGCTGGCCAAACACGATATTATCATATTCCAGCATCCGTTCTACTGGTACAGCAGCCCGCCGATCCTGAAACAATGGCAGGATCTTGTGCTGGAATACAATTGGGCTTATGGACCGAAAGGGCATGCGCTGAAAGGCAAGAAGATTTTCAACGCGGTGTCGTGCGGGGGCGGGCGCGATGCCTATACCTCGGAGGGGTACAACCGTTTTCCGGTCGGTCAATACCTGCTGCCGTTCAACCAGACGGCCTATTTGTGCCGGATGGATTACCTGCCGCCTTTTGTGGTACACGAAACTTATACGATCGAAGATTATACGCTGAAAGCGTACGGCGAGCAGTATGCCGAGTTGCTGGACGCGCTGGTGAACGATCGCATTGATCCCGCGGAATTGGCCGGGATCGAATATCTGAATGAACTTTTTCCACACTAAACACCCTCAACGATGCAACAATCCTTCTTTTTTCAGGCAATGATATACCTCGCGTCGGCGGTGGTTATGGTCCCCATTGCCAAACGGCTGGGGTTGGGATCTGTGCTGGGCTACCTGGTGGCAGGAGTGATCATTGGTCCGGCAGGACTGAAATTCATCGGAATGGAAGGCCAGGATATCATGCATTTTGCCGAGTTCGGCGTGGTAATGATGCTCTTTGTCATCGGTCTTGAACTCGAACCTTCGCGCCTGTGGCGTATGCGCAAGAGCATTGCGGGGCTTGGCGGGTTGCAGGTCGGCGTGACGACCGTCCTGGTGGCCGGCATTGCCATGGTATTCGGTATCGGCTGGAAAGAGGCGCTTGCGCTGGGGATGATCATCGCGATGTCGTCCACGGCCATTGTGATGCAAACCCTGAATGAAAAGGGTTGGCTGAAAACCGTGGCGGGGCAGAGCTCTTTTGCGGTGCTCCTGTTTCAGGATTTGGCGATCATTCCGATGCTCGCTTTGTTCCCGTTGCTTGCGGATCATGCGGGTTTGGCGGATGGGCATGCCGGAGGTGGCTCGCTGGTCAGCGCATTGCCTGCGTGGCAGCAGGCCATTGTGGTATTGCTTTCGGTTTCAGCGATTGTGCTAACGGGTAAATACCTGTTGCGGCCGGTTTTCCGCATGATGGCCCGCACCGCATTGCGCGAAATGTTCACGGCTACCGCCTTGTTGCTGGTGGTAGGCATCGCGGTGCTCATGACTTCCGTAGGCCTTAGTCCTGCGTTGGGAGCATTCGTAGCCGGTGTTGTACTCGCCAACAGTGAATACCGGCATGAGCTGGAAAGTTCGATTGATCCGTTCAAGGGATTGCTGCTGGGGTTATTCTTTATTTCGGTAGGCTCCTCTATTGATTTTTCACTGGTTGTTTCGAAACCGCTGCTGATCATCGGATTAGTGGCCGGGCTGATGCTGCTGAAAATGGCCATTCTCTTTGTTTTAGGTAAAATGTTCGAAGTGCGTAATGCGCAGAACTTCATTTTCAGCATTGGTCTGAGCCAGATCGGGGAATTCGCGTTCGTGTTACTGAGCTTTTCGGTACAGCAGGGTGTTTTGGGCAAAGAAGTTTCGGACACCATGACGGCCGTAGTGGCAATCAGCATGGCTATGACGCCGCTGGCCATGATGGTGAACGAAAAATTCATCCTGACCCGTTTTTGCCTCGTGAGTGCAGGCCTACAAACCGCGCAGCGGCCGAGTGACGTGGAGGAGGAAGATAACCCGGTGATTATTGCCGGCTACGGGCATTTCGGCAACATCGTGGGGCGGTTTTTGCGGGCGAATGGCGTAGAAGCGACCGTGCTCGATAATGACAGCGATAATGTCGATTTTCTCCGCCGGATGGGCCTCAAAGTATATTATGGCGATGCTACCCGTTACGAATTGCTGGACATCGCGGGTGCCGGCCGCGCCCAGATGATCATCATCGCGATCAGCGACGAGGAGAAGCGATTGGAATTAATTGAAACCGTGAAAAAGCATTTCCCGCACCTGCACATGCTCGTGCGCTCGACCAACCGCAACGACGCATACGACCTCATGAACGCGGGTATGATGCATATTTACCGCGAGACGTTCGATACCAGCCTCAGGCTGGGTGTGGATGCATTGAAACTCCTCGGGCATCGCGCGCACGAGGCTACCCGCATGGCGAAGACCTTCTTTGTTCATGACGAGCGGACTTTGAAGCATTTGTCGAGCATCCGTAACGATGAGGAATACATCCACGCGGCGCGACAGCATATGGAAGAGCTGGAAATGATCATGCAGGCAGATAGGGACGCGGTGCATTTGAATGCGCTCGCCGGGTGGGACCGAAAGGCAGAAGCCGAAACAGCCTGATCGCCTTAGGGGGCTGTGGTCAGGTCGGTATCCTGCGATCCTGCGATTTTTCCCCAAATCCAGCCGACTAACATTCCCAGAAAACTGGCAAGCAGTCCGTAAACGAGGGGCGGGTATTCGGTTTCAACAAAAACACAAACCAGCCATACTGCCAGACCAATTACCATCGACAATATGCAGCCCAGCGTGTTGCTGGATTTCCAGTACAAACCTGCGGCCAATGGAACAAATAGCGAAACAAGACTGAATGCAGAGGATTCAGCGACGAGCTCGAAAATGCTTTCGCGGGTTGCGGCCATGAAAATGCAGACTATCGTGATACCGATAATGCCTGTGCGAATGATTTTCAGCAATTGCTTATCGTCGAGGTCGGGCTTGAAGAACTTGAATATATTTTCTCCCAGCACCACGGCGGGGGCCATGATCGCGCTGCTCGTGGTACTGAGGATGGCCGAAACCAGCGCGCCGAAAAACAGGATTTGAAGCGGAAGGTTCATGTGTTTCAGCACCATATTGGGAATGATCATTTGCCCGTCCTTTTCCTCGCCCGGGTACAAATGATGCCCGCAAAGCCCAATGAACAGGGGTAGCAATGCGATCGTGAGGTACATCAGCGAGGAGAGCAGCGTCGATTGTACCGATACACGGGCCGACTTAGCCGACATGACCCGCTGAAAAACATCCTGCTGCGGGATCGAGCCGAGCCCGATGGTGATCCATGCTGCGAAGTATTCGAGATGGCCTTTCAGTGTATTTTCCGGGAAAAAACGGAAAAAGCCTGCCGGGGCGGCGTCGAGTAATGGCTGGAAGCCGCCTACTTCTTTGTATAGCACGGCCGCCACGATGAGCAGGCCGACAATGATCATGATAGTCTGGATGAAATCCGTGATCGATATCGACCACATCCCGCCCCAGATCGTGTACAGGATCACGACGAAGGAACTCGCCAGAATGCACATCAGCAACGACCAGCCGAGCACAACTTTCAGTACAATGCCCATCGCGAGCAACTGGGCGGCTATCCAGCTGAAATAGGACGGAATAATGAGGATGGCGGAGAGTAGTTCGGCATTGCGCCCGTAACGAATCCTGAAAAAATCACAAAATGTGATAATATTCATTTTGTAAAACCTCCGGGCAAAGAATAGCCCCACCAGAAACAGGCACAGCGAAGCGCCGAAAGGGTCTTCGATAATGCCCAACACGCCGTGTTCGATAAACTCGGTGGGTGCGCCCATGATGGTTTCCGACCCAAACCACGTGGCGAATGTCGCGGAAGCGGCGAGGATCAGCGGGAGCTGGCGGCCTGCCAGCACGAAGTCTTCGGTAGTTGTGATTCTCTTGGAGGCCCAGAGGCCTATTCCCAGGTTTGCCAGCAGGTATGCCAGGATGGAAAAGGCCAGCATGCGGTCAGGCTTCCTGGTTTTCTACAATCCATTGGGTAGTAGCATTGATGGTGCCCATTTCCCAGAAAATGGATGGGCTTAACTCGATCCCGAGCCATTCCTGCAACTCGGTAGTGATATCGACCATGAGAAGGGAATCCAATCGGTAATCGATGATTTCAGCGTCCAGATCTACTTCGGAAGGATCTATTTCCGCATGGTGAGCGATGCGCTCAACTATCCAGCCGGAAATTTCGGTAAATGTTTTACTCATTTAGTTGAAGTTTGTAACAAGCACTCAATGCTACGTGAAAATAGTACTTTTGCAGGTTTTTAAAAAATCAGGGATCTTTTTAAGTAACCGATATTAATCTACAATACTCTTTTTGGCGAACAGCTCGCGGGCCTTCAGGCGCTGGATTTTGCCGCTCGATGTCTTGGGCAGTTTTCCAGGCTGGATCAGCACGATTTCATGGGGAATAAGGCCAAATGCCAGCCCGACACTCTGTGCCATTTTGTTTTTAATGACCTTCTCATCGTCCGGTGTTTGCGCCACTCTCCGCACTTCGCTCACGATCATCAGCGCTTCGCCCTGGTCTGTTTCGACGGAGAATGCGGCGGCGGCATTGGGTTGGATATCCGGATGGCTTTCGCTTACCACCTCCTCGATATCCTGCGGGTAATAGTTGACTCCACGGATGATGATCAGCTCTTTAGTACGGCCGGTGATAAAAAGAAGACCATTTTCCATAAAACCTAAATCCCCCGTTCTCAGATAAGGACCTTCTCCGTCGCTGGTGTAAGCCTGGAAGGTAGCCTTGCTAGCCTCGGTTTTTTCCCAGTAACCTGCTGCTATGCCATTGTTTTTTACCCATATTTCACCCTCTTTCCCATCCGGAACGCTCACGTTACTGACCGGGTCGACGATCGATACTTCGGTAAATTCCACAGGAGGGCCGCAAGCAACCACTTCTTTGGAATCGCTCAATTTGCGGTAGGTAGTGGATGTGCCATTCAAATGCAGGCTTACCGCCAGTGTAGCTTCGGCGAGGCCGTACGACGGAACCAGGCTGTTTTTTCTGAAACCTGCTGCCTGGGTTGCAGCTGCGAATCTTTCGAGGGTCGAGATCCGGATCGGCTCTGCGCCTACGTAGAGGACGCGCAGCGAACTGAGGTCCAGCGTATCGAGCTGCTCCTGCGGAATGCGTGCGAGGCAATGGTCAAGCCCGAAACCGGGGCCGCCGCAGAAGCCCGCATGATATGTGCTGATGGTTTGTAGCAGCAATGCAGGTTTGGTAATGAACAGCAACGGAGAGATCACAAAGCCGGTGCCGCCGGTAAAAAGCGGTGACAGGAGCCCGTCTACCAGCCCCATATCATGGTAATGCGGCAGCCAGGTAACCGAAGTGTCGTCGGCCGTGCGCCCGAAGCAGTTGTTGATGGCGCGCAGATTGGCCGTCAGGTTGGTATGGCTGATCATCACTCCCTTGGGCTGGCTGGTGGAACCCGAAGTGTACTGTAAATAGGCTGTTTCGATGGAGTCCTTATGCCGGCGGATTGCGCCGGGCGCGGCGGGGGCGGTCATCAGGTCGTCGGTAAAAATCCACTCGGCGTCGTATTCCTGCAATGCGGAAGAAGCTTCGTTTTTCCGCTGAAACAGCATTTTATAAGTTTTCGTATTGGTAATGATGCCGGAAGCCGCGCAGTCGCGCATAATGCTGAGGATGCGGTTGATTCCCGGCTCGGAATAGCTGATCGGCGTGGGAACCGCAATGATACCCGCATGCAGCGCACCCAGGAACGAGCATACAAAAGCCGCTTCCGCAGGTAACAGAATGATCAACCTGGCATTGACGGGAAACTTCGAGCTCAGCAGATGGGATGCCGCCAATACATGCTGATGAAGTTCATTATAATGAAGTTGCTCGGTTATCTCACCCTCTTTGCCTACATAGCCGTAGGCAAGTTTGTCAGGATGTAATCCGGCATTGGTTTTCAGTACATCGAGTATATCCATAAACTGCAAAATAAAAAGAAAAGGCCAGATAAAAGTGGCTTAGTGCACAGTATCGGGCCTTTTTTTATCTAAAGGTATATCAGTTATCGTCTGTGTCCGCGATGGCGGCCATTGTCTCCGTAATGGTTGTTCCGGCGGGATTGTTTCCGGTAGGCGCGGTCGTCATGCCGGTAATGCCTGTGGTGGTCGGCATAGATGACCCGTCGCGGTGCCGGTTTCACCACGATGACACGTGGCGGCGGTGGCGGTGCATGATAATGTCTGTATCCATGCCGGTAGCCATAATCATAGCCCGGTTCGTAAGAACGATAGGTACAGGATGAGATCGAAATAGCTGCGATCAGGGTGATGGTGACCGACAGCAGGACGCTGAGCTTTTTCACGATTCTGGTTCGTTTTGTACTGGTTCTAGAACGAATTGGATATCGGGATAGTGCCGAGAGGAGGGAAATTACCAGCGTCTGAAAAAGTTATCCACAGTGTGGGTAATGCTTAAATGTAGCTTAACTGGCTGTAAATCTGTATTGTTGAAAGTTGTTAACAAGTTATACACATTTTGCGTGTGGATAACTTGTTAACAAATATTGGCTTTTAGGCTTCTACGTCGTAGATGAGAACACGCTCCCAGAGATGTGCGCAATCTTCAATGAATTTTTTGTGCAAAGGGTGAACCTGGTACACGTCATGCGCAGCCTCATCTTTGAAAATCAGGATCTCGGCGAAGTCATAAGTAGCGTCGATAACGGGCCTGCGGGTGGCAGCAGGAGGGCCGATATATGCCGTGTCGATCGATTCGATCGCTTCGAGTGATTTGATACCTGCGAGCAGGGCTGCTCTTGCTTCTTCGTTGTCCTTCTCCTTCAACCAGAAGAATACATTGTGGATAAACATGGATTACGATTTATGGTGTTAGAAATTGATTATGGATTCAATTGGTTGACGACATCGTCCGTTTTCGCTTCCGGCAACTGCTGGTGATACGCTTTTTCGAGCTTGAAAGAAAACGTGGTCCCCTTTTCGGGCTTCGACATAACGGCAATCTTCGTGTCGTGGGCGTTCAATATATGCTTAACAATGGCAAGTCCCAAACCCGTACCGCCGATTTCTTTGCTGCGGCTCTTGTCAATCCGGTAAAAGCGCTCGAAAATACGGTTCAAATGTTCGTGTGGAATACCGGGGCCATTGTCTTTAACCTCTACTTCGATATACTTTTTGCTCTCGCTGAAATGGACGATCACCTTGCCGTTCTCATTGCCGTATTTGATCGCGTTCTCGATCAGGTTCAGCATCACCTGCTCCATCCGATCGGCGTCGGCTTTGATCCACACTTCCGGCATATCGTCCGGCTTCACTTTCAAGGTCACATTGCGGTTTTTGGCAATGTGTTCGAGGCGACTGAAAATGCTCAGGGTCAATTTGCGGAGGTCGGTCGGGACGATATTCATTTTAATATCCCCGGTTTCCATCTGCGACAATACGAGCAGGTCTTTCACGAGCACGTCGAGGCTGTCGAGGTTGTTGGCGGCTTTCCGCAAAAAGCGCTCGCGCACATTTTCATCGTCCATCGCCCCGTCGAGCAATGTGTGGATAAATCCTTGGGCGGCGAAGATGGGCGTTTTGAATTCGTGCGAAACATCGGCCAGGAACTCCCGGCGGAACAATTCGAGCTTTTTCAGCTCATCGATCTCTTTTTGTTTTTTGGTTACATAAACAAAGATCTCGTCGTTGATCGTCTTCAGCGGATTGGATTCCCGGATCAGCTTCTTGCGCGGGGCCATATTAAAATCCCGCATTTTGAGCTTGTGGATGGTCCGGTACATCTTGTTCACCTCGCGGAAAACAAGGATATCGACCGCATAAAGTACCAGGAAAAAGGAGGAAATAAAGGAGGAAATAGCCGAAACGAACAGCATCCCTGTTGAAACACCATCCACAAATGCGAGGAATGTGGTGGTAATGAGGGAGATCAGGAACGCCAGAATGACGGCAATGAAGCGGGGACTTAACGACATGGTACTTTAAAGCTTGCCTCGCGCGGGAGCATACTCTTCCGCATGAGGCGAATCTGTTGAAATTTTAGCCTTAAAGTTAACACTTTGAAACCGGTTTAGATTCGGTTTCGTATCCGAAGTCGCTTGTTAAGAAATTGTTAACCGACTCGGGTCGTTTGTGTCGTCGGCGTGGGAGTCAGTTGTGGCCAGGTGCAGTCATTTATAGTCAAGTGTAGTCAGGAGTTGTCAGGTATAGTTGTATGCCGTTTTTGGGGGAATAAATGCCGATAGGCGTACAACGTTGGTAGAAAATGCAATCTGCCCGATTGTGTTAAAATGCCGTCAGGCATGCAACAACAATGCTCGGTTGTTACATGCCTGACGGCATTTACCGGAGTACAGCATCCGGTTCGGCAGCTACCTATGTTTCATCGCTACGCGATTTCGGCGGAGCTCCGAAGGAGTAACAATAAATGACTCCTCATGACCATTCCAGACTATCAATGACCAACCATGACCATTAAAAACCCCCGCGATACTTATACGTACTCGCGACTTTATCGATCGCGACTATATACGCCGCGATACGAAGCGACACCTTGTATTTCAGCGAAGTTTCATACACTTTGTCGAATGCCTCTTTCATAATGCGGTCGGTACGACGGTTGATGCGTTCGAGCGTCCATTTGTAGCCGATCCGGTTCTGCACCCATTCGAAATAGGAAACCGTTACGCCACCCGCGTTCGCGAGGATGTCGGGGACCACCATGATGCCTTTGTCATTGATAATGTCGTCGGCTTTGGCGGACGTAGGGCCATTGGCACCTTCTACGATCATGCGCGCCTGAATGCTGGACACGTTCTTGCGGGTGATCACGTCTTCCTTCGCGGCAGGTACCAGCACGTCGACGGGCAGGGAGAAAAGATCGTCGCCCGAAATCTGTTCCGCTTTGGCATAACCTTCCAGCGAGCCCTTGTTGGCATCGCGGTAGGCAATGGCGTCGGCCACGTCGATTCCTTTATCATTATAATAGGCCCCCGAAATGTCGCTGATCGCGTGGATGGCCGTACCGCGCTCGCGCAGGAGCAGGGCTGCGTGTGAACCTACATTTCCAAAGCCTTGTACTGCGGCTGTTGCGCGGTAAGGATTGATACGCAACTTCTCCATACCCGCCAATGCCGACACCATTACGCCGCGTCCCGTCGCTTCGGTGCGTCCCAGTGAGCCGCCGAGCACGAGCGGTTTGCCCGTCACCACGGCCGGGATCGTCATGCCCTTTGATTTGGAATACTCATCCATCAGCCACGCCATTTCCCGTGGGCCGGTGCCCATATCCGGGGCGGGGATGTCCTGGTCGGGACCGAAAACATCCAGCAATGCCGTGGTGTACGCCCGCATGAGGCGCTCGATCTCGCCCGCCGACATTTCGCGCGGGTTACAAGCGACCCCGCCTTTTGCACCGCCGTAGGGAATATCGACCACGGCGCATTTCCAGGTCATCCATGCTGCCAGCGCCCGTACTTCGTCGAGGTTAACATCGGGATCGAAGCGGATGCCGCCCTTGCTCGGGCCGAGGATGGTGGAGTGGATCACGCGGTAGCCTTCGAATGTCCGTATCTCCCCGGAATCCATGGTTACCGGCAAGCCGACCGTCACCTGTTTACGAGGCACTTTGAGGATATAATACATTTCTTCAGATATACCGAGGAGGTCTACGGCTTTGTCAAATCGCTGCATCATTGACTCCAACGGATTGTCTTTATCCTTAATCGGAGCCGGTTCTATGTAAGACATCATTTGATCTTTAAGGTGTTGATATTAAAATAGTTAACTCAAATAGACTGAGTCGACGATACAAACTACGCTATTTGTTATTATAAAAGCAAAAAACTAATTTTTCTTGAAATAGTAATAAAATATAGCTGGCATAGAATGTTCCAGGGGAGTGACAAACGTTGAAATTAAAACACAGGTTTTGGCAGGAATCCCAAATTTTCTGACGGAATCGGAGGAAATGTTGAAATGCAGGGAAAATAAAAAAAGGAGGCAAATAATTGCCTCCTTTTCGGGTTTGGAATGTCGGACCTTGACTAGGCCATTTCCAGTTTGGAAGCGTAACGCTTGCGATCGTTTTCTTCCAGGTATATTTTCCGCATACGCATATTTTGCGGGGTAACTTCGAGGTATTCGTCTTTCTGGATGTATTCCATCGATTCTTCCAGGGAGAAGTTGATTTTCGGAGCGATACGCAGACCGTCGTCCGAGCCGGAAGCACGCATGTTGGTCAGTTTTTTCGCTTCTTGCAGGTTCACCACGATGTCGTTAGGACGGTTGTGCTCGCCTACTACCTGGCCACCGTAGATTTCATCGCCCGGATCCACGAAGAAACGTCCGCGATCCTGCAATTTGTCGAGGGTATAACCCGTAGCTGGTCCGGTGTTTTTCGAGATGATCGAACCATTCAGACGGCCCGGGATTGGTCCGCGGAATGCTTCGAAGCTTTTGAAACGGTGCGTCATTACCGCTTCACCTTGTGTGGCGGTCAATACGTTGGAACGCAGACCGATCAGGCCTCTTGACGGGATTTCGAATTCAAGGTGTTGCAGATCGCCTTTCGGTTCCATGATCAGCAATTCACCCTTACGCTGGGTAGCAAGCTCGATTACTTTACCGGCAGTAGCTTCCGGAACGTCTACTACCAATGTTTCGATTGGTTCGAGGCGCTGGCCATTTTCGTCTTCTTTGTACAATACCTGTGGCTGACCTACCTGCAATTCGTAACCTTCACGACGCATGGTTTCGATCAATACCGACAAGTGAAGGATACCGCGGCCGTAAACCAGGAATTTGTCCTCAGTATCTGTATTTTCCACGCGCAATGCGAGGTTTTTCTCAGTTTCTTTCAACAACCTGTCGCGGATGTGGCGTGAGGTAACGAATTTACCTTCTTTACCAAAGAACGGCGAGTTGTTGATCGTGAAGAGCATGTTCATGGTAGGTTCGTCTACCGCGATACGTGGCAATGCCTCGGGATTTTCCGCATCAGCGATCGTATCACCGATTTCGAAATCTTCGATACCGGTTACGGCACAGATATCACCTGCGCTTACTTCGCTCACTTTGGATTTACCCAAGCCTTCGAACAGCTGAACTTCTTTGATTTTCACTTTCTTCATCACACCGCCTGCTTTGCAAAGCGTCACGGTAGATCCTTCCTTGATCGTTCCTCTTTTCACACGACCGATGGCGATACGGCCAACGAATGCATTGTAGTCAAGAGAAGTGATCTGCATTTGCGTGTTTCCTTCTTCGATTACCGGAGCAGGGATTTGCTCGATGATCGTGTCAAGAAGGAATGTAATATCTTCGGTCGGTTTCTGCCAGTCCGGGCCCATCCAGCCTTGTTTTGAGGAACCGTAAACGGTCACGAAGTCGAGCTGATCTTCGGTAGCACCCAGGTTGAACATCAGGTCGAATACGTTTTCCTGAACTTCTTCCGGGCGGCAGTTTTCTTTATCTACTTTGTTGACAACCACGATTGGTTTCAGGCCCAGGCCGATGGCTTTGCCCAATACGAAACGGGTTTGTGGCATCGGTCCTTCGAATGCATCGACCAGCAACAATACGCCATCCGCCATTTTAAGTACACGTTCCACCTCACCACCGAAGTCTGCGTGACCTGGTGTATCAATTACATTGATTTTCACATCTTTGTAACGCACCGATACGTTTTTGGAAACAATTGTAATCCCACGCTCACGTTCCAGATCGTTGTTGTCGAGGATCAGGTCGTCGAACTCCTGATTGTCGCGAAACAGCTTTGACGCGTGGATGATTTTGTCGACCAAAGTCGTTTTACCGTGGTCAACGTGCGCAATAATTGCGATGTTACGAATGGCTTGCATTGTTTTATGGATCAGTTGTTTACGGCGCTGCTACGAAATGCTCTGAATGCGTGTCAGGACCGATTTGGCTTTTGTCTGGATATAAGTTGGCCAAACAGGGTGCAAAGGTACGTACTTTTCCTCTGAATAACAGTATTTTACAATTAATTTATTGTTATCCCGTGAAAAACAGCCCTTAAACTAAAAGAAGTGCAAAAAGGGAAAGAAAATGTCAATAGGATGCGGTTTCAGTTCGGTAAAATGCGGTCATTTTGCTTTCGCCCACACGTTTTGTTAATTTGTAAGGATTGAATGACCATTAAACCTGATTATGAACAAGAACATACTGGCTGGATTATTCCTGTCTATGAACACATTGGCATTGGCACAGGAGCCGCAGGACAATGCAGCCAAATATGCGGCCAGCATAACGCCCTCCGATCTTAAAAAGCACCTCGTCATTATCGCTTCCGATAGCCTGGAAGGACGTGATACCGGTTCGCCCGGCCAGAAAAAGGCTGCTGAATACGTTTCCAAATACTACAAGCAATACGGATTGCAGCCTATTGCGACCGATGCTGGCGGGGCAAAAACCTATTTGCAGAAGTACAAGCTTTATAAACGCAGCTGGGGCGAAGTGTATGTAACGGCGCATGGCAAGAAATATGAATTCAATAAGGATTTCTATCTGAATGGATTGCTGGATGTCCCCGAGGAGGTCAGCACCGGTATCGTGACGGTCGGTTACGGAATCGAGGAGGGAGATTATAACGACTATGCTAAGATCGACGTGAAAGGCCAATCCGTGGTGCTATACGACGGCGAGCCCAAAACTTCGGGCGGCAAATACCTGCTCAGCGGTAATTCGGAGAAAAGCAAATGGAGCGGTTCGGTCTCGTGGCAAGTGAAAGCTAAACTGGCCAGGGAAAAAGGAGCTAAATATGTGTTCATTATTACCGATAAAACCGGCGAAGACCTCGATAAGGAGATCCGCCAGCGTGCGGTCATGGCGCGGCGGTTTAGCGCGCCTACACTGAAACCAGTGCAAGAAAATCCTTCGGGTACTGCTGCATTTGTGTTTTCAGCAAAGGAAGCGGCGGAAATGCTGGGAACTTCGGTTTCGAAACTCATGAAATTGAAATCCGAAATCGATAAGTCGGGTAAACCTGCGTCCGAAAACTTCGCGAATACGGTTGCATTGAAAGTCGGTCGTGTGAGCGAAACGATCGATACGGAGAATGTGGCTGCATTCATGGAAGGCACCGACAAAAAGGATGAGGTATTGGTGATCAGCGCGCATTTGGACCATATCGGTATTTCGGAAAATGGGGAGATTAACAATGGCGCCGACGACGACGGATCGGGGACGGTATCGTTGCTCGAATTGGCGGAGGCATTCAGCAAAGCCAAGGCCGAGGGCAAAGGGCCGAGGCGGAGCATTCTTTTCCTGAATGTTACGGGAGAAGAAAAAGGACTTTTCGGCTCGGAATATTATTCTGAAAATCCATTGCTGCCACTCAAAAACACGATTGCCGACCTGAACATCGACATGATCGGCCGGGTGGACGAAGCGCATAAGAACGATCCTAAATATGTATATCTGATCGGCTCCGATAAATTGTCGTCTAAGTTGCACGAGATCAGCGAAGAGGCTAATAAGAAGTATGTCAACTTCAAGCTGGATTACACATTCAACGATCCGAAAGACCCTAACCGCTTCTACTACCGCTCCGACCACTACAATTTTGCCAAAATGGGTGTACCGGTGATTTTCTATTTCACAGGCGTTCATGAAGATTACCACCGCCCCGGCGACGATGTCGAGAAAATCCTTTTTGACAAACAATCCGAGATCGTAAAACTGGTGTTTTACACCGCCTGGGATCTGGTGAACCGCGATGAGCGCATTGTGGTGGATAGTCATAAGGAGTAATTTTTGGAGAAAGGAGGAAGAGGAGGAATAGAGGGAGTGAGTAAGTTGTTTCAAACTAATGATTGAAATATGAATCGGGTTTTGTTGTTGCTGGTTTTTGGTATGTCAACCATCATTTCACGGGCGCAGGTACCGACGGAGAATTCACTGCTCTGGGAAATCAGCGGTCGTGGGTTGGCGAAACCTTCGTATTTGTTTGGAACGATCCACCTTATTTGCCCGACTGACTTTTCATTGAGTGACTCCCTGAAAAGCACGCTGGCTCGCACGCAGCAGGTGGCGCTGGAAATGGATATGGACGATCCGGGCATGATGGCCGGCATGATGAAAACAATGAATATGGCTGCCGGTAACGAGTTAAAAAAGCTCGTTACCGAGCAGGAATACGAGCGGCTGGACCGTTTTTTCAAAGACTCCGTGCATGTAGGCCTGGCTATGTTCGAGCGGGCAAAGCCGTTTGTACTGATGGGCCCACTGTTTAATGCGTTGCTCGATTGCCAGCCGCAATCCTATGAGATGGCACTGGTTGAATTGGCGGGAAAACAGAAGTCGGAGGTAATAGGTATCGAAACGCTGGAAGAGCAAATGGCCATTTTTGATACAATTCCTTATAAAGACCAGGCGAAAATGCTCGTTAACCTGGTCGATAGCCTGTCCTCGGCCCGGAAGGAATTCAAAAGTCTGGTGGCATTATACAAGGCGCAAAATATCAATGAACTCTACGGAATGACGCTGAAAAGCGAGTTCGGTATGGAAGGTAATGAAGAGGTAATGCTGTTCGCCCGTAACCAGAAATGGATCCCTCGTATACGCAGGATCGCCAGCGCGAAGCCAACGTTTTTTGCGGTAGGAGCTGCGCATTTGGGCGGGGAGAAGGGCGTTATTGCTTTGTTGAGGAAGTCGGGATTTACGGTGCGGGCCTTACAATGATAGCAGAATAAGCATGAAATATATTTATACACAACACTATGGAACTACACACTTATCCCCTGTCGAAGGCAAGGGATTTAAAATCATACAGTTTTTGGAGCACGGGCCCAAAGGGATTTGTTAGGAAAGTCATTAAGTTTCAGCTTATTAATTGTGAAGAACAGCTTTACAATCTAGCGTTTGGGGATTCTGCTCTGGATTCAGATTTCATAGACGACCGGTCCGTATCTAATAATGGCGACACTTTGATTGTTTTGGCTACCGTCGCGACGGCCACATTTAATTTCATGATAGATCATCCCAGTGCATCGGTTATCGCAACGGGAAGTACTGTGGCCAGAACCCGACTTTACCAAATGAACATTTCCAAGTCTCTTACAGAGATTTCTTCCAATTTTGTTGTGAAAGGATATTTGAATGGCGATTGGGCGGTCTTTAAAAGGAACGAGAATTATGAAGCTTTTCTATTAAAGCATAAAGAGTTAAATTTGAAATAAATAAAACTACACCGCTATGGAATCTACACGCAAGAGCCTGTTCGATAAGATATCTGAGATACCTATTGATGACTCCATCCCTGACGTGAGTAATCACCCTTTTTTCGAGAAAAAGCGCTTGGATGCTATCGATTTCATCAAAAAACATCCTTTACCAAAAGAAGATCTGCGCAGCTTTAAAAAGCCGCAAGATTAGTTCATCAAAACGCAGAAATCCAGCGCGTCAACCACTCAGGGCTGAAAAACAGCATTAGTAAAGCAACCAGGAAGAGCCCGGCGACTAGCTTGCCGGAAGCGCTATTGTTTGTGCTAACTGCCTCCGCCCTTACAGTTTTGAAAAACAGCAGGTAAGGCAATCGCATATAGTAAGCGAGGGAAATGGCTGCATTGAGAATGCCGCCGACGAGGAGCCACAACATCCAGGTCAGTTCCTGGTCGTGGTAGCTTTCCCATAGGGCTGAAAACACAAGTAATTTGGAGGTAAAGCCGCCGGTAGGGGGTAAGCCGGCGAGCGCGATCATCACTACCGTAAGAATGCCGGAAACCCAAACGTAGTTTCGGCCCAGGCCTTCGTAATCTTTGAGTTCGGTTTCCTGCCTCGGTTGCAGGAGATCTACGAGGAAGAAGGCTGCCAGGTTAATGACGAGATAAGCAGCAGTATAAAAAACGGCTGCTTCGAAGCCGAAACGGCTGTATGCAGCGATGCCGACTAGCAGATAACCAGCTTGTGCGATCGACGAATATGCGAGCAATCGGCGTGCATTGCTTTGCCAGAGGGCAGCCACATTGCCGATGGTCATGCTGATCAATGCGATTCCACCTAAAACGGGGAAATACTGAACAGGCAATATGCCCGCTAACCGCATAAGCACCAATATCACAGCGGCTTTGGGCGCCACGGATAGGAACGAAACCAAAGGCGTGGGCGCAGCTTCGTAAACGTCGGGTGTCCAGATGTGGAACGGCACGAGCGAAAGTTTGAAAAGCAGGCCGGCAAGGGTCAGTACAATGGTAACCGTTACGACGAGGTCCGAGTTGTTGCTCAGCGCGACGGTCATTTCGTTGTTCGTGATGTCGAGCGTGCCTGTGAGGCCGTAAATGAGCGAAATGCCGTAAAGCATGACAGCCGAACTAGCGGTCCCGAAAAGCAGGTATTTAATGCCGCCCTCCGCGGCTTTTTTATACGGGGATAAGGCAACCAGCAGGTACGAACTGATGGAAATGAGTTCGAGCGAGAGGTAAATCGACAGCAGGTGTGTGGACATTGTCAGCAAATGCATGCCTGCGACCGCTGCGATCAGCAATGCGTGATATTCGGCCGGAAAATCGTATTTCAGAATGCGGACGTGCAGCAATGTGAAGATCCAGGCCAGTGTGATCAGGATTTTGAAAAACACGGCCTGCCGGTCGAGGAATAGTAGGGGCTGAAATCGGAAGGAAGGTTCGGTATTCCATTGACCGATAACTAGTAACAAGGTTATGAAACTCCCCGCAAGTGCTACATTTAACAAATAGGACGTCGATTTTTCCTGGCCGAAGCGTTTGGTGAAAATCAGCTCGGTGAGCAGGAACAGGCAAAAGAATAAGGCCAGAAAAATTTCAGGAACGATTCCGCCGAGGCTCTGGCGTATATGTATGAGCTGATCGTTGATATCCAAGAGAGCAGGTACAATTTTTGTGCAAAAGTACGGAAACAACGGCTTCCAAACCTCGAACTTATCAAATTAACCAACTTAAATCATGAAATATCTGCTAAGAATTTTCTCGCTCGCATGCTGCGTCATGAGCATTCATGCAAACGCGCAGGACTCGACGGGATTGGCGGGAACGCCTTATCAGGAAACGCAGCTGGCCGCGGGAGAAAAGTCCCCCTATCTTTTGAAGGAATGGTATTCTGGCGCGGTCCGGACGAGCGACGACCGCGTCCATGACGGCGTGCAGCTCCGGTACGATTACCTGAAAGACGAAATTGAATACAAAGCAGGTTCGAACCTGTACCGGGTATCTTCCGGCGTGACGGAGTTTACGATACCGAGCGGTGTAGAGTTGTACACTTTCAGGAGCGGCTATCCGGCGGTGGGGAGCAATACCGAAAAGAGTTTCTATCGTGTGCTTTACGATGGTAATACCAAGCTTTTGAAAAAATACACCAACCCCATTAAAGTGGAAAAAGCCAGCGCCACAAGAGAAATGGACGCCGGCGCAAAGTTGTATTTGTTGAAGGATGATAAGATGAACCCGGTTCAGCTCGAAAGCCGGAACAGTTTCCTGAAACTCCTGACCGACGAAAAGAACAAGCTGAACTATGTCATTAAAGAACAGCAGCTGGATTTCGCCGGTGAGGATGATCTGATCCGCTTGCTGGAAGAATATGATTCCTACAAAGCCGGACGCGGGGGCAACTAGCCTACTTTTCCACAATCCAGCGGTTCACGCTGTTGTATTTCCCTTCGAGGACAATCTTGAAAAAGCCGGAAGGATATTTCGAAATATCTATTTCGGCTTTTTCGTTGGCTACGTCCACCTCGTCCATCAGGTAGTAAAGGTCGCGGCCACCTTTTTCGAAATGGTTGGTGGTGGTAAGCCAGATCTTCACTTTCCCTTCCTTTTCGACGGCTTTCCAGGTGATGCTCACTTTGCCGGCTGATTTCAGTACCTCCGGCGCGGTAACCGAGAGCTTGCCTGTGAAAGGCACGCCGTCGACTTCAAAGGCCTGTTCTTTGGGGATGCTGATATCCATATGCCTTGCGACTGTCGGGAAAATGTCGACCACACCCGGGGTGGCTTTGAAATTGGAGTTCAACCCTTTCGCATTGGTGACGATCCAGGTGCTGCGCTCGCGGTCGCTCTGGCCGCCGTGGCCTTTGCCGGTTTTGGCGTCGCGGCCGTGATCGGTGGTAACTACCATCAGCCAGTCTTCGTTAAAGTTCTTTTCGCGATAGGCGACGGATTTCCAAATGCGGCCCATCTGATCGTCCATCATTTGAATGGCCTTGTGGAACTGTTCGCTGTCGCCGTACTTGTGGCCCATGTCGTCGGTGTATTCGAGGTAAACCCACGACATGTCCGGCCCCTTGTCGTGAATGTAGGCGGCCGCTTCATCGACCACTTTTTCATCGATTTTGTGAATGTATTCGCTCTGTTTGTCGTGTTTGAAATGCACGGTATCGAGTTCGAAGCCATCGTATGAGTAGTCGATTTGCAGCTTGTCGGTTTGCGGCAGGTTGGTGCCTACGAGTTTGGTGCGGTTATCAAGCCAGGTCGAGAAAATGGCGCTGCGTTTCTGTGGATATTGTTCTTCGAGGAAGCGGAAAAGCGTCCAATAATTGTAGTTAGGGTCTTTAATGTCATTATCCCAAACATTGTGCTTGTTCACCCACGTACCTGTCAGCAAGCTGTTGTACCCCACGGCCGAAATGGTCGGGGTTTGCGAGTAGGTGCCTTTGCCCCCGCCTACATGTGCGCGTGTATATCCGCCCACCTTCGCGATCGCGTCCAGGTGCGGGGTGGGGATCTTTTCCTTGCTGTCGCTGGAAATGCCGTCCACGATCACAAAGACGACCTTTTTGGTTTTAGTAGCCTGGGAAAAGGCTTTGGGAGGAATGATTGTGGCCAACATTAGCCATAACAGAAAGGAAAAACGGGTTTTCATAAATTGAATGACTGTTTAATAAAAAATCCCCCAAATTAACGGCTAATTCGCCGAATTTGAGGGATTTTAAGACTAAGAAATTATTATTTAATCACAATTTCTTCTCTGTTTATCTATGGACTTACCGGCTGTTCCGGTGCTGCGTCTGTTTTCTTCTTTTTCCCAAATGCATACACAAGCCCGAAATGGCTTTTGAGCACGCCGCTATCGAACTTGTCTTTCACGTACGGGTTCAGTTCCAGGGCGAGCATAATGCGACGGTTCATCGGAAGCGGTGCAATGCGCACGCCAAAGTTCACCGAATAGCCGTCGATGGTGATCAGGTCTGCGTCGGCATCGGCAATGCGGTAGAGCGGATTGAGCCGCAGGCCGCCGCCAATGTACCATTGTACCACTTCGCCTCTTTTCAGGTTGATCATCGGAAGCAGGTCGATGCTCAGGCTGCTGAACAGCGAGTTGGTTTGCAACCGCGTATCCAGCCAGATTGCTTTTTTTGCGTTCGTGCTGACGGTGAGCAGGTTGCTCCAAGGGTAGTAACCCACCGTTGCCTGCGCCCGCAGTTTTCCCAAACTTACTAGCAACATCAGGGTCAGTACAAAAAGAACTCGTTTCATCGAGGAGTGTTTATTAGCGGCGCATCGCTTTTCCCAGCTTACCTGCCGCCTGCATGGTATTCATTTTTTTCATCATTTTCCGCATTTCATCAAACTGTTTGATCAGGTTGTTGACTTGCAGAATCGTGGTGCCGCTACCATTTGCAATGCGTTTTTTACGGCTGCCGTCGATAATATCCGGGTTTTCACGTTCCTTTTTGGTCATCGACTGGATAATCGCTTCGATCGGCTTGAACGATTCGTTGTCGATATCGAGGTTTTTGATGGCGCTGCCCATTCCTGGGATCATACCGATGAGGTCTTTCACGTTACCCATCTTCTTGATCTGCTGCAACTGGCCCAGGAAGTCGTCAAAATCGAATTTGTTCTGACGCATTTTGGCGTTAATGCGTTTCGCCTCGTCCTCGTCGAATGCCTGTTGTGCGCGTTCCACGAGGGAGATCACGTCACCCATACCAAGGATCCGGCTCGCCATACGATCGGGGTAGAAGGAATCGAGCGCTTCCATTTTTTCCCCGGTACTGATGTATTTGATCGGTTTCTCGACCACCTGACGGATCGAAAGCGCCGCACCACCGCGGGCATCACCGTCGAGTTTTGTCAGGACGACCCCGTCGAAATCGAGTCTTTCATTAAAGGTTTTGGCTGTATTCACCGCATCCTGGCCGGTCATCGAGTCGACCACGAAGAGGATTTCGGAAGGTTTTACGGAAGATTTGATGTCTTCCACCTCCTTCATCATCACCTCGTCCACCGCCAAACGACCTGCCGTATCGACGATCACGATCTTTTTGCCGGACTTCTTCGCATGTGCCACCGCATTCTGCGCGATGCTGACCGCGTTTTTGTTTTCCGGCTCCGAATACACCTCCACGCCGATCTGCTCGCCGAGCACTTTCAGCTGGTCGATCGCCGCCGGGCGGTACACGTCGCAGGCGGTAAGGAGTACCTGGCGACCTTGTTTTTTGAGCAATGAGGCGAGTTTTCCGGAGAAAGTCGTTTTACCGGAACCTTGCAGACCTGCGATCAGGATCACTGCCGGGTCACCTTTGATATTGATCCCCTCGGCATTGCCGCCCATCAGTTCGGTCAGCTCTTCCTGAACGATTTTGACGAACATCTGCCCTGGTTCAACAGAAATCAGGATTTTTCTGTCAATGGCCTTTTCACGGATGCGGTCGGTAATTTCTTTGGCTACTTTGAAGTTAACATCGGCGTCGACCAATGCCTTACGTACTTCCTTGGTGGTAGCGGCAACATTTATATCTGAAATCCTATCCTTTCCTTTTAGTGTGCGAAAGGCGTTATTAAGCTTGTCCTGTAAGTTTTCAAACATGGAATAATATCTATGAATCTGAACCTGAATTTGAAATAAAACACAAAGGTATAAATAAAATGAGGAGTACAGGAAGGTTACCTCCCGTACTCCTCAATATTGCTGGTTCGAAGCTCCTGCCTTGGATGGTTCGAAGCTGAGCTTCGGACAGGTTATTGCTTCACCGCCACGCTTAGTTCGGCCGGTTTCGGTGCCTGAATACCGTCGATTGCGAACTGGCGGCTGATGCCTTCGTGGACACTATAATAGGTATCCCAATAAGTCTCGCTGGGTGTCCACACGCGCACATCGAAGAAAATCGCATTTTCGGTCAGCTTAGTGACCAGAATATCGTGCTGGACATCCTTTAATGCCGTAGGGCAGGCGTCTATTGCCTTTTGAACCGATGCCCGGATCTTGTCGACCCCATTCTGGCTTCCCGCAGCGAAAACCATATCGACGCGGATCTTGCCTTTTCCCGAAATGTTGGTGATCGGCGAGGTCGACAATGCCCCGTTAGGAAGGATAATGGTTTTGTTATCCGGGGTTACCAGGATTGTGTTGAAGATTTGCACGCCTTCCACCGTTCCCGTAAATCCCTGGGCGTTAATCAGGTCGCCCACGCGGTAAGGCTTGAAAATGAGGATCAGAACCCCGCCTGCGAAATTGGCCAGGCTGCCCTGCAATGCCAAACCTACCGCCAAACCGGCCGCACCGAGTACCGCCACGAATGAGGAAGTTTCGATGCCCACAATGCCCGCGATACTCAGCAGCAGCATTACGTTCAGCAACACGACGATCAACGAGCTCAGGAATGGCTGCACGTCACGGTCGACTTTGCGTTTTTCCATCACATTGCTGAGCATCGAGCTGATTTTGCCCACAATGAAGCGGCCGATGATAAAAGCTACGAGTGCAAGCAAAATTTTGCCGCCATACATCGTCGCCAGTGTCCAGATTTGCGCTTTGATAATGTCAAAACTCATGTTGTAGAGGTTTTGTTGATAAGATGTGAATTGTGTGAAACATTTGTGACTGCGAATTGCATTCAGTTGCAAAGTCATTCATTTCGCGGACATTAGCAATGGGACAGGCAAAATCTTCAAGTAGAAATTGTTCTACTCTCGTAGTGGCGACATGAAAAAAGGGTGAGCAATGGCCTGTTACCATCTGCTCACCCTTTGGGTTATACTTTGTATTGCGCTTATTTCCTGAACTTGGCGGCGATCCAGCGGAACATTTTCTTTTCCTTTTCCCAGAAAAACGAGAACTGGCCTAGCAGAAAACCGTACAACAGCAACAAGCTCTGGTAAGTCGGGAAAATGAATAGAATGTAGGTAATGGTTTTAAGCCACATCGGCGTCGTGTCGTCGTATCCGAGCAAATAAAAGAGCCCTTTACGGAGCCATACTACCGACGAACCCGACAAACTGAAAACTGCGAGTACCAATAAAACCTGCCTGGTTGTTTCCAATCCCCATTTTTCCTGCATTTTGCCCAACCAGGGCTGTGCATTCTTTTCTCCGCTTTGCATATATGTTACTGTATTGACTGCGACTGAATTTCCTGCAAAGAAACAACGCGAATCGCAAAAATCCTTGGTTTTAATGAAGGTTTAATAGCCGAGTTCGTGAAAGGCGGGTGATCTATTTAATCTTCAAAAACACCAGTAATCCCAGCACACTTACGATCAAAACGCTCGCTGCGGCAGCAGTCATGACGCCATCGCGCGCATTCTTGCCCAGGAAATCCAGGCCGCTGTATTTATGCAGGAATGCGAAACTGAATCCTTCACGGCGGTTGCGGTCTTCCACTTTGGTCGAGAGGCGGCTGGTGGTGGTTTCGATGTAATAGGTCGTGTGATCGGGCGTGTCGTAGGCGAGTTTTACGACCGGTAGCCGTTTGTTTACAAAACCATATTCACCTCCAAAACTGGTTACGAGCGAAGCTTTCTCGACTTCGGCATCCGAAATAGGCGACGAAATTTGGGCTTCCATCAGGTCGCAGCAGCTTTCCGCATTGCGTTCTTCCTGCGCGGCGAACTTGCGCGCGAGGTATTTCGCAAAACGGACATTGCCGTCGTCGAGCTTTTTGCCGTCGCGGATGTTGGCATAATCCACCACGGTTTTGTCGGTTTCCCAGTCTTTTCGCACGGTTTGCCAGAAAATGTTTTCGCCCCATTTGATCAGCCCGATGTTGGTGACACCTTTGAGGTCGACGATCGACGCCTGGGCGATTTCCTCCGTTTTGATCACCGGATCGTACACATATTTCTGCCGCTGGTCCGGGTCGAGTTTCTGTACGGCGTGGTATGCGCCCGAAAATGCGAACGTGAATGTGAAAAGGCTGCACCAGATGCCGATCGAACGATGGTATTTGCGCAAAATGCCACGCTGGTTGCCCGAGCGGCTGGTTTTAAACTTTTTCCACATTAACCCATACACCAACACCCCCGCGACCGCCGAAAGGATAATCAGGCTCAGGAACGTCACCATGACCGTAATGCGGATCGTATTATTGGTGATCATATCCATGAAACCCCAGTTATGGAACGTGGCGAAAATCCAGATGAACGCTTTACGCCCGCTGTCGTTAAAAGTAGCGAAGCGGCTTTGGCCGGTTTCGACATAAATGTCCATCTTCCGGTCGTCGTCGAAGCTGATTTTCCAGACGGGCAAAAAGCGGTTCACATACTTGTACTGATCGGTAAATTCGGTCAGTAACGTGCTGGAAATGATCTTCGAATCCGGTTCGCCGAGCATATAGCGCGCCATGTGTTCGGCGTATTTCCGGTCACCGTCGGGCAGCTTGGTACCGTTGGTCGTGCTGAAATACCTGATCTTGTCATCGATGCCCTTTACCTGGTACCACGCCTGCCCCTCAAACTTAATCAACCGGAAGTTCTTGAATTCCGTGACTTTGTTTTGGCTCAGAGCCTGCCCGAGCTGTAATGTTACGTCGGCTGGTGCGACGGCGTCGGCTTTGAAAAACTCGTGGGCGATGGTCGTTTTGAACCAATGCGACATAAACGGGTGCATGACGCCCGAGGCCGTCCAGAAAATGGTAGGAACAAGCGCCAGCAATCCTAACATGCGGTGCCAGCGGTAAATGTTCCTGCGGATCGTTTTTTCGGCCTTTGCCTTGAACGACTCCTTCGGTTGAATGGCAATTTCCTCGATCATAGCCTGTTATTTTTTGCCGGTGAAAGTGTATTGTACGCCGAAAACGAATGTCCGCGGTGCAGCTGCATTGTACGTGGTGCGGTCGGTGGCGTTGTTGCCGCGCGTCGCATTGGTCGCGTAAAGCACATCCGTGAGGTTGAGCACATTGGTGAACAGCTCTATGCCTTTCCAGTTGTACCCCAGTCTCAGGTTCAGGATATTATAGCCTTCATATTTGACTGAATTGATCTGGTTCTGATAGTAGGAAGCGACGTGCTGCCATTCTACCGACGACCGGAAGTTCGGCAGCCATTTGGGATAATAGCTGAACTCCGTATTCCACAGCCAGCGCGGCGACGAAGGCATATCCTTGCCATTTACATTCTTGACCGCGTCGGACTCGCGGTTGCTTAGAATGAACTCGTCATACCGGTGAATGGCCGTGGTACCCCCAAAACGGAAGAAAAACTCTTTCGTCGGTTTGTAGGTCACGCCAAATTCCGCGCCGCGGTGCAGGGTCTTGCCGGCCGATTGATAGTCATAGGAATTGTCGGGTAGGCGCACATTCAGCAACTCGTTCCGGCCATTCATTTGGTAGAATGCCAGGTCGATGTAAACCTTATTGTCGAGTACCGAGGCCCAGCCTCCAATTTCCGCATTGTTAAACTCCGCCGGTTTCAGGTTGTAGTAAAACAGGTCGCCGTTGTCGGCTGGTACCGTGCGTTTGCGGAACACCGACGTTAGCCCCGGAGGCGAGAAACCTCTCGAATAATTGGCGTAAATCCCTTTTCCTTTACCCAAATCATAAGTCGCACCGATTTTCGGAGTCACCTTGCTATATGATTTGCTGCCGGAGGTGTTATCGAGAAAGTTGGTGTAGGTAAACGACATCCGGTCGTAACGCAGGCCCGCCGACACGCGGAGTTTAGGCAAGAGCTCGAAATCATATTGCGTATAAGCAGCGGTATTCTTGATATCTGCGTCGTAATCGGCGTTCCTGATGTCCGGGCGCTCTTTGACGATGGTATACTTCTCCACCGATTTGCCGTCTGGACGCAGCTGGGTAGCCAGATCGATCTGGTAGGACCAATAGTTGGACGGCGAGAAATCAAAAACAGCGCCTGTGATCAGTTTGGAATTGAGAAAACTGAACCGTTGGCTATGCTGGGCAAGTACACCGAGGCTCTTGAAATTGCTCGAATTGATTTCACCTTTTGCGGTTGTTTGTCCCGACGTCCAGCGAATGCCGTAGTTCGGGTTCTGGCCGTGCTCGTTTTTTCTCGCAAATGCGGTCACGAATGTCTGCGAGCCATTTTTCCAGTCTTTTTCAAGGGTAAGCCGACTGCGCAGCGAGCTCACTTTGCGGTAGGTAAAATCGGTTGTGCTCACATATTGGCGGGAGTAAAATGCAAGACTATCCACGCTTCCGCTCGTTTGCGAATCATATTTGCTGTAAGCCAGCGTGTAAATCAGGCGTGTCGATGGCGTAAAATGATATTCCAGCCGTGCGTTGATCGCGTTTTTATCGTAATCGGAGCTTTTCATCCAGCTGTCGCGCTGGTTGGCAACGAACCCGCCCACATAAACGCCGAACTTCCCCATCATGCCGCCTGCACCGTACTGAATACGCTTGTAACCCCACTGGTCGGCCTGCACGCCGATTTTGGCGGTGGGCAACAGGGTAGGGCGCTGCGTGATGAAGTTGATCGCACCGCCTACCGCTTCCGGGCCATAAATGGAGGAAACCGGGCCCTTCACCACCTCCACGGAGCTGATGGCAAACTGGTTGAATTCCAGAATGGAGTTATGGTTGAAAACGCCCATCGGGCGAATTGGCACGCCGTCTTCCATGTATAAAAAGTAGGCATTGGTTGTAAACGGCTGCCGGATCGCCATCGAATGCTGCTCGTTGCCGAGGTTCACCATCATCACGCCCGGTACCTTGTTCACGATCTCGTACATGGCGGTCGGTTTCGCCTCGTCGATCATCCGGGGAGTCAGTTTGGAAATGGCGATCGGGCTCTCGGTGCGCAAGGTAGCCTCGCGATTGCCCGTCACCACAACCGATTGCAGGTTTTCCGTAGCTGCATCCAGCCCGATCTTAACGCTTTTGCCGCTTTCGAAGGGGATCTCTTTGGTAGAAAACCCGATACTGGAAATGCGTAGTACCGCATTGGAAACCGCATTGCTGAATGCGAAATGGCCATTATTGTCAGTAGTAGTACCGAGATTGGCGGAGACGATCTGCACAGTCGCCCCGGGGATGGGCTCTTTGGTTTGGGTGTCGAATACACTGCCTTCGATGCCCTGCGCGACGGCCGCGTGCGCGCATACATACAGGAATAGCGCCTGTAAAAATATTTTCAGGTTCATTATAATGCTTTAAGAGATTAAAATTCAGTTAGGTATCATGAATTTTATCTCCGGGGTGGGCGCAGCAGTTTGCCGATAGGGGCAGAGTAGAAAAGTAACTGGTGGAAGAAACGAACCGGTTCGCGAAACGCTGTGACTTGCGGTTCAAAGTTGTAAAAGTAGGGTTGTGGGGTAAATAGTTGAATGACGGGTGTATTTCGGACTTTCTGGGATGTTTCTTTGTCCTGCTTTTCCTGTTGTTGCTTAAGTTTTTTGGCCAGGTAGCATTTGCCGTCGCAATGCAGCTCTGGGCGTTTGCGGTTTTCGCAAAGCACCTTGGCAATGTATTCGCGGTTGAGTTTATAATACGCGATCGTTCCCCACGGGCTGAGCGTGGGTAGCATAATAGCTGCGAGCAATATGTATGCTATGAATGAACGCATTAAAAGGAGGTCCCTACGCCGGGATCGGAAAAACGTTTGTCTTTGATAAAATCGTCGTCATTCAATGTTTTCAGAAATGCGATGATTGACTGCTTTTCTGCCGCAGTCAGGCTGATGCCGCGTTTCTGGCCTGTTACATTCAACAGCGGGTCGAGTGTCGGTGAAACGAAAATACTGTCCTTGCTGCCGGGCTTGTCGTTCGCGTAATGGTCGAGCACCTGTTCCAGCGTGGTGAACCGGCCGTCGTGCATATAAGGTGCGGTCAGCCCCACGTTACGAAGGCTTGGAACCTTGAATTTCAGCCGGTCGCCGTCATTCAGCGTAATGGTGTACCGGCCCTGGTCGTTGATCCGGTTCGGCGCGAGGCCATTGTTCCGGAATTTCTGGTCCGTAAAAAGCTCGCCTGCGTGGCAGGAGGCGCATTTTTGTTTGAAAACAGACAAGCCGTCCTTCTCCTGTGCGGTTATCGCCGATGCGTCGCCTTTGAGGAAATAGTCGTACCGGGATGTCGCCGAAATCATGGTCATCATGAATTGGGATAGAGCGTGCATCATCCTGTCGGCCGTAATACTATCGCTCCCGAATGCCGCTTTGAACATTTTAGGATAATTCACCTGCTTGGACGCACCGGCTACCGGCGTTTTCTTCAACTTCTCGATCACATTAGCGACCCGCTCGTCCATTTCCACTTTATTCTGAATGGGTACGGGCGGTACCATGTCCATATCGTGTACGCCGCCATCCCAAAAGAACGAGGTGTTCCAGGCCATGTTCTGTACCGATGGCGCGTTCCGCGTACCGATCTGGTCGTCGACCCCGTGGCTCAGATCGTGGCCGTGGTGTGTAAACGCCGCTTGCTGCTGGTGGCATGTCCCGCAGCCGATATTGTCGGTCCGCGAGAGTATCCCGTCGTAAAAGAGGAATTTCCCCAGCTCGACGCCCTCGACGGTCAACGGATTTTTGGATAAATCATAAACCGGATCGGGGAAATAGGAAGGTTTCGCCCATTGCAATGGTGTAGGCTCATTGTTCGTTGGTTCAGGTTCCGGTTCACTGGTGCTCTTTTTACAAGAAACCACCAATGCCAGTAACACCGCCAAAAAGCTCAGTATGCCCGTAACCTTCCTCATTTCGCTTGTCAATGCACGGTTTAGTTAATTTTTATTTCTTTGACACTAAACATACCGGCGTAATTGTCGGCGACGTACTTCGTCGAGTCGGTAAACATCAGCGAAGAGCTCTTCTTAATACTCAGCTGCGTATTAGGCCCGTTAAAGATTTTCTGGATATCCGCCTGGATCAGTACGTTGGAAACAATGCTGGTGGTAACAATCGCCTTCTGACCGGGGAAATTCAATCTGACGGTTCTGAGATTGTTGAGCGTCCTTTCCGTTCTGCCCCCGAAAAAACCGATGTGGTAGTAGTACTTGCCATTGGGGGTGGAGGATGAATCCGAAGAGCCTTCCAGTTTCATGAAAATATAGCCCGGGTTCCAGTCCCAGTACATCGCCTCTTCATTGGTAGGACCTGAGTATATGTCCAGAATACCTTTTCGGCCGGGTGAATCCGGCGCCATCACACTGCGCACACTGTCCACACCTACCACGAATTCGATGCCGGTATAATCGCCGGTCAACACATTCCGGATCGTCAGCTTCTGCGATGCGGAATTCGCTTCGCGGATCAGGAAATAGCTCGAATCCTGCGGCACCGTAAACACGCTGCCATCCATGTTGATGAGTTTGATATTCGAAATGTAGTAATTGAGCTTGCTCACCGTAAAATCTTCGCCCGCTGCATTCAGGTACTTTGTAGCGTCGAGCTGCAAATCCTGGTTTCCGACGATATTGTCGAATTGCAGTTGAATGGTGCCGGTTTCAATGGGATCGGTATCGTCCTTTTCATCCGGGAATGAGCATGAAACTACCAGCAACCCCGAGGCCAATAGCCATGCAGACAGCCATGAAAATGTCCTTTTCATCATGTATGTTTTATGAAAATAATGGTTTACACGCGACGTGTGTGCGTGCTTCAAGCCGACAAAATTGCAAACAGAATCTGTTCTAACTAATGATAGAACTGCAAACGGGGTGATTTTATGCTAAATCAGACGAGCGGGGGGTGAAAAATATCGTCCACCGCGACGCGGGGTGTGAAGCAGGAAGTAAGAGAGAACACCGCTCGCGGCAACAGTTCCACGGCGACCGGCTGCTGCGCGAAAGAGAAATCCGTGCGTTGGTCCATCACCTGGTCGATCAGCCGCGACATATATGTTTTTTCGGCCTGGCGTTTTTCCTGCTCGTCCAGCGCCGCAATGCGCTTGGCCAGGTAACATTTGCCGTCGCAATGCATTTGCGGGCGGTTTTTGTTTTCGCAGAGGTTTGCGACGATGTACTCGCGCCTGATTTCAAAATCCAGGTATAACAAAGGAATCACCCACACTTTGACCAGCATAAGGCCAAGCAGGCTGAGGGATATCCATTGTTTCGCAGAATTTCTCACAATATCAGGAACGAACAAACGGGAGGAAATGGTGTTTCGCGGGCAAAGGTAATGATGAATGTGGAGAAACGTATTGCCCTCCGCAGGATAATCGCTGTTCGAATCAGCACTTAGTGTGGGACATTAAAAGTATATTTGAGAAAAAGCACACTATCTATGGCGGCACCTGCATTAGCACTTTCACAACAGATCATGTACTCAGAAGAGGAATATCTCCGGCTTGAAAACGACGCTTTTGAAAAGAGCGAGTATTTTCAGGGGCAGATTATCAAGATGGCCGGGGCGGCGCCGAATCATAACCGTGTGAAGGAAAATGTTTCAATAGAGATAGGGATTGTCCTCAAAAAGAACAAATCCTGCCGAAGCTCTTCGAGCGACCAGCGGATTCACATTCCTGCCAACTCGCTTTATACCTACCCTGACATCCTCATTGTCTGCGGGCCGAATAAATTTTCAAAACTGGATCGCATGACGATCACTAATCCGTCGGTGATCGTTGAAATTCTTTCGCCATCCACTTGCGAGTACGACCGCGGTGAGAAATTCAAATTGTACCGCGACATTGAAACCCTGCAGGAATATGTGACGGTAGATTCCCGGAAAGCCAGTGCTCAGGTTTTTCGCCGGATGCCCGATAATCAGTGGATACTCGCCGATGACGCATTCTCTCTCACCGAATCGATTACGATTCAAACAATCGGCGCTACGCTGCAAATGGCGGACTTCTATGACGGTACCGAGAATGTAAGCAGTCTCCTTCCCCCGCCCAAAGAGTAATTTTCCTATATTTGCCCTTTAAACAATAAGGGGCTTTTTGCTCCGTTTAAGATCAAAATCGTTTTTGAATAGAATCGACCTCTGTTTCATTCGCTTAACCATTCACTTTTTATTTCTGATATGATGCTTCTGCAAGCACTTACTGACTCTACTGCGGCTGCACCCGTCGCTGAGCAGGGCCTTTCTGTAATCGATTTGCTCGCCAAAGGGGGGTGGGTAATGTTGCCACTGGGATTGTTGTTCCTGGCGACGCTGTTCCTCATTATCGAACGTTTCCTGGGTATCGGCGCCAACGGTAAAATCGAGCCGCAATTTGTGGATAACGTGAAGGATTTTATTCAGCAAGGAAACCTGAAATCGGCTGAGTCGCTTTGCAGAAACCAGCGTAATGCCGCAGGCCGCATTCTGGAAAGAGCGATCGGGCGCATTGGTTACCCGATCAAAGACATTGAAACAACGATTGAAAACGCCAGCCAGATCGAAATCCAGCGTATGGAAGGCAACCTGCCTTACCTGGGGGTGATCGCGGGTATCGCGCCGATGCTCGGGTTCGTGGGTACAATTTCCGGTATCATCCGTATCTTCTACGATATTTCGATCTCCAACGACTTTAACATCAGCACCATCGCGGGTGGTATGTATGAGAAAATGATCACTTCCGGTTCCGGTCTGATCATCGGTCTGATCGCCTATGCGGGTTATCACTTGCTGAACATGAAAATCGACCGTTTTGCACTTCGCCTCCAAATGGCCGCATCCGATTTCCTGGATGTGCTTTCAAAGCCTGTTGCTGCAAAATAGATATTCAAGGGACAACCCATTACATTTTCCATTATGAAAATACGTCGGAAGAGCCGGTTTGCTCCGGAGGTGTTCACGCACTCGCTCAACGATATCATGTTCTTCCTGTTGCTGTTCTTTTTGATCATCTCCACGATGTCCAATCCGAACGTGATCAAACTGATGCTGCCCAAGGCATCGGCTACGCAACAGATGTACAAAAAGCAGATTACCCTGTCGGTTGACGACAAGAAGGCCTATTTTATTGATAAGGAACCGATCCCGTTCGATCGCCTGGAAGTTGAGCTTCAGAATATATTTGCCAACGTAGAGGAACGTACGGTTGTACTCCGGGTAGATAAGAACCTGGCTGTACAGGACCTGGTCGACGTGCTCGAAATCGGCGCCAAGAACGATATCAAGATGGTCATGGCTACGGCCAAATAGAATTTTTGGGGAGAAAGGAGGAGGGAGAAAAAAGGAAAGGGTTTGAAGGTTTTGATCTTCAAACCCTTTTTCTGTTTCTATTGAATTGCAGCGCTTTGGTAGATTTGCTCCACGATGGATTGCAGGATCGCGCCCTGTTCTCCGTCGCAGATGTTGGCGGATTGGCCATCGCAAAGATCCAGGAATGCAGTGGTATTTTGCAATTGCGTATCGATATCGCTCAAATGCGGAAAGCGGATATCAGCCAGCTCGCCCGCGATTTCGGTGTGTACCGACAGCGGAAATAATTTTGCTCCACCTTTTGTGCCGAAAACTTCCAAGTTAATCGCCTCTTCCTGCTCCATATTCAACGCAAATGATGTCGATAGCGCAATGCTGACATTGCCCGGAAACGACAAATGCGCGAAACATGCATCCTCCACCTCAAAAGTAGCGGGGTTCCACGCCCCCTTTAAACCTTTTCCACCGGTTTTGCCAATGAAATCGTACGTGTTCGCCACAATGCGGGTCGGATGATGGTAGCCTGTCAGGCCTAATGCCATATCCAGGATGTGCACGCCGAGGTCGATGAGCGCCCCGCCTCCCTGAATGGTTTTATTAGTGAAATTGCCCCATCCCGGAATGCCGCGACGACGCAGGTAATTGGCTTTGATGTGGTAAATGTCGCCCAGATTACCTAGTTCGTGATACTTTCTCAACGTCGTATATTCCGGCGCATGGCGGCGTTGGAAGTTGTAAGCCAGGGTTAAGCCCTTCTTTTTGGCGAGATCGGCCATCTCGCGCGCCTCATACGGATGCATAGCCGGCGGTTTTTCGCAAAAGACGTGGCAGCCATTTTCGAGGGCCTGCATGGTGAACGGATAATGCAGGTTGTTGGCCGTGCAGTTGATCACAATGTCCGGTTTGCCTTCGCTTCGGTACATTTCGTCGGGGCTATCGTAGGCAAATGGCGCGCCGTGCTTATCTGCCAGCGCTTGTGCTTTGTGAATATCCCGGCTGCATATCGATACGGCCTTGACGCGTTCGGGTAGTTTGGCTAATGCCGGAAGATGGTTCTGGTCGGCAATGTGCCCGCCGCCGATGATAGCGGCTTTTAGTACTGACATGAAATCGGAAGAATAGGTTAATTAGACTTCCAAATATCAGGATTAAACGGGAAATGATAGGCCAATCGGCTATTTATTGGGTGCATGGCTCCATGATGGTGCGTAAACCTGCGAAGTGAACCCATATTTCATGTACCTGTACTTCCCCGTTTCGGGGTCGAGATATCCATTGGATGGAGTTCTTGAAAGCAAAGTCCACTGCCCTCCATAGGCAATCTCGGTGAATTTTTTGGTCAGGTTCTGCGTCCCAATGAAGAACGCGCCGATCTCAGCCATGTTGGGAATCGGGGAGATATCTTTTGTATTGAAATTCTGAAACCCCTGGCGCTTATCCCGGTTCTCCTTGTCCAGTTTGAAATTGACTTCCAAAGTATATTCCATCTCAACCGGTTTACCGTTTTGCACCGCGGGGCTCCATTTCGGCATTTCGTTCACGACGCGCAATGCTTCTGTGTCAATGCCGTAGCCGATGTTTTTGATACTTTTGGCATTACGGATGTCCCCGTTCTTATCCACGGTAAAAGACACCAGTGCGATCGCTTCCACGTTGATTTTGCGGGCGGTTTCCGGATATTGCAGGTTCTGCATCAGGTAATGCATCAGCGCCTCCCTTCCACCGGGGAATTCGGGGAGTTGTTCGACTACTTTCATTTCGCCGCTTTCAGATGAGCGCGGGGAGCCGGTTGGAGCGGCAGTTTCGGCGGCTACTGGTTTTCCGACAACCACAGGACCAGTAATTTGGTTAACAGCCTTTTTCATGACCAACAATAGCGCTGTCTGCGTGCTTGCAACCGTTAGTTCGAATGTCTGATAGGCAATGTGTGTAATTACCAGTTTGGCATTTACCGGTACATTGTCCATTTCAAACCAGCCGTTTCGATCCGTAGTAGTGCCGCGGGTAGTTCCGGCGATGATGACGATCGCATCGGCAATGGGCTCCTTATTTTCATCTGTGAGATTACCCCTCACACGAATGCCTTCTTGGGTTGCATTGGTAGTCGGACTTGCGGACGGCAGAGGCGAGCGCGAGGCGGAAATCGCTATCGAGCATATCAAAACCGGCAGGATGATGGAATATTTGGTGAGCAGCCACCGAGAACTTCGTTTTTTGTAAATCATTTTGACGCGGCTTTTTAACAATGATGAATTGAAAAAGTGATTCGCGATTGGAATGTCCGGGCTGTGCATTGCATAGGCGACCAGGAACGAAGCATAATCATTCCGGTTGGGTACCGGTTGATCAGCCAGGTATTCATGGACGGTTTCCATGGAGCGCTTGTATAGCCAGACAACAGGGTTAATCCAGAAGCATATTTTCAGGACCTCGATGAAAAGGATATCGGCGGTATGCCATTGCCGGATATGCTCATATTCATGCCGGATAACCGCGTCGGGATTGTGACGATAATCATAAGGGCTCAAAAACAGCCAGCGGAAGAATGAAAACGAGCTTTTGTTCCGGCTACCAACGTTTTCGGACGGCATGACTAGTGTGTAATCGCCCATATCGATCCTTTCGCTCCGGCCCGCCATTTTGCGGATCGTGAAAAGGCCCGAAATGAATTTCCAAACCATGATCAACATGACGACCGCATATAGTAGGGATATCCAGGCCCAAATATTAATGCCCTTTTCGGGTGCTTCATGAGCAATGACCGCTACGGAGATGGTGGCTTTCTGATAGACCGCTTCCGGCACGTAAATCGTCGTGACTGGTTCTACAAAACGGATCGCAGGCAATGCAAATGCGATCAACAACGTGCCCAGCAGGTAAAAGCGATTCCAATGAAAGAAAGTATGCTTTCGCAGCAAAAGCCAATAGCAGGCATAAAAAAGGAGCCAGTATGCATTGACTTTTGCCAGATAGAGGAGCGTTTCCATGCGGGGCGGCGTTGTGGAATGTTACTTGCTTTTGGTGATGATGGAGACGACGCCATTCGCGCCCCTTGAGCCGTAAATTTTGGTGGCTGTCTCTCCTTTCAGGACGCTTATGCTCTTGATGGTGTTTGATTCTATCGAGTTAACCAAAAAGCTTTTCTCCATTACCTCGCCGTTCAGTATGTAGAGTGGCTGGGTTTCGGACGTAAACGGTTCGGATGTACCACGAATCTCAATTTTGCTGTCCGATCCTTCTCCCACGGTGAGGTCGGTTCTTCCTTCGAAAGTTTCGGCGAGTAATGGCACTTCTTTCGGAATTTCCTGGGAGACTGGTTTCGGTTTGTAGCTGACAACCGTAGTTTCTTTGTCAGTACTGGTGTCTTCACCTGCTTCTGCCAGCTGGAACATGATTGGAACCGTAAACTTCACACTGACGGCTTTCCCGTTCTGCTTGCCGGGAGTCCATTTAGGGAAACTCGAGACTACGCGGGCCGCTTCTTCGTCGCAGCCGTAGCCAATGCCTTTCAATACCGTTACATCCTTCACGTTACCTTCGGCGGTTACCACGAAGCTGACAAAAACTCTTCCGTGAACATCGGCGTTGGAAGCACGTGTTGGGTATTTAATTTTCCGCCCCAAAAACTTGAACATCTCGGTATTTCCCCCCGGATATTCGGGCGCTACCTCCACTTCAGAGAAAATACGCTCGTTATCCCCCGTTTTGGCTTCTGTTTTTACAATATCATTCTCCTTTGAAACCTGGCTCTCGCAGCCGGCGACGAAAAGTGCGCTGGTCCCGATCAGTGTTGCGGCTACCACATAGGTGCCCAACATCCATTTGGATGTACGATTCTTATAAATCATCTGAATACGGTTTTTTAATTGAGATGGTTTAAAAAAGTGGTTGGTCAGCGACGCGACAGGCGCATTAAGCGCATACGCGACGAGGAATTGGGCATAGTATTCGCGATTCGGGGCTTGCGAGTCGGCCAGGTACTCGTGAATTTCTTGCAGTGAGCGTTTGTACAACAGCAACACCGGGTTGAACCAGAAAACGGTCCGTATGATTTCGATCAGAAGAATGTCTAGGCTATGCCGCTGCTCGGTATGCACCATTTCGTGACGTAAAATGGCGTCGAAATGGTTTTCGTAGTCGTTACGGTTGATCACAATCCAGTTCAGGAACGAGAAGGAGCCTACCTGATTGGAATCGATCAGGATCACCGTGCAGTCTTCCAGTTCAACGCGCTCGCCTGAGCGCAGGTATTTCACCAGTTGGGCAATGTTCCGGACAAGTTGTGTGGCGGCTACCGTCAGTCCTGCGGCGTAGATCAGCGTCAGGATCTGCATCCACGTCCAGGCTTCCGGCTTTTCCTGCGCCTTACCGATCACCGCAAACGCCGAAGCATTCACTTCGTAAATAACGGGCAGCTCGGGCGCGGAGGCGGGGTAAATGATTTCGGGCAGCGCGAAGGCTACCAGCAAGGAGCCCAGCAGGTACCAGCGGTTCCATTGAAAGAACGTGTGCTTCCGCAGCATCGACCAGTAACAGAGGTACAGCAACACCCAGTAAAGGCTCACCTTGCCGATGTATATAAGATTTTCCATGGCTAACAGACGGTTTACTGGTCGTTTTTATGTTGGTTGATCAGCTTCATGATCTCATCCAGATCTTTGGTGTTCAGATCATTATCCTTTACGAAGAAGGAAACCAGATTAGGGAGCGAATTGTCGAAATAATTGACCATCAGCTGCTTCATTTCGTGGCGTTTATATTCTTCCTCCGAAATGAGCGGATAGTATTCGTGTGTTTTTCCGTAGGCGTTGTAGCCTACCACCTCTTTCTTTTCGAGGATGCGGATGATGGTCGATACAGTGTTATAGGCCGGTTTCGGCTCCGGCATTTCGGCGAGGATGTCTTTCACAAACGCCTTTTTCAGTTGCCAGAGAATTCTCATGACCTCCTCCTCAGCCCTCGTCAGGTTACGGATTTCCATAATGTTTCTTTCTTTAAAATGGGTTATAAGTAATGGGTATTCCAAATGTATGCCTATTTGATTAGTTTCAAAACTATTTTATTAGTTATTATAAAAAAATAAAAAACCGCCAGATTGATCATCGACGGTTTGTATTGATTTTAAGAGCTTTAATTAGGCGTACTTTGATCCTTTGGTTCGAAGATACTGACCGACATTGCACACAGCTCCCGGCATTAATATAACCTCGTGGTCCCAATCGAAGGTGATCCAGCTTCCTGGGGTAGCGATCATAACCTTTCTCGTCTCTGTAAAGAACCAGATTACTTTCTCCGCTCCAAATTCCAGGTGTTTCAAAGTCTTAATTGTTACGTACTCACTTTCCGTAGCCTCTTCCAGCTCAACGCGGGTATCTACCTCGATCGAAATAGTTGGAGAAACCTGTATGTAGTTGAGGTTAATTTGGTCTATCGTGAGCACATCTTTGTCAAAGATCATGATATCGGAAGCCAGATTGTTTCTCCAATTGATATGCAGGCCGGGCTCATTGGTTGCAATGAGATATTTCCCTCGATTGATCTGATCATAAAGAACACCAAGGATATAACTGAGAATATAAGTTTGCAAACCACTACAACCCATAACGCCTTCTTCATTAATATTACCCGCCAGCACCTCCCGGTAGCCCTTATAGTAGTAAGGCTTGCCATCGATGATCTCGCGGATAAGTGATGTTGGAATGCTTTCCTCCAATGCATTTTCAGGAATGTCGCAGCCAGGCGTCGGTGAAGCTATCATGGTTGTTTTGGTTAGCTCATTATCGAATATACAAAAAATAGAAGCTGATAATCAACTTAATGTCCAAAGTAACAGGCTCGATGAGCAGCCGGTGAAAATAAAAAAAGCGACGGAATCCGATTCCGCCGCTCTTGCAATTATGATGTATGGTCTTATTACTCTACCACGCTCAATTTCACCGTATTCGTCTTGCGCTGTCTTGAAACCGGCATGCTCAATGTGTTGATGAACACGTCGCCTTTCTGCAATTCGCCTTTTTCAACGAGGAAAGTTTTGATGTCCTCGATGAGATCGTCGGTCGAAACGCCCTGGTCGCGGTCGTAGTAGAATACTTTGGTACCCCAGTACAATGCGAGCTGGTTCATCAGCATTCTGTTCGATGTGAAGATCAGCAGGTTGGCTTTCGGGCGGTGGTGCGACAGGCGGAAAGAAGTGTAGCCCGAACGTGTGATACCGATGATCGCCGCCGCCTGAGTATCGCGTGCCAGACGGCATGCACTCATAACCACGTTGTCGTTCAGTTTATAAGCTCCCGGAGCGTCGTTAACAGCCGCGTGATGTCTGAAATAGATGGCGTTGCTGTTAGCTTCCACTTTTTCAATGGTACGGCTCATGCTTTCTACGGCAAGGATAGGGTATTTACCGGAAGCAGTTTCAGCCGAAAGCATTACTGCGTCAGCACCGTCGAGTACCGAGTTGGCCACGTCGTTCAGCTCGGCGCGGGTTGCACGCGGGCTTTCGATCATAGATTCCAGCATTTGCGTAGCCACGATTACCGGCTTGCCCGCACGGTTACATTTCTCTACGATCATTTTCTGGATCATCGGAACCTCTTCTGCAGGAAGTTCAACCCCGAGGTCACCGCGCGCTACCATGATCGCGTCGGTTGCTTCGATGATCGCGTCGATGTTGAGGATCGCCTCAGGCTTCTCGATTTTCGCTACTACACGGGCGTGCTTGCCTTTGTTGGCGATATATTCTTTCACTTTAGAGATTTCCTCAGCCGTACGAACGAACGACAATGCGATCCATTCTACATTGTTTTCCAGGCCGAAGTCCAGGTCTTCCCAGTCTTTCTGAGTTACCGAAGGCATTGAAACCTTGGTGTTAGGCAGGTTAACCCCTTTTTTAGATTTCAGGTAACCACCATATACAACCTCGGTGATTACATCCGTTCCGTCGATCCCGGTTACCAGCACTTCCAGTTTCCCATCGTCCATCAACACGCGGTCACCGATCTTCACATCATTGTACATTCCGTCGTAAGGCGTGCTCACTTTCTCGGCAGTACCCAATACTTCTGTGTTGGAAAGGATGAGTTTTTTGCCTGCTTCGATCAGAACGCCGTCTTTTTCAGCCACCAGACCGATACGGATTTTGGGTCCTTGCAAATCTTGAAGGATAGCCAGGTTAAGGCCGTGCTCTTCGTTGATCTCGCGAATGTTAGTGAGTCTTTGCAGGTGGTCAGCGTGGGAGCCGTGGGAGAAGTTGAGACGGAACACGTTCACTCCTGCTTTGGCCAATGCATATAATGTTTCTTTCGATTCCGAGGTCGGGCCTACGGTTGCAACAATTCTGGTTTTTTTGGAAGACATAAAGTTAATGTGCAGTAAATGATGTTTTTATAAACAATCCACGTCGATCACAACCTGGATGCTTTTTAGCGTCTTGTCAGTCAGAGTGTCAATTACTTTTTCCTGTATAAATGACTTTGCCGCCTTAAAATTAATCTTTTCTCGTTCAAGTTTGATGAGAATATCGAACAAAAACTGATTTCTTACTCTTTCGACCAACGGCGGCTGAGGCCCCAGAACCCTGCTGGCGCCCAAATGCGCGGTGAGTTTCTCGGCCAGCACTTTCGCAGCCCGGGCGGCAGTACCTTCGTCGATATGCTTCACGGTAACCTTGATGAGCCGGGTAAATGGCGGGTAACTAAACTGCTCACGCTCCGCGATTTCGGCCTCGTACATCCCCTCATAGTCATTATTGATGATTTTTTCGAGCAGCGGTTGCGACGGGTTCGCGGTTTGGATGAGCACCTTCCCGGGCTTGTCCGCGCGCCTTCCGGCCCGCCCGCTCACCTGCGTAAGCATCTGGAACGCCCGTTCCGAAGCCCGGAACTCGGGAAAGTGGATAATACGGTCGGCGTCGAAAATCCCCACCACGCTCACATTGTCGAAGTCAAGCCCTTTGCTCACCATCTGCGTCCCGACGAGGATATCGATCCCACCTTCCTCAAAATCGGAAATGATTTGCTGATAGGCGTTTTTCGCTCGGGTGGTATCGAGGTCCATGCGCTGTACGCGCGCCTCGGGGTACATGACATTGATTTCTTCCTCGATCTTTTCAGTCCCATAGCCCATTGGTTTTACTTTGGGTGAGCCGCAATGCGGGCATGTCCGCGGCACTTCCTCCTTGTGCCCGCAATAATGGCAGCGCAGCTCGCGCGCCTTCATGTGGTAGGTGAGGCTCACGTCGCAGTTCGAACACTCCGAAATCCAGTTGCATTCCTCGCATTGCAGGTAAGGCGAGTAGCCCCGGCGGTTCTGGAAAAGGATCGTCTGTTCCTTGTTTTTAAGATTGTATTCCAAATGGCTGAGCAGCACGGAAGAAAACTCGTTCTTCATCTGCTTCTGTCGTTTTTCCTTCTTGGTATCGATCAACTCAAAACGCGGCAATGCGGCATTTCCGAAACGCTGCTTCATTTCCACCAGTCCATAGCGGCCGCTTTGTGCGTGATAATAGCTTTCCAGGGAAGGTGTCGCCGAGCCGAGCAGCGTTTTGCCCTTGTGCATGTACGACATGATCACGGCCACATCGCGGGCATTGTAACGCGGGGCCGGGTCGTGCTGCTTGTAGGAAGTTTCGTGTTCCTCGTCGACGATAATTAAACCAAGGTTATCAAACGGCAGGAAAATAGCGGACCGAACACCGACTACAAACTGGAATTTACCGTCGAGAATGCCTTTCCAAACCTCCACACGCTCATTGTCGGAGAATTTGGAATGGTAAATGCCCATTGCATCGCCGAAAACTTTCCGGAGCCTGACCACGATCTGGGTCGTCAAGGCTATTTCGGGTAGCAGGAACAATACCTGCGTGCCGCTTTCAAGCGCCTGTTTAATCAGTTCAATGTAAACCTCCGTCTTGCCGCTGCCGGTAATGCCGTGGAGGAGCACCACTTCTTTTTCCCGGAAAAGCTCGTGGATTTGCCGGGAAGCCTCTTTTTGCGTTTCGGTGAGCGTAATGGTGCCCATGTTGCCCGCCGGGATATCGTCGAATCGGGAGACGAATATCTCGAACTGCTCGAAAATACCTTTTTTAATGAGCGTATTCAACGAGGCGTCCGAAATGGTATCGTCTTGGCTGAATACCGATTTATCCAAACCTTTATAATTCAAATCCGGATTGTTGTAAACCGGGATGAAACTGAGGTATTTCAAAAGGATTTCCTGCTGCTTGGGCGTCTTGTCGAGGTCTGCCGCAAGTTTTGAAAGGGTTTCATTAGAAGTATAAGCGGCCGCCAGCCTGATCTTCTTTGCCACTTTCGGTTTATAGCGCTCTTTTACTTCTTCATACAAAATCACCGCCCGCTTCCCGACCAGCGATTTGATAATCGAGGTTATATTGGATTTCTGCAAAAGCCTTTCCACTTCTTCGTAGGAAAGTGTCTGGTGTTTTTTGATTTCTTCAACAACAAGATGCTCCTGATCTGTCAGCAGGTCCTCGTGTTCAAATTCCGGATTTATCTGAATTCTCGATTGGCTGGTGATTTTCAGCCCGGCGGGCAATGCCACATTCATTACTTCACCAATATTGCAGAGGTAATATTCGGCCACCCACGCAAAAAGCTCTAACTGTTGCTGGGTGACGATCGGCTGCTCGTCGAGCAACTCCAGAATGTACTTCGCCTGGTATTTCACCGGCGGATTGGAATGCAGCTGGGCCACCACGGCCGTAATGACCCTTTTCTGACCAAACTGCACGATTACCCTCGCCCCGACCTTGATAAGCGAAGCCATTTCCCGTGGTACCCGGTACGTAAACAGGTTCGGAATCGGTACCGGAAGGATCAGATCGGCAAAAAGGGTGATTTCTTCCTCAAAAAGGGAGGTCATTGGTTCAATGCTTTAATTCGGCCGCAAGTTCGCAATTTGTGGTCAAGCAATCAACGAAACATCGAGCGTTGCGGCATGCGCCCAGTCGACCATCGCGTTGAAGAGCCGTATCTGGCTGAATGATTCAATATCGCTTTCCCGGATTTCCGCAGTTTCAATAATGCCCCGATCGAGCAGGAATGCGCGCTGTGTACCAGGCAGGAGCGGGCTCGCGGGCGTGAGCCAGCGGTCGCCGTCTAGGAAAGCGACATTGCAAAAATTGGAATCGGTGACCAGTCCTTTTCGGATGATCAGTATTTCATCGGCATCGTCGCGTTGTGCGTAAAGCGCATTCAGCGTTTCGCGGTCGTCGTATTTGTATCGATAGTCTATCTCATCATCATAAACCCGTTGGATTTTACGGATCTCCCGACGAGAATAGGGCTCCCATTTAATGTTGTCGATTTCCTTACTATATGCAACGCGGCATTTGTGCATGCTTTCACCGACGAGGTCGGGTACTTGAAGCAGTTCGGCTAAATCCCAGGGATCGTCACAGCCCCATAATTCCCGGCGGGTTTTGTTGAGGCGCGCTTCGTGGTACGACAGGTTTTTCAATTGCCGGTTTTCGACACAAATCGTTTCAAAGCACAGCATGCGGGGTGTGGCTAAATGGGAGATAAACTTTATCAATCACTTCCTGATATTCACTTTTTGCATTGCTCAATGCCGTAATGCCGCCACCGCTTTTGAAAATCAGTTGTTGGTCCTCCTGCTCAATAAAGCGGATCATGACCGCGCTTTCAAAGTTCTCCCCATCAAAATACCCCATCACACCAGTATAATAACCACGGTTATATTCTTCCGCCTCTTCAATGATTTCCAGCGTGCGCGGTTTGGGTGCGCCCGTGATGGAACCTGCGGGTAATAGTTTTTTCAAAAGGTCGCCGTATTGTCCGTCAAAGTCATCGGGTAGCAGTCCCGCTATTTCAGAACTGACCTGTAACAATGTTTTGTCGGAAGCGTGAATGCGATCGATGTATCGGTAGCGTTCCACCCACACTTTTTCGGCGACCATGCTGATGTCATTCCGGATGAGATCGACAATCGTAGCGTGCTCGGCGGCCTCTTTGTAATCGGAAAGTATTACCTGTTCCGCGTTGGGTACGGAGGCATCGATGGTGCCTTTCATCGGAAACGAAGCAATACGGTTGCCCCGAATGCGTACGAAGATTTCAGGGGAGAAGCATACGAAACGGTTTCTGAACAACAGCCGGTAAGGCGCTTCGCTATGCCGGAAAATCTGGTCGAGGGTCAGATTCGTTTCGATGGGAGTGGGTACCGAAAGATTGACCAAAAACGAGTTTCCCGCATTTAAATGATGTAATACGCAATCGAATTTGGGTTGATAATCTTCAAAAGCGAGCGGATGCTTGTCGAATTGAATGTGCTCCGGAAGGTCGTCGCTGAATCCGGTCATATCATTGGTAAAACCATTCAGATTGAACAGGATCTCTGTCGGGTCGACGTCGCCAAGCTTCCAGGCAAGCGGTTTTTGGAATTGGTAGTCCACCAAAAAAAAGAACGGGGTTTTGGCTTTGCCCCATTCATTCAGTTTCTCCGTAAAGTCCCAGGCCGCGTTTTCCAAGCTAAAAAGTGGTATTATCAGACTCTCTGAACAGCTAGCTAATTTACAAAGTTCAGAAACCAATAGCTAAATTAGAGGGTTAAAAGACTAAGGGCGGTCGCAAGCAAAAGGCCGTCAGCCAAACAATGCACATTTACGACGCAATCATTATCGGCGGCGGCCCGTGTGGCCTCGCAATGGGTGTAGAGCTGGCCAAAAGCGGCCTCGATTACCTGATCCTCGAAAAAGGGAACCTCACCGAATCGATCCGCCGGTACCCGCGACGGATGAAGTTTTTTTCCACTGCCGAAAACATCGAGATAGGCGGCATTCCGTTTGCCATTTCGGATGTGAAGGCCAACCGCAATGAGGCATTGCAGTATTACCGGAAGGTAGCGGGCTACTATCATTTGAATTTCAAGCTATTCGTGGATGTGGACCGCTCTGAGAAGCAGGCGGACGGGACTTTTCTGACGTATTCGAATGATGGTCAGGTATTTCAATCCAAAAATGTAATCCTCGCAACGGGCTATTTCGACGTGCCGCGTATGCTGAATGTGCCGGGCGAGAACCTGCCGCATGTTTCGCATTACTATGATGAGCCATTTGAATACTCCTATACCAATGTGGTGCTGGTAGGAGGCTCCAATTCGTCGGTGGAGGCCGCATTAGAACTCTATCGCCACGATGCGAAGGTGACGATCGTGCATAAGGAAGCCGATTTCCGGACGAAAGTGAAGTACTGGCTCGTGCCGGATGTGAAGAATAGGGTGAAGGAAGGAAAGATCCACACGCGCTTCAACTCGGTGACACGGGCGATCGAGCCGGGGCGCCTTTTGATTGAGAATACCGAAACCGGGGAGCAAGAGTGGCTGCCGGCCGATTTCGTGTTCCTGCTGGTAGGCTACCTGCCCGACGAGCATTTGCTCGCGCGTTGCGGAGTGACGCTCGACCCTGTTACAAAGGTGCCGGAGTATGATTCGGAGACTTTTGAAACGAACGTGCCGGGGCTGTACCTCTGCGGGACTGTGCTTGCGGGAGTATTTACTGAAAAGGTATTTATCGAAAACGGGCGTGAGCATGCGGCAGCGATTGCCGATCATTTGGCAGGCCGCGAAGTCCGGAAAGTGAATGAATTGATTGACCGTATTTAATAAGCCTCGCTGACCGGAAAGGCAGCGAAGCAACTTCAAAAGCGCAGGTTATTGCTCAACGAGCACTAATTTGCGCTTTTTCTTTTTAGAGGAAATCTTCTCGATTTTACCGATCAAACCATTGGCGCCGACGCCGTATCCCACATTTCCTGCGAAGCTCAGCGAGTGAAAACCTTCGTTACCAAGTGAAATCCAGCTTTTTCCGCGATCGAGCGAAACGCTGTTGCCTGATGGACCCGAGGCTACGAGGGCGTAATTGTCGGAGCGGATTTGCGTATCGCCGTTCCAGGTGGCGTTGGTTTTGTGGTAAATAGCTACCGATTCTTTCAATCCGGCAGGTTTGGTCATGCCGGATAATGTCCAGGTAATGCCGCCGTCCACAGTGAGAAGCACGTTTTGGGTCGAATCGGTGGTCTTTTTGTAGTCTCCACCCACGGCTATCCCGTTCTTTTTCGACCAGAATCGGAGTCCGAAAATGCCGCTGGTAGGTCCGGCGGGTAATGGGGTAGCGGATACCTGCCAGGTTTGTCCGTAATCTTCTGACCTGAATACCCTGGCCATTTTGCTGCCACCGGTTCCAATGAAAACGGTTCCTTTTCCATTGGTAAGAATAGAGGTGCCGCTCGCAGCGAAGCACGCCTCTCCGGGTTCCGCTGTCGGGCGCTTGTCGAGCGGGAGTTCCTGCCAGCTGTTGCCACCGTCTTCGGTTGTGAGAATGAAGAGTTTGCCCTGGGTCGGGTCGCCGAGGCAAATGCCCTTATTTTTGTCCCAAAAGTCGATTCCATCCAGAAAAACCCCATTCTGTGTAGTTTGGTACACAAGCTTCCAGCTTTCTCCGCCGTCTTCGGTTTTGTAAATTTTCGCTTTATCTTTTTCCGACTCACCGGCGCTCATCGCGATCGCCACCTGCTTGTCGAATGCATGAATATCGCGGAAGTCGAGCGAATCGGCACCGGAAACCTTATACGTCGTCCAGGTGTGCCCGCCGTTGGTTGTCTTCAAAACAGTGCCCCGCGTGCCGCCGATCCAGCAAATTGTGGGGGATACGGCGTGTACTGCGCGCATATGGATCTTCGTTTTGATATCGATGACCTTCCATTGGGCCTTGCTTTCGCTCGCTGCAATCAGGAAGAAGGAGGAAAGTATGACGGAAAATAGGCCGTTCATGGAAAATCGGCGCGCTGATTTGCGAAGTGGCACAGTATTTTGTTATTTTCAGTTCTAATGTTTTATCAACACAAAATAGGGAATTCGTATGAACAAGAACCAAAAATTTTTGATTGGCTCGATCGGAGCACTGTTAACAGGCATCGCGATTGGCCTTTTGGTAGCTCCCAAAGACGGAAAAGAAACCCGCAAATTGATCAAAAATAAGGCAAATGACCTTGGCGGAAATGCAAAGGATAAATATGAGAAAAGTCTCGAAGAACTATCTCACCTGGCCGACAAGCTCAAAGAAGGGTTCCTGAAAAACGTAAGCAGCGCAAAAGAAAAAGCAAATGGTGTGGCCGACAATGTGAGCGAAAAAGTTCGCGGCGTAGTCAACAACAATGCTTAGTAACTCCGATATTCACGACATTGAAAGGGTTGTTTCCGATAAAGAAGCGACCCTTTTTGTTGGGCCGCGGTCAGGGTATTTTTGCTATTACTTCGCTGATTACCTGGTTGATATCTTCGGTGAAGCCTTTCGTTTTCTCAGGAATAATGCCGCTGGCGCCTCCTTGCCACACCATCCGGTTATTGGCGGCATCCACCAGGTCGATCACCATCGTGCCCTCGCGGTATTTGCCGGTTACGACCTCTTCACTTTTCCAGGAATAACGTCGCTGCCCCATGTAGCGCGGCAGGCCGTCGGTGCGGAAATCTGTTTGCCGGGTTTGCAATTGCTCCTGCACATTCAGTGCGATATTGATTTTCAGGCTCGGGTCGCGCGCCTCGTCGAGTCCGCGCGCTTGCAGGTTTTTGGCAATGGCTTCCTTGATAATGCCTACATTCTTCTCAAAGTTTTTAGAAACCGTGTCGCCTTTCGCTTCGATATCGTAAAAACCGTAAGTAGGGAAGTCGGAGAGCTTGAATGAGGCTTCTTTTTTGACTTTCAGTAATTTATAGGAGGGGTTGCAAGCGGTAAACAGTAATACGAAGCACAAAAAGGCCAGTGCATTTCTCATGACAGCGAATATTTAGGTTCAATTATCCGATTACGCTTCCCAATTCCTTGGCGGCTGCCATGCTGATGCCCTTATAGAACATGAATTCCGTCATGATGGCATGTTGCTCCTCTTCCGTTTGCGCGTGTACCGCTTGTTGCAGGCAAACTTTCATTTTCTCTTCAATGAATGCCTTTTTCAGCCTGAGAATATTGTTGAATGCCGTTCTGTCCAGAACATCTGTCTCAAAAGGCACATAAATTTCGTATTTCTCTTTCCAAAGTTCGCTGAGCTCATGTTTCTGGGTCAGCCATTCGATGGTAAGGTTCCTGATATCCGCTTCATGGTGTTGCAGGAAATAGTCGGTAGTAAGGACTTGGTTCCGGGTGAAATTTTCGCGGAACAAAGTCAGCAAATGGCTGAACACCGGGTCTTTCAGCTCTATTCCCTCGATTTGCCCCAATACGTACTGGCAGACTGTAATCGTAGGTTCAAGCTCGCGCGCCCCGTGTACGACTAGCAGGCGCACGAACGCTTCCTCCTGGTAATGCAGCTTGGTCCGCTGAAATGTTTCCGGCGCAGCTTCCTGGGGCACGAAAGGATCCGCATCCGGTTCTCCGGCAAACGGCCCAAATCCATCGCTGAACAATGCGTCCAGATCCGGCGCTCCATCGGGGCCGATGCTTTGCGGACTTTGGAATCCCGAATTTCCATTAGGCTGTCGCGATTGCCGCTCGGCGGGCTTGGCAGTCTGCTGCTTGCGCATCAGCTTATTGCCCTCGGTAATCAGCATTTGCTCGTCCACCCGCATCATTTCCGACGTGCGGTGGAAAAACACCTGCCTTTTGATCGCATCGGGGATTTTAACGATGCTATTGACAACCTCCTGGATCACCGCCGCCAGCCGGAAAGGATCGTTGCCGGCGTCCTGCAACAGGATTTCCGTTTTGAAAGTGATAAAGTCCTTCGAAGCCTTCTTCAAATGCGCCTTAAAAGCCTCGGCGCCCACCCTGCGGACATAGCTGTCGGGGTCCTCATTGTCGGGGAAAAGGACGACATTCACATTCAGGCCTTCCTCCAAAACAAGGTCCAGCCCGCGTAATGCGGCTTTGATACCCGCCATATCCCCATCATACAGAATGGTAACATTGGGTGTAAAGCGCCCGATCAGCCGGATTTGCTCGACCGTGAGCGAGGTTCCTGACGAGGCTACGACGTTCTCGATCCCCGCCTGATGCAGGGAGATAACATCCGTGTAACCCTCTACCAGATAACAGTGTTCGAGGCTGCGGATTGCGTTCTTTGCCTGGTAAATGCCGTAGAGGACTTCGCTTTTATGGTAAACTTCGGTTTCGGGCGAGTTGAGGTATTTCGGCTGATTCTTATCAGTCTTCAATATCCGCGCACCGAATGCGATCGTCTTACCTGCAATATTGTGGATCGGGAAAATAACCCGGCCGCGGAAACGGTCGTAACCTGCAGTGTGACTGCCTTCCTTATGGATAAGCAGACCTGCTTTTTCAAGAATTTCGGCTGAGTAACCCTTTTCTAATGCTTCTTTGGAGAACGAATCCCAGTTATCCAGGCTGTAACCCAGTTCGAATTTCTTGCGGATTTCATTCGTGAAACCGCGCTCCCGGAAATAGCTCAGGCCGATCGCCTGGCCCTCCTCGCTATTGTGGAGCTGATGCTGGTAATAGTTTTTGGCGTAATTGAGGATGATGTACAAACTCTCCCGGGCATTTTGCCGGATGGTTTCCTCGTCGGTAAGCTCCTCTTCCTCAATCTCGATATTGTACTTGCCCGCCAGGTACCTCAGCGCTTCACCGTAGCCGATACCGTCAATGTCCATCACAAATTTGATGGAATCACCCGCCGCCCCGCAGCCGAAGCATTTGTAGATCTGCCTTACCGGGTTGACGTTAAAGGACGGCGTTTTCTCGTTGTGAAACGGGCAGCAAGCCGAATAGTTGGCTCCCTTCTTTTTTAAGGACACAAAATCCCCTACCACTTCCACAATATCTGCGGCGTGCTTAATCCTCTCTACCGTTTCGGGGTTAATGCGCATAATGCTTTTTAATGTTCAGTTTACGCGGTCGCGCAGCTTCACCGGGTTTTTCTTCTTGTCCAGGCGCATATTGAGCAATTCCACGAAGAACGAGAATGCCATTGCGAAATAGGCATATCCTTTCGGGATCTCGTAGTGGAATGCTTCTGCCACGAGCAGCGTGCCAATCATCAACAAAAATGACAGCGCTAAAATTTTAATAGAAGGGTGATTATTTACAAAATCCCCGATTTTAGCGGCAAACGCGATCATAATGAAGGTCGACGCAATGACGGCGATGATCATGATCGGTACCTCTTTCACCAGGCCAACGGCTGTAAGTACGGAGTCGAACGAGAAGATGATGTTCAGCAAAGCGATCTGTACCAGCGCGCTGCCGAAGGACATCGATTTTTTGCCTGAAATATCACCTGATGGCAGGTCTTCGGGCTCGCCTTCGAGTTTGTGGTGAATTTCTTTGGTGGTGCTGTAAAGCAGGAAAAGCCCGCCGCCCAGCAAAATCAGGTCACGTCCGCTGAAACCGTGGCCGAACAAATTCAAAACATCTTCTTTAAGACCGATCACCCATGAGATCGCAAACAGAAGCGCGATCCGTAATACCAGCGCGATAAGCAAACCATTGTTTTGCGCTTTTTTTCTTTGACTAACAGGCAGTTTGCCCGAAACGATTGTAATAAAAATTACGTTATCTATGCCAAGGACGACTTCCAGTAATGTCAATGTTAGCAAACTGATGAGCGCGTCGGTGGTAAAAAGTGATTCCATGAATGAGTTGGTGAGTGTTAATTGCACGAAAGTAATCAGGCAGAGTAGTTTGAGCAATAATTACGCCAATTTTCCGTAATTTTGAGGTATATGGTAATCCATCGGAAAATTTTTATGGAAATGTCCATTATTTTCTGAATAGAATTTAGAAATTCGCATCCTAAAGTTTTTTTCTGATTACTTTAGTTTGTTATTTTGCGGTACTGAAATTCAACTTGAAATTTATCCGAGCGATATATAGATATTAAAAATATAGTGTGTGTATAGTGTGAAACAGGGCATGGAAATTTTTCTATGCCTTTGTTTTTTATAGACTGTTTATCAGCTAATTAGTACTACTCCCCCGCGCTCTCCAGATACAATTCGACTAGCCTGGCTACTACATCCGGCGCTTCGTAAGGCAGGGTTATCAGCCTTTGCGCTTCCCGTAATTTTGTCGTTAAATCGGTTTTCCAAAGGTCTTGAAAAACACTGCAAAACAGCGGTCTTTCCACTGCTGCCGATGCCAGGACAGGTATGCCGAGTTCGCGTGCTTCGTGAAGCGATAAGCATACACCGTCCGTAGTAGTATTTCGAATGAATGCATCGGAGAGCAGTAGTATACTTTTGAAATCGTGCAAGTGACTGATGAAAAATACATTGCCTGAAATGTGCAGTGTGCGTTGTTGGATATACGATCGGTAGCTACCTGAGGGGTCCGAGATGAGAAGTTGGTAGTCCGGATAATCGGCGAAGCGGTTCACCATTTCTGATATGCCGTAGATCTCCCGGCCGTGTTTGTCAAATGTCACATTCCATGCATTCGTGCAGAATGTGGTCCGGTACAGTGTGCGGCGGTATGCTATTTCTGTCTGCAATGGCGCAGGCAGCGGTCGTATTTCAGGATCGGCGATGTAAGTTGAAATTTCGCGTGAGCGCGGGTTACAACGTAGCGCCTGCAACAGGCTTGCACGCTCCTGTACGACGGGTATGTGCGCAAGGCGGGCCGATAATCGGACGGCCAGATTTCCCACCATCCGGTATCTGCCCCACCGACCGTGGTAAGTGATGATCAATTTTTTGAATGTGAGCCGGCATAGCACAGCGAACGCTACCTGTACGAACGGGTTTGAGAAATGGATGTGGATGATCCGGTGTGTGGCTATGTCGCGAAGAATTTTGAGAACGGAGGTCTTCCTTACGTCGCAAAAGTCGAAATCAAAACCCATTTGGCGTATACGTTGTGTGAGCCGTTGCACATGCATACTCACGCCTCCGATGGGCGGCGGCATTTTTCCGATAATCAGGAGTTTAGCCATTGACCGGTGATGGCAGGTTTGTTCGCAACGCTTTTGGAATAATAATAAATGCAGATAAGCAGCTGTGGAGCGATGCAATTGATAGTAAGGCTCCGGGCGGGAATGATCACGAACACATAACCGACCGAATGCACGAACAACAAATAGGCACCTAATGCAACGGGCAATATCCGGTGCGCTCGTGCAGCAGTCCTGAACAGAAAAAGGCCAAATGCCCCAAACAGCCCGTACATATAGAATATCCCGATCAGCCCTTGCTCGGCGAGGATTGTGAAAAACATCGAGTGTGCCTCGCGGTAGCCGGGACCGAGCCGCTCGAAACTGCCTATTCCATGCCCGTAAAGCGGACTTTCGAGGAACAGTTGATAAGCCACTCTCCGGATCCCGGCCCTGCCGCTTGCCTCCTGGATTTTCTGTAAAGTAGGCCGCACAGTCTGAAAATCCGCGAAACGGAGCTGCCATGAATATGCGAGATCTGCATTAATGAAGTGGATCAGGTTACTAAAACCTGCATAGAGCAGGAGACCGAGCGTTACAAACGATAATGCATGCTTCCAGCTACCCACAATCCACAGTGAGGCAAATACGTAAGGCAACACTATAAATACTGCCCCGCGTGAAAAGGACAGTATAACCACGAACCCAAAAATCAAAACCAACAAGGGAGCCAACAACCAGGAGTGCCTTATGCGCATCGCGTAACGAATTGCGAACGGCCAAAGGAGTATGAAGTAGGTCATCGTTACGTTGGTATCCGAAATGTTTCGGGTTACCAGCAGGTTGCTCGCACCTTTGTATTGTGCCCCGAAAAACACGAGGCCAAATGTCCCCAATGCAAGTATGATGAAGGTGAGGCAAAGCGATTGTTCCAGTTCTGCCGGAAATGAGGGGCTTTCTGAGAGGATGTTGAGGTAAAGAAAGTACAATGGAATGGTCAGGAGGATCAATGTAAATGCGCCGGTGATGATTCCCGCCAGGTTCGGGGAAATGGCGATGAAAAAGAAGTTGAGTGCAACCCATGATGCGATCAGGCTCTGTTCAATACCTGTAAGATTTGTTTTGAAGCGAATCAGTATCGCGATCATGTATAGATCGGTAAGGATGAAGGGAAGTAGCCGCCACAGGGAATTGGCTCCGGCGGGGAAGTCATATCTCTGGAATAAGTGCAAAAACTGGCTCAGTACCGGCATGCTGAGCACATAAAAAAGCTTATGCTCCGACGGAATAATCAGCGTGACAATGCAATAGATATAGAAACCTAAGACGAGCAAGGTTTGAAGGCTGCTTTCGCCAAAGATGAGGAGGGAGTCGAATAATGTGACGGCGATCCATGCCATGCCGAGGGAAAGCACGCCCATAGTGCTCGCTGCGATGGTCAATCGAGCCATTCGCGTATGTATCGGGCCGTTAAACGGACGGAATCGGGCGCGCAACGACGAATAGCCGTTTTGACAGTATTCCTGTAATCGTTGGGAGCATAGCCTTGTTCCAATACTTGATCGAGTTTCTCAAATAGCTCCCGGCGGTGGTAAACAACCTGCTCTTTCAGATCATGTGGAAGCTGTTGTTGGTGGGAGTAATGATAAAACCGTTTTACAGAACCCGCATATCGCTTACCCGAATGCGCATCGTAGGCAATGCTGATGCAAGGTTTGTTGCAAGCAAGGGCATCCAGGAGCATCGTAGAGGCGACTTGTATGCAGACGTCGCAGTCAGTCAGTTGTAAACACAACATTTCCAAAAAATCGACGGGGGGTACCTGGCTGCCATTTGCATTAAATGGCTGGAAAAAGCGCAGATTGCTCATCCTGCTGAAACGATCGTACCGGCGGTGATCGTCGCCGGGATGGCACCTTACGAGAATCATCGTATCGGGGCGACTTTGCGCATATTCGAGAAGATCTTCGATCATGTAGTTTTGGCAGGAATGGTGTTTGACTGCGCATGTCGCGAAAAGGATAATTCTTGTTTGCGGATCGATTCCAAGGATATCCTTTAAACGATGACTTGATTGCCGAGACGCTCTGAAATAGATGTCAAACTTCGGGACACCAGTAATGCATACCCGCGCATTGTCCCCGAAAGTCGTGTAGAATCGCTCGTATTCGAGCGCCATCGGTTTATTCCAAACCAGCACCACATCCGATTTGGAATTGATAACACCCTTTGAAGTCAGATTATCCCAGCTGATAATGATGGATATGGAAGTGATTCCGCGTGGTTTGAGCGAATTGACGACGATATTTTCGCGGAGGTCGAGCGGGGAAGTTGAAATCACGGCCTGGAAGCCATACTCAGCAACCGACGCGCCGATATCCGGTAACGTTGTGCGACGAATGAGCCAGTTTCTGAGGATGATCATCCATGTGCCGCTCAGAAATATGAGTGCAATACTGTTTCGCGAAATACGAAAAAGGAGATAGGCGAAGGAGCTCCGTTCCATGAGTTTGATACGGATGGTTTCCAGATTAAAATAATGTCCGAAAAGCAGCATCTCGATCGTCCGGAGCCATTTTAATGGCTTTGGAATTGTTGGAACCGAAAATGGCAAAAGCTCCATACGCAATTGGAAATGCGTATTGAACAATGCGATATCGGCGTCAGTCAGCAAATCCGACATGACGGAAATCCGGTAATGCCTGCCGAGCTCGCGCATTAGTCCGGAATGGATCACATTGATGATCGCAAACGGATTGGTAATCAATACGAGAATGCGTTTTTGGTTTGATCTTTCCATGGTTGTACAAGGCTTTCAGCGTGTGTCCAATCTGCGGGTGTGTCTATATTGACTCCAAATGCATGATCATTTATCCAGGCCGCTACTTTACCGCCAGTGATGAATCCTTCGCGGATGAGCGAGGTGCGCGAGATGTAGATCTCCCCGTCGCGGTGATAGGTTGCGGGGAGATCCTGCCGTCGTGTGAACGTCGGACAGTCGGCGGAACGAATGGCTTTTTCAAATCCGTCGGGTCCGAAAGCATATGCCCAGAAAGGATTGAATGCATCGGGGATTTTTCGTACGGTGATCAAACTGTCGGCGTCTTGCCGAACGATGTGACGGATACTGGCGTCGATCATGCCCGGCGCACGGAACGGGCAAGTGGGTTGGAGCAGCACGATGTACCCGAAGCGGCCCCAATGCTCCTCTGCATAGTTCAACGCATGAGCAACTACGTCGATCATAGGAGAATGGCTTGTGGCCAGATGCGCCGGCCGCAAAAAGGGAGCCGCTATTTTCGAGAAGCAATTGGCAAAAAATGCGGTTTCGGGGCAGTCCGTAGAAACCAGGATGGTATCGAGCAGTTCCGACTGCTCAGCAGCTTCAAAAGTGTATTGGATCAGCGGCATACCGTCGAGCAACTTCATGTTCTTGCCGGGGACACCCTGGGACCTCATTCTCGCCGGAATAAGGCCCAAGGTTTTTGGAAATGACGTCATCATGTGGTGAGAAGGTGTTTTTTGAGAATCAATGGAATCGTGGCGAGCTGCCCGGCGATCTGTTCCCCGGCGTTGCCTTTCCCGTAGAGCGTTACGGGCGGGAATGGTCCATGGGCGAGCTGGCGCTGAATGGCCGATACAATCGCTTCGGTATCGGGAATGCAATCCGTTACATTCGGCCCGCGCTCGCGGCCGCTTTGCCTGCTCCCGATATTCACAGCGGGCACACCCAATGCGCTGCATTCACGTATCCCGACGCTCGAATTGCCGACAAAGCAGGCGCATTTTTTGAGCAACTGAATGAAGTGCCCCGATTCCATATTTTTGAAAAAATGAAAGGGGAGGCCCGGGTGCTGCTCACGGAATGCCCGAATGCCCTGGGCGGTACCGGCTGTTCCCGGGTCGGCATTGGGCCAAAACCAGATGCTGGGCATATCCAAGGCTGCGAGGGCGTGCAGCGTGCTGCCAATCTGCCATTTGGAATGTGCTGTTTCGGTGGTTACGGGGTGTTGCAATACCAGTAAATAGGGCGCATTCAAATCAGGTTGTGATCCCACGCCTCCATAAGTTTCATATGGGTTGAAATCGAGATCCTTATGCTGATATAGCAGATCGATGGAAGGACAACCGGTATGGTAAACTTTCTGCGGCAAAAGCCCCATTCGGATAAGCCGTGCCCGCGCGTTTTCCGTGGCGGTGAAATGCAGGTCGGCTAGCTGGGAAATGCTGTTCCTGATCCGGTCGTCGATATTCCCGGTCATTTCGCCGCCCTGAATATGCGCGAGCGGAATGTTCATATTCACCGCTGCGATGGCCGTTGCAATGGTTTCAAAGCGGTCGGCGATCGTTACGACTACATCCGGGCGATGGTTGGTAAAGAATGTCGCAAGTTCGATGACCGCCAAGCCTGTTGTTTTGGCCGAGGCAGTGTCGTTTTCGACATCCATCAGATTTGGAATAATGGCTGAAATGGGCAGATTTCCCGCTTCCAATTGCGGAATAATATTTCCAAACCGATCGACCAATGCGCTGCCGGTTACGACAATTTGCAAAGTGAGTTTTGGATGGGCCTGAATCGCCGACAATACCGTTTTAACCCGGCTGTAACTGGCCCTGGCGGTGATCACAACGCAGATTTTACGCATGGCAGAGATGGTTTTCGGTGAGAAACTCCCATTGCGCAATATCTCTGGTCAGCGTTTTACCCAACACTTCCTGGTAACGTGCCGCCGCTACGCCGAAGCCTGCCGGTTTTTTGGTTTCAAGATCGGCACATTGAATCTGTTCGCCTTTCCGTAAATCGCGGTTCACAGCCAGTGACTTGCCGAACATGCTCTTCGTTCTAGAAAAAGCAGCATTCGCATCCTTGTTTACGGGAAAATTCAAGGCTGTCTCAATTTTACGTACACCCGCGATCAGCGTGGCAGCCTGCCGTAAAGTGAGCGACGAGGAGGCATCGGGGTTGCTCATCCGTTTATCGAATGTGACGTGGAATTCGAGGAGGCGCGCGCCGAGGGCAGCGGCGGCCAGGCAAGCGAAAATGTCGCCTGAATGATCCGACAAACCTACTGCAACCTGGTAGCGCTGGCTCATTTCGAACATCACATTCAACCCCCATTGATGCGGCTTGGCGGGGTAGGCTGTGGTACATTGAAGAATGGAAACTGCCGTGCCCCGTGATTGTAAAAATCCCATCGCCTGGTCCAGTTCGCTCCATGAGCTTAGCCCCGACGAGAGTATCACGGGCTTTCCCGTGGCCGCGATCTTGTCGAGCATCGGCAGGTTATCCACTTCACCGGAACCGATTTTAAAGCCGAATACCCCGATCGCATTCAGTAGTTCCACCGCGGCCAGCGAGAATGGACTTGCAAGAAAATCCAGGCCAGCCCTTTCGCAATGTTTTTTGAGCCCATCCCATTCGTCCGGACTAAATTCCATGCTTTTCCAATAGTCGAAACGAGAACCGTTCTGGTAGGGAATCTTGACCCGGAAATCTTCATAAATACTGCTTTCCGCATCGGCGATGTGAACCTGGAATTTGGCTGCGTTGGCCCCCGCATGCGCGAGCGCGTCGATGTACGCATGGGCAAGAGCAATGCTGCCTTCATGCGCCTGACCAACCTCTCCGATAACATAAATGTGCTGTTTCATAGGTGTGTTTTTGTTGGTTAAATGAATGTTAATAGTAGTTGTATTGATACCGGTGCAAATCGCGGCTGCCGTTGAGAACCACGTGCAGATCAGGTAAGAGGGACTGTTCACGGATTTTCTGCATTTCGGCGAGTTGATGGATGAATGTGAAATGCTGCCTGACGATGTACAAGGTCATGTCGGCATACGGGCCGAGAAGGCGCGCGTCGGTCACCAGACCTACGGGTGGGCTGTCCAGCAGCACGTAGTCATATCGGGATTTAAGTGTCGAAACAAGCTCGGCCACTTTGGGTGACAGCATTATTTCTCCTATGCCTGGATGCTCTTCACCCGCCGCAAGGAAATCAAAAGGCGGTCCTGTATTGTTTTGCTGAATGAGTGGTTCGCTACCCGATGCAATGTATTCCGTCACGCCTTCCGGGCTTAGGTTTAATAGGCTGGCCAGGGATGGTTTTCTTAGATCGAAGTCGATAAGGAGTACTTTCTTGCACGCGAGGGCGAGCGAATGCGCGAGGTGCATGGCTACGAACGATTTCCCTTCATTGGCCATCGCGGAAGTAAGCAATATCACCGTATGATGCCGTGCACCGGCGACAAACTGGATATTCGTGCGTAATGAGCGGAACTGCTCCCTGATTAGACTCCGGTTATCCGCCATTTTCAACAAAGCGGCACGGCTTTGCTGGCTGATCTCGCCGATTATCGTCACATCGCATTGCCGCAGGATATCCGCTTTCGAAGTGATTTTGTTGTTGAGTATTTGCCTGGTGTAGAGTACGCTTGCTGGCGCGAGCAAGCCCGTAAGGAATGCTATCAGGATGGTGAGCTGGCGGTTGGGATAGACCGGCATTGGGCCTGCTTTTGGTGGATCGATAACCCTCGCGTTGGCAATATTTGCCGAGCGGGAAATAGCCGTTTCCATCCGCTTTTTAAGTAAAAACAAATACAGCTCCTGCTGAATGCCCTGCTCGCGCGACTGCGAAAGAAATGCCCGTTGATGCCCTGGGAGTTGTGAGATTTCGGTTTCAAAACCTTTACCATATTTGCGAATAGCGGCCACGTTCAACGTCAATTCCTGCTTTTCTTGCCGGATCGCATCGAAAAGGTTGTTTCTCAAAACCTCCATTTGGCTTTCGAGAGATCTCAATTGCGGGTGGTCGGGCGCGAGTGTGGCGAGCGCCGTTACCCGCGCGAGCTGCGTTTCATTGTATTTTGCAGCCAGTGCCTCAAAGCCGCCTTTTTGAGGGTATAATGCGGAAGGAATGGCAGTCGCAGGTTTTTCACGTAAATGCGTTTCCAGCACTTGGGCTATTTTCAAGCGGATGGTCAATTCCTTTTCCTCGATTGCATTGGCCGCAGACCTTTGTAGAGCCTGACGGCCGTCCTCCACGATATCAATGACCTTGTGACGCCTGCGGAAGCTTTCGATGTTTGCTTCCACCCGGGTCAGTTCGGTTGAAATGCGTGTCAGGTTAGCGTTAATGAAGGCAATGGTGTTATCGGCTACCTTATTTTTCTCCCCGATGCTGGCCTTTTCGTATCGGTCTATGAGTTGCCTCAAAATGGCTTCGCCTTTCCTTGGCAAAACGTCCTGAATGGATAGATTCACCAGGCTGGCCGTTTTGTTAGGTGCCTGGATACTCAAAAGGTGGGAATAATGATCGAGTACGGTTTCCTTTCCCGATATTTTGAAGGAATACTGGTATTCGGAAGCAGGTTTGTAATGAGTGGTATCTACAATTACAACGCCGTGTGGAAGCCCTAACTGCTGACCAAAACGACCTTTGTAGATACCGTGCGGTGTTTGAAGTGTAAATGTTTTGCCGGTTTGTCGGTGGATGTGATAGGTGAGGGGTTTTGAATACCGCGATTTGAGAAACCTGATTTTATATGGCGTCTTCTCATAAAGCTCGGCCGTTTTGAGATGACCGGAGGCGAAATATTGTGTAGTCAGGTACAGGTCGTCGATTACCTGGCTGAGCAGGGTGCGGCTTTTGAGTATTTCAATTTCATTTTCCACACTGCTGGTGGCGTCGGGTAATCCGAGTTCCTCCAATAGGGCAGTTTCATGAAAATCACTGCCCCGGGAATCGTCCTGAACCAGCAGGGATGCGGTAATGGTGTAATGCGGTGTTTGGTATCGCAGGAACGTCAGTCCTGCCAGCACCGACAGCATCGGCGATATGATAAACCAGTACCAGCGGAATTGGATTGCTTTCCAGAGTGGGTTCTCGGACCAATCCTGAAATGGTGCGAAATCTGCAATTTGAGTTTTGGATGTCGGCATCGCTTTCACGGTTTAGGTGATAGCATTTAGACGCTGACGTGTAATTTTGGTAACGCGACTTCTACAAAAGTTTTTTCAGAATTTTGCTAAAAAAACAAAAACCCTGTCTCATTGGCTTGAAACAGGGTTTTTTAGTGAAAAATATTTTTTAGGAATCGAAATGTACTTTCACTTTTTTAAGCGCTGACGCTACCACCTGATGCATGTCGTAGTAGCGGTATTCGGCAAGGCGTCCGCCAAAAATGACGTTGGGCTCTTCGGCCGCAAGCGCTTTGTATTGGTTGAACACCGCCGTGTTTTTGTCGTCGTTCACCGGGTAATAGGGCTCGGCGCCTTTCATCCATTCCTGCGGGTATTCGTGCGTGATTACGGTTTTGGGCTGTGTGCCAAACTCAAAGTGCTTGTGCTCGATAATGCGGGTGAAAGGCGTTTCGCCGTCGGTGTAGTTGACCACCGCATTGCCCTGGTAATTGTCCTGATCCAGCAGTTGGTTTTCAAAGCGGAGACTGCGGTATTCGAGCTGGCCGAAGCGGAAATCGAAATACTCGTCGATAGGGCCCGTGTACACGATCGTTTCTGCCAGGGCAGCCAATGCTTCTCTTTCTTTGAAGAAATCCACACCCAGGCGAACATCCACACCTTGCAACAGTCCTTCGGTGAGTTTGTTGTAACCGCCGATCGGGATGCCCTGGTAGCGGTCGTTGAAGTAGTTGTTATCGAATGTAAACCGTACTGGAAGCCGTTTGATAATGAATGCGGGCAGTTCGGTTGCTTTTCTTCCCCACTGTTTTTCGGTATATGCCTTGATCAGCTTCTCGTAAATGTCGGTTCCTACCAGTGAGATCGCCTGCTCTTCGAGGTTTTGAGGGTCTTTAATGCCTGCTTCTTCTACCTGCTGACGGATCTTTTCTTTGGCTTCCTCCGGCGTGCGCACTTTCCACAACTGGTAGAAGGTGTTCATATTGAACGGAAGATTGTAGAGCTCACCATTGAAATTGGCTACCGGAGAGTTGGTGTACCGGTTGAATTCCACGAAGGAGTTGACGTAATCCCAGATGTCCTTGTCGTTGGTGTGGAATATATGTGCTCCGTATTTATGTACATTAATGCCTTCGACATTCTCGCAATACACATTGCCGCCGATATGGTCGCGGCGATCGATTACCAGACATTTCTTTCCGCGTTTGGTTGCCTCATGGGCAAATACCGATCCCCACAGACCTGCACCTACTACCAGATAATCATATTGTTTCATTAATTCCCTGTTGCGTTGTTATGATGTGGCTAATTGATTTGGCGTGTGAATATATCAAAAAGAGAAAGGCTCCCGACGGGAGCCTTTCTCTTTAAGTCGTTTCTTCAACTATTAGGGAAGAAGTTTCAATTCTACGCGACGGTTTTTCTGCAAACCTGTGCGGGTTGCGCTGTCGGCGATAGGTTTGAATGATCCGAAGTAGTCCACGATCACTTTGCTTGGGTCTGTCAGACCAGCTTCGTTGATCAGGAAGTTTTTCACTGCATCTACGCGGCGTTTTGAAAGCGCGATGTTGTAACGGTCAGATGCACGACGGTCGGTGTGACCAGCCAGTTGCAAGCGGCATCCGTTTTTGTTCATCAATGCAGCTACGTTTTTCAGCAATTCCTGGAATTCAGGTTTCAATACGTTTTTGTCTGTATCGAATGTTACGTTAGCAAAGATCTCGGAGCAAGCTGCGCCAGTTGCCAATGCGTTTTTCACGTAAGAATCGAAGTCGAGTACGCGACCAGCACCGTCAACAATGCTTCCTGCTGGTGAGTTAGGCTCTTTATCGAAGAAGTCGGATACACCGTCACCGTCGGTATCAAGCAACAAACGTGGGTCGATATCTTTTGGACGGTTTGCTTTTGCAACGGAGTCCATTTCTTCGAGTGTAAGGATTTTCGGAGGCTTAACCAGTACACGTGGGTCTGTGTAGCGCAGGTGGTAGTATCCGCCTTCTTCTGGTTTGTAATCCCATTTGCCATCCACTTTCTGAACTTTCAAAGGCTTTTTGCCCAATTTGTAAGTTACCTGGATTGCACCGTATCCGTAGCTGTCAAGCTCAGAGTTTCCTTTGTGGGAAGTTTTCTGATCTTTAATATTGAAGCTGTTAGGCGTTCTGTCGTAGTCGCCACCGTAAGTAGCGTCCAGGTAATCAGAGTTGGTGTGGGTCAAACGGAAGTCAACACCGATGTCGATTCTTGGAGATACTTCGTAGTTGATGTTCAAACCGGTTGGAACGATCCAGTCGTTCATGTTGCCTGTTTCACGAAGTTTCACACCACCTGTCAGGTCGTATGCCGTAGCATCGTAAAACACCTGACCGATACCTGCATACGCATCGATTTTCCAACGCTTCATTTTGTTGGGGCCCATCAGAAGTCCTTTCAGGTTAACAGTTCCTGAAAGCGATACATCGAAGTAGCTTCCTTCAAAATAGCGGTTATAGTTACGACGTTTCATACCTCTCAGGCTACCCAGAGATGCGTCCAGGCGAGCGCCGAACAGGTACGAAAGTTGTTTGTTCAAAGTGAGGCCTCCTTGAAAAGTTCCGGATTCCTTGTGGCTGTCAGAGTTTGTTTTGGTAACAGGCCAGAAGTCATATTCTCTTAAATCACCAAAAAACAGCGTCGGGCCAAAGTGTGCGGAAATTGACCAGGTGTTCAATTTGTAAGGGCCATCGTACGTCGCTTTTGGATTGTAATCCGGAGAATTCGGTTGCACCAGCGGCTGTGCGAATGAAGGCAGCGCCATCATTGCTCCCAAGGCAAACGAACCAATCAACTGGGATACTTTTTTCATACTATTCAAGTTAGCGTTATTAAGATTAACTAGGATTGATCTATATCCAATTTTATGAGTAAAGTTATATATTGTTTTCACGGCTAATCGCAACATTAACCAAATGCCTAGTGCGCACAAAAATAGGTTATCAATATCACTTAATCAACCGCAAGTTGATACAAATGGAAAAGTTTCCTGATATTTAATTCAAATTTTACCCGAAAGAAACCTCCTTTTCTGAACTTTCAAAGCCGTTGATTCAATTTTTTTTCCATTTCGCGCTTCCAGGAAGCGAATGTTCCGTCGATAATTTTCTCTCTCGCGCTGTTAACCAGCCACAAATAGAAGGTCAGGTTATGGATGCTCGCAATCTGCGCTCCGAGCATTTCCCCGGATTTTACAAGATGCCTCAGATAAGCCTTACTGTAAAATGTACTAACGTGCCCCCCGAGGCCCGCATCGATCGGTGACAGGTCGTCCTTCCACTTTTCGTTACGGATGTTGATAATGCCTTCTGTTGTAAAAATCATGCCATTGCGTGCGTTCCGGGTCGGCATAACGCAGTCGAACATGTCTACGCCCAGCGAAATGCACTCCAGGATGTTCGCGGGCGTGCCCACGCCCATGAGATAACGTGGCTTATCCTTCGGTAAAATGTCGCACACGACTTCCGTCAGTTCGTACATGATCTCGGCCGGTTCTCCCACCGAAAGGCCGCCAATCGCGTTGCCCTCGCGCCCTGCGGAAGCAATGAATTCCGCGGATTGTTTGCGGAGGTCTTTGTAAACACTCCCCTGAACGATAGGGAATAACGTCTGGCTGTGGCCGTACCGCGGCTCGGTACTGTCGAATCGGTTGCAGCAGCGCGTAAGCCACCGGTGCGTCATTTCCATCGATTTCCGCGCATAGGTGAACTCGCACGGGTACGGCGTACATTCGTCGAACGCCATGATGATGTCGGCCCCTATCGTACGCTGGATATCCATCACGTTTTCGGGCGTGAAGGTGTGTACGCCACCGTCAATGTGTGACTTAAATACCACACCTTCTTCATTTATTTTACGGCCGGTACCGGCCAGCGAATATACCTGGTAACCGCCGCTGTCGGTCAGGATCGGCCTGTCCCAACCGTTGAATGCATGCAAACCGCCGGCCTTTTCGAGAATGTCGAGCCCGGGGCGGAGATATAGGTGATAGGTGTTTCCTAATATGATTTGTGCCTTGACATCTTCCTTCAATTCACGCTGATGAACCGCTTTCACGGTTCCCGCGGTACCCACAGGCATGAAGATGGGCGTCTGGATTACCCCATGATCGGTCTCGACCAATCCGGCCCTCGCTTTCGAATGGGGATCCTCAACTTGTAATGTAAACTTCATTAAAAGGTTTTAAATTGCTGGTGTGCAAAAATAGAAGGAACGTCTCGAACATTCCTGTCAATGACAGTATATTTGCATGAATATGGTAAAATTTTACATCTCTCTTCTGTTGTGGCCGATTCTTTACTCTATGCGCTGGGAGCGTTCGTAGCTGTTCAGTTATTCTATTATCTCTTCTTTTTTACACGGCTGGCATTTTACGGAAAGGGCGCTAATTATGGCAATTCTATGCCCGGAGTAACCGTATTGGTGTGTGCCTGGAATGAAAAGGAGAACCTGACGGAGCTCATTCCACTGCTGGATACGCAGGAGTACCCCGAGTACGAGGTGATCCTGCTCGACGACCGGTCCGACGACGGGAGTGAGGAGTATATCCGCGAGAATATCAATGGCTGGAAGAACATCCGCTATATCCGCATTAACGACCAGTTTAATCACGTTACGCCCAAGAAATATGCATTGACCGTGGGTATGAAGCAGGCCAAATACCCGATCGCGCTCATGACGGACGCGGATTGCCGTCCCGCTTCGAACCACTGGATCACCGCCATGACCTCCCGGGTAACCGAGGATAAGGATATCGTGTTGGGTTTTTCGCCCTATTTCAAACAAAAGGGCTTGCTCAACTGGTTTATTCGCTGCGAAACCTTCTACGCGGCCGTTCAATACCTGTCTTTCACGCTCGCCGGAATGACCTACATGGGTGTCGGCCGTAACATATTATATAAGCGCTCCGTGTTTTTTGCCAACAAGGGCTTTTATACGCACAAGCACGTATTCGGCGGCGACGACGATATCTTCCTGAACGAAGTCGCGACGAGTTCCAATACCACCATTTCGATCGAGGAGGATTCTTTCGTTTATTCTGTTCCAAAAACCAACTGGAAGGACTGGTTCCGCCAGAAGCGCCGGCACATTTCGGTAAGCCGTTACTATAAGCCGCGGAACAAGATATTGCTTGGAATGCTTTCCGCCGCACACATCGGTACGTGGCTGCTCGGGCTGGTTACATTGGCCTGGGGGCTGATCGTGAAAGATATGTTATTACTGCAATACCTCGGTATCGTTTTTGGTGTAAGATGGGTCATTCAATGGTTTCTGCTTATTACTATTAATGTAAAGCTGGATAAAACCGTCGAGTGGTTCAGCTTTTTACTGATGGACTTTGCGCTTTTTGTTTATTACCTCGTTTTCGGGTTTTTGACCATGACGAGCAGAAAACCCCGTAAATCATGGAATTGATTGATCAATACTTTCCGGACCTGACCGCCGACCAGCGCGACAAGTTCGGGCAAATGGGCGAGTTGTACGAATACTGGAACGCCCGCGTGAATGTGATTTCCCGTCAGGATATCGATACTTTATACGAGCGCCACGTGCTGCATTCGCTGGGTATTGCCAAAGTGCAGCAATTCCGCCCCGGAACGAGCATTCTCGACGTGGGTACCGGTGGCGGCTTTCCGGGCGTGCCGCTGGCTATTATGTTCCCCGAAGCTCAGTTTCATCTCGTCGATAGCATCGGCAAGAAGATCCGCGTCGTGCAGGAAATCGTGGATGCATTGAAGCTGGACAACGTGCGGGCCGAGCAGGTACGTGCCGAAAGGCTCGACGATAGTTATGAGTTCGTCGTAAGCCGTGCGGTAACCCGCATGGCCCCATTTGTGGGCTGGGTTAAAAAGAATATCAGCCGTAACTCATTCCACGACCGCAGGAACGGAATTTTATACCTCAAAGGTGGCGACTTGGCCGAAGAGCTCTCCGAGATCAAAGAAAAGCCGCAGATTTACGCGCTTTCCGACTTTTTCGGGGGAGAATTCTTTGAAACTAAGAAAGTCGTATACGTACCTTTGTAAGCATTTATTAAATAACCTATTCGAATATGAACGAGCGATTCAGCGCCAGCGGGCTCATGAACCCATTTTTCCCCGATGAAATCACCTTCGGAGAAAAGGGGGTAACCTTCAAAGTCAGGAAACTTTTCAGAAGCAACGATAATTTCGTGTTTTACTCCGACATCTCAGGCGTCGAAATCGACAGCGGCGTATTTTTTTCGACGATCCGGATCATCCCACGCATGCGCCCAGAAATAATTATCAATAATTTTACGAAGGGAGATGCCAAGAAAGTCAAGGAGTTAATCCTCACAAAAGTGCAGGCGTAATAATTTTTTGCGGCCGACACTTGCGCTGTATAACTTGAATTACTAGATTTGCACCACAATTCGAGTACAACAACCGGATAATGATTCCCGAATAGCTCAGCCGGTTAGAGCATCTGACTGTTAATCAGAGGGTCGCTGGTTCGAGCCCAGCTTCGGGAGCTTGAAAAATAGAGCGCTTAGCAAGAGATTGTTAAGCGCTTTTTCTTTTGTGACATCCTTGATCGCATTGGCTTGAATAGCCCGGGGCGAACTCTTTTAAGGCGTGTAATTGATCAAAGTAGAATAATAGCCATTCACAAACGCGTCATTCATGATGCTTGCATCTGTGGCATCCACACCACCGTCCAGGTTTACATCGGTAAAAAGGTACTGATCATAAAGACCGTCTAGAAAATCGTTTGTAGCAATGGCCATGTCAGTAGCATCGACGCTCAAATCGTTATTTACGTCACCTGCCCACATGTACCACTTTCCATTGACGGCACCCATTTGAGGTGCGTCGCCCGGGAGCTGGCTTGCCTTGTTAAGGGCTGTTGTGAAGTCGTAGACCGCTGTGCCTGCATTGAAAGATGCTATGGCGTTACTTAGAATGGGAACATGGTTCCTGTGAAAAACAGCTATCCGTACGGGGACGCTTTGCCCCACAAATTCGGGTAGCGTGCCATCCGTGTCGATGACGCTTCCGTTGGGTTTCAGCAAAAGACTTTTCGATTGAAGTTTGACAGCCGGGTTTGCAGCATCGCGAATTTCTATCTTGATCCAATCTACCAGAGAACCGGCTACTCCCGCCGGATTACCGATGTTGTTGTAAACGACATTTCCGCCATAGGGATCAGTAGTAGGCAATAGCCCCGAATTCGCACTGAAATAGGTTTGCAGGTCGCTACCCATGTTCGCCTGTCCTGGCCGGTACCCGCCTTTGAGAAAGACTTTAACATCGAGTTGGACGATACTACCGTTGAACTCTCTTTTGGTCCGGTTGCCAGCGTTGTCGTAGGTAAATTTGATCTGGGCGTTGATAATGCCCGGTAAGGCGACCATGACGGCCCAAAGCATAGTTCTGATAATGTGTGTGTTCATAGGTGTAGCAGCTAAGGTTTATGGAGTGATATACTTTTTGTGTGATATTAAAAACAGTCTTTTTCCCCATTAGCTACCAACTTATCCAATGTGCCCTCTTTGCCAGCCTGAACGGGGTAGAAGCACCCGCTTTTTGTCTGAAATACTTCCGATCCACTCCCACATATGATCGCGCACGCGCGCCCCTCGACAATGTGTTTGTTCGCTTGCATATCGTCCACGCGCATTTTGTATCGGAATGCGCCCTTGTACCGTGATCCGTCTGGCCTTAACCCATCCCAACCGTACTCTTGCACAGACATTTTAGAATTGAAATAGGGCTTTTGGTACAGCATCGTGTCTCCCTCAGCACTGTATACGGCGAAGCCCCAGACGTCGGTGATGACATCGTTTACAACAGGGAAGAAGTAATCATTTACACCGTCTTTGTTGGGAGTGAATACATTTGGGACGTAGATCCGCTTCTTTTCATAAGAAAATTCAACAGGCTGGGTGCCGCAGCAGGATTCGTATTCCTGGGCGGCAACTTTTGGAGCGTCTTGTGCGGCGCATGTCTGCGCACTGGAAATGAGAAGGAGAATGAAGAGTGTAAGTGTGTTTTTCATTTGTTTGATGTTTAACTGCGCGCCTAATCAAATTGTTACTTGAATACCACCATAATACCCAGCCCTACGCCGATATCATTCATGAGATGGTCGTATCCATATTCTTCAGTGGTTACGACGCCGGTAACCGCATTTGTTGTCGTTTCCTTGTAAGTGATGTCGGCCTTGTAGAGCCATGAGTCCAGATCCAGATTAAACGTTATTCTCCGGTTCACTCTGTAAGCCAACGTGAGAGATGGGTGAAATGAAAAGCAATCTTTGGTCGGATATTGGGAGTCCCACCTGATATTCAATAACTCGTTAGTCCCTTTCTCTTTTAACCGGACACGTCCCCAGTTACTAATGATTGAAACAATGCCCAGCATTATACGTCCGACAAAAATCAACCGATTTCGCTCGACCTTATAGGAGGGACCCAAGCTTCCCCGGACTATCGGATCTGAACTCTTATCCAAATAGTCATCCACGGCGCTGGAATATACGCTCGTGTGATACTTGTTTCCATATTTTAGATTAACGTCTTTAACAAATTGATTATGCCTGTTCCGTGGATTCAAGGATGGGGACAACATAACTTGACCCTCTATACCAATGTTCTGGTAAAAAAAGCCGATAGCGAGAGGCTGAAAAAACAGGTTTTGAAATTGAGTTCCTACCAAATTGCCGGGAATATCGTTGGATGAAAACGAGCGTGTTGGAAACATGGCCCCGATCGAAGGGCGATAGAAAAATCTGATCGGTTTATATTCTGGCTGGGCGAACATTCCATCATTCAGTCCCAATAGCAGTATGAGTAAGAGCAGTAATCTATTCATGCTATTTTAGATTGACAGGCTTTGTAAAGGCTGATAAATGGGCGTCATTTGAAAGAGCTAAATCAACTTTAAAGCTATGTTCTCCTGCTTCTTTCGGTGGCGTAAAAAGGTATAGCTCCATAAATTCGGTCTCGGTTCTTTTGAAATATGTATGAGTCCGTGCAATGGCGCTATCGATGCTCACATAGTTTCCATACCTCAATACCTTAAATAATGGCGTGACATCACTACCTGCCGGATGGTTATCGTCGAATCTGTTTGTAGTCGTGATGGTTAAAGAGGTAACTGTGTCTCGTGGGGCTATTGTTGTATCAGGGCCGCAAAAGCAACACATGGCGTTTGCCTGACTAAAAAGGGAGAAGTGATTACGTTCCAACGACAATTCACGCAAGCCCATTTGGAGCTTGATTCCATAAGCATTTCTCGGGATTGAACTTTCCGAAATGACTGAATTCGCTTCGGAGTTATCCAGGTTAAATGCAGACAGGTATTCAAATTTATACTCATTCTTGTATGGTTCATGGCAATCGCAGCAGGCAATGATCAATTGCATGGTAAATACGATTAGGAAGATAAGCGCAATTTTATTTTTCATTGCTTTGAATTAAAAAATTGATCGTGGATTATGTAAATCGTTAGGTAATGAAGCATGTTACGAGAGCTGTTGCCTCAATTAGCCAATACCAGAATCAACACCAGATTGACTCCCAAACCAATCCCCCAATTGGACCAAACTTTCCGCTGTTTTATTTTCTTCGCCTTTTTTGTATATGCTTTATAGTATATAGCTTGCTTAAATAATTCTTCATTAGGGTAGCCCAGGTTTTCAATTTTAGGATTGGTAGCGGAGCATAAGATTGCTGGGATAAGGCCGATTACCGGCGAAAGCAGGCTGGTTAATAATGTGCCCGTTGCCGCACCCTTGTATCGTTTATAGTGATGAGCTGCGTCGATCTGACCTTTAATATTTAAATCTTCGGGTTTATTAATCGTGTAGAGTTGTAACGGTTTTTGTTCAGTTGCAACAGAGTCGAAAATGGCTTGCCCGAAGCTTTGATGGGTCGAAAAAATAATCAAAATGAATAGAAGTGTATTTTTCATGACGATAGTGGAATAGTGTTATTAATATTTTTGGATGAATGATGAAGGAAAGCTTTTTTATCGAAACGCTAAATATTGATAAAAATAAATCTTGACAAAGTTCATGTATTTGGTATTCGATTTCCGAAATTTATTATCAAAGTGACATGATGAATGTCCGATCGGAAAACTCGCGTGTTATTTTATGATATTAACCGGTACGGAATACCCCTTTCTATAATTGATTTTGAATTGATAAACTGGGGATGTATTTATCTGCTTCGGCCCACCGATTCGAATTGCCAGGTCTCCCGACGGTGTCGTGCCGATTCTTCCGCCACCAGGAAAATAATTGGATGAAAAGTTGTTGGGGTCATCATAGAAATATCCAGGGCGGTCATAATAAAAATCGAATCCGCGCTTGACTATTTCAAAATATTCTCCGGACGGCGTAACTTTTAGTATCCGATCGCCATCGGAAACCGCGTAGATGCCCATGGGGCTTAACTTCACCTTTCTCTTTTTGCCTTTGTGGGTTCTGTCTACCTCTACGACACCTTTTTGGGTAACGGTAATAAATATATCGGTGCCGATATCCGGCTGGTTCATTTTAAAATGTTCGTAATCCTTGTAAATGCCGGAAGCAGGTTTGCTTGCAACGTACATAGGGATGTTAAGCTTTTCCAGACTATCCAGGTGATTTAGCCCGGCCCTGGAGACAAATGCGGTATCTGGCGTTGCTTTTATGATCTCGTTATTAGCGAGATCCGATATTTCACAGAATAGTTCGTTTATCCGGGCAAAGGGATCGCCGCTTAGTTGGTAAATTGAATCGATTGAACAAACCGGCGCATAGGTGTCTTTGCTGGTTTGAGAGTATAATCTCAGCGACAATATCAGCTTTGCCGGGCTGGACCCACAGTTTAAAAAGAAGTTTTCCAGGATTAGAACGCGTTCTTTATCTTGATCAGCAGACTGACTCGCGAAGAAAATGCCAACGCTATCGGCAAGAGCGCCTTTAAATCTAACGTTAGCCAAACCAGAATGTCTTTTGATAGGCATGTATCCAAGCAACTGGGGATTAGTCCGCCGGTCAATCGAGATGATGCTACTTCGCGCCTGCTTGTTACCGCAAGTGAAATCAAAGCTTAGGTATTGGTCTTGTCCGAAGGAGCAATGCGCAGGGGCTATTGCTATTAGAGTTAAGTGAAATCCATATTTCATTATGAAAATTGTTTCAAGTGTTGCCAGTTTATTTTCACGCACTATTTTCTGAAAAATATGTTGATATTTAGGCTATTGGAAAAGTTTATAATCTATTATTTTGCAATTTTCCTTGCAAACAGTGGCAATTATTCCTCCTCCCAAAATCATTGCATCTTTCGGCATGTATTCGACTATATAGTAGCAGGTTGTTTCCTTTATTGATTTTTTGTAATTGAACTCAGTTAGGTGTTTTTTTACTAACTTATCAACCATTTTGTAAATAAATTCCTGAGAGCATCGAGAGGTGTCCTGTGTGCTTATTTGCAACACGAGAGCTATGGAGAATAGGTTAATCATGTTACTATCGATTTAATGAAAATATGCCTACGTAACCGTATAAGATATAATATTTGACACTGAATTTGAAAAATATTCGGCAATTTTCACGTGTTTGTATACTCGCGTTTTTGCTGGCAATAGGCTAAACGGCGGCTCTGTTAGTGCTTACCCATTATTATGCACGGCCGAGTTGTAGCTCTATCGAGTCGTTAATATACAAATCGATAAACTCTGAAAATGAATCGCATATTTTTTCATATTCTGGCCCACAAAGCACGTAAATATCGTTGGTTTTTGATATGGTTGGATATAGCTTGATTGCATAGGCGAATAGGTTAAAGCTAAAATTGGCAAATACATACAAATTATTTACTTCGTTATTTTTAATCAATTTGTGATGTTTTGGTATTCCGTGCCAATCTTTAAATTCATCTTTGACCGTTAAAATTCGATCAATCGAATAAAATTCAAATAGGTCATCAGTGCAGGATTCGCCGGTCCCGTTTAACGATGAGAAATATTCTATTAGATCATCGGGCAATATAATATGGTTTTCTTCTTGGAAACGCGCTATGCGTTGTTTATCGGCTTTCGATCCAGGAATGACGTTTTCATCAAGCCATTTTAATTTTAAATTTTTAATTCGTTCCATATCATTTGTTAATTTTTAATGCTTTATTTATCACATCCAGCCTCTGGGATTGCACCTGAAATGATACTTCCGTCAACTTGCTCGCAGGTGCGCCACCAGTTCCATTAAGTATTCTTGTCGTAAGTTCTTTGTAGTTTTGAAGTATTGCTTTTTCTGGAATTACTTTTCCTCCCGATTTGAAGAACGTGTTCATTTCCGCTGAATTGGAGCGGACAAGTGCCTGTAATTCTCTAAAACTTAGTTGGTCGAGAGAGTTAGCGAGGCTCTCTCCTTGAGCAACAACTTCGCCTGAGGTAACACCACCAAACGTCTTCGTGACAGAACCATCTGGTAACTCCGCATCGACAAAGGTTAGTTCTCCTCCTGAGCCAGAAGGCCGCGATCCGGTCCAAAATTTTCCTTTCGGGGCAGCAATGCCACCAACGAGCCCTCCTGTTGCACCTCCAACCGCGACGCCAATGGCCCAGTCTTTGACAGAATAACTGTCATGAAAGTATGCCGCGTTGCCAAGGCCCTGAACGAGTCCACCAGTGGCAGCACCAGTAGCTCCTGCCACGGCACCGCCTGCGAAACTCGCAGCACTCAACCCTAACGCGGAGGTGGCCAAGCCGCCCGTCGCCGCCGTTATTGCACCGGCTGCGGCGCCTATCCCGAAGGCAACAGCACCATCCTTAAAGTTATGAATTTTGCCTTGAAGGGCTTTAACACCCAGGTTTATAACACCGCCAAGGGCAGCACCAATAACAATATGAATCCACTCACCATCTGGGTCGCTATATACCAGGGGATTGTTTCTTGCATAGGAATAACGGTTAAAATCTTGTGTACGAAACGGATTCTGCACATAATTATCCACGCTCAGCACCCTCCCCACCACGGGATCGTACATCCGCCCATTCATATTGATCAAATTGAAATTCGTCAAATGCTCATGGCCGGTAAATCCACGGTAGAGGTAACTGGTCGGGGCCGGTACATTGACGTAATCCCAATTGGCTGGATGGCGCAACCGGCCCCAGGCGTCGAAGTTCTGGTCGAGGATGACGGTGCCGTTGGGGGCGGTCAATGTCAGCAGCGAGCCGAGGTGGTCGGTGTAAGTGTAGTAATACTGGTCTGCGCCATTTTCACGAATCACAATGGCCGAGAGTCCGGGAGGCGTGTGGATGTAATGCAGGTGCTTGTCGGGAACTCCGGTCGTAATATCCTTTTCATAGTTTCCGAAATAGTAGTGCGTGTTGATCAGCACGCCGTTCTTTTTCATAACGCCTTTGATGCGCTGGTAGCCGGCATCGTAAGTGTAGGTAAGCTCGTAAGGCTGACCAGAACCGTTTTCGGTGATCTTTTCGGGCTGGTTGAAGGCTGTGTAGGTAACGTCCTGCGTGAGCATAGGCAATGCAATAGTAGGCGCAATGATGCCCGCGAGCGCGTTGAGTTTTGAAGGATGGTAGCTGAATTGCTGCCCGGCGTCGGTTTTCGAGGCAATGTTGCCGGAAGGTTCGTAGGTGAGCGTCTGCGCGGGTTTGCCTGCCACGGTTGCGGTAAGCAGGCGGCTGAGGTTGTCGTAGGTGAAGCTTTCTTCCTTGTTTTTGATGTAATCCTTGCGCTTGGTCAGGTTGCCTTTGGGATAATCCCAGGTCAGTTCCAGGTTTTGCACTCCGGCTGTGGAAAACAGTTTCGGGATGCCATAGTCGTAGTTGATAATGGATGATTTGCCATTGCCCAATGTATAGGCCGTGTTCTGGCCGAGGCCATTCATGCCGGTATTGGTGTAAAGGGTTACCGAGCTGTTGGTATTCTTTACGGTTGTGGGATAGCCATTGCCGTCATAAGCATGATTGGTGCCAAATCCGGATGGGTACAGTACCGAGGCAATGTCCCCGTAATTATTGTATGTGTAAGTGGTGATGTAAGGGCTGCCGTCTATCGTTTCCTTAATCGTCAGCATCCGCCCGTAGGCATCATAAGTGTATTCTTCCAGGTTCCCGGCAAAACCGGTGATTTTTTCAATCTGATTGATACCGTTGCCCGAGGTCCGGTATTGGTAAATGGTCGCAGGTTCTCCTGCTTTTGTTCTCGTAGCGTTCCTTCCCGCAACATCGTAGGTTAATGTGTAAGTCGCTCCGTTAGCATTGGTTTGGCTGACGAGCTCCCCCAATGAATTGTAGTCATACAGGCTAGTGCCGGCATTCGGGTCGGTTAGCTGGGTCTGGCGACCGTAGGCGTCATATTGGTTGGCGGCGAGTGTAACGGCGCCGTTTTTGATATCTTTTAAGCCTCCGTGGCTGAAATAGGTGTACGTCAGCGTTCCGCCATCGTCGGTCGAGCTGATTACTTTTCCACTGGCATCGGTTTTCTGAGAAGTGGTACCGGCAGGAGTAACGGTGGTTGTGGTAAGATCTCCGCCAGCGTAGGAATAGCTGATCGTTTTCGTCCCCAGCGCGCCGCTATTGATATTGTTGGGCCGGTTGTACTCATCGAACTGCGTCGTAGTGGTGATGTATATTTCGCCTGCCTTGTACGGCTGGGTGTTGGAAACAACGTTGCCCCTTGCATCATAGCTTTGGGACTGTGTGACGGCCTGGTTGCTAAAACCTTCGGTTTCTCTTTTGATCTCGCGACCAAGCAAGTCATACCATATTTTGACATTGGGCTTACCAGGATGTGAAAACAGGCTGTACCATACCGCGCCGTTGGCCAGGTCCCATCCGTAGCTTTGAGTGATGTTGTAGGCAGCTGGCGCGGGAATCGTTGTAATGGTAGGCCTTCCGAATACATCATATTGATAAGTCGTAGTGAGCCCGTCGACTCCGGTTGAGGTCAATGGTTTACCCCATTTTGGATCATAGGTAGCGGTGGAAGTCTGGGCGAGCTCGTTAACGCTGGATTCAGGGTAGCGGCCTTTTGCGTCGTATACGGATGAAGTGTTCCGCGGCTGGGAAACAGCTGGGCCATTCGGTGTAATGGTCGCCTTTTTCAGGTTTCCCAATGGGAAGTATTCGTAGGCTGTCGCTACGTTTTTGGTCAACCCGTTAAAATCAGTTTTTGAAGTAAGTTGCCCGATGGCGTTATATCCAAAACCAGTCGCAACAGTGTGTGCAGGCTGCCCGGACCGGGTATTCGCAAGTGTTACAGACGTTGGTTTATTGGGTACCCCGGCCGGATAGGCACCGTAAACAGTGGTGGTAACCGTGGTCTCGACGCCATTGCCAACCGTACTTTGCGTAACGTTACCAAAGTTATCATACACATTGGCGGTACTGGTGGTTCGTCCCTCCAAAGTTTTGTTTTCCAGTATATTGGTGACTTTTACCCAAAAGCGTTTTGCTGCCGGCGAAATGAAAACATTGGTGTTGGTTGTCTGGCTCAGCAAGGCGTTAGTCGATGCCAGGTGGATCGATGTCCGGTAAGGAATTGCGGTGTAATAAGTGGTGTTGAATTCGTTTTCAGCAATCGTTTTGGTCCCTGTTGCGAGGTTATTGGCCGTTATTTTACCAAATCCGAGAAAGCCTTTGCCTGCCCGGTGCAGCTTACTTGCTTCATAGGTGTATTGAACGGTGGTGTAGCCACCAATGCCGTTCTGCATTTTGAAATCGGAGACAGCATATAGCGCGGGCTGTACCGCATTGAAAGGGTAGGCGGTGAGATTGCCGCGGATGTGAAAGCCATTTTCATCGGTGAGCTTCTTGTAATCCCACTCGGTAACGTGGTTGTAGCCGTTCTTTACTTTTTCAATCAAATTCTCCCTGCCCTCTTTTTTGAAGTAGAAGACATCCATCGGATTGAAGATATTCTTGAAGTTAATAATGTCGGCCCGGCGGTCACCATTGAAATCGCCGATCATCGGAGGTGGTGCACCCAGATTTACTGCGTAAGTGCTGTTTACACGGTAAAAGTTAACCCCCGTGCTTGAATAGCCCTTTCCGTAGTAGACATCAAAATTCGAAGGTGCCGCTGTTTGCCACCCATGATAAATGTCCGATTTTCCATCTCCGTTGATGTCGGCAATGCCTAGCTGGTCGCCGGTGAATGGATCGGTATCAGGCGTTGTGTTAAATGTAAAGGGTGATTCGTAGAAGCCAATACCATTAGAAATCACCACTTTCCAGGCCCCAGAGGTAGTTAATTTGGCAAGAATATCCGTTTTGCCATCGCCATTGAAATCGCCGAAGTAGCTTAGATGGTCTTTGGTTAAATAATTGGTGGAGTAATGAATCCGGCGTGCGGTCCAGCCATCGAATGTGAAAACCTCGCAATTCGAGCCTTTGATCAGCATGATATCGCTTTTGCCGTCGCCATTGAAATCGACGACGTGGACTTTGTCGGCGGTCGGCCAGTCGCTTACCGCTAATGCGAATACGCCTGAGATAACGATGGACCCGAAATCGGGTTGAACCTTTCCATTATACAGATGGCAATTGTAGTTGACGGCATTGCTGCCGAGCATAGTCAATATGTCCTGAATGCCATCCCCATCATAATCGCCGGGAAAAATAAAGTGCCCGCTGGGATGGATTTTGGAATAACCGGTGTACGGGGATATCGTCAGCGGATCAAACTGGATCTCAGTTTGCCCATTAGTCTGCCAATCGTAATTCTGTATGGTACGATAAATGCGCAAGCTGGTCAAAGTGCGATTCTGACCCGAGCCGGCGATGTTGGTCATTAAAACGTCATCTGCTCCGTCGCCAGTAAAATCATAGGCCAGGAAATCGAACGAATTGGGAATGCTTTGCTTCTTCACCACCGAGTAAGTAACAGGCGCGTCCGTCACGTTGACTACGTAAAAATCGTTCGGTTTTGCATTGTAGGCAGGATACTTGGCGTAAACGATCATCCTGTATACGGCAGGATTCTGAATGAGACTGGCTTCCAGAAAATCGGTTAAACCATCGGCATTGAAATCTCCGGTGATAGTCGTTGAAGATGGGTTTTCGTATCCAGGTGTCCCGACGGTGCTAAACTCCGCAGGCGGGTTGCCGTATTTGAAAATGGTAGCATTAAGTTGCGTGCCGTCGGTACCCGCTTCGATAACTTCTTTTAAATAAGAATTGATATTGTCGTGCCCATAATTGAACTGATAACTTCTGACAGCTGCCCCCTCGACTTTGGTGGTGACTTTATCCAGTAAATACTTGCTTTCAATCTTGGTATCATTCTCAAAACCAGCATTTTCATCGATAGTGCGGATCTTGTATTCAAATTTGACCTGGTTATACGGCGCTAACCCTTGCGCTGCATTGCCCGTATAGTTGATTTCATCGATGAGCAGTGCGAAACTGACATTGGTGTTGTATTTGAAAGTGATGTAATTCCCATCGGGATAGAGGATGCGCGAGAGAGCCCAGGTAAGCACGGTGGCAAACTGGCCGGTAAGCCTGGAATCGGGGGTGTTTCCATACTCCATTTTTACCCCGGCCTTGGTGGTTACTTCAAACCATTGCGGCCCATTGCCCTGCGTGCTTTTGGAGGTAATGGTTGCGAAATTTTCACTTTCCGTCCCGTAAGTCGTATTGGGTTCTCCATAGTTGCCCACTTTGGCTATCAGCCTGGCACCGTCCAGAACAAACCTGTCGCTGTTGGTCATGACGACGGGATTTGTTTCGTTGTCAAAATACATATTCCGCGTGGAGCGCGTGATTTTCGACAACCCGCCGATGTCCCATCCCTGCCCGAGAACGCCGTTCCCCGCCATCGAATGGTAGTTGATCGAGACAGTAGGGCTAACGCCATTTGTTCCAGGTGGCGCGGAAATCGCTATCGAGTAGGTTGCACCGCCCGAGGCGACATTACCACTACCGGAGATACTTCCAACAGGCAAGCTTTGGTTGATCGCCCGGCCATCGAAGGCCGCGCTGGTGTAGAGGGTTTGATACGCGACATTTTGAGCGGTTGAACGGAAACTTGTAAAGATCATCAGCGCCCACAGTAATGTGCGGACGTAACGTGCTGCTGGTAATGTGTGTGGTTTTGGAATGTAATGGTTTTTCATGTCCTAATGGTTTTAAAACTTAGATAGTGGTGGATGAAGACGCAAAGCGCCCATCGGTCTTTTCAGATCGTTAAAATGATTTAAGGCCTTTTTGAAAGAATGATGGGGTGCATCGCAGAGCAACGGCTACCGGGGTACGTAGCTTTGTTCTATTTAAGCGGGAAAAGCAATCGAATGTTAGTGGAAGCTGAGTAGATGTGGTTGCAAAGCGTTAAGGATATATTGCGTTACAACCTTGGCAAACGTATCTATTTTATTTTGAGGGAATTGTAGAATGTGGCAGGGATTTATTTATCGGCATCATAACTGATTGTTAATCAGCTTATTGAAAATAAATTTCCTTTAAATAAACGGTAGTAGCTTCAAATAGTACTTATGAACAAGCCGATGCAGCAAAGGCTCATGGCTGAGCTGGTGAAAAGGGGAGAGTTAGCGCAGCAAGTACCAAACAACGATACCGGCTACCAGTATTATGCACACCTTGATGGTTTTCGAGGGAGGGATAGGATTGTCGACTCCCATATCCTGGTCGCTAATCCGTTCTTCAAAATCTCTCATAACTACTTTTTTCAGAGGGTCGTGATATTACTTCCGAAGTTAAATCCCGATGTTTATTGCGGGTCGGTTGGCTTCGATAGAAATAACATATAATTGACGTAAATGTAGTCAAAAGTTACAAATAAACTTGAAGGGGTCCTATCGACTCATCAAACGATCGGTGTATCTATTTAAATGAATACCCTGCATTTTGAATATTTAGCGATATGTCCATATATTTGACCGGTGCCAAAGCTAAGTTTTACTTGTCTTGACTGTTGCATTCAGGCCCTTATAATGTACTTTGTTCGACGCCTATGTTTTGCAAAATTTGTGGAAGTGAGTCCAGGGTTTTATTCGATAACAAATCAACAATCTTAGGTCGATACCATATTGACTATTTCCAGTGTAAGGAGTGCCAATTCATTCAGACGGAACATCCCTACTGGTTGGATGAAGCGTATAAGTCGGCAATTACATCACTCGATATCGGCCTGATTGGAAGAAACATAGGGATTTCCAAGCGGCTCTCCTCATTGATTCTGACACATTTCGATAAAGACGGACGTTTTTTAGATTATGGGGGGGGATATGGTATGCTTGTACGAATCATGCGGGACAGCGGGTTTGACTTTTATAGGTTCGATACTTATTGTGACAACCTATTCGCACGTCATTTTGACCTGGAAGACAGCAAATCAAGCAATTTCGAGCTCTTGACTGCATTTGAGCTCTTCGAGCACCTGGAAAACCCGGCGGAGGAGCTGACGAAAATGCTTCAGTATTCTGATTCTATTTTCTTCTCAACAGAGCTGGTTCCCTCGCAACAGCTTAAATCGGTCAAAGATTGGTGGTATTTTACGCCTGAAACGGGGCAACATATCGCGCTATATTCAGAACAGTCTTTACACGCACTTGCACGGAGATTCAACTGTAACTACTACACGGATGGAAAGACACTCCATTTGATTACCCGGCGTAAGCTCAATCCTTCCTTGTTTCGTTTCTCAATTAATCCGAGGGTCGCACGCGTAGTTGCGAAGGTTCGCAATCAAAAATCGTTACTCTCGAACGATTTCAACCTTATCCGAAACTCCCTGAGCAGTAATGAAAATCCTCTATGATCATCAGATCTATAATAACCAGAATTATGGGGGAATATCCCGATATTTTTATGAACTTTCCAAGGGCATAGCATTGCTGGGCAATGAATGCCGGAATACCATATATTTCTCCGAAAACGAGTTTACGACAGATAAGGGAATGTACGATTCCCGTCAGTTTCTTCCCTTTAAATTCAAAGGAAGAGCAAGATTGAAAGAGCGTGTCAACCGGTATGTTTCGGAGCGATTTCTAAAAAAGGGGGACTACGATATTTTCCATCCCACCTACTACGATCCGTATTTTTTAAATACAAAGCTTCCCGACAGACCGTTTGTCGTTACGTTCTATGACCTGATCCACGAAAAGTTTGCGGATCGGTACCCGACGCTACTCACCAATATGACTGAAGTTATTTCCAGCAGGAAAACGTTGTTGAGTCACGCCACGAAGATTATTGCTATTTCACACAGTACTAAGAAGGATATCGTCGACTATTACGGTGTCCCTGAAAGTCGGATCGAGGTTACGCATTTGGCGAGCTCACTTTCTGCTGGGAACGATGTGGCAGATGCGCATTGGGGAGATTATATCCTTTTCGTGGGGAGCCGACCCGGCTATAAAAACTTTACCACTTTTGTTGAAGGAGTGCACAGTTTGTTGCTGCGTGAAAAGAGCTTGAAGTTGATTTGCGCAGGAGGCGGCAAGTTCAACAGTGAGGAACAGCAACTGATTAATAAGCTTGGGATCAGCAATCAGGTGTTGCAAGTACCCATTGACGATCGACGCCTGGCAACACTTTACAGCCACGCGCTTTTTTTTGTTTTTCCAAGCCTTTACGAAGGTTTCGGGATACCTACTTTGGAGGCATTCAATTGTGCCTGCCCCACAATATTGAGCAACGTGAGCTCGCTCCCCGAAGTTGGGCAGGAGGCCGCACTATATATTGAGCCGGAAAGCCCGGAGGATATATTGAGCAAATGCGAGCTTTTCTATTACGACAAGGAGCTGCGCGAAGACTATCGTCGGAGAGCAGTTGCGCAGGCACCCATGTTCTCCTGGGAGAACGTTTCCCGTCAAACATTAGACATATATCAATCCGCACTATGAAAGTTGCCATTATTACAGGGATATCGGGGCAGGACGGCTCCTACCTTGCTAAGCTATTGCTAGCAAAGGGTTACAAGGTGGTGGGCGTTGTCAGGGATTTGAACAGACGACTGGATGGGTTGGAGTACCTGGGAATCCGGAACCAAGTTACCCTGGAATTGTGCGACCTCTGGGAGCAGGCTTCTATCTTAAGATTACTCAAAAAATATCAGCCGGACGAAATCTATAACCTGGCTGCACAAAGTTCCGTCGGGCTCTCTTTCGAGTATCCAATCGAGACGATCAAGTTTAATTTCGTGTCGGTGTTGAATTTTCTTGAGGCCATTAGGTTGTATGACAGCAAAACCAGGTTTTACCAGGCATCCAGCTCGGAAATGTATGGTAAGGTGAAAGATTTGCCTGTCAGGATCAATTCGCCCATGCACCCATTGAGTCCATACGCGATTAGTAAAGCCTCAGCCTATTGGATGGTGGTTAATTACCGGGAAGCATATAAGCTGCATTGTTGCACAGGTGTCTTGTTCAATCATGAATCCTATTTACGGTCCACGAATTTTTTTGTTAAAAAAGTAATCGTGGAGGGGATCAAGATGATCTCTAATCCGGAAATGGTGCTGCGCGTGGGTAATCTGAACGTCCGGAGAGATTTCGGATATTCGCCAAAATATGTGGAGGCGATGTGGATGATGCTGCAAGGCGACAGCGCGAGGGATTACGTCATCTGCTCCGGTACCAGTATTCTGCTGCACGATGTTGTTCGCCATATCTTTCACCGGATGGGTCTGGATGCGAACAGGATTGTCATCGACCAGGAACTCAGCCGACTCACTGATATTGAAGACATCTACGGCGACAAAAGCGAAGCATCCGACATATTGGGTTGGGAGTATAACCTCGATTTCTTTCAGGTTCTCGACATGCTGATCGATGAGGAAATGAGGAATGCACACCAGGTATCCCATCTTTCCCGTCAGGTTCAGGGCGCATAATAGTCGGTTCTTCACGGCCGAGGGCATCCTTCGTGCCGTCCGCAGTCAAAAAATGGGTGGGTAGCCCTGATATCTCAAGTCCAATACTGGGCTCATGAGCACAAATTTGCTAGCTTTACCCAACCATCATCATTTCACACTAAAATATTTGAACTTGTTCCAAGCGTCCTCACCGGTTTCTTTCAACCAAAATACTCTTTCTGGCCTGGCTGATTTCATAGATGCGTGCCATCCTAATGTCAGCGAGATTTGTTTAGCCAGCATGTCAAAGCGCCGTTTATGAGTCAGACTAGCATTATCGATAATTTCAAGGCCAAAGTTAGAAGCCCTGTCGTGTCGAATATCATTTGGCTTTCCTTCGACAAGGTCCTGAAATTGGTTATCGGATTGATCGTGGGCATTTGGGTGGCTCGCTATCTTGGTCCGTCGCAATGGGGAAAGCTCAACTACATTTCCGCGTTCGTGTCCATTCTCACCGTCATCGCGAAGCTGGGGATGGACGGGTTTCTGACCAAAGAAATTTTGCAGCATCCTGAGTCAAAAAACGAGATTTTAGGCACCTCTTTCCTCATTCGGCTGGTTCTTTTGCCCGTACTCTTTGTTTCTACTCTCGGATACTTCTATCTCCAGAACCTTGAAACGGAATACTATTTTCTGTTGGCATTTCTGTTCCTGAATGTCGTCATCACTCCGCTTGATCTGATCGATCTGGAGTTCCAGGCCCGACTTCAATCCAAGCTGACCATCATATCTAAGAACATCGCCTATGTTTTGGGGGCGGTTGTGCGGCTTGGACTTATCCTGAGCCAGAAGTCAATTCTTTGGTTTGCAGCGGTGATGGGCATCGAGGCGGTACTGTCATATGTGCTTTTGCTGATGTTTTACCAGAGAAATGACAATATCTTCAATTGGAGATTTGATAAATCTTCCGCGGTAAGCCTTTTAAAAACAGGCTGGCCGTTTATTCTGGCGAGCATGGCGGTGATTCTGTATGTACGTCTGGATCAAATCATGATCGGGGATATGGCAGGCGACCGGGAATTGGGTATTTTCAGCTCGGCAACAAAGATTTCGGACATTTTCGTGTTTCTGCCAATGGCTGTTTCCAGTAGTTTTCTACCATCGCTGGTGGCGGCAAAAAAGCAGGGAGAGGCGATTTTCATTCAGAAAATTCAGTTTTTTATTAACTGGATGACGAGGATCTCGCTCGCATTGGCGATCGGGGTCACGCTCTTTTCCGATCAGATAATCTCGATATTGTTTGGCCCGGAATTCCAATCCGCAGGATACGTCCTGTCTGTTCATATTTGGGCGCTGGTACCCATGTTTCTGGGCGTAGCGACAACACAATATCTGGTGATCGAAAACCTCCAAAAATTCAGTCTTTACAGAACGCTGCTCGGACTGGTAACAAACGTGGGGCTAAACATTTTCCTGATCCCAAAATATGGGGCATTGGGCGCAGCGATAGCGACTACGGTCTCGCAATTTGTTGCTGCGGTATTTAGTGGTGTCCTATTCAAGCAAACCAGGATATTGTTTAAAATGCAGATGAAAAGTGTGCTGCTCTTTGATTTCAAGGGCACTAGATAAATCGTTAAGGACTACATTACTACACTAAAGTATTAGGATAAAACAAGAACAATAAGATGCTGAAAATTCTCAAGGATATAGTCAAACATCAGGTTAAGGGGCATGATGCAATGACGGAAATTGCCAGAAAGACGGACGAAATTTATTGGAGCGCGGTGTTTAATTCGGCGATCGCGGATTCCCGTTGGTTTTTAAACAAATCACTGAACCCGGGTAGATGGGCCGCATCCTACCCCTTTTTGTATATTTTATACCGCGTGTATAATGAGATCAAGCCCAAAAATATTCTTGAATTTGGCCTTGGAGAGACATCAAAGCTGGCTTATCAGTATAAGGAAGCATTCCCGGAAGCGGATTTGACTATTATCGAGCAGGATGAGAACTGGCTCAAATTCTTTTCTGCCAATATTCACAATGTTGTCCCGAATACCATTGTACTCGATATCGAGCATCGGACGGTTAATGGATTTACGACAAAAACATACAACGGCCTCCTGGAAAAAATAGGCGGCCGGAAGTTTGATCTGGTGCTGGTAGACGGGCCCTGGGGGAGTGATCATTTTTCGCGGTACCAAATTGTCGATATCGTGGAGAATAACCTGCTTGCAGAGCAGTTCATAATCATTATCGACGACTGTCACCGGGTTGGGGAAAAGGAAACAGCCCGAAAAGTGAAGGATATATTGAAGCTTCAGGGAGTAAAATTTGCAGAGGGTATGTATTCTGGAGTAAAGGACACACTGCTGATCTGTTCCGAAAATTACAAGTTCCTGACCAGCTTGTAAGGCCATAAAATGTAAAGGCAACGTATCAATAAACTTATGGATTACAACCTGGCTCCGATTCTGCTATTTGTATATAAGCGTCCGACGCACACAAAACGGACGCTTGAAGCTTTATCGGAGAATATATTGGCCAACGATTCGATCCTTTATATCTACGCCGACGGATTGAAAACCGACGCCCCTGAAGAAGACCGCTTGCTGTTGAATGAGGTACGCCAGATAATACAGGAAAGAAAATGGTGTAAAGAAGTCCATATCATTGAATCAGGGCACAATAAGGGATTGGCCAATTCGATCATCGAGGGCGTCACGCAGCAGGTGAACGAGTACGGAAAAGTTATCGTATTGGAGGACGACCTGGTTACTGCGAAGGGATTTTTGAAATACATGAACGACGCATTGGTGAAATACCAGACTCAGCTGAGCGTAATGCAGGTTTGCGGTTATCAATTCCCCATCGGAGCGCCAACGGGGGAGTCTTCATTTTTTCTCCCAATTACAGCGTCCTGGGGATGGGCGACCTGGCAAAGAGCCTGGCAGCACTTCGATCCCGAGGCAACTGGTTACCAGGAACTGAAAACGAACCCTGAACTGTCCAGAAAATTTGATTTGAACGGGACCATCCGATACACCGACATGCTCATCAGTCAGATGGAAAGAGGAAACATAAGTTCCTGGGCGATCAGATGGTGGTGGACCGTATTCAAGTCGGACGGCATTTCGTTATTCCCTGATAAAAGCCTGGTTAAAAACATCGGATTCGGGGATGAAGCAACGCACACCAAAGGGCGTAACCCTTTCAAAGAGCCGGGATTTGATATAGAATACTCGATATCACACTTCCCTGACGCGATTGAGATGGATGAAGGGTACTTTCTGAGGCTACAAGAAATGTATAGAAAGATTTACCCGACCAATGAAAGTATTATCGACAAAATAATACGCAAAATCAGGTCGGGAATCGATCTCGTTTTTCGTTAGAGTATTTTCAAAATGGCCGGGAGAAATGTTTAGGCATCAATCCGCCGTTACTTTCGGATAAAAATCTTCTGAACTACTCCTGCCGCCGAAACGGTGTAAATTCCGGGAGCAATACCGTTCGTCTTTACAGCCGCGCCGGGCTCGACGATCTGCCTGCCAACGATCTTTCCTTCCAGGTTCCTGATCACAACTTCGCCTTTTCCTTTCAGGTTTTTGAGGTAAAAATGGTCCGTAGCCGGATTAGGATATGCAATCAGATGAGCATGCTCGTTTTTGACCGAAATAACCCTGGAATAGGCAAATGTGCCGTCAAAATCGAGCTGTTTGAGGCGGTAATAGCTGGTATAAAGCGGGCTTTGGTCGACAAAACTATAATCCATTCCGACATTAGTGTCGCCTTGACCGGGCACAAAACCTATTTTTTCGAAATCGGCGCCATTCCAGCTGCGCTCGATGTTAAATCCCTGGCTGTTGCTTTCAAAGGTGGTTTTCCAGTTGAGCAGGTTTTGTACACCCTCGTTCCTGCCCGAAAATGACACGAGATTTACGGGAAGCGTCGTTACCACTTCGTTTTCGGTAGTGAGGGTGAGGCCCGGAACGGCACTGTTTGTAACCTCCGCATAGTAGGTGCCATCGTCGGTCGCATGATAAGTTTTGGTTCCGGTGATTGTAGCAATCAGTGTATTGTTTCGGTACCATTTGTAGGTGTTGTTGGCGATAGTCCCACCTGCCTCGGCCGTGAGTATCCTTGTCCCCACGTTGTAGTTAATATCAATTTTTGCCTGATTGGTATAAAAGTCGATCCGGCTGATATTCAGATCCAGCCCTTCGAAGTTAAAGGAGTTGTTGCTGATATCGACACTGGCGGCGACAGGAATGCCAGTCAATGAAGGAATGGGGCCGGATAGTGTCCCGTAATTCTCACCACAGCAGTTCGAGTAGCGCAGGCCCAGGGTTTGCAGGCTGGTAAGGTTGTTGAACGAAGCCGGAATGGTTCCGGTGAACTGATTGGCGCCGCTCAGGTTCAGATACTCAAGTTGAGTGAGATTACCTAGTTCAGGTGGAATCGCGCCTGACAAAACCTGGTTACTCAAGTCGAGATGTTTCAGGTTCACCAGATTGCCCAGACTGCTCGGGATAGCGCCATTGAGCCAGCCATGATACTGCAAATCGACCAGGCTGCAACTCAGATCGAGGTATGTCAGCTTGGTGAGGTTACCGAGACTGGCCGGTAATGGTCCGGGTAATGGGAGCCCGCCTACAAAAGGTGCTTCGCTATTTATACCGCTGAGATCCAGGTATTCAAGATTAGTAAGGTTTCCTATTTCGGTCGGAAGAGGCAGGTAACTCGAACTATCCGGATTGTCGTAATCAATGAGGATAGTCCAGTCGACAATGAACGTTTTCAATTGATCCAGATTCCCGATCTCAGGAGGGATGTTTCCGTCGATTGCGCTTCCCGAGAGGTTCAGTCCTGTTACGCGCCCACCTTCGCAGGTAACGCCGTACCAGCCGCACGGGCTATCGCCGGGGTTTCCGCCCGGATTCCAGCCAGTTTTTATGAGCCACTCGGGGCCGTTGGTCGAATTGTACAACGCGATCAACGCCAGACGATCCGATTCCAGCGAACCTTGTCCGAAACTTGTCAGAAATGATAGAAGTAGAAATGGTAAAATCAGGTTTTTCATAGCATCGTGCCGAAGCGTTTAAGGAAGGTCCAAATGTGTATATTGGTAGTAACAAAAGTGATAATATCAGACACAATTGTCAAGTAAATATTTCATTTTCACCGCAATCCTGTTCTAACCATGCCCCAGCTCAGAAAAGAAGATATCAAGCAGGAGGTTTTTGACCTCTACGACGACTATGCACACGACCGTATCGATCGCCGCAATTTTGTGCAGAGTTTGTCGGCCTATGCCGTGGGCGGCGTGACGGTGGCTTCGCTGATGAGCTTCCTGATGCCCGATTACAAGGGGCAGATTCAAGTTCAGGCAGGCGATCCCCGTTTGCAATCGGATTATGTGAATTATGATTCACCCAAAGGTGGGAAAACGATCAAGGCTTTGTTATCCAAGCCTGCCGATGCCAAAGGGAAGCTGGGGGGAATTGTAGTGGTGCATGAAAACCGGGGATTGAACCCGCATATCGAAGATGTCGCACGCAGGGCGGCATTGGCCGGGTTTATTTCGATAGCCCCGGACGCGCTTTCGCCGTTGGGTGGGTACCCCGGTAATGACGATGCCGGCCGTGAGCTACAAAGCAAGCGCGATCGCAATGAAATGCAGGAGGATTTTATAGCCGCTTATGAATATCTGAAAAACCACAAGGATTGTAATGGAAAGATCGGCGTGGTGGGGTTCTGTTTTGGCGGCGGCATTGCCAATATGATGGCTGTGCGCATTCCCGATCTGGCGGCTTCGGTACCTTTTTATGGGGGACAGCCGGCCACGGAGGACGTTCCGAAGATCAAGGCGCCGTTGTTGTTACATTACGCTGCGCTGGATACGCGCGTGAACGAAGGCTGGCCTGCGTATGAGAAGGCATTAAAGGAAAACCATAAGGAGTATACGGCATTCATTTATCCGGACGCAAACCACGGTTTTCATAACGACACGACTCCCCGTTACGACAAGGCAGCTGCCGAACTGGCCTGGAAGCGTACGATCGACTTTTTTAAGGCGAAATTGACGTAAGGCAGGCAGCGGTCGGGTTGGTATTCCGGTCTGTGATGATAGAGGAAACTATTTATCATTAACAAAAAGATGTCATGAAACGCCGTTTACAAACATTATTAGTGCTTTGCTTTTTGATGGGGCTTAACGCATGCTCCCTACAAGACCATGTTTTGCCGAAGAAAATAAAGCTGAGTACTCCCGCATTCGACTATACGGATGATTTCAAAATGCGGTTCAAAGTGCAGGTGGATTCGCTGGGAGACCTGCCGGTAACGGAATATGGTATTTTGCACCTGAGTTTCTTTCGCGCTGAAACCGATACGGATTATACGCCAAGAATCGAACACGGTGCGCGAATGCAGTTTGATCAGCCGATTGCTTTGGGTATTAGCAATTTCGTTTACACCGGTAATGCGTTCCAGGGCAAGTACTTCTTTTTCTACCGTGCCTATGCATTGCTTTCGGATGGATCGGTTGCGTACGGAGACATCAAGAGTTTTACATTCGAACGTCCATAAAACCCGGAAAAGCAAATTGCCCTGTGAAACTGTCTCTTGGTTTCACAGGGCAATTGCATTATGGTCTTTGTCTGTTGAGGTAATCGGTGTGGTATTGCCGGAGCTTCTGGTCGAGCTGGTAACCCGTGCGGTAGCGTTCGCCTATCCGGAATCCGCGGGTGTAGCTGTATTCCCAACGGAACTCATCGGTGGTCCGGAATCGGACTTTCTTACCCTGCGCGATCTTCCCGGGTGGAATCGGGACGGCGAAATTGAAGCCCGCGGTCGTGCCATTGTTGGTTTTCATGACATACAAGCCAACTTCCGCATTCGTAAACTGACGAATGAGGTCGAACCGGGCGCCTTCGTCGCCGGCGAGGTACCTGCCGCCCGACAATTTCAATGTTACGTCTGGTCTGGAAAGCCGGTAAGAAGCGTCGGCGATGAGCAGCAGCTTATCCATGTTTTCGTAGTAAATCCCGCTTTTGGTATAATAATAGAGCCCGGTAAGGCCTCCTTCCAATCCGAACGACCACGGGCCGGTGAGGTCGTGATGGCGGTATTGGACGTTTGCACCATATTGATCATTATAAAAATAGCCCGCGGAGGCACTGATGAAGTGCTTGCCAAATGCCAGAAACTGGTTCAGGAAAACAGGAGCCGGACGGATGATCTTCGGGCGGTTGTCCATGTCGTTCGTGATCGGGAACAGTATGCCCGCATTCAGGGCCAATCCCTTCCAGAGATAAAACTGCGTTTGCAGTAAGAGGCTGGTGTTGCTTTGCAAGGTTTTTTCCCGGTAGCCGAAATTGGCCGCAAATACCGGTTGAAGCCAGAAATCGAGCTTGTATTTGTTAAGCAAAAAGCCGGGGCGGGGCATCTCGGCCTTGGCGAGCTGACGATAGCTGATCCGCTTGCCCATCTTGTAAGCTCCTATGGGCACGCCCTGGAACATCGGGATGAATTCCCTGCTGCCCGAATCGGGCCGGGCGCGTTCCATTTCAAGCATCCCGATGTACGGATTACGATAAAGTCGTTGTTCGTAGGTTACCTTCCCTCCTGTCGAATCGATGGTCAGGTTTTCAAAATTGTTGAGTAGTTTTTCTTTTTCAGATGCAGGTGCCGGTTTGGGAGGTTTGGCGCGGGCTGCTTCCTGGTAGGTGCGCAACCGCCCGGGGAGCGCAAGCATGTTCACGGCATAGGAAGTCCCGAAGGTGACCTGATCGAAATTCAGGATGCCGGCCTGAACGGTCCAGCGTCTGAAAAGGGTTGCATAGAGGCCTGCGTTGAAATGCTGGCTGTCCCATTCGGCCATGAAACCTGCTTTGTTGTCGAATCGTAAATTGAAACCTCCGAAGGGTCCCGACAGGTAGCGGTAGGAGAGATCCTTTTTCTTGATGATCTCGAGGCTTTCAAAAATGTTGTAATTGCTTTTTTCCGATTCGTCGCGCTGAACGTAAATGGGACTACCGAATCCGGCGGTAACGTCTGCGTAAAACCGGTTGCCGAGGCGGAGCGTTTTGGTCGCCACGAGCGCATTGGTGGACAAGGAATTGTCGATGCCGAATGGAGCGGAAAGGATAACGGCCACAGCCGGGCGCTTGGCGGTTTCTTTTAAAAGGACATATTTAATGTCGAGCTGGCGGTCTCCAATGCCTTTCTGGCCACGTTTAATCTCGTGATTGATCCGCAGCAGGTTGACGTTGATTTCGAGCCTCGGCAGCAATGTGACATTGGCAAAGTAGATTCCTTCCGAATTTTTGCGGTTAAACCTGAACCCATACCGGATCGGATTGAAATGGTAGCCAAACTGAAATGCAGCGTCGTCCGTCTGCCGGGCGGAAGGGATGTAGATCAGCCCCGGCTTGCCCGAAATGTTCGTTTGTGCGTGTACGTGAAAGCTCAGACATAGAGCAAGCAGAAAGGGAAACAATACATTTCCCCTTCTGCTTCTAACAAATTGAATCATCCGCCGTATCGTTATTTGCCGCTACCTTGGTTGTGGCAGTTTTCGATCATTTTATTTCTCAACTCGATTGCCTTCGCAAGCGCATCGTTGTAGTTAGCTTCTACGCGGGCAGTGTTTGAGTTTTTGGTTTCTTCTGCACGTGCTTTCGCGATGGCAGCGATTTCAGTACAAGTACCGATTTTCGCAGCTTCGAGTTGGTTAACCTTAGCCAGGTAGTCGAGCAGCTGAACGTTGATCAACGCTTTCAGGTATTCGTACTGGCCTGGTTTCAGGAATGGCTTCGATTTCTCCAAGGCGGCAAGCGCGTCATTGGCGATTTTGATGCCAGTCTGGCGAAGAGCTTCGAAGTAAGCCGGACCATTTTCACCGGTACATTTTTCAAGATTGCGCTGGATGCGTTCCAGATCCTTGTTGTAGTTGTCGTTGATTTTATCCAGATCTTTTGCTTTGCTGTCGTCCAGACGTTCCTTGGTTTTATCGAACTTCTCGTTAGCACGGGCGATACAGTCGTCGGTATTGCCTGCCTCAACTGCCGCATTGTTCGAAGACGTTCCGTCGGTAACCGCACCTGTGCGTCCGCCGTTTGGAAGGCCGTCTACTTTGGCCGCGGTGAACAGCGAAAGGTAGCTTTGAAGTTTTGCGTCCGTCGTAGCTTTGTTCAGGATCGAGCGAACCTGATCCGAATTAAGTACGGTTTTAGTTGCTTGTGCCGGGGTAACTTGGTTCAACGCCTTGATTTCAGCTTCGGTAAGTGAGGTTGATACTTCCTCAGCGGCTTTCGAAACATTGGCAGGGATATTTCCTGCTGTAACGGTGCCCAATGAGTTGTTCAATTCCGCAGTTTTGGCCGAAGTTTCCACTTTTCCGGGCACGAGTTTGATGTCCGGTGTTTCTTCAAGTGTGGTAGGAGCCATTTCCAGCTTGTCCATTTGGTTGGAAAGCTCGGTGTTGGCTGGTTCGAGTGAATCCGCTTCTTTGTCCTTACATTCATAAAGGAAGAATGTGAAGAACATCAAAAGGGTGAGTAATCTCAGTGTACGTGTTTTCATACGAGTTAGATTTAGTGAAAAAGGATATTCGGCGGATTATTAAATTGGTTCAATAAGTGCAATATCTTCCCGGGTCAGAGGGCCTGTCAAAGCCTGACCAATCGCTGGCTGATTACCGGGTGTAAACAGTCTGGTATCCCCCATCGCACAATAATGCCGGGCATTGCCTTCGCAAGGCAAGCTGCATACGCGAACGGATACTCCTATATGTTTCCTGTCAGGCCATCGGATAACCCATTTGGTTATGAAGCATGATCAGGACCACACGTGCCTTTCCCGCATTCCAAGAGGAATTTTCGCAATTATCAGTAAGAGGAAGTTGGTGGGACTTTTCCGAAACGGAAGTCCGTGAAATTGAATACTTAAAATGTAGGGTAGGATTGTAAAATTGCCCCGGATAGAGCTGCCCCGGACAGGGCGGCACATTGCCTCGTAGCGAAAGCCGTTGGTAAGGATTTTCCATCATGTCTTTTAACGTTGAGTGAGTTACTATCCAGACAGAGTTCCTATTCAAATTGGAATTCCACTAGCAATGTGTAGACTTTATTTTACTTGATATTTCTTTCGTGTAAAATAAAATCTACAACAAGTTTAAAGGATAAGATTTCAATTTCAAAATAAAAATATCTCTACAACTTTATAAATTATTGATAATGAGAGTGATAAAATTTAGTGAAGATGAATATTTAAAATTGTTCTTTTAAAAGTAACATGTCAGGGAGCCGCTTGGATGTCGTTTTTTCTGGAATAACCCGTAGGTATAGCGCCAATCTTCGGTAATGCTATACTGGTTATGAATATTCATTGGTAATAGCTGGCATAGACGGTATTATCGTTGGTTTTTCATGATTTTTTCAAAACAAGAGACTATATTATTGCAGTCGGATGCTTTTTTAAGCGTGTCCAACTATCCTGAACCTCTCATGAAACTTTTCAAAACGCTTCGGCTCCGTAGAGCACGCATCCGGTTTCCCGCCACGTGGCTGCTCGTTCTTCTTTTCTGCGGTACAGCCTATTGCCAATCGATCGATCTGCTGATCAAAGGCGGTCACGTAATCGACCCCAAAAACCGTATTGATGCCGTTATGGACGTGGCGGTTACGGGCGGTAAGATTGTGCAGGTAGCGGCAGCGATCCCGGCGTCGGATGCTAAAAAAGTGGTGGAAGCCAGGGGAATGTATGTCGCGCCTGGTTTTATAGACATGCATGTGCACGTTTTTAACGGCACAACGCCGGAAGCCTATATTGCCAACGCTGCCACGAGCGTCGCGCCCGACGGTTTTACGTTTCGGACAGGAGTCACCACGGTTGTGGATGCGGGTTCGTCGGGTTGGCGTAATTTCAAACTTTTCAAGGCGCAAACGATCGACCGGGCCCAGACCCGGGTGCTGGCTTTTCTGAACATCGTCGGAACCGGTATGGCGAGCCGCTACGAAGAACAGGACCTGAGCGACATGAACCCGCAGATGGTGGCGAACATGATCAAAAGGTTGTATCCCAATATCATTGTAGGTATCAAATCCGCCCATTACTGGGGCGATTACAGCCAGGTGCAGCGCGCCGTAGAGGCCGGGAAGCTGGCGGAAGTACCGGTAATGGTCGATTTTGGAGAACACCGGCCGCCATTGTCGATCGAAAAGCTCTTCCGGGAATACCTCAGGCCGGGCGACATTTTCACACATACGTATGCGCACGGGCCCAACGACCGCGAAACCGTAGTCGACGAGCAGGGTAAGGTGAAGCCGTTTGTGCTTGAAATGCAGAAGAAGGGCCTGGTGTTCGATGTAGGTCACGGCGGCGGCGCATTTGCGTGGCGACAGGCTGTCCCTTCCATCAAGCAGGGTTTCCTGGCGAATGTGATCAGCACCGACCTGCATACCGACAGCATGAACGGTGGAATGAAAGGGCTGGATAATGTCATTTCCAAATTCCTGAACATGGGTGTGCCGCTGTCCGACGCCATACTGCGCGTTACCTGGAACCCGGCGCAGGTGATCAAACGTCCCGAGCTGGGTAGTTTGAGCGTAGGTTCGGAGGCCGATATCACAGTTTTCAGCATTCGTACAGGCGATTTTGGGTTTATCGATGCACGCCGGTTGAAAATGAAGGGCGATAAGAAACTCGAAGCCGAGCTGACGCTCCGTGCCGGCAAGGTAGTGTGGGATTTGAACGGCATCGCCGCAGCCCCCTGGGAGTCTGAAATACAAGGCAAGTGAACGTCATGAGAATGGTAATCTCCAAAGTCCGCATAACGAAGCAGGTCGGTTTCTGGCTGATTTGCTTTCTGTCGCAGGCCGCATTTGCGCAACCCTACGAGCTGGTGATCAGGGGCGCGCACGTCATCGACCCGGCCCATTCGAGGAATGGCAAAATGGATGTGGCGATTCATCAGGGAAAAATCGCGAAAGTAGCTGCAAATATCAGTGAAAGCGCGGAGCAAGTGATCCATGCGGCCGGGTTATACCTCAGTCCGGGTTTCATCGACCCGCATACGCACGTGTTCGTGGGGAGCCAGGCGGGACAATTTGCAAACGGTGTCAACAGCGTTTCGCCCGATGATTTCACGTTCCGCTCGGGGGTGACTACGGTTGTAGACGCCGGCACTTCGGGCTGGCGCAGCTTTCCGACATTCAAAAAGCAGGTGATCGATCAGTCCAAAACGCGCATTCTGGCATTTCTGAACATTTCGGGCGGGGGAATGACCGGCGCAGCACATGAGCAGGATTTGCTCGATATGAATGCCGACTCTGCAGCGGCGCTCATCAGGCAGTATCCCGGGATCATTGCGGGTGTGAAGATCGGGCACTACAATGGTAAGGAATGGACGCCGTTTGAGCATGCGCTGAATGCAGCGACGCAGACCGGAAAGCCGCTTTTTGTAGAATGCCATTTGCCGGAGTATGCATTGGAAGACCAGCTGGCCAGGATGAGGCCGGGCGATATAATCACCCATACTTTCGAGCATATCAAGGAGCGTATGCCGGTTATCGGCGAAAACGGGCAGGTACGCCCATTTGTGCTCGAAGCCCGAAAAAGAGGCATATTGTTCGACCTCGGCCACGGAGGGGCGGGTTTCTGGTTCGATCAGGCAGTGCCGGCAGTGAAGCAGGGATTTTATCCGAATTCCTTCGGTACGGATTTGCACCGTTTCAGCATGAACTCCGCCATGAAGGATATGGCCAATGTCATGTCAAAATTTATGGCAATGGGCCTTTCGCTCGAACAGGTAGTTGAAATAGCCACCTGGAATGCGGCAAAGGCCATCGGCCATACTGAACTGGGGAATCTCAAAGAAGGCAATCCAGCCGATATCGTGCTGTTCCGCGTGCGGGAAGGCGATTTCGGGTTTATGGATTCCGCCGGCCATAGTATCCGCGGCAATCGCAAGCTGGAAGTCGAGCTGACGGTCCGTGAGGGTAAGGTCGTATGGGACCTGAATGGCCTGGCGGCAAAGAAAAAAGGATTTTAACCGAACGTAGCATGCATCTTCATCAAGTCACATTCAGAAGGCCGGGTACGTACCTCGGTCTTGTGCTACTTACACTCGCGCTGGCGGGCGCCACATACCTGCGCGAGGACAAGCTGCCTTCCGGCGACCCCGACAATGGGGGACTGACAACGCCCGATGGCTTCGAAACGCTCGTCGTGGCAGACAGTACCGGCCTGGCCCGGCATATTGTGGTAAATGGTAATGGCGACATTTATATCAAACTACGCTATTTCGGCAAAGGCCAGGGCGGCGGTACGGTAGCGCTCAGGGACACGAATGGGGATGGAAAGGCGGACATCATGCGGAATTTCGGCCATTATCAGGACCATAGCAGCCTCGCAAACGGTATTACCATCCGGAATGGCTACCTCTATTACAGTTCTTCCCTCGCCGTTTACCGGAGCAAACTCATACCGGGCCAGCTGCTGCCCGATGAAAAAACCGAATTGATTCTCCAAGACGATCACGAGCATGGCGCACATTGGCATATCACCAAACCCATGGCTTTCGACGATCAGGGAAATATGTACGTGCCCTTCGGCGCGCCGTCCGATGCCTGCCAGGATATGGTCAACTCGCCCGGCGGAAAGCCCGGTAGTCCGGGAGTGAACCCTTGCCCGGACCTTGAAAAGCACGGCGGAATATGGAAGTTCAGTGCTGATAAGCCCAATCAGACCCAGGCCGACGGTTCACTATACGCCACCGGACTGCGGAGTATCGTTGGCATGCGCTGGAATCCTGCGGATAAAAGTCTCTACGCGGTCGTTCACGGCCGCGATAACCTCCACCGCCTGTTCCCGGAGCTTTTCAGCGCCTGGCAGAGTGCGGTACTTCCCTCCGAGGAATTTGTGAAAGTAACCCAGGGCACCAATGTGGGCTGGCCGTACTATTATTACGACCAAATGAAGGGCAGGAAAATGCTCAACCCGGAGTATGGGGGCGACGGCAAAAAGGAGGGGGAAGGGGCTAAATACCAGAAGCCGCTGATCGGGTTTCCGGGGCATTGGGCGCCCAACGATGTGCTTTTCTACCAGGGGAGCCAGTTTCCCGAGCGCTACAAAAACGGGGCATTCATCGCGTTTCATGGTTCCACCAACCGCGCACCTTATCCGCAGGCGGGCTATTTCGTATGTTTCGTGCCGTTCCGCAATGGCAAGCCTTCCGGCGATTGGGAGGTATTCGCGGATGGCTTCGCGGGAGTCGACCCGATTATCAATGTACGCGACGCTAAATTCAGACCGATGGGACTGGCGGAAGGGCCCGATGGTTCGCTGTATATCACCGATTCGCGGAAAGGCAAAGTATGGCGGATCATGTTCAAAGGCGATAAAAAAGGCTTTGGTGCAAGCCAGCTTGCGGCGATGACAAAACACAAGCAACTCGCGCACATCCGTACGCCCGACGAAGTAGCCGACAATCTTGATGTTAAAACCAAAGAGCTCGGCCAGCGCATTTACAACACCTATTGTACGCCGTGCCATCAGCGCAACGGGCTGGGGGATGGTAGCCGGTTTCCCCCGCTCGCCGGATCGGAATGGGTGACGGGCAATAAAAAGCGGCTCATTGAAGTGGTTGCCAAAGGGTTGGAGGGGCCCATTCAGGTGGCAGGCAAACCTTACAATGACCTGATGCCGAAGCACGATTTTCTCAAAGCGGAGGAAATGGCCCAGGTGCTTACCTACATCCGCAAGAATTTCGGAAATGATGCCGACGCTATTTCGGTAAGCGATGTGCAGCGGGTGCTGGGTAACTAAAAAAAGCCAAAGGCCCGCCGGAAAGCTCCGGCGGGCCTTTGACAATGGACTCAATAGGCTATGGCAGCAACACTTTCTTGGTGATAGCGCCGGCGTTGCTGCGTTGCAGCGACAGAATGTAAAGCCCCGAAGAGATACCGTTCTTAGGCTTCAACGTAAACTCGTTGCCGGTTTGAGTCAGTGTGAACCGTATTGCCCTGCCTGACAAATCAAAAAGGCTCACGTTCGACGCATTTTCGTTTTTCAGCAGGAATTTGATTTCCCTTCCCGGTACCGGATTCCCCAGAAGCTCGAATGCGACGGCATTGGCGCCATTGTCAATGGCAATCACGCGCGAAAATTCAAATTTGCCATCTGCATCCACCATTTTGAGGCGGTAATAGTTGTTGCCTGCCATCGGTTTGGCATCCAGGAACCGGTATTGCTGGGTGGCCGACGAATTGCCTTTTGCCTGAACACGGCCCAGCTGAGCGAATTCTTTGGCGTCAACGCTCCGCTCGATGTCGAAATGGCTGCTGCCAGCTTCTTCGGTGGTGGTCCAGGAAAGGCTCACGGCATTATCGAGCAGGGTTCCGTTGAAACGGGCCAGTGTAACCGGCAATGTGATGGTACAGCCATTTTGCAGTTCGGCTACGATCGCATTCGGCAAGCTCGCACCGGTTAGTACCACCCATATCGTACGTTTATCTTCCAGGAATGCATATGGATAGGCCTCGTCCTTGCTTTGGATCGGCTGTGATGCCGAGAGGCTGGTTGGGCCGCTTGTATAAAAAGGCAGATCTCCCGCACCGAAGGTGGTCACCCCGTTCGTCAACACGCCGTCGTCAAGGTATAGCGTATACGAAACCGTGAATGCGGTAGGGTTGGTGGAAATGATATCCAGGTCATAGGTCCGTGGGCCTTCGGGTTCGTTGCAATTGATTTTGCCGGTAATCACAGGGTCGTTGATCTGCAAATTGAAGCCTTCGGCATAGCAGTGCACCGGAGGGTTTGCGCTGGATGCCTGGCTCGACCATACGTCTCCTTTCAGAATGGGAAGATCCTCGCATGCGCCCGGTACCGGGAACTGGATATTGTCGATAGTAATACGGTACACTCCACCGCCCAGATCTTCTTCCATAATGGTTAATCCGGCAAACAGCGGTATTACGGTCCCGTCGGCGCTGTAAGTGGACAACAATGACACTGCTCCGTCTGTATCGATGGCCAGCGTTGCGAGTACACTCCCGAGGTCGGCGGCTTTCGGTGCCTTCTTATAGTCGATATCCGGATAGTCGGCAGGTTTCCACAAATGCACATACGTGAACTTGTTACCGTTGTTTTTATCGATGGTAAACGAAAGGTTGATATTCACATTGCAATTCCCGCCGTTGGGAGAAACACTGTTTAGTTCAATTGCCGGTTCGACTAATGCGCACTGCGCGAGGGACTTAGATGGGATGGAAATTGCCACAAGGACAATCCACACCCATAGGTAAAGAGTTTTCATGATAGAGGACGTTTAGTGACTAAATAATCATAGATTAATATACCTCCAATATCTTGAAATAGTTAAAGTATAGTGGATTTGATAAAGTATTTTTTACTAAACTGTCGATTAGTATACGCTTTTGTAAAAATAGTACTTATTGCAGTAAATTTAGTTGTTTGTTTGTATAGAATAAATGTATTAAATATTGTACATGTATTTTTATGTGATTGAATAACAGTTATTTATGAGTAAATAAAACTATTTTTATGCATCTTTTGATATTAATGAGACTAGTTCTAAATATGTAAATCAGATTGTCTTTGTTAGCTAGGACAGTGTGATGGGTGTATTGATAAAGTACAATTATTGCGTATGGCGACCTCTTGGTTGAATCCTACTTTTTACAAACATTTGGCGATTGCGACAGGTGAACTATTACTATATGCCGAATCGGTGATCGCAATACATCAGGAGCACCCGTGTGCATTCCCATATAGACCTTCGAAGTGAGCAAGCAACTATTTTACCGGTAACATATCCCTTTCTGCCAGTTGCACATTCTTTTTGCGATCCCTGCTTTCATCGTCCCTTTTTAGCAGCGAGTTCCGACTTGCCGTAGGGCTCCTCTCCTTTTACTTTAAAACAGCAGACAATGAAAGCACTTTCAATTTGCATGATCCTTACATTCCAGGTGATGCTCATCTTCGCGCAGGCTCCCCAGCAATTCAGTTTTCAGGGAGTGGCGCGAAAAGCGGATGGAAAAGTTGCGGCCAGCACGATGGTAAGTATTCGCCTCTCCATCCATTCGGAAGCTACCGGTGGGGCAGTCGTTTATCAGGAAACCCATTCAACGCAGACAAACGTGGGTGGTATTTTCAATATTCAAATTGGAGGCGGAAGTATCGTAGCTGGCACATTTGCCGCGATACCCTGGAAAACCTTCCCGCATTTTCTACAACTTGAAATGGACCCGCTGGGCGGTTCTGCGTATACCGATTTGGGTACAACCCAGATGCTGAGTGTCCCCTATGCCATGCAGGCCAAGGAATCGACCAAATGGAACGATGGCTTTCCGGTGGTGCAGAAGTTTGAGTTTGGGCCGGATATCAATCCGGGTGACCCTGATGCAGTCAATGACCCTGACGTTCAAAAGTATCTTCTTCCGTTGGTCGGGAACGGAGATCGTTTGCTTTGGTACCCGCTTAAGGGCGCGTTCCGGGTCGGCGAATCCCTGAACGGGAAATGGGAAGCGCCTGAAATAGGTGCCAGATCGGTGGCGTTTGGAGGGAACAACCTCGCAAAAGGTGATTTTAGCTTCGCAGTGGGGCTCGGGGCAGCGGCAACAGGTCAATCTTCCGCTGCAATAGGACAGAGTTCGTCGGCTTCGGGAATTTCCGGTATGGCCTTCGGGCTTGGATCCCTAAGTAAGGCTTATGGTTCCGTCGCCTTGGGTACGTATAATGCTTGTCCGGATGTAGTGGATCCTGCCAGCGCTTTGCCAACGGAGGTAGTATTTCAGGTGGGACATGGTGTGGATCCGAATAATAGAAAGAGCGGAATCACAATGCTTCGCAATGGAAATCTGGGCATCGGTAACAATGTACTGGCTCCCGAATACTTGCTGGACGTAGGTGGTCGCATGCGCATCAGGCATAACGGCACAACATCGGGAATCCATTTCGATAATTCCCAAAACGCCGAGCATGGCTTTATGGGGATGAAGACGGACGCGCAAATAGGTTTTTACATTAACAACGCGTGGCGCTTCTGGGTTGATAACGCAGGTAATGGCAACTTGGGAGGAACCTTGACCCAATCCTCCGACCGCCGTCTCAAACGCGATTTCTCGCCGCTCTCATCCAGCCTCGGAAAGCTCATAAATCTCAACGGATATCACTACTACTGGAAAGACAAAGAGCGTGATCAATCGCTTCAAACGGGCCTCATTGCCCAGGATGTGGAAGCACTGTTCCCGGAGTTGGTCCAAACGGATGATAAGGGCTTCAAGTCGCTCAATTATACGGGACTGATCCCGCATCTGATCGAATCGGTGAAGGAGCTCGCGAAGCAAAATGCGAAGCTGGAAGCGGAGAATGCCGGCTTCAAGGCAGAGAACAAAACAATGAATGATAAACTGGCGGCCATTGCGGCCCGGCTTGATTTGTTAATACCGTCAGGTACCGAAGCGACGGCAAAATAGTGAGTTGAGAGTGGAAATAGCGGTGTTCATCTTGAGTGCCGCTATTTTGTTTTATATGGATTTGAAAATGACAGCAATCTCTTCGTCCGCCAGACCGATGGTTACGCGGGTCTGGTCCTTGAAGTTAAAGACATGTCCATCCCGTCGTACTTCATCGACGAGCGAAAAATCGATGGTCTGTATCAGCCAACCTTCTTCCTGTGCGATTTTGGTGGCGATAATGCCTTCTTCGGGCATATCCTTGTCGGGTGTGGTGTAAAAACCGGCGTAACCGAAGTTGAGATCGACCGCCGGCGACCATAATGCTTCGCCCACGGTTTGGGACACTACCGCGTAGGCCTGGTTTTCGAGCGCTCGTGCGCGGGCACCCACGTGTACACGGGTGGCCCCGCGGATGGTTTCGGTGCAGCTGGGTGCGAGGATCAGCTTGGCACCTGCTTCACAGAGTTTCTGCGCGCCAATCGGAAATTCGACGTCGTAGCATATCTGAATGCCGAATTTGCCCCACGGTGCCTCAAACACCGTAAGTTGTTTCGGAGCGCTCTCGATGCCCCATTGCTCGTTTTCGAAACGGGTCATGAAAAACTTGTCCTGGTAACCCACCAATCCGTTGGTTGAAAATACGAAGGCACGGTTGAGTTTCCGGCCGTCCTCGATCACCGGAATGCTCGGGGCGACGATGGTAACCCGGTATTTGCGGGCGAGCGCTTCAAAAGTGGCGCAGAAATCGGCTTTCAGATCGTTCAGCGCATGGATCTGGCGACGGATATCGTTGCGTACTTCCGCTTCGAAAATGCTTACCAGTTCCATTGCACCGTACTCCGGGAAAAGCAGCAGGTCCGCGCTGCGGATGGCGGCATCGGCCACCCATTTTTCGGTGTGTTGCTGCCACGAGGCGAAATCCGGATGTTCGGTAATGGGGTATTGCGCCGAAGCGATGGTTACTTGCTGCATTTGTATCTAGCTGTTGAGCGGTTTGGTCCAGAAAATCATGGTTTTAGGCGTGGAAACAGTCTCTCCTAAATCTGGCCACTCTATCGTACTTTGTAATGCCGGTTCTTTCTGATATTCGCGTTTGAGCCAGAATGCATCGTTTGGACGATAGCCTGACGGTTTGAGCGGATGGTTATCTCCACGGTCGACGGAGCAAAAGCAGCTGGTTTCGAAGCGATGTAAGCTGCGTGCATGCGCTTCGCGCTCGTCGAAAAAGCGGTGCCCCAGCCCATGTCCGCGGTAGGCAGGCAGAAGAATACTTTCGCCGAAATAGCAGATAGCATTCACATCAAAACCAGCTTCCTCGAAAGGTTTGCGGACTTCGGCTGTTTCATCTTTCAACGGAATGCAGGTCGTAGCACCCACCATTTCTTCGCCGTCATAAACAGCGAACAGGAAGGAATGCTCCGATTGCAGGTAAGTCTGTAAATAGCCCTTTTCATATTCCACACTGCCCTCGTACAAATAGGGATAGTCCCTGAAAACAGCAATGCGGAGCTTGGCCAGGTCATCGAAAACTTCCGAAATGCCCGCCCCGGTTTTCCGCAGGAATGTCAGTTCGGTACTCATGGCTTGGAAACGAGTTCGATCCAGAGCGGCAAGTTATAATAGGTGGTTACGCGGCTGATCTTGCCGTCGGTCACTTCCAGGAATGCCCCGGCCGGTAGTACGTACGACTGTCCGTGCGCTTCGGGGAGGCCTTCTTCCGCCTGTTTGTAAATGCCGTTCACGACGAACTCTACGGCCACGCGTTTGTTCTGAGGCTCGCTGAAAAACACCATGTCGGTCAGCGTTTCTTCATAGGCTTCATCCATTTTTTGGAGAAATGCAGTGAATTTTTCCAATCCGATGCGCACGTCGCCCTGGTTGGCTTCATGCCTTACTTCGGGGTGGAGCAATGCGAGCATGCCTTTCCAGTTTTTCGCATTGAAGGCTTCATAGTATTGTTGTACGATTTCCAGTGCAGTCATTTGTGTCATATTTATTCAAAAACTATTCAATGTAAAGGACCCAGAGAAACCTGCCCATTGGCATCTTTCCGGTAGACGGCAATGCAGCCGGGTGCGAATTTTGCGTCGAAATGCGGCTCGGTGGAGGCCAAGCTGTTCGGGGATGGTTTTGCGGCGTTGAAGAAGTAAACCGTCGTGGTGCCATATTTGGTATAAGGCATCAGGTCACCATATTGGCGGATGTCTTTCGAAAGTGTATCCTCTACACTCACGGCGTACACCCGGACGATCGGCCCGGTGTTGTTCGCATTCCGGTACATGGCCACCTCCCGGAACCCGCCTTGCAGGTCGGCCACGGTGGGTTGCGAAGCGGAATCGTAGACGATGTAGCCAATGATCACGGCCAATGCGAGCAAGAGGAGGTTCTTTTTATTTCTGAAAAACTTCATAACAGTTAAATCGGGTCATTTGGACGGAACATAAAGCCATTTGCCATCACTTTCCAGCACGAGCCGGTAGGTCTTTTTGTGGTAATCGAATCCGGGCCCTTCGTTCTGCTCGGCGATAATCACGTCCGGTTGAAACGCCGGATCTTCCAGTACCCGCGAGGGATTGCGCACACGTACGTGGGCAAATATGCGCCCGGGTTTTCGCAACAGAAACTGATAAGCGTAGTCGAAACTGGCCTCCGTAAAAACAAAACCGATTTTTTGCGGATTGAGTGCATTCACCTGTTCCAAAATTGCCTCGGTTCCGGGCCAGTGGTCGCCCCAGAACAATCGTCCCGGACTGGCGTAAAGGACGCTTTCCTGTTTGAGATTCAGGTTGGCGGCGTCGATACGGATATTCAGGTGCAATGCCGAGTTGATGGGCGGAAAAATTTTTTCAAAAAACCATTTAGTGGAAAGAAACGGGTGCGCTGAACTGAGCAATGCGAAAGGCAATGCGGCCAGCCAAAGCAGAACGGGAAGCAAACGCGCCAGCCATGCGGAGAGGATCGAGCCGTAGGTGAGGCCCACCACAGGCGCGGCCAGGAGAAAGAATGGAATATGCAGCCGCGAGCCGTACGTCTGGTAGCTAATAAAAAAACAAAAAACCAGGATGCTGAGGAAACTAAGCCAGCCATACCATTTGGCAGATTGGGACAGTCGCGTAAAAATCAGGAGCGGAATGCTGAAAAGAACCAGCCAGATACCGAAGAAATTGTGCGCAAAATCCTCGTTGAAATTCAGCTTGTTCATTTTAAACGGCATTCCCAGACGTGGTATATCGAGCGGGACGCCCATTGCCTTGTGGAGGCTTCGGAGCTGGTTCAGGAGAAAATCGTTGTACCGGTTACCGGGCGATACGAATCCCAGATGGAGGAAAGTATGCTTGCTCACCGACGAAATATAATCTGCGGGGCGGGTAAAGGTGTTTTGGTTGCCCGAACTGATGGTGCCGACCGGTGACGCGAAAAGCTGGTAAGTCCGGAACCAGTAAGGCACATTCAATGCAAGTGTCAGGATTAGCGAAGCTGCCAGAACCCTGATCATGTGTTTCCGCGAGACCTGCTTTCGAAGCATCGAAACGAACAGGTAGGTGCCGAACGGCAGCGCGTAAAAAAGGAATGTCCCCTTCGTCATCATTCCTACTGCACAGCAAAGTGGAATGAGGTACAGGCTTGCCAGGTGTTTGTTTTGAATATAATCAAAAACAAAAAAGGCGGTGGCCAGAATAAAAAAGGAGACAACCAGGTCATTCTGGGTGGTCATCGATTCCAGGACGACGATGGGCAGGGTAGCTGCAAAGCACAACCCGATGCGAAGCGCCGCAGGAGAATTTGAAAACAGCCGGATAATCATCGAAACCAACGCCAGCACGCCCGCAAGGCAGCTCCATTGCAAAAGCTGGAAATAGCGCTCCGAGCCGGCAAGCAGGAAGGTATGCAGGTGAACGTACTCGGAAAAGGGGCTGAACGAGATGGACCGCTCGATGTGCGAGGCATAATGCGCTACATTACCCTGTTGGATCCAGTAACCAAGCCGACTCAAATGGTAACTGAGGGAGTCCTGGTTGTTGGGGAGGGCTACAATGGCGACTACCAGGGTAACCAACGCAAGGACGGTGAGCATAGCTACCGTGAAAGTGCCGAGTTCTTTGCAAAAGTTTCGGGCGTCATGCAGCCAATGCTTCACAATGGAGCCGAAAGCAACGCCGTGAATGCTTTTCAGCCGGAACCACATTCCTGCCAGGGCAATGTTGAAAACGGTCCAGCTGCCGGCGATGGCCACCCGGTTGATCAGGTCAAACAGCCCGAGTACCTCCGTGCTGATCGCGATAAAAAGGAATACAAGAATGGCGGCGGAAATCAGCGAGCGGCGAAACGGCTGCCCGGCGTTCCTGTACAATGCCAAATGGCAATTCGCGGCGGCCAGCACCATCGCCGTCGGGATCAAAAAGATCATAGTTAAGGAAGTCCTGTTCGGCAAATACGAACCGCAAACTAACTATTTCGTTGCAAAGAACCGCATTAACTCGTCATGCGCGGATGCGAAGGGGATGGAAAAAGCGAATGCATTTGCTCAATAAGTGCCTGAACCGACGATACTTTGACGCGATGCTCCTGGTAGATTATTTCGGCTTCAAATCCATTTTCTGCTTCGAACACCCTGACTGCGCAGGGCGCATCGCGGTGCCTGCCGACGCCGAGGCCCTCGCGTTGCAGTGCCCGCTTCGCCCAGAAGAGCGGTTTCTCGGGTCCTTCAAGGTAAATCTGTGCGTTGTCTACCGGCTGGTGGATGATAAATGTGCCGGTAGTACGGTCGAAAGAAAAGCCATTGCGGGCAAATGTGGCTTCGAATGCGCCGTTTAAGACAAGATCTTCGGGAAGCCCTGCCAGGATTTTGCCGTCGGGATGCATGAGCCAGAGCTCGTCGGCGGTTTGCAATGCGAGGTCCAGTTCGTGGGTGCTGAGCAGGATTGCTTTCTGCGTGTCACGGGCGAGCGTGTGCAGGAGGCGCATCATTTCCACACGATTGGGGAGATCAAGGTGGGCTGTGGGTTCATCCAGGAGGATCAGCGGCGTGTCCTGCGCGAGGGCGCGGGCGAGCATTACTTTCTGTCTTTCGCCATCGCTGAGCTGATGCATATGGCGGTCGAGCAGCGGGGCAATGCCGGTTTGGTCGATGCTTTGGGCTATTTGGAAATGATCATCCTTCGTGAGCGTGCCCAGCCAGCCGGTGTACGGCGTACGCCCCAATGCGACCACTTCGCGGGCCGTAAGGTTACCGGCATCGACCCGGTCGGTCAGTACGAGACTGAGTTTTTGGGCGAGTTCAGCAGGTTTCAGTGTGCCGAGTGGGCGGTTATCGATCGTAATTTCACCTGTCAGTGCTGGTTGGAGGCCGCTCAATGTGCGCATCAACGTGGATTTACCCGCGCCGTTCGAGCCCAGCAGACATACCAGGCTGCCCGGGCGCAAACGCAAATCGAGATGGGTTGCTACGGTTCGTTCCGTACCGGACGACCGGTAACCGATCGCCAATGAGCGGGTTTCGACGATGGCTTTCTGGTTTTTCATGAAAATGACGAACGTAAGTTATTGCGCCGGATAATGATCCAGATCACCACCGGAGCGCCGAGCAGGGAAGTGACGACGTTGATCGGAATGACGGTTTGTGTGCCGGGAAGCTGGGCGATGATATCGCAAAGCAGGAGTAGCACAGTTCCGGTGAGACAGGTCGCAGGAATGAGTACGCGATGGTTGGAGGTACCGAGTAGTGAACGGGTAATGTGCGGAATGGCGATGCCCACAAAGCCGATAGGGCCGCAGAAGGCCGTAATGCTGCCGGTGAGCAGGCTTGTGCTGAGCATGATCAGCAAGCGGGTCCGCCCGACCGTTAACCCCATGCTTCTTGCATAATTTTCACCTAATAACAGCGCATTAAGCGACTTGGAGGATGCAAATGCGAGCAACAAACCCACCGATACCACGCCCGAGAGTACATATAAATGATGGCCCGTAACGCCTCCCAATGACCCGAACGTCCACATAATATATTCCTGCAACTGCTCGGGCTGGCTGAAATATTGCCAGATACTGATGATCGAAAGCGTAATCGTACCGATCATGACGCCCACGATAAGCAATATCACATTGTCGCGGATTCGCCCGGCGATCAGGAGGATGAGGGACAAAACGCCCGCAGAACCCAGCGATGCCATACCGATGATGAGCCAGCTGCCTGAGATCCCCAGTTGGCTGATCGCGTACATGCTCGCGCTGCTGCCGCCCGCGAGCATCACGGCCGCTACGCCCAGGCCCGCACCCGCGGTAATGCCCAGCTCCGACGGCCCGGCCAGCGGGTTGCGGAAGAGTGTTTGCATTTGCAGCCCGCTGACCGACAGGCCACATCCGGCGAGTATGGCAGTTATGGATTTGGGCAAACGTATTTTTTCAATGATAAAGAGCCAGGCCCTGTTTTCGGATTCGCCGGTGGTTACGATCCGGAATACTTCTTTGAATGGGATCGCCACCGAGCCAAGCATGATGTCGAGGCAGAACAGGGCGACTGCAAGGATCCCTAAAAAGAGCAATGTCCAGCTTCTGTTTGGAATGTGCTGCGTCATTCGGGAAGCTGTTTGTAGTAAACAAGCTGATGGTCCGGAAGGAGTTCGGGATGGAAAATCCGGATCATATCGGCCAGTACGGTATGCGGGTTCACACTGCCCGATTCAAAGAAATCGTTCGAGCCCAGTTCGCTGACCAGTCGGTTGTAACTGTACAATCTGCCGGTTTTTACTGCTTTGAAGTCGGCGTAGCGGGCATCCTGCGCTATAATGCTTTTTCGTGTGTCGCGACTATCGAAGCCTACATTCAGCCAGTAATCCGCCGCGAGGGCAAATGGATATACAGCTTCAAAACTGAGGGGAAGGCTCCCCGCGCCAGGCGTGGCGCCCCAATGATAATCGGCACCGGCGTCTTTGAAGAAACGGGCCATATAACTGTTTCCGCTTGGCAGAAACCAGGCATCTTTGGTATTCAGGCCGGAAAGTACCGTTGGTTTTTGGGGTGCCTTTTGGGTAAGTGCCGAGAGGCGTTCGTACTCCGTTTCCACCTGCGCAAATTTTTCATTGACGAGCGCTTCTTTGTCCAGCAATGCGGCCATGAGCTTCACCCATTCGGCGCGGGCCAGCGGTGTTTGTTCCACCCACTCCGAGTTGATCAGTACTGGTATCCCCGCTTCCTTCAACATGCGGTAATGGTCCATTTTTCCGCCGGGATTGCCGATGGTCATGACCAAATCTGGTCGCATTTCAATCACCTTTTCATCATTCAGGCCCTGGTCGCGGCCTACTTCCGCTATTTTTCCCGCTTTAATCATCGCGAGAACCTTCGGAGAATACACGTACTGTAAACTGCCGAGGCCGGTCAGCACATGCTCCGCATCCAGAAAGCCCAGTAAGCCGACGTGCATTGACGACATAGCCGCAAGGCTTTTTACCGGTATTTCAATCCGCTGCGCGCGTGGGTAGCCAGCAGGCATAGGGGAGCCCTTTTTTTGAAGGATATATTGCAAAGTATCTCCCTGCCCGCCAAAGGGGTTGATAATGCTGACCAGTTTGAAGTCTTTGAAATACGTTATTTCAAATCCCCGGGCATGATGGATCTCGGTTTTAATAAACCGCGTAACTGAATCGGTGGAGGCCGTTTGCGCTTTCTGCTCATTGCCGGAGGAGCCGCAGCCCTGGATCAGCAAGCTTATAAAAATGAGCAGGTAAAGGATTTTGGACATTTAAGAATGATTTGTTGGGCTCAAATATAGTTCAACATTTGTTTAACGCCATTTATGCCTTTCTGCATGGTATCTACTGATCGAGTGCCATGATAATAGCCCGCTAAATGTAATTCATCATATACATTGGCGAGAATTCTCAGAAGTTTCTTGTCATACTTTCTTAACCTGGCCATATAATCCTCGATACTCTTCGGTTTCGTGAAATGAATCCCTTCCTTTTGCCTGAGATATTCATCCAGGATAAGTAAAGCAGCCGAATAGGCCGTACCCGCAGCCATTTTTACATATTTAATGTCGGCATACAAGCCATCTTTTTTACCGGCTTTTTCGGTGAGGATCTGGCGTGCGTTTTCGAGGTAGCGTTCGGCTTCCTGTGCGGGGGTGAGGGGAAGATTGTGTTGTTCTGTCATAGTGCTGTGTTGGTTTGTTTAACCTTTATACGAACGCTTTCGAAAAAAGTAACATTCAGATTGCCTATAAATTTCGGAAGCTTTTGGCATACTTTTGATAAATTCCGGTGTATGCCAAAACAGCCGCTCTTACAATTTACCGGAAAAAGTATCTACTGCGCCGTTGCCGACGTCCATATTGATCCGTGGATGCCCGTAGGCAGGGCGATCATCACACATGCGCACAGCGACCATGCGCGCTGGGGGAGCCGGCATTACCTTGCTCATAAGGACAGCGAGCCTATTTTGAGGTTGCGGCTCGGGCAGGATATTAACCTCCAAACGGTTCAGTACGGGGAGAAATTCATGATCAACGGGGTGAAGTTTTCTTTGCACCCGGCCGGCCACATCATTGGTTCGGCGCAGGTGAGGGTGGAGTACCAGGGCGAAGTATGGGTGGCGAGTGGCGACTATAAGCTGGAAGACGACCATATTGCAACGCCATTCGAACCGGTAAAATGCCATGTGTTCATTACTGAGTCGACATTTGGATTACCTATTTATAAATGGCAGCTGCAGCAGGAGGTAATGTCGGAAATCGACAACTGGTGGGCGCAGAACCGCGCGGAGGAGAAGGCCAGCGTGCTGATGGGCTATTCGTTGGGAAAAATGCAGCGGATTTTGAAGAATATCCAGTTGCAGGACTCCGCTATTTATGCGCATGGGGCCATTTACACCGTCAATGAGCGCTTGCGCGAGGCGGGTTTCGATCTGCCGGAGCTGACGCTGGTTACCAAAGAAACCGACCGGAAGTTGTTCAAAGGAGCGTTGGTATTGGCACCTCCTTCCGCGGACGGGACGACCTGGATCAGGAAGTTTGCGCCTTATTCGGTGGGATATTGCTCTGGCTGGATGGCCTTGCGGGGCGCCAAAAACCGCCGTGCTGTGGACCAGGGATTTGTACTGAGCGACCACGTCGACTGGACAGACCTGAACCGGGCGGTGAAAGAAACCGGTGCGGAAAAGGTGTACGTTACGCATGGTTATACCAGCATTTATGCGCGTTGGCTCAATGAAAACGGCATTGAAGCGGCGGAAGTGAACACGATGTATGGCAATGAGGATGAAAACGAGGAAGAAGTGGCCGTACAGGATGCTTCGGTAGGCCAGAATGTATATGACGAGCACAAGCGGGAGCTCGACAATACGACGAGTTTGGATCAGGACGGTACCGGGCTATGAAACAGTTTGCAGACCTCTTCATGAACCTCGACCGCACGAATAAGACGAATGCGAAGGTCGATTTGCTGAAAAATTACTTCCAGACCGCTTCTGACGATGATAAATTGTGGGCTTTGACATTGTTTACCGGTCGCAGGCCTTCCTTCAAGGTCAACCGCACGCAAGTGAAGGAGTGGGCGGCGGAAGAAGCGGGTATTCCAATGTGGCTATTTCAGGAGAGCTACCAAAGCGTGGGGGACCTGGGAGAGACGATTTCGCTTGTTTTGCCCCGGACGGGTATAGGCGGGTCGGACAAATCTCTTGCCGAATGGTTTCATTACCTGGGAATGCTGCCCGGAATGACCGACGAACAGAAGCGCGGGCATATTACACAGGCCTGGATGCAGCTTTCGCAGCACGAAACATTCGTGTTCAACAAGCTGCTGATGGGCAGTTTCCGCATCGGGGTTTCGCAGACTTTGGTCGTTCGCGCGTTGGCGGAAGCGACCGAGACCGATTCCAATGTGATCGCCCACCGCGTCATGGGGCAATGGGACCCGCTGGAAACGACTTTTGAGCGATTAATCCTCGATAAAGGGGAGAATGACAATGCATCGCGCCCGTACCCGTTTTTTCTTGCTTATCCGATCGAAGGCGACGTTGCGGAGCTCGGTGAAGCCGGCGACTGGTTTGCGGAGTGGAAATGGGACGGCATCCGTTCCCAGATCATTTATCGAAACAAAGAGCTGTTTATCTGGACAAGGGGTGAGGAGTTGTCCACCGAAAAGTTTCCTGAACTGCATTTCCTGGGTGAGGTTCTTCCCGATGGTACGGTACTCGATGGGGAGATCGTGACTTATTTTAATGGGCGTCCGATGCCTTTCAATGTGCTGCAAACCCGCATTGGCCGTAAAAACTTGTCTAAAAAAGCACTGGAAGAGGCCCCGGTCGCATTTTTGGCCTATGATATACTCGAAGCGAATGGCGTCGATATTCGTGGGCTCACGCAGGAGCAGCGTCGTGCGCAGTTGGAAGCGGTGCATGCGAAAGCGCCCGCGCAAAGCTATTTCAACCTGTCACCATTGATCGATTTCAGAGATTGGCAGGCACTGCGTGATCTCCACCCGCAATCGCGCGAAAACATCGCGGAGGGATTTATGATCAAGCGGAAAACCGGTACTTACCAGGTGGGCCGTAAGAAAGGCGACTGGTGGAAGTGGAAGATTGATCCGCTGAGCGTGGATGCGGTACTGATTTACGCCCAGAAGGGCTCCGGTCGTCGTGCTGAACTTTTCACCGATTATACTTTCGCCGTCTGGGGCGACGATGGTAAGCTCGTGCCGTTCGCCAAGGCCTATTCCGGTCTCACCGATGCGGAAATCGGGCAAGTAGATTATTTTATCAAACGCAACATCCTCGAAAAATTCGGCCCCGTGCGGACGGTCAAGCCCGAGCTGGTTTTTGAAATCGGATTTGAAGGGATCAACGAATCGACACGGCATAAGTCGGGGATCGCCGTGAGATTTCCTCGGATTTTACGCTGGCGGAAGGATAAGAAGGCGGAGGAGGCGGATAGTCTGGCGAGCTTGCGGGAAGTGTTAAATAATTATAAATAAACTATAAATTACAGGACTTTATATATTTTAACTATGCAAATTTAATATTTCATGTTAGATTTACATAGATGATTAAACGCCGACTTGAAAATAAAATTAAGGAAGCTTTAACGAAAAATGCTTCGATTGCGCTGATGGGACCCCGTCAGATTGGGAAGACTACAATCGCTCTCGACATAGTTGATTCCACACCTGCACTCTACCTGGACCTGGAAAGTCGGCTGGATCTGGAAAAGGTCAGGGATGTCCGGGCGTTCTATGAAGCAAATAAAGACCGGCTGATTGTGCTCGACGAAGTTCAACGGATACCGGAGCTTTTTACCGAGTTACGGGGCATTATCGATCAGGAGAGACGAAGAGGGAACAGGTCGGGCCTGTTTCTGTTTCTGGGATCGGCCTCCATTGATTTACTTCAGCAATCGAGCGAGTCGCTGGCAGGTCGCATATCTTATCTTGAACTATTCCCGGTAGATGTCATTGAATATGCATCAAACGACTTTCAGCAGGTCAACACATTGTGGCTTCGCGGGGGCTTCCCGGAAAGTTTACTGGCTGCTTCCGACCGCGACAGTCTCGAATGGCGGCAGGATTTTATCCGAACCTATCTCGAACGCGATATTCCGCAACTCGGTCCGCGGATTCCGGCAGCAACCCTGGAACGGTTCTGGACAATGCTCGCGCACAACCAGGGCAGCGTGCTTAATGCATCCCATTTGGCACGAAACCTGGACGTTTCCGGTGTGACCATCAGCCGGTACCTGGATTTGATGGTTGATTTGCTCCTCGTCAGACGATTGCAGCCATGGGCTTCGAACGCCGGCAAAAGACTGGTGCGAAGTCCCAAGATTTATGTGCGGGATAGTGGCATTACCCACGCTTTAATGGGGATAGAAACTTACAATAACCTGTTGGCACATCCGGTAGTGGGTGGAAGCTGGGAGGGGTTTGTGATAGAAAACATCATGAGTGTGGCGCCGGCCCGTATGCAGCCTTATTTCTACCGCAGCGCAGGCGGAGCGGAGGTGGATCTGGTCCTTGAATTTGCGGATGGGAAAAAATGGGCGATTGAAATCAAAAGAAACTCGGCGCCGCATTTGTCCAAGGGATTTCACATAGCCTGCGAGGACATTCAGCCGGACAGGAAATTGGTGATTTACTCGGGGAAGGATACATTTCCGATGGGCGACGGCGTCGTGGCCACTTCGCTCATGCATATCATGCGGGAGGTGATGGAGGTGTAAGATGGCGATTGCACGGAAGTGGGATGGTATTTGAGGTGCCGATCGCGGCAATTTGTTTCAGTAATTTGTTGTTATTTTTGTAAGAGAATTAATCAATTGCTATGGACAAGCTGGAACGAATTACGATAGACGAAGCTGTGTGCAATGGTAAGCCAGTGATCCGGGGCTTTCGAATTACCGTGAAGACAGTATTAGAGTACCTGGCGGCGGGTGAAAGCGTGGAAAACATATTGGTGGCCTACCCATTTTTGGAGGAAGACGATATTAAGGCCTGCATCGAATTTGCTGCTAAATCAGTGGATGGCGAACACTTTTCTTTAACTGCTGCCTGATGTCGGCCTACCGTTATTTGATTGACGTTAATCTCCCCAAATATTTCAGTTTCTTCAATTCTCCGGAATTTGAATTTGTTGTTGACATTAATTCGAAATGGCCTGACCGCGACATTTGGGATTACGCACGTGAGCGTGAACTCGTGATTGTCACGAAAGATTCGGATTTCTATCATCGCTGTCTACTCGATAAGCAGCCGGCAAAGGTCATTCATTTAAGATTGGGAAATCTACTTTTAAAAGACCTGCACGCCTTCTTTCAAAACAACTGGGAACAGATTACAGGGCATCTTCACCATGCAAGGATGATCATCGTTACGGCGGATGGGATCGAAGTTTTCCCCTATTAACTTCTTTTGTAGATTGGTATAGCAATTGTTAAATCATTCTTTTATCAATCAACTCGAATACTCTTGACCAAATCCCGCGGACATACCATTGTTGAACAATGGTTTAAAGATAAAAAGTGGAAATGGGCGGCTTTTCAGAAGGAGGCGGCTGCGGCTTATCTGGCGGGGAAAAGTGGTTTGGTGAATGCCCCGACGGGCAGCGGGAAGACCTATTCGCTCTGGCTGCCGATCCTGATCAGGCATATCAATTCGCTTCCCAAAAAGCCGCTCAAAACTAAAAAAGGACTGCAAGTACTCTGGGTCACGCCGCTCCGGGCGCTTTCGAAAGACCTTTTCCGGAATATGGAAATGGCGGCCCTCGAGATGAACCTCACGTGGCGTGTGGGCATACGCACGGGCGACACGGGTACGCGGGAGCGCAACGAGCAGAAGCGCCAGATGCCCGACGCCCTCATTATCACGCCCGAGAGCCTGCATATGCTTTTTACCCAGAAGAATGCTTCTGAATTTTTCGAAAACCTGCATACGGTGGTCGTCGACGAGTGGCACGAGCTGATGGGCAGCAAGCGTGGCACCCAGACGGAGCTTGCATTGGCGCGGTTACGAACCATTAACCCGGATCTACAAACCTGGGGCATCTCCGCGACGATTGGAAACCTCGAAGAAGCAAGGCAGGTGCTGTTAGGTATGCGATTCCCGGAAGAGAACTCGGTGATTGTGAGGGCGAATACGGACAAGCGGATATTGGTAGAAAGCATTATCCCCGAAAGGGTGGAGACATTGCCCTGGTCGGGGTTTATGGGTATCCGGTTGGTGGATAAGGTGGTGGAAGTAGTGAACAAGAGCCGTACGACGCTGCTGTTTACCAATACGCGGTCGGGGACCGAAATCTGGTACCGGACGATCATCGAGAAGTACCCGGAGTTTGCCGGAATTATGGCCCTGCACCACGCCTCGCTCGACCGCGAGATCCGCGACTGGGTGGAGGAAGCATTGCACGACGAGCGCCTGAAATTGGTGATATGCACGGCCAGCCTCGATTTGGGGGTTGATTTTCGGCCCGTGGACACGGTTATCCAGGTGGGGAGTCCCAAAAGCATTGCGCGGTTCGTACAGCGCGCGGGCAGGAGCGGGCATCAGCCTGGCGTGGATAGCAAGATCTATTTTTGTCCTACCAATGCATTGGAACTGATCGAAGCCGTATCGCTGCGGGAAGGTGTGATCAGGAATATGATCGAGGACCGGCCGCCGGTTGCGCATGCATTCGATGTTTTGGCTCAATGGATGATCACGCTGGCGGTGGGTGAGGGCTTTGATGAAGCGACGCTTTTCGAAGAGGTCCGCCATGCCTATGGTTATCAATATCTCAATAGGGAAGAGTGGGAGTGGCTTTTGGGATACATCACGACGGGCAGCCCGTCGCTCACGGTTTATGACGAATACAAGAAAGTAGAACGCGTGAACGGCCGCTATGTGGTGACGAGCCGGCGCATAGCGCACCGGCATTTGCTGAGCATGGGTACGATCGTTTCGGAAGTTTCGCTAAAAGTGAAGTTGCAGAGCGGCAAATACCTGGGGGCGGTAGAGGAATCATTTGTGACCTGGATGAAGGCCGGCGATGTGTTCTTCTTCGCGGGTATGAGCGTGGAATTTGTACGAATCCATGAAATGACCGTGACGGTGAAAAAGGCGGAGGGGAAGAAGGGCTATCTCGTTCGCTGGGCAGGCGGGCGGATGCCGCTGTCGTCCCAACTCTCCGCATTTATCCGTGAGCGCCTTGCCGATGCGATCGAAAACCCGCATAAGGAAGTGGAATTGGCCAAAATGCAGCCGCTGCTCGAATTGCAGGAAAAACGCTCGGTTATTCCCAAAACCAATGAGCTGCTGATCGAGCAATGCGAAACCCGCGAGGGATACCATATCTTTATATTTCCGTTCGAAGGGCGGCTGGTGCACGAGGGTATGTCCATTTTGCTGGCTTACCGGATCAGCCAACTGCGACCGATCACGTTTTCGGTGGCGATGAACGATTACGGTTTTGAGTTGTTAAGTGATCAGTACGTCGATCTGGCCGAAATCCTGGGTGAAACGGACCTTTTCTCAACCAAACATCTCGTGGACGATATTTACCAGAGCGTGAACGCGACGGAAATGGCGAAGCGGAAGTTTCGGGAGATTGCCGCCATTGCCGGACTGATGTTTCAGGGATATCCGGGTAAATATGTCAAAACGAGACAATTGCAGGCTTCTAGCTCGTTGCTTTTTAATGTAATGAGCAAGTACGAGGATAATAACCTGCTGATCAAACAGGCATACCAGGAAGTTCTGACCTACCAGCTCGAAGAGGTACGCATGCGCGAGGCGCTCGCGCGAATCGAACATCAGAAAATAATCATACAAAACACCGACAGGCCGACGCCATTTTCGTTCCCGATCATGGTCGACCGCCTCCGGGAGCAATTAACTTCGGAAAAACTGGACGACAGGATCCAGCGAATGATCAAACAGTACGGTAATGCAGATTGAGATCAGAGGCAACCACTTTTTATTACTGACGCAAAGGGCGATTTTCTGGGAAGAAACGCAAACATTACTGATCGGGGACCTGCATTTAGGGAAAGTCATGCATTTCCGGAAGGAAGGCATTGCCATTCCGCACAACGCCGCGGCCAACAACTTTCAGCGGCTCAACGAGCTCGTGCAACAAACCGGCGCCACCCGCATCATATTTCTCGGCGACCTTTTCCACGCCGAATACAATTCCGAATGGGAAACCTTCCGCGAATGGCGCGACGCGCACCACTATATCGAAATGATCATCGTCATGGGCAACCACGATATCCTGCCTGTAAGCCTGCTGCTGGAATGTGATTTGCAAGTGTATGTGAATGATTACGAGGAAGATGTGTTCATTTTTACGCATCACCCAAAAGTAGAGTTCGATACCTCCAAATTCGTTTTCGCTGGCCACGTACACCCGGTTTTTACTTCCTACGGCGGAGGCCGCCAGCGTGTACGCCTTCCCTGCTTTGTGATTGACAAATACCAGGCTATCCTCCCCAGCTTCGGCGTGTTCACCGGCGGCTACCAAATGGGGCTCGCCGATGATCGCAAGATTTATATCACCACTGAAACGCGGGTTTTTTCTGTGTGTTAGTGAATTGATTGTGAGTTAATTGAAGTAAAACTGGTGATTGGATTCAATCGTTGAGACGAGGCTTGTGGTGTAGCATTTTGCATAAAGGAGGCTCCATCCGGAGCCAGGACTTGCTTGCACGCAACGATATGCTATAAACAGAAGATTCCTCCGGAATCAATCTTACAGATGTTGTTCCGGAGGAACATCCTGTTTATAGCAAACGGAACGATACCAGCAAAAGCGGCTCCGGATGGAGCCTCCTGAACATCCTAGTCATTTCCATTGCCGATAATTTTCTCCCAACTGTGAAATCAGGTTGATTACCCGATTTTGGTTAACGATATGCATCCGTATTTCAAGGCTCATATTCTCCATGTTTTCAGTACACAAAAGACTTTCTGTCATGAATGTCAAGGAATTGATTATTTCGCTCGCGCTGTCGGTTTGGAAGAATGCTTTAATGATTTCGTGTTCGTTTTGTAGTGCGTCCATGATTGCTAGCGCAGTTAAGATAAGAAATGACTTGTAGAGTTTTCTACAAATTCGTGGCAAATAAAAAGCCGGTTAAGGCTCACGGGTAATAATAGTTTCAATCTTGAACTTGCCAAATTCAAGTAAAATCTCCTTCATTCGCTTCTCTGAAACACCTCCGCCGTGTGTGTAATCGCGCCAGGCAGACACTGGTTTCCCCTTTTTTAAGTCCGCTGTCAGATTTGGATACTCATTTTTTAACCACCACTCGAAAGCTTCGGGGATTGAAGAAAACTTCATCGTTGCAAATATATGATTTGTAGATTACTCTACAAAGAAGTAAAGGCTTTGTAGAAACTGATATTACGAATTTACAAATATATCAGTTTGAGATTTATCTACTGGATCGCCGTTTACCTTGCGAAATTCCGTTGTCACCAGTAAAATTGATAGGAAAAACTTCAACTTAGCGCCGCCTGAGCGGGCTGGGCTTTCACCCTCAAATGCTTGCTGATCACCCGGATCAGTTCTTCCGCTTTGAAAGGTTTCGTTACAAACCCGCTGAAATTGCAGGCGACGATTTCGGGGGTCTTTTCGGCGAAAGTGTCGGCTGTGAGGGCGATTGCCGGTACATTCCGATGCCTTGGGTAAGAGCTTTGGATCTTTTTCATGGCCGTTACGCCATCCATCACCGGCATTTGAATATCCATTAAAATCAGGTCGAAATCGTCGGTTTCAAGCGCGTGAAGCACTTCTTTTCCATTGCTGCAGATCACAAACTCGGCTTCCCATTTGTTGAGCAAATGTTTGAGAAGGATCTGGTTCGCCAGAATGTCCTCCGCGGCCAGAATGCGGTAGCCCTTCAACGACAACGTAGCCGGAGCGTCGGTCTTTTCTTCCTCATAAGAGGTACTTCCCTTGCCGAAGTTGAGTACGACCGTAAATGTACTCCCCTCACCCAGTGTGCTGCTGGCGGAAATAGATCCGTTCATGAGCTCGGTGATCTTCCGGGTAATGCTCAAACCGAGCCCGGTACCACCAAAATTACGGGCGGCATTGTTGTTGTGGGCTTGTGAGAAACTGTCGAAAATGACACTCAGTTTATCCGCGGAAATGCCTATTCCTGAATCGGCTACGGCTATTTTCAGGTCGATATTGTCGCCGTGGTCGTGGGCGAGCTGGACGGTTACCTTTACAAAACCACCTTCCTCGGTGAATTTGATGGCATTGCCGATCAGATTCACCATGATCTGATTCAACCGGTAAGGATCGCCCATGACGATCTGCGGGACTTCGTTGCTGCAATCGAAAGTGAAATCGATCGACTTTTCCCTGGCCCGGATTTCAAAAGTTTTCATCAAATATCCCAGCTTCTCGCGCAGGTCGAATTCGAAACTTTCTAGCCCGAACTTTCCGGCTTCAATTTTCGAGAAGTCGAGAATGTCGTTCAGGATCACCAGCAGATTGTCAGCGGAATATTTAATGGTATTCAAATGCTTTTGCTCCTCGCCCGTAAAGCCGCTCGACAGTAGCAGGTCCGTAAAACCAATGATCGCATTCATCGGCGTGCGGATCTCGTGGCTCATGGTCGAAAGGAAGTCGGATTTGATACGCGTCGCTTCTTCCGCGTCTTTTTTGGCCTGGATCAGCTCCCGTTCGGCAATTTTGCGCGAAGTAATGTCGATTGCGGTGCCCAATACCTCCTGCACGCGCCCTCTCGCATTCCTTTTAAAAGGTACCTCACGGGTGATGATCCAGATTTCGGAGCCGTCTTTGTGTTTCAGCCTGAATTCCTTCTCGACCACTTCCGCATCCTTTACGTGGTAGCGCATGTGGTTGTAATGCTCACGGAAAGTATGCTGGTCCTGCTCGTTGATGATCCGGGCAAGGCCTTTTCGCGTGTCGGTTTCCACCTCGCATTCCGAGTAGCCCAATATTTTCCATATCTGTTTGTTATGAAAAATATTGGTCCACTTCTCGATGTCGATTACATAAATGATATTGGGGGAAAGGAGCGCAACTTTGTTGATAAATTCTTCTTTTTCAGCCAGCTCGTGCACTGCCACTTCCCGGCCCTTCTCCATCTCGAGCATTTGGCTCATGGTATGGAAGGCCTTCGTGAGCTTTTCAGGAGTCACTTCCGATTTGGGAAAGTAATCGAGGGCGCCCGCCTTCATCATCTCAACGGCGAGGCGTTCGTCACCATGCGAAGTGAGCACGATCACGGGCAGGTGCGGCGCGCGTTCCTTGACCGTTTTCAGCAGCTCCAACCCGTTGGTTTTGGGTAACTGGTAATCGAGAAAAATACAGCCGGGCGTCCAGATATCGAGCATCTGGAGCGCCTCTTCGGCGTATTTGCATATTCTCACCTCCCCTATTTCCACCTGCGCGCGGCTGATCGCACGGCTCAGTTTCATAGCGTCGATATCGTCGTCTTCAACAAGCAGGATGGATAGAGGGGGCATAATGGGGGCTAATAGTGGTGAATGAATCCTACTGAGGATATTCGCACAGCGTCCAGTAGCTGTTCAGCGTGGAAACCGCCGCAATAAACCGGTCCATCGACAACGGTTTGAGGATGTACCCGGCAACGTTCAGGTTAAACGCATCGATTTTGTCACTGTCTTCGTTCGAAGTCGTCATCACGAAAACCGACAGGGAACTCAGCGACGGGTCCTGCCTGATCTCTTTCAGAAATTCGATACCGCCCATTTTGGGCATGTTCAGGTCGAGCAATACGATTTTTGGCCTGGGATATTCCAAAGAGTCGGAACGGAGCATCGTCAATGCTTCAATGCCGTTGGATGCAACAACGAGCTGGTTGGAAATATTGTTTTTCTTGAATGCCCGCTTGACATTCATCACATCAACTTCGTCATCTTCTACGAGGAGTATGGTCATCGGGACAGGATTGGTAAAGGACATTTCTTTAAAATTGAATAGTAGTTAAAATGGGTTATCTGACATTACTGGATGTCTTTTGCTTCGTTTTTTGGCCAGGTAAAAAGGAATGTCGTTCCTTTACCCATGGCTGTTTCGATCCTTATTTTGCTATGTTTTTCATCTAGAATTTTCTTTACAATGGCGAGGCCCACTCCGGTACTTTCCACTTCGTCGCGTGCTTGCAGGGTTTGGAAGATCACGAATATCCGTTCGTGGAACTCGGGGCTGATACCCGGGCCGTTATCACCTACATAAAACTCAAACTGATGGCCGAGGTCTTTCCAGCCGACGGTGATTTCGATCTCTGGCTTGTCGTTGTACTTGATACCATTTGAAATCAGGTTTTGCAGGATTTGGGTCAATGCAATTTTCTCCGCTTCGATCTCCGTATCCGGCTCGCCCTCGATCCGGAATGCAAGCGGCTTTTTGGTACTGAACGATTCACAGAGCTCGTCCACCAGGCTTCTGATCTGGAACTTCTCCTTTACCGTTTTGATCCGTCCGGCACGCGAATAGGACAAAATGCCGTTGATCAGGTTCTCCATCCGGTGCACACGCCCGCGCAGGAGCCTGAACTGGTCTTTCGTTTCGCCTTCGAGCATATCGGCAATGTCCTCCTCGATCCACTCCGAAAGGTTATTGATGGCCCGAAGCGGTGCTTTCAGGTCATGGCTCACGACGTAGGCAAACTGGTCGAGTTCCGCATTGATGCGTTCCAGGTCGCGGGTGTAGGATTTGAGCTTCGTTTCGGCGGTTACGCGCGCGGTTACGTCCGAGAGCGTGCCCGTGAAGCCGATGTGCTCGCCATTGACATAGTAAGGACTTAATGAAGCCCCCAGCCATTTCTCGTGACCGTCGGCGGTGAATATGCGCAGGGTCTCTTCCTTGCCCTGGGTTTCATTATGGAGTATTTCAACCAGCTTTTCCCTGGATTCGAGCGGGGGGAGAAAGCCTGCAAAACGTTGCCCCAGGCTGGCAGCGACCGGGTAACCCGTAATGCTCTCCCACGCCTGGTTGAGATAGGTGAAATTACCCTCACGGTCCATTTGCACCAGTACCTCCGAAATACTGCCCACCACTTCTTCGAGTCGTTTGCTGGTAAGGGCGGCTTCTTCCGTTTTTTCCTGCGCAATTCGGCTCAGCTCACGGTTGGCTTTGAAAAGCTCGCCGGAACTTTGCTCTAATATGAGCTCCATGCGCGTCAGATCGTCCTGGTATTCGGTATACGCCTGATTGACAGCCAGTAAGAAGTCCTGAATATCGGGGTGTTCGGCAAGGTCAGGAGGCAATGACTTCCTGATTTGTCGTTTTAATAGCCTGTGGTAATTGGTTTCGGTTAGTTCAAGCGTCTGCATCGGTTATTCGCGGAAAGTGGTAATCGTCATGGTTTGGTTATGCAGCTCGCACAACGAATCACGGTTGAACGGCGCCAGTTCGCCATAGGAGTAGAAGCCTGTCATAACCGGGCCTTCCAGCACTTCGGAAACGGATTCTACCTCTTCTTCCACCATTTGTTTCAGCACCAGCTTACGTCCGACGCAGCTCACCAGAATCGCAAATTCTGCATGACTATCAAGGCCCCGCGCGGCTTCCTGGGCCGCTTCTTCTGCGCCGTTGATCAGCCGGTCGTTGTTGGCTTTCATCAATCTGACAAACGAGCCCTCGGGAATATCGCCCGCGAACGTCAGGCTCTTTTCATCCTCATTGATCCCCAGGATCGTGCGTACCACCGGTGCGCGGTCCTCGTTGTCGCGCATACTCAGCGGAAACAGCAGGCCCGATGCGGGTAATTCCTTCGCTTTTTCGCCGAGGAACGATTTATAGAGATCGAGTGCCGGCTCGCCGTCAATTTCGTACAGGATATTGTCTTTGGAACGCGTTACACGTCTGTCGAGCCCGAAGCTGTCCCATCCCCCGCGTGAGCCGTATCCGATCGAAAGCTTTTCTCCATAAAAGCCAACAGCCGCCACACTTTCGGTTGCGACTTTTCCATCGGGCTCAATAATTATCGTGCGGGCGAAATGCGAGCCATCGCCTGCCAGGCCGCCTGTGATCGTGACGCCGTCGGTCAATCCTTCCGTCATGCCGTTTACAAGGTCGGTACCATTGACTTTCAGGCCGTCGGATACCACGAAGACGTGTTTCAGGCCTTTGGCCGGGAGCTTGGAAACGAGTTGCTTTCCGGCTTCCGAGCTGTCGAAATCAATGTCTTCCAGGCTGATTTTGGAGCTTTTAATGGAAACTTCATCGAAAGCGATACCCGTAACAATGATGGTATGTTCCCTCACCGACTCATTGGCGATCTCCCCGGCAGTCGAGCATCCGGAGAATACCGCGTCGGGATATTGCGCCGCGAGCTGGCGCGAAATGCCCGTTGTTTCAAGCAGTTCCCGGTCACCGAAAATGAACAGTAACTGAGGGGAAAACGAAAACGGTATTTCAGAAGGGCTATCCGAATAGATAAACTGTTCAATCTGCATAGATACAGGTGGTTGCGGCGTTTTAAATCGATCTACAATTTACATAAAACTTTTGAGAACGAATTATTTTTACGCTTCACGCTGCACTGCCGTGGTAAATCGATTTTTGCTACGAAATAGATGGGAATGAAATCCCCTTTATTTTACGGAATAGTTCTACTGCATACAGGTCGGTCATACCCGATACGAAGTCGAGAACGGTCTGTATCCGGGAATACGGATCTGTTTTGGTGGTGATAAACTGCTTGGGGATCAGATCGACCAGTTTGCGGGTGTAATGAGAATTATTGTTAAGGTAAGCAGGTACAAACTCTTCGAGCAACCCGCCCATTACCTTGTAGCCCGCCACCTCGATCTGCACTACCGAGGAGTAGTTGTAGATTTTCTGGATCGAAATCCGTTCGATCTCTTTCATCGCCGAGCGGTGCGGTTCGGGAATGCGGTCGATCAGGCTTGCATTGAAATCACCGTTCAGGATCGTTTCCTGCTCATAGATAAACAGTTCCGAGCAAGCGCCGATCAGCGTACTGATCGATTTGGCACGCAGCAACCCGATTTTTGCATCATCATCCTCGATATCCGCGAGGCGGGCCGGCATCCGGGGATCGTTGCACAATGCGAGCAGCAATGCTTCTACTTCCTGATAGGAGAGAATTTTTAGCCTGTGCGCATCTTCGAGGTCGATGATATTGTAGCAAATATCGTCCGCAGCCTCCACCAGGTACACCAGCGGATGTCTTTTGTAAACCAATGGCGATTCCGAAACCTGCGACAAGCCCAATTCGGCGGCTATTTTCTGAAAACCAGCCTGCTCCGACTGGAAGAAGCCGTATTTTTTGGTATAAATATTCGCTTTGCGATGTCCTGCGAGGGATTCACAGGGGTATTTGGCAATGGCGGCCAAAGTGGAGTAGGTCAATGCAAAACTGCCGTAACCCTTGCCCGCATACGGGTGCGTGAGAATGCGGATCGCATTGGCGTTCCCTTCAAAATGCGTGAGATCGGCCCATTGCGCTTCGTTTACCTCATTTTTGTATTTCAAACCGTCGCCATCCGTGAAGTAATGCGAAATAGCGGCCTCACCCGAATGCCCGAATGCCGGGTTGCCCAGGTCGTGCGCGAGACAGGCGGCCGATACGATATTGCCGATCTCGCTGATCAGCGGTAAATCGTCGTCGACGTCGTGGTTTTCGACTTTCAGGTGATTATAAAATATCCGCCCGAGCGATTTGCCTACGCTTGCTACTTCGAGGCTGTGGGTGAGTCGGTTATGGACGAATATGCTTCCGGGAAGGGGGAAAACCTGCGTTTTGTTTTGCAAACGGCGGAAGGGCGAGGAGAAGATCAGCCGGTCGTAATCGCGCTGAAATTCCGAGCGTGCCTCGGTCGGATCGGAATTGTACTTGTCTTCGCTGCCCCAGCGTTTCGCCGACAGCAATTGTTCCCACTTCATCATATTGGATTTCAAATAAAGGGCAAAACTAATGGCTTTCCGTGAAAATGTGCAGGGAAAGACCGGCAATGCCGATTTCAGGTAGAAACCGGCGCCAGGCGCGCTTTTAACAAAGTCATCGATAGGGATTTATTTCAAACCGGAACACTATGAAAAAGCTAGTAGGATGTTTGCTTTTGGGCATTATCATGAACCTTCTGAGCGGCTTGCGAGCGTCGGCCCAGAAGAATGAAGAACTCGCCCGCGAAATGCGCGAGGCCGTGACCACATTTCTGAAAGTCCTGACCCCCGAGCAGCGCCAGGAGGCCGAGCTTCCTTATGCAGACCTGGCCCGTTTCGACTGGAATTTCACCCCGCGTGCCCGCAAAGGCATTACTTTCAAAACCCTGACCCCTGCCCAGCGCAAAGTCGCGATGGCCATGGTGCGCGTGGTGCTCAGCCAGGAAGGTTACGGCAAAGCCGAGCAAATTATTGATCTCGAAAACGTGTTGCGCGTCGTGGAATCCCGCCCGGCCAACGATGCCTACCGCGATCCCGAAAATTATGCATTCCTCGTGTTCGGCACGCCCGGCAACGATCCCTGGGGCTGGCGGATGGAAGGGCACCATTTGTCGCTGCATTTCTCGTCGATCGACAACCAGGTAACCTACACGCCCAGCTTTTTCGGCAGTAACCCAGGGCAGGTAATGGCCGATGTCCCGCAGAAAGGCAAGCGCATTCTCAAAGCCGAGCAGGATTTGGCATTCGACCTGCTCCATAGCCTCGACGCCTCTCAGCTCGCCAAAGCGAATCTCGGCGCGAAAGCTCCCAACGAAATATTTACTTCCAATGCCAGAAAAGCCTCGCTCGCTAAAATGGAAGGCATAGCCATGGGCGAACTGAATGCGACCCAAAAAGCGGCATTCAAAAAACTCATTATGGCTTACCTGCAACGGTACCACGTCACGCTCAAAAACCAGCAATGGACCGAGCTGGAAAAGAACGGTCTCGATAAAATCCACTTCGCCTGGCTCGGCGACCAGCAACCGGAAATCGGCACGGGCCACGGCCATTACTACCGCATCCACGGCCCCACTTTCCTGATCGAATTCGACAACACGCAGAATGGCGGCAATCATATCCACTCCGTGGTGAGGGATCTGACGAGTGATTTTGGGGAAGATTTATTGCAGGCGCATTATGAGGCGGGGCATAAGAAGTGAGAAGATGAAGCGGGAAACTCGTATATTCGGATAAACAAAAGCAAAAAAGATGTCTACCACAGGATTGAAGGAGAGGTTGATTGACAGGATCAGAGAGATCGACGATGAGGATATTCTGGCCGAGGCGTATCGCTTGTTAGGGACAGACCCCGATTTGGAGGAGCCCTACAAGCTGAGCAACGAGCAAAAGGCGATTATCGACGAAGCCAGAGCTCAAATCAGGAACGGGGCGTACCTTACCAATAATCAGGCCGACAAAGAAATAGACGAATGGCTAAACGAGTAATCTGGTCTACCAGAGCACACACTGATAGAAAGAAAATATTGGAATACTGGATTAACCGCAACAAATCCAAAACATATAGCCGGAAGCTGGACAGGCTTTTCAAAGAAGCTGTTCAGTTGGTTGCCATGCATCCTAAAATAGGGAAGTGGACCGATGCTGAGCATATTCGAATCAAGATCGTTCGCGACTATTTTATCATTTACCAGGAAACTGAATCAGAAATACACATTCTGACGATTTGGAATAGTCATCGGGATCCGGAAAATTTGGAGTGGGAATTTTAAAAAGATATGACTCCATCACCACGCCGCTACTTCATTATCAATAAGCCGCAAAACATGGTTTCCCAGTTCGTCAGCTCGCATGATGTGCGGTTGCTGGGGGCGCTGGATTTTGACTTTCCGGAAGGGACGCATGCGGTGGGGCGGCTGGATAGCCTTTCCGAAGGGTTGCTGATCCTTACGACCAACAAGAAAGTGACCAACCTGCTTTTTCTGGGCGAGGTACCGCACAAGCGCACTTATTGGGTGAACGTAGGCCACGTCGTGCCGCCCGAAACGGTGGAGTTGCTTCGCACGGGTATTCCCATTCGTGTGAAAGGGGGTGGGTATTACGTCACTACGCCTTGCGAGGTGGAAATTATCGATCGGCCTGCGATTTTGAGCAAGCATAAAAATGAAACCCAACCCGACGTGCCCAATACCTGGCTGAGCATTACGCTCACGGAAGGCAAATACCACCAGGTGCGCAAGATGGTGCGCGAGGCCAATCACCGTTGCCGGCGCCTCATTCGTGCCAGTATAGAGGATTTGGAGTTAGGCGACCTGCCGCCCGGGGGGGTTAGGGAAATTGAGGAAGAGGAGTTTTTCAGATTGCTGAAAATAAACAACTGGAAGTCCGCGATTTCGTCCGACGATTTTGTGTGGGAGCCGTCCATCGAAAATCCGGCATACTAGCAGCCGGTAGCATTAGTTTTAATCCACATTCACATTAAACTGATCGCGTCATGAACCTCATTGGGAACATTATCTGGCTTATTTTCGGCGGATTTGTCGTTTTTCTCGAATACATGGCCGCCGGGTTGGCACTCTGCCTGACCATCGTCGGCATTCCATTCGGCATCCAGTGTTTCAAGATCGGTATTATGACGCTCTTCCCTTTCGGCCAGTATGTGCGGGAAGTGCCTGGCGATTCGGGGTGTTTATCAACCATCTTCAACATCATCTGGATTTTCCTGGGCGGGATCTGGATTGCACTTACGCATTTGGTTTTCGGGATTTTACTTGCGATAACCATCATCGGACTTCCGTTTGCAAAACAGCATTTCAAGCTGATGAGCCTTTCTTTTGCACCTTTTGGCAAGGAAATTTATTCATGAAAGCGGTCGTCATCGCCCAGCCCGGAGGACCGGAAGTACTGCAAATTCAGGATCGTGAAAGGCCGCATCCGGCCGCTTCCGAAGTACTGATTAAAGTGTACGCCGCCGGAGTGAACCGCCCGGATGTTTTCCAACGCAAGGGAAATTATCCGCCTCCGCCGGGAGCGCCCCAGGACGTGCCAGGCTTGGAAGTAGCCGGGGTAATCGAGGAAATTGGTGCGGATGTCACGGAATGGAAGCCCGGCGATCGCGTGTGCGCATTGCTCGCGGGCGGGGGCTACGCGGAGTACGCACTCGCGCAGGCGACACATTGCTTGCCCGTACCCGTGAGTTTCGACGGTTTCGCAGAGGCCGCTTCATTACCCGAAACAGTGTTCACGGTTTGGCAAAATGCATTTCAAAGAGGTCGTTTGCAAGCGGGGGAACGCTTTCTGGTGCATGGCGGCAGTAGCGGTATAGGCATTACCGCCATTCAGCTGGCCAAAGCATTCGGCGCCAAGGTGTTCACAACGGCGGGCTCGGATGACAAATGCGCGGCTTGCGAGGCACTGGGCGCTGATATCAGCATTAATTATAAAACTTCCGATTTCGAGGAAGTGTTGAAAAAACTCGGAGCAGACATAATCCTCGATATGGTCGGTGGTGAATACATTCCCAAAAATCTGCGCTTGCTGCGCGAGGAAGGCCGGTTGGTTTTTATCAACACCATGAAAGGCAGCAAAGTAAAGGGCGCCGATGAGGTGGATTTTGGCCTGATTATGCGGAAGCGGCTAACTATAACCGGCAGTACGCTGCGTAACCGCGATCACGCATTCAAAGCCGCATTGACAGCCGATATTCGGAAAAACGTGTGGCCGGTTTTGGAAAAAGGTCTCTTCAAGCCGGTAATCGCTGCAACATTTCCACTCGCCGAAGCCGCCGAAGCGCACGCATTAATGGAAACCAGTGACCATATCGGCAAAATCATTCTGCTGAATCAATGGTAGTCAGCCGGTGATTGAGGATTTTTGAAATCTGATCGGCCTGAGCGTAGACCATTAAATGTCCTCCCCCCTCGATGATCATATCCGGTTTTACGATGAGGATCGGGATGAGCTTGTCGGCGGTTCCGTGCACGTGGAAAAGGTTATCGACCCGCTCTTTGCGGTCCCAGCCGCTCATTCGGGCCAGTGCCCATTTCAGGAACTTGCTGTCGGTATCGTGCAGGATTTGTCTGAGCAGCTTTTTCAATTCGGGTGTGTCCGCGCCGAAATAGCCGTAGGTGATTCGGTTGGCCGATTTCAGCAGCGGCGCCGATAATGGCGACATCAGCAAAAAACGGATCATTGCCTGATAAAACTTCGATAAGGGAACGCCGGTCGACATACTCGAAATGAGCGTAACCTGCTGCGGGCAGGCGATATCCGAAATTTCCGACGCAATGACCCCGCCGAAAGACAACCCCACCAACTGAAAAGGCTGCGAAGTGTCGATTTGCTTACTCAGCCTTGCGGCATAATGCTGCAACGATTCTTTTTTCAATGGCCTGATCCATTTGATGTACTTCACATTCAGCCTCGGATCGAGTTTGAGTTTAGTAAAAACACGCTCGTCGGCACCGAGACCGCTGATAAAATAAACATTCAATTTCTTTGCAGAAACGTCGATCGCAGCGCTATCGGTGGCGCTTGCGACCGCTGGGCCGGAGAAGGAAAGTAATGCCAATAGAAAACAGGAGTTACGTATATTCGAAAACATGATGGAGTGCTTTCACTTGAATATACGAACTCCTGCAAAAATGGTGCCGCTATTTTGCAAAATTGAAACGCATGCCGGCCATCAGCCAGCGTCCGGGCATGACGGAGCCCAGGATATCGCTGTATTGTTTGTCGAATGCGTTGTCGGCCTGGACAAACAGGGCCAGCTGGCGTTTCAGGAAAGCATATTCGGCTCTGGCGTTGAGTATAAAGTAATTTTTTGAAACAGTGGCTTCGATTGCCGACGCCTCACGCTCCGCCCGTTTTTTGTACAGGCCATTGACACTGACGGAAAACCCGCCGATTTGGTGAATCGCCGAGAAATTGGCTAGGAATTTGGCGTGCGACGAGAGATAGAAGGACTGAATCTGGCTTTTGTTATCGCTGTCGAGCCAGGTGAGGCCTGCATTGAAGAGCAGTTTCTGGTTATCCGAAATCGTATTCGCCGATTGAATATCGAGCTCGAAACCGGTCGTATTCACCTCGGCGATGTTTAACGCCAGGCCGAATGTGCCGGTAGGCGAGAGGTTATCCTTGCGCGGCATTTGGGCGTAAGGAGTGGTCACGTAGTCGATCAGGTCTTTCTGGCGGCGCTGGAAAAATGTACCCGAGACTTTGAGCTGTGCGGCCGGGGTGCTCGTGAGAAACCAGTCCGCACCGGCTTCGTAGCTGAACGAGCGTTCGGCTTTCAGGTCGGGATTGCCGACGCTGCCGCCTGTGACAAGTTTTTTCGCATAGTTATTAAAGCGTTCCGTGAAATCGGCGTCGCGGATGGTCTTACCGGCACTTGCGCGTAACTGAAAGCCGGATTTTTTATAAGATAAATTGATTTGGGGAGACAATTCGGTTCCAATGCTTTCGCGCCAGTCGAGCCGCACAGATGGCGTTACTGTAAAATCTTCACCGATGTTTTGCACGACGGACACAAAGGGTGCGAGCTGGTTCAGCGTGTGGTTGCCGCGGTCGTTGGATTTGATGTTGCGCTGCTGGAAATTAACGCCTGCGATCAGGTTTGTACTCGAAGTAAGGCCCTGCTGCAAAGTCGCAAGTCCCTGCCACAGCTTCGATTTGCTGCTGTTGGCAATGGAATGCGGGTTGAAAAGGTAAGTGTCCTGCACCGATTTGTAGCCCCCATCGACAGAAAATGCCGTTTTGTTCTTCTGATAGCTTAGCCTTACCTGGTTCCACGACATTTTTACTTTTTCGCTGGCCGTGTCGGATTTCAAAACCGTGTAAAAGTTCTGGGCCGCAAAATCGCGGTGATCGTAAGCGCTGCGAACCGAGAGGTTCCAGTTTGGTGAAATGGCGTAACTGAGCGAGAGCGAAGCGGTATTGTTGTGGAAATAGCCTTTAATGCCGCGTTGCTGTACGCCGGAAGCATTGTTGGAAAGGAACCCGCCCGAAACCGCCAGCTTGTTGCGCTGTACAAATGCACCCAAATTGGCATTGAATAGCCCATATTCCCCGGCGCTGATGCCGCCATTGACCTGTGTTTTTTGCACGGAGTTGCCGTCTGCCGCATTGCCGGCAAGCCGCGCGGCAAAAGTTTTGGAAATCACGTGAATGACCCCGCCAACGGCATCGGAGCCGTATAATGCCGATGAAGCGCCTTTCAAGACCTCGATACGCTCGATCTCGGCGGGTGAAATGGGGATATAGCTGTTAAAATGCCCTGTATTGGGGTCGTTAAGGCGAAGGCCGTCGAGGATGACGAGCACTTGCTGGAATGTCCCGCCGCGCAAAACGATATCGCTTTGCGAGCCTTGCGGACCACGCGCCTGTATTTCGACGCCCGGTACGTAGCGGAGCAGGTCGTCGATGCTATGCACCGGCAGCTGCTGAAAGTATTCGCCTTTGATGACGGCAATATTACGGCCCGTTTGGGAGGCGCGTTTTTCAACGAGGGAAGAAGTGACTGTAACGGGGTCAAGCGATATTTCCTGCGCCAGGGCCAGGTTTGCAATAAGGGATAACAGAAGGGTGATTGTGTAATGCTGCTTCATGGGGTATTGGAAACGATTTTTCGATACAAAACTACTATCTTGCCGGCCCGTTTATATGCTCCGGTTTAAATCTAATGAGTAGTCCGGTTGAAATACCTTTCAAAAATGTGATCCTGCTGGACCGCGCGTCCGGGACACCTGTTTATTTGCAAATTGCGCACCAGATGATCAACGCCATTCAGCGTGGCGTGCTCGTCACGGGCGTGCAATTGCCTGGTACCCGCGCACTTGCGGAAATGCTCGACGTGCATCGTAAAACCGTGGTCGCGGCCTACAATGAACTGGACGCGCAGGGCTGGATCGAAATGCTGCCGAACCGCGGGACTTTCGTGACGCGGAAGAGTCCGGTGGTCAGGGGGAGCGCATTGTCGGCGAGTGTGAGCGATTTGAATCAATATCCGCAGCAAACCGGCTTTGCGTTTGAGGAAAGTATGCTGCTCGACCGCCCGCTGTCGCTCTCGCGCGTGGACCTGGAATTTACGGACGGCCTCCCTGACGTGCGCCTCGCGCCTATGGACAAGCTCGCGAAGGCTTATTCGAGCGTTTTGAGGCGAAGTAACAACCGGAAGTACCTGACCTACTCGCACGTGGAAGGGAATATCTGGTTCCGTGAGCGGCTGGCGACTTACCTGAACAATACCCGTGGCCTGCATATCGGCGCCGGTAATATTATCACGACGCGCGGTATCCAGATGGGTATTTACCTTGCTTCGACGCTGCTGCTGAAAAAGGGCGACAATGTGGTGGTGGGTGATCTGAGCTACTATGTGGCTAATATGATCTTTCAACAGGCTGGCGCGAATATTCTTTCCGTGCCTGTGGACGACCAGGGTATTTCGGTGGAGGCGGTGCGGCAGCTGTGCGAGCACACGCCGATCCGGATGCTGTACATCACCCCGCATCACCATTACCCGACGACCGTGACATTGAGCGCGGAGCGACGGGTAGAGCTACTGAATTTGTCGGTGAAATACGGATTTATCATCCTGGAAGACGACCACGACTACGATTTCCATTATAACAGTAGCCCAGTGCTGCCGCTGGCGAGCGCCGATGGGGCCGGAATGGTCGTTTACGTCGGTTCGTTTTGCAAGGCGTTGGCGCCGGGGCTGCGCTCGGGTTATGTGGTAGCGCCGCAAAACCTGATCAGGGAGCTGGGGAAGATGCGGCGGATTATCGACAGGCAGGGCGATCTGATGATGGAACAGGCGTTGGCCGAACTGCTCGATGAAGGCGAAATCCAGCGGCATATCAAGAAAGCCCAGAAAGTTTACCATCAACGCAGGGATTTGTTTACCGGACTATTGGAAACGGATTTCAGTCCATATCTGACATTTAAAGCCCCGCCGGGCGGCCTGGCGATCTGGACCGAATGGCGGCGCGACATTAACCTCATGCGCGTGAGCAAGGATTGCTTGCGCGAGAACCTGCATTTGCCGCAAACATTACTCTTCCAGACCGGCCGCCTCAGCGCAATGCGGCTCGGGTTCGGCAACCTGGACGAGAAGGAGTTGCGGGAAGCCGCTGCGATTTTGAAAGGGGCCCTGGAAAAGACCGGCTAATGGACCGTCACGGTTGGAATGCTGATTTATTCAATTAATTTGGGATAAATTCCTATTTCGTGCATTTCAACCTGACTTCCGCATGAACAAACGTACTTTCATTAAACTATCATCCGCATTAATGACGGCTCCTTTACTTTCCCCGCTGAGCGGCTGGGCCAATGGCGACAAACTCCGCAACTGGGCAGGCAACCTTGAATACAGTACCGAAAAGCTCGATCTGGGGAAAAATTTGCAGCAGGTACAAACACTTGTTAAAAAATATCCCAGGCTGAAAGTGCTCGGCACGCGGCATTGTTTCAACGACATTGCGGATACGAAAGACCAGTTCATTACGGTCGTCGGTGCGGAAGAATTGATTGATTTGGATACTAAAAATAAAACCGTCACCGTGAATGGCGGGCTGAAATATGGCCAGCTGGCGCCTTACCTGCACAAAAAGGGCTTTGCGTTGCATAACCTGGCTTCACTCCCGCACATTTCCGTCGCGGGTGCATGCGCTACGGCCACGCACGGGTCGGGGGAGAAGAATGGAAATTTGGCCACGGCGGTGTCGGGGATGGAGATAGTGACAGCGGAAGGGGAGGTGGTGAAATTGAGCAGGGAGAGGGATGGGGAGAAATTCAATGCGGCGGCGGTGCATTTGGGTGCATTGGGGGTGGTGACAAAGGTGACGCTGGACGTGCAGCCGACGTTTATGATGGGGCAGTACGTGTATGAAAACCTGCCATTGAGCGAACTTAAAGCGCACTTCGACGAAATCGAGGCGAGTGGTTATAGCGTGAGTTTGTTTACGAATTGGGCAACAGATGATATCACCGAGGTCTGGGTTAAATTTAAAACTAACAGTGCCAAGCCTTTAAAAGCATTGCCCGACAAGGAATTTTTCGGAGCGAAACTGGCTACGAAAAACATGCACCCGATCCCCGAGCTCTCCGCCGAAAACTGTACCGAGCAAATGGGGGTACCGGGGCCGTGGTATGAGCGTATGCCGCATTTCAAAATGGGTTTTACGCCCAGCAGTGGTAAGGAATTGCAAACCGAATACTTTGTGCCGCGCAAGAATGCGGTGGATGCCATTCTGGCTATTTCCAAAATGGGCAGCCAGATCAGCCCGCATTTGTTTACATCTGAGGTAAGGACTATTGCGGCGGATAATTTGTGGCTGAGCCCGTGCTATAAGCAGGATTCGGTGGCGATCCACTTTACGTGGAAGCAGGATTGGCCGGCAGTGAGCAAGCTATTGCCTGTGATCGAGAAGGAGCTGGCGCCGTTCAACCCACGCCCGCACTGGGGCAAGTTGTTTACGGTTTCGCCGGGTTTGCTCGAAAAGCGGTATGAGAAGCTGCCGGAATTCAGAGAGCTGGCCGCGCAAATGGATCCGAAAGGGAAATTCCGCAATGCGTTTCTGAATTTGAATGTGTTTGCGAATTAAATAGCCGCGCAGCGCGTTTACTGGAATGTGACTCATCTTCCATAAGTAAACAAATACTTCTGATGGCTACCAAAACGAAGGCACTACCACCGGTAAGCGTGGACCTCACCGCCGACAAGATTACCGAGTTATACATGCATTACTGCCTGGAAAACCACAAGAAACCGGAATCGGTTTACCTGTTTTCCAAAGAGCACGGTTTTGCGGAAAAGGATTTTTACAAGTTCTTCACTTCCATCGATTCGCTGGAAAGGCGTGTTTTTGTAAGTTTTCACAACCTGGCTGTCAACTTGATCAACCAGAGCGGTGAAATCGAAGGGGTCGGTTTCCGGGACAAATTGCTGGCTTACTACTTCACGCTTGTCGAAATCCTGACGGCCAACCGCAGCTACGTGGTTTTTGCATTAAAGGAAGAGAAGAACAAGCTGAACGGTATTCTTAAGCTGAAAGAGTTTCGCAGCAATTTTAAGGAGTACATCCACGAAATCAGCGATGGTTATCTGAAAGCGAAAAGCGAACGCATTCGGAAAGCACAGCAGGACGCGCTCGAAGAGGGTGCGTGGATACAGCTGTTGCTTACATTGAAATTCTGGATCGACGACGAATCCGTTGGTTTTGAAAAAACGGATCTGTTTATCGAAAAGTCGATCCGCGCTACATTCGACCTGATCGACACGACGCCTCTGGAGAGCGTGATCGACTTCGGGAAGTTTTTGATTAAGGAAAAATTGAAGTAGGAATGGAGACAATTGATAGCATACCTACTTCCAAGATACGACGTGCCACCCGGCTTATTTCGACAGGGGTCAAGATTGGGGGGAATTATCTGAAATACTACGGCGAGAAGATCACCAGCCCGGAAACGGCGCGGGACAATCTCAACAATAACAATGCGGAGGATATTTACGATAGCCTCAAAAGTCTGAAAGGCAGTGCATTGAAACTCGCCCAAATGCTGAGCATGGAGAAGAACTTCCTGCCGCAGGCTTATGTGGAGAAATTCTCGCTCTCGCAGTTTTCGGTACCGCCGCTTTCGGCCCCGCTGGTCGTGAAGACTTTCCGGAAATATTTCGGGAAATCGCCGCTGGAACTGTTCGATACGTTCAATCCTAATGCGATCAACGCAGCGAGTATTGGTCAGGTGCATAAGGCCGTGCATGAGGGGAAAGAGCTGGCGGTAAAAATTCAGTACCCCGGCGTGGCGGAAAGTATTTCGTCGGATCTGGCGCTGGTGCGGCCCATAGCGATGAAAATGTTCAATATTCAGGCTAAGGATTCGGACAAGTATTTCAAGGAAGTTGAAACGAAGCTGACAGAGGAAACGAATTACATTCTTGAAATAGCGAACAGTACCGAAATCGCCGAGGCCTGCGAGCACATCCCGAACCTGCGTTTCCCGAAATATTATCCTGAATTTTCGAGCGAGCGCGTGATCACGATGGACTGGATGAGTGGGCAGCATTGGTCGGAGTTTTGCAAAACGAACCCCGACCAGGATGTGGCCAACAAGATCGGACAGGCATTGTGGGATTTTTATATGTTCCAGGTGCATCAGCTCCGCAAAGTGCACGCTGACCCGCATCCCGGCAACTTCCTGATTGACGAAAACGACAACCTGATCGCCATCGATTTCGGTTGCATTAAAGAGATTCCGGAGGATTTTTATATCCCGTATTTCGAGCTGGCCGAGCCGGAGAACCTCAATAACCCGGCGATTTTCCATGCCAAACTGGTTGAGCTGGAAATCCTGACAGACAAGGATACCCAGGCGGAAACCATCTATTTCTCGAATCTTTTCAGGGAAATACTGGCGTTACTCACCCAGCCGTTCCAGGCCGAGACATTCGATTTTTCGGATGAAGAATTCTTCCTGAAACTGGCCGCATTAGGCGAGAAGTATGCCAACGACAAAGAGCTGCGGAAAATGAATATGAATCGCGGCTCCAAACATTTCATCTACATCAACCGCACATTCTTCGGGTTGTTCAGCCTGCTGCATGACCTGAAAGCGGTGGTGGATACGAAGCAATTTGTAAGCTGACACCAATCATAGCCGGTCATGAGTCTTTCATGACTGGTTTTCTTCTTCCGACCCGGTTGCCGGGTGATCACCAGCCGCTTTTTTCAGATTCACGAAACGGAACAGGTTATTGTTTGCTTGTTCGGGTGTCTGGTCGCCGAGCAGAATACCCCAGGGTTCGAGTCCCGGTACCCGGTCAAAAATGACTTTCATCATCGCAATCACCGGTATTGAGAGGAACATCCCCGACAGTCCCGCGAGCGCGCCGCCTACGAGCACGCCTACGATCGATACCAGCGCATTGATCCGCACTTTCGAGCCCACAATGAATGGCACCAGGAAATTGTTATCGATCACCTGCACGGCGATAAATACCCCCACGACCCCTAAAAGCACATCGATTTCGGGATGGCTGATGAACGTTACCATTACCGCGAGGGCCGTCGCAACGAGCCCACCAATGTAAGGGACCAGATTCAGGATGGCTGCCATTACGCCCAGTAAAATGGCGTATTGCACGTTCAGTATCAGCAAACCGGCCGAGTTCAGTACAGCTACCGCGGATGTTTCGAGCAGTAATCCCACCATGTAGCTCTGTATGATCGATTTGATTTGCCCCAGTATTTCGAGCACACGCTGCTTTTGCTCTTCCGCGAAAAGCACGACGGTGAAATGAATCAGCATGGCGCGGTAGTAAAGCAGCAGGAATGTATAAATGGGAATGAGGACCAAAGTCCCCAATGGCCCGGTCACTACGCCGAGTGTTTCCGGTCCCTGGAATGTTTCCAGCGTTTTGCTCTGGGCATTCTTCAAATATTCGGCTTGCTGGCGGTAGCTCACACTGTATTCACGACGAATCCAACGGCGCGCATCGCGGTAAAAGAGGTCGATGTTCCTTTTGAGCTTCGGCCATTCGTCCGAAAAATCGGCGAGCTGCATGGAAATCAGCACCGTCACCGCCGAAACCACCAGGACAGCGATGGTCAACGCCAGTGTTATGGAAAGTAATTTTGGGATCCCGATGCGGATAAAGAGCCTTTCGAGTGGCCTGAGCAACACGGCCAGCAACCCGGCCAGTGCCAGCGGCACGATAATATCCTGCCCAAGATAGATCGCGAGCATAATGATCCCGATCGCAAGCAGGGTTAGGGAGAGTTTTTGGTAAAAGGGAGGGGTTGGAGCGGTGTTCATTTACCGTTTGGAAATTTATAACTCTGGTTATGAATCAATTAACTACTTTTGAGCTTTACACACACACACTTACTTCATGGTTATTATCAGTTTCCGCACTATACGAGAATATGGCTTGCAATATCCGGGCGCTGAGCGTGCGTTGTATTCATGGTTTGAGATCGCGAGAACGGCGGACTGGTCGAGTTTTCATGATGTCAAGGAATCATTCAATTCTGTCGACGCCGTTGGAAATGATCGTTATGTTTTTAATATCAAAGGAAACAAATACAGGCTGATAACGCTTATCCTATTTAAGAGAAGGACAATGTATATCTTGTTTCTAGGAACTCATAGCGAGTATGATAAAATTGACGCTTCAACAGTCAAATTTGGAAGGTGATGAAAGAGACAATTGAAAAAAATCTTACTGAGGAGCAGTACGAAAAGCTGATGGAAGACATCCTGCATCTCATGAACAAAGGCGAGGCGAATTTATCGGAATCTGAATTAGACGAAATATTGGAAATGGCTTTGCTTGCGCAGGCCTACGAGCGGGAACATCATTATCCCGCAAATTTGCGGTGATGGATTTCGGCGACCCGGCAATTCCCTAAATACTCTTCCCCAAACAAACACTCCGCGATTCCTCCGGAAATTCTCCAAAATGCAGGATGTCGGTGTAGCCCAGCTTCCGGTACAATGCAATCGCGTCGGGCTGGCCTTTGCCGGTTTCGAGGATCATCGTTCCGTAGCCCAGTTCTTTTCCCCAGTTTTCAAGTTCCGCGACCATCCCGGAGGCGATGCCTTTGCCGCGAAATTCGGGTTTTACAAACATTCTTTTCAGCTCGATACGCGCCGTGTCAAATTGTTTGAAGCAGCCGCAGGCGACGGCCTTGCCATTTTCATAGGCGAGTACAGCCGTCGGTAGGCCCGTAATGCGATTGTAATCTTCGTAATCCTCCTTATTGGTATTGTAAATGCGGCAGAGTTCGTCGTCGAGCTCGCTGGTGAGATTCTGGAAATCGGGATTGTCGCTGGTGGTGCGGATGAATTGGGGCATTGGTTGGCACATTTAACTTTCTGATCTGCGAAGATAGGCATTTGCTTTGTTCGGCTTTTATTTGAAAATCTTCCGGAAACGCCTTGTAGTTTTGTACAATGGCTTTTTGATGGCCGTCTTTAAATCCCGAAATGATATGCGAGCTATAATTACCCTCCTTTGGCTACTGTTCACGGTTCCGGTCTCATTTGCACAATCGGGTTTCAAGGTAATCCCGCTGGGCGTGAAAGGCGGCACATCGGATGGAAATCTTTCCGCGTACATGCTCGCGCCCGCGGGATCGGACGCATATGTGTGCCTGGATGCGGGGACGGTGAGCAACGGGATTGGCGTGGCGATCGGCAAAGGGGCATTCAGTGTGAATGCAGAAACGGTACTGAAAAAATATATCAAGGGTTATCTCATCTCACACCCGCACCTCGACCATATTTCGGGAATGATCATCAATTCGGTGGATGATACGGTGAAGCAAGTGTATGCGATGGAGCATTGTGTTGGCGTAATGAAAACGCATTACTTCAATTGGCAGAGCTGGCCTAATCTGGCCAATGACGGGAATGCGCCTGCATTGAATAAATACCGCTATCAGCTACTGACGGAAGGTGCGGAAATGCCAGTTAAGGAAACAGGGATGTCGGTGCAGGCATTTCCATTGAGCCATTCGAAACCTTACACGAGCACGGCGTTTTTGGTGAAGCATCAAGGGGATTATGTGTTGTATTTTGGCGATACCGGCCCGGACGAGGTGGAACAGACGGACCACATGAAGCGCGTTTGGGCAGCCGTCGCACCGCTTGTGAAGTCGGGAAAATTGAAAGGGGTTTTTCTGGAAGTATCTTACCCGAACGCGCAGCCCGACCGGCATTTGTATGGTCACCTGACGCCCAAATGGTTTATGAGAGAATTTGAGATACTCGCGGGCTTGACCGGAAAGGAGCATTTGCGGAACCTGAATGTGATCGTTACGCACATAAAGCCCGTAGGAAACAACGAGGAAACGATACGAAATGAGCTTAGCACGGCCAATAGCCTCGGTTTGCAGCTGATATTTCCCGAGCAAGGCGTCAAATTCGAGTTGAAATAGAAATCAAAAAGGCGGGTAGAAGTCCCGCCTTTTTGCTATTTGAACAAACTGACCTGCCCGCTGGCAACCCGAGGGTCGTAGGGGACTTGCAGTTCCATTCCCAGCTCTCTGTTCAGTTTCTGGATCAAATACGACGACAGCAGCGGCGATGCTTCTTCGTGATTCTGGTGTACAAAGAAGTAGATATTCTGAATACCTTCCTCGGTCCAGAGCTTCAACCTTTCGAACCAGTCGTCGAGGCGCGTGTAATCCGAATCGACATTGGCCCCGTTGTAGCGGATGAATGCGGTAGGCGTGGTGAGTCGCATATGCAGCAAATCGCGACGGCCGGCCGAGTCCGTGACGATATGCGTGATGTTTTTCTGTTCCAGGACGCTGTACAGATTTTCGCTGTTGAAAGAGCCGTCGTACCAGCCGGTATGACGTAATTCCAGCGCCAGCGGAAAGCCAGAAGGCCATTCTTCCAGGTATGCTTTCAGTACTTCCCAGTTCTTAGGGCCAAAGTTGTCGGGCATTTGCAGGAAAAGCATTCCGAGTTTATCCTGCAAATGAGCGATGCCGTCGAGATAAATGTCGGTGGGCTCCTTGGCTTCTTTCAGCCTTTTCCAGTGGCTGATACCCTGGTGCAGTTTGGGGAAGAATTTGAAATTCGCCGGTGTTTTGGCGTACCAGGTTTCAATGGTTTCGACGGGGAAGTTGTTGTAAAAGGTCGCATTCAGCTCGATGCTGTTGAACTGCGTCGCATAATACGCCAATTCGTCTTTGGTACCTTTGGGGTAGAAACCTTTGAGGTCGGTTTTGTTCCATTTGGCGCATCCAATGTAGATTCCGGGCTTTCCACCTTTTGCTGCATTGAGCAGTGCTTTATTGGCTGGATTTTCCGCTGGTAATGTAAAATCTATATTGGCGGCATCGTCCACTTTTCCAAATTTCATGACTGGTCAGGTTAGGATGAATAAAAACCGATCTGGCAAGCCTTTCAGACCTGCCAGATGTTGATAATGATGCTGTTATCTTCCGAAATCGTCCTGAACGCGAACGATATCGTCTTCATCAGAAGGGTTGGAAGGGTCGGTATGTTGCCAGATCTCGGCTACAAAACCCCATTCATTGACACCCACAAGGCGGTGACGCTCTCCTTTTTTGAGGTTGATCACCGTGCCGATCGGCAGTTGCTGCAATTCGGTTTCTTCGTCGGTGTCACTGATCACGATGCCTGCGCTTCCGCCGATTACTTTCCAGATTTCGGCACGGCGGTGGTGGTATTGCCATGAAAGGCGTTTGTTAGGAGCCACCACAAGAACTTTCGGGCTTAGTTTTTCATAACCGGCAAAGTCGGCGAGCGACAAATGCGGGAAAAATGTAGAGATGAATTTGGGTGCCTGGCTTTCGTCGAGTACGAAGAAACCTCCCCACGGGCGTGAGTGATCTTTGGCTACGACGGTGAATCCTTGCTCATCTATAAACTGCTGTACTTTTTCAAAAACCTCATTTTTATCGGCATCGGCCGCAAAAGATTGTATCATAACCGTGAGTAATTAGTAAATCAGGTGAATCTCAAAATTAGGATAAAAAACAAAAAGATGCCCCAAAATATTCAGGGCACCTTTTGAATTATATCTACTAATTTATACTATTTGTCCCACCATACCTTGGTGGTGAAATCGTCGGGCAATGTGGCTCCCGTCTGATAGTTCGGGTTACCTGCCACTTCGCCGGTCGGATATTTGAGCCTTACGGGAATCGTTCCGTTGGTAACATTGCCCGGGTAGTTGGTAGGGGTCAGCTTTGGAAAGCCGGTTCTGCGCCAGTCGTTCCACGCTTCCCACCAGTTGAAGAACTTGTTCACCCACATCTGTTCACCGATCATTTCCAGCGCCGGTTTGGTCGTGCCGTAAGGATAGGCGGTCAGGTAAGCGGTTACAGCTGCATCCGGGACAGTCAGTGAGGCATCGTAGGGGGTATACATTTGCATGGATGCCTTCACGCCCGCTTCGTAGTGCGATTTCGCCGTTCCGGTAATCCCGCTGCCGATTTTCCGTTCGATCGCCTCGGCCAGCAGGAGCTCCACCTCGCCGTAGTTCATGATCATGTAAGGATCGGAATCCTGCAACATTTTCACATTGATACGGGAATAGGTCTTGGAAGCGATCACCGGTTTACCTTCCAATTGATCCAGCATGGCCTGGTCATAGCCGTTCGGCAGTCCTTTTTGTTTCAACGGATCGGTGGATACCGGCGTGAAGACGCCGCCAGCCCAGTCGCCGATACCGCTGCTCAGGATCATGAGACGCGGATCGTCGTCGGCCACGCTGTTCGCATTGGTGCCTTTCAGGAAGTTGACCATCGTCGCGCTCAGAAATGCAGGCTGTCCGCCATCGCCTGGGTCGAATGCGCGCGAAATACCGTTCTGGTTAACCCATTCGCTGGGACCGTCGGCCAGAGGCACCCACATGTTGTCGGCGTTACTCGTAAACACCCCGCCAGCTACCGCTTTGCTTACATATGTGGCGGCTTTGGCTGCATCCACATTCGAAATCCGCATCGCCAGACGCAACATCAGGGAGTAGCTGAAACGTTTCCATTTGTTGATATCTCCTTTGTAGATAAAGTCGGCGTCAGTAAAACCTTCGTCTCCGTTAGAGGTATTCATGGCTGCGGCCGCTTCGTCCAGTTCTTTCAGCAGATCGGCGTAAATGACGTCCTGCGTATCATATTTAGGGAAGAAAATACCCTCGGTGCCTTTGTTGGCCTCGGTATACGGCACATTGCCATAGAAATCGGTCAAACGGGCGAAACTGAACGCGCGGATAATGCGGGCTGCATTGCGCATGTTCGCATACTTGCCCTCCGCAAATCCACCTGGCCCCGATTGTTTCAGGATCTCGGCGATGTTTTTCAGCTGGTCATTATAGGTAAATTCAAATGGGGCTGCATTGGTCTCGAGATTCACCGTGTACTTATCTCCCGGAGCAATACCTCCACTGGCATTCCCCAGCTGCTGGATTGCGTAGGCGCACCAGCCGATGTTTGTCCGCCAGTCGATGTAACGGTTATCACCACTGGACCCGTTGGAAGCAATCGCCAGCTCCGCCGAGGTGAAGATAAAATTGAGGTCCACCTGGTTCAGGGCCTGGGGGTTGATGTTGAGGTCATGCAGTTCCTGTGTATCGCAACCCGTTATCAACACCGCTGCCAACCCATATTTGATATATTTTTTGAAGTCTTTCATGTCTTTGGAATTAGAATGTTGCTCTCAGGTTGAAACCATAACTGCGTGTAGAAGGGAAACCGAAATAATCGAAGCCTTGTGAGTTTCCGTTCGAGTACGTCGACTCCGGATCGACGTTGTCGATGTTTTTGAACAGGATCGCGAGGTTCCGGCCTACAAACGACAAAGTCAGATTTTGGAGCGGTGTTTTTTCAAGCAGTTTTCTTGGGAAAGTGTAGCCCAATGAGAGCTGTCTGAGTTTGATGAACGAAGCGTCATAGAGGAACTTGGTCGTTACCGGGTTTGCTTCGCCACCCACAGATTGCCAGTAGTCGTATGCTTCACGCGGAGTGAGCGTTTTAGTGAAAGGTTTGTATTCAGAACCTTCCTGAGTCACACCCGTAACGGTCAGTGGAGCCTCGCCTTCGCGGCCTTGCAGCGATTGCTCGCTCACTCCCCATTGCGTGAGACGCATATTGGTTCCCGAGAGGATGTCCCCGCCCCATTTGAAGTCGACCAGGAAGGACAAATCGAAGCCTTTGTAGTTGAATGCGTTGGTCAAACCACCGGTCAGCTTGGCGATACCGTTTCCGATGATCTGGTAATTGCTTTCCGAAACCGGGCGGCCATCGGCGAAGAATACGGGCTGGCCATCTGGCGAATATTTCTGAACCTTACCGGTAATCATCCCGAACGGATGGCCTACGATGTTTTTGATGAAGGCGTTTCTCGTTCTGGGTTCTTCCATCACAAGTTCGGTGGAGCCTTCGATCAATGCTTTAACCTTGTTGTTGTTTTTGGCAAGGTTCAGCGTGACATCCCAGGTCAGATTGTTGGTTTTAAGCGGCGTAGCTGTCAGCAACAACTCGATCCCCCTGTTCTGCATTTTTCCAAGGTTCACCGAAGTACTACCGAAACCGCTGGCACGGGAAATGGTTGCATTCAGGATGTCGTCGGTGGTCTGTTGGTCATAGTAAGTAAAATCAACACCCAGCTTGTTGTTGAACACGCGGAAATCGATACCGAATTCTGTTTCTGTAACCGTCAGCGGTTTCAGGTTCGGGTTAGGGATGTTACCGTTGTTGCCCATGGCCGAAGAGAAAGAAGCCATCGGGTGGTCCAGGTGCGGGTTACCGTTCAGCGAGTAGGTCATGTTGGTTGAGTACTCGTCGATCGTAGCATTACCCACCTGCGCCCATGAAGCACGTACTTTACCATAGGACAGCCAGGCTGGCAGACCCTTAAATGCATCCGAGAAAACAAAGCTCGCTCCTACGGAAGGATAGAGAATGCTGTTGGTGGCAGGGTTCAATACCGAGAACCAGTCATTACGCGCGGTTGCGTTCAGGAAGAGGTAGCCATCCCATGAAATTTCGGCGGAACCCAGCAGCGAGTTGATACCCCTTTCCCTGAAATTGTAATCCCACAACTTGGTTTTCAGGTTACTGATGGCCGGGAAGAACGCTACGTTAAAACCGGAACCGTAAATGTTCTCGTACTCGTATTTCCTTCTCATCCGGTTGCCACCCGCAAATGCGTTGATGCCGACTTTTCCAAACTCTTTGTTGAAGCCGATGGTGTATTCCAGGTTGAGCTCCTGTACATTCCAGGAGCCCGCATTACGCGCACCACCCAGTTGATATCCGGTTCCTTCCGGGGTAAGGCCTTCGGAGCGACGCTGGTATTTGTCGAGCCCGACACGTCCCTGGATATACAGCCAGTCGGTGACCTGGTATTTCAATGCGCCGGAGGTAATGAAACGGTCTTTGTTATCGGTTTTGATAAACTGGTAGCTTACCCAATACGGGTTTTGTCCCCAGTTGTTGGCCGCTTGCTGGAACTCCTGACCTACTTTTTTACCAAAAATGCTGAGGCTGTTGGCATCCGTTCCGGCTGGAATGGCACCTGGCTTGGCAGGATCGCCATAGTAATCCAGCACATTGTAGTTGCCGGGGGTGCGCCATACCGACTGGATGGCGTTACCGGGAGAGTCGGAAACGTTCGGACGGTTTTTAGCCTTTTCTTCTGAGTACAACACCTTGGCATCGAGTGTCAGCCGCTTGCCGAATTTGGAATTGGTAGAAAGCGAGAGGTTAATCCGGTCGTATCCTGAATTCGGGATAATGGTGGTGCTGTTCAGGTTGGTAACAGACACCCGGAAGTTCTGATTTTCATTCCCACCCGACAATGCAATGTTGTTGGTGAAGGCGTGACCGGTTTTATAGAACCGCGAAAAATTGTCGCCCTGGTAAGCATATGGGCGCATCTTACCGTCGAAACCGATTACCTGGCTGTTGTCGTATTTGGGTCCCCAGGAGTCGTCGCCCCAATCGTAAGCCTGTGCCTGGGTTGTAGGTTTGGAAGCTACGCCGTTCACATACGAACCGCTGCCGTAGCTGTGTTGGAGGTTGGAAAGGTCATTGAATTTTTCAAAAACGTAGTTTGAGCCTATTTCGACCCCGATACCTTTTCTTTTGGTACCACGTTTGGTTGTAATGTTGATAACTCCGTTCGCAGCGCGTGAACCGTAAAGGGCCGCGGCATTGGCACCTTTCAGTACCACCACCGATTCAATATCGTCCGGGTTGATACTCGAAAGACCATCCCCTTCATCGGAACCGCCCCAAAGACCGGCCTGACCGAAGTTGTTGTTATCCATCGGAATGCCGTCGATCACATACAATGGCTGGTTATTGCCCTGAAGCGATTTGTTACCGCGGATGATCACGCGTGACGAGCCCGCGGGCCCGGAGGCGATTTTGCTTACGTTAACCCCTGCCACACGTCCGGCGAGCGCGTTACCGAGGTTGGCTTCGCGGGCGGCGGTCATATTCGTGCCGGCTACTTCGGTAATGGAGTAGGCCAATGATCTTTTTTCACGGCTGATACCCAACGCGGTGACGACCACTTCATTCAGTGCCGTGGCTTCGGCTGCCAGTGAAATGTTCAGGATGGTGGCATTGGCTACCACTTCTTTGGTAACGTAACCGATATAACTGAAAGCCAGGGTTTTTCCTTTGTCGACAGTGATACTATATTCACCCTTGTCATTAGTGGTAGTACCCCTGGTGGTACCTTTTACTACGACGTTCACACCCGCAATTTCACCGCCGGCGGCGTCGCTCACTTTCCCGGATACCGTCATTTCCTGCGCATACCCCCTGAGGGAGAGCACAGTGAACAGTATCAGCATCTTAACTAGTAGATTTTTTTTCATACAATCCGTACATCGATAGGTTAAATGGATACTTAATGGAGGAAAATAGTGCTGAAAATTGAGTCAAATATACCGCGGTTGACTCCATATGTACATAGTGCTTTTTTATCTAAAAATAACACATTTTTAACACCTTTTTAATAATGTCATTAAAACTATTTCTATATGAAACAGGACTATTTCTTGCAGAAAGTGAGTTCCTGAAAAGCATCGATGGCAATACGAATTTATTCTAGCGTAATTTGGGGGAGTTTGTCGAATGGTTGTTCGGTTGTGGGTATACGTTCCGAAAAGAGACTAACGTAAAACAGGATAGGCCGAGCCGCCCTTCGCATGCCCGGGGGAAAGAAAAGCGAGGTTGCGATCGATGATGCCGGTAAGGGTATTCCGGGAGGCGAGGGAAGTGAAACTCTCAGAGGGTGTGTGGGTGACGTAGTCGAGCAGGCGCTCCACCGATGTGGTTGCAACATGGAGCCGGGTATCGGAAGAGCCGTAATAAATGAACACAGTACCGTCGTCATCGGATATCCATCCGTTTGAAAAAACCACATTGGATACATCGCCGACACGCTCGCTGCCCTCGGGCGCGAGGAAATAGCCTGCGGGTTTGTAAATGACCTTTGCCGGATCGGCGATATCGGTCATAAAAACATAAAGCACGTAACGCAAGCCAGCGGCGGTATGCCTCACGCCGTGCGCCAGGTGCAGCCAGCCCAGCCGTGTTTTGATGGGAGCGGGTCCTTGCCCGTTTTTTGATTCGTACACGGTGTGGTATTTCTTGGCGTCGATGACCGTTTCATGGGTTATCTGTGCATTCTCGATACAGGCAGCCAATCCCAACGCGATGCCGCCGCCGCGTCCCGCTTCGATGAACGAATCCTGGGGACGGGTGTAGAATGCATATTGGCCGTTGATGAATTCGGGATGCAAAACCACATTTCTCTGCTGCGCAGACGGCGTTTTCAGGTCTGCAAGCCTTTCCCACGTGCGGAGGTCGCGCGTGCGTGCGATCCCGCATTGGGCAACCGCCTGCGACTCGTTGCCGGGCGCCGCGGCGGGATCTTTACGTTCGGTACAAAACAGGCCGTAAATCCAACCGTCTTCATGTGCGGTGAGCCGCATGTCATAGATATTCACATCCGGTTCCCCGGTTTCGGGCATTTCGAGGGGGTATTGCCAGAATTCGAACCCGTCGGTGCCGGTGGTGCTTTCGGCCACGGCGAAAAATGATTTCCTGTCGTAACCTTCGACGCGGACAACCAGCAGGTATTTGCCATGGAGCTTGATGGCGCCGGCATTGAAAACCGCATTGATCCCAAACCGCTTCATGAAATAGGGATTGCTGCCGGGATCGAGGTCGTATTCCCAGAAAAGCGGCACGTGTGCAGCGGTGAGTACGGGAAATTTGTAGCGCTCGTAGAACCCGTCGCCTGAGCCCAGTTGGGTGTTGGGCGTTTCAGTCAGCCGCTCCTTTTCGCTTTTGATGCGTTGATAACGCTCTTCGAAGATCGTCATGGTGATTTTGTCAGGGATTGTTCATACTCACTGAGGCGGGAGGTTCTTATACCATGTTTTCCAGAGAATGATCGAGGAGGTTAAAAAAATGGCGGTTGCTATGAGCGTTTCCTGCTGCATTTTGAGAATACCAAAGACAGGAATAGCGGTAATGGCCGTCTGTCCGACGATGCCGAGTGCCACATTGAGCAGGTCTTTTGCAAAATCCCTGTTTGGTAGAAAGGAAGGGTCGTCCTTGCAGACTTCTTCACGGACAGGCCCCCATGCACCCCATGGGTTTACCGTCCGGTAAAATGTCTTGAGAATTTCCATATCCGTGGGTCTCGTTGCAAGCGACCCGCCCACGGCCCCTATCATTGAAACAACCAGAATGAGGGGGAAGTAATAAAGCGGCAATGTGTTTTTGAAAACGTGCGGGCAGATCAATGCGCAGAGGATACCTCCCAGCATTCCCCAGAAAAATCCGTTGCTATTGAACCGCCACCAATACCATTTGAGAACATTCGAAGCAATGTACCCGCCGAGCAAGGCCGACACGATCCATTGGAGAATGCTGTTGACGTCTTTCGCGAGCAGACCGAGCAAGATGCTGATACAAACGATCACAATGCCCGAAAGGTAACTTACCCGGCTGATTTGGCGGTTTTCTGCGCCGGGGTTAATGGAGCGGAGGTAAATGTCGTTTACAAAATAGGCTTGCGCTGCATTGAAAGTTCCTGCAAATGTGCCCATGAACGCGCCCATGAGGCCAATTAATACTAACCCCAGCAAACCTGACGGGATGTAGGTGTTGAGCACGGCCGGAAGCACTTTCTCGAAATCGGTGCCGATGGCAGCTGAGATGCCGGGCTGACGGAAGTAAAGCAGGGCGAAGACGGCAATGCCCGTGATAAAAAGGTACCGCGTGGGCAGCAACACAATGTTCACGATCATGCTCATCAGTGCCGCTTCCCTGGGCGAGCGCGTCGAGAGGATTTTCTGCATATCGTAGTTGGGTGCCGGCCCGGCAAGGCTTGCCAGAATGCCCTTGGCGGCCATTAATGCGAAGAAATAGCCAAATGGGGCGAAGCTGTCGTTTTGCAATTTCCGGGCGGCGGCGGGCAACCGATCGGACCAGTCGAGGCCGAGCTCCTTTCCGAAGAAAAGATCGGTCCAGCCGTCGGGTACGGACAGGCTACCAACATCGGGGAGCGCCGTATATGCCATGGCAGCCACCGATACGCAAACGATCACCATGATCAGGTAATGCAGCATATCGGCCCATACGATGCTTTTCATTCCGCCGAGCAATGCGTAGCAGGCAGTGAAAACGGTGAAAAGAACGCCGTAAAAGTGAGCGGTATATGCCGACGGCAGATTGAATGGAAGAAATGCCCTGACAATCTCCCAGGGAATAAAAATTTCGATGAATTTACCAAGCCCGATAAACCCGTAGGCCATGAAACTCAGGCAGCTCAGCAATGCAAAGGCGATGATGATCTTATGGGAAAGCCCGGCGCCATGGCGGTCGCCGAAACGGAACAGCATCCATTCCGCACCGGTAGCTGCATTGGAGCGCCTTAGCCACATCGAGAGGTAGACCATCATGAATATCTGGTTGAATACCGGCCACAGCCACGGCAGCCAAATGCTTTTAACACCATACACTACCATAATAGCGACCATCCAGGCGGTGCCGGAGAGGTCGAACATGCCGGATGCGTTGGAAATGCCCAGCATCCAGAACGGCATAGATTTCCCGCCGAGCAGGTAGTCGTTTTTGCTTTTTGCAGCCTGCCGTTTGAGGTAAATGCCGATCAACATGACCGTTACCAGGTAGAGTAATATGACGAGGAGGTCGATCGCCTTGATGTTCATTGGTGAGCGTGCTGATCGATCCGCGTATGGTACAAACTTATTGACAAAACTGCCGTCGGGTATAATACTTTTTTATCCATGATTAGACCAATACTAACAGTTTATAGGATTTTAGGAAGGGTTATGGGTGGCATTATTAATAATTAATCTTTAAATTGTTACCTCAATATAACATAGCGGAAGGACTCCTGCCGCGTCATTTTCAATATAATTTAAAAAATACAATTTAGCCTATGAGTGAAATCTACCGAGAAATTACCCCGTTGACCCAGTACGATTGTTTCACCGTTTTCGACCGTAAAAAGACGATTTTCGATTTCCCGCTGCACAGCCATGAGGAATACGAATTGAACCTGATTCTATCGGGGAAAGGGGTGAAGCGGGTTGTCGGCGATCATACCGAAGTGATCGACGATGCGGAGTTGGTGCTGGTGGGCAACAATCTGCCACACGGGTGGCTTACCCATTCCTATCGATGGCACGAAGGAATGCCGGAAATCAAGGAAGTGACGGTGCAATTCCATAGGGATTTGTTTGATGACAAATTTCTGAAACGGAACCAGCTGTTCTTCGTCCGTTCGTTGTTGGAAAAATCGGCCAAGGGAATCTCGTTTTCGAGGGAAACGATCGAACGGATCAAACCGAGGCTTACTTGTCTGGCGCAAAAAAGCGGGTTCGATTCCATGCTCGAACTGATGTCGATCCTGCACGACCTCTCGGTCTCACGCGACATGCGAACGCTTTCCAACAGCACATTCACCGATGAGAATATCAATTTCAACAGCCGACGCATCGAAAAGGTGTTCGCGTATATGCGCGACAACTACGATAAGGATGTGAATCTGGCGGGTGTGGCTAAGCTGGCGGGCATGTCGGAAGTATCGTTCAGCCGGTTTATCAAGAAGCGTACGGGTAAGACATTTGTAGAAAGCCTGAACGAGATTCGCCTCGGCCACGCATCACGGTCGTTGATTAACACGTCGAACACAATTTCCGAGATCGCTTACAAATGCGGGTTCAACAACCTTTCGTATTTCAACCGGATTTTCAAAAGCAGGAACGGGTGCACTCCCAAGGAGTTTCGGGATAACTATTCCGGCACGCGGACGTTTGTTTAACGGCGGCGCGTGTTTGTGGCCTTATGGATAAAGTCATGAGGTCATTAGGTCAGGTGTTGTGCTTTTGAGAATAAATAAAAACGTGTTCAAAGTTTTGGGCTAAACCCTGACTTTGAACACTTTTTGTCTTAATAACTACAAATGACCTACTGACGATTTCTGACTACTTGACGTCGTTACACCTTCAACATCCAGCCGAAGATATCTTCTTCTTTGCCTGTGCGGAGGTCGGTCAGGTAATTTTTTACTTTATTCACGAATGAATCTTCCTTGATTTCCGGTAGCGCATAATCCACGCCTTCGTAGGCGATGGTCGCGAACGGAGAGATTACCACCGCAGTTCCGGCTCCGAATGCGGCTTCGAGCTTACCGGCTTTCAATGCGTCGATGATCTCTTTTACAGTGATGCGGCGCTCTTCCACCGGGATACCCCAATGTTCCGCGATCGCCACGATGCTCTTGCGGGTGATACCGTCGAGTGTTGTTTCGGACACGTGCGGGGTAAGCAGTTTGCCATCCAGCATGAACATGATGTTCATCGTACCCGATTCTTCGATATATGCATGGTCGCGGGCGTCGGTCCAGATCAGCTGGTCGTAGCCTTCCTGCTGTGCGAGTTTCGCTGGATAAAGCGAGCCCGCATAGTTACCGGCGCATTTGGTAGCGCCCACGCCACCTTCCGCTGCGCGGATGAAACGCGTTTCCACTTTCACGCGGGGAGGTTTCGCATAATACGTTCCTACCGGGCTGGTGAAAATGATGAAATAATATGAATCCGATGCTTTGACACCGATGTAAGGATCGGTCGCAAACATGTATGGACGAATGTAAAGCGAGCAGCCCGGCTGCGAAGGCACCCAACCTGCATCCAAGCGAAGCAGCTCGGTAAGACCGTTCATGAAAATCTCCTCCGGGATCTGCGGCATGCAAAGGCGCTCTGCTGATTTGTTGAGGCGTTTCCAGTTGTCGATCGCACGGAAAAGCAGTACTTCACCGGCATCGCTTTTGTAGGCTTTCATTCCCTCGAAAATAGCCTGACCGTAATGTAGCGCGGCGGTAGCAGGGCTCAGCGAGAGGTCGCCATAAGGGACGATGCGCAGGTCTTGCCATTGTCCGCTTTTATATTCGGCGATAAACATATGGTCGGAGATGTTCCGTCCAAAAACGAGGTTGTTGAAGTCAACCTCCTGCAAACGGGATTGGGTGGTTTGCTGAACTTCTATTTGTACTGTGTCGGCTGTCATGATGCCAAAAATTTAATTTTTCAAACGCTTTCCGAAGCTTGTATTCAGAAAAAAGGCAGGATTTGGAGATCCCGGCGCATTCTTTCTTAAGTCTCGCAATTTAAAGAATTTAATCTATAAATAACTGATATTTAGTATAACAATTATTTTTGCCTGGGAACCCTTGGCTGCCATGTGATTTCTTCCGTTCCGAGCTCGTGCGTCATGGCGCGGCAGAGCATGAAAAGGTAGTCGGAGAGGCGGTTAAGATAGCGGATTACGATAGCCTCTACTTCCTCGCCCTGCTGCAAATGGATTACCGCACGTTCGGCCCGGCGGCAAACCGTCCGCGCGACATGCCCGAATGAGACCGACGAATGCCCGCCTGGGAGAATGAATGCTCGCAACGCGGGCACGCGGGCGTCGATCAGGTCCATTTCCTTTTCGAGGAGTGTAATGTCCTCATCGTAGAGGTCCGGCAATATTTTTCTCTTCTGATCGGGCTCCGAAGCCAGGTGCGAGCCGATCGTGAACAGGCGGTCCTGTATTTCTTTGAGCAAGTCTTTCCGGCCTTCGTTCACCGGCTGGTCGCGGAGTAATCCGATGTAGCTGTTCAATTCATCGACTGTTCCGTACGCATCTATGCGTACATGGGCCTTGCTCAGGCGCGTGCCCCCGATGAGGGCGGTGGTGCCTTTGTCACCGGTTTTGGTGTAGATTTTCATGAGGGGAATTAATAAGGAGTAAATTCAGTGGTGCCGCGGTTTCAGTACCAAGTTCTCAAATTCGTCCGGACGGATGATCCGTAGTTTCGGGAAATCAAGATTTTTGAACACATTGAAATGCCTGTCAAAAGTAACAAGGCAATCTGCATTAGCGGAAATGGCAAGATCGGCAAATTTGTTGTCGTCAGGATCTTCCTCAATGATATTCCATTGGAAATGGGGCTCGGTAAAAATTACGTTGGGAGCTGTGCACAACACTTCAATGACCAGTTGAGATGTCTTTTCAGAATAGAATTCACAAAGTTTTTCTTCGTACTCGTTGAGAACCCCCGTGCTAACAACCCATTCGAAGTGTTCCGCGATAAATGCCTTGTAAATGGTAAATTCCGGATTTGTTCTTCTGATCGTCTTGATAAGAACGTTTGTGTCGATAACGATCCTCCATTTACTCATTTACATCGCCGGGGCTGGTTCTGGAATGGGCGGATTCAAGCTGTTTATAGTCGTCGTCAGTGATGCCTTTTTTTACTACGGTGGCATCGACTTCATCAAACAATCTTTCACTCAGGTGATTGACGAGCACACGCCTGATTTCCAACAATTCTTCATCCGGGATGTTCCGGTTGAACATTCTTAGAAGTGCCATTTGAACCTCGTTTAAGCTTTGAATGTGTGTCTTGGGTGTCATGTTTGAAAAAAAATCAAATTCAATTTTACCGTGCATGGGCGATTAGCGCGCTGCCAATTAGGTTTTGGAAGCTTCCCGACCTAATTTTGCACCCTGATTTACTATGGCGAAAAGACCTCTATTTAGGTTACCTAATTCATGAAAGTTACAACATTTGCAATAAAGATCTGGCGTTGGGCATCTTTATTATTCGTTATCGGGGCGCTGGTATGGACGTACTCGCTTTTCCCTGAAATGGTCGCTGTCGACTTCGCAGATAGCGGTTTGGCAGAGCGATATGTGGATAAAGAGCATATTTTTTATGTGGTAATGGGCCTGTTCCTGCTCAACAATGTAGTGATTACAGGCATTGCCCGGCACATTCCAAACGTGGACCCGATGAACCTTCCTATCCTGAAACGGAAGGAATGGTCGAAGCACCGCACCGAATTGAATGAACACCTGATTAACTGGCTTTTCTGCCTGGTGTCGGTGATCAATACCATTACCGGTTTCAGCCTGCTCGCATTGGCGACGATCAATAGCAGCAGCTCCAAACTGGATGTATTCGATTTCTCCTGGCTCTACTATGCCAGCCTCGCATTAGTTTTGGGCGTTTTCCTGCTTCCGCTGCGCCTGCTCTGGCCACCGGTGCAGGACGATAAACTGTAATATTGCCTGGTATGGAAGGTAAATTGGCGACAGGAGAGAGCCATGACGCATTGTGGCGGAGGCAGGCGGAGGCGATCGATCTGGAAAGCTATACCTACGACCTCCCCGACGGGCGCATTGCGAAATACCCCATGGAAGTTCGCGATCAGTCGAAATTGATGGTGTACCGGGGTGGTGAGATCAATCACCTGCGGTTTACCGATATCACTTCCCAATTGCCTGCTGACACGCTTCTGGTTTTCAACGATACCAAAGTTATCCCGGCGCGGGCGCATTTCCGGAAGGAAACCGGCGCAGTCATCGAACTGCTGCTGCTGCACCCGGAATTGCCCACGCGGGTGATCAACGACGCGATGCTCGTGCAGCATTCGTGCGTGTGGGAGTGTATGATCGGTAATAAGAAGCGGTGGAAAGCTGGGGACACGTTATCGAATGTGATACACGTCGACGGAGCGGAGGTGCATTTGCAAGTCTCGTACCATGATTATGACCATAACCTGGTAAAGTTGACTTGGGACGCAGATGTGACATTCCTTGACCTGGTAAAGGCGTTGGGTGAAATTCCGTTGCCGCCCTATCTCAATCGTGACACCGAAGAACCGGATAAGGAAACTTACCAGACTGTTTATGCGCATCACGACGGCGCCGTTGCGGCTCCGACTGCCGGCCTGCATTTCACGCCCCGTGTTTTTGATGCTTTGGCGGAAAAGGGCATTCGTCGATCATTCCTCACCCTGCATGTAGGGGCCGGTACTTTTCAACCGATTAAAGTGGAGAAGGTTACCGAGCACCGGATGCATTCGGAGCAAGTGGTTTTTACGAGGACATTGGTAGACAATCTCCTTCAATCGGTTGATCACATTGTGCCGGTGGGGACTACTTCGTTACGTTCGCTGGAAAGCCTGTACTGGTATGGTGTGAAGCTCTTCAAAAAGGAAACGACGGATTTCAATATTGAAAAGCTGTATCCCTACCCTTGGAAAGATACAGAACTTCCGTCGGCGGCACAGTCGTTGCAGGCTATCGCCGATTACATGGATGCCGCCAAACTGCAAGAAATTGTTGGAGAGACCGAGATATTCATCTTCCCTGGTTACCGTTTCAAACTTTGCCGCGGGATAATTACTAACTACCATCAGCCAGGTTCCACGCTCATCCTTCTCGTGGCCGCATTTGTTGGAAATGATTGGAAAACGATCTATTCCGAGGCATTGGCCAACGACTACCGCTTCCTCAGCTACGGCGACTCGTCCCTCCTATGGCTCATTGATGAGGCTTCCTAGTTTTATTAGTTGATCTTTTCCCGCAATTTGTTGTTAAAAAAGCAGTAAATTATGGGATATGCACAGCTAATTGATCGGAAGATGACTGTCGAAGAGTACTTCGAGTTAGAGGAACAAAGCGAAATCCGCCATGAGTATTACGATGGTGAGATTTACGCCATGTCCGGCACTACCTTCAATCACAACGACATCGTTTATAATGTTTGGTCCACATTAAAGCTTTTTTTTCGGAGGCAAGGCTGCCGTACTTTCGGTGAATGTGTGAAGTTAAAAGTCTCGGACATTTGCTATCTGTATCCCGACGTCGTAGTTACCTGTGCGGCGAGGGATCTTTCCGGGACGCATATTGTAGAGTACCCCGGTATTGTAGTGGAAGTGATATCGAAAACTTCCACTAAGAGGGATCGGGGTTTTAAATTGAAACAGTACAAGACCATATCTTCCCTTCAATACTATTTGCTTGTTTCTCAGTTCGAATGTAAGGTGGAGGTGTATACGCGGATCGAAGGGAGTGACCTTTGGACCTGTCGTTCTTTTGAAAAGGAAGAAGACATAATCCGTTTCGATGCGTTCAACTTCGAAATAAGCCTCCAAGCGATTTACGAGGATGTTAAGTTTGCAGCGGAAGAGTAATCTTAAATACTTTATTGTACAGCCACCACTTTACTCGCTACCGACACCCCATTCTCATTAAAAGCCTCAATAGCAAAATAGTAAGGCACGCCCACATTCAGGGCGCGGAGCTCGAAGGTATCAGGCTCGTCGTTCCAGAACTGATAAGTCTGATAAAGCTTGTCCGGTGCTATACCCCATAATACATTGTAGCCTACGGCGCCCGGTACTTTCTCCCATTTCAGGTCGGCATTTCTTGCATCTTTCTGGCGGATGGCAGTGAAGGTCGCAGGTGTTTGCGGGGCTTTGCCGAATCCGTTCCCAAAAATCCTGAATTCGCTAATGGCCAATATTGGTGAGGCTACGTACACGTGCTCATAGCGTACATAACGCGCGCGGACGGGCGTTGCGAGCTCGATGTAGGCGCAGGGGCGGTCACGTTTGGGTTCCTTGGTGAGGTCGCTGGCGAGCTCCCATTTCTTGCCGTCCTTCGATGTCCATATCTTGAATTGCGTGTACACCTTTTCCGGCTTGTTGTCGAATATGTCGGATTTGTAGTCGGTGTAGTTGACCTGCACCGCTTTGACTTCCTGTTCAGCCTGCAAATCGATCGTGAGCGTTTCACCTGGTTTGTTTTGCCTGGCGGCCCAGAATGTCCGCGGGTTTTCGTCGGTGATCTTTTGTGTGGCCATGGTATCCAGCGTTGAGGAAGCAGTTACCGGCTTTTTGTAGGATAGCAGCATCCAGCCCGTGAACAGCTCGTCGCCCTTGCCGGTCCAGGTTTTGGTGGGCATTTTATGTGGGAAATCGCCGAAGCGGGTGTTGGCGAACATCTGGCCGTCTTGGTCGAAACCTGCTGCATAACGCACAATGCGGCGTTCCATGGCCCAGTTCAGGCCAATCCACGAGGTGCCGGTGTTCCAGTAGTTGCCAAAATTATCCTGAAACGTATTGCCATGTCCGGCCCCGGTTGCGAAACCGCCGGGTTTGTAGGAAACAGGGTTGTAAGGCGCATAGGTAAATGGCCCGAGCGGCTGGTCGCTCACGTAGGTGCCATTGGCATACACATTATATTCAGTACCGGGGGCGCCGTATTGCAGGTAATATTTGCCCTTATGTTTGGTCATCCACGCACCTTCGGTGAATGGCTTGAAAGGATCGGAGTGATTGGGTCCGAAACGCTCCCAGCCGTGCTCATATTGGTTTAGCCAGAACATTGACTGGTATTGCCCCTTGAATGCAAGCCGTTTGGAATAGTCCAGCTCGGAACCGAAAATCGGATATACGTTCGACGAGCCCCAGTACATATACCATTTATCGGTATCCGGGTCGTGGAACAATGCCGGGTCCCAGGGGCCAATGTCCTTCGGCAACCGTGGCGTCCAGCGGTTATAGAACTCCCAAATGCCTTTCTCCGGCGCAACGGAATACAGTATCGGGCGGGATTCGAAGGTGGATTGGAATAAAAACAATGTATCGCGCACGGAAACCGCCGCGGGGGCGCACATGTCCTCGAAGGGCCAGCGGTTGGCGGTCAGGTATTTCCAGTTGATCATGTCTTTGGAATGCCAGTACCCGCCCGAAATGGTCACGAAAAGGAAGTATTCGCCTTTGTGGTTGACAATCACCGGATCGGCGCCGGAACGATAGCTGATATTGTCGTTGAGCTGCTCGAAGTTGTATTTGTAATCGATGTCCATCGGATTACAATAGGTCGTCTGGGCGACGGCCGATACCGAATGAAGCCCGAGTATGATTCCAAATAATATTCCGAATGTGCGTAAAGACATGATTTTGTTGATGATAGGGTACAGATTATTCTTTTAATTCTGCAAAACTACCGGTTTTTAGATTAATAATCTTTTCCGCAGGTAAAACCATTGCTTCATAGCGAAGTTTTGAAACCGATAACCTTTACCTTTGCGGTCGATTTTGAAATAAGCAACAGTTTTTTAGAATGGCGATTGATTTTATAGAGGAACTACGCTGGCGGGGCATGCTGCACGACATGATGCCGGGAACACATGAGCAACTTCAAAAAGAGATGACATGCGGTTATATCGGTTTCGACCCCACGGCTCCTTCGCTGCACATCGGTAACCTCGCTACCATTATGCTCCTGGTACATTTCCAGCGGGCAGGACACAAGCCCATCGCATTGGTGGGAGGTGCAACCGGGATGATCGGAGACCCTTCTTTCAAGGCGGCCGAGCGGTCGTTCCTCGATGAGGATACATTGCGGACCAACCAGGAAGGTATCCGTAAGCAGCTCGAATCGTTCCTGGATTTTAATTCGGGCGATAACTCCGCCGAGATGGTCAATAACTATGACTGGTTCAAGGATATCGGCTTTTTGCAGTTCCTGCGCGATGCGGGCAAGTATTTGAGCGTCAATTATATGATGTCGAAGGATTCTGTGAAAAAGCGCCTGGAAACGGGTATTTCTTTTACCGAATTCTCGTACCAGCTTTTGCAGGGCTACGATTTTTATCATTTATATAAAACCAAGAATGTCCGGCTGCAAATGGGCGGTTCGGACCAATGGGGTAACATCACCACCGGTACGGAGATCATCCGCCGTAAAGAGGGCGATGATGAAGGGTATTTCAAGGCATATGCATTGACCACGCCGCTCGTTACCAAGGCCGACGGTTCCAAATTCGGAAAAAGCGAGGGCGGTAACATCTGGCTCGACCCGGAACGTACTTCGCCTTACCAGTTCTACCAGTTCTGGCTCAACCAAAGTGACGACGATATGCCGCGTTACCTGCGGGTATTCTCGCTGAAAGGCCGCGAGGAAATCGAAGCATTGGAGACTGCTCACGCCGCCGAGCCGCATTTGCGCATTATGCAAAAGGCGTTGGCATCGGAGCTGACGATCCGCATTCATTCGCAAAAGGCATTGGATTTGGTGTTGAAGGCGTCGGAAGTATTATACGGCAAAGCAACGTTGGAAACACTCCAAAGCATTGAGGTGGACGAATTCGACACGATTTTCGACGGCGTGCCGCAAACGGAAATCACCCGTGCCGAATGGGACGAATGTGCCAACATTACCGACCTGGTTTCGACTGTAACACGTTCCGAAGTGTACGCTTCCAAAGGAGAGGCGCGCCGCGCGATCCAGCAGAATGCGGTGAGTGTGAACAAATCGAAAGTTACTTCGGCGGAGCAGCCACTAGGCGATTTTGCATTGCTGCAAAATAAGTTTCTGCTGATTTCAAAAGGCAAGAAAAATCACCTGATCAAGGTATCATAATGGTTTGAATGGCTTGACGGGTGCCTATGGCCTGTCAAGCCGTTCAAAACTGAAAATCGCGGCGTCTTTGTTTTTCTTGCCTGCTACGAGATCGGTGATGATACCGGCGGCGATGATACTGAACAGGATGCCGTTCCCGCCAAATCCCAGCGCGAACCAGGTATTCGGGTGTTCCTTCACGCCTCCTATAAATGGCAGACCGTCCTCCGTCTCCGCAAATGTGCCGCACCAGGCATGATCCGTCACAAATGGCAAATCGGGAAACATGCTGCGGGCATTCTTTTCCAGCTCTTTTGACTTCCGGTTAAGTAGTTTGTCGCGCCTAATCGCGCTTTGGAACATTTCGTCTTTCCCGCCGATCAGCACGCGGTTATCCTCGGTCGTGCGCATGTACAGGTAAGGTCGGGCACTTTCCCACAGCAATGCATTACGGTGCCACAATTCGTCTTTTTCAGGCATCGGCTTGCTTACGATCGCATAGGAAGAATGCAGCCGCACAAAATTGCGCGATATCAGCTTCTGGGATTCATAACCTGCCGCGACAATCAGTTTTTTTGTTTTAACAATACTCCCATTGTCCAGTACCAATGTAACGCCTGCGCGCTCATGCCGGATGTCGGTGATTTCGACCGTATCATACACGCGCGCGCCCTTCTGTACGCATTCCTGCAAGAGCGCATGCGTGAGTGCGTACGCATCTACCTGCGCGGCGTCATGCGAGAGGATCGCACCACTCTTGCGGATACCCGGGAAATGTGAGCGTAACGCAGCCTGATCCCACCATTCGACGTCGATGCCGATCTTTTTGCGTGCTTCATATTCTTTTTCCAGTAGGGACAGGTCATCTTTTTTTGAAGCATAATAGACGCTGTCAACCAACGAAAAGCCGGTCTTGACCTGCAATGAATTCGCAATCTCGCGGGCCTTGTGAATGGCTTCCACGCATAGCAAATAGCTGCGCACGGCGTGTTTTTCTCCCACTAAACCGGTCAGGTCGGTTAGCATGGTGTCGATCTCATATTGCAGCAATGCGGTGGAGCCCGAAGTGCTTCCCATTCCGATATGCCGTTTTTCCAGCAGAACCACCGGGAATCCGGCCTTTGTAAGGTGCCAGGCGAGCAGCGCGCCGGTAATGCCGCCGCCCATAATCACAATTTCCGCTGTGAGGTTTTCAGCTAATGCCGGGTACGAATGCAATGCCCCGTTTTTGTAAAACCAATGGGGCTGGCCACTGAGTAGATCCATCGAGTGTCTTGGTTGAACTGATGAATCGGGTGGTTAAAATTCTGTACCAAGGGGTTTACATCGGACTGATGTTTGGGGTTAATTCACTCCTAATTTTTCCCCGAAAACGTATTCAAAATCGGCGCGGCCGTCGGATTGTATTGGTATGATTGCCAGGTGTGGTCGTTGTAGATCTCCACAATGCGGTAGCCTTTATAAGCAGTTCCCCAGCTGCCGCCGAAATGGCCGTCGAAGAAATAGGGCTTCTTACCGTACATTTTGGTGCTGTCCTGATCGTGGTCGTGGCCGTTGAAGATGGCTTTCACATTCGGCGTATTTTCAAAAAGGTCGATCACCTCTTTGCATTCAATGCCGTGTGTGGTCCATTTGGCCGGAGTAATGTGCAGGAATATAAAAATGCCTTTTTTGTCTTTGTACTTAGCGATCTCATTGCGTAACCAGTTCGCGTCGGGGCATATGTACTCGCCTTTTTCATTGGAAGTGTCGCCCACCACAAATGCATACTCGCCCTTCGCAAAGCTGTGGTTGGTGGGGTAGCCCCAGGTGCTTTGCCAAACATCCAGGCCCACTTTATCATGGTTACCGCGGCTTACATAATAAGGTACGCTCAGATTCGAGATCGCATTCTTGAAATCATATAGCAAGGTTGGATCGTCGTGGATGAGGTCGCCGTTGAGGAAAAGGAAATCGACCCCTTTTTGCAGTTTCTCACGGTTTACCCAGCTTACCAGATCGGCGTGAAAAGCCTTGAACTCCGTATCCGGCTGTCCGTAGTGCCCGTCGGAGGCGACGATGAACCGCAACGCGATGTTTGCTGCCGGTTGCGCTTTCGAGGGTTCCGACAAATAGGTGATTCCGGATAATGCAGGCAGGAGTTTGAGAAAAGACCGTCTCTGGAAAGTCATGGTTTAAAGGGTTTGGATGAACGGAAACAGGGGTTTCTTGTGCTTTCAAAAATAGTTATTCGTCCGTGATATTTCCTTAATCTTGCACATTGTTAAGCATATTTAATAAAAACCTGAATACATGGACCGGCTTATTCTGCAAAAAGCAGCTTCCTATTGCGCCTACCAGGAGCGGACGCAGGATGAGGTGAAACAGCGGCTGAAAAAATGGAATGTCTGGGGCGACGAGGCCGATGAGATCATCGCTGAGCTGATTTCCCTGAATTACCTGAGTGAGGAGCGCTTCGCGAAAACATACGCCGGCGGGAAATTCAGGGTCAAAAACTGGGGCCGGATGAAAATCAGGCAGGAGCTGAACCGTCGCGGCCTGAGTACTTACAGCATTGAAAAAGGGATGAATGAAATCGGCGACGAAGACTATGTGTCGGGTTTGCGCGAGCTACTTGCGAAGAAGCGGAATCTGCTCTCGAAAACTGAGGCAGATCCTTTTAAATTGAAACAGAAGCTGGCCAGGTTCGCGTTGGGAAAAGGCTACGAAAGCGAGCTGGTGTGGAAGGAGTTAGGCGAGCTATCATAGTGTCGTCCTGAGCGGAGCCGAAGGGCATCATGTACGATGGCTTCGACTCCGCTCAGTATGACAACCCGCTTAGAAATCGGAATCGAACGAAATCTTGTGCGCGGATTCTTTGTCCTTCACACCGCTCATAACACCAGCTTTCTGATATTCTCCCACGCGTTTTTCGAAGAAATTGGTCTTGCCCGGAAGCGAGATTAGCTCCATAAAGTCGAATGGATTGGCTGAGCCGAATTGTTTCGGGCAGCCGAGTCTTTCGAGCCAGAAATCGGCGATGTATTCGATGTATTGCTTCATCAAATCGGCGTTCATCCCGATCAACGACACCGGTAGCGCCTCGCTCACGAATTCTTTCTCAATCTCAACCGCATCCAGCATGATTTCAATCACGCGCTCTTGCGGCAGCTGGTTCAGGATGTGTTTCGTATACAACAAGCATGCGAACTCGCAGTGCAAGCCTTCGTCGCGGGAAATCAGCTCGTTGGAGAATGAAAGCCCCGGCATCAGGCCGCGTTTTTTCAGCCAGAAAATCGAGCAGAATGATCCTGAGAAGAAAATCCCTTCCACCGCTGCGAATGCAATGATACGCTCGGCAAATACAGGGCTATTGATCCATTTCAATGCCCAGTCAGCCTTCTTCTGTACACATGGAATGGTTTCGATCGCGCGCAGCAGTCTGTCTTTTTCAACCGGATCTTTAATATAAGTATCGATCAGCAGCGAATAGGTTTCTGAGTGGATGTTTTCCATCGCGATTTGAAACCCGTAGAAGCACTTAGCTTCGGCGTATTGCACTTCGCTAAGAAAATTGACAGCCAGGTTTTCGTTGACGATCCCGTCTGATGCCGCAAAGAATGCGAGTACGTGGGAAATGAAATGCCTTTCTCCGTCACTCAGGTTCTCCCAGTCCTTCATGTCTTGCGACAGGTCGATCTCCTCGGCCGTCCAGAACGAAGCCTCATGACGTTTGTACATTTCCCATATATCGGAATGTTTGATAGGGAATAAAACAAACCGCAAGGGGTCTTCGGTCAACAGGGGTTCCTGTCTCGTAAGTTCTTGTGACATAGTTGATTATCGTAATTTACGGGGATCAGAATTATATAACGTTGTTACTTGCCGTTGGCTCTGAAAGCCGGGCCGGAAGAAAACAAAGCTACATGCTTTGGGCTAGAATTCAAACAAAGTTGCCGAGAAGAGGCCGCTTGGAAAACCGAATTCGCCCGCCGGGTAACTATTAATGTGATGTGAATGAGACGCTGGGTATAATGCAGTGGGACGGTGCTTTGGATTTCTGCCCCGAAATATTCCATATCGCTAAATTCACGACCTATGCCGGTTACAGGCCCGAGGAGATACATTAACCTGTTCAAAAATATTCGTAACCCGTTCGAATATATTTTCGATAAGTTCTACGAGCGTGGCAGGATGCTACACTTTGTCACGAAACCCAACAAGCTTGGCTTCGACGTTCCCGCCAGCTTGCACCAGGTATTCAAGGAGATATTTATGGCCGACGTATACAACATCGGAACGCTGATGCGCGTATTGCCTGATGATCCGGTGGTGATCGATATCGGCGCAAACGCCGGTTTTTTTGATATATTGCTTTTATCTAAAACAAAGAATGCCCAAATTTATGCGTACGAGCCTCTGAGCAGCAATATCGAACGAATGCGTTCTGTTGCATCCTCCAACCGCAGGTTCGCTAAGAGCGTGACCATCAATCCCTTTGCCGTAACAGGGAAGCCCTGTGAAATGTTGCGGCTTTACGCACAGGATTCGGAAGATAATCAGGTGGTCGCTTCTTCGTTAAAAGGTTTTAATACCGATAACACAAAGGAGCTATGGATTCCGGCCATTTCATTTTCGGAAGTAATGGCCAATATCCCGAACGTAAAAATCGATTTGCTGAAAATGGATTGTGAAGGAAGTGAATACGACATTATTTTAAATACGTCGCCGGATGTGGTGCGCCGGGTGGAAAGAATGCTGATTGAAGTGCATGATATTGATAGTCAGTTTAATATAAATACTTTCAGCCGCTATCTTGGCGAGCTGGGCTATGAAGTGAATTATGTGCCCATTAACGGTTTTTGTTACGCACTGGAAGCGTGCAGAAAATGAACAATCAATTTATGTTGAATAGAATTCTGATTGACTGCGAGAGGATGAGGCAACCTCATACTGGGCTTTATCATTATTGCCTTCAATTAGGGAATTCTATTTTAAAGAAAGTAGAACACGATAAAGAAAAGATTGCCTTTTATTTGCCTACTTCGGCAGAACACGCTTTCGGAGAAAATGCCAATTATGTTTCCCAGCATTTTATTCACAAACTGTTTTTTCCCGACACCAAATCGGTCGATATCTGGCATTGTACCTACCAGGGTTCGAAATATTACCCATTTGGAAAGAAGGTGGCAGTTGTTTTGACCGTCCACGATTTGAATTTCCTTTATGACGGCAACAGATCCGAAAAACGGATAAGCAAGTATTTGAGCCGGTTGCAATTGAAAATCGACCGGGCCGATCATATTGTGGCAATCTCCTATTATGTCCTGGAAGATTTAAAGAAATACCTTGACTTGGGTGACACGCCGACTTCGGTGATTTACAATGGCTGTAATATTGAAGAGAGTGGCATGATTAGTGTGCCTGAAAACCCGGTAGAAGAGCCATTTCTGTTTACGATCGGGACGATTGTGGGGAAGAAGAATTTTCATGTCCTGCCTGCATTGCTGGTCGGGAACGACTTCAAATTAGTTATTGCAGGAATCGAGAGTAGCCAGGAGTATAAAAAGACGATTATTAAGGAGGCGCAAAGACTGAATGTGCTCGATAGGCTGGTTTTTACGGGGCCGGTCTCGGAGAATGACAAGAAATGGTATCTGAGCAACTGTACCGCTTTCGTATTCCCATCGATTGCCGAGGGTTTCGGCTTACCGGTGATCGAGGCGATGTACTACGGCAAGCCTGTTATCCTGTCGCGCTGCACTTCTCTACCCGAGATCGGCGGAGACTGCGCCTATTACTTCGATAACTTCGAACCCGAGCATATGCGTAACGTGTTGAATGCGAGTTTGGAACACTATAACAAAACAAAACCCAGGGAAAGAATCCGCGATAGGGCCAGATTCTTTTCCTGGGATAGGGCTGCTTCGGAATACCTTGATTTGTATCGAAGCCTTGCTAATTCAGTTTAATCACCTGCTGGTATTTCAGCATCATCCGGAAATTATTGATCACATCGATAATACCAATATCCGACTGATGCTTTTTCATTTCCCGGTTGAAAGCCACCTTCTTGGCTTGCAGGTTTCCACGGTTCCTGAAGAAATCCCAATAAGCTTCCACCTTAAAGAATTGCAGCGTCAGGCAACCCAGCAATACATCGCAAAGCAGGATTTGCAGGTGCCATAATTTCAGGTCCATCCCTTGCAGGTGCAGGTAGTGCACGTAATATCGGTTCCTGAAATGGATTCTTTTGATCGCTTTCTTGTGGTTATGATTTTTGGTGCTGGCTGAAACTTCGTGCCGGCAAACCGCATCGTGCTCATAATAGCATTTCCAACCCAATCGCCAGGCTCGGATCGAGAGTTCCTGATCTTCGCCATAATACGGATTGAACATTTCATTAAACCCGTTAATGGCTTTTAATTTCTGTGTATCCATTAATGCAATTGCGCCTGACAAATAAAATGTTGGTGTAAATGCATTGATATTTTGCAGATGAAAAAAGTCCGATGACTTTATTTTTCTTCCGGAAATTTTGGGTTCTCTTGCCGCTTCCCGAATCAAATCGTCGTTCATCCCGATGACCCTTCCCATTACGCCAAAAGTATCCTCTAATTCGAAATACTTATAGAGTTTTTCCATGTAACCTGGTTCAAGCGTTACATCGGTATTAAGAAGAAAGATCAGGTCGTTTGTAGCGTTTTGGATACCTATATTACAAGTATCTGAAAATCCCGAATTGGTATCTTTACGAATCAGTGTGATTTTGTCGGCGTAATGATCTTGTAAATATGCAACAGATTCGTCCGTAGATGCATCATCAATTACGATGATCTGAACACTGGTTTCGAGTTTTTGAAGGACCTTATAATTATGCTCAAAATATTTTTCGAACAGGTGTTTCCCGTTATAATTGGGAATTACTACTGATATACTTTTCATATACAATCGGTTATCAAGTTAGTTGAGAGTTTTTTCAATACCCGATTCTTTATTACTTCCTTGTAACAGGATGGCGTTCATGATCTTCTCCTTTGGTGAAATTATATAGCTCATTTCCATATCCTTGCGGATATTTTTTGTACAAATATCAAGCCAGCGTTTGCGGGAGCTACGCCGCCTGGAGTTATGACTCTGCTGTTAGGGAAATGGTTGGAAGAGGGTTGGTTGCACCAGGTACAAAACCGGGACGCCGAAATATAACTTCTATACTAACACTATGGCGAAACATTTATTGTATTCTACCACCACAATAAAGATTACATTAAAATTATACCCGCAACGTATAATCATCAGAAAAAAAAGCAACCGGAAAGAAATTCATTCCTAAATCCATTTTTTTCTCCTGAAAAACCAAAGAACGACGAGCGAAGAAAAAACCATCAGCAGCAGCGATAGCCAAAATCCCCACGGTTCACCGGTAGAGGGTATGTGCTGGTAGTTCATGCCGAAAATACCGGCGATGAGCGTCGGCGGCATGAAAATGATTGTCACGACGGTGAAGATCTTGATCACCTGGCTTTGTTCGAGATTGATAAGACCCATGAAAGTATTTTGGAGGTATTCGAGCCGCTCGAAATTGAAGGTGGTATATTCGAGGAGGGAGTTGATGTCTTTGAGGATAATGCGTAGATGTTCTTTACGGTCCTCGGGGAAGTACTGGCTTCGCAGGATGCCGGAAAGAACACGCTGCTTGTCGATGCTTGTCTCGCGGAGCATCATCGTGATTTCCTGCAAGCCGCTGATGCGGATCAGGACTTCTTGTCGTGTCTTTTGCTCGTGCGTGAGGTCTTTACTGATCGCCGAAATGTCCTTTGAAATACCTTCCAGTGCATCCGCGTCAGCTTCAATACGTGTTTCGAGTAGTAACAGCATAAAATCGACCCCGCCCTGAATGCTTTCCGGGCTTACCTTCATTTTCTTGACCGTGTCGGCGAATGTTTTCGAATCGCCGCGGCGGTAGGTAAAAAGCACATTTTGGTGCAGGATGAATGAAACCGGATACGTCTCGTAACCTTCCCGCTCTATTTTGAGAAAGTTGGAGTTGGCGTTGATCGTTTCGTTCTGTTCAAAAAAACGCGAGCTGCTTTCGATCTCCACGATTTCCTGGGGTGTCTGAAAACTGATATTGCACTTGTTCTCCACCCATTCTTCCTCTTCCGCACTCGGAGATTGTAGATCTACCCATACGAGGTTTTGGACCTTCCCCAACTCGCGGATATCGTTTTCGCGCTTAATGACTCTGCCTTCCTTATAGAATATGCGTACCATGAGTTAAAGTTGGGGAAAAAAGCCATACGCTTAGCCGTTCGTTCATTGGTGCTGCATTGGCTTGGAGCACTCGGCGGTTAAAACTAACTTGTATTCACTTAATACACACACTGTGAAAGAGAAATTTTACCCGTTCCGGGCTTCGGAGGACTACCTGTTTTATTATTTTGAGAGTCGCTCAGAGGAACGGACTATCACGAAGGCGATAGAATTCGCACAAATAGGTCAGAATACATATAACTTGGCTTTCGGTGATCTGACTGACAGTGGCGATCTTGACGATTTGGTTGTTAGCAATAACGGTGATATGCCAAAGCTTATGGCGACGGTTGCCCAGGTGATCGCCACTTTTTTGGGCGCATATTGTGGCAAGCAGATATATTTTACAGGCAGTTCACCGGCCCGAACAAGACTTTATCGAGCAATTTTGAATAAGGAAATAGATAACTGGTCGGATGTCTTTGATATCAAAGGTATATCTAATAGTGGGCTGATTTCGCTCCCGACACAAGTTGATTGTGAGGCATTTCTGATAAAACGCATTAATTTCGACTATGAAACCAAAACAGAAGAGAGAATACATTTTTGATCTGTCAAAAGTTACGATCGATCCGAACCTGAAAAGTCATCGCAATGACCCTTTCGTTGTTCGTAAAGTGGAAGAGGCCAAGCGTGTGTTGAAGTCCTTGAAACAGCCGATCGATGATATCTGGGACTAAATTCCGCTCTTTCTGTAAAGTGTCGTAAATTTGTGCGATGCAAAATACAGCTTCTCCGGGAATATTGACGACGCAGTTCTGGTTGCTGGGCCTTAGCTCGTTTCTCTTCTCTTCCAGCTTCAATATGCTTATCCCCGAGCTTCCAGCCTATCTTTCAAGTATGGGTGGGGCCGAGTACAAAGGGGCGATTATTGGTTTATTTACGCTTACGGCGGGCCTTTCCAGACCGTTCAGCGGCAGGCTTACCGACCGCATCGGGCGTGTTCCGGTCATGGCTTTCGGTTCGCTGGTATGTTTCGTGTGCGGGTTTCTCTACCCGATCTTCACGACAGTGATGCCATTTTTGCTACTCAGGCTCGTGCACGGCTTTTCGACGGGCTTCAAACCAACCGGCACCGCAGCCTACGTGGCCGATATCGTGCCGACCAACCGGCGCGGGGAGGCGATGGGCATTCATGGCATGTGCATGAGTGTGGGCTCGGCGTTCGGGCCGGCGATCGGGAGCATGATCAGCCAGGAATTTTCCTTGAACGCCCTTTTCTATACATCCTCGTTGCTGGCATTCCTTTCCATAGCGATCCTTCTGAATATGAAGGAGACTTTGCAGGAGAAACAAAAACTGAGTTGGAAATCTTTTCAGATCACGCGGAGAGACATTTTCGAGCCCGATGTGTTCAGCCCGGCACTCATTACATTTCTCTGCTATTTCGGTTTCGGCGCGGTGTCTACGGTTACGCCGGATTTCAGCGGGTACCTGGGCTTGCAAAACCGGGGATTGTATTTCATGATGTTTACGATCTCGTCCATCATGGTGCGCCTGTTTGCGGGTAAAATATCCGATCGCCACGGCCGTATGCCGGTCACGATTGTAGGCTGCATTATCCTGATCATTGCGATGGTACTGACTGGTTATGCCGAATCCGTAGCCATGTTTCTTACAGGTGCAGCATTCTTTGGGATAGCGATGGGCATTCTTTCTCCGGTGCTTTCGGCTTGGACGGTCGACCTGAGCGGCGATCATAACCGCGGACGCGCCATCGCTACGATGTTTATTTCCCTGGAAGCGGGCATCGGTCTCGGTGCATTCCTTTCTGCTGAATTATTTGAAAACCGACGCGAAAATCTCCCGTTGGTATTTTTCTGCATGGCGGCATTCGCAATGGCGGCGCTTTCTTACACCGTATTTATTTATCAATTTAAAAAGCGACGCGCCCGTGTTATTTGACGATACTTACCGAAGCATTGCCGAACCGGCGGAAGGCTTTTTCAAGGATAAGGGGAGTAAATTTTTAGCTTACGCCTATCCCATTGCGAACGATGAGCAAGCCAAATCGTACCTGGGTCAACTGCAAGAATTGCACCCCAAAGCAGTTCACCATTGCTATGCGTATCGCCTGGGTGCCGATAGGATGAGCTACCGCATGAGCGACGACGGTGAACCATCGGGGACAGCGGGACGACCGATCCTCAACACATTGTATTCCAAAAATGTTACGAATGTGCTCGTGGTGGTGGTGCGGTATTTTGGAGGGACGTTGCTAGGAGTACCAGGGTTGATCAACGCCTACAAAACCGCTACCGAAGCGGCTTTGGACGTGGCTGAAATTGTCACCCGGCATTATTTCAGTGTTTACAAGCTCTCATTTCAATATCCGCAAATGAACGACGTCATGCGGATCGTGAAGGAAATGGAGCTGCCGGTGCGGACACAAGCATTTGAAATGCTCTGTACCGTGGAGGTAGAGGTCCGCTCCACATTGGTCGAGCGGTTTATGACGCGCTCCGAAAAAGTAGAAGGCCTTTCCGCAGAGCTGGCAGACTAGTTGTTTTCACGCAGCATTCGCACGAAATCGTCTTCGTATTCCTTAATCGCTTTCAGGAGTTCTTGTAATTCTTTTTCCTCTGGCGTGCCTTTCTTCGCATCGAATATCTCGTCGGCCCGCTCGGAGGCTTTTTCGTATTCTGTTTCGTTCGTGATTTTCATGATCGCGGGTATTTGAATGTTTTCTCAAAAGTATTTCATTGTTTTTCAATGCACAAAAAAACCGGCACTGAGGCCGGCTCTTTTGGGGTGCATTAGTGGGCTATACCGGTGTTAATATCCCGGGTTTTGTGTCAAAGTAGGCTTTCCGTCTTTCTGGCTGTTCAGGATTTCGTCCTGTGGCAGAGGATAATACAGGTTTTTCTGGGTAAATGTTTTACCCGCCATGTATCCCCGCTTGTTGAACGTACGTCCCGATGGCTCTTTGCCTGGTACAGCTTCTTCCGCCGCGTATTTGTTCAATACTTTTTCGGCAATGCCCCAGCGTACCAGGTCGAAGAAACGGTGGCCTTCCATCGCGAATTCGAGGCGTTGCTCCATCCGCACCGCGTTTCTTGCGTAGTCGGCGCCTTTGGCAGCGAAGGCTCCTGCCGGATAAGGTTCCACTTTGTAAGTAACAGTTTCATCCTGTACAGAACCGGTTTTCGCACGGACGCGAAGCTGGTTTACCAAATCCTGTGCTACGGCCAGGTTGCCTAGTTCCACCTCGCATTCAGCCAGCCACAGCAGCACGTGCGACAGCTTGATCAGGCGATAGTTGTTGTTCACGTTCCGCTTGCTGGTCGAGTGGGTAGTACTGTTTTCTTCCGCCAGGTAATACATCCATTTTTTACCGGTGAATGGTCCTGCATATGCCTGGTCGCGGATCCAGGTCGAGCCTGGCATCGGGCCCCAGTCGAGGAAGTTCACGCCGCGGCGACCGACAGTCCAGTCGAGACGGGGATCAACCGGAATGGTTTTATCCAGGGTGAATGCAGCCGAAGCCACGATTCCCTCGTCGTTTGGCAAATCCACTTTGTTGTAAGTGTCCAGAGAACCGTCCGCGGCAGCACCGATCATCGGAAGCCCGTTTTCAGTTTTGAATGCATTCACCAGGTTATGAGAAGGCTGGTAAAAACCGCAGCATCCGCGTCCGGGAGCAGTAGCAGAGTAAGGCCAGTTGAGGTTATCCCCCGCGTTACCATTGTTACCGTTCGTACCGTCGTTTACGGAGAACTGTACTTCCATGATCGATTCGGTATTGTTATTGCCGGTTGTACGGTAGTTGTCATGGTAGTTAGCAACCAGTTTTTTACCTGAATTTTTAACCACATCATCCAGCAATTCTTTCGCCTTGGCCCATTTTTTCTGGAAAAGAAGCGCTTTGGCCAGATATGCCTTTGCCGCCCATTTGGTAGCACGGCCTTTCTGCGCCTGAATGGCAGGAAGGTTATCAGCAGCAAACTGGAAGTCCGCTTCGATTTTAGCCCAGATATCTTCGGTATTAGGGACTTTTGTCGAGTTAGGATCGCCTGCATTGTAAATCTTCTCGTCAATGTAAGGCACGTTGTTCCACATTTTCTTGGCCTCGAAGTGATAGTGGCCGCGGAGGAAACGTGCTTCCGCAACCACCTGTGTCTTTTCAGCGTCAGTCATGTCTTTCACGTCCGGACTTCCCGCGATCTGGATGGTCTCGTTGGCACGGGCGACACCGTCGTAGGAGTGCCACCATTTACCGAGGAAATAGGTGTTGTCGGAAAGCCAGTTGTATTGTTCGATGAACGATTGCTCGGGCTGGTCACCGGCGTCGGTGCCTTTCACGGCGTCGTCACTACTGATACCGCCGAAAACGTAGTTCGAAATCGTCGACTGGCGACCTGTGTTACCAGCGCCGACCCCATCGAGTAGCGAATAGGTGCCTATGAGCAGCGCATTTACGCCGTTTTTGTTACTGAGCTGTTCTTTCGACGCACGCCCCTGAGGTTTCAGATCAAAGAAGTCGTCGGAGCAGGAGAAGCTCAATCCGACCAACATGCATATTAATAATGTCTTTTTCATTGTATGGTTCTGTATAATGAAGATCAATGGATGAACTAGAAATTGAAACGCAAACCGCCGAGGAACGACTTGGCTACCGGGTAGGAGCCTTCATCCACACCCATGTGGGTATCCTGGTTGTTTTCGCCTGATCTTCTCAGGTTGATATCCGGGTCAAGTCCTGTGTATTTGGTGAGTGTAAACAGGTTTTGTCCCTGAACGTAGATCTGCGCCGATCCCAGTTTTACCTTTTTCAGCCAGTTGGAAGGCAAATTGAATGTCAGCTGGATGTTTTTCAGACGGAAGTAAGAACCGTCTTCCAGGAAGTAGGACGAAACCTGCTGGCTGGTGGCGTCACCCGAGTTCAAACGTGGGAGTTTCGCATTGTCACCCGATTTCTTCCACGAATCGTAGAGCATTGTTTTCGAGCGGTTGCCCTGGAATACGTTGAAATCTGTCCAGTACTTCACATAGTTGAAGATCTGGTTGCCTTGCACGCCTTGTCCGAACAATGTCAGGTCAAACCATTTCCAGCCTACACCTACGTTGATACCATAGTTGAAATCAGGGTGCGGGCTTCCGATGATGGTACGGTCGGCAGCGGTAATCACGCCGTCGCCATTCACGTCACGGAATTTGAAAGTACCTTCTCTCGTGTAAGAACCAAATTTCGGAGCAGCATCAGCTTCGGCCTGATCTTTGATCACACCATCTACAAAATATCCATAGTAGCTCGCGATGGGCAGCCCTGCTTTGGTAGCCGACATGGCTGGAAGGCGCGTCGTGAAACCGAAAATGGTCGCATTCGGGTCGTTGTTCAGTTTCAGTACTTCGTTTTTGTAGTGGCCGAAGTTGACGCCCACCATGTAATTGAAATCTCCTTTTTTATCCCGGAAAGTGATACCAAGGTCTACACCGCGGTTGCGCACTTCACCAATGTTGGTGTAAGGGATCGTACCGCTACCGGCCGTTCTTGGAATCGCGATCTGCGTCAGCATGTCGGAGGTAATACGGTTGTAAACGTCGAGTACCACTTCCAGTTTGCTGTTGAACAAGCTCGCGTCGAGACCAATGTTGGTAGAGGTGTTGGTTTCCCATTTGCCATTGGAGTTTCCAAACTGCACGAGGTCGAAACCACCTACGATCGACGTACCGGTACCGTTGATGTCATAGGCGTTGTTCTGCGGATCGGCCGCGTACAGGGTGTAAGCATTATAAACGTTAGGGATGAGTTGGTTACCGGTTTTACCCCAGCCAAAGCGCAGTTTCAAATCGTCGACGAATTTCACCGGTTTCATGAATGCCAGCTCGGTCATGCGCAAACCCAATGAGAATGCGGGGAAAACACCGTAGCGGTTGGCTGACGAGAAACGAGAGGATCCGTCACGACGCAATGTTACGTCGGCAAGGAGGAGTTCTTTGAATGCATAGTTGATCTTTCCGAACTGGGAGAACAGCGCACTTTCGGTAGCACCGGGGCCCGCATTGCTCAAACCTGCCGCCGAACCCGCATCGAGATAGCGGTAGTCGAGGTCGTCGAATGCAAATGCGCTCCGGCTGGCGCGGAATTCCGCTGCGTAGGTTTTCACCGCCTCAGTACCCAGCAAAACGCTGAAATTGTGTACGCCGAACGATTTGGCATAATTCAAAGTGTTGAACCAGGTGAAGGATCGGTCCACGTTGTTGATCACGTTCAAACTGTTCGCGTTTCTGGCTTCCGCTGCTTCGATATCGCGGTGGAAATATTCCGAGCGGTTGTACTGGTTGTACTCGATACCAAGGCTCGTGCGTGCGTACAAGCCCGGAAGGATGTCGACCTGCGCGAACACGTTACCGAATGCGTGCGTACCTTTTGTGAGGTTGTCTTTCTCGCGGTAGAGGCGCGCCAGCGGGTTGGGAGCGTTACCGAGGTTACTACCGCGGCTTCCTGCAAATCCGTTATAATCGGAGGTGTTGGTTCCGCCGAGTGCTTTCGGGCCACCTGTAATGTCGAACACCGGGATGATCGGGTGCACGCGGATCGCGAACATGATCGGGTTGCTCTCGTCGTTGTTGGTAATCCCTTGTCTCTCGTCGTAGGAGAATGTAAAGTTCTCACCCACAGTTACCGGGCCTTTTTTGAACTCGGTGTTCGCACGGAGCGAGTATCTTTTGTATTTGGTGTATCTCAAAATACCATTCTGCTTGAAGTAGTTGGCAGAGAGCGCATATTTGGCTGCCTCTGAACCGCCGGAAGCGCCAATCTGGTAATTTGAAATAGAGGCCGGGTCGAAGATCACGTCCTGCCAGTCGGTACCTTGCTTGTTGGCTTTGGTGATGTTGAATGCCGTTTTGCCAAGGGCCGGATCGGCAATGTCGTTGGTATAAGTGTAATTGGAAGGCAACTCACCGTACACGTTCGGATAAATGTAATCGGCGATGGTCTGGTTGCCGTTCTCATCAAACTTGTATTGGGCTGAAGGCGATGTTACCGACGGATTTTTACCGGCGCCAAGGTCGGCTTCGTAGAGATACTGGCCCAGCTCTTTCGTATTCAGCAGGTCGAGCATCTTGCCGGGGCGCTGGGTACCGGTGTAAAAGTCGAATGTAATATTCGGCGCGCCGGTTTTACCTTTTTTGGTGGTAATGATCACCACCCCGTTGGCTGCACGGGCCCCGTAAATGGATGCCGCGGAAGCGTCTTTCAGTACCTGCATCGACTCGATGTCGTTCGGGTTGATCTGGTTCAGCGTACCTTGGGTGGGCACACCATCGATCACGTAAAGCGGGCTGTTGTTGTTGATCGAACCGAAACCGCGGATACGCACCATGGTACCACCACCAGGAGAGTTGTCATTTCCGACGGTAACCCCGGAAGCCCGGCCTTGGAGCATTTGCGTTACACTCGCAGTGGGAACGGAGGTAAGTTCCTTGGGGTTAATCACGGTTACGGCGCCGGTAATATCCTTCTTACGCTGTGCTGCGTAACCGGTTACCACCACTTCGCTCAGGTTCTTGATGTCGTCTTCCATCGTCACATCAATGGTCGTCTGGTTTCCGACAGGTATTTCCTTTTTGATCAAACCAATCGAAGAGAAGACGAGGATTGCACCGGAGCCTTTCGCCTCAATCGCATAAACGCCGTCGGCATCGGTGACAGTACCGACGTTCGTTCCTTTCAGTTGCACGTTCACACCGGGAATACCGGTTCCATCAGCAGAGGAGGTTACTTTACCCTTGACCTGATGATCCTGGGCATAGGACAGATGAGCTGCTATTGCGAACAGCATAATCATGACACCCCGGAAAAGCGGGACTAGTAAATGTTTGTTCATAAATTGAGTTGGGGATGATGTTAAAAATGTATTACTAAATGTCAATATACTGTTAAATATAAAAATTAGCGTGTTCGTTTTGGTAATATTTTTATAATTAATATAAATGAATAAGTGGTTACAAAATATTTTTTCTTTGAAAAGTATTATTATGCAATCGTTTGCATTAATACAGGTGGTCTTGGAAAAAAACAATCCGTAATGCGTATACGCGGTCGTTTAACGAGGAGAAAATTTGCAACTCAAGCCTTATTTTTGTGGTTATCAGAATTACAACTTCATTTTCAGACTAACTCACAAACTATCATCACATTTTGGAATATTTAAATGGCCTCGAAGTGGCGGCACAGGACCTCATCGAGGTACAGGGCGCCAGAGAACACAACCTCAAAAACATCGACGTAGCTATCCCACGCAACAAACTCGTGGTAGTGACGGGTATCAGCGGCAGCGGCAAATCCTCGCTCGCGTTCGATACGATCTATGCCGAAGGGCAACGCAGGTATATGGAGAGTTTTTCTTCCTATGCACGCGGCTTCATCGGTGAAATGGAGCGGCCGGATGTGGACAAGATCAGCGGCCTCTCGCCGGTCATCAGCATCGAGCAGAAAACAACTTCACGCAACCCGCGCTCGACGGTGGGGACGGTGACGGAGATTTACGACTTCCTGCGCCTGCTCTACGCACGGGCGGGTGAGGCGTATTCGTACGTGACGGGTCGGCGGATGATCAAGCAATCGCAGGATCAGATCGTGAACCAGCTCATGACCCAGTTTCTGGGCCAGAAGATCGTGCTGCTGGCACCGGCGGTGAAAGGCCGGAAGGGGCATTACCGCGAGCTTTTCGTACAGATTGCCCGGCTTGGTTATACCAAAGTCCGGGTAGACGGGGAGGTGCAGGACATTACACCCAAAATGCAGCTCGACCGCTACAAGGTCCATGATATCGAAATCGTGATCGACCGTGTGATCCCGAAGAAGGAAGAGGAAGATCCGCAGTCGAGATATCGGCTGAGCCAGTCGGTAGCGACGGCCATTAAGCAGGGCAAAGGCGCATTGATGGTGCTCGACGCCAAGGGTAACACCTATTATTTTTCCCAAAACCTGATGGACCCGGAGTCGGGGATCAGCTATGACGATCCGGCACCGAATGCATTCTCGTTCAACTCGCCGTATGGCTGGTGCCCTACTTGTCAGGGCCTCGGTATTATCGAGGAAATTACCGAAGACTCCATTATTCCGGACAAATCATTGAGCATTAGCCGAGGAGGCATCGCGCCGATGGGCGAGTACCGCGAGGCATGGATATTCAAGCAGTTGGAGGTGTTGTTGAAAAAATACAAGATCACACTCACCACCCCGCTCGAAAAATTCCCCGAGGAAGCATTGAAACTGGTACTCTACGGAAGCAAGGAAGCGGTTCCGGTGCCTTCGAAGAAATACCCGGGTACCGAATGGGAAACCAAGTTCGACGGGATCATCAACTTCCTGAAAAGGCAGCAGGAGTCGGGTAACGAGAAAATTCAGGATTGGCTGAAAGATTTCATGGTAACCCAAACCTGCCCCGAATGCAAAGGCAAGCGGCTGCGAAAAGAATCATTACATTTTAAAATAGATAAAAAGGACATTGCCGAGCTGGCCGACAGCGATATCCGTGACCTGGCCGAATGGCTGGTAGGGCTGGAAGATCGCCTGGAAGAAAAGCAGCGGGTAATCGGCCATGAGGTGTTGAAGGAAATCCGGAAACGCGTGGGGTTCATGCTGGATGTGGGCCTGGATTACCTCACATTGAACCGCTCATTGCGGACATTGTCGGGTGGTGAGGCGCAGCGCATTCGTTTGGCGACGCAGATCGGTACCCAGCTGACGGGCGTATTGTATATTATGGATGAGCCGAGCATCGGTCTGCACCAGCGGGATAATGTGCGGCTCATTAACTCGCTCAAAAGCCTGCGCGACCTGGGCAACACGGTACTGGTTGTGGAGCACGATAAGGACATGATGCTCGCTTCGGATTATATCCTCGACATCGGTCCGGGTGCGGGACGTCACGGCGGGAGTGTGGTAGGAGCCGGTACGCCGGAGAAATTCCTGAAAAATGGCTCGCTGACAGCCGATTACCTGGCCGGACGTGAAAGCATTGAAGTGCCTAAAAAACGCCGGAAGGGCAAAGGAGAATCCATTGTGTTGAAAGGCTGTACGGGACATAACCTGAAAAATGTCTCCGTATCCATTCCGCTCGGGACGATGATCTGCGTGACGGGCGTGAGCGGTAGCGGCAAATCGTCGCTGATCCACGAAACGCTGTTCCCGTTGCTCAATCAGCATTTTTACAGGTCGAGAAGAGAGCCGCTTCCTTACAAATCCATTGAAGGGCTCGAACATATCGATAAAGTCATTGAAGTGGACCAGTCGCCCATCGGCCGCACACCGCGCTCGAACCCGGCGACTTACACCAACCTGTTTACCGACATCCGGACGCTTTTCGCGGAATTGCCCGAAGCGAAAATCCGTGGTTACAAGCCGGGCCGGTTCTCATTCAACGTGAAAGGCGGCCGTTGCGAGGATTGCGAGGGCGCCGGTATGAAGAAGATCGAAATGGATTTCCTGCCCGATGTACACGTCAACTGCGAAACCTGCAAAGGCAAACGCTTCAACCGGGAAACATTGGAAGTGCGTTTCAAAGGCAAATCCATCGCGGACATATTGGATATGACCGTGGAATCTGCATTGGAATTCTTCGAAAACCAGCCGAGATTGCTGCGTAAAGTGCAGACGTTGAATGATGTAGGCTTGGGATATATCACACTGGGCCAGCATGCTACCACATTGTCCGGTGGCGAGGCGCAGCGTGTGAAGCTATCGGAAGAGCTGTCGAAACGCGATACGGGCAAGACATTATATATTCTCGACGAGCCTACCACCGGTCTGCACTTCCAGGATATCCGCCATTTGCTCAATGTTTTGAATAAACTGGTGGAAAAAGGCAATACCGTTCTCATTATCGAGCATAACCTCGATGTGATCAAAGTAGCCGACTATATTATCGATGTGGGCCCCGAAGGTGGCGCGCAGGGCGGCCGCATTATCGCGGAAGGCACGCCTGAGAAAGTGGCGAAAGTGAAAGGCAGCTTTACCGGCTATTTTTTACAGGAGGAATTGAAATAGCCGATTGAAATACATGAATTGAAACGGCCCTGCATTGTTCTTCAATGCAGGGCCGTTTTTTTACATCCATTTACTCAGAAACTGGTTGAACGACTCCTTGTACTGGTCGCTGACCGGAATGGAAGTCGGGCCGATCTGGATCGTGTTCCGCGTTACTGCACTGATTTTGTCCAGATTGACGATGAACGATCGGTGCACCCGCATGAATTTGGAAGCGGGCAGCTTCTCTTCCAGCGCTTTCAGGCTCGTGAGCGAGAGAATAGGCTTCGGGTCCGATTTGAGGTGGACTTTGACATAATCTTTGAGTCCCTCCGTGTACAGAATGTCGTCGTAGGCGATCCGTACCAGCTGATATTCCACTTTCAGGAATAGATACTCGTCTTTCGGCTCCGCCGCCGAACCGACCGACGAAGCCTTTTGAACCAGCTCCACATAAGCCTGCGCCTTCGATGCCGCACGGAGGAACTCTTCGTAGTTAAAGGGTTTTAGGAGATAGTCAATGGCGTCTACGCGAAAACCATCGAGCGCGTATTGGTTGAATGCGGTGGTAAATATGATCCTCGGAGCCTTGGTTCCGGCTTTTTCAAGCACCCTGGCGAGTTCGATACCCGTCAGGTCCGGCATTTGGATATCCAGGAAAATGACGTCGATGTGCCTGCTGTTGATTACCTGCAATGCTTCCACTGCGCTGGAATATCGGCCGGCAAGGTTCAGAAACGGCGTTTTTTCGATAAATGCGCACACCAGTCCGAGCGCTAACGGCTCGTCGTCTACGGCAATGCATTCCAATGTGATACTCATGCCGTTTCCAGTTCGAGGTGTACTTCAAACTCCTTTTCCTCTTTGTTTTCCGTTACTTCCAGCTGGTACTTGCCGGGGTAAAGCAAATCGAGGCGGCGCTGGGTATTGGCCAGGCCGATGCCATTACTTTCATCGAGAATGGCCCTTTTGTCTGTAAACAGCGTGTTTTTCACTTCCACAAAAATCTTGTGGCCTTCCTGACGGATCTGAATGTCGATCCGGCTGGGCTGCACAGCGCTTACGCCGTGTTTGAACGCATTTTCAATAAAGGGTAGGAATAGCATAGGTGCGATGGAGACGTCGTGCAGCGGATTCGGAGGATCGAGGTGCACGGTTACCTTGTCGGTAAGGCGCAGCTGCATTAGCTGAATGTAATCCTGCGCAAATGCGATCTCCTTGCTGAGCATGACCGTGCCGTGCTGTGTCTCGTACAGCACGTAGCGCATCATGCGCGAGAGCTTGTGCAATGCCTCCCGTGCCGCTTCCACGTCGATTACGGTGAGTGCATAAATGTTGTTGAGGGTATTGAAAAAGAAATGCGGGTTGATCTGTGCTTTCAGGAACGAGAGCTCGGAGTTGATCTTCTCTTTCTCGAGGTTCTGGCGGTATTGCTTGTCGAGCTGCGCGGTACGCACGGCGGCGACGCTGGTACTGAGCCCGATGATCATCAGCGCTGTGAGCAATGCGAAGTAGTCGAGGCGGTCGTGTCGTTTCTTGTCGCCATTGGCTTCGCGGGCCAGTTTAAATGCGCGATCCATCTGCTCGCCATGGTTGATCGCGATCTTTACCTGCTCGGTAATCACCGCCAGCATTACTACCGACACGATATTGAACAGAATGAACCGGGAGTACTTGTTTTTGGCGAGGAATTTTGGGAACCAGAAATAGTAGTTGAGGTAAAATATCGTAATGAGCAACGAGAAAAGCACGGCTTGTTTGACCCAAAAACTCATGGGAAACTCGATCTGCCAGCTCAGGGGTTGCCACATCAGAAACAAAGCCAGAAAACTCCATCCGAGTAAATGGAGGAATAACGGGGGGTATTTCCGGGCAGTACGCGTATCCATTTAGCAATTAGTTAGTTTCAATGTGATTTGAACGCAACACATCACTGCAATCTTACGGGGAATTTACGAAACCACCTATTTCAATCGATCAATGTACCCCGAATACCGACCGGCGGCTCGCTGCAATCTATCAACGGATCACTTTTTAGAGTTCTGTCATTTCCAGGGATATATCGTGTGAAAACGGCCTTTGATCGGTACATCTTCCCTATCCATCTATTCCTTTTTTTTAGCCGGACTTTACCTGGTTATTTTGAAATTCGAAAAGTACACTTTTAAAACCCCAACCATGAAACTTGTTTTACAACTCACATTCCTGGCTGTGTTTTCAGGGCTTACATCGACGGCATTCGCCCAGTTTCCGGGCGGCGGCGGTGGTGGTGGCGGATTTCGCGGCGGTGGCGGCGGAGATTTCCGCGGTGGCGACAGGCAGCGGCAGACGGTCATTCCGGGAACGGCAGAAGACACTCCTAAAGGTAGCGGAAAGATCACGGGCGTGCTCGTTGACTCTACTTCCAAAAAACCGGTAGAATTTGCAGCACTATCCCTGGTGGATACCAAAACGAACAACCCGATCGACGGTACCACTACCGACGAGAAGGGCGAGTTTACGCTCTCGAAGGTCGCATCAGGCAATTTCAAAATCCTGATTTCCTTTATCGGATATAAAACCAAGACGATCAATAATGTCAAGATTGATCGCAAGACGGAACTGAACCTCGGTACCGTGACATTGGTGCCGGATGTGGTTCAGCTCAATGAAGTCGAGGTGGTAGGCATGGCGCAGATGGTCGAGGAGAAAGTCGACAGGCTGGTGTATAATGCGGAAAAAGACATTACCAGCAAGGGCGGCGACGCTTCCGACGTGATGAAAAAGGTGCCGATGCTGACCGTCGATCTCGATGGCAACGTATCGCTCCGCGGTAGCTCCAACGTACGTGTTTTGATCAATAACAAGCCTTCGACCATCATCGCGACGAGCGTTGCCGATGCGTTGAAACAGATTCCGGCGGATATGATTAAGTCGGTGGAGGTGATCACGTCGCCGTCCGCGCGATACGATGCGGAAGGTTCTGCGGGTATTATCAATATCATCACCAAGAAAAGCACGATCCAGGGCGGTACGCTGAACCTCGACACGGGTATCGGTAACCGCGGCTCGAACCTCGGTTTGCGCGGTAACTATCGTGTGGGTAAAATGGGTTTCAGCCTGGGTGGTTTCGGCCGGTTCAACTATAATATGCCGGGTAAATCGGAAAACATCCAGATCGGCAAGCTGAGCCCTTTCTCGGTTCGTCAGACGAGCGATTCCAAAAACAAAATGGCGTTCGGCTCCTATAACTTTGGTTGGGATTGGGAGATCGATTCGAAGACATCCTTGTCGGCCGGCGTGCGTTACGGAATGCGTAACAACAAAGTGGACCAGGAGCTTTACACCTACAATACTTTAAACGATACCACGAAAACCAGCTTCCGCGACGTGAATACGAAGGACCTTTCCGGTACCTGGGACGTGAATGTGGATTATATGAAAACACTGGCCAAACCCGGCCAGGAGCTGAGCATTTCGACGCAGTACAGCCGTAACAACCGTACCAACGACTACGACGCGGATATTTACTCGCTGAGCAATGAGCAACTGAAAACACTGCTGGGCGCACAAGGAAACAACAACAGCAGCCATAATCAGGAAAGCACCGTGCAGGTCGATTACCAGACGCCGATCAAGGAAAACCAGATGCTGGAAGTCGGTGGTAAGGGTATTTTTCGTCAGGTGGTGAGTAACTACGACTATTACAATACGGTGGATACACCGCAACCAGCCAGCAATCTGAACTATGACCAGAATGTGGCTGCCGGATATTTGTCCTATACATACACTACCAAGAGCCGCTTTACCGTGAAGGCGGGTACGCGCTACGAGTACACGAGCATCGACGCGCATCAGGGCGAGGCCGGAGATTTGAAACTGCCTGCTTACGGCAACCTCGTACCGAGCATTAACCTCTCGCAGACGTTCGGAAAGGGACAGACTATTAAGCTGGCCTACAACCGCCGTCTGCAACGCCCGGGTATCCAGTTTTTGAACCCGAACATGAATGCGGCCAACCCGCAGAACATCACAGTAGGTAACCCGAACCTGAAACCTGAGTTGACCGACCAGGTGGAATTGGGTACGAGCTTCTTCAAAAACTCGATGTACATCAACGTTTCGACATTTGCCCGTTTCACCAACAGTTCCATCGAGAGCATCCGTACCACCAGCGCCGACGGTGTGATCACGACGACTTACGGCAACATCGGTTCGAAAAAGAACTATGGGGCCAACATTTTCGGAAACGTTACATTCTTTAAAAGATGGCAATTGGGCGGTGGTTTCGATTTCTATTATGCCGATTTATCGAACAACAGCCCCGATCCCGCATTGCAAAACTCTAACAGCGGTTTCGTGTTGAGCGGCCGTTTCCGTACCAGCTTGAACATTAAAAATGGCTGGGGCTTGCAGGCAGGCGGGTTCATGCGCGGACGCGACGTACAGTTGCAGGGAACGCAAGCGGGTTTCCGCATGTACGACTTCGGCGTTCGCAAGGACTTCAAGAACAAGCGCGGAAGCATCGGATTCGGAATGGAAAACTTCCTGGCGCCTTCGTTCAAAATGAAGACGAGCCTGGAATCGAAGACATTTACCCAAAACAATACCAACTTCCTGTATAATCGTGGTTTCCGCGTAAACTTCTCTTACCGCTTCGGTAAAATGACGTTCGTGGAGCAAAAAACACGCAGAAGAAAGTCTGTCAACAATGACGATCAGAAATCCGACGGCGGCGGTAATATGGATACCGGCGGTGGCGGTGCACAAGGAGGCGCTCAAACGCCGGCGGCTACACCAGCGGCAGGCGGACGTGGTAACGGCGGAGCAGCCAATGGAGCGGGTGCCGGTGCAGCCGGAATGGGACGGCCTCAGGGAGCGCGGCCAGCTGCCGACAGCACAGGCCGTCCGGTAAGACAAGGAAACTTCCAACCTGGGCAGGGGCGTCCTGGCGGAATGCGTCCGGATTCTACAATGAAACGCGACTCGACATCCAGACCGGATTCATTGCCTGTGAAGCAAGACAGCACGGCGCGCCCGGCGCTGCCCGTGAAGCAGGATTCAACCGCATTGCCGGTGAAACCAGCTACCCCGGCTGACACGACGAAGAAAGATTAACAGATGACCATAAGTAAAGAAGCCCGGCTGATATCAACCGGGCTTCTTTTGTTTTTAATGGTTTGACAGCTTACAACGAAGCGTTTTGCTGCTTGATGCTTGCGAGAATGCGATCGGCCCCTGCGGCGAGCAATTCATCTGCGAGTGCCGTTCCCAGCTCCTGGGGAAATGCGTGTGCGCCGCTCTCGGTTTTGCGGATAAGCTCCACGCCGTCGAGGCTGATAATGCCGCCGGTCATTCGTATTTCCTCATCGTGCAATGTGGCCATACCGAAAACCGGGATGCTGCAACCGCCTTGGAGCCGTTTCAGGAAAGCCCTTTCGGCAAGCAGGCAGGTTTCGGTAGGCTCGTGGTTGAGGAGTTCTTTGAGTTTGCTTTTCTTTTCGGTGTCCAGTGAAACGGCGCATTCAATGGCTACGCTGCCCTGACCAACGGCGGGAGTGAATTCATCCAAAAGCAAATGCTCGGCAATTTTGTCGTCGTACTCCATGCGGTGCACGCCTGCGTATGCGAGCAGGAGCGCGTCGCATTGGCCTTCTTCGAGTTTGCGGAGGCGTGTTTGCAGGTTACCGCGCATGTCCACGGTTTTGATATGCGGGTAATAGTGTTTCAAAACGGCTACCCGGCGCGTGGACGACGTTCCGACTGTAAAAGACTCGCCACTTTTCAACGATAATGTGGTATCGTGGCTTACGAGTACGTCGTTCGCATGTTCGCGCTCGGTGAATGCGATGATTTCAAATGCGTCGTCGAGCTGTGATTGCAGGTCTTTGGCGCTGTGCACGGCGATATCGATGCCGCCGCTGCGAAGCTGGTCTTCCAGTTCTTCCGTAAAAACACCTTTGCTCCCGATTTTCGAAAGCGAGCGGTCGAGGATCTTGTCGCCCTTCGTCTCGATAATAACGATCTCCGTCTCAATCCCGCCCTGCTGCAACAGCGCCTCGACATAATACGCCTGCCAAAGTGCCAGCTTGCTCCCGCGGGTTCCTATTTTTATATGCATGATGGTTTAAACAAATGTGAGGCCCAATGGTTAATAGGCCTGTATTAAAATTTCCGCGGGGATATGAAGCTTTTCATTCAGCCTGCGAATCATACTTAGATTTAGTTTTCTTTTGCCCGAGAGGATTTCGGATTTGCGTGACCGGTAACCAAGTATTTCCGACAGCTCTTTTTCCGAAATACCCATTTGCTCCAACCGGAGGCGGATCGCCTCTAATGGGCTGGGTCTAGGGATGGGAAAATGCACATTCTCGTAATCCTTGACCAGAATGGAAAGCACTTCCAGTTCATCGGATTCTTGTGAGTCCGGCGTGATATCCATTTGCATCAAATCATAAATACGCGCCAGATACTGGTCGTATTGCTCGTTATTTTTGATGGGGCCTATCATAGGTGATCTTCTTTGCGTCAATTTTATCGTATTCCTCGTGAGATCCGAACCAGACAATAAAGATAATTTTAAGCCTGAATTCGATATCGACGATAAGCCGGTAACGGTTTCCATGAATGTTGAAAACGACCCGTTTCTGACTTAATACAGACGCGTTCCCGTATTGTTCCTTTAACTCGTTCGGCGACTCCCAACCTGCGGATTCAGCTTCCTGATTCCAGGCAAGTAACGACTGTTCGGCTTTGGGATACGTCCTAATGTAGTTCCGTAGTGTCTGTGTAGCGATGATACGCATCTGTTGTGCAAAGGTAAGAAACTGTTACCATTTTGGTTACGTTTGTTGTCGAGAAATGGGAACGTTCCTTTTTTGCAGCCACGAATGGCACATCGGGAGGCGAAGTTAGGTCATAACCGCGAAAGGAGCCAACGGAATCTTACGGACTGGAAAAATCGCCGTAAATTAAGCCAATCAAAATCAGCACCATGGAAAACAGAGGCCTTATCTTCATCCCCGACATCAGCGGCTTCACGCAGTTCATGCATGAGATCGAGATCCAACATGGTCGCCAGATTATTCAGGAATTGCTGGAAACGATCGTCAATGCGAACCAGATGGGCCTGGAAATTTCTGAAATTGAGGGTGACGCCGTCCTTTTCTTTAAATTCGGCGAAGCACCAGAACTCGAAACGATCTATCGGCAGGTCGAAAAGATGTTCTGTGATTTTCACAAATACCTGATTGCCTTCGACAACCGACGGTTTTGCCAGTGCAAGTCCTGCATTTCAGCGATTAATCTGACCTTGAAAGTGGTAGCGCATTATGGCGAGTTTACGACTTATCAGGTCAAGGATTTCAAAAAGCTAATCGGAAAGGACATTATCGTGGCGCACCAGCTGCTCAAAAACGACATCCCGCAGCATGAGTACTGGCTGGTAACCCAAAACTTGCTGAACGGTCAAAACCCCGACGATTTTACCGACGGTATGAAATGGCAGCCCGGGTCAAAAACGACCGAAAACGAGCAGATACCTTATCAATATACTCAGATCGGCTATTTGAAAGACAACATTCCGCCTTACCGACCGCCATTGCTCGAACCGAAGGAGAAGGTTAAAATGGTGTCGGTTTCAATGGAATATGATGCGAATATCAAAAAAGTGTTCTTCACTTCGGGGCACCTCGAACTGCGTCCGCACTGGCAGGACGGCGTGAAATCCATCGAAGAGCTCGACCACTTTATTCCCGGTGTAGGGTCGCGCCACCGGTGCGTACGCGAGGACTGCGAAACGGTGATGTATGCCAGCGGTTTTTCGTACGATCCCGAATCCCGGGTCATTTTCAGCGAGTCGGATGAGAAATTCACCAGCGCGCTCTATTTTGTGCTCGATAAGCTGGGCGAGAATCGAACGCGCCTTAGTTTGGAATATTACCTCAAAAAAGACCTGTTAAAACAACTGGCATTCAGGTTATTCAAAAAGGACAAAATGGAGGCTGAGTTCCGCAAATCGCTGGCGAATCTGGAACAGCTGCTTCCGCAAATCACCCTCCCGATCGACTTTTAAACTCCGACGGTATCTCCCTCGTCGGTGACGATTTTGTCTTCAATATAGGAGACGATCAATGATGCAATGTCGATGCCGCTTACCTCTTCAATACCCCGCAATCCCGGCGAAGAGTTCACTTCCATCACCAGCGGCCCGCGCTCGGATTGCAGCATATCGACCCCGGCGATCTTTACCCCCAAAGCCTTGGCGGCTGCAATCGCCGTGTGCTCTTCTTCAGGCGAAAGTTCGATCATACAGCCGGAGCCGCCGCGGTGGAGGTTGGAGCGGAAATCTCCCTCAGCCCCCTGTCGTTTCATGGCGGCGATTACCTTGTTGCCGATCACAAATGCGCGGATGTCGGCGCCCTTCGATTCGGCTACATATTCCTGGATCAGGAAGTTGGCCCGCAAACCGTAAAATGCCTCAATCGTCGATTTCGCCGCTTTAATCGTTTCGGCAAGTACTACGCCTACACCTTGGGTGCCTTCCAGTAGTTTGATAATCACCGGCGGGCCACCCACCATGTGGATCAGCTCATTAACCTGCGCCGGGTTTTTGGCAAAAACGGTTTTGGGAATATCGATACCGGCCTTCGCGAGCACCTGCATGCTGCGTAGCTTGTCGCGAGAGCGTAGGATGGCCTGTGATTTGACGGTAGTAAAAACTTTCATCAGTTCGAGCTGGCGCACTACCGCGCAGCCGAAAGCGTTCACCGATGTGCCAATGCGGGGAATGACGGCGTCGACGCCGGTGACGGGCTTGCCTTTATAAACGACGGTCGGCTTGCCGCCTTCGATCATGACAAAGCATTTGACGTGGTCGATTACAACCGCTTCGTGTCCCTTTTGCTTGATTGCCTCCACCAGACGCCTGGTTGAATACAGGTCCGGGTTGGTGGATAATACGGCGATTTTCATAAAAACGTTTTTAGAAAATGTGGAGGTTGGGCTCCGGGCGTTGTGCCCTGGGTTTAGTTCTGGGGTAATTTTTGGGAACGAGTTGGTGTCAGCGAATGCCTTGCTGCGGACAGGTTCTTTTGGGAAACATCCACAATGAACCTGTTTTTGAGCAGTTTTCGCCCGAGTAGTATGGGGTAACTCATTTTCTGCCGGTTGGCCAGCGAAAATTCGGTACGTATTTTCCGGCCGAAAAGCCTGATTGGTGTCTTGATCACAAACCGTTTTTCTTCCTTCCCGAAGGAATTCCTGATCACGGTTTCTTTAAAATCAGTTACTATAAAGAAATGTTGAGGTGCTCCGCGTTTGGCGTCGAGGTAAACATGGAGCTCTGGGCGTCCTTCGGTTTCGACCAGTTTCACGCGCGAGCAATGAATGGCCGACGTCGCCGCGCCGGAATCTACGCGCACAGGCACATTGTGCCAGCCCAATTCCGGTAAATCCGCAATATCGGTCGCACCGATAATCTCCAATGGACGTTTCATCTGCGCTGGAAAAACTGGGCGACCGTCAGCGACAGGTCCAGAAACACCATTTTGGCCCGCACATTGCGCTCGATGTGGTAATAGGCCGTATTTACTTCCCCGATCATCCTTTCCAGCGACTCAAAATTGACGGTTTTGGAAAAATTCTGCACGAAAGTAAGCTCTTCCTGCGGAACACGCAAAAGCTCGCCCGCGCCGTGGCTCCATACGAGCATGTCCCTGAACAACCGCAATGCATATTCGAGCAGGCCTTTTTGTTTTTCCTTGCTCATGACATCGTAGTTGTCGGCGAGTTTTACCAAATGCGAGACATCGAATTTATAGGAAGAACGCATCCAATCCGCAAACCATGCCGAGCGGTCATCCTGCTCTTCCTGAACGAGTTTCAACGCCTCGGCCATATTCCCGTCGGATAGGAATGCTACCTGATTCGCGACGGCATCGGTCACATCGTTCTGTTTCAGGTAGGATTTGATCTCCGAATCGGTGAATGCCGGAATGGTGATCCGCTGCGTGCGGGAGATGATCGTGGTGAGTAATTTGTCCGACTGATCACTTACCAAAAGGAACAATGTTTTTTCAGGCGGTTCTTCGAGAATCTTCAAAATGGCATTCGAAGAAGCCGCATTCATAATGTCGGGTTTCCAGATCAGCAGGATCTTGTATTCGCCTTCGTAGGCTTTCACGGACAGTTTCCGCAAAATCCCGCGCGCTTCTTCCACTGAAATATTACCCTGCTTGTTGTCGGCACCGATGTGGTCGAGCCAGTCGGGGAGGACGCGGTAGGGGTTTTCGAGCAAAAATGAGCGCCAAAGCGGCAGAAATGCCTCACTGGTTTTACCATCCACCTTTTTGGAAGTGGCAATAGGGAATATGAAATGGAAATCGGGGTGGATCAGCTTGCCCATCTTCGCGCACGATGCGCAGGTGCCGCAGGCATCCTCCTCGTTCCTGTTTTCACAATTAATATAAGTAGAGAACGCGAGCGCCATCGCAAGCCCGGCTCCGCCCGTGGGGTAATCGAAAAGCTGGGCGTGGGCCAGATGGCTGTTCCGGACCGAGCGCCGCAATGTCGCTTTGATAGTTTCAAGTCCCGGAATATCTCTGAAAAGCACGGTTTAAATCAATTAATAAATGGGTAAAATGCCTATTGACCGCGGGTGTTTTTAAAAACAGCACGCATCATATCTTCTTCGGTTGGGCCGAATGCGACGCCCCGGCGGCTTACGGTATCCTTCGCCACCGCTACGGCTTTGTCGAAACGGTATTCCATGCATCCCTCGGCCGCGCCACCCCAGGTGAAGGACGGGACGTGTTTGTTCTGGAACCCGGCACCGAATACATTCACACTTACGCCGACAACGGTCCCGGTGTTGAACATGGTCGAAATTCCTGCTTTGGAATAATCGCCCATCATCAGCCCGCAGAAGATCAAACCGGTATCTGCGAGCATATTGGTAGCATAGCTGTGCAGCTTGACGTTCGTATGGTCGTTCTTCAAATTCGAATTGTTGGTGTTGGCACCCAGGTTACACCATTCTCCCAGGACCGAATTGCCCAGGTAGCCGTCGTGGCCCTTGTTGCTGTATCCGAACACCACGCAGTTGCTCACTTCGCCACCCACTTTGGAGGATGGCCCGACAGTCGTATTGGGCCGGATTTTCGTTCCCTGCGCCAGCACGCCGCTTTCTCCAATGGCAAATGGCCCCTGGATCATCGAACCTTCCTGGATCAATGCGTTCTTACCGATGTAAATCGGTCCGTTCTCCGCATTCAGAATGGACGCCTTGATCACCGCGCCTTCTTCCACAAATATATGCTCCGGCTTGTAGCAATGCGTGAACGGGTCGGTAATGCCTACCGATTTTCTAAGCGAAGCAATGCGTTCGTAATCTATCTTGATTTGCGCCCCATTCTGACCGAAAATGTCCCACACGTTACGGATCATCGTAAAGGACTCGGCATATTCCACTACCGAAAGCCCATTGGTGCCATCCGCTGCTTTCCAAGTCGAATGCGTCCGCACGGCCAGGATTTCCCCTTTATCCGACAAGAGCGCATTGCCGTGCGGCAGGCCTTTGACAATGCCGGTCAGGTGATCGTCCGGGCATAGTGCGCCGTTAATGTACAGGTTATCACCCGATGTATGTTCCGGGTATTTGGTGGTGAGGTAAGCTTCCGTCTGGAATGAGACCGTGGAGTGGCATCTGTCGGCCCATTTTTCGGCCAGTGTGTGAATGCCGCACCGGATGCCGGCGACTGGTCTTGTATATGTAAAAGGTAAAAGCTGGATTCTAATCTTGGGATCGTCGAACAGAATAATGTCGGGCATATATTAATACGTATGTGCACGCCAAAGTTCGGGCATTTTATTGGTTACGGCAAAAAAAGAAGCAGTCTCCCGGACATATTTGTCGGGAGACTGCCATCGTATTTTTTCGTTCTCCTGATGTGTTCGACCACACAGGAAAAAGCCAATGCGTCGCTTATTTTCCGTAACGCTTTCTGAACTTGTCAACGCGACCAGCTGTGTCAACCAGTACGTTTTTACCAGTGTAGAAAGGGTGTGACTGAGACGAAACCTCGACTTTGTACACAGGGTAGCTTTTGCCGTCTTCCCAGGTGATAGTTTCGTTAGTGTCTATGGTAGAGCGAGTAATGAATTTAAAGTCGCTTGATAGATCCCAGAAAACTACTTCTCTGTAATTGGGATGAATATCTTTTTTCATTGGTATATGGTATTATTTGTTTCTATACGATTTCCAAAAGGATTGCAAAAGTAAAAAATCCTGATTTGTAAATCAAGTATCAGTGCGCTATCTTTTTTAATATTAATGCAATACGGCAAAAATTAATGTGCTAGACTTCACTGAGTTGCTGTTTGAGTACCTCTACGCCGCGTTTGGCCTCCTTCTCGAAATCGGTGTACACAAAGCATTCGATCGAAAGTCCGCCTTTGTACCCGATTTTTTTCAATGCGCCCAGGTATGCCCTGAAATCGTCGCCGGCTACACCTGGCGGCGTGCGTTTTTCCTTCTCGGCAATGTGGCAATGCACGATGTGCTTGCCATACTTAATGATCTCCGAGGCCGGCTCGTCTTCCTTTAACATATGATATATGTCGCAAAGCAGCTTTACGCGCGGGCTCTTCACTGCATCCACGATCTCGACGCCTTCCGCCAGGCTGTTGATGAAATTCGTTTCCCCGCGGTTCAGCGGTTCCACTGCGATGGTAACGCCATGTTTCTCGGCCAGCGGCGCCATCTTTTGGGTCAATTCGATGTGCTGGGCCTTGGCTTTGGCACGATCGAAGCCTTCGGGTATGATTCTTGAAGCTCCGCTCCCGAACACGACAAACTGCGAGCCGCATTCCTTGGCGCGTTTCAGTACGGTCTCGGTTCTTTGAAGGATCGCTTCGTGGTTCGCTTCCGGGCCAAGCGTTTTCAGGCTTGCCGGCAGCAGGATCACGTAGGACTTGATCGGAAAGTGCTCGCTCTTGAGGTGCTGGAGATTTTTTTCATAACCGGCATCACCGCCCTCGGGGATCAGGAAGCCCGCTACGGATTCCTCAATATAGGCACAGCCGGATTTGCGTAAAAAATCGGCTTTGTCGTAAGCCGCATACACGCCGAGCGGAATGCTGTAAGCGGTGCTTCCCGCAGCTTTGGCCATGGCCTCGGTCAGCGACCCGCCCATTGCCAGCCCGGCGACGAGTCCGGAGGTCGTTTTGAGGAATGTCCGTCTGTCGGCCTGTTCGATAATTGTGCTCATATGTTTGAGTTTTTATGGCTATTGATTGATATTTTGTGTTGAAACGAAATATGTTAGGGTGTGTAAAGTTTACAAGTTTAGAATAATTATAAATAATATTTATGTGGTTAAATCATTGATTAACAGTAATTATTGTCAAATCAACCTTTATTTGGCTAAAATTTTTCTGCCAAAAAGTTTGCAAAATTTGAAATGCATTTTTCTGAATTTTTTTTCTTTGAAACAATTTAGTGTAAGCTTTCCGTAAACAACTAGTTATTAGTTTCTTAACAATTTAGTAATTTGGACTCTGCTGATAAGGCACGGTTTTGTAGAGAAATCCTGATTGCGAATCTGATTTCTTTAGTGTTATTTCAAGAGATTTTTAAAGTCATCTCCGACTGATCTTCCAAGAATATACATCACTAACGTTCTATCAAACACCACATTACTTATGTCTATGTATGTCATAAAGCGTGATGGTCGCCGCGAATCCGTGAAATTCGATAAGGTAACCGCCCGCATAGAGAAACTGAGCTACGGCCTGGACGCCGCTTACGTTCAGCCCGTGGAAGTAGCCAAGAAGGTTGTTTCCGGCATTTACGATGGCGTTACTACCGCCGAGCTGGATAACCTCGCTGCCGAAACCGCAGCTTCCATGACCACCAAGCACCCTGATTACGCAATCCTGGCTGCACGTGTCGCTATCTCAAATCTCCACAAGAACACATTGAAGTCGTTTTCGGCTACAATGAAGCGTCTTTATACATATATAGATTCTAAAACGGGTGAAAACGCATCGCTGATCTCCAAGGAGGTTTACGAGGTAATCCGCCAGCATGCATCGCTGCTCGACTCTACTATTATATATGACCGCGATTATTCCTACGATTATTTCGGCTATAAAACCCTCGAAAAGTCGTATTTACTGAAAGTTGAGGGGAAAATTGTTGAGCGTCCGCAGCACATGCTCATGCGCGTAGCAATCGGTATTCACCAGGAGGACGTGCAGGCGGCCATCGAGACTTACCATTTGCTTTCGGAAAAATGGTTTACCCACGCCACGCCTACCTTGTTCAATGCAGGTACGCCGAAGCCGCAGATGTCGTCGTGCTTCCTGCTTACGATGAAGGAGGACAGCATCAACGGTATTTATGATACCCTCAAAAACTGCGCATTGATTTCGCAGTCGGCCGGCGGTATCGGTTTGAGCATTCACGACGTCCGCGCGACGGGTACATATATTAAAGGAACCAATGGGCAGTCGAACGGTATCGTGCCGATGCTCCGCGTGTTCAACGATACTGCTCGTTATGTGGATCAGGGAGGCGGCAAGCGCAAGGGTTCTTTTGCCATATATATAGAACCATGGCATTCGGATATCTTCGATTTCCTCGATCTGAAAAAGAACCACGGTAAAGAAGAACAGCGCGCGCGCGACCTTTTCTATGCATTGTGGATTCCGGATCTTTTCATGAAGCGTGTGGAAGCGAACGATACATGGTCGCTGTTCTGCCCGCACGAATGCCCTGGACTGGCGGATACGCACAGCGAGGAGTTCGAAAAATTGTACGAACAATACGAGCGCGAAGGCAAAGCACGCAAGACGATCAAGGCGCAAGACCTGTGGTTCGCGATTATGGAATCGCAGATCGAGACAGGTACTCCATATATGTTGTATAAGGACCACGCGAACAGCAAGTCCAACCAGCAGAACCTGGGTACTATCAAATCTTCGAACCTTTGTACCGAAATTATCGAGTACACGGCGCCGGACGAGGTGGCGGTTTGTAACCTTGCCTCTATCGCATTGCCGAAGTTCGTAGAGCAGGGTGCGGATGGCTTCATGCGTTTCGATCATCAGAAGCTGTACGAAATCACGAAAGTGGTGACGCGCAACCTGAACAAGATCATCGACCTGAACTTTTATCCGGTTCCCGAAGCGGAGAAGAGCAACAAGCGTCACCGTCCTATCGGTATCGGCGTGCAAGGTTTGGCGGATGCATTCTGTATGATGCGGATGCCATTCGACTCTGACGAAGCTCGTCAGTTGAACAAAGACATCTTCGAAACGATCTATTACGGATCTATGGAAGCTTCGATGGAGCTTGCGATGCAGCATGGTCCATACGAGACCTGGGCAGGCAGCCCGATCTCACAGGGAGTATTCCAGTTCGACATGTGGAATGTGAAACCCGAAAGCCACCGCTGGAACTGGGAGAAACTGAGAAAAGAGGTGGTGCAAAACGGGGTGCGCAACTCGTTGCTGCTCGCGCCGATGCCGACCGCGTCTACCAGCCAGATCCTCGGTAACAACGAATGCTTCGAGCCGTTCACTTCCAATATATATGTAAGAAGGGTATTGTCGGGTGAATTCGTGGTGGTGAATAAGTACTTGCTCAAAGACCTGGTAAGACTCGGTCTGTGGAGCGAGGAAATGAAAAACAACCTCGTTCGCGCCAGCGGATCGGTACAAGCGATTCCGAACATCCCGCAAAACATCAAGGATCTTTATAAGACGGCATGGGAGATCAAGCAGCGCAGCCTGCTCGACATGTCGGCCGACAGAGGTGCTTACATTTGCCAGTCACAGTCGCTGAACATCTTTATGGAAGAGGCGAACTTTGGCAAGCTGACCTCGATGCACTTCTATGCATGGAAGAAAGGCCTCAAAACCGGTATGTATTACCTGCGTACCCGTGCAGCCTCCGATCCGGTTCAGTTCACGGTCAGCAAACAAGCGGAGCCGCAACTGGAACCTGCGACAGCCGTGGTGGCCGAGAAGGAGCTCAACTACGCGCAATACGCGGAAGAGCACACCAAGCCCGTTGCACCGCGCGATAACCGCTCGGATATGCAATGCTCCCTCGATGATCCGGAAGGATGCGAGGCTTGTGGATCGTAATCAAGGTTAAAATCGCAATAGCGAAGAGGTGTCTGATCGTCGATCGGGCACCTCTTTCGTTTTCCGGCGGTGCATTGCAAGGTTGTGTTGTACTAATAAATGGAAAAATTGGATGGGCCGGAATCGATTTTCCGCCACTTGAAACAGGGCAGGAAATGAAGACGAAAAAACTTCAAACTTTTTTTCGCACCTAGTATTTTCTCTATCAACTGTTTATGCTTTTCTGCCCCCAAACTTTCAAAAATATTTG